>Ga0315338_1000216_pt1 | contig 200339 bp, 165 predicted proteins | sample ASW8metaG_FD_204518 | JGI IMG/M metagenome (GOLD analysis project Ga0315338, IMG submission 204518) | Ammonia-oxidizing marine archaeal communities from Monterey Bay, California, United States - ASW #8 | ecosystem: Environmental > Aquatic > Marine > Coastal | place: USA: California | collected...
CGGACCGATATCTCAACTATGGCAACGACGACGGCAAGGTGGTGGTCTCTGAGGTGAAGAAATATCTCGATGAAGAGATGACCTATGAGGCGCGCTTGCGCTATGGGCGTGAGCAGAATGTCTGGATCAGTGGCGGGATAGAGCGCGTGCTGGTCAGTCTGAAGGGCGCGGCGGAAGTTACAGTTACCAAGAAGCCCAAGGTGGCACCTGAAGAGAAGGCTGCTCCTAAGGAAGACAGATCAGCACTGGAACTGGCGCTGTGGGAAGCCGCCAAGCAACTCAACACCGCCGGTGCCTATGAAGACTATTTGCGCAAGTTCCCCGGAGGTCCATTTGCCGAGCAAGTTCGTCTGCGCCTGAACTATCTGAAGGTGACACAGGAAGCGCACCTGACGTCGACGATCACGCCACTGGACAGCCAGATGGTAGCGGCACAGAATGCCAACGTACGTTCCGACCCCGGCACTTCGCATGAAAGACTGCAAACTCAACAGGAACGCTCCATTGGTGATGCCGTCGATGACCTCACCGTCCGTGTCGAGCTCAACCAGTTATTTTTTGAAGATAATATCGACCTGCTTCAAAACGTGTCCTTCAACGTGATCGAAGGGCGTGTGCTTCTGAAGGGCGCGGTCAAAAAGAAAGAACATCGAATTCGCGCCCTCGAACTCGCGTGGCAGGCCAGCAACGTGAAAGAAGTGATCAATGAAATTCAAGTGACCGACCAAGGCGGTATCGTAAATTTTGCGCGCGATACTTGGATTTCGACACAGCTCACCGCGGAAATCCTGTTCGATAAGGATATCCTCGGCGTTAACTATATTGTCGAGGCAATCAACGGCGTCATCTATCTCTTCGGCATCGCCCAGGATCAGGCGGAACTCGATAAAGTCGTCGATCATGCGCGGCGCATCGAGAACGTCGAGAAAATCGTGAGCCATGTAATCATGAAGGACGATGCCCGTAGGAGCCCCGGTTCATGACACAATTTTGTGCGGCAAAAATTTGTAAATTACTTAAATCATTGAATTTTTCAGGATTAGGCGCGCCGTCTGATACGCATGTCTGGAAGACCGGCGATTGCAGTCGTCGCGCTCTCCGGGGCGGTTCGTGGGACAACTTGCCGGGGGTCGTGCGCTCTGCCAGCCGCATCAGGTTCGTCACCGAGATCCGGTACTCCTACTTCGGTTTTCGTATTGTCAGGACGCTGCCGTGAAATAGGTGAAGTCTCTGTATGCCGTTGTGACACTACCCTATGTTGCATCCTCGAATGGGAGTTCAAGTTGTAGAGAGTCTGCGGCATTGATGCGTCTGCGACACACGCCACGCCTAACACGCTCGACACTTCCATCCTGAAGAAGCGATGTATCGGGAAATCGGAATGAAGTCTCAGGATTTTCACAGGGAATCTCACCGAGACTCCCCAATTCCTCCATTTCCTGTCAGACTTTTCCTATGAGAACCCTGACCGCCACCATCTGTCTGATGATTGCTGTAATTCTCAGTTGTGCAGGTAATACGCCCTACAAAATCAACTCAGAAAATTCACATATTTTTCGCGGATTGCGTTCGCTTTTTTGAGAACATTGGAATCAGGTGAGAATAACACGCTCTTTTTTTGCCCCTATCCCATCACGGTTTTTCGCCCTGCTCCCGCAAAATAGGGAATATCCCCACTGCCAGGAGGCGACCCTTCTTCGATTTCATAGACTTTGTATAGTTCCATGAGTTTCTGGGTGACACGCACCTCACAAAGCAACACTTCCGCCAGTGACGACTTTCAATCTGTCATCACGATATTGGATGAAGTGTTGCTTTGTGAGGTATCGAATATCCAGTTCGCCAACCCACCGCCTCGCAATAGATTCCAACCGACAGGTTTCTGGAACCACACCTTTATGTGAGGGGGACACTTCTTCTGCATATTTAAGAAGAAGGTCTCTGAGCATTACCTTTCTGTCGATGGGGATGTCCGGAATATGAGCGGAACGAAGTCTCCGTTCGAGCTCACTCACCCAGACAACAGCATCAGATTTTCTAGAAAACGATTTAGTGAAATTTCGCCATCCGGAAATCCTCACCTGAGCATTCCAAGATTTACCTCTTCTACGGACACAACCCATCGATTTGACCCTTCACTGTGTCAAGTCTGTGTCAAAACTGCTTTTCGCAGATACCAGACAGTTTCCGTATTGAGGTAACTATCTGATTCTTATGTGGAATAATTGGCGCACCCGACAGGATTCGAACCTGTGACCTCTGCCTTCGGAGGGCAGCGCTCTATCCAGCTGAGCTACGGGTGCGCTGGCGTCTAATCTAACGTGCGCTTGGGGATTGTAAAGCCGGGCACGGTGATCAGCTGGCTTTGCTCAAATATTCAGGGAGGCGATCCAGCAAGTGAGCAATATCGTCTTCATCGACAAAGGCATGCACAGAAAGGCGGACGCGACCGTTGTCCGCCCAGACCAAGATATCATCCTTCGCTGCCAGCGCCATCAGACGCTCGGCAGCAGGATGGGTGAAGCAGATGTTGCCAGCGCGGGATTCCGGTTCAGCCGGCGTGGTGACTGTGAGGCCGAGCTCAGTCAGCGCGGTCCGGAGGGTGCCGCCGAACGCCCATGCGTGGTGGGCAATGCGATCGATGCCGATCGCGCCGAGATAGGCGAGCGAAGTGCGGAGGAGATAGGCGTCGAGATGATTTGGGTTGCCCGCTTCGGCCCGTCCCGCACCGTGCTTCAGCCTATAGGAAGCTGGCGTTGGTCCCTGTGAGGCCGAATTCCAACCGATGTGAAGCGGCTCGAAATTGGGCCAGCTTGCCGTGTTCCAGGCGAGTATCCCGGTATGAGTACCGAGCAGCCATTTATAGCCGGCGCACACTATGAAATCGGCAAGCCGGCCGTCGACCGGCACTACGCCGAGGGCATGGCTGACATCGACAAGCAAGGCGATACCTTGCGGCCTGAGCGCTGCGGATAGGTTAGCGATATCGAGTGCCTGGCCGGTCAGATAGCTGACTTGGCTGACATAGACGATGCGCGTTCGTGCGTCGCAGGCCGCGATGAGGCCATCGAGATCAACCTGCCAACCAGCCGGTTCAACGAGACGGGTTTCGACCTCGAGCCCAGCGAGGCGGGCAAAGGCATATCGGCCTGATGCATATTCGAGCGACGATGTGACGACATTATCGCCGCTCCGCCAGTCGATCGATGAGAGCACAGAGGCGATACCGGTTGAGGCGCTGCCGAGCAGGGCAAAATCATTTGCTGCGAGGCCGGTCAGCTCAGCTAGCTGGCCGCGCACGTCATCGCCGACGGCCCAGTGTGCCCGGTAGCCGTCAAAGCCGCATGCCTTGTCGCGAGCAAATTCTTCGAACGCCGTACGATGTGACTTGAGTAGTGGTGGCTCACCACCTGTCGCTAGATGGGTAATGCCTTCGAGGCCGATGAAATCGCTCTTGGGTGCTAGCATGAATATATCGCTCCACGCACGAGGTGTATTCCGCGCGCGTTCGGGGCGGCATGTCCGTCTCGTGCGAGGTCATTGCACAACGGCGTCGCCTTCAAGATAGGTTTTCGGCCAGGCGATACCCTGCCAGGTCCATGTCTCTAACGGATCAAGGCGAATCAGCCAGCGTTTCCAGTTCATGGTGGGTTCGAGATAGCTCGGGCCGTTTGCACCGTAGTAGCGCAGCGCCATTGTGCGTGCGATCTCGACCCAGCGCCCACCGATATTAGGCTGTTCCACAATCACCGCTTCACATTGTGCGGCGAAATTGCGTTGCACGCCAGCCGAAGGGTTTTCTGAAGCGTCAGCGAAGGAGGGTTCATCAATCGTCACCGCACACCGCGGTTCCGCCGCCAAGAATTTTGCCCATTTTGATTTGGCCCGCGCTACCAACCAGATGGATTTTCCGTCCCACTGATACCAGCATGGAATGGCGTAGGGCCAGCCCTTGGCGTCAAGGCAGGCGACACGGGCAAGATTAGGTTCTTCGAGGAACTTATCGACCTCGTCCTTGCTTAGCCTGCCAACCTTTCCCCGCCAGCTCTCTTCTATTTTTTCTTCGCTCATGTCTTTCCCCTACATCGATTCATATGAATCACGACTGTGCGTGGCGCGTGAATCACGACTGTGCGTGGCGCGCCTCGGCGCCCGCATCGGCGGCAATACGGGTGTGGCAGTCTCCAAGTCGCTCGAGCCCTTCGCGGATAGCTTCGGGCGCTGCGGCAAGTGATGCGCGTACATAACCTTCGCCGCCGGGACCGAAATCGATGCCGGGCACGACCGCAACTCGGTGGGCCTCCAGCAGCTGTTCGGCGAATGTCCGGCTCGCCACGCCGGCGCCGCGAATATCGATCCAAAGATAAAACGCGCCGTCTGGCGGATGTGCCGTGACGCCATATTTGGCCAGCACATCAAGCGCGAGGTGGCGCCGCGAGCAATAGGCCTCGCGCATCTCGGCCACCACATCTTGCGGGCCTTCCAGTGCCGCCAGAGCGGCCCACTGGCCGGGCGTGCTGGCGCAGGAAATCATCGCTTCTTGCAGATCAGCGAGAACTGGTGCGATCGTTCGCGGCACCACCATGTAGCCAATGCGCCAGCCGGTCATGGCGTAGGATTTGGAGAAGCTGTAAACACCGATCAGACGGTCTCTATGACCCAGTGACGCAGCGCTCACGAAGTTATTGTTATAGGTCAAGGCTTCGTAGGCCTCGTCGCAGACAACCCACAGGTCGTGCGCGGTGGCCAAATCTAAGAGCGCCTCCATGCGCGCGCGCGGTATCACCGAGCCGATCGGATTGAGTGGCGTGTTGATCAACAGCAGTTTGCTGGCCGGGCTTACTAGCGCCTCAAGCTCGTCTATATCTGGCAGGAAGCTGTTTTCGACAGTGAGGGAATATTTCCGGATCACAGCCGAACGCAAGGTTGCCATCATGGTGAAATTTGGCCACGCTGGGTCGGGTAGCAGGACCTCGTCGCCCGGTTCGATGAGGCCAACAAAAGCGCTATAGAGGGCGCCCATCGCGCCATGGGTGACGACAATCTCGTCCGGGTCGACGGTGATTCCATTATCGGCCTGTAACTTGTAGCAGAGCGCCTCGCGCAGCTCGAGCAGGCCAGAGTTGCTGACATATTTGGTGTGCCCGGCCTCGATCGCCCGGCTGGCGGCTTTGATAATATGCGGCGGTGTTGGAAAATTGGGCTCGCCGGGTGCCAAATTTATGACATCGGGCATGCCGGCGATGCGGTTGAACGTGTCGCGAATTCCCGAGGACGGCATTGCCGCCAGTGTTTTACCAGGCTGCATCGCGTGCGATCCCTTCGTAGTGTTATGGGCCCGAATTAGCCTACACTATCGGATTTGTGTTGCCGCCCGAGCCAGACGGATAAAAAATTTTCCAGCCAACGGCGGACGACTGGATCATGTTGCGGTGCTTCGGCGCGCTGTTGCGTCGCCGGTTGCGCACCCGGTAAAGAGAGCTGTGGCGCACCCTTTTCTGAGGTTACCCAGCGCTCCATCGTTTGCGGAATCATTTCCGGATGAAACTGCACGCCGTAAGCGTTCATACCAAAGCGGAATGCCTGATTGCGGAAAGGGCCGTTTCCGGTGGCAAGCAACTCAGCTCCGGGTGGCAAGTCGAAGCCTTCGCGGTGCCACTGATAGGCCGAAAGACGCTCGGGGAATAGCCCGCGTCCCGCAGGCGTTGCATTTATTTCGTGATAGCCGATTTCACGCGCGCCGTCCGGGTGCTCCCACACTTTGGCGCCGAGGGCATGGGCAATCATTTGCGCGCCAAGGCAAATACCGAGAATGGGAGCGCCGCTTTCGAGTTGGCCGTCTATCCAGATAAGTTCGTCGGCGATGAAATCCATCTCGGCGGCGTCGTTCACCCCCATGGCGCCGCCCAAAATGATCGAGGCGAAATAGCCTTCGGGTTTACCACCTTTAAGCGGTGGCAGCTTGTCGCCGAGACATGGACAGCAAATTTCCGTTTCATAGCCGCGCGTCTTTAGCGCTTGCGCGACCGCGCCTGGGTCGGCCTGTTCGGAATGTGTGATGAAAACTACTTTGCCGCCTTGCATTGCCGCCCGTGCCCTCAAATGGGTTCTGATGGCGGTCCAACCTATTGTCTTGGCATAGCCATACCGAATCCGGTTGGATTTTGGCCGGACTGGTCGGGCGCCGATACTCCCCTTACCGTGTCACTCCGCCGGAGGCAACCGTTTCCCATGCACATTGCCTCTCTCAGCGCAGCCATTGCAGCCAATATTTACCCTATTGCGCCCAGCGCGCTGAGTGATAGCATTCAAATCAAGAGAAGCAGACTCGCTGTGCCGCACGTTCACATGTGTGAAACGGCAGTGAATCTTTCGATTTTCCGGGACCTGGGAGAGTATCTGTGGACTTACATCTTTTTCTAGTAGTACTTGGTTTATTTGTTCTGCTGCTGATCGCAAGTCTTTTGCAGCCCGTGGCTCGGCGCCTGAATTTTCCCTTCACCGTGTTACTCGCCGCCGCTGGCGTGGTACTTGGCGTCCTCGTGCTGGTCATCCCTGACAAGAGCAGCGCCGGTATCGCCGGAGATTTTCTGCACGCTATCGAAAATCTCGACATCACCTCCGAAGCGGTGTTTTTCCTCTTTCTGCCGGCGCTAATTTTTGAATCGGCCATGAGCATCAATGTCCGCCACTTGATGAAGGACATAAAGCCTATCCTTATGCTCGCCGTGGTTGGTCTGTTGATCTCGACTTTTGCCGTGGGCTTCGCCATGGAGGCGATCTCGGGCGTTGGATTCGTCGCCTGCCTGCTGCTCGGCGCGATCGTCTCGGCGACTGACCCGGTGGCGGTGGTGGCGATCTTCAAGGATCTCGGAGCGCCCAAGCGCCTAACCATCCTTGTCGAGGGCGAAAGCCTATTTAACGACGCCACAGCGATCGTGTTATTTATCATTCTTGCCGCCGTAATGATGGGCACCGCCGAGGCGTCGGCGGGCTCGGCGGCGGTGGATTTCATCAAAGTCTTTTTCGGTGGCATCGCGGTCGGCCTCGTGGCCGCTCGCGCTATGGCCTGGATAATCGGCACCATGCGCAACATGCCGCTTGTCGAGATCACGCTGACCGTCGTTCTGGCCTATCTCTCCTTTTTGATCGCCGAGCATTACCTGCATGTCTCGGGCGTCATGGCGGTGGTTGCCGCCGGCCTGGTTATGGGCTCCTACGGGCGCACCAAGGTATCGCCCGCGACCTGGCACGCGCTACACGAAACTTGGGAGCAGCTCTGTTTCTGGGCCAACTCGCTGATTTTCTTCCTGGTCGGCATCCTGGTGCCCAACGTGCTCAAAGATTTCACCGGCGAGCAGGCAATTTGGCTGGTGGTGCTCCTCGCTGTGGCTTTCGCCGCTCGCTTTGCGGTGCTGTTCGGCCTTCTACCGCTGATGATCCGGGCCAAGCTCAGTCAGAATGTCAGCAACGCCTTCAAAACCGTTATGTTTTGGGGCGGTTTGCGCGGCGCTGTTTCGCTGGCGTTGGCGCTCATCATTTTCGAAACCGATGGCGTGGAACAGGACGTGAAGAATTTCATCGTCGTCTTGGTTACCTGTTTCGTGCTGTTCACGCTTTTTGTAAACGCAACAACGATCCGCTTCGTGATGGCCATATTTGGGTTGGACAAGCTCTCTCCCGCCGATCTGGCGGTGCGCGACCGGGTGATGGCGCTCTCCCTCAGCCGTATCCAGGGCGAAATACACAATGTTGCCGAGACGCAGCAGGTGTCGGAAAAACTGGCCGGCGAAATTTCCGACGATTTCACCAAGCGTCTGAGCGCTTTAGAGCATCAAATGGAAAACACCGTCGAGCTCGGCGCGGATGACCGTGTGAAGATCGGCCTCGGCACGTTGGTCAACCGGGAGCGCGAGATCTATCTCAAGCGATTTTCCGACGGCGTTGTTTCGGACGATATCACGCGCGCCCTCTTGGCCGGCACCGACATACTGGAAGACAGTATGAAAACGGACGGCGTCAAAGGCTATGAAGACGCGGTGGCACAAAAACTCGGTTTCGATTTCAGCTTCCGCGTGGCGATGTACCTGCAGCGCAGCTTCGGCCTGACGAGCGCCTTGCAAAACCAGCTTGCTGAGCGCTTTGAAGTCTTGATCGCCACACAAACCGGTCTGCGCCAGCTGCTCGATGTGGCCGCCAAAAGCATGGAGAGCCTACTCGGAGCCAAGGCCGCCAAGCGGCTCGAAGACATCGTACGCCGGCGGGCCGCAATCACGGATCAGGCACTGGATGCGCTCAAGCTACAATATCCCGAGTATTTTGAGGCCGTGCAAAGATGCCATATGGGCCGAGTTACCGTCCGCCTTGAGGATCTCGATTACAGGCGCATGCTGTCGGAGCAGCTCATCAGCCCCGATGTTTACAACAATCTAACCCAGGAGCTAGATTTGCGGGCACGCGATTTCGAGACAATGCCTGAACTCGATCTTGGCCTGAAGCCTGAAATCATGGTGGCGAAAGTTCCGTTTTTCGCTGATCTTGACCCCACTCGCATCCGCCAGATCGTCGCTCTTTTGCGCCCGCGTCTGGTGTTGCCGGGCGAAAAGGTGATTACCAAGGGCGAAACCGGAGACGCCATGTATTTCGTTTCCACCGGTGCCTTGGAAGTCGATATCGGAGATGCGCCCATACGCCTGGGAAGCGGCGATTTCTTTGGTGAAATTGCCTTGTTGCGCGATGCGCCGCGCAACGCCGATGTGGCGGCACTCAGCTATTGCCAGATTTTGATGTTGAATGCGCGTGAATTCCGTACCTTGATGGAAGCGCAGCCTGACCTGAAGGCAACCATTGAACGCGTCGTTGCGGAGCGTCTCGGTTCTTAGACCTTATATGACCGCCCCGGCGCCGATTTGTGACCCATCAGCGACCGGCCGAATTAAACGTTCAACCGCCTGTGGTCAAAGTGCGCCGCGTTAACGGCCTCTCAAATTTACGACCTTCAAAATGACACCGTTAACCTTGGATAGCGGTGACAAAGGGGAAGCTCGAAACCCGCACACCCCCTGCCAAACGATCCTTTCTCTCTAGTTTCCGGCTATCCTACCGCTCTATTGGACGGCGAAGCGCGGATTGTGCTCAACCCGGCCGCTGCTGGAACCTGATTCAAGGTAATTAAGCTAGATTCCATAGTATCGTTCGCGCCCAATCTCTTTCTGTCAGGTTAAGAAATCGATAAGCTTCTATCGAAATTGGGGGAGTATGAAATCGATGCACTGCTAAACTGGCTAGCCGCCGCCGGGGTTTGGCCCACAGGACAGTGAACTGGTTTACCAAACTGAACGTTATCTTTGTCGTTAGCGCCCGCAAGCGCGCCGACGGCTGAACGAAACCAAGAAACAAAGAGTTGAATTTATGAAAGCACCGCTGGAAGTTTACCGCGCAACCGTCCGTCCCGAATGGATTGATTATAATGGACACATGAATGTGGCTTATTACCTGATGGCCGCCGATCATGCGATGGAAGCCTTTTGTGAACGTATTGGCGTTGGCGAGAGCTATATGAAGGAGACCAACAAATCCACGTTCGCGCTCGATACACGGATTATTTACGTCCGCGAACTCACTTTGAGCGCACCGATCCAGGTTACCGCTCAATTGGTCGCCTATGATTCCAAACGTATTCACGTTTGCCTGCAACTGCTGCACGGCGAAGAGAGATGGATATCAGCGCTGAGCGAGTGGGTGCTGGTGCATGTCGATCTCGGCGTGCGGCGCTCGGAACCGCTGCCCGAAGGAACCTTGGCGATATTGAGCGACATTATGGCGGCGCATGAAGGCTTAGCGCGTCATGCCGCCTTGGTGCGACCCTTCGGCCTTCTGCACCGTGGCGAATAAGCCGGTAGTTAAGGCTTTTCGGGCGCTGCCGCGCACTGTACATCTATAAAATAATGTTCTTTATTCCGAATAAACTTCTCGGTTGGGCGGTCTTGCCCGTTTTGTTGGTGGCGCTGCTGATTCCTTGTGGGGCCTATGCAGGCTGCACTGATACACCGGCTCCCGGTGTTAATTGGAAGCGCTGCATCCTCGATAACCGGCAATTCCAAAATTCTGATCTGAGTGGTGCTGATCTGCGGAGCGCCTTCTTCGCGCGCAGCGATTTTACGGGCTCAAATCTATCGGGCATCGACGGGCGTCGGGCCAAATTTGTTACCGCAGTATTCAACAACGCGCGCTTCGACGATGCGCGTCTGATCGGGGCGGATTTCACCACCTCAAAACTCTCAAATGTCTCGTTCAAGGGCGCCGATTTGCGCCGCGCGCGTTTTTTCCGCGCCAATTTGCGCGGTGCTAATTTCAGCGGCGCAATTCTTAGCGACACGGATTTCCTCAAGGCCGATCTCAGCGGTGCGACTTGGATCGACGGCAGGACAATCTGTTTAGAAGCCTCGATCGGGCAATGTAACTGATCGCTAGTGGGTAACAGGCGGCGTGGCGTGCGGCTCACGGTGCTAGCGGATAATACCCATGTTGGGCGTTCATTGCGTGGCATGCTGGGCGCGCGATGTTATAAATGTGACTGCCGATTCGTGACCTGACGGGCACATGAGTGATCCCTTTGATCTTGCTGGCCTAGCGGAAGACAATCCCGCCGAGCCCCACGCGAAAGCGCCAGAACTCAACTATCTGACGTCGCTCAATGCTGAGCAACGCGCTGCCGTCGAGGTGGTGGATGGCCCAGTGCTAGTTCTCGCTGGTGCCGGCACTGGAAAGACCCGGGTGCTGACTACCCGCCTCGCGCATATCCTGCATCAGGGCAGAGCATTTCCTGGCGAAATCTTGGCGGTCACTTTCACTAACAAAGCGGCGCGCGAGATGGTGGAGCGCGTCTCACGCCTCATCGGCCGGCCGGCGGAAGGGCTGTGGCTCGGCACTTTCCACGCGATGGCGGCGCGAATCCTGAGGCGTCACGCTGAACTCGTCGGCCTAAGGCATGATTTTTCGATTCTCGACAGCGACGATCAAGTGCGCCTGTTGAAACAGCTCTTGCGGGCGGCTGATATTGACGAGAAGCGCTGGCCGGCACGTACGCTCTCGATCATCGTACAACGCTGGAAGGATCGCGGCTTGACGCCGGATAAAGTCGCCAATGCTCCAGGTGCGGAGTTCGCTAACAGCAAAGCACCCGAGCTTTACCGGCAATATCAGGATCGCCTGAAAACCGTAAACGCGGCGGATTTCGGTGACCTCCTGATGCACAATCTGACGATCTTTACCGCCAAGCCTGACGTACTGACAGAATATGAACGGCGCTTCAAATATGTCTTGGTTGACGAATATCAGGATACCAATGTGGCTCAATATTTATGGCTGCGCCTGTTGGCACGCGCACGCCACAACATCTGCTGTGTTGGCGACGATGACCAATCGATCTATGGTTGGCGCGGCGCTGAGGTCGGCAATATCCTGCGTTTCGAGGAGGATTTCCCCGGTGCCCGGGTCGTCCGTTTGGAGCGCAATTATCGCTCCGCCGGACACATATTGGGCGCCGCCTCGGAGCTTATCGCACACAATACCGGACGTCTTGGCAAGACTTTGTGGACCGAAGATAGCGACGGTGAGAAAGTTGGTATCACCGGGTGCTGGGACGGTGATGAAGAGGCGCGGATTGTCGGCGAATCCATCGAGAGCCTTCAGCGCGCTGGTGAAAGCATAGAGCAAATGGCAATTTTGGTGCGCGCCGGCTTTCAGACCCGGGCCTTTGAGGAACGCTTTGTCGCCATCGATTTGCCTTACCGGGTAATTGGCGGGCTGCGTTTCTATGAGCGCCAGGAAATACGCGATGCGGTGGCCTATCTGCGCGTGTTGGGGCAGCGTGACGATGATCTCGCGTTCGAGCGCATCGTCAATCTGCCGCGGCGCGGGCTGGGTGATGCCACTCTCCAATCCGTGCATCACCTCGCCCGCGTTTCGGAATGTTCGCTCTACAGTGCCGCAGAAACGCTGATCGAGACCGATGAATTAAAGCCCAAGTCGCGCAGTGCGCTGGCCGCGCTGTTGAAACAATTCGACAGCTGGCGCGCGTTGGCTGAGGAAGCACCGCATTGGGATGTGTTGGATGTTATGCTCGATGAATCGGGCTATCGCGAGATGTGGAAGAAGAATAAAACGCCACAAGCGCCAGGGCGTGTGGAAAATTTGGGAGAATTGACAGGCGCGCTTGAGGAATTCGAAAGCCTGGGCGAATTTTTGGAACATGTCAGCCTAGTCATGGACCGCGAAGAAGGCCGTGGCGAGGAGATGGTCAATGTCATGACTCTGCATGGTGCCAAGGGGTTGGAGTTCGACAGTGTCTTTTTGCCGGGATGGGAAGAGGGTTTGTTCCCGCACCAATTGGCGCTCGACGAAAACGGCGCTGAAGGCCTGGAAGAGGAGCGGCGCCTCGCTTATGTAGGTCTCACCCGGGCGCGCAAGCGGGTGCATATCCTAAGCGCCGCCAATCGCCACATTCACAATCAATGGGTTAGCGCCTTGCCATCGCGCTTTATCGACGAATTGCCGGGGGATCACAGTGAAGCGCGTAACCGTGATGGATTTCCGGTGGTGTCGGCGATGGAAAGCGCCTCAGCTGGCCGCCATGGCGGTGCCTCCGGTTTTCCGCTGCGCCGCACTCGCGCCCGCCTTACAGAGCGAAGCGCCAATACGGAAATTGGGAAAAAAGAATCTGCCGCCGAGAGCTTGACCGTCGGCACGCGCATCTTTCATCAAAAATTTGGCTATGGCCGAATTTGCTCGGTTGAGGGCAGTAAACTGAGCATTAATTTCGAGAAAGCTGGCGATAAAAAGGTCATCGACCGTTTCGTCGAGCCGGTATAAGGGTGAGATTGTGGCGGTTTGGCGTATCGGCCTGACGCTGCAAAAACACTCTATCGACGAGTTTGAAGCATTGTTCAAAGCCCATACGATCGCCGTATCGACGGTATTGGTGGAGGACGGCGATGAGTTTTCTGAATCGCCTGATCAGTTATGGCGTCTCTATGCCTATTGCGCTGATATTATAGAACACGATGCCGTGACCGCGCTGGTGTCGGAAGCCGTAGCCCGCCTTAATCTGGCAGCACTGGAGGTCGCAAGCGAGTTGGTTGCCGACGAAGATTGGGCGGCCAAATATGAGCGCGAAAACTCTTTGCTGTTTGCCGGTCGTTTCGTCGTGCACGGCGATTATCTATGCCCGCCACCCGGGCGCATCGCGCTCTGCATAAATGCGGGCAACGCGTTCGGCTCTGGTATGCATGGCTCGACCCGCGGCTGTTTGTTAGCGCTCGATCATATCGCCGCTTCATTCCCTGTGCGCAAGGCGCTCGACCTCGGCACTGGCTCAGGAATTCTCGCGGTTGCCATCGCCAAATGCTGGGATGGTGGCGGCATGGGCCGCGCCGATGTACTGGCGGTGGATATAGACCCGGTATCGGCAGCGATTTCGGAAGCCGCTGCTAAGGCGAACGGTGTCGCAGGCAGCGTGCGGATATGTCAGAGCGACGGCTTTGCAGCGCCGGAGATCGCTGAGGGTGCGCCCTATGATCTAATCTGTGCCAATATTCTTGCTAACCCGTTACGCCAAATGGCGCTGGAATTTGCGCGCCATTTGGCACCGGAGGGGGTAGCCATCTTATCAGGGTTGCTAGCTAGCCAAGAGGCAGAAGTCGTGGAAACTTATGGCGACAATGGATTGCGTAGAGTGAATCACGTTTGCCTTGGCGATTGGGTTACTCTGTTGTTCAGCCATTGAAGCCGAGGCAGCACAGAGGACGGCATGAGCGATAAAATTACTGCTTACGCAGGCGATGACGAACTGGTCAAGCTCCTGCACGCAGCTGGCGTACTAGCCACGCTGAGCGAGGTCAAAGAGCTTTTAGCCGGGGTTGCGGCGGCGCCGCGTCCGCTTGACGATGGTGAATGGCTACGCTTGATCGTGCCTGCCGCTGATGGCGCACTGCGTGGCCAGCTTGTAGCACTGCGTGAGACATTTGCGGCGGCGGATGACGGCATCGGCCAAGTGGGCGTATCGCTGGCGCGGCTTGCCGATTTGCGCGCGGCATTCGGGCGCCAGGGCCTCGACGGCTTTGTGGTGCCGCTTGCGGATGAGCATCAGGGTGAATATATCGCCCGCCATTCGCGCCGCTTAGCCTGGCTCACCGGCTTTACAGGCTCGGCCGGCCTTGCCCTCATTCTGGCTGAGAAGGCGGCGCTATTTACCGATGGCCGCTACACGCTTCAAATCGAAAAACAGACGGATGCCACGCTCTATGAGCGCCATCATATCACCGAGTCTGCACCTTATGCTTGGCTCATGGCCAATCTTTTCGCTGGTATGAAGATGGGCTTCGATCCATGGCTGCACAGCGCCGATCAAAGGCGCCAGCTGAGCGAAGCATGCGAGCGCGCTGGCGCTGAGCTCAAACCATGCGAATCCAACCCGCTCGACGAAGTTTGGCACGCCCAGCCGCCCCGTCCACTAGCGCCGATCGTGCCTCAGGATATTCGTTTTAGCGGGCGTGAATCGTCTGAGAAGCGGCGTGAGATTGCCGGCCAAATAAAACAGGCGGGCGCAGTGGCAGCTTTTTTGAGCGCGCCGGATTCAATTGCCTGGCTGCTTAATGTTCGTGGCGCCGATGTTGAATGTGCGCCACTGCCGCAATCTTTTGTTCTGCTGGAGGCGAATGGCCGGGTGCAATGGTTCGTTGATTCGCGCAAGCAGGTGATGGAACTCGCTGACCATCTTGGAAATGATATCTTTTACAGCGCTCCGGAGGCACTTGGCGCTGCACTCGATTCTTTGGGCGCCGCTGGCAAGTCGATTATGCTCGATCCCGCCACAGCGCCGGACTGGGCCGTTCAGCGCCTGAGCGGTGCGGGAGCTGCAATCATCAAAAAGCCTGACCCCTGCGCGTTGCCGAAAGCGTGCAAGAACGAGGTGGAATTGCACGGCATCCGCGCTGCTCATCTGCGGGACGGTCTGGCACTGACCCGTTTCCTCTGTTGGCTCTCGGGTTTGGGCGGTTCAGAAGGGGTCACCGAGCTAATGGCAGTGGAAAAGCTCGCGGCATACCGCCTCGGGGGCGCGTATTACCGCGGACCTAGTTTTGACACCATTTCGGGCGCTGCGGCCAATGGCGCTATTGTACATTACCGCGTCACGCCCGAGAGTGACCGGGTGCTTGAAGCAGGCTCGCTCTATTTGGTGGATTCGGGTGGTCAATATCTTGATGGTACCACCGATGTCACGCGCACTGTTTCCATCGGTGCGCCGACGGCCGAGTATCGTGACCGATTTACCCGAGTGCTAAAGGGCCATATCGCATTGGCGCGAGCGCGCTTCCCGGCCGGCACCACAGGTGCTCAGCTCGATGGTCTAGCGCGCCAATTTCTTTGGCAGGCAGGCCTCGATTATGACCATGGCACCGGCCACGGCGTCGGTGCCTATTTGAATGTACATGAGGGGCCCCAGCGGATTTCAAAACATCCGAGTCCGGTAGCGCTTGAGCCCGGCATGATCATCTCTAACGAACCGGGATATTATAAGACAGGCGCCTACGGCATCCGTATTGAGAACTTGGTGACCGTCGTTACCGCGCCTGGCCTTGAAGGTGCCGAACGCCCGAGCCTCGCTTTCGAAACGCTGACGCTCGCGCCGATCGACCGCGCGCTGGTAGATGAGGCACTTATGACCGACGAGGAGCTGGACTGGCTTAACGCCTACCATGCCGTGGTGTGCGAGCGCCTTAGAGCCGAACTAGCGCCCTGGCCGGATGTGGCGGAGTGGCTGGTCGGCGCTGCGGCGCCGATAATTCGTGCGCCTGCCTAACGGTTGCCGGTCGCGCTTAAGTTAGCAATAAAGTCGGCGCGCACAGCTGCGCTTTGGAAAAAATTTCATCTTCGTGCTCTGCAGCAATGCTTGCGGCTCCGCTATCCAGGTGAAGCCGGTACTGGCGAGAAGGTAAATAAGTATATTCCGGCGTCATGCCAACCATGGGGTTGACCACTTGATAAAGATTATCCTGAAGCAAACGTTTCGGTGAAGAATTACGAGTGCTCAGAGAGGTATGTGTATTAGCTCAGAACTAGAATATCCGCGCGATTCTCACGCCTCAGAACGACTGTCAGCTTGCGGTTGCGCTGCTACTAGTTGGTGGCGAGGATCATGAAAGCTGGCTTGGAAATAACGGTAGCCGATCAGTCAGCGGTGAAGAATGTTTTGTTTCTTGCGCTCTCGTATGGCGCGTTATAAGGGCCTGGACGCTGATTCGCATCAAGCGGCTGCAACCGGCGTCTAGAAATCTAAAAAAGCCACAAAGGGGACTTGCGCTTGCACCGCCGATTGCGCATCTTGCATGTGGGCCTGTAGCTCAACTGGTTAGAGCCGGCCGCTCATAACGGTCTGGTTGCAGGTTCGAGTCCTGCCAGGCCCACCAATATTTCAGACATTTCCGCGACTATGTAGCCGACGGGAACATGTTGGTATTTGGTTGCGTCGAATAACCACAAGCGGACCATGCTTTAGTGAACGGTGTCGAATCGCCACAGCAGTGGCAACGTATGGGCCAAGCGATGACCAGCCAGGTGGTGTGGCGCAAAAGAGTCTCAGTAGGTTCTAGTGATTGGTAAGCGTCTCGCCGTGGGTATTCTGGCCAATATTTATGGTCACTTCTATAGTTAGTCGCCGTATTTTCGTCTTAGCTCAGCGGCAAAATTATTTTCGCGTAGGAACTTTGTTCCTCCGAGCCAGATCTCCCGTACATGGCCATTGCGGCCACGCACCAAACGGGCTTCCTCGCCGAAACTTGCCAATCCAGTAGCATGACGGATCTTTCCCAGATCACGCTTAGTGACGGTAATCTCGCTGGCGTCCAGGAACGGGGTCGTTAATCCAGGATCACTAGCCACGACGTGATCGCGCATTGGTACGAAGTCGAGGGTCCGCCAAAGGCTCCACCAACGGCCAGTCCAGTCACGGGTCTTAGCCGTGGCTGCACCACGCCGCGCGAAATTGCAGAGGATATGGATGAGTGCATCGGACCACACCCAGGCCGGCCCATCTACCGCATTGGTCAAGATCGATACGGCGAGATCTCGGTCCGACAGAACGATGGTACGGCTGATGCAGCTTTGGAACCCGCCAGCATGACCATACCATTGGCAACCACTGGCTCTACCGAGCATGATACCGAGGCCGTAAGAAGCTTCCGCGCTGGCATCGGCATCGCACCACTGGTGCCGAATCATATCGTGGCGGCTGGTGCGTGACAGGATACTATGCGCCGCCTCAGGATCGAGGCTAGCGAAAAAACGCGCGAGATCTCCCGCGGTTGACAAAAAACCCGTGGCCGGGGCCAACGCATGGGTCGGATTGTCTCCCGGCACGATGCGCCGGTGGCCGAGTGGTAGTTTGCGGGTATGTCCGCGCGCCACCAGAGCACCACGAGGTGCTGGCCCGTCTGGCTCGGTCTCCTTCAGCTTGCTGGCATCGATAATTTCGCGCCCGACCCAATCGCGGTAGGGCTCCCCGGTTATGGCTTCTATTACCAAGCCAACAAGACCGAATCCGTGATTAGAGTATTTGAACCGCGTGCTGGGTTCGATGACGGGCGGTTCGCACAGCGCTGCGCGTAGCTCTTTTTCGGCGAGGAACGGCCGCCGGTCCTGCCACTGTCCGGCGTCCACGCCGTCGCGGACCAAGCCGGCGCTGTGCGACAGCAGTTGGTTCAGAGTGGTCTCCGCTACCGCTGGGTGCAGCCCGTCGACATATCGTCCGGCCGGGTCGTCGAGGCGTAGAAGGCCAGCCTCGCGCAGTTTAAATACGGCAGCGGAGGTGAATGTTTTAGAATGTGAGGCAACGCGAAAGAGATGGCGCGGCGTGAGGGCTTTGCCAGTCGATATATCGGCAACACCAAACGCTTCCTCCAGTATGACCCGCCCTTTGTGGGCGATTGCGATGACACAGCCCGGTTGCTCCGAGAGTCGCATTTGATAGTCGAGCCACTGGGGAATGTAATCTGCCGCCGATTTCAACCAAGTGTCCATCGCGTCACCTCCTTAGATCTCAAAGTTGCCGTGCAGAATGTTGTCTTGCAGAATTATTTTACGCTCTGCCTTTCCGACATTGCGAAATCCGCGTTCAATGACTGCTCGCGAGTGCGGGAAAGTACTTTCGTGATGCAGATAGTTGTTGCTCCACAACAGGCAATTAACACCGGTTATGTTGCGGTCGGCGAGATCGACTTCGTCGTCGGTAAAGGCCGTGGTGCCCTGGGGCTTAAAATATTTTGTGGGCTTTAGCGCCAGGCACGGCGGTTTGGCCGCGGCCTCTGTTTCTGATACGTTCTTCACGTGTTGCCCGGTACACGGATTGGGTGTAAATCTGTGCCATGTATCGTCGTTTATTCGTTGCAATGTCCGTCGCTCTCTGGCTCACGGCTGGCTCTATAGCGCACGCTGAAGAGAAACTCGCCAGTTCTGTGATTGAGTCACTTCATGTTTCACTACTTGCCATGATGAAAGACGCTGACACACTCGGCTTTGAAGGCCGACGCAAATACATGGAGCCGGTGGTTGCCCAATCGTTCAACATGCCGATTATCGCCTACCTGTCGACCAAATATATTTGGAAGAAGTTCAATGAAAAGCAGAGAAAGCAGCTGACCGAAGCGCTGGAACGCTTGAGTGTCGCGACATTCGCGGCTCGATTTAAGGGCTATTCGGGTGAAAGCTTCCGGGTTCTGTCCGAGGAGCCCGCAACGCAAGACTCAGTTTTCGTGAACACCGAATTGGTCAAGGCCGACGGCGACGCGATCGTTCTCAAATATCTGCTGCACCGGAGCGACAGCGGTTGGCGTATCATCGACGTCTATTTTTTGGGGGTCCACAGCGAGCTGTCCATGCGACGCTCGGAGTATTTGACAGTATTTCAAAGAGACGGTTTCGAAGGACTACTCAGCGAACTTGAGCAGAAAACCGCTGACTATTCAGCAGGGCTTCTTCAGTAGAAAATAGAAAACGCTCGGTGCTTCTACCTGTGGAAGCAGCGCCAGGCCGTCTCCAGTACGCGAAGAGCAAGAGCAAATTCCGGTCTGCAGCGCGGCGCGACAAGCGATGCGCGTGTGAGAGATTGTCAACACTTCTGTTTGAGGACCTAAGCTACTTTCTCTGCTACTACGTACATTGTGCAGAGAGGCAACAGGCTTAGTCGACCGGTAGGTTTTGGATTTCCACTTTAACGTCCGCATAAGTAACTCGCTTTTAACGTCCGTATAAGTAACTCGCTGCATTTCGGCAAAGTTGAATATTAAATCTACCGGATGGAGTGGGCCAATTGCGGGTCCAGGCTGCAGCAAAAATGGCTAAGGACATGTTGCTATGAAAATCGGGATTGTCGGTACTGGGGCGATGGGGAGCGTGTATGCGGCGCTACTCGGCGATGCAGGGAATGAAATTTGGGCGGTCGATAGCTGGGCTGAACATGTTGTGGCCATGGCACAGAATGGCTTGACACTTGAGGGCGCGAGCGGCACGCGGACGGTAAAAATCAATGCGACCACCGATGCGGCGACCGTAGGGCCTTGTAACCTTGTCATCATCGCGACCAAGGCGATGGATGTGGAGGTAGCAGCAAAGGGCGCGCGTGCAATGCTGGGAACTGATACCGTTGTGCTCACCATTCAAAACGGGCTCGGCAGCTCCGCTAAGGTGGCTGCTGCGCTCGGCGTTGAACGTGTGGTGCTCGGCGTGGTCGGCGGCTTCGGGGCGTCGGTTATCGCACCGGGCAGGGTACATCACAACGGCATGGAACTAGTGCGCCTCGGCGAGATGAACCGCCCAGTGTCTGACCGCGTGGAGAGTCTGGCTGAGCTATGGCGTGGCGCTGGCTTTACCGTAAAATGTTTCGACGATATGGATCAACTCGTTTGGGAAAAGCTCATTTGTAATTGCGCTTTTTCCGCCAGCTCCGCGCTCACCGGTTGGACGGTGGGAGAAGTCATCGCCGACAAAGATGCCTGGTCGGTCGCCAGAAATTGCGCGCTTGAAGCCTATTCTGTCGCACGCGCTAGAAAAATTTGCCTCGATATCGATGATCCGATCCGCTATGTGCGAGATTTCGGTGCCAATATACCGGATGCTCGGCCGTCCATGCTGCTCGATCACATGGCCGGCCGGAGAAGCGAAATAGATGCCATCAACGGGGCCATTCCGGTGGCGGCGACGCACGTTGGAATGAAGGCACCGGTCAATGAAACGGTGAGTGCCCTAGTGCGGGCAAAGGAAAAGAAATTCATGAACCCGTCAGGCCACGAATAGAGCTGCTGGGATAGCCAAAACCCCGGGCAGTCTGTTGCCTGGAATTCCCTAGGGTCGCTTCTGATCGTCGGTATTTGCAGCGATATCTGTGTAATATATCTTCTGCTGATGCTGCTGTCGGCGTGCAATGATGAAATGATACCTGATCCTGTGGATAACTTGGGGTATGAAATCGCCTGTAAAACCTATGGCTCGCCGCGTGAGGCTACGGAAAACTGAACTTGGCACGCTCACAAGCCCATCCCGAGTCGTTTGCACAAAATATAGGAGTCAATTTCATAGCGAGCCGCGGTTTTCGGGTGGTCAACGGTATTCGTTAACCAATGTAAGTCTTAATACACTGGGCCGAGTTTGAATTTCTTCAAATCATGTGTGGGCGGCAAAACAATATTAAATATATTTGACCGTTGTGGCGGTTTTTAACCGGAGGAACCATTCTATCAAGTGATGTCGGAAGAATGGTCATCTGCTGCTGCGCTCTGGCTAAGCGCACATCACCACACCATTATTCGGTGCTGACACGCTATGCTGCCTTTTGCTTGATTCACCTGACGGGCGGGCTCATGGTCGGTCTATGAAAGTCGACGGTCGTGGTTATCGTACAATATGGCTTGCAGAGGACGGCTGGTCGGTGGAAATCATCGATCAGACGAAATTACCGCATGTCTTCGAAAGCTGCCGCTTGGAGACGGTGGAGGCAGCGGCGGCGGCAATCCGCGATATGCGGGTGCGCGGCGCGCCTTTGATAGGCGCTATGGCTGCTTATGGCATGGCGCTAGCGATGCGGCGGGACGCCAGCGACGGTAGCATTGCGCAGGCGCATAGACTACTTCTCGCTACCCGGCCGACGGCGGTCAATTTACGCTGGGCGCTTACCGAAGTATCGGGCTTACTCACCCCGTTGCAACCGGATGCACGCCCCGCTGCAGCTTATTTAAGAGCCAGCGAAATTTGCGATCAGGATGTCGAAATGTGCCGCGCCATTGGCGAACACGGTGCGGTACTGATCGAAGATATTGCGCGCGCGCGGCGTGGCGGCGGGCCGGTCAACATCCTCACCCATTGCAATGCCGGCTGGCTCGCGACCGTCGATTGGGGCACGGCATTGGCGCCGGTATATGCGGCGCAGGAGCGCGGCGTGGATATTCATGTGTGGGTGGATGAAACCCGGCCGCGCAATCAGGGCGCTTCACTCACCGCTTGGGAGCTTTCCAGTCACGGCGTGGAGCATACATTGATCGTCGACAATGCGGGTGGCCATCTGATGCAGCATGGCATGGTCGATCTCTGCATCACGGGAAGCGACCGCACCACCGCCGAGGGTGATGTGTGCAATAAAATTGGCACCTATCTGAAAGCGCTAGCGGCGCATGATTGCGGCGTGCCATTCCATGTCGCGCTGCCGTTCAGCACCATTGATTGGAGCATCAGTAATGGCCTCCGCGACATCCCCATCGAGCAAAGGGATGAGCGTGAAGTTCTGGAAATATCCGGGCGTGATGCAGCCGGTGTGGAGCACAGCGTGAGCATTGCACCAAGTTCTAGCCCTGCGGCGAATTACGCTTTTGATGTCACGCCGGCCCGCCTGGTTAGCGGCTTGATTACTGAACGTGGCCGCTGTGCCGCATCCCGCAAGGGCTTACTGGAACTTTATCCGGAGCGGCGCTAAGCCCGCGCCGGCACGGCACCTGGGAAGCCATGCAAAATATGTGGAATGAGAAAGATGCAGAAGCCCTGGCGGTGCACTATGCCGCAGAGGGCGTCGTGCGAGACGTTGTGGAGTGCTTGTACCTGAGCCGTCTATTGGGCCGAGAGACGCGGCTGGTTTTGCATGGTGGGGGAAATAGCTCGGTCAAGACGCGTGCCCTGGATGCGGTGGGTGTCGAGCGTGATGTGCTCTGTGTCAAGGCGAGTGGCACCGATATGGCGGTTATGGAGCCGGCTGATCTACCGGCGCTGGATCTCGGCCGATTGCGTCACCTGCGCAGTCTGGACCGTCTCGCCGAGGCGGATATGCGTAGTGCCCAACGTGCCTGCCTGCTCGATGGTGACGCTAGAGATCCTTCTGTCGAGACCCTGTTGCACGCTTTTTTGCCGCACAAATTCATCGCCCATTGCCATGCTAACACCGTCTTGAGCGTGACCAATCAGCCGGACCGCAAAGCGCTTTCGGCGGCGCTCTGTGCTAAGCTGGCACCTGTGGTGCCCTACGCCATGTCGGGCCTTGAGCTCGCACAACGCGCAGCCGAGGCCTTCGAAGGCGCGCCGGATAGTATCGGAGTGGTACTAATGCATCATGGTCTCGTCAGTTTTGCCGATGATGCCCGCACCGCTTACGACAACATGCTGGTGTTGGTAGCGCGAGCTGAGGCGTATATCGCCGAGAATCGACATGAGTTGCCGCAGACAATACGTCGAGAAACGAATCTCTTGGAGTTGGCGGAGGTGGCGCCAGTACTGCGCGGTGTTTTGGCCGATGTATCGCAATCGGCAGAGGATCCTGATAGTCCAGATCACCAGGTGCTTTCATTTCGCTCCAACCGGGAAATCATGCACTATCTGGATGGTGCCGAGATGGCGCGCTATGCTGCAGCCGGCGTGGCAACGCCCGATCACGTCATTCGCACGAAGAACAAACCGCTTATTCTGCCTCGGACTGTGGCGGTGGATGGCAAACCAAGTGCCAATACCTTCCGGCATTCGGTTACCATAGCGGTGACGGAATATATGGCGGCGTATCGTGCCTACCTCGTGCGTCATGCGAGTCCCGGTCAGGATTTAACCGCGCTGGCGGATGCGCGGCCGCGAGTGGCTTTGGTCCCAGGGCTCGGGCTTTTCGGCATCGGCCGCAGCATGGCGGAAGCAGAGATTATAGCCGATATTGCCGAATCCACCGTGAATACGGTAACCGGGGCTGAAATGATTGGCCGTTATCAGCCGGCGGCGGAGGCGGATATTTTCGCCATCGAAAGTTGGTCCTTGGAGCAGGCCAAGTTGCACCGGACCCAGGTGCCGCTGGCCGGGCAAGTGGTTGTGATCAGCGGTGGCGCTGGCGCCATTGGTACCGCCACGGCGCGAGAATTCGCGGCCGCCGGAGCGGCGCTGGCGGTTCTAGATTTAGACGGCGGCAAAGCTGAGGAAATCGCTGGTGAGTTCTCTGCCGCTGGACTTGGCCTGCTCTGCGATGTAACCGATGAAGGCTCCGTCGGCGGGGCATTCAAGCGGGTATGCGAAACGTTTGGCGGAGTTGATATCCTGATCTCAAATGCGGGCGCTGCTTGGCAGGGTCGAATCGGTGAAGTTGCGGAGGAAAAATTGCGGCAAAGTTTTGAACTTAATTTTTTTGCCCATCAACGCTTGGCACAACATGCCGTACGAATTATGCAGGCGCAGGAAAGCGGCGGCTGCTTGCTGTTCAATACCTCGAAACAAGCGATCAACCCGGGCGCTGATTTTGGCCCCTATGGTTTACCCAAGGCCGCCACTCTATTTCTGATGCGGCAATATGCGCTTGATCACGGCCGTGATGGGATCCGCGCGAACGCCGTTAATGCTGACCGTATTCGTAGTGGATTGTTAAGCGAAGAAATGATCGCCGAGCGCGCGGCGGCTCGCGGCCTCTCTGAAAGAGAATATATGGCGGGAAATCTGCTCGGCCGCGAGGTGGCGGCAGAGGATGTCGCGCGTGCTTTCCTACACCTGGCGCTGGCGCAGAAAACGACTGGCAATGTCACCACGGTCGACGGCGGTAATATCGCGGCTACCCTTCGTTAAAACGATTCCCTCTACGTTTTGATCCCTCAAATGCCGGGTGGTCACTTTTGACCCTTTGGCTTAGGGGCGAAATCGGCTCATACAAAAATGTGTGCCGTAATCTTCTCAGGTAGGTTTTGGATTGCACCTATTCGACCCTGTCCACAGACAGGTGCGATGGTGCATCGTCCTCAATTCATCTTAGCGACCTTCGGCCCCATAATTCTCCACTAATTTTGGGTGCTTGCGTGCCATAGACAAAAGCCAAATCATTGAGGTCGATAAACATATCGGGAAGTGCGGCGGTTGGTTTGATTTGGATTACGCGCTTGGGATGTTCCTTGGCGTCGGCCTAATGCCCTAAATTTTAATAAATGACTCAAAGGTTGAACGAAAAATACACGACGCTGTTGCGACCTCTGCCCCTAGAATAAGATATTATGGCAATATGATTTAAACCTTCCGCCATGTGGCGAGGCGCGCTAGAACTCACGTGCCCACACTAGTCAGCTAGAGGAGTGGCAATGGCTGATCTTGACGACATCAAAGACGGCAAGGATTGGGGTATAGGTATACCTGCCAAGAATGAGCCCTTCTTTCTCAAGGGCTCCGAAGGCTTGGATTGGGGGATGAAGAGCCGTCTGACCCGAATCTTCAATCCGCGCAGTGGGCGCACGGTGATGCTGGCCTTTGATCATGGCTATTTTCAAGGACCGACCACCGGCCTAGAGCGGATAGATCTCAATATAGTTCCGCTGGCGCGCCATGCTGATGTGCTGATGTGCACCCGTGGCATCTTGCGCAGCAGTGTCCCGGCGGCGTGCGGCAAACCGGTGGTGCTACGCTGCAGTGGCGGAAATTCCATCCTCAGCGAACTGTCCAACGAACTTGTGGCCGTGGATATCGAAGATGCGATCCGTCTCGACGCCGCCGCGATGGCCGCGCAAATCTATATAGGTGCCGAATATGAGCATCAATCGATTGGCAATCTCGTCAAGCTCATCGATAGCGGCAACCGATTTGGCATGCCGACCCTCGCGGTGACCGGCGTCGGCAAGGACATGGTGCGGGACGCGCGCTATTTCGGCCTCGCGTCGCGCATGGCTGCCGAGTTGGGCGCACATTATGTGAAAACTTATTTTGTCGAGGACGGGTTTGAGCGCGTGACGGCTGGTTGCCCTGTGCCCATCGTCATTGCCGGCGGCAAGAAACTACCTGAACTCGATGCTCTTACAATGGCCTATAAGGCGATCGATCAGGGCGCCAGCGGTGTCGATATGGGACGCAACATCTTTCAGGCCGAATCGCCCAGCTCCATGATCCAGGCGGTTGGCGCCGTGGTGCATGACAACGAGAAACCGGCCCAGGCATTCAATATGTATAAGACGCTAATGAGTGAAGAACTCAGCCACGCCACGGCTTCGTAGCGTCCGATCCGAGCAAAAAAATGGGGGCGTCGCAATAGTCAGCGGCGCCCCCACCTTTTAGAGACGGTTTCTCGAACTGGCCTTAGACGTGGCCGTAAGCGATCATGGCGTCCGCCACTTTGACGAAGCCCGCAATGTTCGAGCCCTTCAGATAGTTGACGTGGCCATCAGAGTCTTTGCCGTGCTTGACGCAGGCATCGTGGATATCTTTCATCATATCCTCTAGCAGCTTACGCAGATTGTCTTCGCCCCAGGCGATGCGCGCGCTGTTCTGGCTCATCTCCAGGCCCGATACGCCGACGCCGCCAGCATTAACCGCTTTGGCTGGGCCGAACAAAATACCTGCATCGTGGAAAGCGTCAACCGCACCTTGCTCACAAGGCATGTTAGCAGCTTCGGCAACGACTTTGACGCCGTTTTTAAGCAAAGTCGCGGCTTCTGCGGCATTGACCTCATTCTGCGTCGCACTTGGCATGGCACAATCTGCCTCGACGCCCCATGGCCTCTGGCCCTCATGGAAAGTGATATCGTTGAATTCGTCCGCTGCTTCCGAAATGCGGCCCCGGCGCACACCCTTCAGATCCTTGACCCAGTCTATCTGTTCCTGAGAGAGGCCGTTGGCCGCATGAATAAAGCCCCCTGAATCAGAAAGCGTTAGCGGTGTGCCACCGAGTTGGAGGCATTTCTCAGCCGCGTGGGTGGCGACATTTCCCGAACCCGAAACGAGGCAACGTTTTCCCTCCATACTGTCACCAGCCTGCTCTAACATATTGCGCATGAAGAACATGGCGCCGTAACCGGTTGCCTCAGTGCGCATCTTCGAACCACCAAATTCGAGACCTTTGCCCGTCAGCACGCCGACGAAACGGTTGGTGATGCGCTTATATTGACCGAACATGAAGCCAATTTCGCGCCCGCCGACGCCAATATCGCCGGCCGGCACATCGGTGTCCTCACCAATATGACGGTAGAGTTCGGTGATGAAAGACTGGCAAAACCGCATGACTTCGTTTTCCGATTTTCCTTTCGGATTAAAGTTGGCGCCGCCCTTGCCGCCACCCATGGGCAGGCCGGTGAGACTGTTCTTGAAGGTCTGTTCATAGCCGAGGAACTTCAAAATGCTCGGGTTTACGCTTGGGTGAAAGCGGATACCGCCCTTGTAGGGACCGATGGCGCTGTTGAACTGGATACGAAAACCCCGGTTGGTACGGACATTGCCGTCATCATCAGTCCAGGGAACCCGAAACATGATCACCCTTTCCGGTTCGGCCATGCGTTCGAGAATTTGATTTTCATGATATTGGGGTTTGTCCGCGATATATGGAAAAATCGTCGCTGCAGCCTCATAAATCGCTTGATGAAACTCTGGTTCGCCAGGATTGCGCTTTTTTACGCCTTCCATGTAACGATCAAGATATTCCTGCGTTTTGGCATCGGCCTGGTGTGATTTTGACATTTTGTTCCTCCCAATTGGATGGTTTTTTCCACAAAAATTTTAGTTGTCTCCGGCTATGCACTGGAATTCTGAAGCGACCGACCCGAACTGGCGCCCTGCGCGCCAGTCGAAACCAACGCTAATGTACATCAACTCCAACGTTCTAAAGTCTATTTAAACCTGCCACTAACGAGCCGTCGAGTAATATTAGTTAACACTGTCAATCTACGCATATATGACAGAATGTTAAAACATGGGTAACCCAGCAACCGTACAGTTCAGTCATGATTAACATGCAAGTTGGTGAGGAACTGGCTGTACTCTTATTCGAGGATCCAAAAAATGCTGGCCCGCTCGATCTTGCCATGCTCGTATTCGTAAACTTCCATAGGCAGGAACTGATAATGACATGATCTGGGGCACGCTTTCGGAAAATATTGCGCCGTACGCATCATATTCTCTTGGTGCCTAATATATTAAAAATGGGTCGTTGCTATCTGGCTGCGATTAATTCTTCGATATAGCGTGGCACGGCGAATGACGCCTGGTGCACAGCCGGGGTGTAGTAGCGAGTGTCGATCGCTGATTTTTTGAATCGGCTTGTCAGCGTCACAAGAGGCTTCCGCCAGAGCGCTCTGTCATCGCTTGCCCAACCTAGCGCCATCGGGCCGCCGATATAGCTCGGCACATGAGTTACATAGCAACGCGCATCGGCAAATAGCGAAGTTAGGGAGGTCATGCTATCGCGCAATTCTAGCATTTGCGTGAAGGGTACGCCGTTCTGTGTCACCAAAACGCCACCTGGCGCCAGACAGCGTTTGCAATCAGCATAGAAAGCGCTTGTGAAAAGCGCAGCGCCGACACCAATAGGGTCAGGCGAATCAACGATGATGACGTCGTAGTGGTCATCGCTTTCGGCCACGAAATGGCAGCCGTCCGCGATAACCAGATTGAGGCGTGGATCCTCGAACGCTTGGCCTGAGATAGCACTCAGATAGCGTTTTGACAGATCAATGACGGTACGGTCGATATCGACCAACGTGGCATGCTCCACGGTCTGATGTTTGAACACTTCTTCTACCGCACCGCCATCGCCACCACCGAGGACGAGCACGCGCCGCGCTTTGCCATGCGCCAGGATAGGTACATGCACGATCATCTCGTGATAGCAAAATTCGTCCTTCTCGGTTGTCTGGACCACGCCATCTAAGGTGAGCACACGTCCCATAACGACATTTTCAAACAAAAGGATGTGCTGAAATTCGGAGCTCTCCTCATGTATCAACCGCTTGATTTTATAGGTCGCGGTGAAGTCAGTAGGCTCCAGAGTTTCAGACCAAGTTTTCATTCCGTGCCGCCGCGCAAAATTTCGCAAACCACAACCCGTTCGGGTTGTAATGCTGCCGTCAACACGGTGATAGCTGCTTCGGGGTCGGTATCGCCGCAGGTGAAAATGTCGAAGGCGGCGAAGCCTTGCTCAGGCCATGTGTGCACACTGATGTGCGATTCCGCTAGTACCGCTACTCCAGACACGCCGCCGGTGTTGTCAAAATGGTGAAGATGGATATGCAGGAGCGTAGCGCGCGCTGCTGCGATGCTTTCTCTCATCGCGGTTTCAATAAAATCGAGTTCATTGATTCGTCTGGGCGCCCACATATCGATAATCTTGTGCACGCCAGCGAACAGCTTGCCGTTGCGCTCAATTGCTTGGTCTAACTTTCCTTGTGCAGCGATCATCACGGGTGACTCCGCGCCTCTGGTGAAAGCGGTATTTGCTGTTTTTATCATCATGTCCCGTGGAAATTCGCCTACAAACTAGTGACGGAAATGGCGCATGCCGGTGAACACCATAGCCAGGCCGTTTTCATCCGCTGCGGCTATGACTTGGTCATCGCGCATCGAGCCGCCCGGTTGGATAATCGCCGTGGCGCCAGCTTCGGCGGCCGCAAGCAGGCCATCGGCAAATGGAAAAAAGGCGTCCGACGCAACTACTGAGCCGACCGCGCGGGATTTCTCCTCGCCAGCTGCTTCTGCCGCTTCAGCGGCCTTCCAAGCGGCGATCCTCGATGAATCTACACGGCTCATCTGACCAGCGCCGACGCCCACCGTTGCGCCATTTTTGACATAAACGATGGCGTTGGATTTGACATGTTTGCAGACGCGAAAGGCAAAGATCAGATCCTCAAGCTCTGCCTCGCTAGGCGTCCGGCGGGTCACCGTTTTTAATTTGTCACGTGCGATGTGGCCATTGTCGCGTTGTTGCGCGAGGTATCCGCCAGATAACTGGCGCAGCGATATACCGGGCGCGGTAGGGTCCGGTATGCCACCGCTTAACAGCACGCGCAAATTCTTTTTACGGGCGAGAATTTCGAGCGCTGCGGCATCCGCTTCTGGCGCAATGACCACCTCGGCGAATAGCTTAACGATCTCTTCTGCTACCCCCCGGTCAAGCGGCTGGTTGGCGGCGACGATGCCGCCAAAGGCGCTCACCGGGTCACAGGCGAGGGCCTTTAAATAGGCCTCTTTGAGGTCACAGCCCTGTGCCGTGCCGCAGGGATTGGCATGCTTGATAATAGCGATCGCGGGAGTGCTGAATTCCGCCACCAGTTCGAAAGCAGCGTCTGTATCATTTAAATTGTTATAGCTCAGTTCTTTGCCTTGCAGCTGGCGAGCAGCAGCGACACCTGGGCGTGTAGGGCCGCTGGCATAAAAGGCGGCGGCAAGATGCGGGTTCTCTCCATAGCGTAGCATTTGACGGCGTTCGGCCGAGACCGCTAGCCGCTCCGGAAACCTCATGCCTTCCTGCTCGGCAAACCAGCTGGCGATAGCGGAATCATAGGCACCCGTGCGGGCGTAGGCCTTGGCCGCGAGACGGCGTCGAAGCGCACCCGACGTTGCACCCTTTAAATCTGTCATTTCATCGATCACCACTTGATAGTCAGTGCTATCTACCAGCACTGCTACATCGTGGTTATTCTTGGCCGCCGCTCGAATTAGGGCGGGTCCACCAATATCGATATTCTCTATGCAGGTTTGGAAATCGCCGCCCCCAGCCACCGTTTTCTCGAAAGGGTAGAGATTAACCACGACGAGGTCGATCGTCTGGATATCTTGTGCAGCCATAGCATCAAGGTGAGTGGTGTTGTCGCGAATGCCGAGGATGCCGCCATGCACTTTCGGGTGAAGCGTCTTTACCCGACCATCCAGTATTTCGGGAAATCCTGTGTGTTCGGAAACATCTTTTACCCTGATACCGGCGTCGCGCAAGGTTTTTGCTGTTCCGCCGGTTGAGAGAATTTCAACACCCGATTCCAAGAGATGTTCCCCTAACTCTATAAGACCCGATTTATCGGATACGGAAATCAGGGCACGAGAAATACGTCTGTGCTCAGCGTCTTGTGTCATAGTGGCTTCTCGTTTTTGGGTCCCAAATGTGGTGGTGGTCGGTCGGTGTTTACTGGGCGGCGTGCCGGGATTCTGAGGTATCAGGTTTCAGCGTTTGGGCTCTGAATTCCGGAACAATAACGGCGATTTCCACCAGCGTTGCTTCGCTATCGCGTGCCGCCGCTGCCGCGCAAAGGCGGTCGATCTGCTCTTGCAGTATCGCCAAGTCAGCAGGCCGGGACGAGGCGCGCTGCAAACCGGTGACCGTTGTATCGGACAAAGGCTCCTTCGCGTGGAACAATTCTTCCGTCATTTTTTCGCCGGGTCGGAGACCTGTATATTCGATTGCGATGTCTCTTTCCGGCGTTAGTCCGGCAAGCCGGATCATTTGACTGGCCAAGTCTTTGATTCGCACCGGCGTCCCCATATCGAGCACGAATATCTCGCCGCCCTTGCCGCGCGCGCCGAGCGCGGACGCCTGCAACACCAACTGTACCGCTTCGCGTGTGGTCATGAAGTAACGAGTGACTTCGGGGTCAGTCACGGTGACCGGGCCACCGGCAGCAATCTGGCGTTGAAAGAGTGGCACAACCGAACCTGACGAAGCGAGAACATTGCCGAAGCGGACCGTGACCAGGCGCGTATGCGCCTGATCCCCGGCGGCCAGCGAAAGTCCCAATGCCTGGCAATAGCTCTCCGCGATGCGCTTCGTCGCACCCATCACATTTGTCGGATTAACCGCCTTGTCGCTGGAGATCAACACCATCACGGCGACACCGTGCGCGACGCAGCTATCAGCAACATTGCGTGTGCCCAACACGTTGGTGAGCACGCCCTCATTAAGGTTCGCTTCGACCATGTGGACATGTTTGAGGGCTGCAGTATGAAACACCAATTGTGGGCGCGTCTCGGTGAAGGTTGAATTTAAACGTCCGAGGTCGCGCACATCGCCGAGGACGACTTCGCGCGATATGCTGGCGTGGCTCTCCGCTAATTCCATGTCGATGGTATAAAGATTGAATTCAGAATTATCGACAAGGGTCATGTGCGCCGGTCCGTGACCGGCGATCTGGCGGCATAGCTCCGAACCGATGGAGCCGCCAGCTCCGGTCACGCAGATACGCCGCCCATGGATAAGCGCCGCCATTTCCTTGCTGTCCAGCGCCGTTTGGGGACGGCCCAACAAGTCCTCGATCGCCACCGGTCGGATATCCATGACTTCGCCTTCGCCGGTACGGAAATCAATCATGCGCGGTAGACGTGAAAACGGTATGGAAAGCCCCTCAGCAGCATCGAGAATTTGGCGCAGGCGTTCGGGGTCGAAGCTATCCAAGGTGAGGATCAGACGTTCCGGTTGGGTTCCGCGACGTTTAAGTGCACGCACGATTTCGACTAGATTTCGGGCCGGGCCGTAGACCCGGACACCGTGAATGTGTCGGCCAATTTTGACGGCGTCATCGTCCACCAATCCTACTACGCGATAATTTTCGGCGCTGCCGCTCAAGCTGGACCGGATAAAGAGATCGGCGTCGCCACCCACGCCTAGCAGTAGAACTGGCACTCGCCGGCCTCCACTGGTACGCTGAAAGAAACCGGCAAGGCCACGTTCCATCAGGCTGCGGTAAAGGATGCGCGGACCGGTAAGCAGCGCGACGAGCAGCAGCAGATTGATCGGCAGCGCCGAACGCGGATAGGCCTCGAGCCTGGTGACAACAAATAGCAGTGCGACAAAGACAAGAACAGCAATTCCCGCCGCCCAGGTGATTTTTGTCACGTCGCGCGACGCGGTATAGAGCCAAAAACCCCGATAAATGCGCATGCGCCAGAACACAATCGCTGATATCACGCTGAACGCCAGTATTCCCTCGACGAAAAAGCCGCTTGACTCGTGCCAGAAATTATCGACGCCACGGCGCAGCATTAGCGCCACGGCGAACGATATGGCCGCCATAGCTACATCGAATGCAGCAACAGCGTAGGTTCTATTAATGCGGTTAATCTGCATGGGTCGATCTATTTTGCGAGGCTCGAAGATAGCATAAAAGCGCCGCCGTTAGCAGCAATCCTGCGCCCAACGCCCCCCAGGCAAAGGCTACAGAAAGGGGCGTCGCAAGGGCGAGGCCGGCAAGTAACAAATTTACTCCCGTCACTGCCAATACCACATGTGCATGGCTGCGCCCGGCGGCAACGGCAACTTGGTAATAATGTTGATGATGGGCACGCCAAATGCGCTCGCCCCGGGTCAAGCGCCGCACCAGGGTGAAGCTGGCGTCGGCCACAAAATATAGCACCAGCAAGAGCGCCGCTTGCCATAGTCCAAATGTGGCCAGCGACAACAGCAGCCAGCCGATAGCGAAGCCCAGGGGAATGCTGCCGACATCACCGAGAAAGATACGTGCCGGCTGCCAGTTCCACGGCAGGAAGCCGAGCGCCACTGCCGCCAATGCCAACCCGTAGGCGCCGAGGCCCGCAGCGGCCGGGCAAATGATCGCCAACGCAAACAGACCGAGCCCAGCACTTCCGGTCTGGCTGCCCGCGATGCCGTCGATGCCGTCCATAAAGTTGAACAGATTGAGGAACCACAGCCAGATGAGCCCGCTCAGCGCGAGATCGAGCATCGGAGGTAGAGCGCCTTGAAATACTGCTCCACCCACGGGAAGTGCAAACAGGCCGGCGCCGACCGCGATTGCCTGTGCCCCCAGTCGGAGGATTGCCGGCAAGCCACCGCGTACATCGTCGACCCATGAGATCAACGCCAAGGCCGCCCCAGCGGCGAGAATGATCCAAAAATGGTGCGCGGCAGCATCTCCGGCGCCGTACAGCCAAAAAACGAGCCAGACAGCCAACAGCACGCTTGCCACCGCAATACCGCCGCCTCGCGGAGTTGGTGAACTATGGCTGGAGCGCTCATTGGGGATGTCGAGCACACCACGGCTGCGCAGAAGTAGGAGCACACCACCCGTGGCGAGCCAACTGACCGCGCCGGCAGCGAGACTGCCGGTGACAACTATAAATAAATTCATGCGCTGCTTTCGCGTCGGTAAACCGCCTGATCCGTCACGACAAAGTCTACCCGATCGTCCAGCAGCGCCCGCGCACATTCCTCGGGGCGGTTGATGATCGGCTCTTCATGTACGTTGAAGCTAGTATTGATCATGGTTGGCAAGCCGCTTTTTCGCTTGAATGCAGCGAGAATATCGTAATAGAGCGGATTGTGCGTGCGGCAAATGATTTGCGGCCGTGCTGTGCCGTCTACATGAACAACAGCAGGAATTCGAGGCCGCCAAGATTGTTTGACGTTGCAGGTGATCGTCATAAAGCGCCCCGCATATCGGTTGCGTGCGTTGATATCAAACAGCTCGGCGGCATCGTCTTCGGCGATAACTGGCGCGAAGGGCATGAATTCGGAACGCGATAGTCGGTGGTTGAGCGCATCGTTAATCCCGGAATCGGCGGGCGAAGCGAGAATACTCCGCGCGCCGAGCGCACGCGGGCCAAATTCCATGCCGCGGCTGAATATCGCCACTGCTTTGCCTTGGCACAGAAGCTCTGCTGTTTTGTCAACCGGATTGTCGGACAGGGCGGCGAGGCCGGGGGTGCGACCCAGAACCAAGTCGGCATTGTCGCCCCAGTCGCGTCCAAAATAAAGTGTCTCCAAGGGATAGCGCGCGGCGAGCCAAGTTCTCATGCCGTCCCGCTCAAGAAGAAACTGTAGAACCCCACCAGCAGGCAAGCCCTGATCGCTCATCGCCGGGTAGATAAATATTTCCTCGATATCGGTCTCTTCCGCTAGCAGCCGATTAAGCCGAACATTGCCGAATACTCCTCCGGAAAGACCGAGACGGTGCACTGAATGGCGCTCCAGTAGGCGGCGAACAGATTCGAGCGTCACCTGCTCCAGCACCTCTTGAATAGAAGCTGCCATGTCTTTGTAAGAGGTGTCTTCCGCCGTCTTGAACATGAACTGGCGAAGCTCAGAATTGGTCTCGAAGTCGCTCCGAATCTGTCCTTCCGCATCGACCTTAAAGTGCGCAGAGATCGAAGCCGCCGCTGTAGGCTGACCAAGTGCTGCCAGGCCGGTGAGCTTGCCTTCGTGGCGGTTGATGCGCCAGCCTAAAGCCTGGGTGGCGTAGCCATAGGCTAGACCCAGGCTGTCGGTTCGCGCCGGCCCGGTGAAACACTCATCACCGCCATACAGGGAGCGCAAATCGCCATCTCGAAAAATACGCTGACTGTATTGCACATTGTCGCCACCGCCATCCGAGGTATAGAGCAGCGCATCCTCCCAGTCGGTGTGAAACAGGGTAGGTAGGGCATGGGCTAGATGGTGATTAAAAAAAGAGAGTTGGGTTGATTCGCGAAAGCCGTAATCAGCAAGGAATTTTTTGCTATTGAATAGGGCTTGCGAATCGGCATGTCCGGCCCGTACCAATTCGCGCTCCAGGCTTTTGTGTTTTTCCTTGCCGAGCGCGTGGCGGACCTTGCCCTCAAGCAGGCGAGAGCCACGGAAATGCTTGAAATAACGCCATGCGAATGCGCCGCGTCCGAGAACGACCGCATCGACGTCACGGCGCGATAGTCCGGCGATGGTGAGGCATTCGTCAATGGCTTCATCGGGCACCCTCCCACCATCGATTTTACGCCGTGTTAGGCGTTCTAGCGAGATCGCCGAAATCATCCGATAGTCGTTGAACAGGCAGGCTGCGGCCTCGTGATATCCTGGGTGGACACCGAGAATTATCATGCGCTTTATATGCTCGATAGACTGGGAACAGGTGTGTACGGAAACTACCGCCCGCCCACACTATGCGTCAATCCACTGCCAATTGCCGGGTGCGAGGCAGGCGTGAATATGGCAATTTGCCGCGTCCCCATTGCGGTGTTACATCACAGCATCTGCCGACTGCTACCATGGGAGGAGCCGGACCTTTGTGCGTCGCAAACAAAAATGGGTTGGCGTTTGCTGCGGCAACTTTTTGCGGTATCAGCGCTCCGCTGTTGGCATCGAGTCCCACCGTTTTCGGCGCGGCACTGGCGTTCGGGCTGCTGCTTTTGTTGGCGGCGCGGGGGCGTTTCCAATTAGTAAGCGATCTAGCGCGGGGTGCCCGCACACCACTTGGCATGACAATCGTCCTCACATTTGTCTTATGGCTGCCTGGTGTTGCCGATTCGCCTGACCTCGGACGCTCGCTCGCCATCTGGGGGCGGATGGTGGGCATGGTGATCGTTGCCGCGCTGGTCCACTATTTCCTGTCGCGTAGCAGCCTTGATGCTTGTCTCCGTGCCATGGTCGTGGCCGCGCTAGTTTGCGCCGGAATCACGCTGATGGGGCTTTACGTGGCAAGCCCTATCTACGGCCTCTTTCGTGGCAAGGGGTGGGTCGACGTGAATGTCGCGCAGATTCTCAAATATTACGGCTCCGCCTTGGCCATTCTGGCGCCCGTGGTCGTTTGGGCCGGCCTCCACCTTGGCAGGCGTTGGTTTTATGCCGGGCTTCTCCACTTGACGGCTGCCTTTGTACTAATTTTTACCGTTGACAGTTTAGCCGGGCTGTTGGGCCTTGTCGCCGGTTCGGTGGTTGGCGGTATAGTCTATATCTGCCAACGCGGGCACCTGATGCGCGGCCATGCTGCGGCGCTATTTCTGATCCTGCTCGCGGTTCTGTTGGCGGCGGCCATTGCCTGGATCCTCTTTAAATTACCACCTCCGTTGCGCGCCGGACAAATTATCAACGGGGTCTATCATGGCCCGGTAGAACCCGGCCTGCCGGTGTCACTGATTGATGCACACCGCCAGTATATTTGGCGTTTCGCATTTGATGCGGCGTTGGAAGCGCCTTATTTCGGCCATGGCATAGACGTTAGCAATCATCTTCCCGGTGCCTCGGTGTTAATTGAGAAATTCAACCAGGCACTTATTCCCTCTCATCCCCACAATTGGCTTTTGGAAGTGTTTCTGGAAACGGGCGTCTTTGGGCTGGCGTTCTTATTGGGTGCGTTGGCACTTTTACTGCGCCTCTGGCTGCGAATCGGCATCGTGTCGCCCGGGACATCGGCTGCCGGCGTTGCCCTTTTCGTCGCGTTTTGGTCGTCTTCGATGTTAAATTTTTCCATTTGGGCTGCTTGGTGGCAGGGCGTCTTTTTAGTTTTAAGCGCTATCGTACTTGCCGCCGCACCGCGCGGCGCCGGAGCCAATCGCTCGCCGCAATGAGGGCGTAAGCGCCGCAGATAGCGCTTAAGGGCTCAATAGGTAGACGATATTTGGGCGATGCGATTGGACCATTGACGATCAATATATATAGAGCCCACAGCAGCAGCAGAAGGAGAACAATGCGAACTTCTCGGCGTTTCGCCATCGTTTGGCCATGAGTCTGCTGAAACAGGCCATGACCCAATCCTATAAGTTGTCCGGCCCGTACTACCATCAGGGAAAGGAACGTAATGGCCAATACCCAGGCATAAGCTGGGTTGTCGTTACGAAAAATAAATGTCCAGAGCTTCCCCAGTTTGCCGTCGCCCGTTGTGTCGTAAAACCCGGTGCGTGGCAGGTTGCTCACCGGTGGTGAGAGGATAGCTGCAGGCGAGAGCAGATTAATCGCTCCACCGATCAGCCAGGCCTTAGCCGTGGCAATCATACCCAACTCGGAGATAGCGCGACGTGCTGTGGCGGTCATCTGGGCAGAGCGTGTGAACGGATTTTCTGACTCTACCCCTCCGATCTCCGTTTCGTAGCGCAGATACATACGACGCGCTCCTTCGGCATGCGGCGTGCCGTCGACCGCCTCCAATATCAACGGCGCCACCCACAGTAAGGAATGTGCTCCGCCTTGGCTGGTCAATTGCACGGTATCGTAGTGGTTGAGATTGCGCGCGAGAATCGGCGCTTGGAGCACCGCGCAGATAGCGACGAAGGCGAGCACATGGGCGATGCCGGTGAGGCGCAAGCGTCCGAGCCAAGCCGCCGCAAGCGGCAGCAGAACAGCTAGCGCCACCACCGCCGGCAGCAACATGACGCGGGTGGAAACGCCGAGACCCACTGCCAAGCCTAGTAGTAGCGCCCACCGCCAAGCCGGTCCACGCAACCACCGTAAGGCGGCATAGAGCATGAGGCACACAAAAAAGAAAAACAGCGAATCGGTAAGAATAATCGCACTGACGATGAATTGCGTGGGATTACAGGCGGCAATTAAGCCAGCGGGTAACAGCAGGCGGGGATTGAGGAGCATTGCTGTCCGCGCGATAAAGACACAGGCAAGGGCGTCAAGCGCGCCCTGAGTTAGAGCAGGAAACAGCGGTGCCGATATACCGCTTACCCATTGGTGCAGAGCCAGCCAAATGATATAAAGCGGCATTCGTTCTGTTTCGGGCTTGAAGCCCCTGCCGCCATCGTAGAAGCGAACGAAGTCCCCTTGGGCAAAAAACTCCCGGCCGAGTTCTAAATAGAGAATGGAATCTTCAGCGAGGAGTGCATCGCCGCCCATGCTGAGATAAAGCCCGAGCGTGTAGGAAACGCGGACGAGCAACGCGACGGCAAAAATGAGCCATAACGTGCACGCCTGAGTCATGCCCGCATTGCCCAGGGGTCGATGCTCGCGCCGTCCGCAATGTAGCGGGCTAGCGCCGCCGCATCGTGCGGAAGCTCTGCGCTGCCGGGAGAGCGGATTAATCTGTAGCCGGTGTCTCGCAGCAGGTTGATGAAAGTTTCGAAACTATTTTCGCCACCGGGGAATACATAGGAGGAGGAGGCCAATTCCAGGATGATCAGCGGGTGAAAGCATCTCAGCATACTCTGCCCGCTGTCCTGAACCTGATATTCACTTCCATCGACATCCAGTTTAATGAAATCGATGCGCTCGATCTCCTCGCGCACAATAGCTCGATCTCCTCGCGCACAATATAAGAATCGAGAGTTTCCGCCGCGGCACCAGCGGCAGTCATGTCCTGGCCGCCATGCACCAGATGCCTGCCTGGGCGGATGCCAAGCGGCCAGCTTGTCGCTAGAGCGGTCGGCGGAGTATCCCCGCCTCCGTCACGCAACAGGATTTGCCGTACCTTGATGCGTTCAGCGAGGTCGGTGTTGCACGCGAAGTTCGCTCGCAATTTGGCAAGGGCGAATGCTGTCGGCTTGAAGGCATGTACACATCCCATCGTGCCGATCAGGCGCGGAATCAGTAAGATGTGGGCGCCGATATTGGCGCCAATATCAAGCGCAACGTCACCGGGCCTCAGGAGGCTCCCATATTGCCGCTGCGTGTCGCTCTCGAATCCATCAAGAAGATAATTCGCGAAACTGATGCACTCGCCAAGCTCGACCCGCCAATTAAGGCCCTTGCGGTGGATCTCGGCAGCTTCTCCCGCGCCGAAGCTGCGCCGCACGCCGGTGACCAAACGCACGGCGGCGCGGGCCAGGGGAATTTTTTGTTTGGCCAAAAGCTTAACCTCAGCGCCGGTCCAGCAAGATAAAAAGGCGGAATGCCATCGCCGGGCCTAATAGGGTGAGCAAGCCATCCTCTGCAAACAGCAGAGGGCGGACGAGAACGGCAGGCACCAGACTCCATCTGCGGTATCCGCCGGATAGGGGATAGGCGAAGAGGCTTAGGTAGCGCACCCTGCGAAGCCAAAACTCGGGAAAGTGATGCTCAAATTTCGCCCGATGTCGGCGAAATAAGAGGGTTGGAATTGCTTGGTTGGCGTCGTAGGGATTCCGTTTTGGGTTTGCCGTGGGGCTGGCAAACGGATCCAGTCCCATGTCTACCGGCTCGGGGTGCAGATAGCGGTAAAATAATCCGCTCAATGGCGTAATCGCGGGCTCCAACATGACCATGCGCCCACCCGGCTTGAGTACGCGCGCTGCTTCGGCAAAGAATTGCGGCGGGTTTTCGATATGATGAAGAACATCCAGCATCACGATATTCTCAAAGCAACCGGTACTGAAGGGCAATGCCTGGGCATCGGCGGCGGCATCGAGCCAGGGCGCCGGCTGGATATCGGTCAGTATGATATCTTGAAGGTGTTCGCGCAGGTGCCCGCTTCCGGCGCCCAGTTCCAGCGTTGGCCCGGGATTTAAGAATTTGACCATGCGCTGGTAATAATCGCTATAGACGGCGCGCAACACTGCTTTGTTCTGCCATTTGCTGCGGTAGCCGTCCAAATGGGCTGCCGCCGGTGCGGCGCCGGCCATCAGAATGCCTTGAGTTTGCGAAAGGCAAAAATCACCATGCGCAGCAACAGAACTCCATGTCGGAAGCGCGATATTTGCGTGCTGCCATAGGTTCTTTCGGCGTAGCGGATGGGAATTTCGACCACTTTCAGGTTCAGTTTGGAAGCGCCGAAGATGAGGTCAAAATCGCCAAATGGATCAAAGTCTCCAAAATAGGCGCGGTTTTTCGCAATGTTGAGGTAGTGCGCTTTAGTCAAGACCTTGGTGCCGCAAAGCGTATCGGTGAAGCGCTGGTTAAGGAGCCACGAGAAGATCATGGAGAAGAGAAAATTGGCGATCAGATTAAGCGGGCGCATCGCGCGTTTCTCCATTGGATAGACGAGCCGCGTGCCGTTGATAAATTCGCCCTTGCCACTAACCAGGGCATTATAAAACTTTGGTAGCGCCTCAGGCGGTACAGTTAAATCCGCATCGAGTATCATAAGAATTTCACCACGCGCGGCTTCAAAGGCCATATGTACCGCGTTGCCCTTTCCTTCTCCATCCTGCAAAAGCAGTTTGATGTCTCGCTTGGGGTGGCGCGCGATGACACGCTCAATTTCTTCGCGAGTGCCGTCGTGGCTGTGGCCTTCAACGAAAAGAATTTCCATATCATCACAAAATTCAGGCAGTCGCGTGACGGCGGGCGCTATATTTTCGCGCTCATTTCGGCAGGGAATGACGATGGTCGTGGACGGATTGTCGAGCCCGGCGTGGCAGCGCGAACGGGCCACGACATAATGGCGAACGCCTAATCGGCGGATAATCGGTAGGGTTGCTAGCGAGCGGTTGATAAGCGGGCCTAGGCCGAACAGGCGCCTCGGCAAGAGTTGTCGCCAATCCCATTTGATGACGTCGAATTCCGCAAGTTCCAACAACGCTGACACATCCTCCGGCCCCAACCGGTTGAGCGGAATCTGTCGCATCTTAGCGCCGAACAACTCGGCCAGCGCAATAGCTGGTGTCCATAACCAGGAGTAATAAGCAACAACGATGCGTGTTCCGTTCGATGACAGGTCATGCAGCCTGGTCAACGTGGCCTCGACATCCTCCAACAAACCAATTGTGTCGGATAGGATAATGACATCGAACGGACCCTTCAGCGCGTCAAGCGTTTCGGGGTTTTCGATATCGCCAACCTCAAAGCTAAGATTTGGATGGCGGTCAGCCGGGAAATTGTGTCGTGCCACATCGATCATTCCGGGACTAATATCTATGCCAATGCCTACGGATGGTTTGAGATTTTCTAGTAAGTGCCCAGTGCCGCAGCCGAGGTCCAATATTTTAAGGCCCTCCGGCACGAGAAAGCGTGTGAAGCGGCTGTCTTCATCGTGGAAATAGGAATTGCGGGAAATCCACTTGTCACGGTTGGACGCAGCGCGGTCGTAATGTTCGCGAACGCGCTTCGCTCGGCGTTCACGTCCACTCTCGTCGGACGGTTCGGCGATCAGGCGAAGCGGATTGAGTTCAGAGTTCATTAGAGGGCGGCCTCGGTGCTTTTTTTATCACTTGCGGGCCGGCGCAGATCGGCGCGCCCCTGAATCAGCCATGTGACCGCGCCCACCAGACTCAGAGCTAAAAGCGCCAACCCGAACAGAATGGACAGCGCTAGCGCTTCGCTTGATTCCGCGCCGGCAAATGCCAGCGCCGCAACCATCACGTTTTCTCGTACTCCCCAACCCGCCACGGAGATAGGCATCGTGGACAGCAGCAGAACGACAGGCACCAGAGCTAAGCAGGCTAACAGGGTAATCTCCATGTTGAGCCCTTGCGCTAAAAGGTAGATTGAAAGAACCGCCAGAAGATGCATGAGAAGGGATAACGCCAGAACACTGAGCGCCGGTTTCGGCATTAAACCGGCGCGGCGCGCTTCGCTCGCCACGTCGGCCAGTTTGGATACCATCGCCACCTGGCGCCACCGGGTGATCAAATGTGGAATAAAGGAAATCCCGACGACGATGGAAATCCCAGTGATCGCGATTGCAAGCAACAAGACGATGGCCAATCGCTCCCAGGATTCGTCGACATAGGTAAAGGTCAGCGGTAACAGGACTGCAATCAGAATTAAAATGCCCAGCAGGCCGGTCAAACGCTCCAGCACCACACTCGATACGCCCGGCCCAACGGCGACGCCGCGGCGCGTCAGCAGCCAAACGCGCACTGCGTCGCCACCCACCCCCGCGGGTAGTATTTGGCCAAGAAACTGGCCGATGAGATAGAGGCGAAATGCGACTCCTATCCCCAAAGAGATGTTTAACGCTCGGGCATAGATATGCCATCGTAGCGCGGCGACCAGGAACAAGAGTGCCACCACTAAAAGTGCAAGAACGCCCCATTCGGCGTCAAAATAGGCCAAATGCTGGCCGCTCTTACGCAAATCGACCTCGCCCAACAAGTGCCAGACTAAAACGCTAGTCACGGCAAGTTTCGCGGCGATCAGGAAAAGCCGCTTTAGGGAATATTTGGAACTTGCCGATATTTGTGCCGAGGACATGAATTTTACTTGATTGCTCGCGGCGCGAAGTCTACTCGGATCAGGGCGTGTTGGAAATGGAAACCGGTTTGGAAGACATGAGACAATGGTACGTGGTCCATTGCCGGGTCAACTCGGAGCAACGGGCCGAAATCAATTTGCAACGCCAAGACTATGAAGTCTGGTTACCCTTGTACCATAAAACCCGGCGCCATGCGCGCCGGGTGGAGACTGTGCTGCGGCCCCTATTCCCGCGTTATCTGTTCGTCCAGCTTGACCTTTCGAGGCAACCCTGGCGGCCTATTCTGTCAACTTTTGGCGTCCACACCATCGTTGCGGACGGCGACGGCCCTCTCGCCATCGGTGATGATATTATCGCCGCATTGAGACAACGGGCTAATTCGGAAGGTATCTTCGAAATTTCCCGCAGAGCGTTCAAGCCCGGTGATGAGGTGCGCGTCCAGGGTGGGCCCATGGCCGATCTGGAGGGCATCTTTCAGTCCGAGCTCGATACTAACCGCGTCTTGATCTTGTTGAAACTGATGGGGCGCGAGGTGCGGGTTTCAGTCGCTGGCGGCGATGTCGAGCCGATCTGAATCCTGGAAGATTACGAGGCGAGGAAGTTGCTAAACCTCCGCGCCACGTCATGAGGCGCCAACGTTGGCCGGCCCAACGGGCTGAGCGAACCCGGCGCCATACGCAGGTGAATAAGGCAGGGCCTCCGACCCGCCAATCCATCTTCGAGCGCAGCAGCGAAACCATCCAGTGAATCGCACAGATAACTTGTCTGGTAGCCACAAGCTTGGGCGGCGCCGGCAAATGACACGCCGGGCGATACGGTGGCTTGGCCGCCAGTCGAATCATGTACACCGTTATCGAGGATCAGATGCAGTAGATTGTCGGGCCTATAGGCGCCGATGGTGGCCAACGCACCCAATTTCATGAGGGCTGCACCATCGCCGTCAATGACGATAACCGGCCGCTTCACATTGAGCGCGACGCCCAATCCCATTGCCCCAGCGCAGCCCATAGAGCCGACCTGATAGAGGTGCTGGCGGCGGTCTGCCAGGGTGAACAATTCGCGCCCGGTTTTTCCAGTTGTGGCGATGATGGCGGCGTCTTCTGGCGCTTTAGCGAGCAATCGTTGCAGCGCTTCGGCGCGGGCCGGGCGTTCTCCGCCTCTTGAGCGATCGACCAAATAGCCGGCCGGTGGTGGTGGTGGCGCGGGTTGATCGAGTGCCTCATCCGTTACCGAACCCTTCTGCATTATGAGGGCGAAAGGAAGGTTGGTTTCGGCCATGCTGTTCTCTGCCCGCGCCAGGACTTCCGGCACGTCAGCTTCTTCGCTTGGGAAGGGCGCGTGCGGTACCCGCATGACATCTAGCAACTTGGTCGTTGCCTCGCCCATCAATTCATGCTGTGGCTCGTCTTTAAGGCCCGGTTGCCCACGCCAGGTAACTATTAGCAGGCTCGGGATGCTGAATGGCCAGTTCAAGGAAGTGAGCGGATTGACGGTGTTGCCGAGGCCAGAATTCTGACACATCACCGTGGTCTTGCGCCCGGCTAGCCAGGCGCCAGCAGCAATTGCTACCGCTTCGCCCTCGCTTGCCGCGCCGACATAGTGAAGCGCCGGGTCGGAGATTACGCGGTTGATTAGGGGTGTGAGGAAGGAGCAGGGGACGCCGGAGTAAAAGTCATATCCGAGCGCCCGAGCCGGTTCGAGAAATTCCGCTGCTGAGATCATCCGCTGTCCGAGCTGCCTTGTGGCAATAAGTAAGTCACTGCCTGATCATACCAAATTGCGTGCTTTCGCCAGATCGAAGGCATCGTCGACATCCAGCCAATGTCCGGTCACATAGAGCGTTTCGATCTGTTCGCCGCGCGCGATCAGGCGGTTGAGTAAAGCCGGCAAGTCTGCCTCGTCGATTACCCCTTCACGCTTCATAGTTGCCAGCTCTTGGCGCACTGTTTGGGCGCCGTCGGTGCTTAATTTAATCAGGCCAACAAATTCACCTGATGGCTCGCCAATTGCTACTCCATTTTCGTCGGTCGAATTAACCGCTTTCAGCCATACAGGCTCCTCGTCAAGATAGTCTCCGGTAAAGGGGCGACTGCAAACGGCGAGGTCGATAGTGCGCTCTGCCGCCCGGTGCCGGGCACCGCGCCATCGGGCGTCGATCACGGCGGTGATATCTCCCGAAGAAGCGAGTAAATTTTCTAAAATATAGGGTCGGAACAAAATATCGCCGTACGAAACCACGCAGGCGCCGTCAAGTTGATCGACGGCACATTCTAGGGAGGCGGCCTCGCCGTTAGCGGCGAAGGCGTCATTGTCAATGACGCGTATATTGGCCAGATTGATCATCTCTTTCTGGTAGCCACGCACCACGCTGATATCGCGCAATCCGACCTCGTTGAGGGTGCTCACTAAGCGTTTGAGAAGCGGCTGGCCGCGTATATCGAGCATGCATTTGGGCAACCGTTCGGTGAGTGGTCCGAGCGCCGAGCCACGCGATGCAGCTAGTATGATGCCCTTGAAATTGTCACTCTTGGGCTTGAGATAGCGCGCCTCGGCCGCTGCCAGTTCGCTCTGCCCGACGATCTGGAATACTTCTTTGACACTTGCGACTTTTGCTTCCGCCGATGTCAGAGATTGCTCCTCCATGATGCGCTGGCTGACCTCGCGCATGGCGCTCAATGAGGCGCGCAAATTATGGTTGGCCCATATCACCAGCGAGACGCCGGCATCGCGGAACACGTCGGTCGGCGTGGCGTAATACATTGTTGGGACGATCACTAATGGCGCCCGCCCTGCCCATTCACGGCTGAAGCTAAGAATTTCGTCGGCATTGGCTTTTTTTGAATGAATCAAAATGCCGTCAGCGCCGGCGGCATGATAAGCCTCAGCGCGGCGTAGTGCTTCGTCCATGCCCCAACCTGAAATCAATGCTTCGACGCGGGCAATGAGCTGGAAATCAGAGTCTTTCTGGCTGTCTTTGCCAGCCTTGATGCGGCCCGAAAATTCATCGATATCCGCTAGTGGCTGGCCTTCGCCAATAAATGAGTTAGTTTTGGGAAAGAGCTTGTCCTCTATGCACACTCCTGCGATGCCGCGTTGGCATAATTTCTTCACTAACCGGCGCACATTGTTGAAATTTCCGTAGCCGGTGTCGCCATCGACCAAAATTGGAATTTGCGTGGCGTCGGCCATGAATTCGAGTTGTTCGAGCACCTGGGTCCACGAAGCTTCGTTATTGTCGCGCACCCCCAGGGCTGCCGACATGGCGAGCCCGGATGCCCAAATGCCTTCGAATCCCGCTTCTTCGACCACTTTCGCCGAGAGGCCGTTATGCGCCTCCATGACGAAGGTCAATTCCGTCTTCAGAAGAGCATGCTTTAGCTTTTGCGCCTTGGAGCACTGCGATTCGCTACCCGATGCGCCGACAAATTTTGTCGCCATGACATGGATTTCCTCCATTTTGCCCCGCTTGCGGAACGTAACATGCCAAGCCGGACATGAAAATTCCGAGATTTCCTTGGGCAGATATTGTTGGTCCCTGTTCAAAAAGTGAACAAACCTCTTGATTCGTTGTTCAATTTGTGAACGATAGGTCAGGCACACCTGTTCAAATCGTGAACATGTGAGGTGTAAAGATTCCGCCAGCGCAGATTGGCGCTGGGTTCAACGGGTCTCGGAGTATAGCCGACTAGGCCGCAGACTTGCACCTAGAATGGCGGTAGCGTCCAAAAATTACCTTGTATCAATATGTTAGTTATCATTCAGAACTATCACTACAGGTCCTCGCGCGCCTTGTCGGGTGGGTCCACCGGATGAGCCGCAAAGCGCGCGAGGACGCCATCATTCGCGACATTCTGGTTCGCGTCGGCGAATCGGAGCATGTCAATCAGCGCACTTTGGCCAAGGAATTGGGCATCGCGCTTGGCATGACCAATAGCTATGTGAAGCGCTGCGTGCGCAAGGGTCTGATCAAAATCAACGAGATTCCACCGAATCGTTACGCCTATTACCTGACGCCTCAGGGATTTACCGAAAAAACCCGGCTGACCGCCGAGTTCCTGTCCAGTTCGCTGATCTTCTTCCGCCGCGCCCGCGTGCAGTATGGCGACATATATGAGCAATGCACTGCGGCAGGCTGGCGCCACCTAGCGCTCGCGGGCACCGGTGAGTTGGCCGAGATCGCCATTCTGACGGCGCGTGAACATGATGTCGTCTTACTGGGCGTGATTGCCCGCGGCCAACCGGCTGGCAACTGTCTGGGGTTGCCTATAGTCGCCGCTGTCGGCGCGCTCGATCGTCCCGACGCCGTTATTCTCACCGCTCTAAACCGGCCGCAGACGGCGTATGATTCGCTTCTCGAAAGCCTGGCGCCGAACCGCCTGCTGGTGCCGAAGATGCTTAGCGTAGAGCGTTCGCCAGATGCGGCGGCGTTGCCTGGAGACGGCTGAGTGGGCGCCCCGCAATCCACCATTCTGATTACCGGCAGCGCCGGTTTTGTTGGCTCGGCTCTGGCGCGCCAATTGTTGCCTGAGACAGAACATCTGTTGGTCAATATCGACAAGCTCACCTATGCCGGCAATCTCGAATCTCTCGGTGATGCGGTCGCTGCTGCCAGCTACCGGTTCGAACAGGCCGATGTGAGCGATGCCGTGGTGATGGCACGTCTGTTCGAGATCTACCGGCCAGATAAAATTGTTCATCTCGCCGCAGGGTCCCATGTTGATCGCTCGATCGATGGTCCGGCGCGTCTTAATCAACGGCCATTTGCTTGCTCGATTATCGATGAAAATGACTAGGTTAGCGAGCGTAACCGCTGTCGCGGCGCTGTCGGCCGCCGGCGATTCGCTCGCGCCACCATGCGACGCACAGGTCAAGGCCGTCGCTGAGCGTGGTCTCCGGGCGCCAGCCCGAGAGTGTCGTCAGACGCGCCGCATCGGCGACCAGGGCGCGCACTTCCGACTGTTCGGGGCGAAGACGCGCGCTATCGCTGACCACCGGTTTGTTGGTGCCGGTCATATCATTGAGCAGCGCCACCACATCGCTAATCCCAGTTTCAACGCTGGTTCCGGCGTTGTAGACCGTGCCGAATTCAGCATCCTTCGCCGCGCCAAGGGCAAGGAAGGCCCTCACGGTGTCGCTCACGAAGGTAAAATCCCGTGTCGTGCTGAGATCGCCCAGACGGATTACTGCGCAGGCTGGGTCGAGCATTTGGCGGATCGCAGTTGGGATAATAGCGCGCTCGCTCTGGCGCGGCCCGAACGTGTTGAACGGCCGGAGCGTGACGGCAGGCGTGTAGTGCGATCGGGCAAACGCCTCGACCATTTGGTCAGCGCCTATTTTGCTTGCGGCGTAAGGCGATTGACCATGCAGCGCATGGTGTTCGCTGATCGGCTTGGAGAGGGCGGAGCCATAGACCTCGCTGGTCGAGGTGTGGACGAAGCGCCCCACCGTCCCGCCGCGGGCCGCTTCCAGAAGATTGAGCGTGCCGTGGATATTGACATCGACGCAGGACTGCGCCGCCACATAGGAATAAGGAATGCCGATCAGGGCTGCGAGGTGAAAGACGATCTCGCTGCCTTCAGCGAGCGTGCGCATCTGCACGCCGTCGCGCACGTCGCCAAGCTCGATGCGCATCTCTGCCCGCGTCTCGTCGGCGATCTCGTCGAGCCAGCCACAGCTGCCGAAGGAATTGTAGAGCGCCAGCGCTGTCACCTTGGCGCCACCCTGCACCAACACCTCAGCCAAATGCGAGCCGATGAACCCGTCGGCGCCAGTGATGAATACGCGCTTGCCGCTGAACTTGTTTTCGAACTTGGCCATTGCCGCGCTCATATCACACCCGCTTCCGATCCGTCCACCTGTGGCGTGAGCAGATGAGTTGGCCTGAAATTAAAGCGGCCAACAAAAAGCTGCACGAAGCTGGCGTCGGGCAGATCGCCGAGGCCTGGCGGGAGTTTTCCTCGGTGGTGCAACGGTCGGCGGATAGGCCACCCTATCATCTTGCTATTTTGCTGAATCGGATCGAGCAATATCGCGGCACGCGGCAATCTAGCGATATCGCTATTCTTGATCATGGCTGTGGTGGTGGCTTGACGTTGCTCTATCTCGCGGCGCGCGGCTACACAAATATATACGGCATCGATATCGGCGATCCTTACAAAATACAAAACCGCATCTCGACCGATATACTCCACCATAAAGAACAGCGTTTTAGCGTCGGTGATGGAAAATTGATTCCGCTACCCGATGGCTGCATCGATATCGTGTTCAGCCAGCAGGTTTTGGAACATGTAAGCGACGGTGCGGTTGACTATTATTTTGCCGAGGAACGCCGGATTTTGAAGCCGGCGGGCTGGGCCATCCACCAAATTCCGCACCGCCTTATTCCTTACGATTCCCACACGCAGACATGGATGATTCACTATTTACCAAGGCCGCTGCATCGCGCCTTAGGGCGAATGATCGGTGCCACCATTCCAGACTATCTCTATCTGCGCTGGCCGTGGTTTCATCGACGCGCGCTCAAGCGGCATATAGGCAGCTGCCAGGACTTGACTCTGGAACGGCTGAAGACCGTGAACGACCCGAGTTATTATGATGGCCCGATAAGATTGCGCCGATTGATCTCAACGCTTATCGCGCTGCCCTTGATTGGCGGAATTTTCGGTGCCGTGCTTCGCCATTTCGTAATGCTGGAAACTCTCTCTGTTCGCGACGGGCGAGCGGCGTGAGCGATCGATCGGTGAAGGCACGGGGCTACGAATCGATCGAAGATTTTGATATGCGCGCGGTGCTTGATTTTTGGCTGTTGCAGACCGGTCCTGATAAATGATTTAGCCGGGATGACGTGCTGGACGTGGAAATTCGAGAGAAATTTTCAGCCCTACATAAAAGGGCGGTGGCCGGGAAGTTAGCCCATTGGCGCGGGACGCCGCACGGCTGCTTCGGCGAAATTATTGTGCTCGACCAATTCTCCCGCAACCTGTATCGCGACGATCCCCGCGCTTATGCCGCCGACGATCAGGCGCGCGAGACAGTGACGCCGGCTTTGGCGCGGGATTTTGATGACGGCAGGAGCAAGGAAGAGCGGCAATTTCTTTATATGCCGCTACAGCATAGCGAGGATGCCGCCGATCAAGCAGGTTCGGTCGAATTATCCTGCTCGATCGAAGATGACGACACCTTCAAATACACCCTCTGCCATCAGGAAATTATCGCCCGCGTCGGCCGCTTTCCCCATCGCAACGCCGCGCTCGGACGGAAAAGCACAGCCGAAGAAATCGCTTTTCTGCGGGATCCTAATTCGTCTTTTTAATATGCTTTCACCCGCAGTCTTCCATCAGCCCTTCGAAAGCGGGCCAGGCCACGTCCGGGTGATAGCTGTGCCCGCCTTTGGCCGGGGCCGTCCGCAGCTTGTCGGGGACGCCGAGCGCGCGATAGACCGAGCGCGCCGACTCGGCTACCGAGTCCGCGCCGGCATAGGGCCAGATATGATCATCCCGGCCGGCGAAAAGCAGCATTGGCCGGGGAGCGGCAAGAGAAACAATATCGTCCATCTCCAGCCAGTTGAGAATTCCTGGGATCACGTTTTGACCACTCGTATCGGCGCGCCGGCCGATGGTATTTCTGATATAGCCGACGCTGCCGCCGATCAGGCCAGCGGTGATGCGCGTGTCGAGCGCAGCACTGAAGAGTGCCGTTGTACCGCCCGAAGAATTCCCCATGATATGCAGACAGGTCGGGTCAAGCGCCATTCCATGCGCGCCGTCTTCCAGCCAATTTATGACCGTCGAAATATCGCTCACGCGCTCGCCGAGGAGGGTGCGGCCGAGCAGCAGGGCGTGATTTGCCGCGTCGATGCACGGGTCAGGCGACGGCTTGGCAATGTTGCGTTCCCGGCGCTCACCAAAACAGGCCTGCTCTACCGCGACGGCAACGTAGCCCCGCGCTGCCGCTTGCAAAGCGTTCGGCGAGCCGCGCGCGATACGCTCTACATCAGCCGGCATACGCACTTCTTGCCAACTGAGATGGATGCCCGAGTTTGTTCCCTGCAGGCAGATCATCACCGGCAATGGCCCTTCGAGAGTGCGGTCGAAAATCAAATGAACAGGAATATCCTGCACCGCGCTGGTGCGGAGATAGCACGTCTTGCGAACAAGATTTCCAGGCAGGCCATGGCTTTGTTCATGTCTTGCTTGTGGGCAGTTTTCTGTCCTCGAATAGCCGCTCAACTCGGCCAGTTTGGCGCGCGCCAATCGCTGCCAGTCGGCGACATTTTCCTGGCTTCCGTTGCGCCACGACAGCTGAAGCGGTGCTCTGTCGTAATCATGAAGATGCTGCTCGCTCGGACTCAAATGAATATAGCCAGGACGCATCGGATAGGGGTCTATCTCCATCCCCATCCAGCGCGCAATACGTTGTCTGAGGGCGAGTGCTTTAGCGTGCAGGGCCACTGGTGGCGACATAGCTCTTCCCGGATCCCGTGGAGGTTTTGGCAAACGCTTTCACGATATCCGACATTATACGCGATCAGGCAACGCCAAGGCGATGGCACCTGGGAGCGGAGCCTATGATTTGCGTTACGGAGATCGGTTATCTGGTCTGTACGCCGGAAACGACGATTGTCGCTGCGCTGAACCGGCTCAACAATGAGCGGTCCCACGTATTTCAAATTGTTCTCGATGCTGAGAGTCGGGTGATTGGAACCGTAACCGATGGCGATGTCCGCCGCGCCATGCTGAGTGGCGTCACGCTCGAAGATCGTGTGGATAAATGCATGAATGGCGCGCCGATCGTTGGCCGCGTCGGCGATAACGCGGCCAATCGCAGCAAAATGCGCAAAGCCGGGTTCCTACCAATTGTTGATGCAAACGGATGTATACGAGAGGTTTATATTCAGGCGCATGCTCCCCTATCGGTCCGCGCTCTGGTAATGGCGGGCGGCTTTGGCACGCGCCTCGGGGAACAGACCCGCGAGGTGCCCAAGCCGCTCTTGCCGGTCGGCAAACGTCCCATTCTTGATCGCTTGCTTTGCCAACTCGAAGATGACGGCATCACCGACATCACCGTCGCTGTACATTACCGCGCCGATCAGGTGGAAGCCTTCCTTGCTGAGCGCAACAACTGTGCCGCAATCGCCATTATCCGGGAGCCCGAGCCTCTCGGCACGGCGGGTGCGTTGGCACTGATACCGCAAGTGTCGGACGCAATGACGATCATCGTAAATGGTGACGTTGTGTCGCGGGTGAGTTTCGCCCATTTGCGGAATTTTCATGCCGAGCACAATCATGACGGCACCGTCGCGGTCTCGCGCCACAACGTCCATATTCCTTTCGGCGTGTTGCGGCTGGACAAAGATGGATTGTTTTCCGGCATCGAGGAGAAGCCCACCAATTCCTATTTTGTTGCCGCCGGCATCTACATCCTGTCGCCGGAATTTGTTGCGCTGACAGCGCGCGGCCGATCTGTGGACATGCCGGAGTTGCTCGAAGCAGGACGACACGAAGGCCTCCGTGTCGGCCTGTTTCCACTGCATGAATATTGGCGTGACGTTGGTCGACCCGATGACTTGGCCATGGCCAATGCGGAGAATGGCGCGTGACGACGCCGATTTCCATTCCTCTCGCCGTGCCTGACTTGCGTGGTAATGAAGCGACCTATTTGGCACAGTGTGTCGCCGGCAATTGGGTTTCTTCGGCGGGGCCGTTTGTCGGCGATATGGAACGCCGCGTTGCCGAAATTACCGGCACGGCGCACGGCGTCGCCACTGTGAACGGCACGGCAGGGCTGCATCTTGCTTTGCTCGCGGCCGGGGTTGGCCCCGGCGATCATGTGCTGGTGCCCGACTGGACATTCGCCGCCACCGCCAACGCAGTCTTTCATGCCGGTGCGGAGCCCTACTTCACCGATATCACGAACGACAGTTGGACCCTTGATGTGGCAATGGTACGGCAGGCATTGGCGCAGCTGGGAACGCGCATTCGCGCCGTGATCGCGGTCCACGCGTTGGGTCACCCGGCCGAGTTGGGGCCGCTCCGCACGGCGTGCCAGGACGCCAAGGTCGCGCTGATCGAAGATGCCGCTGGCGCACTTGGCGCGATGTATCAGGGGCAACCAGTGGGTGGGTTTGGCGATTTCGCCGTTTTTAGTTTTAACGGCAACAAAACAGTCACCGCCGGCGGCGGCGGCATGGTCGTCACCAATGACGGCGTGGCGGCAGAACGCATGCGCCGGCTTAGCGCTCAGGCACGCCAGACATCGGCCTACCGCCATGATGAAGTGGCTTTCAATTATCGCATGACGAACCTTAACGCTGCCGTTGGTTTGGCCCAACTCGAACGGCTTGATGAAATGCTCGCCGCTAAATGCGCCTTGGCAACAGTCTATGATCAGGCGCTTGCCGGCCGCTCCGAGCTGATACCCATGCCGCGCCAGGATTGGGCGCTGAGCAGTCATTGGCTTTATGCTGTGTTGTGTCCGTCTTGCGATGATGCCTCTGCGCTGGTCGCCGGTCTTGCGGCGCGCGCCATCGATTCGTCTATTTTTTGGCAATCGCTCTCGGCGCAGGCGCCCTACGCCGATTGCCCTCGGCAGTTGGATGGTGTCTCGCGGGGCATTTCGGGCCGCGTTGTCGTTCTACCGTCGTCCAGTTCGTTATCGTCAGATGATCAAGCGCGCGTTATCGCCGCACTCGGTGACTGGCGCGCAATGGCTCTCGCCGGTGGGGCGGCATGAGCGAAGGCGCGGTTTTGCTGGTCGGGGCTGGTGGCCATGCCAAAGCAATTGTTGAGGCGCTTGGCAGCGATAGGATTGCCGCCTATGTCGCCAGTGCCGACGCGCTTTGGCTATCGGCTGAATGGATTAACAGCGACGAATTGGCGCTACAATCGCAGGAGCCAGAAAAGTTCGTCATGGGTCTGGGCGGCGCTTCGAAAGACGAACTCAGACATCGTTATTCTCTCTTCGAACGATATCTCAATTCGGGCCGCGAAGCGCCGGCGGTGCGCCATCCGACGGCGCATATTAGCCCCTCGGCGCAAATCGAGGCAGGCGCGATTATTCTCGCCGGCGCCATCGTGCAGCCAGATGCCGTGGTCGGGCGCGCCGCGATCGTCAATAGCGGCGCCATCCTCGAGCATGATTCAAACCTCGGCGCGGGCAGCCATCTGGCGCCGCGCGCCATTCTTCTCGGCGGCGTAACGGTCGGCCGTTGCGCCATGATCGGCGCCGGCGCTGTCATTTTACCGGACCGCGAAGTCGGCGATGAAATATTGGTTCCCGCGAACTCGCTTTATCCGCCCAAAAGTGCGCGGCAATGAGCGAATTGCAAATAATCGCCGAGGCCGGGGTCAACCATGACGGCGAACTGGACCGCGCTATGGCGCTGGTCGATGCGGCGGCTGCAGCGGGCGCCGATATCGTCAAGTTTCAGGCTTTCCGTAGCCGTGATCTAGTTGCCGACGGCACACCCACCGCCGCCTACCAAAAAGAAAATACCGGCGACGGTGAACAGCGCGCGATGCTCGAACGCCTGGAACTTTCGCTCGATGAGTTGGCGCGCATTGCTGCGCATTGCCGCGCAACAGAAATCGAGTTTCTATGCACCGCGTTCGATGCCACGATGATCGCGGCGCTTGCGGAAATGGGCATGCGGCGAATTAAGATCGCTTCCGGAGAGCTCGATAATATTCCCGCCCTGGGGCGCGTCGCAGCGACCGGCTTGCCGCTGTTGGTGTCCACCGGCATGGCGACGTTGGACGAAGTAGGCCTTGCCGTCGAGACGCTCAGAATGAACGGCGCGGCCGACATCACCCTGCTTCACTGCACCTCGCTTTATCCGGCGCCGATAGAAAGTGTCAATCTTCGCGCCATGGAGACTTTGCGCGATGAATTTGATGTTTCGGTGGGCTATTCCGATCATACGCTTGGCGATCATGTGGCGATCGCCGCCGTGGCGCTTGGCGCCTGTGTGATCGAGAAACATCTGACCTTGGATCGCTCGCTTTCCGGCCCCGACCATGGCGCTTCAATGGAACCGGCGGCGTTCGCCGTCATGAGCGAACGCTTGCGGGCCACGGCGCTTGCACTCGGGGACGGGGTAAAGGCACCCACTGCGGCGGAACTGGAGGTCGCCCGGGTGGCGCGCAAAAGCTGGCACGCGGCGGCTGACCTCGTGGCCGGTGCGCTATTGGCGCCCGTCGATATCTGCCTTAAGCGGCCGGCGACGGGGCTATCGGCAACGATGTCGCCGGTTGGCTGTCGCCTCAAAGTTGCGCGCGCGGTGGACGAGCCGATCCGCGAAACCGATATCGCGCGTGCGGAGGAACTAGCGTGAGCCGCGTCCTCAGCGTTTCCACCAGCCGTGCCGATGTCGGCATTCTGGCGCCCGTGTGGCGTGTACTTGCAGGTGATCACGGGATGGAATTGCATGTGCTGTTAAGCGGCGCCCATGAGAATGATGAAGCGTTGGCCGAGAATTACCTCCCCGAAGCGGCTCGAGTGCACCGGGGTGGCGCCGACCTTGCTGGCCGCCCAGCACCACAGGCAGCAGCGGCGGTGCCGGAAATCGCGGCGGCAATGGTGCGTGCCATTGACCTAGCCGCGCCCGACAGCGTGATGGTGATTGGTGATCGGCTCGACATGCTGCCCGCCGCGGTAGCCACGCTGGCCTATAATTTGCCACTCATTCATCTGCATGGCGGCGAGAGCTCGGAGGGCGCCGTGGATGAGCGCATCCGCCATGCCGTCAGCAAACTCGCCCATCTCCACTGTGCTGCAAGTGTCGATGCTGCCGCGCGCCTTAACCGGATGGGTGAGGAAGCGTGGCGGATCGAGGTTACCGGTGCGCCGGGGCTGGACAGCCTGCTTGCGGCGTCCGACTTAAGCGCGGCAGACCTGGCAGTGGAGCTCGGCATTTCAAACGGTGATGACTTCATTCTTGCCACCGTCCATCCCGAGACCAATGCCTCCGACCCTTTCGCTCCGCTGAAAGCTGTCTTCGCCGCGGTCGACGCGGCACGGCGCCCCACCGTGATCACTGCGCCAAATGCCGATCCGGGCGGTGCCGAGATGCGAAGCCATATCGATGCATTTGCAGCAGCGCGCCCTTGGGTCATTTTCAGAGACACGCTTGGCGTTCGCCTATACGCAAACGCCATGCGTTTCGCCGGCGTCATGCTCGGCAATTCATCGAGCGGAATTGTTGAGGCCGGATTATTCAATCTGCCGGTGATCAATGTGGGTGGCCGCCAGGAAGGGCGCGCCTGCGGCAGCAATGTGCACCATTGCGATTCGGATGCGGCGGCGATCGTCCGTTTACTGGATTCCGTTCGAGGGCCCGCTGATTTGCCGCGCCGGCCAACGCTGAGCTTGTATGGAGATGGTCACGCAGCGCCCCGGATCGCGGCGGTCGTTGCCGGCGCACAAGCGGGTCGGGAGCGGCTCCTCAAAAAACGCTCATCCGGTGAGTGCGGTTCGTTTACCGCGCCGTGGACGTTGGCGGCGGCATGATGCCGAATTCAGCACGGACAAGAAATTGATCTCAGACAGTAATATCAAACCGAGCCTCGAATTCGAATTCGGGACGAAAGCTGAAACGCTGGGCCGGCTATGGGGCGGTCTGCAAAATGCCTTGCTGTGCGATCAGTATTATTTCACTGAAGCGGCATGGAACGATGACAGGGCGCATGTTTTGGGCGCCATCGGCAAGCGTTTCGCCGGTCCAAAGATCGTTGTACGCTCTTCTGCTATTCAGGAAGACGGGGCGGATCAATCCATGGCCGGCGCTTTCAGAAGCGTTATCGGTGTTTCCGTCGATGATCCCCAGGCGGTGAAAAGCGCGGTCGAGAACGTATCGGAAAGTTATCGGGAAAATAGGCCCGACAATCAGATTCTAATTCAGCCTTTGGTCGAGGACGTGGCTTTGTCCGGCGTCGCGACCTCGCGGGATGTCGCGACCGGCGCGCCCTATTTCATGATTAACTACGATGATTTTAGTGGCCGGACAGATAGCGTGACCGGCGGCGCAAAAAGCAAAACTATTGCGGTCTTGCGTAGCGGCGTGAAAAGCCTCGAGTCACCGCGTATCGCCGCTGTCATGGCGGCAATTCAGGAGCTTGAACAGGTTACCGACTGTGGTTTGCTGGATGTGGAATTTTGCATGCGCCAAAATGGTGAACTGTACATTCTTCAAGTGCGCCGCATGGCGATGAAAAACCGCTGGGATTTGCCGGGGGTCAATGCTGTCGACGAGAGATTAGATCAGGTTCGTGTTGAATTGGCATCCTGCATGCTGGTCGTCGATGGACTGGCTGGGAAAAGCACGGTCTTTGGACAGATGCCCGACTGGAATCCGGCCGAGATGATTGGCTCCGCCCCCAAGCCGCTGGCCTTCTCTTTATACAAGACAATGATCACCGACCATTCCTGGTCTATTGCCCGGCAGAAAATGGCTTATAAGAATGTGGGCAATAGGCCGCTTATGCACAGCTTTGCGGGCCGGCCTTTCATCGATGTAAGGCTTAGCCTAAATTCCTTTTTGCCTCCTGGACTGGAAACCGCCACCGAAGAAGCATGGCTGGATTATCAGTTGGCAAAATTGTCGCAACATCGTGAATTGCACGACAAGATTGAGTTTGGGATCGCGATCACCTGCCTTGATCTAGATTTTGAAAGCCGGCTTGGCGACCTTCGCGCTGCCGGCCTGACGGATGCGGATATCGCACTCTTTCGCTCCCGGTTGCTGGCATTGACCGATGATTTTCTGGTGAACGGGCGGTCCAATTTCGCGGATTTGATAGCCAGGAATCGGGCGCTAGACAAACGCCGTAGCCAGTCCCCGGACATGTTGCCGCTGAGCGAAATCCCCTCGGTGATTGACGACTGCATTAGCTACGGCATCGTTCCCTTTGCCATATTGGCACGGCATGCCTTTGTCGCTGTTTCATTCTTACGGTCGATGGTTTCGCGCGGCTTGCTGACGGACGAGGAGGCCGATGTGTTTTTCGGTTCGATCCGTACCGTGGCTTATGATTTCGTCCACGATCTGTCGCTGTTCGGCCAAGGGAAAATGCGTGAAGAAGTCTTCATGGAGCCATACGGCCATCTTCGCCCGGGTACTTACGACATCACTTCACCGCGTTATGACGAGATGCCTGGGAGCTATTTCTCCGGCGCGCATGCCGAACCGAAGCCCGTGAAGGATTTCGTTCTGACTCCGGCGGCGCGCCGCTCAATAGACCACAGCCTCGAAAAAGAGGGATTTTCTGTCGGGGTAGAAGTTCTTTTCGAATATATACGCCAAGCCATTCAGTATCGTGAGTTGTCGAAGTTTTTGTTCACCCGGACAGTGAGCAAAATTATCAAATCGCTGGCTCAGTGGGGCGTCGCATCGGGCTTAGACGGCGATGAGCTTGCATACTTAAGTTTAGAGGAAATCATGTCGGGCCAGCCGGTGGCCGTTTTGCACGAGCGGATTGCTCAGGCAAGAAATTCCTATCTGGTGACCCAGTCGATCCGCTTCCCGCAGTTGATCGTTGAGCCAAACGATGTCGATGTCATCCGGATACCTATCGGCCAGCCGACATATACGACCAGTACGACTGTACTTGCGCCGTGTACGGCGATTGAGAAACTCGGCTCCGACGTTGACGGTCAAATAGTGCTGATCGAAAGCGCCGATCCTGGCTACGACTGGATATTTTCTCACGATATCGCGGGATTGATCACCAAGTTTGGAGGGGCAAATTCACACATGGCCATTCGCTGTGCGGAATTTGGTGTTCCGGCAGCGATCGGATGCGGTGAGCGACTGTTTGCAATGGCGCTCGGCAGCAAGATGATCGAACTCAATTGTGCCGCCAAAACCATACGATTCCCGAGCAAGCAATGATTGTTGCCCTCTCTATGCGCGTGGTGCAAGCCGTTGGCTACAAGGAGCCGCGTGATGCCCTGAGTCACGATTGGATCAAGTGGGCCGAGGCGCATGGTTGTGTGCCCCTGCCCTTGTCGAACAATCTGGCGAACCCCGCCGGCTATCTCGAGGCGATGAAGGTCGGCGCGATTATTCTGACCGGTGGCAATGATGCGGTACCGCGTGCCGGTGCCGCTTCAGACCATTGTCCGATCAGAGATCGCAGCGAGCACAAAATGTTAGAATGGGCGACAGCCGGTGGTATTCCGGTTCTCGCCGTGTGCCGTGGACTGCATATGGTCAACGTTCACTTTGGTGGTTTTGTGATCTCCGATATTGGGCCCCGCAAAGCGGCGCACGTAGCCCAAAGTCACAAGCTTGAAATATTGGATTCGCTCGGCGGCATTCTTGGAAATACTGCCATAGAGACAAATTCGTACCATGAACAAGGTATTGAGAAGGAAGGCCTGGCCGATGTGTTGAGGCCTTTTGCCGCAAGTTCAGACGGGCTGATTGAAGGTGCTGTTCACAAGGATTTTCCGATATTGGCGATTCAGTGGCATCTAGAACGTAAGAATCCGGCGCTTCAGTTTGACGATATCGCGGTCTCGCGATTGTTTGACGAAGGGGCTTTTTGGCGTGCCGGCTGACGCTTCGACATCTGTCAGGGTCATTATCGTTGCTGCTGGCCGCGGTGAGCGCATGGGAGATCTGACGGATAAAAACCCGAAATGCATGGTTTCCTTTGGCGGAAGGCCTTTGATTGAATGGCAGCTTGCCGCGCTTCGCGCCGCGGGCTTGGATGACATAACAATTGTTGGCGGCTATCTGGCGTCGCGGATTGAAGCGCCGCGCCTGCGGAAAATTACAAATCCAGATTGGGCGGACACAAACATGGTGTACAGCCTGATGTGCGCGCGCGACATATTCCTGTCGGGAACGCCGGTTGTTGTCGCCTATGCCGATCTCCTTTACCAGCCGGATATCCTGACCTCACTTGTGGCTAACGGCGGTCAAATTGGCACGGTTGTGGATCTTGGCTGGCTCGAACTTTGGCGTGCCCGTTTCAGTGACCCGCTGGATGACGCGGAGACCCTCCGGCTTTCGGATCAGAAAACAATCGTGGACATCGGACGCAAACCCGACTGCCTGGAAGATATCGAAGGCCAATATGTCGGCTTGTCCTATTTTTCGCCGCAAGGTGCCGAACAATTCGCCGATGCCTATCAATCGATCGGCCAGTGGGATGAATCAAAATCAGTGCGAAATTGTTATTTTACCGATGTCCTTCAGGCGCTGATTTCGCGGGACGTTACGATTCGTGCCGTTACTACTGATGGCGGCTGGCTGGAATTCGATTCTGGCGATGATCTTGCCGCCTATCAAAGCCTTCTGGACCACGGGAAATTGGATAGGTTTTGGTCGCCGGACGGAGTTCTGCAGCCATGATTGTTTGGTTGATTGGCTTGTCGGGCGCGGGCAAGACCACGATCGGGCGATGCCTGTACGAGAAGGTCAAGCCGGAGACTTCGAACCTGGTATTCCTTGACGGCGACAATTTGCGCGAAGTTTGGGGCGATTCATTGGGTCACACTGTTGCAGCGCGGAACGTCAATGCGCATCGAATTTCCAATCTGAGCCTGATGCTCGACAAACAGGGTATCCATGTGGTCGCCGCTGTCTTGTCGATGTTCCCGGATTGGCAAGTCTGGAATCGCGAAAACTTTTCCCAATATTTCGAAGTGTATTTGGATGCGCCGAGAGATTTGCTGCGCGAGCGCGACAGCAAGGGCCTCTATGCAGGGGCCGAGGCGGGTACCATCGAGAATGTTGTCGGGGTTGATTTGCCGTATCCACCGCCGCCGGCCCCGGATTTGACAATGGGTGGGGATGTGCTGCGGCAGTCGCCCGAAGCGATCAGCGACATGATTTTCGCGGCGTTGCCACCCGGACTGGGGAGGCATCGATGAGTGGGTGGTGGATCGCCGCGCCCGTCATCGCCGTAATATACGCTGAAATGGCTCTTTGGGGAATGATCCGGGTTTGGCGTCCCAAATTCCAATGGCTTACGACACGGGCCGACGAAACGCCTTCTATCGACGATGATTTGATTGAGAAACATCGCGCGCATGGCTTCGATCCTGAACTTGGCTGGGTGCGCAAGCCTGGCGACTCCGGCGTCGATCAAACTGTAAACGGGGCGAAATCCTTTACGGTTGATGCGCTGGGTTGCCGGCACAATCCCGGATTTGAAAATGATCGCTCGCGGGTCGCAGTGTTTGGCGATTCATATGCTTTTTGTCGATTGGTCTCCGACGAGGAGACATGGCCACATTTGCTGTCGCGAAAATTGCACACGAACGTTCATAATTACGGCGTCGGCAATTACGGATTGGACCAGGCCCTGTTGCGCTACGAACGGGAGCGCCTGCGGCTTGAGGCGCGAGTTGTCGTCATGGCTGTTGTGCCCGAGACCATTGCCCGCATCCATTCATACTGGAAACACTATTTCGAATATGGCAACACATTGGCCTTCAAGCCGCGCTTCACGCTCGAAGATGGCGATTTGCTTTTGCATCGTTCAGTGATACGCGATCCCGTTGATTACAAGAATTATACGGAACATTTGGCGGCAATTCAGCGGTTGGATCCATTCTATCGCGGCAAGTTCCTGCGCGATCTGCTGGTGTTTCCGGTTCTGCCGCGCATTCTCCTGCGCGCGACGCGGCACGGCAGAATCATTTGGTACCTCGCCGGCGGCACAATATTTAGACGGTGGGAGGCCGGGTGGCGAAAGGCCTTTGCGGTTGTGTTGCAGGAAAACGCGCGTCATACGGCGCGCCTTTATCGCGACCCGAAGGCGTGCGGGCTGCTCAAGGCAATTATTTCGCGGTTCGTTCAGGGCTGTGAACAGTCAAGCCGCCAGGGCATCCTTGTGATCATTCCACAACCTATGGACCTGGAACGTCGGCCGGCCAACGGCAGGGACCATCAGGATTTTTTCCGCGCTCTCGGAGATTGTCTGCCGGTCATCGACCTAACCGAGACAATCAGAAAAATCGGCGACTGGCGGAGCCTGTTTGTCGACGGCCAACTGGGCCCGCATCTTAACGCAAAGGGGAATCGGTTGGTGGCGGACATGGTGGCGCCGCAGCTTGAATCCTTATTGAATCAGCCAACCGCGTTGGACTGAACAAATGAAATCTTAAGAGGGGATACGGTCGCAATGCGGAAGACCTATCGGGCGCACAGTGGCAGCAAAGCTTACTGGGCTCAACGCTGGGAGCAAATCCCCGCTGATGATGGCGAGCTGAATTTGCAGCGCTATCCTGGCAAGTTCGCCGAGCAGGTAATGCGCCAGACCGACGGACCTGTGTTAGAAGCCGGGTGTGGCGCCGGCCGCGTACTGCTGCATTATTATCGCCAGGGGCGGCCCATCATTGGCATGGATTTTATCGAAATCGCGCTGGCAAAAATTCGCAGTATTGAGCCCAATATTTCGTTGTGTACCGCAGACACCATAAACCTGCCATTTCGCGACGGGAGCTTTGCGGCGATATTCGCCTTTGGTCTATACCATGGCCTGGAAAGCGGTATCGAAAACGCGCTCGCCGAAACGCGGCGCGTCACTCGATCAGGAGGGTGGCTGTGCGTCAGCCTGCGGGCCGACAATCTGCAGAACCGTGTGATCGATTGGATGGCGGAGAGAAAAGCACCCAAAGGAACGGAACGGCGCTTCCACAAAGCGAATTATACCCGCAAGGAGTTTATAAAACTTCTCGAAGAAGCCGGTTTTAGCGTGAAGAGCTTGGAGTATGTCGAAAACATGCCATTTCTATATAAGATCCCCGCGCTGAGGCACCGGAGCCACCGAAAATTTAATGAGCACAATGCGCGCGGCGAAGGGTATCGGTTGTCACTCCTGGGAAAGATTTTACAGACGGCACTGATCAACCTCTCCCCCGGTTCGTTTTGCAACATCAATGTTGCTTTTGCCCGGGCTGTTTGATGACGCGTGACGTTAGGCAGCAATGACCGAACCAAAAATTAAAATAGCGCTCTCGGCGCGCTCGCAATCGCGCATGTTTATGGCCGCCCTCGCAAGCGAGCTCAAACAACGCTATGGCGCGGAATTGCATCTCTATTGTTTTGGGCAGCAGGAGTTGCAGCATTACCAAAAGCTAAACGCCGATGGCCCGTATGCCACCATCACCGACGCCAATATCGTTTTGCGCCGTTGTTTTGAGACCGGACTGGACGAAGAAGCGGTTTTCAACAAAGCCCGGGACATGGAGCGCCGCCTTGGTATTACGATCAACCGCCTGATCGTGCCGGACCGGCATTTCGGCCGCGGCTATTCGCTTGCGGGCTACTACCACCCGCGCTCGCGTTATTCCGAATGCACCTCCTACGCGCAGGCAGTTCACGCCTATTGCGAATCCTTGGCCTTTTGGGAAGCGGAATTTCTGAGAAAAGGCATTGATCTTTGCCTCGACGGCTCACGCGAAGCATTCCATATGGCGCGCAAAATGGGAATTTCATACCGGGTGCTTGTCGGCTCGCGGTTTCAGAACTACCACAATTGGGCGATCAATGATCATTACGAAAATCCGAAAATTGAGGAGCGGTGGCGCGAATTAATGGATTCCGACGGGCTTGAGATGGCTGAACCTTACCTCGCTCACCAAGCAAACCGGAAGCGTTCACTGACGCGGGTCAAGCTAACGCAAATTACCAAGAATATCGTGCTAACAGCACTACGGTACACTTACTGGAACGTGCGTGGATATGAGAAGGCCAAGGGATATTATTTCTGGGGAACGGTGCTTTACCATATTCGATTATGGATGGCGCACCGGCACATGCGCCGCTTGGCGAAAATCAAATTGCCAGATTTGGCTGGCAAGCGGTTTGTATATTATCCCCTGCATGTCGAGCCCGAGACGGCACTTCACGGCTTGTCACCCGAATATTTCTATCAGCATGCACTGATTGCTGCGGTATCGCGGGATCTCCCCGCAGGTGTCTATCTGGCGGTGAAAGAGGCCTATGGTTCGCTCGGCCGCCGGCCAGCCAACTTCTATCGGCAGGTTGCGGATCTGAAAAATGTTGTTTGGCTTGATGTTTGGGAGCGCGGTTTCGACTGTGCCCGTCAGGCTGATGCGGTAGTCACAATTTGCGGCTCGGCTGGACTTGAGGCGGTGACTTCCGGAACCCCGGTGATCGCGTTCGGGCGGCACAATATATATAATTTTCTGCCATCGGTGCGGGTAGTGGAGGACGAAACAAATTTAGCGGAATATCTGCAAAGCGCACTGTTCGAGAATGACGCGGAGCGCGTATCCGCCGAAGGCCAACGGTTGGTCCAGGCCATTGTCGATGTTGCATTCGACATGGGGAACTACGATTATATCCAGCTAAATCAATTCGAGAGCGATGCCGTGCGGCAGGCGGCCGAGGCGCTGATGGAAAGCATCTCCCGGGCACCGCAACAGTCCGGAAAGCAATTGTCCGCATGACGCGCAGCCGTATCACCTTGGAGGGGGTCCGGGCCTCCTATAATTCGAACATCAAATCCCACTATTCGGTAGGTTGGTTCGGCCGGCCTCTTGCCAATTTGGTCACGCCGCTTTTTTTCAATAGCGGCTTTACTGCTAATGGCGTGACGAACGTCAGGGTGCTGCTGGCTGTCGCTTGTTTGGTGGCGCTCGCGATTCCTGGATGGGCAGGCGCAGTGATCGCGTGTGTGGGCTTCTATATATGTTTTGTGTTGGATTGCGTCGACGGAAACCTGGCGCGTCTCCGGAGCGAAGTGAGCTATTGGGGAAAATTCATAGACGGGCTTGCGGATTTCGTTTTTATTCTGGGCGCACCATTTGCGGCTGCAATTGGAATATTTGGCGACGGCGCCGATGCGATCTGGCTCCTCTTGGGTTGCTTGGTTACGGCCATGTCTTCCATTAGCCAATTGGCGCGTAGTCGGTTGAGTTTTTTTCGCGAATGGATGGTCGGACAGAGCGGTGCGCTGTCGGAGGCTGTCGAACGCCGGGCAGCTGGTCCCCGGCGTGCCCAATCGCTGGTAGCGGCAATTTACGTCAATGGTACTTTCCTGATGCCGCTGCTACTGCTTATTCCAGAACATGGCAGAATTATTTTCATCGTGGCTGCCACCGCCTTGCAAGCACTGCCGGAGGTCTTGTGGTTGGGTGCGACGATCGCGGAGGCGCGTATCATTCTGGCGCGCCGCCGTACAAGCATTCACAGCCCGCCGGAGCAAACGCCATATGGCTAGCGACCAGCGTCCTGTATCAACGAATAGCGCCCTGCCGCCGCAGCGCGTGATCGCCCGCATCGATATCAAGGGACCCAATGTGATCAAGGGGGTGCATCTGGAAGGGCTCAAAGTTGTCGGAAAACCGGGCGCAATGGCGCGACAATATTATGAACAAGGCGCTGACGAAATAATTTATATGGATGTCGTGGCATCGTTATACGGCCGCAACGGCATTCTCTCCGTGCTTGAGGAAGCGGCTGCTGAAATATTCGTGCCGATGACCGTCGGCGGCGGCATTCGCAATGTTGAGGATATTGTCGCCGCGTTGCGCAGCGGCGCCGACAAGGTGGCCATCAACACCGCCGCCCTGCAACGCCCCGAGTTTCTTTCCGAAGCGGCACGGGTCTTTGGCCGGCAATGTATTGTGTTGTCCGTGGAAGCCAAACAGCGGCAACCCGGAACCTGGGAGGCGTTGACGGACAATGGCCGGGAACAGACCGGTGTCGACGTGATCGAATGGGTTGCAGAAGCCGAGGCGCGGGGCATTGGCGAAATCCTCATTACCTCGGTTGATATGGAAGGGACTCAAAAAGGCTTCGATATAGAACTGGTGAAGGCGGTCAGGGATAGTGTTTCGGTGCCGGTGATTGCTTGCGGCGGCGCTGGCGAGGGCGCTCACATTCGGGCGTTGCTGGAGGCGAGCCATTGTGACGCGGTCTGTTGCGCGTCGCTTTTTCACTATGATCGTTTGCCGTTGCCCGCGCTCAAGAATGAACTGGCCGCCGCTGGCTGGGACGTGCGGCTGTGATTACCGTGGTCGATTATGGCCGAGGTAATTTGTACAGCCTATCGCACGCTCTGTCTCATATTGGTATCGGCCATGCGGTGAGTGAACGGCCCGAGGATATCCTTGCGGCATCGGCCATTATTCTGCCCGGTGTGGGCGCATTCGCCGACGCGATGGACGAATTGGATCAGCGCAGTCTGGTGGCACCATTGCAGGATGCCGCCGGGCGCGGCGTGCCGCTGCTCGGTATTTGTCTCGGGATGCAAATTTTAGCCGCCACGAGCGAGGAATTCGGCAGGCGCAACGGCCTTGGCATTATTCCCGGCTCGGTCCGCGCCCTGCCGGAGCCCGACGACGGCGGTGGCATACGCATTCCCAATGTTGGCTGGCGAAGACTTGCCTTGCATCAAGAAGATCCGCTCTATCACGGCATGCAAGAGGGCGTCATGGCCTATTTTGTTCATTCATACGGATTCTTTCCAGAAGGTGATGCGGTCATGGCGACAAGCGAAGTTAATGGCCTCTCGGTGCCAGCTATCGTTCGCCGCCGGCACGTTGTGGGATGCCAGTTTCATCCGGAAAAGAGCGGACCCGTAGGGTTGGAAATGTTGCATAATTTTTTTACGGAAGCGCGCAAGTCGGCAACAGCATCGGTTAGAGGCTCGGAAGTTGGAGCAGTTTGAATGACACAATCGAGTACAGAAAATAGAGATTATATTGACGATCCGGTTGATGGCAGGCTGGAAGTTAAATACGGCCTGCCCGGCGAGGTTAAGTTTTGTAAGCGTTGCGTGATCTCCAATCAGCGGCCGTCATCTTCTGTCGAGTTCCAGCATTGCCGTGACAGCAAGAAGACCACAATACGTTTCGATGATGCGGGCATATGCGATGCCTGCCGCTATGCTGAAGTCAAGGAATCGGAGGTCGACTGGGAGGAACGCGAACGGGCGCTTCAGGCGCTCTGCGATAAATATCGCTCGCGCAATGGCTCGTATGACTGTTTGGTTCCGGGGTCTGGCGGTAAGGATTCGGTGTACGCCTCGCATGTGATAAAGACCAAATACCGCATGCATCCACTTACAGTTACCTGGGCGCCGCATTTGTACACCGATGTTGGATTCCGCAATTTTCAGAGCTGGTTGCATGTCGGAGGTTTCGACAATTACCTCTTCACGCCGGATGGCCAGGTGCATCGCGCGCTCACGCGTCTGGCCTACATGAATCTTCTGCATCCTTTCCAGCCGTTTATTCTCGGCCAGAAAAATTTTGCCCCCACCATGGCGCTGAGGATGAATTTGCCGCTTGTGTTCTATGGCGAGAACGAGGCGGAGTATGGCAACCCCATCGATGAGAATGAGGGCGCGCGGCGGCGCGAGCGCTATTTCGCGCAAAGCCAAAGCGAAGAGATGTATCTCGGCGGCGTGCCGATCTCGGACTTGCCGGAATATGGCGTGGCGCCTAGCCAGATTACTCCCTATCTGCCGGCCGATTCCGATGATCTTGAGGCCGCCAATATAGAAGTCCACTATCTCGGCTATTACCTGCAATGGACGCCGCAGCAAAATTACTATTACGCGGTCGAACATACGGATTTCGTGGCGAATACGGAGCGGACTGAGGGGACATACTCGAAGTACAACTCCATTGATGATAAAACCGATCCCTACCACTACTGGACCACGCTGATTAAATTTGGAATCGGCCGCGCTACATATGACGCCAGCCAGGAAATCCGCAATCATCACATTGAGCGGGATGAGGCGATTGCTCTGGTCAACCGTTATGACGAGGAATTTCCGCGCAAATATTTTCAGCAGTTTCTCGAATATCTCAGTCTAAATGAGGACCAATTTTTCGAAATCTCGGATCGCTTTCGCTCGCCGCACCTCTGGAAGAAAACCGAAGAGGGCTGGACGATCCGGCACAAGGTGGCATGACCGATTTGTTGATCGTTATCCCCGTGCGGGGCAGCTCAAAGCGGCTGCCCGGAAAGCATACCCGCTTGTTGGCCGGGCGGAATTTGCTGCAACATACTGGGGACGCAATTGATCAGGCGAATCTCGGGGCGCCTGTTTTGCTCACAACAGATGATGAAGAGATCGCAGAGCTCGGCCGCGGCTTGGGTTGGCAAGCGCCGTTTCTGCGTCCGGCGGCGCTCGCTGACGATAACGTTCCGACATTGCCTGTCCTTCTCCACGCGCTTGATTGGCGTCGCCGGGATACGGGTGCGGACCCCGATTCCATTCTGTTGCTGCAAACCACGTCGCCGCTGCGTTCTGGCGCGATATTACGCGACGCCGTTGGAATTCTGGCCAGGCATAGCGATATTCAGGCCGTGGTTGGCGTTCAGCGGCTTGGCTTTGGTCCAAATCGAGTATTTTACCGTGACGGAACCGACTGTCTTACGTCGCTCTCGTCATGCGATACCCCGTCGCCGCTCTTTGTTCCAAATGGCACGCTATATTTGATTCGCACCGCCGTCCTGCGCGAACACGGCACGCTGTTTCCACCGACAACATCATCTCTCGAGATGGATTCCGTCTCTTCAATTGACATAGACACGGAAGCGGATTGGCGCCTAGCACAAGCGTTTTTGGCCCACCCGGTACAATTGTCTTTTGAGAATAATGAGCAAGGAATCAATGAGTGACTGGCCTTAAAATCCGCATCATCAAGTTACTTCGAGGCCGCCACAATTCCGTGCGGTATCGGTTTTACATCTTGCCGCGTGAATGGCTGATTTATCTGTTGTGCTTCCGATTGTTTGGGCGGAGTTGGGTTGAATTTTATGCTTGGCGCATGAACCGGTCTGCGAAGCAGGGAAGTCACAAGCCTGTGCCGGATCGATACGTGGATGCGGCACAGGGGCATTTCGAATTTCTCAAATCGAAAGGCCTCCAGCCGCATCATCATGTGTTGGATTACGGCTGCGGATTCATGCGGACCGGCATATTTCTCGTGCCCTATCTGGATGATAAACATTATGTCGGTGTGGATATATCGGGCGACCGTTTGAAGGCGGCGGCCCGGCTTGCCCGGGCACGTAATTTGCCGGCCGATTCTTTCGAATTGTTCGAGGTTTCGGATTGCCGCCTCGGTGAACTTGAAGGTCGCCAATTCGACTATGTTTGGGCCGGATCGGTAATTCATCATATGCCGGAGCACGACATTCGGGTTTTTCTGCGCCATTTGTCGCGCTTGATTGATAGCGGCAGCCAGTTTTTCTTTACGTTTACACCCGCCGAGAAAGGGAGATTCGAACGCTTGCGTATCAAGGATTTTTATTACCCTGTCGAGATCATACGGAATATTTGCGAGAGCGAAGGCTATCAGTTTGAGTTTTCGGAGGGCTGGGAACAGCTTGGTCGGAGCGACCGGGCGGTGCGGCTAGTCCTGGCAGATAAAATGGCGAGTGGGCAATAAAATGATCGCGCGCGCCACGGATGAAATACCAATTCACGGAGACGACACGTATGTGGATGCATCGATCTTTCGGTCGGGCAGTTCAGGGCTGAACGTGTGTCGTATCCTGCCGAAAGCTTTGACGGTATTCTCGCACGAACAGGCGCGGGAAAATCCTGCACCGCTTGCCTGCTCGATCTCGAATATCTCTACACCTCCACGTCGCTCGATGGCGCCGGTTCCGACACAAATGCAGTGTCCGGGCGGCAGCCCGCGCCGAAACGAACCCTCAAACAACGTGTGTACGGTATCCTTGATGGAATTGGACCTCTCGTCCCGTATCCACTCGAAGGCGTAGCACCGATTCTGATTGGAGCGGGCATCGAGCAGCGCTTTACGGTTGCCAATCACTCGCTCAATTTTGAGGGTGATATCGCCGCACCGCCGATCATCTATTCCGTTGCCATTTACGACGGCGAGGGCAGGCTTCGCGGCCGTGAAAGGCAGCGCATAAAAATGGGTGAAAGCTGGAGACTGAATTTGACCGATGCTTTTCCCGAGGCGGCGCGCGCAGTGGATGCCCTGACGGTCGGCTTCATGAAGGCAAAATGGCATTTCTGCTCGCCGGGCATGCGCGGAAACGCCCGGCCGCAGATCGAGATCAATGCCCAATCGGGAAGTTGCGCCGTGCATACACAGCGTGCCGGCGGCGCGCTTGATCGGCAGGTAACATTAATTTCGCACCCCACCGCTCAACGGCTGTTTTTAACAATCGTCAATCCCACGCGTCGTGTGACCGAAGGGTATTTCCAATATCCCATTCTCGATGAAGAAGGCGAAGACGACGTCCCCCGGACTCACCAAATTCAAGTGGCGGCGAAGGGTGCTTCCATTCACGAGATCATTTTGGATGACGAGATGGCAAGCCGCCTCGGCGGCAAGCCGATGGGCGTGCGCGCCGTGATAAACAATCCAGGCCACAAGATGCATGTTTTGTATACCGCGCCTGATCTTGGCCGCGTTTCGATTGATCATTTGTGAGAGCCGCGTGTTTCAGCATGTGATCCCCACAATTTCTTCCCTTCTCCTCGGCTACGACTGCACCGTTCCGGTTCCCGCGGCTGCAGTAGAAAAGCGCCTGACCGGCAATGAAGGTCGTATCCAACACCGATTCAGGGTGTTTCACGACGGGAAAGTCGCGGCCTCGGAGGTCCGCCAGATCGAGGTTCGAGGGGGCAAGATTATCGGTCCGCGTCCGCAGCCGTTTGTATGGCGGGGCAGCAGCAATGAATGGCGCGACAATCCGGGATTTCTCGACAATGATTTTCGCGTCGAAGAGGGCGATATTCGGTTTGCCAGCAATAGGCCGCTGCTGGCCTATTCCTTCTATGCGGCCGCAGGGAAAAAGGGATTTCTTTCCGACAATGCCTATAAATTCTCGTCGCCGCCGGTCATCTCGCAAATCGCTGCCTATGGACGGTTCGTCGATACCTATTCCGTTGTTCGTCTTGACCGGGAGCGGGACTATGGCGAATCGCTAGTTCTCATTAATCCCTACAGCAAACCAATTTTATGTGCGGTGGCGACCATGGACGGCCGCCACTTGCCGCGCCTGCGAATTCCTGCACTGTCGGCCCGATACTTGCATCTCGTGAATATATTGCAGGAAAAAGAGAGTGCCTGGGTCGGCGAAATTCAATTGACCGCAAACAATCGTTTGATCACCTTCGACGTCAAACACGCTCTCTCCGACATTCGAACGATTAGCGATCATGAACATCTGGATCCGTTTCGCGGTGAACCTACCCATATGCCGCTCTTTCAGTGGTGCCGATCCTCGGTTGGAAATTTTCTCAGCCGCCGTTTTGGCATTCAATTGGGCCGCCGCATGTAGCAGGGGCCGCACTTACGACTGGCCCGCTATCCGTAAAAGATGAACCTCCGTAGATTTGTATTTGCCTGCCGCCTGCTCGGGCTGAAGCGCAAGGTTGCGATTATCATGCTGCTTCTTCACCTTGTCAGCACGGTGTTTGAGGGTATTGGCATCGGCATGATCCTGCCGATTGTGGATTTCCTTGGGCGCGACGGCGATGTTGCCTCGCTCTCGGCAGGCTCCGGGCTATGGACGGCGCTCATTGAAATTTATAACGCGCTCGGTCTTGCGGTCACCCTGCCGTCCCTGCTTGTCGTTTCGCTCGTTTTTCTTGGGGCAAGTGTCACCTTTACCTACGCCCGGACCGTCTTCGCGGCCCATGCGAGCGTCGGTCTTATTCAAGAGACCAGAAACCGTCTATTTTCTCGATATCTTAAGGTCAACCTCGCCTATAGCGAGGAGGATTCCGTCGGGTCGGCGATCAACGATTTTATTACGGAAGCCGGACGGGCGGCCGGCTCGCTATTTCAAGTAATTTCACTTATCGGGGCTACGATCGTAATCGTGATTTATTTTGCGTTGGCGATGGCAGTGTCAGCGCCCATGACACTGGTTACGATCCCGATTGTGCTTCTCGCGGCGCTGAGCGTTCATGGAATAATCCGGCGCTCCCGAACTATCAGCGACGAGGCGACGGCTTCAAATCAAGCGGTTGGCGAATTTCTCGGCGAACGGCTGAAGATGCTCCGCTTTATCCGTTTGTCGGGCGCCGAGGATGCCGAAATTCTCGGTATGAACCGCCGGACCGAATATCAGAGGGGGCGCTATGTCCTCCTGCAAGTTCTGGCGGCGCAAGTCGCGGGGATCGTCGAAATTCTCGCGGTCGGCACAATTCTCGGGTTTCTGTACCTCGGCTTTTCGGTTTTCGACTTGTCGTTCGGTCAGATCGGATTGTTCCTTGCGGTCATGCTGCGCCTGATGCCGCGGGCCAAGGAGCTCCTGAGAATCCGGCAATCGCTAATGTCTTTCCTGGGCAGCCTGGCGGCTCTCGAGCGCCGTATCGAAGCGATGAATGTGGCGCGCGAAGGTAAGGGCGGGTCGCGCGTATTTGAGACGCTTACAGAAGACATTGAGTTGCGCGATGTAAGCTTTTCCTATGCAGAGGTCGGCCAGCCGGTGCTGCGGAACATTAACCTGAAAATTCCGGTCGGCAAGATGACGGCACTTGTCGGTCCGTCGGGTGCGGGAAAATCAACGCTCATCGACCTGCTCCCTCGCCTGCGGTCGAGTGAGACGGGCGATATCCTTTTTGATGGGATCTCGATTTCCGAGTTCGAATTGAGGAGCTTGCGAGCGGCCTTTTCTTATGCGCCCCAGCAGCCGCAGGTTTTCAACGTTAGCGCGGCCCAACATATCGGTTACGGCGAACAGGACCCCTCCCATGAGCGTATCGTCGCCGCGGCAAAACTTTCCGGTGCCCATGATTTCATCACCGCAATGCCGGAAGGTTATGATTCGCCCGTCGGTGAAGATGGCGTTCGCCTGTCCGGCGGCGAGCGCCAGCGGCTCGATCTTGCCCGTTCGCTCTTCGCCGGTGGTCCCATCCTTATTCTTGACGAGCCCACGAGCAATCTCGACGCGAATGCCGAAATGGCCTTTCGTGATGCGCTCGAGCGTATTCGCAAGGAAACAAACATCACTATGATCGTCGTTGGACATCGGCTTTCGACCGTCGCCATTGCCGATCTCGTTGTGGTCCTAGATGGCGGTCAAATAGTGGAAACGGGAACACACAATGAGTTGCTCTTACGCGGCGGTTGGTATGCTAGTGCCAATGCCAAGCAACAGACCGTGCCTTCAATTCAAGGAGATAAAACAGCCCGTGGATGAAACCGTGAACGGCGACCTCAATTTTATCAGCGGCGGTGCCGCTGTGGATGATCGCGGCAAGCTGCAATTTTGCAATGATTTCGACATGGCGTCGGTACGCCGGTTTTATGTCGTTTCCAATCATGAGTCGCGCTTTGTCCGTGCCTGGCACGCCCACAAGAGGGAAGCAAAATATGTTTACGTGGCGAGTGGCGCGGCATTGCTTGCTGCCGTCAAGGTCGACAACTGGGTGGCGCCCGACCCAGCGCTGGACATCAAAAAATTTGTGCTGGCGGAAGACAAGCCGGGTGTACTTTATGTGCCTGGCGGATATGCCCATGGCTTCATGACATTGCGGCCCAATACGCGGCTGTTCTTCTTTTCCACAGTAGCACTTGGCGAGAGCCTGGATGACGATGTGCGTTACCCCTTTGACTACTGGAATCCGTGGTCGGTGGTCCCGCGCTAGGTGAACCGCTGCAGTGACCGGAATGAAACATGATTGATACATCCGAAACTGACCGCCTTGCGCCAATGTCGATTGTTGGCCTGAGAGACACCATTTCGACCGTGCTTGAGAAGATGGATGACGGTTATGGCGCGATTGTTGCCGTGGTCGATGATGGTGGCTGTGTTACCGGCATTCTTTCCGTCGGGGATTTGCGCCGCGCCATTCTGAACGGGCGGATGCGTTCAACCCCGGTGAGCGAGGTGATGAACAGAAATCCTGTGACCATCACCAGGGCCGAGCTTGAGAGCGAGGAAACCATCAATGAGGCGCTTGCCGATCTTAGGGCACTTTACCCCAAGGATCATATGAACGTCATGGTTCCAGTTGTAGATCGCGAGCGCCGCCCGCTCGGCATGATCGATTTGCAGTCGCTACTAACGCGCTCGCCGGGAAATGGAATTTCACCGCGCCGGCGCAGCGTGCTGGTGGTTGGCGGTGCAGGTTTTATCGGGTCCGTGCTGATCCGAAAGTTGCTTGCTGATAATTGGGCGGTGCGGGTGCTTGACCTCTTCCTTTATGGCCGCGAATCGTTGGCTGGTCTCGAAGGGGACATCGATATCGTCGAGGGTGATGCCAAGAATATCGATACGTTGGTTAATGCCGTTGCGGATGTAGATGCGGTGGTTTATTTGGCCGAGTTGGTGGGCGACCCGGCCGTAGCGCAGGCCCCGCAAACGGCGCTAAAAACAAATTATCTTGCGGTCACTGCGCTCGCCCAACTGTGCGAATATCTCAACATCAACCGGTTCGTTTATACCTCCTCATGCAGCGTTTATGGCGCCAGCGCAAATCCCGACGAGTTTCTGACTGAACTATCGGAGACCGCGCCGGTTAGCCTTTATGGCAAGATCAAGCTGATGGTGGAGGAGGCGGTGTTATCTATCGCCAGCCGTCCCAACCAATCATTTGCGCCGACCATTTTGCGGCTTGGCACCGTCTATGGAAGCTCGCCCCGGGCGCGTTTCGATCTTGTCGTCAATACGCTGGTCAAACACGCCGCGTCGCGCGGCGCCATTGATCTCTTCGGCGGCGAGCAATGGCGACCGCATGTTCATGTCGGCGACGTGGCGCGCGCCATCATTAATGTCCTCGACGCGCCGCTCGAATCGGTGCGTTCCGAGATTTTCAATGTTGGTGACAGCGATCAAAATTTCACCATCAACGCACTCGGGGATCTTGTTGCCGAGGCATTCCCTGAATTAACCGTCAATCGAATGAACGCTGAGGTCGACCCGAGAAATTATCGGGTGAACTGCGCAAAACTGCGAGACATCCTTGGCTTCGAAATTGAAACCACGGTGGCGGCGGGTGTACGTGAGCTTAAGGCGGCGCTGGAGTCCGGGAATCTCGGTGATCTCGACCAGCCCGGCTACAGCAATTTACTAACAGTGCAAGATTTAGCCTTCGAGTAATGCGTTAGAACGAGAGAGCGATATGGATGAATCTTTTATACCCTATAGTCGCCAAAGCCTTGATGACGACGATATTGCGGCGGTGGTAGAAGTTCTGCGCGGTGACTGGCTTACCCAGGGGCCGAACATCTCCGCATTCGAGGCGGCCTTGGCGGCACGCGTTGGCGCCAAACATGGTATTGCCGTTGCGACCGGAACCGCAGCTCTGCATTGCGCCTGTTACGCTGCCGGCGTTGGCCCGGGCGATGAAATAATCACAGCGCCGATCACATTCGCAGCGAGCGGAAATTGTGCGCTTTATCTCGGCGCCAGCGTCAAATTTGTCGACATTCGCTCCGATACTTATTGCCTCGACCCGGCCAAACTCGAGGCGGCCATCACGCCGAAAACCAAAGCAATAATTCCGATTGACTACACTGGTCAGCCTACCGATATGGATGAAATCAATGAGATTGCCGCGCAACACCGCATCCCGGTAATCGAGGATTCCGCCCACTCTCTGGGCGCAACCTATAAGGATCGCCCGGTCGGCTCTTTGGCGGCGATGAGTATCTTTTCGTTTCATCCGGTCAAGCATGTGGCGATGGGTGAGGGTGGCTTGATCTCCACCGATGATGACGGGCTGGCGGCGGCGCTTCGGCTGTTCCGCACCCATGGCATCACCAATGACAGTGCCGCCATGCGTCTGACGGGACAGGCGGCGGATCGGGAAAATAGTGGGCATGGCATGGCCAATGCGACGGATCGTGCGCCGTGGTACTACGAAATGCAGGAATTGGGTTTCAATTACCGCATCACCGATATTCAGTGCGCGCTCGGGCTTAGCCAATTGTCCAAGCTTGATGCGTTTCTTGCACGGCGACGTGAGATTGCGGCGCGCTACACTGCGGCATTCTCGAAATCCGAACTGCTGATCGCGCCGCATCAGGAGACCGACCGGGAGAGCGCCTGGCACCTCTATATGTTGCGCCTCCGCCTCGACCGGCTGAGCAAGAGCCGCCGTCAGATTTTCGAGGAGCTTCGGGCCCGTAAAATCGGCGTGCATGTACATTATATTCCGCTCCATCTGCAGCCCTATTACCAGGATAGGTTTGGTTACAAACGGGGTGATTTTCCAGAGTCGGAAGCCTATTACGATGCGGCGCTAACCATCCCGCTGTTCCCAGCGATGCGCGATGCCGATTGCGAGCGGGTTATCGAAACGGTTCTTGCCTGCGTCGGCTGATGGGACGGACGATTGCCATCGTTCAGGCACGCTTGGGCTCGACGCGCTTGCCCGGGAAAATCCTGCTACCGCTTGCGGCGCAAACCGTACTTTCCCATGTGCTTGAGCGCTGCGCTGCCGTGCCTCGAATCGATAAGGTCTGCTGCGCCACCACGACCTTGGAAGAAGATAACGTAGTGGCGGAGGAAGCGGCGCGCTGCGGCGCATTGATCTATCGGGGTTCAAGCGAGGACGTATTGGCGCGTTACGCCGGCGCGGCGCGCGCGGCCGACGCAGATATTGTGCTCCGCGTGACGAGCGATTGCCCGGCCATCGATCCGGCAATATGCGACTCCGTTCTCGATCTGCGTGCGCAAACAGATGCAGGCTATGCCGCCAACAACATGCCCGGCTCTTGGCCGCACGGACTGGACTGTGAGGCTTTCACCCGCGATGCGCTTCAGGCTGCAGATTCCCACGCGTCTCAAGCTTTCGAACGTGAACATGTCACGCCCTGGATGCGCCAAAAAGAGGGCCTCGCACGGGTTAACCTGGCGGCACCGCCCGGTCTTTCCGGCGAGAAACGGTGGACCCTGGACTTTCCCGCTGACTATGACTTTTTCGAGGCTTTGTTTTGCCACCTGCCGAGAGGTCCGAAGGGATATTCCATGGCCGCCGTGCTCGAAATTCTCGCCGCGCATCCAGAGATCGAGAAATTAAATTCAGCGCATCACGGAGCCACGAAAAGTGCTCAATTTGGTGCTCTCCGTGAACGCCCCACTGTAAGAAGCGACAAACATGTCTAAAGATATCTACTGCACGATCGGACCGGCCTCGATGGATAAGCAAGTGTTGGCCCGGCTTCAGGAATTGGGCGCAACCCTATTCCGTATCAATTTGTCGCATACCAAACTTGAGGATGTTGCTGAGGTGATCGATTTCATTCAGGCGCATAGTACGGTGCCGGTTTGTCTCGACAGCGAAGGCGCGCAGATGCGCACTGGAAGCCTGACCGGGGGCAGTGTCACAGTGCCGGAGAGCGCCGTAATATTCGCCCGGCGCGAGGCAGTTGCGGGAGATGCTCGAACTCTTAGTCTTTATCCCGACGGGATCGTCGATTCCCTCAGGGTCGGAGATTTCATCAGCATTGATTTCAATGCAGTGCTCGTGCAGGTCATTGAAATGACGCCCGAGGGTGCCAAGCTGCGCGTCTTGACCGGTGGAAAAATTGGCCAAAACAAGGCGGTGACGGTCGAGCGGCCCATCGACATGCCGCCGCTGACGGTGAAGGACCAGGCGGCGCTGCGCGTCGGCCGGGAAAAGGGACTAAAATACGCTGCGTTGTCCTTTGCCAACCGGGAATCTGACGTGGATGTCATTCGCGAGATCGTCGGTGACGAGACGTTCGTGATATCAAAAATCGAATGCCGAAATGGGCTTCGCAACCTCTCCGGAATTGCCGCCAAATCCGATGGGTTGCTGATCGACCGCGGCGATCTGTCACGCGAATTTCCGGTCGAACGTATTCCGGCGCTGCAAAAGCATATCGTGCGCGTGGCCAAAGTGGCCGGGCGGAAGGTGTATGTCGCGACCAATCTGCTCGAATCGATGATAACCGCACCAGGCCCCACACGTGCCGAAGTCAATGACGTTTACAACACGCTTCTCGATGGAGTTGATGGCCTAGTGTTGGCGGCAGAGACGGCGATTGGTGCGCATCCCGTCGCTTGTGCCAGCATGATCGTAAAACTGATTCGCGAATATGAGGCTGGCCCCGAAGCTGTGGCGGGCGCATACGATCTCGAATCGGCGTCTCTTCTTGTGGAGCCGCATGGCGGTCAGCTGATTCACCGGGAGCAAGAGGCCCCCGAAGCGGATGAACTCGCCCGGTTTGACAGTCTCACCGTTGATCAGAACGTACTGATGGATTGTCAGCAAATCGCTCAAGGCACCTATTCGCCACTCTCCGGGTTCATGACGCAGGACGCCCTGCAGGCTGTACTGGGTGAGTATCGCCTGCCACAGGGCAGCGCCTGGACCCTGCCGATCATGCTTCAGGTCGCTGCGGTACAAGCGCGAGAAATTCACCCGGGTGAGCGTATTGTGCTGAAGAGTGAGGCCGGCGTCGCGCATGCCTTATTGGATGTTAGCGAAGTCTTTCCGGTGGAATTCGATGCCATTGTCGAGCGCTGGTTCGGTACGGCGTCGATGGATCATCCCGGCGTGGCGCGCCTCGCCGATGGCGGTGGCTTCTTTGTCGCCGGCGATATCACGCTTATCGCGCCTCTGCAATCCCCCTATCGCCAATTCGAACTCACGCCGGCGCAAACGCGCTTTGTGTTTGGCCATAAAGGTTGGAGCCGAGTGGTCGGGTTTCATACCCGAAACGTCATTCACCGTGTGCATGAGCACATTCAGTTGAGCGCGCTGGCGCAAAGCGGCGCGGACGGGCTTTATGTAAGCCCGGTTATAGGCCCCAAAAAGGCCGGCGATTTCCTGCCTGAGCCCATCATGCGAAGCTATCAAATGATGCTGGACCAGGGGCTGTATCCGGAAGGCAAGGTCGTGCTGGGCAGCTTCGCGACCTATTCGCGCTATGCTGGACCGCGCGAAGCGGTGTTCACGGCGCTCTGCCGAAAGAATATGGGATGCTCCCACTTCATCGTCGGGCGGGACCACACCGGCGTCGGTAATTTCTATCGGGCGAATGAGATTCCCGCCCTATTCGAAAAGCTGGGAGATATTGGCCTCACGCCCATCTTCTTTGATGCCATTGGTTATAACCCGAAACGCGATGGCTATGTGGCGCTTGGCGCGGCCGAAACGCTGGAGTCGATCAGCGGTACGGAAATGCGCAGCGCATTACGTGCGGGTCAGACGCTTCCTGAATGGTTCATGCGCGCCAGCATCCAAAACATGCTGCTCGCGGAGCTCAATGCCGGGCAGCCGGTATTCTCCGATTGAGGCGGCTAGGGAACGAAGCGGTTCCGGTGCTTACGGTTGCCGCTCTGCCTTATGCACCGTTCTGCCCGTCGGACTGGGCGCGCAGCAAGTTCAACCGCTTTTGGATAGCAGCCAAGTGAGACTCGCGGATTTCATGAAATTTATCGCTGCTGGCGAGATTGTCCTGTGCAAAAGGATCATTTTGAAGGTCGTAAAATTCACGCAGTTCCGGGACGAAATCCTGCGCGCACACAATGCTTCGATGGGTGGTGGAGCGGACGCTCATGTAAAGCGGTTTGGCAGCAATATTGCACCGTCCGAACCCCGCATTTTCACTCCACACAAGCGTCTCGGGTTGGTCGCGCCGCGCCTGAATGGGAAGGCCTTGAAATACATCGGGTGGCGTGAAGCCGGCGATGTCCATGATTGTGGGCGCGAGATCGAGATGGCTGGAGAGTGCATTGACGGTTTCTGGCGCGATGCTCGGACCGTGCAATATGAGCGGGACGTGCAAATGTTCGTCATAAAAGAGCCGCGGAAGATTGCTGCCGAGTCCGCGATGGGGTGCGCCGGCCTCGGTGCCATGATCGCCGGTAATGACGATGACAGTATCTTCAGCTACGCCGTGGCGCCCAAGGATGCGGCGCAATTTCCCCAGTTGCTCGTCCACCAGAGCGAGGCCCATATCGTAGAGAATGCCACGCTGTTCCTTCGGGCGGTTCTTCGCAATGCGGCGATAGGCGCGAATTCCGTCGCCTACGCGCCTTGGCGTGGGCTGCGCCAGCAATTTGGAGATTTGCAACTTAGCTTCATGCAAATCGAAATAATGCAGGAGAGCGAAAAAGGGCCGCTCCGAGCGGCGCGCCAGAAAGCCGTCAAACTGTTTGTTGACCTCGCCGGCATCGAAAGCACGTCGATTGGAAAGCAGGTGGATGCGCTTGTTGAAACGCGCGAACAGGATTTTGCGCCGTTCAATTCGCCGCCTGGTGCGGTGGCTGAACCGGTCCTCGCCGAGGGCGAACTGATAATCGGACTGAAGCTCGGTGATTTTTTCGAGGCAGGCCCGGGGGTCGCGGTCGAGCAATCGGCGCTCGGCCCGGACGGCCGCCAACAACGGCTTGCGGGGGCGGCCACTGCGCGGCGCGCCAGAAGCTTCGAGTGCGCCGATAAAATTTTTCGTATCGTCAAGCACGCTTCGAAATTTAGGCACGAAGATGGCCATCAATTCGGCTTCGCTGATGTCCCCGGCCTGCCACGAAGCAATGAGTTCACTGAGAGCAGCGATATAGATAGAGCGGAACCACTGATAGAGATCGATCAGGTCGAGAAAATAATCGAATCCCCGATCATAGCCGAAATGGGACGAGCAGGGGTGGCCGGTCACCAGGCCATATGTCTCGAAACCATTTTGTTGAAGAAGCTCCGGGAAAGAAACCGGACGATGTCGGATGCCGTCGTCATAGCCGCCGAAGTCAAAAGGCAGGGACGAGGTAAAGATACCTGGAAAGGCGAAGCTCGTGACGCAGCCATTGGAGTAATAATTGGGACAGTTGATCCCACCCGCTGCCAGCGCATCGAGATTGGGCGTAACCGCCGGCCGATAGCCAGATACGCCCATGCGGTCATAACGCAGGGTATCGATGATGAGCAGAATTATATTTGGCATGTGGTGCGCGGCAGCATGTCGGAATTGCCAATCAAAACATCGCTTGAGTGAACGGAATATATCAAATGAATAAAGAATCCGACCAGTTCGATACGGATATGTGGGAGGTGTACCACAAGTTTTATTTTTATTGCGACAAACATCGTTTCCAAAAGATGTTTGCGCGCTATGACCTCTTTCGCAAAGTCATGGATATGCCCGGCGATATAGTTGATGCCGGCGTGTATAAGGGGACGAGCACAATACTTTGGGCGCATTTGTTGGAAACCTACCAACCAAATTCGCGCTCGAAGATTGTAGCATTCGATACCTTTGAAGAAGCGTTTAGCCACGCCCGGGACGATGAAAGCGACGCGGTGGAACTGCACCAAGTCAGCTATGACGCCAACGCCTATGAGAATCTTGTTGCAGCACTGGATCGCCTCAATCTCAGCCACCGGGTGGAGCTGATCAAGGGAGATATCGTGGCGGAGTTCCCGCGCTATCTCGCTGAAAATCCTGGTTTTCGCATTAATCTTCTGCACTGCGATCTGGATGTTTATTTGCCGACAGCGGAACTGTTCGCTGCGGCCTGGCCGCGTCTGGTGTCCGGTGGAATCGCCGTATTCGATGAATATGCGGTTGGGCGGTGGGGAGAATCGGATGCAGTTGATGAAGTCTTCGCGACACTCTCACATCCGCCCCGCCTCAAACTTGTTCCGGCAAGTCCGACGCCGACGGCCTATTGCGTAAAAGGCGAATCTGCCGATGGTGGATGATTCCCGGTTGGTGGTGTTTCGCGCCGACGCCGGGTTGAAGATTGGCTGGGGCCACGTCATGCGATGCTCTGCGCTTGCGCAACAATTGCGCGGCGTGGGATGGCGCTGTGCCTGGGCTACGGCGTCCGACGATGCCGCCATGACGGCACGCCTGTCTGCCCGGTTCGATGAGGTTTTCGAATTGGCCGCGGGGCAGGACGAACCGCAAGCGATGGATGCGCGCTGGCGCGCGGGTTGCCGCTTGCTGGTAATCGATCATTACGAACGCAATGCCGGTTTTGCCGCCGCCTGCCGTGGGTGGGCGGATTCAATTCTGGTGATCGATGATCTTGCTGAGCGGGCGCATGATTGCGACCTCTTGTTGGATGCCGCGCCCGGTAAAACGGAAAACGATTATCACCGGCGCGTGCCGGATGGGACTTTACTCATGCTCGGCCCAGCCTATGCCCTGCTGATGCCGGAATTTGCCGCCGCCCGCCAACGCGCATTGCCGCGCAATTATGGCGCTGCTGCCAAACGTATATTGGTGGCGTTGGGCGCGACCAACCCAAAAGGTATATTAGATAAAGTAATGGACGCAATCGACCAGGCGTCGGTCGCGCTTGTTCCCGATCTCGTTCTCGCCTGGCGTTCGCCGGAAAGCGATCGGCTTGCGGCGCGGGTTGAGCGGGCCGGTGGACGGGTGCATGTCAATATCGGAAACATGGCCGAGCTCATGGCCACCGCCGACCTTGCGGTCGGGGCCGGCGGGACGAGCACTTGGGAACGCTGCACGCTCGGTTTGCCGACGCTGCTGCTGGTGATTGCCGAGAACCAGCGGATCAACGCCGAGGCGTTGGACGCAGCCGGCGCGGCACGGATTGTCGCGCCCGAAATCGAATCCCTGGTGAGCGCAATCGATATGCTGGCCGGCGATGCCGACGCCCTCAGGCATATGTCGACGGCAGCGGCACGCTTGACGGATGGCCTTGGCGCCGTTCGTGTGCGCCAGGCCGTTGGCGACCAGCCGCGGGCCCGGGATGGGCGAGCGGTCCGGTTGCGGCCGGTCGAAATGACGGACGCCGATACTCTACTGGCATGGCAGCGCCGGCCTGAAACGCGGCGCTTTGCCCGCAACCAAGAAATTCCCGAACACTCCGAACATTTGCGCTGGATCTCTCAAAAGCTCGACGAGCCTGGCTGCTTGATGAATATCATTCTGCACGGCGAAGTTCCTGCCGGCGTAGCCCGGCTCGACCGTATGCCTGAAGGGTACGAAGTTTCCATCGCCGTGGACCCGGAGCGTTTTCGCTTGGGATTGGGTGGCATCGCGCTCTCCCTGCTGCATCAGTTGGTGCCGGAGGCGGATCTGTGGGCTCATGTACAAGCCGAAAATGCGGCGAGCCAAGCCCTGTTCCGGCGCGCCGGATACGGTGAAACCGGGCAGAATGGCTGGCTTAAGCAATGCGGCACTGGGAGCGCACGCGACCTCTCATGAGTTCGGCCAAAACCATGACCATTGACGGCCGGAGAATCGGCGCCGGGGAGCCGCCTTACATTGTCGCCGAACTGTCCGCCAATCATCAGGGCGATATCGAGCACGCATTCGCGCTCATGGCGGCGGCCAAACGCGCCGGCGCCGATGCGATCAAAATTCAAACATACACTGCCGATACCATCACGATAGATCATGACGGGCCGGGTTTTACGATCGAGGGTGGGCTTTGGCACGGCCGTACGCTTTACGAATTATATTTGGAAGCCTGCACGCCGTGGGAATGGCACACCAGTTTGTTTTCCAAGGCGCGCGAATTGGGCATTACGCTCTTTTCAAGTCCCTTCGACCCATCAGCAGTGGAATTCCTCGAGCAGCTTCAGTGCCCAGCATACAAGGTTGCGTCGTTCGAGATCGTTGATTTGCCGTTGATTGAGCGCATGGCGGCGACCGGCAAGCCGGTAATCATATCGACCGGCATGGCCAGCGGCGAAGAAATTGGCGAGGCGGTAAACGCGGCGCGCGGTGCGGGCTGTGAAGAGGTTGCACTTCTTCATTGCACCAGCGGTTATCCAACCCCACCGGAGGATTCCAACCTCGCGGCATTGGGCAAACTTGATCGCTTCGATGTGGTGACGGGCCTGTCCGACCATACGCTGGGTATTGCCGTGCCAATCAGCGCGGTCGCGCTGGGCGCTGCGATCATTGAGAAACATATGACGATGCGACGTGCGGATGGTGGGCTTGATTCCGCTTTTTCCCTGGAGCCAGAGGAACTGGCCGACATGGCCGATTCCTGTGTGGCCGCGTGGAAGGCAGTGGGTCGCCGGCTACAGGGGCGGGCCCCGAGTGAAGCCGGAAATGCGGTGCTGCGCCGCTCGCTTTATGTGGTTGCGGATATCAAGGCCGGCGAGGCGCTGACGAGGGAAAATATTCGTTCTATCCGGCCGGGTCACGGTTTGCCGCCAAAGCATATGCCGATGCTACTGGGCCGTCGCGCCACTAGAAACTTGCCGCGCGGAACCCCTCTTGATTGGCCGGATATCACTGAATAGTAATATTCCCATTGCCGATTCTCAAATAGCCTTAATGACCCAGCACAGTACGCCATTCGACTATCAGGCCGCGTGCGACTCGCCTGGTTGGCGCGAAACGGTCGCCTGGCCGCTGTCCTACGCGGAAGCGTTTCGCGTCACCAACACGGCTACTGCTGCGGCGCTTGGTCTTATAGACCGGCTGGACGATGACAGGTTGCGGCCGGCGGCGTTGCTCGGCCTCGGCCCCGTTCTTGCGCTGTCGCGCAGCTTTGCCGAGAACGCTTTTGTCGTGCAGGCGGCGGCGACATCGGGCGTGTATCTGCAAGGCGGCCCGCCCGAGTTGGCGGTGCTGGGAGGCGAAGAGCGGATCGAGCGTTCTTCCAGTTTGAGTGATCCTGCCCTGTTCAAGCCGATAAGTGCACCGCGCGGCCAAGCGCTGCGCCGGCTTGCACGCACCGCAAGCTGGACACCGGTATGGCGTATGCCCGTTGCTATGATATCGCCGGAAATTATCGCGGTTAGCCATAATGACATGCTGCGGGACGCGGCGCGTCGGAGCGGGACTGCAGTGAAATATCATCACGCTGAAGCCTTTCTTCGCGCGGCACAGCGGCGCGGTGCGAAGGCGCCAAGATCGTTGTCCGAAAAGGTGGATGATTTTGCTTCGTCCCTGGCAGCGCGAATTGCCGACATCGGGGGTCTGGCGCCTGACTATCGAAAGCACCTCGCCCGCTTGATCGAGCCATTGATTGCGCCCGCGCTCATCAAGGCGGTTGCCGATTTGGAGGGCCTGCGCCAACTCAAGAAATTGCCTAAGAAAGTATGGTCGGGTTCCGGCGGTTATTATCCTGCGCGTGCCGTCGGTATCGAGGTGCGGCGCCGGGGCGGGCATGTGACGCGCTTTGCCCATGGCTGGTACGCGGCCATGGCCGGCGTAACGGAAAGCATTGAACTAGCCGAGCTGGCGGTGAGCGATCGATATGTGGTGGAAACGTCGGTCGGCGCGAAATGCTTAAAAAGCGCACGCCAGCAGAGCGCCATGGCGAACAGCGCCGGCGTTGAAATTATCGGTCACAGCGGAGCGTCCGCACTTGCCGGTCTTGCGCTCGCGCGGCCTGCACGTACCGGTCCCCGGCCCCAAGTCATTTACGCTCCAACCATTTTACGCGGTCAGCGGCAGTTTCATCCTCCCATCCTGCCTGATGTTATCTATCTCGATTGGCAGTATCGCCTTGTCGAGGCGTTGCAGGGCATGCCCGTTAATCTCCTGTGTAAACCACATCCCGAAGGCCTGTTGCGCGGGCAGCGTCATCCATTGGCTGAAATCGCACCGACCAGCACACAATCCTTCGAATCGCACATCGCTTGGGCCGATCGGTTTCTGTTCGATTACGGCCAATCGACGACCTTTGCTGAGGCGCTGTGCACGGACCGGCCAATAATCTTCATTGATATGGGGAATCCAATTTTCAGCGTTCAAGTTAAGGCGATGATCGCGCGCCGCTGCAATGTCATTCCGGCAAGTTTTGATGCCCGCAACAGGCCTCAAGTGAATCTAGACGAACTCCAGGAGGCGTTGTATGGCGGCGCAGAGCAGGCCGACCCTGGGGAATTTCGCGCGCTTCTCATGGGGACACCTTCTTGAGCGGCATATGCCTGGCGGTCGGGGCGCCAAATCCGGGTGCCTGCGCCACCGCGATGCTCGCCCGCATGGCTCTGCACGGCCAAGAAAAGATACTCTCGGAACCGGGCCAAGGCATGGTGCTTGGCGCCGCACGTCACGTGCGACTACCCGGCGACAAAGCGCCGGCGTGGCGCGCCGGGGAATTGGCGGTCGCCATCGACGGAGAAATTTTTGATGACCGTGGGCCGCTCGAGAATCCCGCGGCTGTGATCGCGGAGCACTATCTCGCCGATACGCTGGATCGATTGGCGTGGTTGAACGGTAGCTTCTCGGCGATTGTGATTGATCCCGCAAAAAGACGGATTGTTCTTGCCACGGACCGTGTTGGCAGCCGCACGTTATTCGTTTGGCGGCAAGGGCGGCAATTGGCCGTCGCTTCCCGGCTCGATGCGTTGTTGGCCGATGTACGTGTGCCGAGGCGTTTGAGTGTTCAGGGTTTGACCGAACTTCTCTCCTATCAGAGAACCGTCCTCGACCACACCCAGTATGCGGATGTCCGCGCTATGTCTTCCTCCCAAGTATGGTCCGCCGAGGAAGATAATTGGCGGGAGCGCGAAACCCGCCGGTTGGTCTGGCAGGCGCCCGATTTTGATCAGGCTGAAGGAGCGGAGCGTCTTGCCGAAGCTATGTTGCAGGCCGTTAAGCGGCGCACGGCCGATGACGCCCGCCATGGTCTGCTGCTGTCAGGCGGGCTCGATGCACGTTGGGTGTTGGCTGGCGTTCGCGCGGCGGGGCACGACGTCTCCTGCCTGACGCTCGCCAGCCATGACAATTTAGAGGTTGAAATCGCCCGGCGAAGCGCGCAATTGGCGTGCATGCCATTTCGCTATATCGAGAATATTCCAGGCCTGTTGTCGGCGCATTTCGATGATGCAACCCAGGCCAGCGATGGTCTGTTTACGGCGCCACTTAATCTCTTCGGGGCGCTTCCCGATATTGCCCGTGACCACGACGTGCTACTCTCTGGCCATGGTCTGGATTATACTCTGCGGGGGTATTATTTGCCTTGTGCCACGGTACGCATCGCCGGCTCGTCGACCAGATTGCCGAAACTTCGCACCATTGCCGATGGCAGCCCCAAAACGGTGTCCGACAGTTTGCGTGTCGGCATGGATGCAGAGGCGTTGCAATCCGTGCTCTCCCGAAAGGCCTATAGCGGATGGGATGAACGGCGCGTTGGCGCAATGGCTTTGGCGCTTTCCACCGCCGATATCGACGACCCCTATAATTCCTGGGACGCCTTTGTACTGCATTGCCTTGGGCGCCATTACGCCTATAGCGATTTTGTCGCCATGAATGCCGTCATCGCGCACCGGGCCGTGGCGTTCGATCCGGATGTATTCGATCTCTATTTTTCCATGAAGCCGGCCTGGCGCGCCAGTGGCCGCATGGCGCACGCCGCGATGAAGCGGCTTGGTCCTGATCTCATGGCGCTCTCCGATGCCAATAGCGGACTGTCTGCCAAGTACGGGTTCGGCACCCAAATTCTGCTTTTATTTGCGCGCGCTTCAGCGCGGCGGATCGGCTTGGTATCTCGTCCGCCGCGCCTGGCGGATGACACCTGGACACATGGTAGCTGGAGCAATTTGCACCAATTGTTGCGCCGCGATGCGTTATTTGTGACGCGCCTTGAAGGATTGGCGGAGAACGCCGCCCTGTTAGATAGCGGCCTGTTTGATTCCAAGGGTCTAAAACAGGTCGTTGCCGATCATCTTTCCGGGCGTACCAGCCATCGCAAACTTCTATTGGAATTGCTGACTATTTCCAGTTGGCTGGAGCGCCATCCCTATTCGGAAGTGGTTCATGACGCCTGAATTCAGCGCCACCGGCTACCGCGATTTGATCGCCGCAATTCTGGCCAAGGGCTACCGGATTCGGGGCTTTGCGGATGTGCAAGCGTCACGTCGCGATTTGATCTTACGCCACGATATCGACCAGTGCCTGAACACCGCGGCCCGCCTCGCGGCATTGGAAGCCGAAGAAGGCTGGCGCGCTAGCTATTTCGTTCTTATGCGAAGCGAAATGTACAATCCGTTCAGTCCGGCCGGGGTGCGGGCGCTGGATGAAATTTCCGCCGGCGGCCATGACATCGGTTTGCATCTGGACGCGGCACTTTATGGCGGCGACAGCGAGGCGCTCGAAAGCGCTGCACGGCGCGAATGCGCGATGCTGGAATCAATCACTGGGCGGAAAATTGAAATGATCAGTTTTCACCGTCCGGCGCCCAACCTAATTCCCTGCGAGTATATCCTGGCCGGGCGGGGCAATGCCTACGAGCCACGGTTTTTCAACGAGATCGGCTATTGCTCGGATTCGCGCGGGGATTGGCACCATGGCCCTCCGTTGGAACATGAATCCATCAAGGCGGGCCGCGCGCTGCAACTTCTCACCCATGCCATTTGGTGGATGGGTGCGCCAGCGGCCCCTGAAGAGAAGCTGGCCAGCTTCCTTGAAGAACGCTTGTCCAATCTGGAATCTGAATTGGCGGAGCATTGCACAATTTACGCGCCCCGGCGAAGCGAAGGGAAAGCATGAGTAACGCGAGTCTTCGAATCGGATTGGTCGGTGTCGGTTATTGGGGCAAGAACCTGTTGCGCAACTTCGAAACGCTGGGGGCCTTGGCCGGGTTCTTCGATCGATCGGCCGATATTCAGGCGCAATATGCCGCTCTTTATCCCGGTGCCAGAGTCTTTCAAGCATTTGATGACATGTTGGCTGATGACGATATTCCAGCCGTGGCGATTGCCACGCCCGCTGCGACCCATGGCGAGCTTGTGGCGCAAGCGCTCCGGGCCGGCAAACATGTATTTGTGGAAAAGCCGCTCTGCCTGGATGTCCGTGAGGCCGAAATGCTCAAACGGATGGCCGATGAAAAGAGGCTGGTTCTGATGGTGGGCCATCTCCTTCTGTATCATTCCGCCTTCCAGGCTCTGTATGAAATCTTGAAAGATGGGCAATTGGGAAATCTGCGCTACATCTATTCCAATCGGTTAAGTTTGGGAAAAATTCGCCGTGAGGAAAACGCTTTATGGTCTTTCGCGCCGCATGACATATCCATGATTTTGCGTTTGGCCGGCGAGATGCCGCGACGTGTGATGGCGAGCGCTGCCCACTATCTGACAGATGGCGTCGCGGATACCACCCTGTCCCACTTGACCTTCAACGACAATCTTCAGGCACATATCTATGTTTCTTGGCTGCACCCGTTTAAGGAGCAAAAACTTGTTGTCGTTGGGGACAAGGCGATGATCGTGTTCGACGACACCAAGATCACGGCGGAAAAGCTTCTTCTGTACTGCCATGAAGTGGGCTGGGAGGGCGAAATTCCGATCGTTTCGAAAGCCGAACCTGAGCCCGTCAGCGTTTTGGAAAGCGAACCTTTGCGCAATGAATGTCAGGCATTTCTCGATGCCATTGACGGTACATCGCGGCCGCCTTCCGATGGGGCGGAGGGCGTTCGCGTTCTTCGAATACTCGATGCTTGCCAAAGATCCATTTTGCAGAACAGTTCCGTCGATCTGGATTCTGGAATATGAAGAGCATCGTCGTTCACCCCACCGCCATCATTGACGACGGCGCCGTGCTTGGCGCCGGAACAAAGGTCTGGCATTTTGCTCATGTGCTCGCCGGCACCCGGATTGGCGAGAATTGCGTCCTCGGACAAAACGTCATGGCCGGGCCGGATGTCGTTATCGGCAACGGCTGTAAGATTCAGAACAACGTGTCGATATATAACGGCGTCACCCTCGAAGACGATGTTTTCTGCGGACCGTCTTGTGTGTTCACGAATGTTCTTACGCCGCGCGCCTTCATTGAGCGAAAACAGGAATTTCTTCCAACCCAGGTGGGAAAAGGCGCAACGATCGGCGCCAATGCCGTCATCCTGTGCGGCGTGACAATCGGTGCGTATGCGATGATCGGAGCCGGCGCCGTTGTCACCAAGGATGTAAGCGCCCATGCCCTTCTTGTTGGCAACCCCGCGCGTCGCATGGGTTGGGTTTCGCGCTCTGGCGATGTGCTGGGCAGCGAACTCGTTTGCCCGCGCAGTGGCGAGGCTTACGAAGAACAGGATGGCCAACTTTTTCTGATAGGCAAAACGCCGTGAGCATTCCATTCGTCGATCTTCAAGCTCAATACAACCGCCTCAAGCCCGGCATCGACGCCGGCATACAACGTGTCCTCGATCATGGGCGGTTTATCCTTGGGCCGGAAGTAAGTGAATTTGAAACAGCGTTGGCCGAACATGTCTGCGCGTTAAGCACGGTAAGCTGCGCCAACGGCACGGATGCGCTTATCCTGGCTCTAATGGCCGAAGGTATCGGCCCGGGCGATGCCGTGTTTGTACCATCATTCACTTTTACGGCGACGGCCGAGACCGTTCTCTTGGTCGGCGCCGAGCCGGTGTTCGTCGATGTGGATGCCGAAAACTTTCTCATCGATGGCGCGGATCTGGAGCGCCGGATCGAGATGGTGAAATCGGAAGGAAGGCTTACCCCACGCGTTGTTATACCTGTTGATCTGTTCGGATTGCCGGCGGATTACGCGGCGCTTGAGAAAATTGCGGCATCACATGATCTCTTCTTGATAGCCGATGCGGCGCAAAGTATGGGCGGGCGATATCACGGCCGTGCGGTGGGCACGCTTGCGCCGGTGACGGTCACCAGCTTTTTCCCTGCCAAGCCGCTCGGCTGCTATGGCGATGGCGGTGCCCTGCTGACCGACGACGCGGCGCGCGCCGAATTGTGGCGCTCGTTGCGCGGCCATGGCACCGGAAAAGCTAAATATGATGTCGTGCGGATCGGCATGAACTCCCGCTTGGATACGTTGCAGGCGGCAATCCTGCTTGCCAAGTTGGAAGTCTTCGAAAGTGAAATCGTGGCCCGCGGACGTCTTGCGGAATCTTACGCGGCGGCGCTTGGCGGCGCCTTAAAGGTTCCGCAACCAGTTGAAGATGTCCGCTCCGCCTGGGCTCAATACACGATTCAAACCGATAATCGGGACGGGCTGAAAGCCAGGATAGCTGAAAAAGGTGTGCCCAGCGCGATCTATTATCCAATGCCCATGCATTTGCAAACGGCCTACCGGGACTACGGCGATGGTGAAGGGTCGTTGCCGGTTGCCGAGGGCCTGAGCAAAACGGTACTTAGTCTTCCCATGCATCCCTATATGGACGATGCCACGGCCGCCCGTATCTGCGAAGCCGTTCTCACCAGCCTCTGAGCTCTGACGGGTCCGACTTTAATGACTGTTAATGTAACGATCCTGGGTGATTCGAGAACCTTCGACACCTATTTCACCAATTCCAACTATGCCACCCGCTACGGCTACGAAAAAACATTTCCCCATGTCTGGCGGAAAATGGCGCTTGTCGATGCACCCGGCGAGTACGATGTTGTGCATATTCCCGATCACTTCCGGGGCGGCACGGTGCAGAACAATATTGTCCGCCTCGCCCTGACGAACCCGGCCGTTGTGGTTATCCTGGATGGCATTTGGGACACTTTGATCGGCAAAAAGCATTTTTTGGAATATGCTGAACAGCGGCAACAGGCGCTGTCGGCGAAAACCGGCGAATCGCTTGAATCGTATTACGATCCCTCAACCCTTTCGCGCCTGTTCGTCGCCGGAGAATTGTCGATCTCACCGCAAAACTTCGCGCATCGGGCGCGCCGTATCATCTCGTATTTCCGTCGCCGGCAACGTCAAATTATCTGGATGACGCTCCCTGTTCCGCCAAGGGCCTTTGTCGGCAGCAACTACCACGCCGGCGATTATCAGCCGAACGTCAACTGGGACGAATGCCTCAGCGCCGTAAACGATGCTGTCGTCCCGGTTGTTGCGGCTTATGGCGGGGCGGTTCTGGACATGACGGTGGAAATGAACGCCCTCGGCGGTGCCAATCAAGCATTCATAGATCAATGGCATTTTACCCCTGCTTTTCACGCCCATCTCGCCAAGGCCCTGCATCACCAAGCAAGCCTTCTGATACCGTCGGCGCCGGGCGCCGCGCACGTTTCTCACAACTATATGCTGGGATCGCCGGACAGCCCGAAATCGGACGATGTGATCCTCTACGAAGGTGAGCCCATAGACGAATTGGAGGCGTTCTCGCGGCTTGTTCCAAGGCAGATCATGGTCTATCCCTCCGAATTCGGGCCGATCGATAACCCCCGCGGTAACGATCGCGTGGAATTTGAGAGTCAGGCATTGCGGTGACCAACTCAGAGCAAAAATTAAATCTGTCCAAACCTTTTTATTCCAAGGCGCGAGGCAAGCAAATTGCCGGCGACATAGAGGAAATTCTGGCTTCCGGTCGTCTGATGATGGGGCCTTGGTTGCGCAAGTTCGAAGAAAGTTACGCCCGTCTCACCGAGCGGAAATTCGCAATTGGCGTCAACACATGTACGACGGCCCTGCAAATTGCATTGACCTATGCCGATGTGAGGGGAAAAGAAGTTCTCGTTCCCGCCGGCAGCTTCATAACCGATGTGAGCGTGGTCAAATTCGCCGGCGGAATTCCGGTGCTGGTCGATATGAATCCGGATACGTTGGGACCGGACCTCGCGGACCTCAAACGAAAGATAACTCCCAACACCCAAGCGATGATTTGGGTGCATCTGGTCGGAATTATCGCATCCGACTATCGGGCGATTCTCGACGTCGCCCAGGCCAACGATATTTTCCTGCTTGAGGATGCGGCGCACGCCCATGGTGCCGCCGTTGATGGGCGGCCCGCAGGGTCCTTCGGTGATGCCAGTGCATTCAGCTTTTATCCGACAAAAATTATCACCAGCGGCAGTGGCGGGATGCTGACGACGGACGATGACGGTTTGGCGAATTATGCGCGCGAATTGCGCCTGTTTGGCAAGCGAGAGGGCAGCGACGAAATCATACATCTCGGCAACGACTGGTTCCTTGACGAGATTCGGGCCTGCGTCGGATATCATCACACAGAAGATCTTGACGAGCAGATCGCCCGCCGGCGCAAGATTGCAAACCGATACGTTGCGTTATTCGCCAATCAGCCGGGACTTCAACTATTGCACGTCCCCGATGGTAGCGAACCGGCATGGTATCAGTTTCCGATATTTCTGGATGCGTCCATCAATCGCGAAAATTTTGTCCAAAAATTGCGCGATGTTCACAACATCGAGGCAAAAGGTATTTACCGCCCGACCAACCACGAAACCATCTTCTCGGATTTGAACAATGACAGCCTGCACTCAGCGGAGGACACATTGCTGCGGTCGCTTTGCCTTCCCATGCATGCGGGTCTCACCGACAATGACATTGAGCGCGTCGCAGCGGCCGTGATCTCGGAAATATTCGAGCAGCTTGATTGAATGCGCATACTGGTTACGGGCGGCAATGGTTTTATCGGGTCTCGGGTCGCAGCGCATCTCGCGCGCAGCGGCCATGATGTTGTCGCGACCTTGCATTCGGACGATTCACGGCGGCCGTTGGACGATTTGGATGGCTTGGCCTTCGCGGTTCTGGATGCAACCGATCGTGAATCGGTGCACCGCATGATAGGTACTGGACAGTTTGGCGGAATCGTTCACACGGCTGCACTCATAGATGCGGGAGACGATCTGGAGGCGCTTCCCCAGTTGATTAGAACGAATGTTGGGGCGGTGGGAAATCTTGTGGAAGCCGCCAGTCGCTGTGGCTGTTCGCGAATTGTCTTTACGTCGAGTATTAGCGTCTATGGGAGCGGCAATTCTCCTAAGACCGGGTTTTCCGAAAGTTCCGTCGCGCCGGACACGCTCTATGGATGGAGCAAACGATCGGCAGAAGAAATTTTCGATTCGGCGTCGGCCCGTACGCCGGGATTGAGCGCTGTTACTCTCAGGCTAGCCGGTGTTCATGGGGTGGGCCGTGACAGTGGCGCTCTCTTCAGCTTTACCCGTGCCGCCTTGAACAACGCGGCAATCAAAATTGCAGAGCCCGTCAGTCGTTTTCGCTGGTCATTCATTGATGACGTGCTGCAGGGCGTTGATCGCGCGTTGATGGCGGATCTTTCCGCCGAGCATCATATTGTTAACGTCGCAAGCGCCGATTCATTCACCCTGCTCGAATTGGCCGAGCAGATTCGTGACTTCGCGGACTCCCAAAGCGCGATTGAAGTGAACCCGGAGGCACAATGCCGCCGCTCAGTTCTAAATATCGACAAGGCCCGACAGCTATTGAACTTCAGGCCAACGCTGCTCAAAGAATTCTTACAATCCTATGTTTCGGACCAGAGCAACAAATGACGACGGTGGGCATCCATCAACCCAACTATCTTCCGTGGCTCGGTTACTTTCATAAAATCTCGAGATCCGATGTGTTCGTATTTCTGGACGATGTTCAGTTCAGCAAGAACGGATACTGTAATCGCGTGAAAATCCTCCAGAGCGGCAAGGCGCGATGGATCTCGGTGCCCGTCAGCTATGAATTTGGCGAAGCGATCGATCAGATTCAACCGGCTCAACCGGATTGGCCACGGCGCCACATCGATACCTTTCGGACGATATACGACAAGGCCCACCACTTTGATTCTGTATGGACTTCGTTGAAGGAAATATATGACGCCATACCGGCCGGCGGCCTGTCCCAAACCAATCGGTTCCTTATTGAGGCGATCGCAGGGAAACTCGGCCTCTTCTGTCAGTTCACCGCCTCGTCCGGCTTAGACACGGAGAATTGCACAGGCGACGATCGGTTGGTTCAAATTGTCAAACGGATCGCGCCCAACGGTCGCTATTTATCGGGAAGCGGCGGCGCCAAATACCAAGACAACGCCAAATTCGACGACGCAGGCCTATCTCTAATCTATTCAGAATTCGAGCCGTCAGACTATGCGCAGGGTGATGGGCCTTTCGTCCCCGGTTTATCCATCGTTGACGCCGCTTTCCATCTTGGGTGGGAAGGGGCCGCTAGCCTGGTAATCGGCAAGGGCTAGGGACGCCTCGAATATTGAGAGTCCTCTGCCTCGATATCGAGGGCGGCTATGGCGGTTCCTCGCGGAGCCTTTATCAATCGCTTCTCCATCTCACGGAATCCGAGACGCAGGCGGAGGTCTGGTGCCGCCGCGCAGGTCCCGTGCAGGCGCTCTACGAAGATGTCGGAATTCCCTGCAGAGTGACGCTGGCCATGCCCCATGTGAGCGCCCTGCCGCGCGCCTCTCGCAATCTCTATGCCTTCGCCCGGGCGTGCCTGCGTTTCCCGGTTTCGAGAGATTTCCGGGATGCCCTGCGTGTGGCCGCAAACGAGCGCTTCGATGCCGTTCATTTCAATCACGAGGCGCTGTTCCTTTTGGCGCGCTGGCTACGCCCCCGCACGCGGGTGCCGTTTACGATGCACATTCGGACAAATCTCGTGCCCTCACCCTTTTCCCGATGGCAAGCCCGTACGATAGCGCGTAGCGTCGACCATGCCGTCTTTATCACCGAGAACGAGCAACGATCCTGGCAGGCGCTTGGGCTTCGTCCGCCGCGTGGAAGTGTCATTTACAATATTGCCGGTTCGCCGGCTGTGGCCGCCAAGCCGCATCCGGAAATACCCGACGATGCCCGCCTGAAGGTTGCAAGCCTTAGCAACTATGCTTGGATTCGCGGCGTGGATCGGCTTGTCGAAGTCGCTGCCGCGCTCGCATCGAGCGGTCGCCGCGATATCCTGTTCGTGGTGGCGGGCGATATGCGCTTGCGCGGTTCGCTGCCCGGAAAACTTGGCGCCATATCTCGGCAAGGAGGAAGTCTGGCGGACTATGCGGCGGCTACCGGGGTTTCGGATATGTTCTTATTCCTCGGCCATGTGAGCGAGCCCGAACGCGTCCTGGCCGGATGTCAGATGTTGGCGCGGCTAAGCCGGGAGAATAACCCCTGGGGGCGCGATGTCATAGAGGCGCTCGGCGCCGGCCAGCCAGTGATCGCCACGGGTGCCTATGACCGCTTCGTGAGATCAACCGAAACCGGGTTTCTGTTGCCGGCATATTCAGCCGATGATGCCGCCGGGCATATCGCGAATCTTGCCGATGATCGCGCGCTGCTCAACCGCCTCGGTACCGCCGCCCGGGCCCGTATCGAGAAATATTGCAGCGGGCCGGCGCGTGCGGCGGACCTCGCTGCCGTTTGGAATTTGGCGGCGCGCATATGACCCTGCATGCGGCTTTCGTCCTACCTTCCCTCGCTGGCGGCGGCGCGGAGCGGGTCATGCTGCAATTGCTGGCTGGCATCGACCGTTCGCGGTTTTCGTCGACGCTCATCCTGTTAAGCGCAGACGGACCGCTCGCGGATATACCGCTTGATGATGTGCCGTTTGTCGATTTGGCCACGCCGCGTCTGCGCAATGCGCTACGCGCGCTTGTCCGGGCGATTCGTAAGCGCCGCCCTCATGCGGTGGTGTCTACTCTCGGCCATGTCAATATCGCACTGCTCGCCAGTCGCCGCTTGTTGCCGCGCGGCACCCGCATCGTCGTGCGCGAGGCGAATCTGCCATCATTGAGTCTGGCGAACGGTCCCCGGCCGCGCCTGATGCGGTGGCTCTACCGTCGCTACTATCCGCGTGCCGATGCGGTCATCTGTACCTCGAAATTGATGATCGAGGAAATGAAGCGCGACTTCGGTGTATCGCCTGGGCGTCTCCATTTGCTGGTCAACCCCATCGATTCACCGGCGCTTCGCGGTGCCGCCGCATCTGCCCCGGAGCGCCCGGAAAGCGGTGTTCGGTTCGTTGCCGCGGGGCGCCTTACACATCAAAAAGGATTTGACCGGCTGATAGAATTGTTCGCCGATCCGTCGCTAGAAGGCCGTTTGACGATCTTCGGCGAAGGCCCGGCGCGGCCTCATCTACAAAAGATATGCGCCGGACTCGGACTCGGCGCGCGGGTACTGTTGCCGGGTTTCGAGAACAATCCCTGGCCGAATTACGCAGCGGCGGACGCCTTTCTTCTACCCTCGCGCTGGGAGGGCATGCCAAACGCGGCTCTGGAAGCGTTGGCCTGCGGCACTCCTGTAATCGCTTCACCCGAATCCGGCGCTATCGCCGAGATCGCCGCCGCGGCACCCCGAGGCGCCGTAACAGTTGCACCGTGGGGTGAAAAGTTTGTGGCGGCAATGAAAAACGTAACGCCGGAAGATCGCGAAAGGCTGGGCCCAAGCCTGCTGCCGCCCGGCCATGAACCCGCCGCTGTCGCCAGGCGATTCGAAGAGATCGTGCTGAATTTAGGCTAGGCGTCATCCTTGCGAGCAACCAAAACCAAACCCGCGACCGCCAAATCCTCATCCGCCATGGCCTTGAATCGCTTTGACAGACGCGGACGGATGGCGCGCACGCAGGCAAGCGCGCGGGCTTTGGCGTCCCCATCGAGCGCCTCCCAGGGCGCCGAATCCTGTTCGTCGCCGATGCCGGCCAGCCGGCTGATGGTGATGGCACCCGTGAGGCCCGATTGCGCGAGCCAGGTGCGATATGCCGGCGCCAGCACCCGGTTGGGCCGCCCGGCGCCTTTGGTGATGCGGCGGTGGAGGCTGTCCGACAGGGTCAGGAGGGTCAGCGGATGATGGCCGGCGAACATGCCGTGGTCGCGCAGATCGATGCGGTGGATCATGATGCCGCCCGGCTTGAGGCTTTCCGCCATATCGTCAAGCGCCGCCAGCGGATCATAGAGATGCTCCATCACGGCGCGGCTGAGGATGGCGTCGAAGCGCAACCCGCAGTCGCGGAAGAACGTCTCCGCCGGTTGCCCGGCATGATAGCTGAGGTCGCGGATCGTCTCCTCGGCGGGCGTGCCGTCAAACAAATGAGCGAGGTTATTTTGCTCCGACAGGGCACCATAGATGCGGCGCTGCGCCTCCGCGTCGCGCCGCGACACCCAGCGGTCGATGGCGTGAACATGTTCGCCGCCGCCACCGAGGATTCTGAGTGTCACGGCGAAGTTGTCGCCCGGGCCGATTTCGGCGACGGTGCCGTTGAAGCGTTCGAGGCCGCCATAAGCGAGATAGTCGCCGTAAACCCGTTCGACATAAGCAAGCGAGGCAGCGATATCCAGATCCCGATGGCGCGCGCCGGAGCTGGTTTCCAGCCGGCCCGCCGCGAGGCGCCGCCGCGCCCGCCAGTCGTCATAGAGATAATAGGCGCAAGTGAGCGCCACACTGCGCTTGATAACAGCGCGCACCGTCATGTCGAGAGGTCCTTGGTAATTTGACATGACGGTAGCGGAACGGAGCGCTCGCGTCATGCATGTTGTAACCGGGCTCGATACCGGTGGCGCGGAAACCCAATTGGCGCTTCTCGCCATAGCGCGAAAGGCGGCCGGCGCCGAGGACATGGTGGTCAGTCTGATACCCGGCGGGGCGGTGCGCGAGCGCCTGCAAAATGCCGGCGTCGCGGTGCATGATCTCGGCATGCGGCGCGGACGCCCCAGCCTAGCCGGCGTGTTGCGCCTGCGCGCTCTCATCCGTGATGCCAAGCCGCGAATTGTGCAGAGCTGGATGTATCACGCCGACCTTATCGCCGCTTTCGGCTTGCGCATCTCCGGGCGCCGGCGTGCGACGCGCCTCATATGGGGCATCCGCTGCTCCGACATGAAGCTCGCAGATTATGGCCGGGGCTTAAGCCGGACGGTACGCATGTGCGCGCGTTATTCCCATGTCCCCGATTTGGTGGTGGCAAATTCGGAGGCCGGTCTGAAGGTGCATCGCGAGCTGGGATACCGGCCGCGCCGCAGCCAAACCATCGACAACGGCATCGATACCGCGCGCTATCGTCCCGATGCGGAGGCGCGCGCGGCGGTTCGCACCGAGCTCGGCATCGCTTCCGATGTGCCGTTAGTCGCCCATGTGGCCCGCGTCGACCCGATGAAAGATCATGAGACTCTGATCTTGGCGATGCGCGAATTACCGCATGTGGAATTGCTTCTTATTGGCTTGGGCACCGAATCCCTGTCGACCCAGACAGGCTGGCACGGCCTCGGGCGGCGTGACGACATGCCCCGCCTGTTGAGCGCCTGCGATCTGATCGTTTCCAGCTCGGCTTACGGCGAAGGCTTCTCCAACGCGTTGGCGGAGGGCATGGCGTCGGGCCTTCCGGCCGTTGCCACGGATGTCGGCGATGCCGTGCGCATCGTCGGCGAAACTGGGATTATCGTGCCGCCTCGTGATGTCAAGGCACTGGCCAACGCCATTCAAGAATTGGCGAGTGAGCCGCCGGACCGCCACGCCGAGCGCTGCGGGCGGGCGCGCGCCGCGATCGAAGACCGCTTTTCCATGGCGGCAAATCTCGCTGCTTTCGAGAAGGCCTATGCGTCCCTGCTCTAAACCGAAGGGCTGCTAAGGACATGTGCGGTTTCGCCGGCCAGACCGCTTTTGGCGGCATCGACCGGGCGGCCCTCGAGCCACGTCTGGCGCGCGCGCTCGAGCGTCTGCGTCCGCGCGGGCCGGACAGCCAGCAAAGCTGGTTCGATCCCCGCTGCGCCCTCGCCAATACGCGACTTTCCATCCAGGACCTGAGCAGCGCCGCGTCCCTGCCGATGGCGGCGGAGGGGCTGGTCATGGCCTATAACGGCGAGATTTATAATTTTCACGAGATTCGCACCGAGTTGGAAGCGGCGGGCCACACCTTCTCCACCAGCGGCGACAGCGAAATACTGCTCGCCGGGTGGCGTCATTGGGGCGTGGATCTGTTGCCGCGCCTGTCCGGCATGTTCGCCTTCGCGCTATGGGACGCGGCGAAATCCGAGCTGATCCTGGCGCGCGACCGCTTGGGCAAGAAACCGCTTTTGTACAAGGCGGAAGCCGGGCGCTGCACCTTTGCCTCCGAGCTGGCGGCGCTTGAGACCCTGCTTGAGAGCGCGCCGGCGGTTGATCAACAGGCGCTCCGCATGTTGTTCACCCTGCGCTATGTGCCGGAGCCGCTATCGATTGCCGAGGGCGTTCAAAAATTGCCCGGCGGACATATGGCGCGGGTGACGGCATCGGGGGTGCAGGTGCGGCGCTGGTACGATCCGCTGGCGCAACGGCCGGCGCGCTATGCCGACCCGGTGCAAGCCGAGGCGGATTTGGTCGGGCGCTTCGACGAAGCCGTGCGCTGCCGCTTGATCGCCGATGTGCCGCTTGGCGTATTTCTGTCGGGCGGCATCGATTCAGCCTTGGTGGCGGCATCGATGGTGCGCGCCGGCGAGCGCGTGCGCAGCTTCACCGTCGGCTTTGCCGGCGCGGCGGATTATTACGAAGAACGTCCCGCCGCCGAACGCGTGGCGCGCCATCTCGGCACCGAGCATACGGCGATCGAGATCTCGCCTGGCGATGCGCGCGCCGCGCTGGATGCGGTGTTTCTCGGTCTCGACGAGCCGTTCGCCGATTCTTCCGCCGTTCCGATGTTTCTCCTTGCCCGCGAAACCCGCCGCCATGTCACCGTGGCACTGTCCGGTGACGGCGCCGATGAGGTGTTCGGCGGCTACCGCAAATATCAGGGCGAGCTGATGGCGGCGCGCTATCACGCCCTGCCGGGATTGTTGCGGCGCGGCCTGATCGAGCCGTTGGCCGCGCTGTTGCCCGAGCGTAAGTCGAGTCCGCTCTTGGAGCGTGCCAGGCGTTTGCGCCGGTTTACCCGCCACGCCGGCAAGGATGCGGTGGGCCGGCAGGCTGGTTGGATGCGTCTTATGGACGGGCGCGAAATGGCCGGACTGTTCGCCCAGCCCGGCGCTGCGCCGGCGCTGGAACCAATGGTCGCGGCGCTCAGGCATGAAGCGGGCGAAGACGATCCGCTCAACGCCATGCTCCATGCTGATACCCATTTGGGCTTGCCCGGCGATATGCTGGTGAAGAGCGACCGCATGAGCATGGCCAATAGCCTCGAAGTGCGCTGCCCGTTTCTCGATCACCGTGTGGTCGAATGCGCCGCAGCGATGCCGGGCGGTTTCAAGCTTGCCGCCGGAGAGGGCAAGCGCGTGCTGCGCCGGGCGTTTGCCGGACGTCTGCCGAAAGAGGTGTTCCAATTGCCGAAGAAGGGCTTCGAAATTCCCATCGCCGAATGGCTGACCGGTCCGCTCGACGAGTTGACGCGGCGTAGCATTGACACAGAAAGATTGCGCCGCCAGGGGATATTTCGGCCCGAGCAGCCGCGCCGCTGGTATGCTGATCTCAAATCCGGCCGGCGCGATTCATCTGAGAAACTATGGACGTTGATTGCCTTCCAGGCGTGGTGCGAAAATTTCCGCCCCGATTTAACCGCGTGACGCCATGAAAATCTGTCAGCTCTGCGCCGTCGATTTCACGCTCTACCATTTTATACTGCCGTTGATGCGGGCCGAGCAGGCAGCCGGCCACGAGGTGGTCGGCGTGTGTTCGGATGGGCCATGGCTGGAGAAAGTCACGGCGGAAGGTCTGCGCACGGTGCCGATTTCGATTGCGCGCAATCTCAACCCTTTCCGTCATTGGGCGAGCTATTGCCGCCTGGTCCGTCTGTTCCGCGACGAACGCTTCGACATGGTGCATGTGCACACGCCGATTGCTGCCCTGTTGGGCCGCCTCGCGGCGCGCCGCGCCGGCGCCGGGCGCATCGTCTATACTGCGCATGGCTTTTATTTCCATGAGCGTATGGCGCCGTGGAAGCGGGCGCTCTTTGTCGCGCTCGAAAAATGGGGCGGGCGCCATACCGATATTCTCTTTACCCAGGCCGAAGAAGACGCTGAGAGCGCGCGCCGTCTCGGCCTCTGCCGCGGCGGTGTGATTGAAGCCATCGGCAATGGCGTCGATCCGGCGCGCTTTTCACCCGCCGCGGACGGTGGCGAAGCCCGCGCCAGACTGCGCGCGGAATTGGATACGCCGGAAGACGCCGTCGTTATCATGATGACCGGGCGCATGGTGGCGGAAAAAGGTTATCCCGAGCTGTTCGCCGCAATGGCCGGGCAGGACGTCATTCTTTGGGCCGCCGGCGAGCGCCTCGCCAGCGACCATGCCGCCCCGATCGGGGCCGGCGTGTTGCCGTCCAATGTGCGCCTCCTCGGGCACCGCCAGGATGTGCCCGACCTGTTGCGCGCTGCCGATATTTTCACCCTGCCGTCGCACCGCGAAGGCATGCCGCGTTCGATCATCGAGGCAATGATGGTCGGCTTGCCGGTGATCGCCACCGATATCCGCGGTTCGCGCGAGGAAGTGGTCGCGGACGAAACCGGACTGTTGGTGCCGGTCGCCGATAAGAAGGCGCTGGCCGCTGCGATCGGCGAGCTCTCCGGCGATGCGGCGCGGCGTGGCCGCATGGGCGAAGCGGGTCGGCGCCGGGCGCTCGAGCTTTACGATGAATCCGAGGTTATCGCGCGGCAGATGAATCGGCTCGGCCTGGCCTGAGCGAATCTAGTTTTTCGGAATTCGCAGCAACGCCCATTTAATCGCCGTTTCCTCCGCCTCGACGGGCCCGGTGATGATGACCTGTTCGCTGCGCCGGCGGTTCAGCCCGTCGCCCGTGTAAACGCTTTCATTCAATCCGATGGTGCCGCCGGCGGCGCGTATTTTCCAGCCGCTGCCGCTCGGCGGGCGTAGAAGCACCGAGCCACCATCCTGCACCAGCGACGCCTGCACGTCGGGGTGAAGGTGAAAGCGTATGGTGAACGAGCGCCCGCCGCGATTGTTGGCATCGGCACGCGTCAAGATATCTTCGCCGCGTAGATTATTGCCGTCGGGCGCGATATAGAGCCGGCGCCGATGGATAAGACCGAACGGCTCAAGGTAGCCGTCATGGCTCGCTTCGAGCCAGGTTGCGCCCTCCTGATCCTCACGCTGACTTTCAATTTGCGACGGCCCGGTGCCGATCGAGCCGTCATCGAACAATTCGCATGAATTTGTGTCGTTCACGGTGAGTGTCGAGTGCGCGGCGGTGGCGCGGAGCGCCTTGCGCCAATCCTCATCATCGCCGCGCCAGGTGCCACAATTGACGATCAGGCGTTCCTTTCCGGCGCTAAGCTCGAAGCTGAGCGTGCCGGCATGAACGCGCCGCCCGGATTTCGCCGGCGCGCCGAGATCGGCGATAATCAGCGAACGGCCGGCCTGAACGCGGCGGAAGCCGACATGTGGCGCGTTGTCTTGGGCCCGGCCCTTGGCGCCGCACTGGGCGAGGACGAGATCGATCAGCCAAGGTTCCTTTTCGACCGAATCGTTAAACAAGGCCAGTGCGCCGTCGCCATGGCGGTAGGCGAGAAGCACCGGCGCCATCCGGTCGATCGCGTTGTTGAGCGGCTCGGGCGAAGGCTGCCCGGCGGATATCAGCGAGCCGCGGATATCGATCAAATGGCGCAGTACTGTGAGATGGGCCGACGGGCTGCGCTCGAAATGCCCGCCGTCGGGTAGGATCTGGCGCGTCAGTTCGGCGGTCAATAATTTCAGCGCCTGCTGCGTGCGCCGCTCTCCGTCCGGCAGGCAGAGGCCGCTATAAAGCAGGCCCTTGAGCGCCAGGAAGCGCTCCGCCCCGTCATCGCCGGTGCGCGCGGTGCGCGACAGATGCCGCGCCTGCAGGGCCAGACCCTGGAAAAAGCGCTTCGAAAACGACGAATCCGAGCCCTTGAGGAGAAATTCCGCGTGCGACAGCCACGCGGTGACGCGCCGGCCGACCAAATCGGGGCTCCACGGTTTTGGGTCGATGGCGGTGTGAAGATCGAGCCAATGCAGTACCAGCTTGCGCGCCCGCGCGCGCGACGCTTGCGTCGCGAGAGCCTGCAAGTCGCGCAACCAATCGAAACTTTGAAGTTCGCGGAACCAAAAGTCGCCGGCGTCCAAATGGCGCCAGGGCGGGCCATCCTGACTCACCCCCGGGCGCGGTCCGACCGCCGTGATAACCTCCTGGCCGGCGAAGGCATAGCGATTTTCTAGGAGCGCACTGCCGCGCCCGGCATCGCCGGGCAGCATGTCGGCGGGTTGCAACAACAGTCTGTCCGGGGTGCGGCCGCTAAGCGTCAGGCGGTAGGCCGAGCTGGCGTAGCCCAATCCCTTTATCTTGCCGACCACGCCACCGAAGGCGGTTCCTCCAGTGGAATTTTTGCGGCGGCCCCGCGCCATGGCGGCTAATCTTCCGAAGCGGCGGTGGGTAGCGCGCCTTTCCGGGTGTTGCGCATAGTGTTCGTCACGCCGCGCAAAGCAGCTATATTCTCGCCATAATTACCGCCGGCAAATGTGGCAGAACCAGCAACCAGCACGTCTGCACCCGCTGCAATTGCCCGCGCTGCATTACTATTGTTGATGCCGCCATCTACCTGCAGATCGATCGCTCGCCCAGAAGCATCGATGCGGGCACGCAGTTCTTTGATCTTGTCGACTTGGCTGGGGATAAAGGACTGGCCGCCGAATCCGGGATTGACCGTCATTACCAGTACGAGGTCCAGTTCGCCAAGAAGTGGTTGTATGGCCTGAGGCGGTGTGCCGGGATTGAGGGCGACGCCCGCTTTTTTCCCCAACGCTTTGATTTGCTGAACCGTACGATGCAGATGCGCGCCGGATTCGGCATGGACCGTTAGAATATCGCTTCCCGCCTGAGAAAATGCGGCGAGGTAGGGGTCAACCGGAGAGATCATCAAATGTACATCAAATGGCAGATCGCTGTGCGGTCTGAGGGCGCGAATGATGTCTGGGCCGATGGTGATGTTGGGCACGAAATGCCCGTCCATCACATCAATATGTATCCAATCTGCGCCCGCCTTATCGACCGCCTGAACCTCTTCACCCAGGCGCGCAAAGTCCGCTGATAGGATTGAAGGGGCGATTCGGACAGTCTGTTGCATGTTCCGTTTCGTAGCAGCTTAGAAGGTACGCCGCAAGCGCGCGGCATAGAACCCGTCCATGCCGCCGGCTCCTGCTAAATGACAGGGTAACGTCCGTAGATCGCCTGCCGGCGTGACCGCTTCAACGAGGCCCGCGGCTTCCTTTGCGGTGATCGCGACTCGTTCTGCAGGCACGCCTGCGGCAAGAAAATTTTCGATCTGCTCGGGCCCTTCGCTAGGTTCTAGCGAGCATACCGCATAAACCAGCAGGCCACCCGGCTTGATCATCTTGATCGCGGCATGCAGCAAGCGTGCTTGCCTGCCGGCAAGTTTCGCCACGTCCTCTGGCTGGCGCCGCCACATGACATCTGGGTGACGGCGGATAGTACCGGTGGCGCTACACGGCGCGTCCAACAAAAGACCATTTGCCAATTCCAGCGGTCGCCAGATCTCACCATCAGCCATGACGATTTGCGCGGTGAGGCCGAGGCGATCAAGGTTTTGGCGCAAACGCGTGAGCCGGGTGGGCGAACGGTCCAGCGCCTGAACATGGGCGCCGGCCGCAGCGAGTTGAGCGGTCTTTCCGCCGGGCGCAGCACCGATCTCGATAATATGCCGTCCCGATACATTGCCCAGCAGTCCGGCCGGTAGGGTAGCGGCCAAATCCTGCACCCACCATTCACCCTCGGCATAACCGTCGAGCGCCTCAGGCGCGCCAGCGCGCCTGAGGCGGACCGTACCGCCCGGCATCGCTTTACCGCTGAGGCGTGCGGCCCAGGCGGGCGCCTCCTGCTTGAAGCTGAGATCGATCGGAGGCTCGGCCATATGGGCGAGTGCGATCGCGCGGCAGCGTTCTTCGCCATAAACCGCCGTCCAGCTTTGCCACAGCCAATCGCTAGTATTGAGGCGCGCCGCGTCTTGCATCGGAAGCAGAGCCGCACCGTCACGCGCGAGCCGTCGGAGGAGCGCGTTTACCAAACCCTTCAGCGCAGCGTGACGTGATTGGGCAGTGAGCGTGACGGCGTCGTATACTGCCGCGTGGGCCGGGGTATTAAGAAATAGAAGTTGGGCTGCGCCAAGGCGTAGGATATCGCGCACAGGAGCACGTCGGGCGGGCAGCGGTTTTTCAAGCAAACCGTCGATGGCATTATCGATCTGGCCCAGGCGACGCAACGTGGTGAGAAGCAGCAGACGGGTAAAGGCGCGGTCGCGGACGGACATGGCTGTGAATGCTGATTGCATATCCAGCGCGTCAGCCAGATTGTGCCCCCTACGAAGCACCGCTTCAAGGGCAGTCCGCGCGCATGTGCGGCTTGCTGTTGGCGGCGCAGGTGGGCGGGATTTAGGGGCGGGTGGCATGTGTCTTTCTTATAGCGATAAATTATCGATATTCGTAGGGCCTAATTTTACTCTGGCGGCGGGTGGTATGGTGGGGTAAGGATTCTGGATGGCACTGTTTAAACGCAAAGTCAAAACGGTCACCGTAGACAAGCTGGCTGAGGCGGTGCAAACGCGCCCGCCGATAGCCCGAAATAAGAGCACGCCCGACTCCGCATCCGGTGCTCCGGGTGCTGACACCACGGCGCTTGAAGTAGGTGGCAGACAAGGGCCAGAACCGACACGTTACGGCGATTGGGAGAATAAAGGTCGCTGCGTCGATTTCTGAGTCTAAACTGTATTTATGGCTCTACGCTGAAAGGCCTCCGATCATCTGCGAAGGTAGTATTCGGCGCACTTCGCGCTTGGGTTTAGCCGCTCCGCATCTCAATCTGCCAGCTTGGCCGATTTTTATTTGCGGCGGATAAAAGCGATTCGCCCCAAATTTGCCGCATTCTATTGTATAATTGCGGATCGATCTTGGACTTCTCTTGGAACAACACAGGAATGTAGACGTGACCTCAACGATTGCAGTTATCGATGATGATAGAAATTTGCTCACCTCGGTGACGATCGCACTCGAGTCCGAAGGATTCGATGTGCGCGCGCATGGTGACGCCGTTGAGGGGTTGCAGGACATTTTGTGCTGCCCGCCTGATCTAGCGATCCTCGATATCAAGATGCCGCGCATGGATGGTTTAGAGGTGCTTCGCCGTCTTCGCCGAAAAAGTGATCTCCCCGTCATTTTCCTGACCTCCAAGGATCAGGAAGCGGATGAATTGGAAGGTTTGCGCCATGGTGCCGATGATTACGTTTCCAAGCCGTTTTCACTGCGTTTGTTGATCGAGCGTATCCGCGCGGTGACTCGCCGCAACCTGCCATCGAGCGATTCGACGCTGAGCAGGGACGGTCCTGGTGAACTGGAGCCGCCGTTGGTGCGCGGCGCGCTCATACTTGATACAGGAAGGCATACCTGTACATGGAATGGCGCACAGGTCATTCTTACTGTAACCGAGTTTTTGCTTCTCAAGGCGCTGGCACTCCGGCCTGGCCATGTAAAAAGCCGCAACCAACTGATGGATGCAGCTTATGACGACCAAACCTACGTCGATGATAGAACCATCGATAGCCACATCAAGCGTATCCGGAAAAAATTCAAAGCCGTCGATCCTGACTTCGCACAGATCGATACCCTTTACGGTGTCGGTTACAAATTTACCCAATTCTGAGGATGTTCCCTGCGCCGCGCCGCCGGAGAAATCCCCAGATATAACAACGGAGACCCCTGTCTTCCCCGCTGGAGTTTCTTCTAACCAGCCGCCGGCCTCGCCACCGTTAGGAGTGGCTACTGCGCCACAACGCCGATGGCGCATCCCTGCCGCTTCCCTTACCGCGCGAATTCTCGCCATCAACGTCCTGGCGCTCGCTATTGTTGTTGGCGGGTTTCTCTATCTTGACCGCTATCAAAGTGATTTGTTTGATGCCAAACTCGCCGCCCTCGCGCGCGAGGGCGCATTGATCGCCGGGGCGCTCGGCGAAAGCGTAGTGGTGTTGCCTGGCGGTGAGAATAGTTGGCTCGACCCCAACCTGGCCGGAACGCTTATTCAACGCCTCGCCCTTCCGCCTGGCACGCGCGCCCGATTGTTCGACCGCGAAGGCGTTTTGATCGTCGATTCTCTGTTGCTCCCTGGTAGCCGCGTACTGACCAAAGAACTGCCGCCGCCGGTTGGCGCTGGCGCGCTCGGTAGGGCCGCCGTTGCCGTCTATGATTGGGTCGTTACACATTTGCCGCCGCGCACCCAGGTGCCGCGGCAATCCGAACCGGCGCACGCGCGGGCGAAGGATTTTCCCGAGGCGACGCGTGCCCTTTTAGGCGAGAAGGCAAGCACCATCCGAGAAACTGAGGAGGGTGCTCTAATTGCAGTGGCGGCGCTTCCCGTGCAGCCGCTCCGCCAGATCCAAGGCGCACTCTTAATGTCGAGCGGCGCCGAGGATGTAGCGCGTAGTGTCCGCGATGTCCGTTTTACTATTCTCGAAGCCTTTGCTGTTGCATTGGCAATTACGGTTTTGCTCTCGCTGTACTTTGCGCGCACCATCACCCGTCCGGTCCGCCGCCTGGCGGAGGCGGCGGAGCGAGTGCGGGCGGGGCGGGGACGTACGGTCTCTATTCCAGATTTTACTGCGCGGCGCGATGAGATCGGGGGGCTCTCTCGGGCTCTCAGGGATATGACGCAAGCGCTCTGGGTACGTATGGACGCCATCGAAGTTTTCGTCGCCGATGTTGCCCATGAAATTAAGAATCCCCTCAGTTCCGTCCGAAATGCGGTGGAGACCGCGCGCCGAGTTCGCGATCCTGAACAACGCGATAAACTGCTTGATATTGTCGGCCATGACGTCATGCGCCTCGATCGCCTCTTAAGCGAGATCGCCGATGCGTCACGTATCGATACCGAAATGTCGCGTGCTGAAGCGCGCGTCATAGATGTAGGGGCCGTAATGATAACCTTGGTTGAGATGCACCGACCGACATTCGAAGCGGAGGGCCTTCGCCTCTCTCTCGATGTGAACGACAAGAAACTGCTTATGGTTTATGCCGTTGAAGATCGGTTGGTACAGGTATTTCAAAATTTACTCAGCAACGCCCGATCGTTCAGCCCGCCCGGTGGCGAGATCAAAATTCGCCTGGCTCGGGCAAATGCTGAAATATGCATTGATATAGAAGACCAAGGCCCGGGAGTCGCCGAAAATTTGCGCGAAGCGATATTCGAAAGGTTTTACACGCTACGGACCGAGGCCGAACCTTTTGGCGCGCATTCGGGCCTCGGACTTAGTATCTCGCGGCAAATCACCGAAGCACATGGTGGCACCATTACCTGCACTGATCGACGGACGGAGGATGCTGCCCTTAAAGGTGCGCGCTTTGCTCTACGCTTGCCAGTTGCGGAAAACGGGGAGAGATGATGCGGGCGCCCGACGCTATCAAGCGCGAGATACTCACGGCCATCTTCGCTGGCTTGGCGGCGCTATTCATTCATGGAACTATTGGCAGCCGGGTGATGGCGGCGGCGCCGGAACTCGAAGTTCCCGTTGCCTGTGAAGTTGGAAGCGACTGCTTCATCCAATTTTATGTCGATCGCGATACCGGTCCGGAAGTTGCTGATTACAGCTGCGGCACCCTTAGCTATGACGGCCACAAGGGCACAGATTTTCGCCTTGTCGACTTACCCACCATGAACCGAGGCACCGTGGTACGAGCTGCTGCCGCCGGCACAGTACGAGCGATTCGCGACGGCGAGCCAGATATTAGTGCCGACGAAAGCACGCGTGCGCTTGACGGTCGCGAGGCAGGAAACGCTGTTGTTCTCGTCCATGACGCCGGATGGGAGACGCAATACAGCCATCTCATGAACGGCAGCATCACCGTTCGTACTGGCCAGCAGGTTAGAACAGGTGAAGCGCTTGGCTTGATCGGTCTTTCCGGCAATTCCACCTTTCCACATCTTGATTTCACCGTGCGCTATGACGGCAGGGTTATCGACCCTTTCGCGAGGGACCCGTCTACTAACTGCGCCACCACGGGCGAGCGTTTATGGACGGCAGCGGCAGCAAAGCAATTAGCCTATATGTCGGGCGCGGTGTTGCTAGCGGGTTTTGCCGCGCAAATTCCTGAACGCCGCGATGTTCGCAGCGGCGCGCATCGGGCATATGAGTTGTCAACGCTGGCGCCACTATTGGTTTTCTGGGTGGATATGTTTGGTCTTGCTGCCGGAGATATCGAACGGCTTCGCATCTTGGCGCCCGATGGGACGGTAGTAGCGGAACGAGAGCAGAGCTCTATAAAATCTGCGCATCAGCATTTTCAGACGATCGGCCAATTGCGGCCCCAGCTTGGTGCATGGGCGCCAGGAATTTACCGTGGCGAATATTTGCTGCTACGCGAAATCGATGGTAAACGACGCCCGCTTATCGGCACGGTACGCCAAGTAATCCTTCGCTGAGAGTTGGCCGAGTTAGTGGGCGCTGACCGGCTCCAGGCCATGCTGGCGCGCGGCGGCAAACGCGACGTCACGTTCGTCGGCAACACCAATAATCTCATTCGCACCGTCCAAAATGACGTAGCACAATTTTCCCTCGAAGCTGCGGCGGTCGATATAAGCGATATTCGATTCGCCAAGGCCCGTAAGTGTTGCGTGCAAGTCCACGGGATGGTCTGCTTTGATATTCATTACGCGCTCCTCCGTGTCTGAGCCGGGTCGCGATTAGCTTCAAATAAATCCGCTTTCTCGCCGGGCTTTGCCGAGCTTCGCTTAATTTCTATTGTGCGTGCCGATTGGGCCGGCAGGGGCTGCACTAAATCGATATTCAAAAGACCATCGTCGAGTGTCGCGCAATCGACTTCAATTGATTCGGCAAGCAAAAATGTGCGGTGAAAACGCCGCGCCGCGATGCCATGGTGCAAATAGACGGCGTTGGGGTCGTCCTGCTGGCGGCCGTGTATGTGCAACTGGTTTTGTTCCAACGTTAGCGATAGCTCTGCTTCCGTGAATCCAGCCACTGCTAGGCTGATCCTCAGACGTCTATTTCCCGTCTGCAAGATGTTGTAGGGAGGATAACCGTCATTGGAGGTTTTCGAGACACGCTCGAGAATCTGTTCCAAATGATCGAACCCGAGTAAAAGCGGGCTGTTGAATGGCGATAATCGTGTCATCGTCGGCACTCCTCCCCTGAGCGAGTCATTCGGCAACCAGGCCGCATACACTCGCTTTTCAATGCAATGACTGGTGCTTGGCACGACTTTGTAACAGGCTGACCCGGTATTTAGGCGCCGCCTGCCTCAGCTATATGGGTATTGAGTGGCTATATTCAATATCCTGGCGTGGCGCGTGCCGCTATTATCGGCGTAGTGAATTGGATTCAGCGGAGTTTTAAAATTTTTCCCCACCGCAGCGCTGGCGTGGTGCTTGCTGGCGTTTGCCTGCTATTGGTTATGGGAGTTGAAGGAATGGCTGCAAGGCCCCTCCTAACTGCACCCGCTGCGCAACTCTTGCTAATGCCTGTCGCCCTCAGCGATGTGGAGATCGATTCCAAAACCAAGACTGGACGCTATAGTCTTTTGGTGCGCCAGATACAGCTCCGTCTCGCAGAACTCGGTCTGTATGGTGGGCGAATTGGCGGTGTGATGTCGGCAGAGACGGCTGAAGCCATCCGCACCTATCAGCGTTTTGCCAATCTGCCGGTTGATGGAAAGCCGAGCCATGAACTGCTCGATAATCTTACCTCCGCCGCTGGTGAGGCGCAGCATCTTCTACTGCGTTTGGACCGTTCCCAGGCCGATCAAATCGAAAAAGCCCGCGGCGTGCTTGAACAGGCGTTTGGTCCGGATTGGGCTATCGAAGCGCGTGCGGTCGTTGTGGGGGCCGCGCCCGATCTGGACGCGCTGAAAGCACGCGCCAAGCATTGCTATGACGCACCGGAGCCAGCTTGTCTGATCGTCGAGGCCGAGGTTGCGGCGGTGAGCGTGGAAAAGGACAATTTGCGGGATTGGGCATTGAGCGACATTATCAGGGCACAGGCCCGTATCGGACAATCCGAAGAGGCGCTGCGCATCGCTCGGGCAATCAGCGATCCACGCTCTGTTATTGCCGCTTTGAGCGGTATCGCGGTTGCACTGGCCGGGGCCGGACGGACTGCAGAAGCGCTTGCGGCAGCCCAGCAGGTGCCGGATGCCGTACTCCGTGACAAGGCGCTGCGCGCCGTTGCAGAGGGTCAATTAGAGGCCGGGCGGCCCGATTTTGCTGAAGCGACGGTCGCTTTGATCGAGGCGCCGCATGAGCGGCTTACCACTCTGGTTTCAACTGCGCACAGCTATTTGGCTTTTGGTCATGGAGAAGTAGCGCATGGTTTGGCGATGGAGGCTGAACGCTTGGCGCAATCGATTACGGCAGAACTGTTCCGCGAGTGGGCGTTGATTGAGCTGGCTTCACTCATGGCCGCTGTCGGTGAAAGCGCTAAAGCCAATTTAATGATCGCACAAATTGGTTCGGCCAAGAACCGTGTGAAGGCGCTGTGTGACATCGTTCTCGTCGAACTTCGTGCCGGGTATGAGGATCGTGCCCGCAGGACACTAAATTTAGCTCTCTCAACGATGGCGGCTGTATCGCGGCCGCAGGAGCGACAACAGGCCCGTGCCTGTCTGGCCTCATCCCATGCCTCATTGGCAGAGTTTGATGAAGCTTTGAAGCAAGCGCGCGGCATTGAGTTTGGCTACACTCACTCCTTTGTTCTCAATCGTATTGCGCTGGCCATGGTGCACCATGGCGACCGAGCAGAGGCAGAGGATTTGGCTGAGAGCATTCAAGACGAAAAACAGCGTATCAACACATTTGTCACGATGAGCCTTATCGCGCACAAGAATGGAAATTTGCAAGCTGCAGTGCGACTCGGCGCGCGTGCGGTTCTGTACGCCAACGAACTGAAAATTCCACTCGACAAGGCCTTCGTACTCGCCGATTTGGCAATGGCGCAAGCCGAGAGCGGTGAAGTGGAGGCTGCGCGCACAACTCTCAGCGAGGCGGTCGCCATTGCGGCGCAGATTGTTGACCCCTGGGCGCGGGCGCGAGCGCTTAGCAAGGCGGCATCCTCGCTGGTTGTAATTAATGGCATATAGGTTCTGGCCGGACCACACGCCCATTGAGATCGTCGGGCGCTTGGACCATGCATGCCGTCGCCTGAACCGATGGTGAACAACACCCGCCTCCACCCACCACCAATTGAGGCTGCGCTGTTGATGATCTTCACCTGCGCGTGCTTTTCCGGTATGTCAGCGATCATCCACGATCTGTCCAGCGAGATATCACCGTTTCAGATAGCCTTTTTCCGCAATGCTATCAGCCTTATCCTTCTAGTGCCGGTGATGTGGAAATTGGGATTTGAGATTCCCCGCGGACCGACACTGAAGGCATATGGCATCCGGGCCATAATCGGCATCTGCGCCATGTGGGTGTGGTATTCGGCGCTCAGTATCACTCCATTGGCGGAAGCCATCACGCTCAATTTTACCGTTGCGCTCTGGATGATCCCGGTCGCAATATTGTTGTTGGGCGAGAAGGTAGGTGCCCGCCGCTGGGCCGCAATTCTAGTTGGGTTTTGCGGTGTCTTGATCGTCATGCAACCGGGTTCAGAATCCGTCAATCTGGGCAGTTTTCTGGCAATACTCGCGGCCTTGCTGTTTGCTATTTCGATGGCTTTGGTGCGTCTTCTGGCTCGCACCCAACGGCCGATTGCTATCGTCTTTTATATGAATATTTTGATGACGCCGCTCTCGCTCGGACCAGCCATCGCGGTTTGGACGACGCCCAACCCGATAGAATTGCTATTGTTGGTTGTAGTCGGCCTAATAGCCACCGTCGCTCATTTCTGCATGGCGCGGGCGCTTTCGCTCGTTGAAGCTTCGTCGTTGGTCCCGCTTGATTTTACTCGCTTGCCCTTCGCTGCCGTAATTGGCTACCTCTGGTTTGACGAGGTGCCGGACGTATGGATGTGGCCCGGTGCCGCGTTGATCGTGGCAAGCGCTTTTTATATATCACGCCGTGAGGCGAAATTGCAGCGCACTGTTATAGCCGCGCCTACCGGCGCGGGAGAATGAAGAGCAGGTGGCCAAAACCCTTCTGCCGGTGGATTTCATACGCCGGCTTCTGGTATGAAACGCGTGCGTTGGTGCGCAAATAATAAATGGAGACGAAAGATGGAGATTAATGGGCAAACAGCCTATATCACGGGAGGTGCATCGGGCCTTGGCGAAGCAACGGCACGTCTGTTGGCGGCCGCTGGAGCGAGGGTCGGCGTGCTCGATATGGACGAGGAATTAGCTCGCTCGGTAGCCGGCCCGCTGGGTGGTGCTGCGGCAGCGTGCGATGTCACCGACGCGACCAGCCACGAGGCGGCCATGGCGAGCCTGCGTGAGGTTATCGGCCCCGCGCGAATATTAATTGCCTGCGCTGGTATTGCGACGGGCGCCAAACTGATCGCCAAGGGCGGTAGCGCGACACCGCTAGACCGGTTAACCATGGCGATCCAGGTTAATCTCATCGGCACGATAAACTCCATGCGCCTGGCCGCCGCCGACATGGCGGCGCTTGAACCGATGGAGGATGGTGAGCGTGGCGTCATTGTCACTACCTCCTCGATCGCCGGTTTTGAAGGGCAGATTGGGCAAGGTGACTATTCAGCCTCCAAGGGTGGCGTGGCGGCGACGGCGATCACCTTCGCGCGCGAATTGGCGCGCGAAGGCATCCGAGTCAATTGCATCTCACCGGGCCTGATGGATACGCCAATGATGGCGGGCTTGCCTGACCCAGTGCGCGAATCGCTGATCGAGACCACGGTCTATCCAAAGCGTCTCGGCCATGCCCACGAATATGCCTCGCTGGCTAAGCATATTACCGAAAACCGCTATATCAACGGCACGGTGATTCGCCTCGATGGCGCACTCCGCATGGCACCGAGATAGGTCCGCATGGTTGCCCGCGGCGGAACAGCGCCCGCAGCGGGCGACATCGAAGAGATTGCCGCAGAAGCCTACGAAAAAATACCAGAAGTGCTCAGAGTACGGGCCGACGACGTGCGTATTTGTGTCGAGGAATTTCCCGGAGAAGACGTGATACGGGAAATGGCCCTAGAGACGCCATTCGATCTCCTGGGTCTCTATAAAGGCGTGCCGTTCGGCGACCAGAGTGTGAACGATGTGCGCCACGATATCGATATAATTTTCCTATACCGGAGACCCCTACTGGACTATTGGGTGGAGACGGGTGATCGCCTTGAAGAGGTGGTGCGCCACGTGTTGATTCATGAAATCGGCCATCATTTCGGTTTATCGGACGCCGATATGGAGCGCATCGAGGAGGCAGGCTAGGTATCCCACCCTGCGATATCGAGCAGCCGATAGCTCGCCTCAATACGATGCAGGGCACCGCCCGGGGACAAACGGCTCGAATAAAGGTGAAATTGGGTTACGGGGAAGGGCTCTGTGCGAAACAGCGCATGGGTTTCAAGAAATTCTCCGACCCGCGTTGTGGCGCGGCCACGCTTGAGCCGGGCAAGCGTAATATGCGGTGCGTATTTGCGCTGCTCGGGCTCCAGGCCGATTGTTTCAAGAGTGGCCGCAACCCGTCCGCGGAGGCGCAACAACAGGGGCGCTTCTTCGATTCCGGCCCATAGGATCTTGGCCGGGCCGCGGGGCGGATAATAACCGACACCCTTAAGGGCGAGATCAAATGCCGGTGTTTCAATATTAGCCAGCGCGTTCTGGATGTCTTCAAACAGACCGTCGTCGACGTCGCCAATGAAGCGGATTGTGAGATGGAACGGGGCGATATCAGCCCATTTTGCGTCGCTCACGCCTTGGCAAAGGCCGATCAGACCATGATTGACGGAGTGTGGCATTTCGAGGGCGACGAAAAGACGATGCATCGCTTTTATAGTATGCCAAAAACGTCGCAAATCGATGTACTAAAACCGTTTCAATTGTTGAAAAATGTCCGTTTCGGCCTTATATAGTCTCCAGGAACTCCGAATTTTACGTGAGGAAACAAACCATGGCCATTGGCTCAGACCGTCGTCCATTCGGGACGGCACTGACACAGACCCAGGTCGATGAGGGCCTGCGCAGATACATGCTGCGCGTCTACAACTATATGGGCTCGGGCTTGGCGCTCACTGGCATAGTCGCCTATATCGTCGCGCATACGAGTCTCTACCAGGCCTTGTTCGGCTCGGGCATCGGCTTCGTCGTAATGTTCGCGCCGCTCGGTATCGTGTTTTTCATGGGCGCGAAGATGAAAACCATGAAACCAAGCACGGCGCAAAGCCTGTTCTGGGTATTTTCCATTCTGATGGGCGCATCGCTGTCCTACGTGTTTCTTACCTACACGGCGACCAGCATCGTACGCGTGTTCTTTATTACTGCCGCGACGTTCGGCGCGATGAGCCTCTATGGCTATACAACCAAACGCTCTTTGGCGCGTTGGGGTTCGTTCCTCTTTATGGGGCTGATTGGCGTCGTCATTGCCATGATCGTGAACATCTTTATGCAATCTTCGGTGATGCATTTCGTCATCTCCGTCATCGGCGTCTTGGTCTTCACCGGCTTGACTGCTTACGACACCCAGCGCATCAAAGAAGCCTATGTGGAATCGGATGGCCAGGCCGTGATGACCAAGAAAGCCATCATGGGTGCACTTCACCTCTATTTGAATTTCATTAACCTCTTCGTCATGCTGCTGGCCCTCTTTGGTGGCAGCCGCGAATAGCTGGCGGAAGCATAAAGACGAAAACACCTGGCCCGCCGCGCCGGGTGTTTTTTTGTCCTTCGAGGAAAAGGCAATGAACGATTGGCTTTGGGGCGGCGTCGCGGCGGCGGTGGGAGCCTATGGTGTTATAATCGGCGGCGTCTATACCGGCCAACGTCGGCTTTTGTATTTCCCTGATTCGGAGCGCCCGAGCCCACGGAAAAGCGGCGTGTCGGAAATGGCGGAAGTATCGCTAGAAACCGATGACGGTCTTTCTCTCGTTGCCTGGTACCACCCACCAGCCGGTGCGGCGCTCCCCACCCTGGTCTATTTCCACGGCAATGCCGGAAATATCGGCATGCGTGCCCATAAAGTCCGGCCTTATCTCGATGCCGGTTTAGGCGTGTTGCTCACCACTTGGCGTGGATACAGTTGCAATCCAGGCAAGCCCAGTGAATCTGGGTTCTATCATGACGGCCGCGCCGCCATGAAATTTTTAAAGATGGCGGGCATGGCGTCGGAAAACATCGTACTTTACGGGGAATCCCTCGGCACCGGTGTCGCGGTTCATTTGGCCCAAGAGCAAACGCTCGCCGCACTGGTACTCGAAGCGCCCTTCAGTTCTATTGCTGACGTCGCCCAGGCGCGTATGCCCTTCCTGCCTGTAAAATCCCTGTTACTGGACCGTTTTGAGTCGACCAGCAAGATCGTTTCCGTCACGGCGCCGACCCTGATCGTACATGGTGCCCACGATGGCACGATACCGCTCCGCTTTGGGCAAAAACTGTTTGCCGTAGCGCGAGAGCCAAAGACAATGCATGTCTATGCTGAGGCCGGTCACAATGACCTTTACGAGCATGGCATGGCTACCCTGGTAATTGATTTTCTCGGTGCCGCAACCAGGTTTTCGTAATCAAGACGCTAGTGCGGCTCTACTGTCCACGTATGGCCGCTTTGCAGCAGACTGTTCAGGCTGGCTTGCGGCGTCTTTTTCTTTGCGTCCTCAATTTGTCTCCCGACAGCAGCCTCGTAGCTTTCCGCCGGGTCACAGTAGAGCACGCCAATCGCGACTGGAAAATCTGGTGCTTCCATGCGCGCGAGCCATCCCGCCAGCGTGCGGTTGGTCTCGTCATGCACCAGCACATCGTCCATCGTAACGCCGTTCTCGCCGACGGTCACCACTTCGAGATCGAGAATATCGTGATTAACGCAAATGCCTTTGTTGCCTTCGGCGCCGAAGATCAGCGGCTTGCCGTGTTCAACATGGAGTTGGGTATCGGGCGCGGTTTTTTTCTCGGTAAAGGCGTTGAAGACGCCGTCATTATAGACGATACAATTTTGGAATATTTCCACGAACGACGCGCCTTTGTGATCATGCGCGCGTTTCAGCACCATTGGCATATGTTTCTGATTGGTATCGACCGAGCGGGCGACGAAGTGTGCGCCGGCGCCGAGCGCAAAAGAGGTCGCCGAGACCGGATGATCGACGGAGCCCATTGGTGTAGACGGTGAGCGGGTGCCTTCGCGCGAGGTCGGCGAATACTGCCCCTTCGTCAGGCCGTAAATCTCGTTGTTGAAGAGCAGAATATTGAGGTCGACATTGCGCCGAACCGCATGCAGCGTGTGATTGCCGCCAATCGAGAGCATGTCGCCGTCGCCACCGACCACCCAAACATCCAGATCCGGATTGGCAAGTTTCACGCCGGTGGCAATCGCCGGCGCGCGGCCATGAATTGTGTGGAATCCGTAAGTAGCCATGTAATACGGAAAGCGTGCGGCGCAACCGATGCCGGAGACGAACACCACATTCTCCGTCGGCGTGCCGATTTCGGCCAACGCCTTGCGTACGATTTTGACGATCGCGTAATCGCCACAACCCGGGCACCAGCGAATTTCCTGGTCGGAAGTGAAGTCCTTGGGAGTTAGATCCGCTGCGGCTGCGATATCATTCATCTCGCTTCTCCAGGCTGGCACGAATGCCGTCTTCGATTTCGACAATCCGGAACGGCTTTCCGGTTACCTTGTGTAAGCCTTCCGCCGGCACCAAAAAGCGGTCGCGCAGGATTGTACTGAGCTGGCCCATATTCATCTCTGGCACCAGTACCTTGTCAAAGCGGGCCAGGAGCTCACCGAGATTTTTCGGCATCGGATTTATATAGCGCAAATGGATGTGGCTCACCGCCTTGCCCTCTGCCCGCAAATTTCTGACAGCGGTGCGGATCGGTCCATAGGTCGAGCCCCAACCGACCACCGCCAATTGGCCGCTATCGGTGCCCACTTCCACGCTCTGCAGCGGGATGTCATCGGCGATGCCTTCGATCTTCTTGACGCGGACATCGGTCATGCGCTGGTGGTTTTCCGGGTCGTAGGAGACGTTGCCACTGTCATAGGCCCGCTCCAAACCGCCGATGCGGTGTTCCAGACCGGGCGTCCCTGGCTTGACCCAGGGCCTTGCCAGGGTTTTGTCGTCGCGCATAAACGGTTGGAAGCCATCACTTTCAGTACGGAAATCGACCTTGAACGGCTCAAAATGATCGGCGTCCGGAACCCGCCAGGGCTCAGCGGCGTTAGCGATGTATGTATCGCTGAGGATGATAACCGGGGTCATGTATTTGGTCGCCAGGCGCACTGCTTCAATCGCCACATCGAAAGAATCAGCGGAGGAATGCGCCGAGATAACGACGAGCGGCGAATCGGCGTTGCGGCCATACACGGCAAGGTACAGATCGGATTGTTCCGTCTTGGTCGGCATGCCGGTGGAGGGTCCGGCGCGCTGGGTGTTGACCACGATGAGCGGCAATTCAGTGGCGATGCCGAGGCCAATCGCCTCGGTCTTGAGGGCGATGCCTGGCCCGGAACTGGAGGTCACGCCGAGCGAGCCTGCATAAGAGGCGCCGATCGCGGCGCCGACCGCAGCAATTTCATCCTCTGCCTGAAAGGTGGTCACGCCATAGGATTTTAGCCGCGCCAAAACATGCAGCAGGCCCGATGCCGGCGTAATCGGATAGGAGCACATGGTGATGTCGAGGCCGGCCAATCGGGCGCCGGCGACGAGGCCCCATGCGGTGGCTTCGGTGCCGGTGACGGTGCGGTAAATACCGGGTTCGAAGTCCGCCGGCTGGATGGAATAGCCGCGCACGCCGTCCGGCATCTCCGCCGTTTCACCGAAGGCGTGGCCGGCCTTGAGCGCAGCAATGTTAGCCTCGGCCACATCCGGCAATTTCTTACCGAATTTTCCCTCCAGCCAATTGGAGGTGGGGGTCAATTCGCGGTCATACATCCAGCTGATCAACCCCAACGTCCACATATTTTTGCAGCGCAGGCCATCGCGTTTGTTCACGTTGATATCGCTTACCGATTCCAGGGTGAGGCGGGAAACGTCGATAGGAAAGATACGATATTTTTCGAGGCTGGCGTCTTCAAGCGGATTGCTCTTATAGCCGGCTTTCTGAAGGTTTTTTTCAGTGAAAGAACCTGAATCGACAATCACCAGACCGCCTGGTTTGACCTCGTCGATATTGACGACCAATGCCGCCGGATTGAGCGCGACGAGCACATCCGGCGAATCTCCCGAAGTTAGGATCAATCCAGAACCGAAATTAATTTGAAAGGCGGAGACGCCATAGGTGGTGCCAAGAGGTGCTCGGATTTCTGCTGGAAAATCGGGAAAGGTTTCAAGATCCTGGCCGGCCACTGCCGTGGCATCGGCAAACCGCGAGCCTGTCAATTGGATGCCGTCTCCAGAATCTCCAGCAAAGCGCACCACAACTGCATCGACTTCTTCGCGCGGAGCTTCAGCAAGTTTTAACGCCGTATTTCCATCCGAACTCACGAAACTCTCCATAGATTGGATGAAACAAACACAAGGATAACCTTATTATCATCCGGTTAGTCAGTACATATGCCTAATCTGCGGATTCGTCCACCGTTCAGAGGGTAAAATCACGGTGAAGCCGGCGTAAGCCCGCCTCAATTGGGCTAATTCAATCCAGTGGTGCCAACATTTCGCCGACGGTAACGAATTTCTTGCGCGGCGCACCTTCCCGGGCATTAGAAATTTCCGCCGCTTCGATCGTCTGCCATTCGGGGAAACTGACCGCGCGTACTCCGCGCTTGGCCAACAGCGTCTCTAGTTCGGCGCGGCTGCTCTTTCCGTTGCCCTTCGCGCCATGGTCCGCGAGAATCTGTTCTGCAGCCAATTTACCGTCTGGCTTGTTGGTGCCGATTACGCCGCTCGGGCCGCGCTTGATCCAGCCCACCGCATACAGGCCGTCTGCCACCCGGCCGTCTTCATTGCGGACGATGCCGCCCTGTTCATCGAATGGCGTGTCGGCAACCGGGCGCGAGGTATAGCCAATCGCGGCAATCACCAGGCCGCAGGGTATCTCAAAAAATTTACCTAGCCCGATGGCGCGCCCATCGCGTACCTCCGTACGCTCGAAGCGCACGCCCGTCACCTGCGCGTCACCGAGAATTTCCACCGGCTGGGCGTAAAATACGAAATGCACCCGTTTCGGTTTCTCGTCCGGTTTGCGGTCGAGAAATCCGCGCACTGTCGCGAGGTTTTTTTCGGTCAGCCTCCGGTCGCGGTCCGACATCTCGCCTTGGACCGAAGCGGGTACCTGTGCAGCGTCGATCTGCGGCACGCAATTCTCCAGATGCCCCATTTCGCGTAGCTCGACATTGGTGTATTTAGCCTCATTGGGGCCGCGTCGGCCCACCATATAGACATCCTTCAAAGGTGAAGCCTGGATCGGCTGCGCGGCATAGTCAGGCAAATCCGTAGCCGCCATTTCCGCTCGCGTCTTGACCAGCACCCGAGCGACATCAATGGCGACATTGCCATTGCCGAGAACGACCGCCTCGCCGACGTTTAGGTCAGGGTCCAGGTTGCGGCAATCGGGATGGCCATTATACCAGTTGACGAAAGTGGCGGAGCCAAAGACGCCTTTTTTGTCTTCGCCCGGGATGCCGACCGCGCGGTCGCTGCCGGCGCCCACTGCGAGCACCACCGCATCATACAGCTCGCGAATTTCATTGAGGCCAATATCTTTTCCGACCCCGACATTACCATAATAATTGACGTTCTCGTGTGATGCGGTTTTAGCAAAGGCGCGCATCACATTTTTGGTTTTCTCATGATCCGGCGCAACGCCGAAGCGGATCAATCCATACGGGCAGGGCAGGCGCTCAATAATATCGATGCGGCATTCACTGCCGGATTTCACTAACGCATCCGCCGTATAAAAAGCGGCTGGGCCCGATCCTATGATCGCAACGCTTAGGGTCATATGGGGTTACTATTCCAAATAGCTCGAATGCCGCGCAGCGCAGTTTTTCGCGCCCGACGGCAAAATATGACAGCGCAGGGCGTTCAGTAAATCTTTTTTTTGTTCCGCATGCTGCGGGCCCAATCTTTTGACCTCTGGTATCGAACTGTGGCCGCTAGAGAGGTGCGGACTGTTTCCAGGTGCCGGCATAAACAGTCTCGGCAAGCGCTATGCGTGCTCGTGGCGCTACTTCCATCTTCCGCAAGTTTTCTGCTAAGGCGTCAGTTTCGCCATAGTAGCCAATGGCTGCCGCACACACTGCTTCATAGCCTTCGGGCAGGCCATAAATTTGTTGAATTTGATCCTGCACAATTCCTGCCATCTGGTGAACGAAGAGGCCGAGCGTTGTAGCCTGGACGCTAAGAAGGGCCATCGCCTGACCGGTATCATAAAGCGCATGGCGGTTCTCTTTGCCGTTTTCGAAGTTCATCCGCGCAATGGCGAAAAGTAAAAATGGGGCATGCTGGGCCCATTTTTGGTTGCCTTCCACGAGACATGAAAGCGCTGACTGGAATTCGCTATCCGTTTCGCGCGTGGCGATGATGAAACGCCATGGCTGCGCGTTAAAACAGGAGGGTGCCCAGCGTGCTGCCTCGAGAAAGGAGCGCACGGATTCCGGCGGAACAGGACGACTGGAAAAGGCGCGTGGGGACCAGCGGTCGCGCAACTGATCAAGGATCGGGAAATCGTTTATGGCGGATTTTTTCATACGGGTGGTAGCTCCTTATGTTGCTTGGATTCTGAAAGACTTTAGCGCAATTCCAAGGTATTGATGCTACCGCCTTGCGGCGCGACGGCAATTTCGTCAGGCTAGCTGCCAAATTCACCGTCCTACGCAGTCCGTTCAGGGGCTGCTCGACCGGAAAATATCATATGTTACTCGACGCCCAGCGCTCCGTCTTGATCGTCATAGACCTTCAAAATAAGCTCGTCCCCGCTATAGACAAGGGGAATCAAGTAGTTGCCAATGCTGGTATATTGCTCGAAGTGGCGCGCCGTCTGGGCGTTCCGGTTATCGTTTCCGAACAGTATCCCAAAGGTCTGGGATCCACGGTCGACGCCATTGTGGCTAAGCTGCCGAATGAAGCAATGACGATCGCCAAGCTCACATTTAGTGCTGCGCGCAGTAAGAATTTCAGTCAAAATTTGTCGGCATTGCGGACGGGCGGGCGCGATCAGATGGTGGTTTGCGGCATGGAAACGCATGTTTGCGTTTTGCAGACGGCGGCTGATCTGTTGGCTGAGGAATTACCGGTCTTTCTGGTCACCGATGCTAGCGGCTCGCGCGCCGAAGAAAACCACTGCGCCGCTGTCGAGCGAATGGCGGGTTTCGGAGCGCAATGCGTCACCAGCGAAATGGTGCTGTTCGAATGGCTGGAAGCCGCCGGCAACGACGACTTCAAGGCTTTGAGCAAATTGATAAAGTAAGGCTCTCGGTGGTCGCTTGGAGCAGCCAGTGCAGCGTTAACGAAGGTACACGAGCCAATAGACCGCGCCAATAGAGACACCGCCACCAATATCACGGCCGATGGTCCCCGGTATGGAATTTGTAATGACGCTTGATATGTTGAGGGCGTCGTAATCCGCTGGGGTAGCGGCGATATCAGCCCAGAAGCCATCACCCGCGCCGGCCTTAAGCATCAGGCTAACCGGCAACAAAGGTGAGGTATAACCAAGCCGCCGTTAGCTTCTCCCACTCGCTCCGCTTTTTGCACTATTTCCGCCAGCATCAGGCTGCCGATGGCGGCTTGGTTCGGGCGCTCTGGATTAGTCTTTTGCGGATCCTTGTTCACTTGTACTCCGCTCCGCCCTTGGCGCCACAAAAGACAGCGGTGTCGGTTATCATCACACTTAAAATGTATCCCATCGACACGACTGGCGCCGAAAATTAGGCCGGATTTTCCAACATTTGGCAGCCTTCGGGCCGTAAGGGTGCGGTTGCATTCCAACCGCCGCGCCGCTACGGTTCGGATTAAGGACGTACGGGCCGCGTGGCGCGCAAGCGAGAATTTTTTGGCCCGAAGCGGGGAAATAGGATTGCAAATAAGAAATGAACATAGGAGAAGAATGATGACTAGTCGAAGAGCGGTATTAGCTCTCGCAGCTGCAGTGGCGCTTGTGGCGTTTACGTTCTCTGGGGGCCCGGCGAAGGCGGGACAGGATATTTTGATCGGCGGCGGTTCGGTAACCGGCGTCTATTATCAGGTGGCGCTTAATGTATGCAATTTGATCAATAAGCATAACGGCGACAATTATAACTGTGTCGGCCGTCCGGCGCTGGGATCGGTGTTCAACATTCGCGCCGTGAAACGCACCCTACTCGATTTCGGGGTCGCTCAGTCCGATCGCAATTTTGAGGCCTTCCGTGGCCACGGCGATTGGGAAGGCAAGCCGATGGAGGATTTGCGCAGCGTCTTTAGCATGCATCCCGAGACGGTGCTGCTGGTGACCCGCGCCGATGCCGGCATCAATAGCGTTTCGGACCTGAAGGGCAAAACCGTCAACATCGGCAATCCTGGTTCCGGTCAGCGCGGTAACGCTGAAGACGTGCTGCGCCTCTACGGTATCGATAAGGACAATGATATCGATGCTCACGGCCTGCAACAGCAGGAAGCGAGCCGCGCCCTGGTGGATCGGAAGATCGACGCGTTCTTCTATACTGTGGGCAATCCCTCAGCCGCGATCGAGGAACCGGCCAACTCCACCGAGATCAAGATCATCCCGATCAACGATGCGGCGATTTACGGATTTGTCGACGAGCGCCCGTATTACGTCATGACGACAATCCCCGCCGGCACCTATAAGGGCGTCGATGAGGACATCGAAACTTATGCCGTCACCGCGACTGTCGTGACCAGCGCCAACGCATCGGAAGAGATGATCTATGACACCGTCAAGACGGTGTTTGAGAATCTCGATGAGCTAAAGGCGACACATGCGGCGTTCCGCGTGCTGGAGCCCAAAGCCATGCTCAAGGGCTTGACCGCGCCACTCCATGTGGGTGCAGAAAAATACTATAAAGAGCGCGGCTGGTAATAATCGCGACAAGTCGCGAACGCGATCGGGGGCGGCAAATGCCGCCCCCCCTGCGTTGGCGTTAATTGAAACTGGATTGGACGAAAGATGGCGGAGCCCGGGCGCAAGAACGGGGAGGCGCCGGGGCCCGAGGCTAAGAACGGCGAAGCTGCAACCCAAGAAATATTGGAACAGGTCGAGAGTGGCCCTCGTAGCCCGGACCTTCCAGTCGCCCGCATCGCTATCCTCCTGCTGTGCATCGCCTGGTCGGGTTATCAGCTCTATATTGCCTACCAGCCGGTCAACGCTACCATCGCCCGTGCTTGGCATCTCGCCTTTGCCATCCTCCTGGTTTATCTTGCCTATCCTGCCTACAACGAAGCGCGGCCGCCGTTCTGGGTGAAGCTGACGCGGAGGATTATCCCGCGCCCCCACCCGCGACGCTCTTTGCGCCGCCGCATCCCACCGCTCGACCTTGCATTGGGTGCTATAGCCGCGGCTACCGTGCTCTATATCTGGTGGGATTACGAAGGCATCATTATGCGCCAGGGGATGCCGAGCACCGCGGATGTGTGGGTCGGCGTGGTGATGATCATGCTGCTACTCGAAGCGGCACGTCGTGCACTCGGCCTCGCGCTTCCCATTCTTGGCATCATCTTTCTGGCCTACAGCTTTCTCGGCCCCTACATGCCAGAATTTCTGCGCCACCGGGGCATACCGCTCGACTATGTCATCGCCGATCAATATCTCTCGACCACCGGCATATTTGGCGTGCCGCTCGGCGTCTCTACCGATTTCGTATTTTTATTCGTACTCTTCGGCGCTCTTTTGGACCGTGCGGGCGCCGGTAAATATTTCATCGATGTTGCCTTCGCCGGGCTGGGTTGGATGCGCGGCGGGCCGGCCAAGGCGGCGGTCGTCGCTTCCGGCCTCACCGGCATGGTCTCTGGCTCATCCATCGCCAACACGGTGACCACGGGAACCTTCACCATTCCGCTCATGAAAAAGGTCGGGCTGCCCGCCTACAAGGCTGCTGCCGTTGAAGTTGCGGCTTCGACCAATGGCCAGCTCATGCCGCCGATCATGGGCGCTGCAGCCTTCATCATGGCCGAGATTATAGGCATTCCCTATCTTGATGTGGTGCGCGCGGCGCTCATTCCAGCGCTGGTTTCCTACATCGCCCTTTTGTATGTGGTGCATCTCGAGGCGCGCAAACTAGACATCAAGCCTATCCCGCGCTCCGAGCTGCCGCGTCTTTTAAAAACCTTTTTGGGTGGCTTGCACTATCTGCTGCCGATCATCGTGCTGGTCGTCTATTTGGTAGTGTTGCGGCGCTCGGCGATTACCTCGGCCCTCTTCGCTATCGAGGCGCTCGCCGTTATCATTGTCGTGCAGCGCCCGATCATTGTTTGGCTCGCCTGGTGGCGGGCTGGCCATGAGCCGGCGCCTGGTCAGACTTTGGGGCTGGCGCTCCGTATCGCCTTTGTCGATGGTATCAAGGATATATTCCTTGGCCTGATCGGCGGCGCGCGCAACATGATCGCAGTTGGCGTGGCCACGGCGAGCGCTGGCATCATTGTGGGCGTCGTGACCAGTACCGGCTTAGTCGGACGGTTCGTCACGCTGATCGATACCATCTCCATGGGAAATATCTACCTGATGCTGATTCTCACAGCGATCACAAGTATGATCCTTGGGATGGGCTTGCCGACGACGGCCAATTATATCGTTATGGCGACCTTAACCGCGCCCGTAATAGTAGCACTCGGCAGTGATGCGGGACTGATCTTTCCAATTATAGCGGCGCATCTGTTCGTATTTTATTTTGGCATCCTGGCCGACGATACGCCGCCGGTAGGTCTCGCCGCCTATGCGGCGGCTGCGATTGCACGATCCGATCCAATCCGTACCGGTGTGCAGGGCTTCACCTATGACCTGCGCACCGCAATTTTACCCTTCATCTTCCTGTTCAATACCGATTTGCTGATGATTGACGGTGTCGCGGCGGACGGCGCGATTGTGTGGATCGACAATCCACTTCGTCTCATTTGGATTTTTGTTGTCACATTACTGGCGATGTTTGCTTTTGCCGCGGCTATCCAGGGGTTCTTCGCAGAACGCTGCAGCATCATCGAACGGATTATCCTGCTTGGGCTCTGCATTTTGTTGTTTCGCCCAACGCTAGCGGCCGAGCCATTGGATATTCCGCGAGAAGCGATGCAGGCTGTGGCTCTTGGAGGCTGCGCCCTACTGTATGTTCAGCAGCGCTTGCGCTCCGGGAATTGGCCTTTGCCTAGACGCCCAGGGCCAACAGGAAAATGAACACCTTTACCCTTCAGGCGGTTGGAAAGCGATACGTATGAGGCAATATTATTGGGGCCTGCGCCTCAATATTACGAACGCCCGTAAAGGTCCTCCAAGCGCACAATATCGTCTTCGCCCAGATAGTCGCCGCTCTGCACCTCCACGACATGAAGTGGCTCACTGCCCGGATTTTCCAGTCGGTGGTGAACACCCACAGCAACATAGGTGGACTGATTTGCGGCAAGCTCCAGCGTTTCCGAATCGCGGGTCACGCGGGCGCGGCCCGCCACCACGACCCAATGTTCGGTACGCTGGTTATGATATTGCAGTGAAATACTAGCACCGGGATTGACCGTCAGCAGCTTGACCTGAAAGCCTGGCTCTTGGCGGAGGCCTTCGAATGCGCCCCACGGGCGGACCACACGGAGATGTTCCGTCACTTCAGCGCGGCCCTGCTCAGATAGCCTACGCACCAAATCCCGCACGGCTTCTGTTTTATCCATGGGGACAACGAGAATCGCGTCCTTGGTCACCACCACTGCGATATTATCCAGGCCGAGCGCTGCCACGAGCGGCCCGTCGCTTCGAATGTAAGAAGTTTTGCAGTCGAGCGCCATGACATCCCCTTCTATGAGATTGCCCGAGCTATCCCGTGTGCCTGCTTGCCACAATGCTTGCCACGAGCCGACATCACTCCAGCCTACATCGATGGGAATTACCGCCGCTTGTTCGCAACTCTCCATGACAGCGTAATCGATCGATTCTCCAGTTATGGCGGTGAACGGCGCGTCGGCGAGGCGGAGAAAATCCTTTTCGGCATTTGCCCCGGCCAGCGCTGCACGGCACGCATCCAGCATGTCCGGACGGCGGAGCTCCAGCTCGATCAAATAGCGTGCAGCAGAGAATAAATACATGCCGCTATTCCACAGATAGTGGCCCGTTGCAATAAACTCGCGTGCGCGCGACAAATTGGGCTTCTCGACGAAGCGCTCGACTTTGCAGCCCCGCCCCTCGCCGACTGGCGCGCCCTGATGTATATAGCCATACCCAGTTTCTGGCGCATTTGGGGTGATGCCGAAGGTGACCAAGTGGCCGGTCTCGGCCAACGGTCGCGCCTCTTCTATAGCAGCGCGAAGACCTCCAACGTCGGCAACGACATGGTCGGCAGGCGCAATCAGTATTAGCGCATCGGCCGCATCTCTCCCCAGCATGAGGGCCGCCGCCGCCGCCGCCGGCGCGGTATTGCGGCCAACCGGCTCCAACATAATACGCTGCGGCGTGAGGTCTATTTGTCGAAGCTGTTCGGCAAGGATGAAACGATGCGCCTCATTACAAATCAGCAACGGTGGTGCGAGGTCCAAAGCCAAAAATCGTCGCGCCGTATCCTGCACCATGGTTTGGTCGCCAATGAGTTGCAGCAGTTGTTTAGGGCAGGCGGCGCGGGAGAGTGGCCACAGCCGGGTACCCGAACCACCGCACAGGATAACCGGGTGAACCGTAGATAAATCTGTCACATGCCCCCCACTTTGAATCCAAAGCTGTCCCATATGCTCAGCGAGAATCTGCGCAAGGTATTCAAGCCGAAAGCCGATTTAAGTACATAGAAAGCGCCCAATATGCGTTGTGAGCCCCATTAAACGCAGGCCAAGGCGGAGGGTCTATTTCGTCTGACTTGTGGCGCGGCGCCGGGCGCTCGCTCAATCCCCTGCCCAACTTGTGAAGCGGAAGCCTTCTACTCGCTCAAGCCTTGCAGGAACAACAGCACGTTGGCGCGGTCGCGGTCTTTTTTGATACCGGAGAAGGACATTTTCGTTCCCTGCACGCTCTCCTTCGGGTTGGCGAGGAACTCATTCAGCGAAGCGATGCTCCAACTGCCATCGTGTGAAGCCATTGCGTTGGAATAGTTGAAGCCCTTGATCGCTCCGACACTGCGCCCGACAATATTCCATAGGTTGGGGCCAACTTTATTTTTACCGCCTTGATCAGTAGTATGGCAGGCGGCGCATTTTTTAAATATTTTTTTCCCCTTGGCTGCATCTGCGACGGCCAGCAATTGGTCAATCGAAATCGACGCTACCATTTCCTCTGCATCTGCCATGCCATTTACTTGTTTTGCCCCCTCCTCGACGGGCAGGGCGTAGGCTGCGCTGACATGGGCGTTGTCTACGTGATAGATATTGGCGGGAATGATCCACGAAACCATTGCGACTAATCCCGCGAAAAGGATGGCCCCGGCGATCTTATTCAGTTCGAATGACGACATGGGTCGGACAATGCCTCGATGATTTTCCTGCGCAAGAATTTAACGGCTTCCCCATCGCCTGTCCAACTCCTATAAGGCGGTATCAAAGGAGCTAAGCGGCATGGAAATATCCTTGACTGCCGAGAAGGTGAGGGCGTGGGGTCGCCCGGTCAATCCGATCATCCTGATTCCGGCGCGTCTTCAATCGGTGCGCTTGCCAAATAAGCCGCTCGCCGATATCGCCGGCGTGCCGATGATCGTCCATGTAATGCGCCGCGCTCAGGAGGCGGATTTGGGCCGTGTGGTGGTGGCCTGCGCTCAACACGAAATAGCCGAAGCGGTGACGAATGCAGGCGGCGAGGCGGTATTGACACGCGCCGACCACGCCTCCGGCTCTGACCGTATATTTGAGGCGTTGACTCATCTCGACGCGGATCGGAAACATGACGTGGTGATCAACCTGCAAGGCGATTTACCAACGCTAGCGCCAGATTTGCCGCGCGCCGCGCTCGATTTGTTGGCGGATACTGCGGTCGATATAGGCACCCTTGTAGCCGAGATCAACGATCCAGCCGAACGCGACGACCCAAACGTGGTCAAAGTCGTCATCTCCAGAAGAGCAACACCAGCCGGTGTGGCGGCTGGCGGCGGCCGCGCCTTATATTTTACGCGTTCCCGCGCGCCGTCGGGAGACGGCACTTTGTGGCACCACATTGGGCTCTACGCTTTTCGCCGTGACGCTCTTGAAAAATTCATCTCTTTGCCGCCGAGCCCTTTAGAGGAGCGTGAGCGGCTCGAGCAGTTGCGCGCCTTGGAGGCCGGTATACGCATTGATGTGGCCCTCGTTGACACTGTTCCCCTCGGTGTTGATACTCCGCGCGATTTAGCGCGAGCGCGCGAATTGCTTGGCGAGCGCGCTGGCAGTTGAGCGCAGGCGGACAGAATCAGAAGATGAGTGATAACAAATCTACGGCGGCGCAAACTATCGCCTTTCAGGGGGCTCCAGGCGCCTATTCGGATATGGCTTGTCGCGCTGTGTTTCCGAATATGCGCACACTGGCGTGTAGTACCTTCACTGATGCCTTCGCGGCGGTGGCCGACGGCGATGCGCGCCTCGCCATGATCCCGATTGAAAATTCTGTTGCTGGCCGGGTTGCCGATATTCATCAATTGTTGCCCGAATCGCGCCTCCATATTGTGGCCGAACATTATCAGCCAGTGTGGCACAATTTGCTCGCTTGCAAGGGCGCCACGGTAGCGGGGCTGAAAACTGTGCGATCACATGTTCATGCGCTGTCGCAATGCCGAAACGTCATTCGGCGGCTCGGGTTGAACGCGGTAGTTCACGCCGATACGGCGGGCGCGGCGGCTGAAATTGCCAGACTCAAAGACCCCACCATCGCTGCCATCGCTTCCGGCTTGGCTGCCGAGATTTATGGTCTGGAGGTGATCGAGGCCGGGGTTGAGGATGAAACCCACAACACGACGCGTTTTGTGGTCCTGGCGGGCGCCGCCATAGATCCTGATCCACTGGATGGCCCCGTGGTGACCTCTTTTGTCTTCCATGTACGCAACGTACCCGCCGCTCTTTACAAGGCGCTTGGCGGGTTCGCCACCAACGGCGTCAACATGACTAAATTGGAGAGTTACATGGTTGGTGGAACATTTACTGCCACCCAATTTTTCGCTGAGGTCGAGGCTCACCCTTCTGAACTGCGTCTAAAGCTAGCGCTGGAGGAACTCTCTTTCTTCACCAGTGAGGTAAAGATTATGGGCGTCTATCTAGCACACCCCTTCCGGGTCGAGTCGGCGGCGCGCTCTGCCTGACCGACACCGCTCGCACGTTCAAACTGGGAAGCGTCCGTCAATCCAATCACCGATCAAGCGGCGCGCGATGGAATATTCTCCAGGCATACGGAACGCGTCTGAGTCCACGACGTTGCGCAACCAATCACGCTCATACCAATGGGCATATTCCAACTCTTTGTCGTCGACATTGATCTCACGGCTTTCGGCTTTAGCCATGAAGCCCACCATGATCGATGCGGGAAAAGGCCAAGGCTGAGAAGAATGGTAGCGCACATCGGAAACGTAGACGCCAGATTCTTCGAATATTTCACGCGCAACTGTTTCTTCCAAGCTTTCGCCGGGTTCAAGGAAGCCGGCCAGGGTTGAGTGCATGCCGGTAGGCCAGTGAGATTGCCGGCACAGCAGGCAGTAGTCTCCATCATGTACCAGAACGATCACTGCCGAATCGGTGCGCGGAAAGTGTACGGCACCGCAGGCCGAATTAGTGCAGACGCGTTCATGTCCGGCCCGCCGTGCCTCGCTCTTGTGCCCACAAGCAGCACAGTAGCCATTTTTTTGGTGCCAATACATAAGTCCGCGCGCATAGGCCAAAATTGCCGCTTCGTGCGCCGGCACCAATTGCACCGAATCGCGCAAATCCATGAGGGCACCGCCGGAATACCGCGCGATAAGGGTTTCCACTGGCAAATGTGAGAGATCGACAGCGAAATGCGCGATCCCGCCTTCTTCCAGCGCGATGCCGAGAAAGGCTAAGGACGCTTCGGCGTCAAGTAGTCCATCAAGTGCCTCGCGGTTGATTAGTGCGGCGCGCGGTTCGTTACCGTTAAATACAATACTTTGCTGGTTCCATACTGGGATAAAGCGGCTCACCGGATCGTGCAGCTGCGCCTCTATCCAGTCGGCATCAGTTCTCCGGTGATCGGCTCGGTCGAGCCGCACGCCTGAGAACACGTTACCCGGCAACATCGATAACTTTTGCATGGCGCAAACCTCGCATGACCGCTCGTATGGGTCAAAGAGCTCGGTTAAGTGCTTGCGCCGGGGGCGGGCAATGCTGGTATAGTAACCCCAGGGAGACCGGCGGCGGACGGCCGCCTCGCTAACCCGGTCAGGTCCGGAAGGAAGCAGCCGTAACGAGCGCTGGACGGGTCGCCTGTCCGGCCTCCCGCCTCTACCGCACGATTGGTTTCTACCAACCGGTTCGTGCCTGACTTAACAACAACTGTGGATTTCGGATGGGCGACGACGGCCCTTACCGCGTTCTGGCCCGTAAATACCGGCCAACCAATTTTTCCGACCTAATTGGGCAGGACGCATTGGTGCGCACTGTGACCAACGCGATTCGTACTGGCCGTTTAGCGCACGCCTTTCTTCTCACCGGTGTGCGTGGCGTCGGTAAGACGTCAGCAGCCCGCATCCTCGCTCGTGCCTTCAATTGTACCGGCGCCGGCGGTGAGGAGGGCCCGACAGCCAAACCCTGTGGCGTTTGTGAGCATTGCCAAGCTATCGCCGAGGACCGTCACGTGGATGTTATGGAAATGGATGCCGCGTCGCGTACTGGTGTGGACGATATCCGCGAATTGATCGATGGCGTGCGCTACCGTCCAACCAGCGCACGTTACAAGGTCTATATCGTGGATGAAGTGCATATGCTTTCTAAGCAGGCTTTCAACGCTCTATTGAAAACGCTCGAAGAACCGCCGCCGCATGCCAAATTTATCTTTGCCACCACCGAAGTGCGCCGCCTGCCGGTCACCGTGTTATCGCGTTGCCAGCGCTTCGATTTACGCCGCGTCGATGCCACCAGTTTGATAGCGCATTTTCAGGTTATCGCCGAGAAGGAAAAAGCCGAGATCGACGAGGGCGCGGTCCGCCTGATCGCACGCGCAGCCGATGGTTCAGTACGCGATGGTCTTTCTCTGCTTGATCAAGCAATTGCCCACGGTGGTGGCGCGGTGAGCGAAGCTGAGGTACGCGATATGCTCGGCCTCGCCGACCGTGAGCGCGTATTCGAGTTATTCGCCGCGGTCATGAAGGGTGAAACAGCGACCGCGCTCGACCTTCTGGGTGAGCAATACCGCGCCGGTGCGGACCCCATTGCCGTTCTGGAGGACATGCTAGAGCTGACCCACTGGTTAACCCGGGTGAAGTTGGTGCCGTCGGTGGCGAGTGACCCGAGCATACCCGAAATCGAACGACGTCAAGGGCAGCAGATGACAGCCCAGTTGGCAATGCCGGAACTGACGCGTGCCTGGCAGATGCTGTTAAAAGGCCTCTCTGAGGCTCGTAGTGCGCCGAATAGCTTAATGGCGGTCGAAATGGCGCTGGTACGTCTCGCCTATGCTGCTGATCTGCCAAGCCCGGCGGATGCCTTACGGGCGCTTGACGGCGATTCGCCAAAAGCCGCGCCTGCGAAATTCGCTGCGGGGCCTTCAACATCGCCCGCGCCTGCGTCAGTATCTGAGGAGGCGCTACCCGCGGTGCCTCGTAGCGCACCAGAATCGACCGGGGATTCGGGTAGCGGTCAAACGGCTCTGGCGGAGGAACGGGCGCCCGAGCAGGCTCAGCCCGACGAGCAACAACGGGAAGCCGAGACTGGCGAACCTAACGCCGGCAAGTTGCCTGCCGATGGCGTCACATGTTTTGAGGATGTAGCCGCTCTCGCCGGGTGGCACCGCGAAATGGATTTACGCCATTGGCTGGTTTCCGACGTTCATTTGGTACGGTTTTCGCCGGGTCATATCGAACTGCGCCAAAATGAGGTTATTCTCAAGCCATTGGCCGGCGAACTCGGCGAAAAACTAAAGACCTGGACCGGTCGACGCTGGATGGTGTCACTGTCTGAGGAAGCCGGCGAGCCTACGTTGGAGGAACAGGCGGAAGCTAAAATAGCCGCTAAGTTGCGGGCTGCGGAGAACGATCCGCTGGTCCGTCAAGTATTGAAAATATTTCCCGACGCGCGAATCTCTGGCTTGCGCGAAAGCGATGAATCGGACGATAACGGGTGATTTTAAGACGGAGAAAAAGCTTATGAAGAATCTGGGCCAAATGATGAAACAGGCGCAGCAAATGCAGGCCAAAATGGCAGAAATGCAGGAGGGTCTGGACGCACTGGAAGTTAGCGGTGCTGCCGGCGGTGGTCTAGTCAGCGTCACCCTTACCGGCAAGGGTGACATGCGTGCCATCAAAATTGACCCTTCTCTAGTTGTTGCTGAAGAAGTAGAAGTGTTGGAAGACTTGGTGACGGCGGCGTTCAACGACGCCAAAGCCAAAGTTGAGGCCCACATGCAAGAAGAGATGGCAAAAGCGACTGGTGGGCTGAACCTGCCGCCGGGCATGAACTTACCCTTTTAGACGCTGCCACAAAGGCGGATTTAGGCCATGGCAGGAGACGATATCGAACGGCTCATCAACTATCTGAGCAAACTGCCCGGCCTCGGGCCGCGCTCAGCGCGCCGTGCCGCTCTTTCTCTGTTGAAACGCCGCGAGGCATTGTTGGTACCGCTGCTGAAGGCGCTCGAAAGCGCTGCGGCGTCTATCAAGCCGTGCATGAGGTGCGGCAATCTCGATAGCCAAGACCCGTGCGCTATCTGTGCCAATCCTGAACGTGATGGCACCATCATTTGTGTGGTTGAGGAAGTCGCCGATCTTTGGGCGCTGGAACGTACGCTGAGCTTCAAGGGGCGATACCATATTCTCGGCGGGCTGCTTTCGGCGTTGGACGGTGTTGGCCCAGAGGATTTAAACATTGCTACCCTTCTCGCTCGGGCCGAAGAGCACGACGTGACAGAAATCATTCTCGCCATGAGCGCTACCGTCGATGGGCAAACCACAGCGCATTACGTGACCGATCGATTGCATAGCTTGGGTGTTCGCATCACCCGCCTTGCGCATGGCGTCCCGGTGGGTGGTGAGCTTGACTATCTCGACGACGGCACACTGAGCGCAGCCCTCAAGGCTCGCCGCCCGCTTGATGGTTAATATTAATCCTTGCCGGTCGAGTGAAGTGGCACGGCGACGGGATTCTCGCTTTCTTTGCTTTCGACGACGTTCTCCAGCTGCACCGATTCGATGCGTTCAGCGCGCTTGCCCACCTTGTCGGTGGAAATCCGAATTTGTCGCATATCGTCACCCGCTTGATCAAAATGGCGCTGTAACTTCCCGACCCGGTCATCTAGACGGACTACATCGCCTAACAGCGCCTGGACTTCTTTCTGGATGAGCCCCGCCTGCTCCTTCATGTGCACATCCTTAAGGATCGCCCGTACAGTGTTGAGCGTCGCCCATAACGTGGTGGGCGAGACGATGAATACTCGCGCCTGATAGCTCGCATCGACGACGGACGGAAAATTGGCATGAAGTTCAGCATATACTGCCTCGGAGGGCAGGAACATCAGCGCCGCGTCTGCGGTTTCACCCGCCACAATGTAGCGCTCGGAAATATTCTTGATGTGGCCTTGCATGGCAGCGCGAAACGCGCGCTCGGCAGCCTTCCTGGCAACCCCATCCGTCGCTGCTTGCAGCGCGTGATAGCTCTCCAAGGGGAATTTAGCGTCGATCGCTATGGCGCCCGGCGGGTTGGGCAGTTCTAGGAGACAGTCCACCCGCTTGTTATTTTCGAGCGAGGCCTGAAAGCGATAGGCGGAGGGTGGCAGCACTTGACGTACCAAATCGTTCAGTTGGATTTCTCCAAATGCCCCCCGCGCCTGTTTGTTAGAAAGAATATTCTGCAGGTTGACGACCTGGCCGGAAAGATCAGAAATGTTGGCTTGCGCTCTGTCGATCACGGCGAGGCGGACTTCTACCTTGCCTATGCTTTCCAAAGTTTTTTCTGTTGTCGCCTGCAATCCTTCGGCAAGGGTCTTGGTGAGAGATGCTTCATGCTCATGTATGCGCTCTGCGAGAGCGCGCTGTTCCGCCTTCAGGCGCTCCTCCATATTACGCTGACCGACTGCAAAATTTTCCGTCAGATGTGCTAGTTCACCGCGCAGCCTCTCGGTTTCTCCGGTCCGGCCGCGCAACCGCAGGATTGAAAACGTCGCGAATGCCACGATCAGGACAACCGCGATCAAAAGGGCCAGAATGACGATATCCATCTGCGTCACTATGAGCCCGCTGTCCGCCACCTGTCAAAGCAGCATAGCTCTGCTTGACGATAGCGGTGGCGAGTAATACCTAATCCATGAATTTGTCAGGATAATCTGCCCATGGCCATACGCTCAATATTAGTCGCGCCCGACAAGCGTCTGAAAGTCCACTCCAGACCAGTGGAAAAGGTGGACGCGGAAATTCACGCACTATTAGACGACTTGATGGACACTATGTATGCAGGCGATGGATTGGGCCTTGCGGCCATTCAGGTCGGTGTGCCGAAGCGGGTTATCGTGGTTGATGTGCATGAGCCGGCCGATGCGCCAGCGCCGCTCAAGCTAGTCAATCCGGAAATTCTATGGTTCTCGCCCGAGCGAATTGTCTATGAAGAGGGCTGCCTGTCATTTCCAGAATATTTTGCCGATGTCGAGCGCGCCAGCGCAGTGCGCGTGCGCTATCTCGATGAGAACGGCAAGACACAGGAGATTGAGGCGAAGGAAACGCTGGCGATTTGCTTGCAGCATGAGGTGGATCACCTCGACGGTAAATTGTTTGTCGACCATCTTTCGCTGGTAAAGCGCGGGATTATCCTGCGTAAATTGGCCAAAGCAGCGCGCGCCCAAGCTAAGGACGGGTGAGGTAGAGGCGGCACATGGCGGCTAACTCCCTTATTTTTATGGGCACGCCGGATTATGCGGTGCCTGCGCTTGACGCATTGTTGATGGCGGGTTTCCCCATTGCCGCGGTGTACTGCCAGCCACCGCGCCCGGCCGGCCGCGGCAAACAGCTCCGCCCCACAGCGGTTCAGCGCCGCGCAGAAGCGGTGGGGCTGGATGTACACATGCCGGTAACATTGAAGGGACAGGCCGAACAGCGTGTCTTCACGGCGATAAAGGCTGAACTCTGCATCGTCGTGGCCTACGGCCTGATCCTGCCGCGTGAGGTGTTGCATGCTCCGCGCTTGGGGTGCATCAACGCCCATGCATCCTTACTGCCGCGTTGGCGCGGCGCAGCGCCGATTCAACGCGCCATCATGGCCGGTGACCGCGAGACAGGCGTCAGCATTATACAAATGGACGAAGGGTTGGATACCGGCCCGGTATTACGTAAAGCTAGATTGGTGATCGAAGAAGACTTTGACGCCGGTCAATTGCATGACCGGCTTGCTGTATTGTCGGCCGGCCTTATTACCGAGGTTGTCGGAGAACTTTGTCGGGGCGAGGCGCCGACGCCTGTGCAACAAGCCGATGGCGCCAGTTATGCCGCCAAGATTAACAAGGCGGAGACGTGGCTCGATTGGACTCGCCCAGCCCCCGAGTTGGCTAATTTGGTGCGCGCCTTGTCTCCTGTGCCGGGCGCCGGGTTTCAGCACAGAACGACGCGCATAAAGCTGCTTGCCGCACAGGCGTTAAAACCTGGCGTGGTTGACACGCCAGGCACTGTCCTCGATGGCGACGGCCTCGTCATCGCCTGCGGTGGCGGCACAGCGCTCCGTCTTCAGCGACTACAACGCGCGGGAAAGAACGTTCTGACGGCCGCTGAATTTTTGCGTGGCCATACCTTGGCAGCGGGAGAGACATTGCCATGTCCCGCTACAAGCTAACCGTTGAATATGACGGCTCGGGATTTGTCGGTTGGCAATGGCAGACCAACGGTTATTCCGTTCAGCAGGCGCTGGAAGAGGCGGTCGTGACATTTAGCGGCGAGACCGCCCGCGTGCATGGCGCAGGACGAACGGATGCAGGAGTGCATGCTGTGGCGCAAGTCTGCCATCTTGATCTTGTTGGTGCGCCCGCACCTGGCACATTACGCGATGCGTTGAATGCTCATCTGCGGCCAAGCCGGGTTTCAGTTTTAGCTGCTCAAACTGTCGCTGATGATTTTGATGCCCGGCGTTCGGCCAGGGCGCGCATCTACCGATACCAAATCGTTAACCGGCGGTCACCTCTGGCGCTGGACGTCAAACGCGCGTGGCAAATTTCGCACGAACTCGATGCCGACGCCATGGCGCGTGCCGCGACACGTTTGCTGGGACAGCATGATTTTTCGTCGTTTCGAGCAAGCGCCTGTCAGGCGCTTTCGCCAATCAAGACATTGGATACGTTTGAGGTTACGCGCGAGGGTGAGAACATAAGCCTTACCGCGCGCTCCGAATCCTTTCTGCATCATCAAATGCGCGCTTTTGTCGGCAGCCTGGTGTGGGTCGGTGAGGGGCGCTGGTCGGAAGCGTATATCGGTGACGTGCTGGCGGCGCGCGACCGCCGCAGCGCAGGCCCCAATGCGCCACCCTGGGGTCTCTATCTACAGGCGGTTCTCTATTAAAGAGCCATACGAGGAGAGTTATTTTTTCCTAGAACGCGCCTTTGACTTGGGTTTGGCCTTGGCTTTTGCGGGCACTTTTTTCTTTGCAGCCGCTTTCTTTTTCAACTTTGTTAAGTTGAGCCGTTTTTTTACACCGTCGATAGCGAGGTTGTAGATGCCGTGCGCGAAGTCGCGGCAACCCTCTGCCGTCTGGCCTTTTTTTGGCTCGAAACGGCTTGACCAATCGATAGTTGAGCTACGCGCCGTAGACGCTTTGACCCTGATGGTCGCGGTATAATTGATAAACGGAACGATATTGTTGGGCTTGTCTATGATGGTGTAAATCTGGGTGCGGGTTTGACTGTCATATTTGACCAGCCTCTCTCTAATTATACCTTTTGCGCCCTTTACCTTGAGCTTGCGGATGGTGCCAGTCTTGTCCATCTCGCAACTTGTGAGCGCTCCCTGCGTGATTGCCTTAATATTGGCGAAGCTGCCGATATGTTCCCAAACTTGGTCAGCGGGCGCGCCCACCTTGACGGAAACCCTAGCGCGTGAGTAAGCCATTAAACCATCTCCCCATTGTTATATGCCTTTGTTCTTGTGCCGTCATGGTGCCGGATACGGTGCGTCAATTCAAAAGGATAATTACAAATGGTTAACTCATTGTTTTGTTCCGACGGGATTATCCTATTTTAAAACCATAAAATGAATGGCTATGAATTTCGTCTTGTTTCAATATTCTGTGTGACCCTGGATGTTCTAGGCTCGCTGTCGACTACTAAGAAAAAGATAGCTGCCCGGTGCCCGGTTATCACGAGCTTGCTAGCATACCCATTCAGACGTCAATTATGCATGCGCTCCAAGTAGTTTGTTAAAATGTCTCGCGCGAAACGCATAGTCGCTTCTTACTGGATCCGTTGTAGGGACGTTCGCGTAGTGCTCGCTAGCGTCAGGCTCATGTGTGTGGAGGGTTGCCATCTTTTGGGCTGCAATATTTGTGCCCGAGAGGCTTGCGTTTAATTATCCCCCACGATCAAGCGCTCAATCTAGAACGCACTTTCCGCCACCGCGTAAAATATAGTCTCGCCTCAGATATCGGCATGAATGTATCTGTTGATGGTTTAGCACTGCTCAGCGTTGCTGACCTGAGCTTCCGTGACCGGTTCTGCCAATGGCGGTGGCGATTATTAGTTGCACAAGATTGCTGCCCTCGACGATCGCTAGATCGTTTTCAAACTCTATTCTGGAATTTTTAAGCGACCCGGTTTTCAAGTACACCGCAGTCCCGGATGACAGCGGCAGCAGCTTGCTCTCCATGCGGTGCCATAAGATGCGCGCCGGAGACTCCGTCCATGCCAGTAAGTTCTTGAATGAGTTCGACACAAATTTTACGTCCCTCCGCCTTAGCGTCTTTGGCTTGCTCTAACCGAGTCACGATGGGCTCTGGGATATGCACGCCGAATAGATTTTTGTTCATCCAACGCGCGGAACGCGCCGAGGCGATGGGACCGATACCGATGATGAAATAGGTGCGTTCGAGAATGCCGAAGTCAGCTAAGCGCAGCATATAATCACGCACGATATCCATATCGAAGCAATATTGAGTTTGAAAGAAATCGGCCCCTGCATTGATTTTTGCCAACAAGCCGCCGGGAGAAAAATCGGTATCAAGTTTGCGCGGTGCGTCGGCGGCACCGATCAAAAGACGGGGCGGGGTCTCGATCGCCCGCCCGCCGGGAAAAACAGCCTGCGTGCGCATATCGTTGACGATTTCCATGAATTGAGCCGAATTCAGATCGAATACTGGTTGGGCTTCCGGTTGATCTCCAGCTTCGGGTGAATCACCGGTCAGGCAGAGAATATTCGGAATCCCGAGCGCCCCCGCACCGAGGATATCGGCTTCCAACGCCAGGCGATTGCGGTCACGCATGGTGAATTGCAGCACTGGCTCAATACCAGCGCGCGCCATGATCGCCGCGGAAGCCAGAGGCGAGAGGTGAGTTTGCGCGCCTGGGCCGTCCAGTACATTGACCGCATCAGCAAGCCCTCGAAGACATCCGGTACGGGCCAGCACAGCCTCGGGGTCGGCGGAATCGGGCGGCGCCGTTTCGGCGGTCAGGGCGAACTGCCCCATTTTAAGAATAGTTTCCAGGCTACCACCACTTAACGGTGCCACCGCTTTATGTTCTTTCATGCTTTCCCTTTTTCTAGCCCCGACTACAATGGCGCCCGGAGATTCATTGCCGCGGAATATAGCCAAAGCTGGGAAGTAAACAAGAATGGCCAAAAAACGCCTACCAAAGCGGGAAAATATTTGGTGTTCGCCACCACCTACAGCTAAAAATTCTAGTTAGCGGCACGTATGGCGCAGAAAATAAGGCATGCGAAGTGAAGCCCGCTGGCGCTTCGGGTGCTTGAGGCGGGCATGGGCCGGTGGCACAGATTTATCGCAACATGCCGCTGGCAGATTTGAATTGGCAGAAAATCTAGTTTGAAGGGCAATCACGTATGAACTTTATGTGCATATCGGCAATCGGCTGCAAACCTATCTTGAGCACCGGTTGGTGTGCCCGGACGAGCAAAAACACCGATAATCCGATCTATCGAAAACCTTCTGCCCTGGTATTCTAACTTAAAGACCACTGCTTCATACTATCGTCCATCCTAGGGTCCGTCCTTCCACGCCCGGGTGAGATGTAGGAATTCGATTTCGTGAATGCTTCGCAACTTTAACGGATGGACGTTCCGGCCGAAGCAAAAAGCCAAAATTGATCTGCCCGCTTTCGCCAACACTAGCGCCAGGCGGGCATATGCTCCTGATCCAGTCCATCGGCAATGACACCGGAGCAGCCTGCTCGATGTGTTGAAAAGTGAAATGAAGGCGAAGCCACGTAATACACGTTATTTTCCGTACACTGACTCGCGCTCTCTGTTTCGCTATCAGTTACTCACCTTGGCCATTGAAATTTATAGCAACATCGGCATTTCAACCTTGTGCGCTACCTAGAATTCCGATGTTTACGTGGCTCAAGTCGATACTGCCAACTCATGAAAGCGCTGCGCAAGGCTGTCTACCCCGAGGAGATAGAAAAGATTTTAGGCCTCCATGGCCGTCTTTGGTTCACCAACGAACTATTTACTGTAGCGCACGGCAGGACGTGAATTTCAAAGAACTGTCCAGGGCTTAATAGAGTAATTAAGCGTGAGAGGCACGGTGGTAGTCGCAGTCGATCAAGATGCCTTCAATGGATGGTGCCATCGGGCCGCATGGCACTTGCCACGGCAATTTGCGGGCCGGGGCCAGCGTGATGATGAACGAGATGCCAGGCGCCGTTTTCAAGCACAAAAAAGTTGGAGGCTACCAAGTGGCTCTGCGGCAAAAATTCATAGCACGTGACCAGGGCACTTTGATGGTACAAAATAGCATGCGCATCCTCACAGTTTATCTCGGGTGCACCCGGGTCGGAAAGGATAGCAGCCCAGCTCTCGATGACGGGGGCGCGCCCGATCAGCGGCGCCCATCCGGGATGAATGCAGCATACGGTCGCCGCATGCGCCCAGATCTGTTCCATCCTTGCTATATCGCGCGTGGCGAAGGCCGTGTAGAAGTCTCGGTTAGCCTGCAAGACCGCCTGTTCATCGCTCATCGCATTTCTTCCCCCGGCGTATGAAGTTCTCTGAGCTTATACCATGCGCGCGGCTCTGGTTTGTACTCGCCTGCTTGGCTGCGATTCTAGCCAGCGCTGCCGGTGTGCCGTCCCTCTCCTTCACCAATGATAGTCGAGTGTTTTTCAGCCAGGGCAATCCCGAACGTACCGCTCTGGAGAGTCTTGAACAAAGCTTCAATGTGGCGCAAACAGCTTTTCTAGCGATTGCGCCGAAGGGCGCCATTACGGTAGGTAGCGAGAATTCAATGCTGGGTATTCCGGCTTTGGAGGCGCTCGCGGATGCTGTTCGGTTGGCCCGTGGGTTGCCTAATATAGCCGTCATCGACAGTCCGATATCGACTGCACTACCGCGTTGGACGGCAGGTCGGCTGGAGGTCTCGCCGCTGCTCAGCAGCGATGGTGTGCTGGATGATGCCGCTGCGCGGCGCATTCGCGACGAGCCCTTATTCCGAGATTGGTTGATCTCGAGGGACGGCAATATTGCCGCAATAAGTCTGAATTTGGCGTTGCCGTCTGATGATAGCAAGGCGGTAGAGCAGAGTATTGCCGGCATCAGGGATATTATCCGGCTCCTCGAAGCCGCGCATCCGGCGTTCGCATTCTATTTAACCGGCCCGGTCGTGGGTGGCGCCACATTCGGCGAAGCGACTAAAGGCGATCTTAAAACCATCATGCCTGGAATGGCGGCATTGATATTACTACTTCTTGTTTTGATGCTGCGCTCATGGGGCGGTGTCATAGGCACGCTCGCGGTAGTTGCTGCCGCCACTCTTACAGCTATGGGAATTGCTGGTTGGGCTGGGTTCATCCTTAATCCGGGTTCTGCTGCTGCGCCGTCGATCATCCTCACGCTTGCCATCGCCGACAGTGTTCATCTGGTATCGGGCGTTCGCCATGCGATGGCGCGCGGGCTGGAAAAATCCACTGCCATTGCCGAGAGTTTGCGTCTCAATCTATGGCCTATATTTTTGACTACTGCGACGACGGCGGCGGGCTTCCTCACAATGAACGCCAGTGCCTCGCCGCCTTTCCGCGATCTTGGAAATATCACCGCTATCGGCGTTGCTGCTGCCTTTATTTATTCTGTCACTCTATTGCCGGCGTTGCTCTCGATTCTGCCGCTAGGCCAACAAGGGCGTAGAGGAATCGAACAGAAGATCATGGCTACCATTGGCACCGCCATCGTGCGCTGCCGGTGGCTGCTGTTCGGGGCCATCACTGTGGTGGCGCTGGGGCTTGGCGCAGGTATTTTGCAGATCAATCTAGATGATCGCTTCGGGGAATATTTCGATAGCCGTTACGAATTTCGCCGCGATACAGATTTTGTCGAGCGCCACTTGACTGGCATCGATCTAATTGAGCATGCTCTTCCCGCCGGTGGCCCTGGGCGCGTAATTGAAGCCGATTATCTCGCTGTTGTGGATGGGCTTGGCGAGTGGTACCGGGCACAGCCGGGTGTTGTCTATGTTGCCAGTCTGGCCGAGATGGCCAAACGCCTCAATCAGGCACGCCACGGCGATGACGCGGATTTTTACCGCCTGCCGAAGACTGGCGGCTCCCTGCTAATGCAGTATGCCGCTGCCGCGCCGGATGGCGCTGCTAGGGCACTGGTGGACGGTAGTTTCTCGATTTCGCGGTTGAGCGTGATCGTGCGCGGCATGTCGTCCCGACAAATTCGCGATCTTGGCGCCGGGGCGGATGCGTGGCTAGCCCGCAACGCGCCTCAAACCGCCGCACCTGCTACCGGCCTTTCGATGATGTATGCGCATGTTTCGGCGCGCAATATCGAAGGCATGCTGATCAGCACCGGCGCCGCGCTGTTGATTATTTCAGCACTTCTTGTCTTAGCTCTCAGAAGTCCGCTTCTTGGCGTGCTTAGCCTTTTGCCCAATTTGGCCCCGGCAGTGATTGCGCTTGGGTTATGGGGCTGGGTAGTGGGCGAACTCGGCCTCGCCGGGTCGGTGGTTAGCGCGATGACGCTTGGCATCGTTGTTGATAATTCGATTCATTTCCTCAATAAATTCTTGCTTGGCCGGAGAAATTTAGCACTGTCACCACCGGACGCTGTGCGCCATGCCTTCGAGAGCGTTGGTGGTGCCCTTACAATTACGGCGATTACCCTCGCCGCGGGCTTTGCTATGCTGAGCTTTTCTGGATTCAAAGTGAATGCCAATCTCGGCGAGCTGACTGCGATAACGCTTGTTGTTGCCCTAATCGCTGATTTTCTTTTTCTGCCCCCGTTGCTAATCGCATTGGCTGATAGGCAAGACCGCCGCGAGAAGAAAAAACTGTTAACTTAATGCCCTTTGTCTTGAGCTGATCGGTCGATAGGCGTAAAGCGGACCGCTATGAATGATATTCTCAAAGGACTTCGAATTGTCGAGGGCTCGGCCTTTGTTGCCGCGCCCTTGGGTGGCATGACTATGGCGCAAATGGGCGCGGACGTGATCCGCTTCGATTTGATCGGCGGCGGCCTAGACTATAAACGCTGGCCGGTAACTGCCGATGACACCAGTATTTATTGGACAACCATGAATAAGGGCAAGCGGTCGCTAGCGATTAACCTGCGCGACCCAGAAGGCCAGGAAATAATCGCCGCCCTTATAACTGCGCCCGGGCCCGAGGCGGGTATCTTCCTGACCAATCTGCAGGTCCAATCTTGGCTTGATTACGCCGCTCTGAAGGAGCGCCGCGACGACGTCATCATGCTCAAGATAATAGGCAATCCTGATGCCAGTGTGGCCGTGGATTACACCATAAACGCTCGCACCGGCTGGCCCTATGTTACCGGGCCGGAGGACCATGAGGGGCCGATCAACAATGTACTGCCAGGGTGGGATTTGACCTGCGGGCTGACCGCCGCCATCGGCCTGCTTGCAGCCGAGCGTCACCGCACACGGAGCGGCAATGGGCAGTTGATAAAGCTGAGCTTAGCCGATGTGGCCTACCATCTCACTGGATCACTCGGCTATATAGGTGACGTACAAATCAACGGCCGCACCCGCCCGCGCATTGGCAACGATATGTATGGTACCTTCGGGCGCGATTTCACCACCAGTGACGGGCGCCAAATCATGCTCGTCGTCGTCACCCGTCGCCATATTAGGGCGCTTGGTGATGTCACCGGCCTTGGCCAGCGTTTCAAGGAATTAGAGGCAGCGCGCGGTGTTGACTTAAATCTTGAAGCTGACCGCTGGAAAGTCCGTACTGAGTTGAATGAGATGGTAACTACCTGGTTCGCCGGACAAACCATGGCCAACGCCGGTGCGGCGCTGACTGCTGCAGGTATCCTGTGGGGACCGTTTCGAACCTATGAACAGATGGTCGTCGAAGATCCCTTCGTGTCGACCGACAATCCATTATTTGAGGAAATCGACCAGCCCGGCATCGGGCGCCTCCTGACTCCGGGCTCACCGCTTGATTTCGCCACCCATCCACGCGCGGACGTGGCGCGCGGTCCACTGCTTGGCGAACATAGCGACGAAATTCTGTCCACTATTCTTGGCATGGGCGACGGCGAAATAGGTCGCCTGCACGATGCCGGAATCATCGCCGGTCCCGAAGGGGCCTGAAGACCCGCCTTACAAGGCCTCGATGTTAGTGCCGGTGATAATTTGCTAGCTGCCATGAGGATGCTAAGTCGTACCGACCTTATCGATACACTCCTGCATACCTTCGAGGTTCTTGATATGTGAAGCGATGATCCCATAGGCTGACATGGCGCTCTCTCCTTTAATCGTTGAATGTTGTTGTAGCGCCGTTTTTTCGGTGTTTTTACAAACCTTCAGCAAAAATTAAACTGCTCGTCGCAGCACGCTGGCGGATAGTCCGTGCTTCTGTGTATTCCGGTGAATTATACCAGCGTTGCAATGCCGCCATATCGTCGAACTCCAGCATCACAAGTCGCCCCGGTTGCCAATCGCCCTCCACTACTTCATGCGCACCGCCTCGAATCACGAAGCGTCCGCCGTATTTTTCAATGGTGCCAGGCGTGATAGCCGTGTAGCTCGAATAAAGTTCAGCGTCGGTAACCGTGACATCGGCAATCAAATAAGCAGGCATCTCTTGCTTTCCTTCTAGAACGGTTTTGGATCAGCAAAACGTTTGAGTACGTTGGTGGTCAGTTTTACGATGTTGTTCTTATAGTCGTTCCAGGGCAGGCTTGCGCCATAGGCGATGGAGCCGGTGGAAAATACAGCACCCCCATTGGGTGTTTCGAAAAACACCATATCGGCGCGTACCAGCGGATGGTCGCTTCCCGACATTCCGGGGTGGTTAATTAAGATTTCCTCATTGACCACCATGTAGAGATCGGTGTGCTTCTCAGAAGTGGCGACAACTAGCGCGTGCGGCGGTGTGCCAAGGGCCGGGTCGGCGCGGTCCAATTCGTTGCCTGCAGCGCCTCCGCCATGGTAACCAAAATCACCTATCAATTCGTCCTTTCCAATGCCCTTGAACATAAACGCCACGCGCGGGTTAAAGCTGTCAGGGTTGCGCCGGTAATAAGATGAGATATCGAAACCTTCAGCGCTAAAGCCGATGCCGGTCAGGCGCTGTGGTTCGGTTTCGCCTTGATGGCGCCAGAGGCCGCCATGTTCGCCAGTAAAACTGTGATAATATTCTCCCGTTTCGGCACCCCAGGCTTTGATCGCCGCTTCGCAGCGGCGCACTTCGATCACGCCGGGTACTTCGCCATGTAGCGCCACGCGCCAATAGAATCCGTTGCCCCCTAAATACATTAGCCGTCCGCCCTTCTGCGTGAAGTCAAACACTGAATCGCGCATCTGCTTGGAGTAATATTCGGGATGGCCGCCGGTCAGGATTACATTATAGGGCTCGATCGCGTTAACGCCCTCATAATGGATATCTTCGTCTGTGACCACGTCATAGTCGAAACCAAAGCGCTCCATCCAATCGATAAAATAGAGGTCAAGGTTGAATTCTCGCAGATTGGTATCGGTCTTGCCGAAGCAGGACCATTGGGTCTGGTATTTTGGCCGCATGTTAAGAATAGGCCTCAGGCGCGAGGAATAACACACGCCCGAGCCGTCAGAATGGGTATCGTAGAGCGATGCACCATACTCCCGGTGCTCATTGAGAAACAAATGTGTGTCGTTCATGACCGAGACCTGTCCGGTCAATAATTCGGCGACCGGACCGTTGAAGGCCATGTGCTCGTTGGCGTAGGCCATATAATGGATAGTCGGCAATATGAATGCGATCTTCGCTTCCTGACCGCACTCAGGGCGCACAGCAAAGGGAATATATTCCTCTGCATCGGCGGCCCTGAGGCGCGCGGCATAGATGCCGCTTTTCAGACCCTTCGGCACGGTGAACTCGAAATCAACATCCCAGCAAGCGTCGTAAAGATCATCGTCGTGAAAATGTATTGCACCATATTCGCTTTGCGCGTGACGCCAGCATAACTCCGCGCCTGACCAATTAGCGCCAGTCATCCCGCGCGCTGGCAAATTGACGATTTCGCCATGCATCTGACGACTGCTAACGTCGCTAATTTTGACCGAAGAGATGTCGCGTGAAAAGTCCCAGGCGGCGAGCACCGAGGGCGCCAGGGAGCGCGGCACGCTATTATCTCTTAAGGCCTCGATTTCTATTGGCTTTAGTACCCGGCCAGTGAGTTTCGGCCCATCGATCTTGCCGTTGTAAAATTTTCCGCAAAATATGCGGCCACCTGTACTGCGCTCAAATAGGGCAGCCATGGTTAAAGGCGCACGGTTGCCCGTCATCTTGGTGTGTTTTACTTTCTTGCGTGCCCTGCCGCCATGAGTCACGGCGCCATAATCGCGCAGTGGCTCCTGATAGAGGCGTACCTCTTTTTTCTTGGCGTCCCAACTCGCCGCCGCCAAATACCAGTGACGCGCTAGCATCGGCTTTCCAAGAGAGACTGTCTCTGTTTGGCCCTTGCCGTTGCCCAGCATCAGGCCGAGCGAACTGTCTTCAGCGATTACCAGCGCAAACCCGCTCTTGTTGCGGGGATTCCACTTTCCAACAATACCTTGCAGGCCTTTGTCCGGTGTGGTCGGCCAGATCATGGCCTGGATCGTAAAGCTCTCAAGATTCTCCAGCGTCGAATTATTTTTGACGACTGCGTATGAGCCCATATGAATACGCTGTGGGCGTCCCTTGTAGCGCTTATTCGCCGGCGTTCGGATCAGCTTTTCTCTGAAATTGGGCCCGTCCGGCGAGCTATCGCCGCAGATCAATTTGACTATGTCTGCGCGGTAATTGCCAAGTTCGCAATTGACCATAAATTTGATTGTTTCGCCGGGACGTGCGCTAACGCGATCCGAATAGCCGGTGATCTTAAGCATCGACCCCTCTCCCAATTTACTAAACCTTTGACGGTAATCTTACGCGCAGTAGGCGCGGCCCAAAACAGTTTTCGGCGATTACCTCAACTTGCCTGGACAAACCGCTGCGCCAGCTTAGGATACCGCCGGAAACCAGCACACGCCGCAAAGGGTTTTTCACCATGGCAGTAGATCCAAAATATCTTAGGCCTGATACGCTCAGCCTACACGCCGGGCAACGGCCCGATCCAGTGACCGGTGCCCGCGCCGTACCAATTTATCAAACTACCTCATATGTCTTTGAAGACACCGAACACGCGGCGTCGTTGTTTAATCTAGAGCGTGCCGGCCATATCTATTCGCGTATCTCCAACCCTACGGTGGCGGTATTGGAGGAGCGTATCTCGGCGCTAGAAGGCGGTGTCGGCGCGGTGTGCACGGCGAGCGGGCAGGCAGCGCTGCATCTGGCGGTTGCGACATTGATGGATGCTGGCTCGCACATCGTTTCTTCGGCCTCGATCTATGGTGGCAGCCACAATTTGTTTGCCCATACCTTACCGCGCTTCGGTATTGAGACCAGTTTTGTCGATGCGCGAGACCCAAACGCTTTTGCCGCTGCCATCCGGCCCAACACGCGACTCGTGTTCGGCGAGACATTGGGCAATCCCGGCCTCGAAGTGATGGATATGCCGCGCATCGCCGAGATTGCTCATCAAAACGGTTTGCCACTGATGATTGATAATACCTTCGCGACACCATATCTCTTCCGGCCTTTCGAGCATGGCGCCGATATCATCATGCATTCGGCCACCAAATTCCTTGGCGGGCATGGCGTTGCCATAGGCGGCGTGATCGTCGATAGCGGTACCTTTGATTGGGAGGCGTCCGGCAAATTTTGTACTCTCACAGAGCCTTATGAGGGCTATCACGGTCTCGATTTTGCTGAGGAATTTGGTCCTGGCGCCTTCATTATGCGGGCTCGTACCGAGGGCTTGCGGGATTTTGGCGCCTGTATGAGTCCGGGTAACGCCTTTTATATTCTGCAAGGGGTGGAAACACTCTCAATGCGTATGAAACGACATGTCGAGAATGCCCGGATTATTATCAATTTTCTCGAGGGCCACGAAGCGGTGAATTGGGTGAGTTACCCCGAGTTGACCACCCATCCAGATCACAAATTAGCGGCATTGCTGTTACCGAACGGTTGCGGGTCTATATTTACTTTTGGCATCAAGGGCGGCCGGAAAGCCGGTCGGAAATTTATCGAGTCGGTCGAATTATTTTCCCATCTCGCCAATGTGGGCGATGCCAAGAGCTTAGTGATTCACCCGGCCAGTACCACCCATCAACAGATGGACGCTCAGGCGCTTGCATTGGCCGGCGTTGGGGAGGATATGGTGCGCCTCTCGGTCGGCCTTGAGAACCCCGGAGACCTGACCGATGATCTCGTGCGCGCTCTTAAAGCGTCGCAGAGGGCCTGAGGGATGGAACTCCAAGTCGACGGCGTGAACGTCTTTTGTGCGACAGGCGGCAGGGAATTCAACCCGTCATTGCCGACTACACTATTCATCCATGGCGCGTCATTTGATCGCACAGTGTGGAAATTGCAGGCGCGGTATTTCGCTTGGCATGGCAGCAATGTTCTCGCCGCCGATTTGCCTGGCCATGGCCGCTCCACGGGGGTGCCACTCAAAACCATTGAAGCGATGGCCGATTGGGTAACCCGGGTGCTGGATACGGCGGGCGTCGGCGAGGCGGCGTTGGTCGGTCACAGCATGGGTGGGCAAGTGGCGCTCGATTGCGCCGGACGGCACGGTGAACGGGTCCGGGCGTTAGTGATCTTGGGCGGCGCACTCGCCATACCGGTCAATTCGGCACTCCTCGACCCGGCGGCGGCGGATGATCATTTAGCCTTCGATTTGTTGAATGTATGGGGTTATGGCCGCCGTGCACAATTAGGTGTGCACAGAATGCCGGGTCTGTGGATGATGCGCGGCGGTTTGCGGGTTATGGAGCGAGCCGCTAAGGGCGTGCTGCATGCAGATCTCGCCGCGACCAACGCCTATGACGGCAGCGCGGCGGCCGCCGCGGTCACCTGCCCCACACTGGTAGTGATCGGCGAGAAAGACTTGATGACGCCGGCTAAGGCGGGCCGGACCTTGACGGCGGCGATTCCCAGTGCAACGCATGTCATGTTTTCCGGTCTTGGCCATATAATGTTGGAAGAAGACCCGGACGCCACGCTCGACGCGCTGCGTGATTTTCTCATCCCGCTGCAAACGTGACAGGCCAAGGCGTAAAATTTTTAACTGTCTGTGTAGCTTGTATACTTGCTGCGCTGCCCGTCATGGCGGACAGCTTGAATGATATGAATGAGGGTTCTCTCGCGCTGCGCAGGGGAAATTTCACTGCTGCGGTCGTGCATTTGAGCGCCGCGATTGATGCTGGAGATTTGGCCGCGGAGACCAACGCTGCCATGCTGATCAGCCGTGCACAGGCGCTTTATCATTTAGAGCAGTACCTGCCGGCAGCCGATGACTTGACTGCTGCGATCGACAGCGCCTCGATCAACGACACCCTGGTTGGAATTGCACTTGCTACACGTGCCAGCGCCTTCCGGAAAATAGGCGATTGGGCGCGCGCACTAGCAGATTTTGATGCTGCGATTGCTCTCGGCACGGTGAACGAAAAAATGTTTTTCCACCGCGGGCTGACGCTAGAAGCGGATGGTCAGCATTCCCGTGCCCTTAACGATTTTTATCGCGCCCACAATATGGCGCCGAACAACGAAGCAATCCGTGAGAAACTTTTGGAGCTTGGCGAAACGGTCGATTAGACCCTTTCTTCCGTGGCCAAAAGCTGTGTAAATGTTTCGGCATTCAAAGCTGAGTTCTGAGGTGCGCAGCTTCTTTGTGTGTCGTCTCGCGTACGCTCTCATACTTGTTGAATTAATTGATCGCGAGGCGGGACTTCTACGCTTCGACCAAGATAAATTGAAGCCATGCTTCAGCAATTGTACTCTTTCCAAGCCATGGTTTTTATAGGCTTCAAAGTTTTTTCGCCGTTGGTGGTATAGCGAAACAGCCCCGTCACGTGCACGAAGTCGCGCTTCATACCCCTTCTCTCTAGATACAAATTACCAAGATCGCGCGCCCTCTTGATATTTACCTGAGTTGCCGAGTGGCCGTAACAGAGGGCGGCTTGCGCCATATCTTGTGGCACAGCCTTGCCCTCCTCGAAATCAGTGGCAATACGATGTTGTGCATTCAGCTGGCGCTGGCTAGCTGCAGCGCGAAACCATCTAGCAGCCGCATGAGCATCAATTTTAGGTCTCAGCCCTAAATCAATTATTGACCCTATTCCAAATTGAGCTGTCGCGTTTCCCACCTTTTCAGCAGTAAGAGGATTGCATAGGCTTGGTTGAAATTGATCTCTTCAAGCACCGCCATGCCGGCCTAGATGCGGGCTAGGCGAGAACAGCAGAAAGACAAGAAAGGTGCTGGCGTTAAGGACGGTGGCAGTAGAAAGTCGGAGTGCAGATTGCTGGGCTATGACGGGGTTCAGTATTCTTTTCTGAGATTGAATTTCCGTTATGGGATTAGAGTAGGAACACGTGCCATAGCGGCATACTTCACCCTCCGCCTCTCTGAGGAAGGAGGCTAATGTCCTCTCTACCTGACTGTCATACTTCTCACCCCCTACCCACATGAGTTGTTTGAAGCATCAATCATAAAGCTTATCACTCTCCAACAACCTGACGTTTGAACGTATTATTTAATTTGTCTGGCTCACTTGGCATAAGGTCAAAAGCTACACAAATACGTTCGTCTCCATTCTGGAAAGGCAGCGTTCTATGAAACAACGATGACGGAAACATAATCAAGTCCCCCTCCACAACGGGATAAATCATTTTTGGGTATTCTAGATTTAGAATTGGGAGGTCTTTTCCATGTAGCCCAAACTCGATATTTGCTTCTTCATTTCGTTTCTCTGGAATTTTTATATAAAGGACACCACTTAGCCAGCCAGAAGGATGATTGTGTGGCTTGAGGAACCCTCCTCGCTCCATGACTATGTACCAACCACGCAGAATATAATTCTCAGGACGTAGTTTTATGTATGGGTAGTTTCTAGATTCAAGATTTAGAAAATAGTTTTTTATTTCTGTTTTAAGGATCGTCTGCAATTCTTCTAAAATCCCATAAGGTTCAAGAAATAGAGTCCCCGCGGATTGAAATCCAGAATGCAAAAGAGATTGGTTTCCGCCGCCCAAATTGGAATCGAACAACGCTTGGCGAAGAGTGATCAGAAATTCTTGGTCAATAAGATTTTTCCCAATAAGGTTCTCCGCTGAAATAAAATCCATCGAGTTAGGGCAAAATGGGTAGGGATCTGGTTGGCCAAACTGGTGCGATCCAAAGGCGCTAATTGCCGCCACACCGACGTTTTTTTTGTCCTGTTTGCTGATACGATTTAGTTCTAAAAAAAATCGCGACGTGTTTTTACACGCATATATGCATTCCAATAGTGCTGGACGGGAAAGATCGGTATCTATTTTTTCTAGAGCACCGATTGCCTCCTCCATTCGACCTAACTCCTGAAGTGTGGTTCCAATATTATGCTGTGCCATTTCAAAACCCGGATCGAACAGAAGAGCATTTCGGTAACTCGATATTGCTTCATGCCGTCTATTATCATCTCTTAGTATATTGCCAAGGTTGTTGTGTGCTTCAGAGTAATCTGGTTTGAGTTCCACTGCCCTTTGGTAACATTCTACGGAATCTTCGAACCTTCCCAGAGCCCGAAAGGTATTGCCGAGATTATTGTAGCATTCAGGATGGTCTGTTCGTATTTCAAGGGCATTTTTGTATGAAACGACTGCCTCTTCCAGCCTGCCGATGTGAGCCAAAGCAACCCCTAGGTTCAAGTGGGCATCAAAGTAGGAAGAGTGAATGCGGATGGCAATTCGATACCTTTCGATAGCCGCGTTTACATCACCTAGTTGATAATTTGTTATCCCTAAGTTGTTGTGTGCGGCAGGGAATTCGGGGTTGATCGCGAGCGCTTTGTTAAAACTCGCGATGGCTTCTTTTTGGCGCCCGGAACTTTGGAGCACGATGCCGAGGTTGTTGTGCGCATCTACGTAGTTTGAAGATATTTTAAGGGCCTTGGTAATCAACTCTATGGCAACATCGTGTTTGTTAACCTGGTAAGCTATAAGGCCCAACATATGAAGCGCGACATGCTGGTTGGGGTATTTTCTTAGTATCTGGGTGTACACATTTTCGGCTTCTGGTAAACGTTTTGCCTCATAATGTTCGAGGCCAAGCGCAAGGGCCTTTTCAACGGTTACTGTCTCTTTACTTTCGGGCATTCAGGCAGCCTCTCGGATTACGGGTTACTACCGGGCTTGATTTGGGCGAGTGTGGCGGCATGCTTTTTCATGCAGGAAAGTCTAATTGAATTTGAGGCTGGTGGGGAGTCGAGGCCGCCAGTGGAATTGGGTGTAGGCGCCCCTCTTCTCCCTTAGCGCCTCTCAAGTAACAGATAACTTGGCACTGTCCAGCTTGACGGTATGGCACCGGCCGCCGCCGCCAGAACATGGTTAAATTATTTATATATAATAATAACTAATGATTGGTGATTGTCCTGTGGATTTGAGGAAAACTGGTATCGGGCGGGCATGGGGTCAGGCAGTTCTAATCCAAGAAGCTGCGCACGGCGATGGCAATGAAGATCGCGGCAACACCCCCGGCCAAGGGCCAGAGAATCTTGCGCGTAGTCCGTTTGCCGGTGAAGCGGTCGTAAACCATGGAAGCAACGATTGCCATGCCGCCGAGGATGATAACTATTTTAAGGAGCATTCACTTGTCGCCAGCTGAGACGTTGGGGCATCCTCTCCATAATGCGCCGTGTTGAGGACCACCGCCTCGCCGAGTTGGGCTGAAGCGACCATCGCCTGCATGACAGCCACCGTATGGATTGCCTCTTCTGGGCGTACGCGGAATGCAGCGCCGCCGGCGCAAGCGTCGGCGAATTCCTCAAGCTCGGCCAACAACGTATCGATCGGCGACAGCACTACGTCAGCCGGATGGTCACCAGTCCGGTGGACCGTCAAACAATTTGCATCCGGTGCGGCAAAGACGTTGGCCCCTGTGCCGTAAAGATTAAAGAATACGGTTTGTGGGCAGGCGTTTAGGGTGCCGAGATAGCCGGTGGCGCCGGATTCGAATTCGAACAGTGCCGATGTGGTGTCATCTATATCGACCGCGACAGCTAAACGCTTTGCCTGCGCCTGCACGCGTGTGATTCGGCCGAGAAAATGAGTCATGGCATCGATCATGTGAACGCCCATTCCAGCGATACCGCCACCTGGGCTTTCAATCCGGCTGGCACGCCAGCCATCGGGACTGTATCCGAGTGGTCTGGAATTGGAGAAATTGGCTTCGCAATGAAGCGGCGTGCCAAATTCGCCGGCCTCAAGCATGCGTTTTACTTCCTGGGTGACGGCAGCGAATCGGCGGTTTTGACCGACGGCAAGTATCCGGCCGGCATCGGTACAAACTTTTGCTGCGGCTCGCCCGCTCTCTTCGGTGAGTGTGAACGGCTTCTCTACAAACACATGCTTTCCAGCCCGCGCCGCCTGTTCGACTTGCTCAGCGTGGAGGGAATGCGGCGTGCACAACAGAACGGCGTCTATATTGCTATCGCTAAGGACAGCTGCATAAGAAACGTACTCCGCCACGCCGTAGCGCTGGCAAAAATCCGAACGTGTTTTCGCCGCGCGCGAGTAACACGCAGTGACGTGAATTTTGTCTGACTTATCCTGGACCGCCTTTGTCAGTTCGTCGGCCCACCAGCCGAGGCCGATCGCAGCAGCACGCAACATATGCTTTGGCTCCTTTGGCAAATCCGCGTCGGACCATAGCAAAAAATCCAGTGTCGCCAAACGATGTGCACGGCGCTGTCACTGGCGGCAGGCTGAGGAATAGCTATGATGGCATCGCTTTGAGAAAAGGCGCTTGAAGGAGAACGAAGTGAAAGCAGTAATCATTCGCGAAACCGGCGGCCCCGATAAGCTGCTCTATGAAGAAGTCGACACGCCGTCACCAGGAGCGGGCGAGGTGTTAGTCCGGATCCGCGCCGCTGGTGTTAATCATCTAGATCAAGATATTCGCGAAGGAATCGCAGGATTTCCCACCCCGGTACCGCATGTCCCTGGCATCGAAGGCGCCGGCGAAGTGGCTGAAATTGGCCCCAGTGTCACTAACGTGAAGGTGGATGACCGAGTAAGTATCTCTATTATTGCTTCTTGTGGCACTTGCCGTCTTTGCAGGACGGGCCGGGAAAATCTCTGCGAGACTCCCAACGGCGCGCCCGGCCTCTTCATGTGGGGCACTTATGCGGAATATACCTGCGTAAAGGAAAATCAGCTCGTCGCCATGCCCGACGCGCTTGATTTTGAAACTGCAGCAGCGGGCCATCTTTGCTTCGCGACGGCCTGGCATATGGCCGTAACCCTCGGCAAGATCGATGCCGGACAAGACGTGTTGGTTAATGCGGAGGTAGTGGAGTCGGCAGCTCCGCCATTCAAACCGCCAAATTGCATGGTGCCAACATCATCGCTTCCGCTGGCTTAGACGAAAAATTGGCCCGTGCGATGGAAATGGGCGTGTCCGGGGTGATCAATTATTCGTCGCAGGACTTAGCCGAGGAGGCGGTCCGTCTCACCGGCCGTTGGATGGACGACGCCACGGTACTACGCGCCGCTAACGCCTACATGACTGAGTGAGGCGCGTTAGAACCATAGCCGCAGGGCGGGCGGGCGCTTGATACCCCGCTCTGTTGTAGGCTTATTGTTTGCGGCCTGCGCCGGATTATGTTTCTCCACCGGCGGTTTTTTTGTGCGCTCGGTTACCATCGATCGCTGGGAAATCATCGCTCTCCGGTGTTTCTTCGCTGCCATTGCGGTCGCTGTCATCTTTGTCGCCCGCGAACGCCGCAGTACGTTAACCTCATTGCGAGTCTCAGCGTTGCCGAGCTTGATCGTTGGGTTGATTACCGGCTGGGCTATTATCGCTTATGTGATGGCTATACAGTTAACCCTGGTAGCCAACGTCACAGCGATCATGACCACGTCGACCCTTATCGTGGCAATACTGGCACGGCCATTTCTTGGTGAAAGGGTCGCTGCGCATACCTGGTTCGCCATGATCGGCGGATTGTCGGGCATCGTCGTGATGTTCTCCGGCGCGGCCGAGCTCGGTGGCTTATATGGAAATTTGCTGGCCTTTTCTATCGCTGTGTCGATCGCCGTGCAAACACTGGTGGTGCGAAAATTCCGAGATGTTAAGATGGAGCCGGCTGTTTTTGTGGCGGCGTTGGTGGCCGGATTCGCCGCACTTCCCCTGGCCATTCCGTTCGAGGCCAACGGTCATGATATAGCCATGATGGCAGCGTTCGGTGTGGTGCAACTCGCTCTGCCGCTGACGCTTTATTTTTACGCTGCGCGTTTTCTTGCCGCACCGACGCTAATTTTCGTGGTGCTAATCGACGCCGTATTCGCGCCAATCTGGGTATGGCTCGGATTCAATGAAGTGCCGACCCGCCTCGTTGTTATAGGCGCCGGCCTCATCTTGGTCTCGGTCGCCTGTAATGCCGGGTTGAGCTTACGCAATTTTAGGCGTTCGCCCGGCAGTTTATGACGCCGGGCATTTCCTTTAATAGCCCGATACCAAAGCCAATTGGGCGAGGGGGTACAGTGATTGTCGTAATATTTGAAGTCCAGCCGACTGAGTTAGGAGCTTCACGCTATTTCGATCTGGCCGCCGAACTCCGGCCAGAACTTGAGAAACAGGACGGATTCATATCCATCGAACGCTTCGAGAGCCTGGTCATGCCTGGCAAATTCGTCTCGATATCCTACTGGCGTGATGAAGCTGCCGTGGCAGCGTGGCGCGGCAATGCCGACCATGCCGCGGCACAGACCCTGGGAAAAAAAGAACTCTTCGCCGATTACCGCATCATGGTAGCGCAATCATTGCGCGTTTACGGTCCCGAGGGTGCTGAGCAAGAATAGACGGTGTTTCAGGATGACGTTATTTGTGGCGGAAAGTAATGCGGCCCTTGGTCAAATCATAGGGCGTCATCTCGACATCTACCTTATCGCCGACCAGAACACGGATGCGGAACTTGCGCATCTTACCGGCGGGGCGTGCGATGATTTCGTGGTCGTTCTCGAGTTTCACCCGGAACATCGTGTCGGGCAGTTTTTCCGTGACGGTGCCCGAAAACTCCAGCAGTTCTTCTTTGGCCATTTTGCGTTCTATCAGTTTACCGAGATTGCGCCCTCTCAGAGCGGTTTGCGGGCGCACTATAGGGCGGCTGAATCATTCCTGTCCAGCCAAAGGCACGTTTGGTCGTAGTAGAGGAGCGCGCATAATACCGGGTTTCAACGGATCGAAAGCGGCATTTCTTGGCTCTCGACGGTCAGAATGACCCACGATACCCCGGGCGTAGCCTGCTGCTCGCGAAGGCTTTGCAATGTCCAAAGGATCATGCCCTAAATGTTGTTTGTGTTAGGCTGTCTGTGGCTAAGCAAATTGCGCATTGCTCCTGGGTCATCGACGAACAGTGGGCAAACTCTCTGTGAATTGCCAATACACCCATAAAATTAATGCGATCAATCAATGCCCACTTAACATCAAATGTTTAATGTTATTCATCTTCACGGGCCGAATGCCTGATCATATTTTCGGGCGCTTTGGTTAGAATAGGGAGCAGACCCCAGTTAATTTCTGCAAAACCTTGGAGAAAATTTTACCATGTCAGAAAATGCTTTCGAGGCTGCCGGTATCCAGGCCGAGATGAATGTTGCTATCACCATGCGTGATGGCGTGACCCTTCGGGCAAATATTTTTCGTCCGGCAGAAGGCAGTCCGGTGCCGGCGTTGGTGCTGCGCATTCCCTATAACAAGGATGCCGCACAAACTTACGTTTATGCCCATCCGGCTTGGTATGCGCGCCATGGTTACGCGGTCTTGGTGCAGGATTCGCGTGGTCGCTACGCTTCCGAAGGCGAATTTTATCCCCTCCGCCTTGACGGCGAAGACGGCTTTGACACCATTGAGTGGTGCGCTGCGCAATCGTGGTGCGATGGCAAGGTCGGGAGCTACGGCTTTTCAATTCCTGGGATCAATCAGCTTCTGGCGGCCCATCTTCGTCCGCCATCGCTAACAACGGCGATCCCGGCGTTTTATCCGTCCGGCATGCATGACGGCTTTCTTTATCGCGGTGGCGCTTTGTCGCTAGCCACGTTGGCGCAGTGGGCTGTGGTAATTGCCGCTGACGCGGCGATTCGCAAAGGCGATATGGAAGCGCTGGCCCAGGTGGTACCGGCAGATCAACTATCGGGCAAGTGGCATTCGGGCACATCCCTGAAAGATATGCCCTTCTTCACGAAGCCCAATTCGTTGCCTTTTATTGCCGATTATCTTGCCCACCCCGGGCAGGATGACTATTGGCAGGAATGGCATTTGCCGTCGCGCCTGGGTAACATCGACATCCCTTGCCTGCATGTCAGCGGCTGGTATGACACCTTCATCGCGAAGACAATGGAGAGCTACGAGACCCTTTCGGCTATCGCGCAGGCAGAGCATCGCCTACTGGTTGGCCCGTGGTACCATATCCCCTGGACGCAGCAGGTGGGTGCTATCGATTATGGGTGGGAAGCGCGCAATTTCGTCGACGATTACCAAATCGCATGGTTCGATGCCCAGCTCAAAGGAGACCGTAGCAAACTCGATGCCCTTCCGATGGTACGCATTTTTGTGACCGGCGCCAATGAATGGCGAGATTACGATGCGTGGCCATTGGCCGGGACCTCAAGCAAAAATTGGTATCTGCACAGTTCGGGGCGGGCCAACTCACTGTCGGGCGACGGGTCCTTGTCCCCGCAGGCACCTGGCGAAGAGAGCGCCGATTTCTTTATCTACAGCCCGGAGGGGCCGGTCGAGAGTCTGGGCGGCCATTCTTGCTGTCTGCCCGACCGCGCGCCGATGGGCCCGGAGGACCAGCGCCGGGTCGAGTATCGCAACGACGTTCTCGTCTACAGCTCGATGCCACTTGAGACGCCGCTATTCATTGCTGGGAAAGTAAACGCGGTATTGCATGCCGCTAGCTCGGCAGTGGATACCGATTTTACGGTTAAACTTTGCGACGTGGCGCGCGATGGCACGGCCATTAATATCACCGAAGGCATCATCCGAGCGCGCTACCGTGAATCTCTCGAGCGTGAAGTGATGTTGGAACCCAACGCAATATTTGAATTTACAATTGCCGTTGGGGTGGCGTGCCACCTTTTTGCCGCGGGGCACCGCGTTCGGGTGGAAGTCTCAAGCAGCAACTTTCCACATTTCGATCGCAACCCGAACAACGGCAAGCCGTTCGGTGAGGATGACGTTCTGGTGACGGCTAGCCAGACCGTGTTCCATGATTCGACTCGGCCGTCACATATCGAATTGCCGGTGGTAGCAGGGGGATAGGAACAACCAGCTTGAATAGGCCAGCCGACGGCTCATAAGCCTCATTGAAAAGGAGATGACATAATCGGTTTGAAGAGCAGTGCAGGCACGGTAGTTGGCATTTTGATAGCGTTGGTCACGGGAAGCAGCTTCGTGGCAAATGCGAGGTGACGACACGCAAGAAGGCCTGTCCATCAGAAATTTTTGCAACGATTTTAGCCATATTGGCGAAGTCATGGAGTTTGGCCGATTTATTGAATTAGTGTCGGCTGTATCCCTGTCCAACGTTGATTTCCGGACCGGTGACGGCATCCCAAATCTTAATCAGAGATACAAGAATTCTGTCGCCACGATGATCACCGGTTGCATCAATTTTCCCCACCCCGGCATTTATTGGTACAAGATTTTCACTAATAATGGCGTGCGGCTCGTCATTGGCGGCATCATGTTGTATGAGGGCTTAGAGCCTTATCCAAACTGGGCCTCAGATGCCGTTTTGTTCACGGTGTGTGAAGCTGGTTTAGAAGCGATCGTTATCGCTTATAACGAGCGCGAGGGAAGCTGGGCAATTGAGTTCAGTTGGCGACAGAGCAGTGGATTTAACGCGGTACCGGCCTCTCATTTCACGCATTGAGAAATCAGCAAGCAGTGGTCAGTTGAGGGGAACAATGTCTGAACAGGAACAGACGCTCACAATCCAACAAGCAATAGACCTCGCTATCCGGCACCACAAGGCAGGCCGCCTACCTCAGGCTGAGGCTATATATCAACGGATACTAGATAGTAATCCCAATCATCCCGCAGCTTTGCATCTATTAGGTATGGTTGCGCACCAAGAGGGAAAGCATAACCTTGCCGTTGACCTGATCACCAAATCCCTAGCTATCGAGCCCGATTATGCCGAGGCGCACAGTAATCTCGGCGGTGTGTTCCAGCATCTTGGCATGTTGGATGACGCCGTTAGTAGTTTTCAGAATGCTCTTGCTCTCAAACCTGCTTATGCCAATGCGCACAATAACCTCGGCACTGCATTCCGAAACCTAGGACAGCTGGATGATGCCGTGGGTAGCTACCGTAAAGCCCTAGCTATCAATCCTGATTTTGTCGAGGCTCACAGCAACCTAGGTCTTACGCTCCAAGACCTAGGCAGACTAGTGGAGGCTGTCGCTAGTCACCAAAAGGCCCTTAGCCTCAAGGCAGATTACGCCGAATTACACAATAACCTCGGCGTTTCACTTTCGGCCCTTGGCCGGCTGCAGGATGCCGTGGCCAGCTACCGTGAGGCCCTGAGTTACAAGCCAAACTACGCTGAAGCTCACTACAACCTAGGAAATACACTCAAGGACCTGGGGAAGCTAGATGAGGCCGTCCGTTGCTACCACAGGGCTCTGGACCTCAATCCGTGTTCCGTTGAGGCAAATAATAATCTTGGCAATGCACTCAAGGACCTCGGCAGACTGGATGATTCCTTAGCCAGCTACAGAAAGGCGCTTGATATCAAAGACGATTACGCTGCGACACACAATAACATTGGCAATGTGTTGCGGGATCTTGGCCATCTGAATGATGCCCTCGCTAGCTATCGCAAGAGCCTTGCAATCAAACCTGATTATTTTAAAGCTCACAGCAATTTATTATTAGCCCTGCTCTCCAGTACGATTGACCTGGACGCGGTATTTGAAGAGCATTGTCTATGGGAAAAGAATCATGCAATTCAGTACCAGCCCTTACACCATCAATGCGGCGGTGCTGCAGATAAACGACTCCGTGTCGGTTTTGTATCCGCAGACCTACTCACTCATTCCGTCAGTTACTTTCTGGAGGCTCCCTTCTCCTCGTATGATCGGAAAAAAATGGAGATTTACTGTTACTCCAATTCTTTTTTAGAAGACGAAACAACCACACGTTTGCAATCTCTCGTTGACGAGTGGCGCAATATTGCTGGGTGGCAGGATAAACAAGTAATTAACCGTATCCAGGCAGATGGGATCGATATCCTGGTTGATCTATCGGGACATACAAAAGGACAACGACTAAAGGTCTTCGCGAGGAAGCCAGCGCCGATTCAAGTAACATGGCTAGGTTACCCTAGCGTTACAACCGGATTAACCGCCATCGATTATAAGTTGAGTGATGATATTGTAGATCCACCAGGAATAGCTGATTCGCTCTGTGTAGAACGCTTAATCCGGTTGCCAAATGGGCACCACTGTTATCAACCGCCTGTGGATGCTCCTAAAGTAGGTCCATCGCCGATTTTCGCCAACCAGACCATCACCTTTGGTAGCTTCAACAGTCTGGCCAAGATTACTCCGGAAGTCGTGGATAGCTGGAGCCGTATTCTTCAGGCGGTTCCACGATCCCGTCTAATACTAAAAAACCCTTCTTTGGGTTCGTCAACCGCTCGAGAAAGGTATCTATCTCTCTTCGCCATCTCAATTAACCCTGAACGGATTATTTTCAAGTCAGGCCTCCCGTCCAGAAAAGACCATTTTTCCTTGTACAACGAAGTGGATATAGCACTTGATCCATTCCCATATAACGGAGTCACTACCACTTGCGAGGCGTTATGGATGGGAGTACCGGTGGTAACCTGGCGAGGCGATCGTCATCAAGCTAGGATCGGAGCAAGCCTATTGACTAGGGTCGGTCTGGCAAATCTAGTAGCGTCAGACATCATCGGTTATGAGAAAACTGTTGTAGCCTTAGCCGGCAATCCGGCACTTTTAGAAAAGCTTCGGTCGAATATGCGGGATCGGCTGCAATCTTCACCTCTTTGCGATGGTGCCGGTTTTGCCCGCGATCTAGAGATTGTTTTCCGAGGCATATGGCAGAAATGGTGTGGAAAACAAAAAGATAGAGTAAATTAATTAACAATTGACTAAAATATTTGTCTAACTTCTTTAATGTACAAATAAATATTAAAGCAAGGCCGACACCATATAAATAATATTAGAAAACCTAAGGTTTAAAAAATGATTAACTTTCCTTTGGCGTCATCTACTTGGGATGAAGAAGAGATCAATGCAATTCATGAAATAACTGAATCAGGTTCTTTCACGATGGGGAAAAAAGTGGAGGAATATGAAAATAATTTTGCAGACTTCTTTGGCTCAAAGTATGCTGTAATGACAAATTCTGGGTCCAGCGCAAACTTGATAATGGTTGCCGCTTTGCTTATGAGCAATAAAAATGATATCAAGCGAGGCGATGAGATAATTGTACCAGCATTATCATGGTCAACTACGTATTTTCCGCTACAGCAATATGGACTAAAATTGGTTTTCGTCGATATTGACAAGCACACATTAAACTTTGATCTTCATAAACTGAATAATGCAATATCAAGAAAAACAAAGGCAATTTTAGCTGTCAATCTTCTCGGAAATCCCAATGATTTTAATGTAATTACTAAACTGGTTAGTGATCTAAAAATTATAATTTTAGAAGATAATTGCCAATCTATGGGCGCAAAATATGAAGAAAAATATTCTGGAACTTTCGGATTGATGGGCACTTTCAGCACATTTTACTCTCATCATATTTCTACAATAGAAGGCGGATGTGTGCTTACTAATGATGAAGAAATTTATCACATTTTATTAGTTTTGCGTGCACATGGATGGACGCGAGACCTTCCAAAATTCAACCAAATTACAGGCACCAAAGATGATGAAGAATTTAATGAGTCATTTAAATTTATTTTGCCGGGGTACAATGTGCGACCGACGGAGATAAGTGGTGCTATAGGAACTGTGCAAATAAAAAAGCTTAGTAAATTTATTTCCAATAGAAGGGAAAATGGAAAATTCTTTCAGGAAACTTTCAAAAATCACCCTTACATTCAAATTCAAGAGGAAATTGGTAGAAGTAGTTGGTACGGTTTTTCGATTGTTATAAAAGATAATATCGGTGTGAACCGGAATGATATTATTAAAATACTTACTAAACATGGCGTTGAAACTAGACCAATATCATCCGGAAATTTTTTGAAACATGACGTAATAAAATATTTTGACTATAGAATAGATGGAGAAATTGAAACTGCAGAGTATATTGATAAAAATGGATTTTTTATTGGAAACCACCATTATGATGTGAAGGAAAAAATAACTGAAATATCAAAATTACTCCAATAATATTGTTAAAATATTTTTTATACGATCGAATTAAACAAGTGGAAAATCATTAAATTAGATCGGATTTTTCCACTTGAGAACAAAGAGTAGTCGGTAATATATTTAAAGTATGATGTCTACTGTAGTGTTAGTATAGATATCTATATTGTCGATATTATTTGTCGTAAATAATAATTAAACTATACTATTGCGTACAACGATGCAACATTGACGCTCATCATCAAAATATTCCCAGTGATTAGATAATTAGTTGGTGTAAATTAGCAAATGGGCCGCCATGACTAACTTTTGTCGGCGGATATATGTACTCTTTGGCAGTTTGACTTTCTAGCTAAGACTATGTCTCAATTTCTTTTCCAGAAATTGGTGCGTTACTCCGCACCGTAAGCGTATGGTATAGCCATCCCGGCCCTGATTGTCATCGTGGTAAGGGGACGCATCGCGCTAGAGGGATTGGCGAGCTATCTTCGCACCAACTGATGAAGTAAAACATACTTATCTCGACCTCTTGGAGACCGACGGCCTGGGCGGGTAGGGCGGTACCGCTTGAAGAGCAGCGTCGAGTTCTGGAAATCCAAGAATGACAGTGTCAAAATGACCGGTGCCTCACAACTGTAGCCCGTTGCGATGAAATATGTCTGAACAAGGACGCACTCCAAGTGTCCAGAAGGCCTTAGACCTCGCCTTGCAACACCATGCGGTGGGCCGTTTGTCTCAGGCTGAACACATCTACAAACAAGTGTTGAAAATTGACCCCAATCAGCCTACCGCCTTACATTTTCTAGGAGTGGTCGCACTCCAAGCTGGTAAGAGCGACGTCGCCGTTGATCTGATCACCAAGGCCCTGGCTATCAAATCCAATGAAGCTGAGGCACACTGCAACCTGGGTCTAGCACTCCAGAATCTTGGAAAGATAGATGATGCTTTAGCCAGCTACCAAAAGGCCCTTGGCCTCAAACCCGATTACGCCGAAGCGCACAACAACCTGGGCAATGCACTCCGGGAACTTGGCAAGCTGGAGGATGCTGCAGCCAGTTACGAAAATGCCTTTGCCATCAAACCTAATTACGCCGAGGCGTACAACAACCTGGGCAATGTACTCTCCAATCTCGGCAAACCGGAAGATGCCATTGTCAGCTACCAGCAGGCCGTCACTATTAAGCCTGATTATGCAGAAGCATATCTCAATATTGGCTTTGCACTTCAGAACCTTGGAAAAATCGATAGTGCCGTGGCCAGTTATCGAACAGCGCTTCGTATTAGGCCAGATTACGCCGAAGCACATTTCAGTCTTGGCATCACGCTACGGCACCTCGGCAAACTGACCGATGCTCTAGCCAGCTACCATAAGGCCATTGCCATCAAGCCCGATTTTGTCGAGGCACACACCAACATGGGTGCCGCACTCCAGGAGCTCGGAAAGTTTAATGGTGCCGTTGCCAGCTATCGAAGCGCGCTCGCCATCAAGCCAGATTCTGCGGAGGTACACGCTAACCTTGGCAACGCACTTGCGCAGCTGGGTCGCCCTGGTGAAGCCATGAAAAGCTATCAGGACGCCCTTGTCATTCATCCTGATTACGCCGAGGCGCACAATAACATCGGAAATCTACTCAAGGCGTTTGGTAAATTGGAGGATGCAGTGGCCAGATATCAAAAGGCCCTTGCCATCAAACCCGATTACGCCGAGGCGAGCTATAACCTCGGCACGGCGCTCCATGAGCTCGGCCGGCTGATTGAAGCGGTTGCGCACATTCGGAAATCGATTGACATCAGGCCGGACTATGCAGAAGCACACAACAATCTAGGAATAGTACTCCATGAACTTGGCCAGCTGGACGAAGCGGCCGATAAAATTCGAAAAGCGCTTGAACTCAAACCAAGTCACGTTAAGGCGCACAATAATTTAGGGATCGTACTTCAGGAACTTGGCCAACTTGACGAGGCTGAGAGAAGTTATCTGCATGCCCTTGAGCTCAATCCTGATTTCCCCGAGGCACTTGGAAGCTACGGTATTTTATTGACCGCGCTTGGACGGTGGAATGAGGCACTTGAATGTTTTGATCGGAAATTAGAATTGCTCCGTGGTGAAAACCCGACCAATCCTAATCTCGAATCCTTCCATTTTATCACCAAAGATAAAATAAAACACGATATCGAGCAGCTCCGTTATCTCGAGGGTCTTGGGATAGATGCAGATCAATTCGGCGAACTTGCCAGATCTTACACAGAACTCGACAGAGAAATTGACTGGCTAGACGAAGGCAATTCCACGGTTCTTTTAACTGACCGACAACTCACCCCTATTAGGCGCAGTTATAATCGTCCATTTCATCTAGTCAAAGCTCCGCAAGTTCCTGGTTCAGCCTTGAATAGAGGTCTCGATCCGAAATCAATCACGCGCCACTATATGGAGAACGATCCCGGCGCGACCTATTTTGATGATTTCCTGAATCCCAAGACCCTTCGCGCGTTACGTCGGTTCCTATTGGAAAGTACCATATGGTATGACTTTACTTATTCACGAGGATATATCGGGGCCATTTTGGCGGATGGGTTTGCTTGTCCCCTGCTGTTTCAAATTGCAGAGGAATTAAGACAAACATTTCCGGGCATTTTCGAAAATCATCGGCTCTATCAGGCCTGGGCGTACAAGTATGATAGCCGACGGACCGGTATAAGAGTCCACGCAGATTTTGCTGCGGTGAACGTGAACTTCTGGATTACGCCGGATTCGGCAAACTTGAGTCCTAGTAACGGCGGCTTGATCGTGTATAAGGAAAAGGCTCCTCTGGACTGGAGTTTTAATCTTTATAACTCAGACACGGAGGAGGGTAGTAAACGCATTCGGCAATTCCTCGCTGAACACGATAGTAAAAAATTGGTCGTTCCCTATGCGGAAAATCGTGTCGTCCTGTTCAATTCAAGTCTGTTCCATGAAACGGACATCTTCGAATTCAAACCCGGTTATGAGAACCGTCGGATTAACATCACCATGCTATTCGGCCACCGACAGAAATGATTAGTGAAAGTCTTTGGTTGCATAAATAATTGTGCAAATTCGGGTAACAGAAAACTTATTAGAAAATAACAAAGCTTTAATCAAATCCTCAACAATCACTGCAAGCATTAAAGATAAACAATTATAGATTGCATAAAACTTTCTGCCTAACATGGTCATCTGAGCCACTGGACGGTGTTCTCAAGGCGCCTTCTTACCGCCGCATAAGACATGTCTTATGTGAATGATGTAACAACCTCGATGTCACCGACGGCAACATTGACGCTGCCGGTGGTGGTGGCGACCACCGTATAGCCATTAGACGATCCATTCGCGTCGTAATAGAGCGTGTCCGTAGAATCGAAGATGAACGTGGGGTCGCTGGCAGTGAATTCGCTGTTGGTTCCTGCATTTGTGCCGTCGTAGGCGGCGTTAATGATGGAGAAGTTGGTTCCAGTGGTGAGCGAACCGGTCGAAATGTTTCCGAACCCACTTGACAGAAAATAGATTTTGTCCGTTCCGCTCACAAAATCCGAGATGGTGTCACCGGTGATGCTTGCGTTAGAGGCGGTCTGGTTGCTTGAAACGGCGCCGCCATGAGACGTAGCCTCGTAGGCAAAAATGTCGGCCCCGCCTCCACCTGTGAGGGTATCACTTCCTCCCAAGCCAACAAGTATGTCGTTTCCGTCATTACCCGTTAAAACGTCAGCTTTGTTTGCGCCTTGGATAAAGTCGGCCCCGTCTCCCCCCGTGATAGTATTGGCAGATTCCTGAGAGAAAATTAAATTGTCAATGTTTGTATATGGAGAACTGGAACTGTCAGCCCAATTAACGGTGGTAATATTAGTGAATCCGCTGGGCAAGGTTATAGTGCCGGATGAAGAAGCACCTATATTTTGCGTTCCTGTGGTCTGACCTGATGAGTTTAGCCCAGTAAAAGTAGCTGAGTTGGTTGCAGTCACAATGTCAAAACTGATTAGATCAAAGGCGGCATTATCGGCTAAGGTAAATTTGTAAGGAGTGGAACAACAGCTGGAATGATTCATAATTCCGGTGCTTGAATTGTAATGCATATGTATATGACCGTTACTACCGTTACCGTAGTAGGATTTAACAGTCATGCCATCTTCCGTATAACTGAGCGGGGAGGCACTATTCGTCTCATTGCCACTAGAATCAAAACGGGTCCCACTAGAAAAATCCATGGTGGTTGGGGTGGTGCCTCCCGCGATTAGAATTTCGTTGGCAGACCCGCCGGAGATTGTGGCTCCGCTCCCGATGGTAAGTGAAACGGTCGCTGCCGAAGATGTATCGGCACCGTCGCTCACCGTATAGGTAAATTGTCCGCTGCTAGCTCCCGACGCCGCAGTGAATGTGACGTTACCATTGACTAACGCCGCGGTGCCGTTGGAACCTCCCAGGTTATTGACCGCCGCGATTGACAGCGAATTACCTTCGGCGTCGGAGTCGTTCAAGAGAAGAGCGTCTTTCGGGATCGTGAATAATGAGCTCGTGTTGCTTTTGACGGTATCGGCTGCCGCTGCCGGTGCGTCGTTGACCCCAGCCACTGTCACCGTCACGTCGGCGTTGGCGCTGGTGCCGCCGTCGCCGTCGTTGACAGTCGCCCGTACAATTCGATTTCCCGCCGTCGGATTGTCGGTGTCTGTATTCTGATAGGTAATCGCTCGAACCAGCGTCTGAACGTTCGCCACCGTCGCAGCGCTGTTCAAGCTAACCACCAGGTCGTTGCCCGCGGAGATAGCGTTGCTTAGGGTCCCGACAACGGTTCCGCCAACGCTAACGTTGGCGTTGGCATTCGTACTCGCCAGCGCCACCGTGCCGCTGGTGGAGAGGCTCAGTACGTCCTCGGCAGAGTCTTCTCCCGAGGCAATGGTGACCGTCAGATTGCCGCCGCTAAAGTTGCTGCTGTCAACGTCGGCCAACACAGCCGCCGTGCTCTGATCTATCACCGTAGCTGCGGCACCTTCGGTAAACGTAAAACTATCACTGCCCAGGTTGGCAATCGTCGGCACGTCGTTGACCGCAGCCACCGTCACGGTCACGTCGGCGTTGGCGCTGGTGCCGCCGTCGCCGTCGTTGACAGTCGCCCGTACAATTCGATCTCCCGTCGTCGGATTATCGGTGTCAGTGTTCTGATAGGTAATGGCCCGGACCAGCGTCTGAACGTTTGCCGCCGTCGCAGCGCTGTTCAAGCTAACCACTAGGTCGTTGCCCGCGGAGATAGCGTTGCCTAGGGTCCCGACAACGGTTCCGCCAACGCTAACGTTGGCGTTGGCATTCGTACTCGCCAGCGCCACCGTGCCGCTGGTGGAGAGGCTCAGTACGTCCTCGGCAGAGTCTTCTCCCGAGGCAATGGTGACCGTCAGATTGCCGCCGCTAAAGTTGCTGCTGTCAACGTCGGCCAACACAGCTGCCGTGCTCTGATCTATCACCGTAGCTGCGGCACCTTCGGTAAACGTAAAACTATCACTGCCCAGGTTGGCAATTGTCGGCACGTCGTTGACCGCTGCCACGGTGACGGTCACCGTGGCCGTGCTGGAATCCACGGTTCCATCGTTCGCCTTGAACGTGAAGGTATCGGTACCGGAGTAATTTGTGGACGGGGTGTAGGAGAAGTTGGCACTCCCTGTGCTCGCTTGGCTGACCGTGCCGTTTGACGGTTGATTGACAACTGTGAAGGTCAAATTGTTTCCGTCAACATCGGTTGTCCACGTTGTGAACGCTTCAGATTTTGCCGTGTCTTCATTCGTACCGATTGGTCCGTCGACAACACTTGGCGTATCGTTGACCGGGTTGACCGTCACCGTCACCGTGGCCGTGCTGGAATCCACGGTCCCATCGTTCGCATTGAACGTGAAGCTATCGGTACCGGAGAAGTTCGCAGACGGGGTGTAGGTGAAGTCGGCACTCCCTGCGCTCACTTGGCTCACCGCGCCATTTGACGGTTGGCTAACGACTGAAAACGTCAGGGGATCTGCGTCAGGGTCACTAGTCCACCTCGTGAATGTTTCAGTTATTGCCGTGTCTTCATCCGTGCTTATTGGTCCATCGATTATACTTGGCGCTTCATTAACGTCAGGAACGTCAGGGATGAAGATGGGCCCACTTGTATCGTCCTCTCTGGGCCCCGTTGCAGGGTCTTCAATTTCGGCATCGCCGAATCCATCTCCGGTTGCAAAACCATCTCCGACCCCAAAACCATCTCCGACCCCAAAACCATCTCCGACCCCAAAACCATCTCCGACCCCAAAACCATCTCCGACCCCAAAGCTATCTCCGGCTCCAAAGCTATCCGTGGCTGCAAAGCTATCTCCGGCTCCAAAGCTATCCGTGGCTGCAAAGCTATCTCCGGCTCCAAAGCTATCCGTGGCTGCAAAGCCACCATCGTCTCCAAAGCCATCCCCGGCTGCAAAGCCATCCCCGGCTCCAAGGCCATCCCCGGCTCCAAGGCCATCCCCGGCTCCAAGGCCATCATCGGTTCCCAAGCCATCCCCGGCTCCAAGGCCATCATCGGTCCCCAAGCCATCCCCGGCTCCAAGGCCATCCCCGGCTCCAAGGCCATCATCGGTTCCCAAGCCATCCCCGGCTCCAAGGCCATCATCGGTCCCCAAGTCATCCCCGGCTCCAAGGCCATCATCGGCTCCAAGGCCATCATCGGTTCCCAAGCCATCCCCGGCTCCAAAGTCATCTGCAAGTTGTTCTGCTGCATCGTCAAAGCCCGCGGATGGCGCGTCGCCGGGGCCTAAATCACCCCCGACCTGCACGGGGTCGATGCCAAAAGTCGCGGCGATCTCATCGAACTGTTCCTCGATGCCCCCGAGGGCCTCCAATGCGGCTGGGTCGCTGAACACCGCCTCGGGTCCGAGTTCCACGAGCGCTCCGAACAAGTCCGTACCCGCAGCACCCATATAGGCATCGAACGCCATCTCGCCGGCCACTTCGGCCGCGCTGAAAGCATCCTCAATGCTGCCGCCGGCGTCGAACGTAGCCGCGAGTTCGCTGAAAGCATCCTCAGCTGCTGCCAATCCTGCAGCCATCATCTCGCTCTCCGCCGGCTCGGCCCCTCCTGGTTCGGAGCCTCCGCCAAAGGCTGCATCTTCTGCGCCACCGGCAACGCTCAATCCTCCGATCTCCACGTCGCTGGCCAGATCGTCACCTGCCGCCGTAACCTTCGCTTCGGTTGCTGCCGTTGCCGCTTCGGCTTCCACCGCCGCGAGTTCTGCCGTGGCCGCTACGACCTCGGCTGCTGCCAATCCTGCAGCCACGACCGCGATCTCCGCCTCGGCCGCTGCGACCTCTGCCTCGGCTTCCGCTGCTGCTGTTTCGGTTTCTGCTGCCGCGAGCCCCGCCTCGGCCGCTACTACCTCGGCCTCGGCCTCCGCCACCGCAATCTCCGCCTCGGCCGTTGCGACCTCCGCTTCGGCTTCGGCTGCCGCCGCTTCGGCCTCCACCACCGCGAGTTCCGCCTCAGCCGCTGCGACCTCGGCCTCAGTTTCCGCCGCCGCGAGCTCCGCCTCAGCCGCCGCAAGTTCCGCCTCGGCTTCCGCTGCCGCCGCTTCGGCCTCTGCCGCTGCTAATTCAGCCTCGGCTTCGGCCTCTGCCGCTTCGATCTCCGCCGCTGCTAATTCAGCCTCGGCTTCGGCTTCCGCCGCTTCGGCCTCCGCCGCTGCGATCTCCGCCTCCGCCGCAGCGAGTTCGGCCTCGGCTTCCGCCGCCTCGGCTTCCGCTGCCTCGGCTTCGGCCTCCGCCGCTTCGGCCTCGGCCGCCGCGAGTTCCTCTTCCTCTTCGCCTTCTTCCTCTTCGCCTTCCTCCTCCTCTTCGCCCTCTCCTTCTTCGCCCTCTCCCTCTCCCTCTTCGCCCTCTTCCTCTTCGCCTTCCTCTCCCTCTTCGCCTTCTTCGCCTTCTTCGCCCTCTCCGTCTTTGCCGGCATCATCGTCTTCGCGTTCAGCACGCCTCTGCGCCGTGGTTGCTGGCAAAAGGCTATCGACGGCGCCGAACAGGGCGCCTGCCTGAGATGGACTCAGTGTAATCGGTGACGAGGGCGAATCGAATACGCTGGTGACCGCGGTCGTCTGATATGCGGTGTTCAGCGTCACAGTCGAGGTCTGGGTGCTGACCGTGATCGCGCCGGTAACCTGACCGCCCTCTTCGGGCATCATTGTCACCGTGTTGAGCTCGCCCTCAGCCGCCGCTTTACCGGCGACCTTTGTCCCTCGGATGCCGAGCGTGGCGACCGGCGTGCGAACCGTCATTTCATCTGGGTTGTTTGCCGCGATCTCGCCGGAAACAAACACGAACACGCCTTGGACCACCGAAAAGCTCGACGAGCCTTCGAGTGACGTCGGATCGAAAATCAGTTCGTCCAACACCATACGCCCGTCCTCGCCGAGCGAGAACTCCGTCTCGTCGATGAAGACGATCGCCACCGCCGCCCCGGCGCCGGTGTCCAGAACGTCGCCCTGGTAGACGGGTGAGTCCTTGGACAGCGTCACCGTGACGCCATCGACCCTATTCGCCGTGACCGTGCCAACCATCTCGTCCACACGACCAATGGGCTGCGGCTCGACCCCATCCTCGGTCTGGGCATACTGCCCCGGCGCGGCCGGACCGGCGAGCAGCGCGACCAGGTCGGGAGGCAGCACGGCACCGCCTTCCGTCATCAATACTGGTGGCTCGGTGAGGGTAAAATAGTCCTGGATCAGAACCCTGTCGCCGTCCGGGCCGATCAGGAGTAGATCCGGCCCTTCTCGCACGAACTCGGCAACAAGCAGCATCGTGCCGTTGGGAATGACCAGCTGGTCTCCCGTGATGGCTTTTAAGACGACAATCTTGCCGTCGTCAGCGAAGCCTTCTTGTTCCCTGAACAACTCCAAGGTGGCTAAAGAGCTGCGATCTGTTTCGAGAGCCACCGTTTCCTCGCTCGATCTGCGTTCTTAGGGTTTAGCCATCAACAAAAATTTATATTACTCGGGTCAGGGACTGGGAACAAAACTAGGACAAATGAAAACGACGTGCCGTGACGGTCGTCACATGATCAACGCTGACCGCAAGGCCGGCGTATGCCGGGCAGGGTAAAGGAACCTATGCCGATATCAAGGTGATTCGGCGTGATCATGGCTTTCAGTCGCCAATTGGTATTGATGATGGAATTCCCTGCTTTATAGCATAGTAGCGAGACTATTAAGGCGTTTGGCCGAGCATCAAACTGGCTGGAGTCATTGTCGCTTCATATTTCAGTTCAATTCTACTACGGTTTCAATCATATATCCCTATCCGCGACGAACGCATAACAATAAGGCGAATACCCGTGAATTCTGTTGCCGATAATCCCTATGATGCTGTCCCTTATCTAAGCTACCCCTATACTCTGACGCGGCCAGCCAATCTCCACGCAGTCGGGACCTTGTTCGGTATACCCGCGCCTGATTTTCGCACGGCCCGCGTTTTGGAATTGGGCTGCGCCAGCGGTGGCAACTTGATACCGCTGGCATTTCATTATCCGGACGCCCACTACGTTGGTGTAGATTTTTCCGAGCGCCAAATCGAGATGGCGGCCAAAACGGTGTCGGAGTTGGACCTGGAAAACATCGAATTCATTGCCCGCCCGTTCGCCGACATGCCGACATCGGATAAGTTCGACTATATCATTTGCCACGGCGTCTACTCTTGGGTGGACGATGACGCCCGGAGGCGAATTCTGGAAATCTGCCGCACCCAGTTGGTCGAGAACGGGCTCGCCGTTATCAGCTATAATACCTTGCCGGGTTGGAACATGGTGCGCTGCCTGCGTGAGATGATGCGCTATCACGCCAAGCTTTTCGACGACCCCACGGAAAGAGTAGCGCAAGCCATGGAATTGTTACGATTTGTTCGCGACAACAATGCGGAAGGCAGTGCTTATCGCACCGTCATTGACAGCGAAATCAATCGTCTGAGTGAGAAAACGGTTTCCTACGTCACGCACGAACATCTGGAATCAGAAAATAATCAATTCTATTTTCATGAATTCGCGGCGCACCTGGAACAGCACGGTCTTCAATATGTCGGCGATAGCAACATCGCGCACATGTATGTGGACAATTTACCCGAAGACGCCGCTGAAAAGTTGAAAGCGGTGACCGATATTCTGCGCCAAGAACAATATATCGATTTCATCCTCAACCGTCGCTTCCGTTCCAGTATAGTCTGTCCCGAAGCGGCCGTGGTGGAACGCAATTTGCGTCAGGAAGCAATCCACAAATTTTATCTCTCGACCCCGATCAAACCGGACGAGGGGGACCTCAAGGCCAAAACCACCGATACGCGCTTTCGCGATAGCAGCGGAAAAGTGGTGTTCACCGCCCACACCAAGGAAATAGCAGTTTTGTTTGGTGAACTGTCTGAAAGCCTGCAGCCGATCAAGAGCGGGGATTTGGTCGATATGGCAGCCAGAAATCTCGATGGCGCCGACCGCGATCTTTTACGCGGGGTCGTTGAGGAATTTGGAATACGACTGGCCCTTAAAGGCCTGATTACCCTGCGCACTGAAGCAGGTAGTCATGTTTCGCATGTATCCAAGATGCCTAAAGCGTCTCGATTGGTACGTCACCAGGTTTCTATTCATGACTGGGCAACTAACACGTGGCACGAGAAAGTTGGTCACGACCTCTTTACCCGTATTCTGATCGGGTATTTGGACGGCAGCAATAGCCTCGACGATCTTTGTCAAATCATGTCTGAGCAAGTCGATAAGGGCGTTCTCACCGTTCAGATTGACGGCAAGGACATTGCCGATGCCAAGCAGCGCCGTCTCGTCATCAAAAGTTTGACTGAGACTGCCCTCGGCAGCATGGCCCAACATGCTCTGCTGGTGGCTTGAAAATATGCTCCTTTAACCCACTATTCAGACTATCGGGCCATTAGTGCCTTGTAGGCGGCCGTGAAGCCGGTCAGGGAGGCTTCCACAACAATCGTTTGTGCGCCGCCAAACGGGATGAAGCCGACTTTGAGAAGCTTGCCCTGACGAAAGCCCCAGAGTAGGTCGTCGGATACGAGGGCCACCGAACGACAACCATCATTGGTACAAGTCTGGAGGGTGAGTTGCGTCGGTTCGCCATCATCGGACTGCATGACTACTCCAGATTGGAAATTCAGGCCCAGCGGAAGCATGATTATAGCGTAGAGCTCCTTTCCTTCGCCGAGGGCACCGATCTTAATGTCAAGCAACAGGCCCGAGACATTATCCTTATTGTAATTCAGTGTTTGATTGAGATAACAGAGTTCGCCTTGTCCCTCGCTCCTGGCTTCACAGCGTAGAAACCAATCACCAAACCTCTGTGGTTCCGTCGCCGCTGCTGCGGGCGCGGAGATGAAGCAGGGGGCGCTCATTATCGCTATCGTGAGGGCAGCAATCAGGGCTCGCATTTTGATTATTTTCCGCGCTACTCCGGCAGGCATGGCGCGGCCACCCTTTCTTTCTCTGAATTCTGCGGCCATCTGGGTTTTTCCTTTTCTCATCATTGGCGATTACAATCTATCCGCAATTATTCTTAACGACCACCAGATTTGAGCAGGGCGTGTGGCGCCAACTCGGTTGATGGGGTTTTCAAAGTAGAGTTTCATAACAGGGTTGGAGTTTGACGCTGGGGTTTAATGCGGCGGCGAGAACTGTGTGGGTCGGTGGACGCGGGCCATAATTTGTATTCAGGCCTTTGTCACACGGGCACACCAAGCACGCGTTTGATAGGTCGCCTCAATATGTCGTAACCCTTTAGTTTTCTGTTGCACGAAACGCAGAAATTTTTGAAACCGTTTCTCCCCAGCTTGTACACGAACATCGTTTACGGAACGCCAAATTCCAATATATCGCTCAGGCGACATATTTTCGACATGAGTGCCTTCCAAATAGAGCGGTGTCTCAAAGATGGCACAATCACTCAACCTGGCACTTAATGCGTCACAAAATGCCGATCGTCCCGTAGATACACGGTCTAGGTCTGGAACAATCTCGCTAAGGGTGGCTTCTATTTCGGCTAACAAAGGATTGGCATCAATCTGTCGGGTATTCCATAACGCGCAAAAACGACCACCGGGTCGGAGAACCCGGTGAAATTCCACCGTCGCCTTGTTAAAGTCGGCCCAATGAAGTGCTGATGCCATACATATTAGATCAGCTGACTCATCGGGGAGGCCAGTATTTTCTGCATGCCCGTAATTCCACTGAATATCAAGTAAGGCGCTGTCCCTCACTCCCCATTTTTGCATATCATTGTTAGGTTCGATTGCTATGGTGGTTTTGGCGTGTGGGGCCAGCATCCGCGTCCAAATGCCTGTGCCAGCCCCGACATCGACAAAATCGATTTCATTACTGGTGGACATCAGCCCGAGGATTGCATCTCGTACTTCTAGCGAATAACTCGGACGGTTAGCCGCATATTCTGCAGCAAGATTTGAAAAATCTCCGTGGGTTAGTTCCATGGCGCAACAATCGGCAACATCACCTCAGTACCCTTTATTGATAATTGTTCTGGTGACTACAATGGTATCAGTTCGGCAAGTTTACCATCTCCAATCGTGGGGCCAAGGATTCCCCTGACTGTCGAGCGGTTCCCTATAAAGGTCTCAGTCTTTTTGAGTATCTGCCTCGCACCATTTTCCATCAGTGGGATAGCATGCGATTTCAACTTGTTGTTGTGGTAGAGGCTGTAGCAGGGAAGTCACGTCAGTACTTTTTTGGATTTTATTAGGCAGCGTATTCAAATGCTTAAAGATGGTTGACCAGCCTTCATCAACGTCGCATGTCATAGTAACGCCACTACACGAGATATTATCGACCATTCCTTGAATTAAAAACTGATTTAGTGGATTGGAACTGTACTCAGAAATAATCTTGTCGATTGCTCGTTCTAATTCATGAAAAGTTGCCGGTAAATTTAGGTAACTCGTATAGCGACCTGCCATCGAAGAATTAGCATGATCTTCCTCAACCGCGCTACTGCGTACAGCAAGCCCCGTCAGAGGATGAAAATAGTGGCAAATCGTTGCGAAAGTGGCATTGCGATCTGCATGCCATTCGGATGCTAGGAAAACAAACGAAGACGGTATACGAAACCAAGTTGTAATTGTCGAAAGACTATTCAGAGTCTCAGCTTTTGTAACGAAGAAGCCGCCGTCCGCGGAGTGATTCATTGGGTGCTTAACCAAAATTTTAAGATTTTCTGAGCCAAGAAATCTGGTGTCTCAGATCCATCATTAATGATTGTTAGGTCCGGGGTATCGGGTGGGTGAAACGGAATATCTATTCCGACAACATTGGCGGGGCTTTCGTTTGAAGACACACTGCGGTAAAGGCCATTTTTATTTCTTTCAACTAATATTGGAAAAGGAACTTGAACATAGATTTCAAAATAATTTTCATTATGTAAGCGGTTCCAATTCCAGATCTCCGGAAACAATGATATTGTTGCACAAACTACGTTTTGTCCTTGTCTTGTTAAGTTTTTGCATAACCGGGCATACTTATATGCAAGTGACAGCCTTGTAGATTGTGAATACGGATTTTCCGTGCTGCTCGTAGGAAAAATTTTTCGCAGTTCATCTCCATCAAAAAATACGACGTTATCATAACGTTCTCTCAACAGTTCAGTGAATATTTCACCAATGGATGTTTTTCCAGCGCCAGATAACCCGGTAATCCAAAATAGACATCCTGATGTTGTATGTCTCAACTGATTTCCTTTATCGAAGAGGGAAACAATGTAGTATAAAGTTATTTAAGTTTTGGTGTTATGAGATTAGGCATCCCATAAAAAGTTTTTTGTTGGTCTACTAATTGCCAAATAGATTTTATCTTATTACGAAGAACCTGGAAGGGAAAAAAATCCTGGGGTCTCCAAACCCCATTGGATTGTTTTTGCACCCACTGGTATTCAAAATCGAAGGGTTCATCAAGTAAGTCACGGATTTTTCGCAGATCCGTCCTGAATGTTTTGTCGTCTTCATTTTGATACCCATAATGAGTACGAAAATAATAAAATAATGTGGAAAAAATCCAGATATCTTTTTCAGAAAAAATTATTCCTGGTTTTCTTCGAATACTTTTCGGATCAAAGCCCTTGATTTGGGGATTTAGAGGTGAATAAGGACCCCAGTACGCCAGCCCTTGGAATGTGCTTTTGTAGAGAGATGGGTGATCGGGTATGCCTATCCATTTTGCCACTTGTGGCATCAGATATTTAGCCTGGAGTTTTACATCCTCTAGACGCACAGCTGCTGAGTCAAAGCATAAAAATGGTGTGATCGATAACTGATCATGCACACTGGTTAACACTTTGACGAGATTTAAGTACTCAGACTCAAATAATCTATGTTGCAGGCCTTTCCCATGATCAGTATTCGTTACTGTAGGTCTATGGGTGCACAGTGCAACCCAGCTTTCTAAGCTTTGGACAGGTTCACGTATAGTTATAAGAAAGCGTGTGCGAGGGAATTGGGCGAGAAAATTAGCAAGTTCGCTTGGTGTTGGATTATGGATATGGTAAAATATATTTTTTGGAATAATTCCCCGGTCAAGGGTTTTTTCAAAGGCCAAATGTATAAGTTTGAACAAAAGTTTGGGATTTAACTGATCATGTTCGGAAAGGAAATTGAGAAGATGTTCAGAGAAGGTGAAGCGGTCCAGGGTTAGAACTTGATCTCTGGCGTCTCCCATTGCAGTGCAACCAGTGTTGCGACCGACACCAGCAGTGGTTCCAACGCTGTCCGAATGAAGCAAAATATTGCCAAACAAAGGTTGTACACTTTGCGCGTCAAATAGGGGGTCGAAATGCTTCACTACCGCTGTTGTAGCTATTTCCCGCCAACGAGGGTTGTCAGGGTCACTATAAATTTGCGGCCATACTTTTGATCCGAAATAACCCTGAAAATATATTGATGGCAAGGTTGCAATATCTGGATGACCGTCAAACAAACTGTGAAATAAGAGAGACCCTGATCGACCAACCGTTAATAACGCAATGACCTCCTCCAGAGAATTAGAATTAGGTGCTGGACTATGTGACTCTGCCGGTGGTTCTTTACCTAAATGAGTTTGAGTGGGTGCGTAGTTGGATTTGATAGCTAACGCCTTTCGATAATTGGCAATAGCATCGTCGAGGTGGCCAAGGTTTCGTAGTGTGTTACCGAGATCGTTAAGCCCTTGAAAAAAGTAGGGATCGATAGAAAGGGCCTTCTCAAAACTGCTGACGGCTTTTTCTAGCTTGCCACAGTCCTGGAGCGCAGCGCCGAGATTGTTGTGCACCTCAACATAATCTGGCTTGAGATCCAGTGCCTTCTGATAGCTCGCCATTGCATCCTCCAGCCTGCCAAGGCTCCGGAGCGTATTGCCGAGGTTGTTGTGTGCTTCGGTGTAGTCGGGATTGAGGGCGAGCGCCTTCTGATAGCTAGCTGCCGCCTCCTCCGGCCGCCCTAGATCCTGGAGCACAGCGCCGAGATTGTTGTGCACCTCAACATAATCTGGCTTGAGATCCAGCGCCTTCTGATAGCTGGCCATTGCCTCCTCTGGCCTGCCAAGGCTCCGGAGGGTATTGCCGAGGTTGTTGTGTGCCTCGGTGTAGTCGAGATTGAGGGCGAGCGCCTTACGGTAGCTAGCTGCTGCCTCCTCCGGCCGCCCTAGATCCTGGAGCACAGTGCCGAAATTGTTGCGCGCCTCAGTGTAATTTGGCTTGAGATCCAGTGCCTTCTGATAGCTCGCCATTGCATCCTCTAGCCTGCCAAGGCTCCGGAGGGTATTGCCGAGGTTGTTGTGTGCTTCGGGGTAGTCGGGATTCAGGGCAAGTGCCTTATGGTAGTCGGCTGCGGCCTCGTCCAGCTGTCCCAAATCCTGGAGCGCAAGCCCAAGGTTGTTATGCGCCTCTGCGTAATCGGGTTTGATGGCGAGGGCCTTCGTAATAAGGTCAACGGCGATATCGTTTTTTCCTACCTGATGGGCCACCACACCAAGCAAATGCAAGGCGACGGGTTGATTGGGGTTGGCCTGCAATATCTGATTATAGATGGTTTCCGCCTGAGATAGGCGGCCCTCTTTGTGATGCTGCAGGCCAAGGTCTATCGCTTGCTGAAGGGTTAGAGTCTGTTGCTGCTCAGACATCCTGTGCCTCAATGAACCACTGTTGGGTGGCTTTAGCCATCTTGATGCTCCCGTACTTTAACTTACAGCGATAGATGCAGCTCTCGACAATGTCATGGTGTCTAACAAATTTGGAACACTGATCCCAGTCTGTTTATTTATCTTGATTTGGGCTAAGTTTTGATATTACTGCATAATATCAATCAGCTATGGTGCATCAAACACGTGACAGAAAAGCCGTCGGTGAGGCTTATCTTTCGGCCTTTTAGCGGTGGTCTGATGGTCACGGTGCACGGACCGTGAGGCGGTAAACAGGCATGTCGGCCTAAAAGAAAGATCCGGGTCCTTTTTCAAACAATCTTAATGAAGTCCCCAAGTGCACATGACCCGGACGTCCTCAAAAGCGCCCCGTTGCCTCAGTCCGCGGCCGAATGCCCCCGCCTTGCACATACAGCCGGGCGTCCCGGTCGGAGTGGTTTCAGTAGTCGGTTTCAGAGGTACTGAGAACGGCTTCCGTGACCGCCTGAGGTGCTTCCTCTAGCCGAGTTTTGGTTGAAAGATTAGGTGGTGAGCATTTGAGAGTCGGCGCCAGTCCGTGTGGCCGATGCAGGAGCGCAGAAATAGCAATAGATAAGGGGTAGTTCGTCGGGGTTATAGGAGAAATTTTAATGTTAGCACTGGAGCAGCGCTGCGCAACGCGGGTTATGATTACTGCGCGGTCGGTGGCGGATCAGCGAGTTTAAGCTGAGGTTGCCCGGGCGAATTCTCCAACAACGGTAGCGCAATGTTTTAATCTACCGTGATCCTTAACGGGGACAACAGGTGAGGGTAATCCTTGAACTCGTTGAGAACATCCCAGCGGTCCATCAAACCCGCATGAAGTAACAGCCAGTTTCCACTGCGCTTAAATTGGTCCGGATCAATCTGGACCTTTTCTGCCATCATCTTCTCACAATCCAGCAACTCATCCAGCAGGGGACGAATTTCCTTCAGGTCCTTTTCAAAAGCAGCCGGGTCAGGTTCTCTGTATCCGAAGCGAACACTGAACGGATAGAAAAGTGTCCCCAGTACAAATTGATCCTGTTCACTGAATACGCTGCCAACGGATCGTTGAATGGAAGCTCTATCGAAAGGATCCATGGCTTTGTTTGTGTCATAATCTGGGCTCGAAGGATCCCCCCACCACTTCTTCCCTTGAGCGGTCATCTGATACAGGGTTGGGGAGTCTTTAATATCCATCCATGTGCACAGGCTGTGCAAGGTTGCCTCCGGCTTCGTCTTCAAATCCTCCAACCGCACACCCACCGAATCCCGCATCCGGAATGCAACTTGATCGATGGCGAAAAGCATCGAGAGGATGGCTTGGTTGAATTCGTCATAATTATTTTCAAGAAATGATTTGCCGACAAATGCTTCACAAGACTGGATCGGCTCGCGCACCATCATGAGCAGACGTGCATCAGGGGCATAGCGGAGAAAATTCAATTTGCTGAAATCATTAGGGTTATGAATGTGGTAGAACACCGTATGTTTTTTCGTCTTCGTCCCGAGAACCTTTTCAAACGCTGCGTGGACGACGAGAAGAAATAACGCCGGATCCACGTTTGTGAAATTCTCCATCAAACGAAGGGCCTCGGCGCAGAACTGGTCCCGGTCTAAGGACAGTGACTCGTTGCGGCCCTCCCCAACAGTGGTCATTCCTTCCTTGCTTCCTAAAAGGGAGGAATTCTCTCCTACTATACCGGGGGTGGACCTGGGGGAATTGGCGTCAAATAGGACCGCGAATTCATCGGCAAATCGTTCCGGTAGTCTGCGCCATCCGTCTGCAGAAATTTTATTCCATACCCCGGCATTAAAGAAGCCCCGGAGGTATATACTGGGCAGGGTAGAAACTTCAGGATGGCTGTCGAGCAGACTGTGGAGCAAACCGGTTCCACTTCTTCCAAAATGCAACATGCCAATCAGTTTATCTGCGAGGGCAGGTGGGGTTGCAGGTTCGTGATCTCTGCCGTCTATGAGTAACTCTTCGTCGACTTTGGGAGGTAATGCAGCCAGGGCTTTTTGGGCGGCTTTATCGGCCTCGTGTGGCCGAAACTTGGCCAGGTAGTATTCGAGCACTGCAAAGTCGGCAGTTGCACGAACCGCGTCGCTGAGCCCTTTTTTGTAACCGTTTTCCTTTTGACCTTTCTGAGCTTCAGAGAATGAGAGGGCTTTGGCAGCAAGCCTGAAGTTGTTCCAGGCCTCGGCGTAATCGGGCCTGATGGCGAGGGCCTTGTGATAGCTTGCTACTGCCTCGTCCAGCTTGCCAAGGTCTTGGAGTGATGCTCCGAGGTTGCTGTGTGCCTCGGCGTAATTGGGCTTGATCGCGAGGGCCTTTCGGTAGCTGGTCACCGCATCCTCCAGCTTGCCAAGGTCTTGGAGTGATGCTCCGAGGTTGCTGTGTGCCTCGGCGTAATTGGGCTTGATCGCGAGGGCCTTTCGGTAGCTGGTCACCGCATCCTCCAGCTTGCTAAGGTCCTGGAGTGATACTCCGAGATTGTTATGCGCCTCGGCATAATCGGGCTTAATGGCAAGTGCCTTGCCGTAGCTGACGACGGCATCTTCCAGCCTGCCAAGGTTCTGGAGCGCATTACCGAGATTGTTGTGCGCCTCGGAGAAATCGGGCTTGATGGCGAGGGCCTTGTGGTAGCCGGTAACGGCCTCGTCTAATTTCCCCAGGTCCTTGAGTGCATTGCCGAGATTGTTCCGCGCCTCGGCGTAATCGGGCTTAATGGCAAGTGCCTTGCCGTAGCTGACGACGGCATCTTCCAGCCTGCCAAAGTCCTGGAGCGCATTACCGAGATTGTTGTGCGCCTCGGAGAAATCGGGCTTGATGGCGAGGGCCTTGTGGTAGCCGGCAACGGCCTCGTCTAATTTCCCCAGGTCCTTGAGTGCATTGCCGAGGTTGTTGTGCGCCTCGGCGTAATCGGGCTTGATGGCGAGGGCCTTGTGGTAGCTGGCAACGGCCTCGTCCAGTTTCCCCAGGTCCCTGAGCGCATTGCCTAAGTTGCTGTGCGCCTCAGCCAAATCGGGATTAAGGGCTAGGGCTCGGGCGATCAAATCGACGGCAGTGTCGTTCTTGCCCACTTGGTGGGCGATCACGCCTAGTAGGTGCAGGACAGCAGGTTGATCGGGGTCGGTCTGCAATATCTGGTTATAAATACTTTCAGCCTCAGGCAAGCGACCCGCGTTATGGTGTTGGACGGCAAGGTCGATGGCTTGCTGGATAGTTAGCGTCTGCTGCTCAGGCATCTTTTACCTCAACGGGCCACTGTTGGGTGGCTTCATCCATCTTGAAGCCCTCGTATTTTGACCTACAGCGATAAATACGGTTCTCAACAATGTGCTGATGCCTAACAAATCAGTGCCATTGATCCCAGTCAATATGTTGGTCCTGGTCTGACCTAGACCTCAATAATATGACATAAGATCAGTAATTTACATGGTCGCTGAAGCGTCTTCCACGATCCGGGCAAGATGAGGGCCCCGAGAGCGCCGCTCGCGGGGCGTGGCCATGGTCGCGCCGATCGAGGTGAGCGAAGGCGGTGTTGGGCTTCTAGTTAGTGAAGGCTTGCTCAAAGAGCACCAAACGCGTGACATGGAAGCCGTCGGTGAGGCGGGGCTGTGGACCTTGGGGCGCTAAACAGGCGTGGCGGCCTGAAAGTAGGAGAAATTTTAATGTTAGCACTGGAGCAGCGCTGCGCAACGCGGGTTATGATTACTGCGCGGTCGGTGGCGGATCAGCGAGTTTAAGCTGAGGTTGCCCGGGCGAATTCTCCAACAACGGTAGCGCAATGTTTTAATCTACCGTGATCCTTAACGGGGACAACAGGTGAGGGTAATCCTTGAACTCGTTGAGAACATCCCAGCGGTCCATCAAACCCGCATGAAGTAACAGCCAGTTTCCACTGCGCTTAAATTGGTCCGGATCAATCTGGACCTTTTCTGCCATCATCTTCTCACAATCCAGCAACTCATCCAGCAGGGGACGAATTTCCTTCAGGTCCTTTTCAAAAGCAGCCGGGTCAGGTTCTCTGTATCCGAAGCGAACACTGAACGGATAGAAAAGTGTCCCCAGTACAAATTGATCCTGTTCACTGAATACGCTGCCAACGGATCGTTGAATGGAAGCTCTATCGAAAGGATCCATGGCTTTGTTTGTGTCATAATCTGGGCTCGAAGGATCCCCCCACCACTTCTTCCCTTGAGCGGTCATCTGATACAGGGTTGGGGAGTCTTTAATATCCATCCATGTGCACAGGCTGTGCAAGGTTGCCTCCGGCTTCGTCTTCAAATCCTCCAACCGCACACCCACCGAATCCCGCATCCGGAATGCAACTTGATCGATGGCGAAAAGCATCGAGAGGATGGCTTGGTTGAATTCGTCATAATTATTTTCAAGAAATGATTTGCCGACAAATGCTTCACAAGACTGGATCGGCTCGCGCACCATCATGAGCAGACGTGCATCAGGGGCATAGCGGAGAAAATTCAATTTGCTGAAATCATTAGGGTTATGAATGTGGTAGAACACCGTATGTTTTTTCGTCTTCGTCCCGAGAACCTTTTCAAACGCTGCGTGGACGACGAGAAGAAATAACGCCGGATCCACGTTTGTGAAATTCTCCATCAAACGAAGGGCCTCGGCGCAGAACTGGTCCCGGTCTAAGGACAGTGACTCGTTGCGGCCCTCCCCAACAGTGGTCATTCCTTCCTTGCTTCCTAAAAGGGAGGAATTCTCTCCTACTATACCGGGGGTGGACCTGGGGGAATTGGCGTCAAATAGGACCGCGAATTCATCGGCAAATCGTTCCGGTAGTCTGCGCCATCCGTCTGCAGAAATTTTATTCCATACCCCGGCATTAAAGAAGCCCCGGAGGTATATACTGGGCAGGGTAGAAACTTCAGGATGGCTGTCGAGCAGACTGTGGAGCAAACCGGTTCCACTTCTTCCAAAATGCAACATGCCAATCAGTTTATCTGCGAGGGCAGGTGGGGTTGCAGGTTCGTGATCTCTGCCGTCTATGAGTAACTCTTCGTCGACTTTGGGAGGTAATGCAGCCAGGGCTTTTTGGGCGGCTTTATCGGCCTCGTGTGGCCGAAACTTGGCCAGGTAGTATTCGAGCACTGCAAAGTCGGCAGTTGCACGAACCGCGTCGCTGAGCCCTTTTTTGTAACCGTTTTCCTTTTGACCTTTCTGAGCTTCAGAGAATGAGAGGGCTTTGGCAGCAAGCCTGAAGTTGTTCCAGGCCTTTGCAGAACCGGGCCTGATGGCGAGCGCCTTTTGATAGCTTGCTACTGCCTCATCCAACTTGCCCAGTTCAAGGAACACGTTTCCAAGGTTGTTATGCGCGTCAGCAAAATCGGGGTTAATGGCAAGAGCCTTGCGATAACTGGCTATCGCCCCATCCGGTTTGCCTAGCTCCTTGAGCGAATTACCGAGGTTGTAATGCGCCTCTGCGTAATAGGGCTTAGCGACTAAGGCCTTGTGATAGCTTGCTACGGCCTCATCCAGCCGCCCCAGATCCTGGAGCGCAAGCCCGAGGTTATTGCGCGCGTCAGCGAAATCGGGCTTGATGGCGAGGGCTTTTGTAATGAGATCGATAGCGATGTCATTCCTGCCCGTTTGATGGGCGATCGCACCAAGCAAATGCAAGGCGAAGGGTTGATCGGGGTCAACTTGCAATATCTGTTGGTAAATGCTCTCTGCCTGCGGCAATCGTCCGGCCTTGTGGTGCTGTACGGCAAGGCTTATCGTTTGCTTAAGGGTTAGCGACTGTTGCTGCTCAGGCATCTTTTACTTTAGTGGACCACTGTTGGGCAGATTTAACCAACTCGAGCTCCCGTAGTTTGACTTCCAGCGTTATATGCAGTCGTCGACAATGTCATGATGTCTAACAAATCAGGAACACTAATCCCAGTCTATATTTTGATGCTGGTCTGGCCCAGGTCTTGATATTATGACATTATATCAATCAGTTATATAGCCACGAATGCACCATCCACAGTCCATGTAAGATGGCAGCATCGCCTTAACTAGCCGGCAACAGGTTTCTCGTGACGGGTGACAAATTGGGTCAACTTGTCTCAAAACTAAAATAATATGGAGTTTCAATATTTTAATTCGCGCTCACCGACCATTTTTTTTCGATACCCTATGTCTAATCCGGGCTAACAGCTACCGCCTCCATATAAAATATAAATAAAACTAAGATCATCTAAAACTGATGAATATCAGAGACACTGTATGACAAAACTTAGCCAATGAAGCACGGATCTGAATGCCTATTCTTTCTCATTTGACGCCGATTTTCTGCAAAACCTAAAGGAAGTCTACCAGAGCAATATTGCACCATATTTTTCTAGTCTGGCTCCCGAGCCGGTGTTTGAGGGCGGGAGGCAGTTAAAGGGCACTTTATCTTGTGGGAGAACAAACATATTTCTACACTTCCTACGATAAGGCGCCCCTGCTCTGGGTTTCTAACGGCAACCAAGCTACGTATGATCTATTCTAAGTATTTTTTTGATGAATTAAACATAGGAGAAGAAGTCAAACGTCTCATCGACTACGATCAAAAAATCATTGTGTATTGCGATGTATTGCGGATTCTTTGTAATTGGCGATCGAGCGTATGACGAGTTTTGGCACGTGGATTATAAGCCTGGATCAAATGCCTATACACTTTTAATACCTTTGTTCCTTAACAGCGATGATCATGGGAATTTGCTCTACAAGGACAATAAGAACCAAAAGAAAAAGCACGTTTACACGTTTATAAGGCTGGAGAGGCATTAATTGTCGGCGATCATTTTTCCCATGCGACAGAACCGTTTCTACAAACTCCCCAAACACGCGTTTTACTGAGTCTGACGTTCGGCACGGATAAGGTGGAGCATTGGGAGACCTTAAAGCAAACCATCGAGCATCAGTCCGAGTTTTTCATCCGTCCTTGTGGCCATGTTACGGGCACGTGTAAATGTTTCGAAAAAGTCGTGACTGAAGTAGATTTACCGACGAAACAGCGACAGACTTTAAACTATACAGCAAGCGTTAGACCTTGGCGTGCAGCACCATACAGCCGGTCGTTTGTCTCAGGCGGAAACCATCTATAACCAGATATTACAGGCCAGTCCCGAACAACCTGTCGCCTTGCATCTACTGGGTGTGATCGCCCACCAAAGGGGAAGGAACGACATTGCGGTTGATCTAATTACCCGAGCCCTCAACGCTAAGCCTGATTATGCTGATGCACACTGCAACCTAGGTCTTCTGCTTATGGAACTTAGACGGCTAGATGAAGCGGTCATTCACAATCACAAAGCCCTAGACATCAAGCCCGGTTGCGCTGAAGCGCACTTTAAATCTGGGAAACGCGCTCAAGGCACTTCGAAGGCTTGATGAGGCAGTCGTTCACTGTCGTAAAGCCATCATTCTCAAGCCCGAATTTGCGAAAGCCCACCGCGGTCTAGCCGCAATGATTGATGACGGCCACCAAACTTGAGCGGAGTCAGTGGCGCCGGCTAGGTTAAACGGAAAAGCCTGAACCCTGACCCGGCCCCTATACACCAGCTGGTTCCCAGCCCTTAGAACTGCAGTTTGTCGACATGAGCGGTGATACTGTTCAGCGTGCCCTTTACCGACCCGGGCTCGCCACCAGGACGGAAACTCAGCCTTTTGGTGTCGTAGCGCCTGACAGCGGCCGATATGTTGTAAAAATAGCACACATATGCGTAATCCAAGGACAAAGAAATCGTTTATTGCACTACAACTATTTACATAAACCACTGCAGGGGGTACCAAACTGGCAGCGGAGGCTCCCTCGAGTCTGAGCACATGCGAGGAATGCTGTTTGTGAGCAAAGGATTAACAGTAAACGGTAGGGGCAAGTTGTTAGGCGCCTATCGAGCTTATTGTTTAGCTCTCGGAGAGCAAGGCGCAGGCTCAAGACGCTAGAGGAGCGGGGCTGATGCAGAAGGATTTGCATAGGATTGATACGCATACGCGAGGCGCCTGCACGGCGCACATGGTTCAGAAGAATTCAGCAGCTTGATGTAAACGGGGCAGCCGCTCCAGCTAACGGGAAATAGAGGAAAAGAAGCAAATGTCTGGTAACAAACAAATCACCGGTAAGAGCGCTTATCTTAAATTTCGCGGAAACCTACTAGGCAGTACCGCAATAGTAGCGGTTGTAGCTGTTGGAATTGCGGTCGGCGCGGGCCAGAGCAACAAGGTGCACGCCGCCGATATTAGCACATCCCTTGAAGCTGCTGGTGCGGATGCAGGTAATAACGGTGCTGTAGATACGTTTATTATCGATGCCACCAACGACGGCGAACCGACCAGTTCTGCGCTTACGTTCGGCACTGGAAACTCTGGTTTGACTGTCTCAAGTAATGGCCTTGATGCATCGGACAACGCTGATACCGGGCAGATCACGAGCATTACAAACACAGACAACGCCGGCACGAATACGTTGACCTTGAACGATGCGACCAATGGCGACGATTTGACCTTGGTGATCACCGGCAATATCGCTGGCGATGTGGGAACCGATGCGAACGATTTGGATATTATCATCAACGCCCTCAGCACCAATGACGGTGGTAATTCGACGTTGTCCCTAGGTGGCAATGTCGTTACGGGCACGGGTACGATCACCCTGACCGGTGATGTAAACGATACGCCGACTATTTTGTTTGCGGGCACGGGGGCGCAAGCCGTTGACTCGGCCATCGTAGTTACGACTGACGGGTTTGGTGTGTTGTCCGTTACCAACACTGGCGGTACCGTGTCGATCTCCGACATTATTGGCGTGGACGGCAATGGTTTGGAATCGATCTCGATCGCTTCTAGCGCGAACTTAACGCAAAAATTGGGCGCTACTGCTGGAACATTTAACGTTGTGGGCAACGTCGACAACGGATCGGGCGGCACGGGCGGCACATTGGTTGTCGAAGGTGGAGACGGTTCCACTACTACGGCTGGTGGCGCGGTTACCGCCATGGCGATAGAGGGCGCCGGTACGAACGCACTGACGACCTTGACCATCCAAGGTGGCGACGGCGGCACCGTGGGTGTTGGTGGCGCTGTTACTGCGACAGCCATCACCGGGGCGGTGACGGCAACGAATTACAACCTCACCGGTGGTAAGGGTGGCACTGCCGGTACTGCAACCACCTCCGGAGTGGGCGGTGCCATTGTAACGCACGTGCAGACGGGCAATGTCACCAGCGCCGTCACCATGACTGGTGGCACCGGTGGTGCGGGCGGTAACGCTGATGTTTCCGACGTCGGTGGCGCGGGTGGTGCCGTTGGCTCGACCGCTAATACTTTCAGCGGGTCGATCACCGGTACGACTACATTAACAGGTGGCGACGGTGGTGCCGGCGGTAACGGTGCTGGTGCTGTTGGTGGTCTTGCTGGTGCTGGCGGTGCTGTAACGGTAACCGATATAGCTGGTGGTATTACCGGCGCGTTGACCATCAATTCTGGCAGTGGCGGTGCTGGTGGTACCAGTGCAGCTAATAGCGGCGGCGTAGGTGGCATAGGTGGCGCCGTGACGGTAACCGCGGTTGGCGGTGTGAGCGGGGCAGTAACAGCAACCGCCGCAGACGGTACCGCTGGTGGCGCCGGCTCCACGGCCGCGGGCGCCCTCGGTGCTAACGGTGGTGCGATCGTAATTACGGATATTGATGGCGCTGTGGGAGGCAACCTGTCTATGGCTGCTGGTGATGGCGCTAATGGTGCCACCGGCGCTGCTACGGCCGGCGGTAATGGTGGTGTCGGTGGCGCGGTCACACTGAGCGACATTACAGGTTTGACTTCCGCGGGCCTCTCATTTGTTGCTGGCGCAGGCGGCACCGGTGGTACCAGCGGGGCGGCGGTAGGTGGTAATGGCGGTGCTGGCGGCGCGGCCATAGTTTCGGCCCTTTCGGGACCCGTGATAACTGGTGCCGTGGTGGTGACTTCCGGATCAGGCGGAACGGGCGGCGTCGGAACAGGTACGCAAGCAGGCGGCGTCGGTGGCGCCGGCGGTGCTACTAGCACGGTTACGATAACCAAGGCGGTTACTGGCAACATCACTTTGACTGCCGGTAGCGGTGGCTCCGGTGGTAATGCGGGCGCGGCGGGTTTTGGTGGCGCTGGTGGCGCCGGTGGTGCATTTGGTGCCTTTACCGCAAGCAGTTTGGTTACTGGTACCGTGACAGTTAATTCCGGCGCTGGTGGCGCCGGTGGTACTGCCGGCACGGCACCTGATAACGGTGGTGCTGGTGTAGTTGGCCAGGCAATCGTAGTTACAGATATTGCAGCCGGGATCAGCGGAAACTTGGTCCTCAACTCCGGCGCTGGTGGCGCTGGTGGCGCTGGCTCTGCTGGTGTAGGCGGTGCAGCCGCGAATGGTGGTCTCTTGACGGTAACTGCTGTTGACAATATCTCAGGCAACCTGACGGCAACGTCAGGCGGTGGTGGCAAAGGTGGTACCAGTGGCGGTACGGCCGTACCAACTGTCGGTGCGGTTGGTGGCGCGATCATCATCACGGTTGTTGATGGTACTGTGGGCGGCAACGTGTCTCTGACGTCCGGTACCGGTGGCCAAGGTGGCGCAGGCGGCGCTACCGTTGTCGGCCAGGCGGGTGGCAATTCAGGTGCCGTGACGCTGGCTGATATTGATGAAACTATTACTGGAACTGTGACGGCTCAAGGCGGAAATGGTGGCCTCGGTGGCGCCGGTGCGGCACAAGCGGGTGCCAATGGTGGTAACGGTGGTTTGGTTACCATTTCCGATCTCAGCAACCCAATTACCGGCAACCTTTCGATTGCCGGTGGAACCGGTGGCAACGGTGGCGCCAGTGTGGCGGCCGTCGGTGGCGACGGTGGTGTCGGTGGCGCGGGCACACTGACCAATATTACAGGCTTGACTTCCGCAGGCCTCTCTTTCGTAGCTGGCGGCGGCGGTACCGGTGGCGCGAGCGGGGGGACTGCCGCAGGCGGTACCGGCGGTGCTGGCGGCGCGATCATAGTTTCAGCCCTTGCGGGACCCGTGATAACTGGTGACGTAGTGGTGACTTCCGGCTCAGGTGGAACGGGCGGCGTCGGAACTAGTACTGGTGCAGGCGGTGTCGGCGGTGCCGGCGGTGCTACTAGCACGGTAACGACGGTCAAGGCGGTTACTGGCAACATCACTTTGACTGCCGGTAGCGGTGGCTCCGGTGGTAATGCGGGCGCGGAGGGTGCTGGTGGCGCTGGTGGCGCCGGTGGCGCATTTGGTGCCTTTACCGCAAGCAGTTTGGTTACGGGCACCGTGACAGTTAATTCCGGCGGTGGTGGCGCCGGTGGTACTGCCGGCACGGCACCTGATAACGGTGGTGCTGGTGTAGTTGGCCAGGCAATCGTAGTTACAGATATTGCAGCCGGGATCAGCGGAAACTTGGTCCTCAACTCCGGCGCTGGTGGCGCTGGTGGCGCTGGTAATGCTGGTGTAGGCGGTGCAGCCGCGAATGGTGGTCTCTTGACGGTAACTGCTGTTGACAATATCTCAGGCAACTTGACGGCAACGTCAGGCGATGGTGGCAAAGGTGGTACCAGCGCCGGTACGGCCGTACCAACTGTCGGTGCGGTTGGTGGCGCGATCATCATCACGGTTGTTGATGGTACTGTGGGTGGCAACGTGTCTCTGACGTCCGGTACCGGTGGTCAAGGTGGCGCAGGCGGCGCTAGCGTTGTCGGCCAGGCGGGTGGCAATTCAGGTGCCGTGACGCTGGCTGATATTGATGAAACTATTACTGGAACTGTGACGGCTCAAGGCGGAACTGGTGGCGTCGGTGGCGCTGGTGGGGCACAAGCGGGTGCCAATGGTGGTAACGGTGGTTTGGTTACCATTTCCGATCTCAGCAACCCAATTACCGGCAACCTTTCGATTGCAGGTGGCAATGGTGGAGCTGCTGGACTTGGTGGTACTGCGGCCGGCGGTAATGGTGGCGTCGGTGGCGCGGTCACACTGACCGACATTACAGGTTTGACTTCCGCGGGCCTCTCATTTGTTGCTGGCGCAGGCGCCACTGGTGGTACCAGCGGGGCGGCGGTAGGTGGTAATGGCGGTGCTGGCGGCGCGATCATAGTTTCAGCCCTTGCGGGACCCGTGATAACTGGAAACGTAGTGGTGACTTCCGGATCAGGTGGAACGGGCGGCCTCGGAACAGGTACGCAAGCAGGCGGCGTCGGTGGCGCCGGCGGTGCTACTAGCACGGTTACGATAGCCAAGGCGGTTACCGGCGACATCACTTTGACTGCCGGTAGCGGTGGCTCCGGTGGTAATGCGGGCGCGGCGGGTGCTGGTGGCGCCGGTGGCGCTGGTGGTTCATTTGGTGCCTTTACCGCAAGCAGTTTGGTTACGGGCACCGTGACAGTTAATTCCGGCACTGGTGGCTCCGGTGGTACTGCCGGCACGGCACCTGATAACGGTGGTGCTGGTGTAGCAGGCCAGGCAATCGTAGTTACAGATATTACAGCCGGGATCAGCGGAAACTTGGTCCTCAACTCCGGCGCTGGTGGCGCTGGTGGCACTGGCAATGCTGGTGTAGGCGGTGCGGCGGCCGTCGGTGGTCTCTTGACGGTAAGTGCTGTTGACAATATCTCCGGCAACTTGACGGCAACGTCAGGCGATGGTGGCGACGGTGGTACCAGCGGCGGTACCGCTGCGGCTACTGCCGGTGCGGCTGGTGGTGCGATCATCATCACGGTTGTTGATGGTACTGTGGGCGGCAACGTGTCTCTGACGTCCGGTGCCGGTGGCGACGGTGGTGCTGGCGGCGCTAGCGTCGCCGGTCAGGCGGGTGCCAACTCGGGTATCGTGACGCTGGCTGATATTGATTTAGCTATCACTGGTAGCGTGACAGCACAGACCGGCGCTGGTGGCGTCGGTGGCGCCAGTGCGGCGCAAGCGGGCGCAGCTGGCGGTGATGGTGCTGCGGTAATCATTAGCGATCTCAGCGGGACAGTCGGAGGCGGCATTACAGTGACGACCGGTGGCGGCGGAACTGGCGGTGCCGGTGCCGGTGCGGCGAATGGCGCAGCAGGCGGTGCTGGCGGTGCCTTTACTGGACTTGCTTCCCAAGCCGTTACCGGCAATGTCGTCCTAACCGGCGGTGCCGGTGGAGACGGTGGTGCCGCCGGGGCTGGCAATGGTGATGGTGCGGCCGGTGGTGTAGGTGGCGCAGTCGGGATGACCTTTGCAAGAGGTATTGACGGAACGCTTACTTTGGATGCGGGAACGACCGGCTCTAACGGCGCTGCAGGCGTGGGCACTGTTGGCACTGGCTCTGCGGGCGGCGCTGTTACGGTAACTCTCACCGCTGCGGCGGCGCAGACCATAACGGGTGCCGTTGACGGTGGTGCCGCCGGCGAAGGCACGATAAATATCACTGGAGCGGCGAACGCGACTACTTTCTCCAGCAATGTCGGCGCTACCAATTCGTTGCTTGCTCTAAGTCATACAGGTGCGGCTGATGGCACTTCGGCAGTGTTTAATGGATCGGTTTCGGCTACCACGATTACCCTTGATGCGACGAACGCTAGTCAGACGTCGGACTTTAATGGTGATGTAACTGCGACCAACATCGTTATCACGGATGGAGCGTCCAACGATGTTGCAACCGTTACGATGTTCGGTGATGTAGCAGGAGCGATCGCTATAACAGACGCTGATGGTACAGACGTCGACATCACTTTTGACGGTACCGGGGGCGCGCAGACGGTTAGCGGTGCAATAACCGCCGCAGCTGATGGCGCCGCCGATATTACAACCAACAACGCCAACGGCGTTACCTTCTCTAGCACCATTGGTGCCGAGGGCACGGACGTTGGCACCGTTACAGTAACCGCCTCCACAATCGCTAAGTTTAGCGGCGCCGTGAACTCCAATACGATTACGGTGAATGGTACGGCGACCTTTGGCGAAAACGCCAACGAAGCCGATACCACGCTGGTTATTCCGGGGGGCGCGACTATCAAGGTCGGTGAGGCGGTTGCCGCAGGCGAGACGGTGCTTGAGGCAACGGCCGTAACCATGGCCGGCGGCGCGGGAACGGTCGGTTTGCAAATGCCGGCCAACTTTAGCACCGGCACAATCACCCTGATCGACGATGACGCTGGCGGTGACGACATCAGCGCAGAAGTAACCGATTTCACGGTTGTCGATACCGCTTTGGTCAACTACACGGTAGCATCAGCCACTGGGGACACCAGCAATATTGTAGTCACGGCGACCAAGAACTCAATTGCGTCCATTGCCGGGTCCCTGGGTGTTTCTCAGTCGGCGGCGCAGTCTCTTGACTTAGGCGTTACCGCATCGTCGGCCGACGCTGTCGTTTCGGCGGCTTACTCGTCTGCGCTCAATGCCGGTGGCGCGGAGGCTAAGAAGGCCGCCGAGCAGTCGGAGCCGATCCAGGCTTCTGGAGCGAGCGCTGCGATAAGCGGCGGCGCGACGACCGTCACCAATATCGTATCGGGCCGTTTGGCCTCGGTGCGCGGTGAAAACAATACGGCCTACGCCTCCTCGACGCCCGGCCATACGGGCTTTGCGGCGGGCGACGGGGCTATGAGCAAATCTGCTTGGTTGCGGCCTTTTATTAGCGGCGCCGATCAGGACCAAAGGACCGATTCTGAGGGCGGCGAAATTGACGGCTATAATAGCTCGTCGACTGGCGTATCGGGTGGCTTCGATGGCATGGTCGGTGACCAAACCCGGCTCGGCCTCAGCTTTAGCTATGCTGATACCGAAGTTGATGGCGATGGAGTACAGAACGACAAGACCAATATCGAGAATTATCAGTTCACAATTTATGGTGACTATACAGCCGATAATATCTATTTCGAAGGTATGTTCAGCTATGGCACTAGCAGTATTGATACCAGCCGTGAAATTACCTTCGGTGGCCTCAATCTGTTGGCCAAGGGCGACTACGATGCCAATCAGTATGCGTGGCGTGTTGGCGCAGGCATACCAGTCATCAGAGGTAGAAGCGTTTTCACACCGAACGCGAATTTCCAGTACACATCCGTCGAAAGTGACACCTACACTGAAACTGGCGCGGGAGTGCTGAACCTGGTGGTCGCTCCGGAAGATTTGGACATGGCGGTGGCCAGCTTTGGCGTGAACTGGCAGTCTGCGTACCAATCGAAGGGCGGAACCTGGACGCCGCAAATTCGCACTAGCGTTTCTTACGACTTTGCTGGGGATGATGCAGATTCGGTGTCAAGATTTACTGGTCAGACCACGACTTTCACCACTAAGGGTGCGGAAGTTGAAGAACTTAGCGCTGCCGTTGGTGCCGGCCTGACCATGTCGACTGCAAATGGCTCCTGGGATGTTACCACCGATTACGACGTCGAGATGAAGACTGATTATCTCGCCCATACCGGTAGTCTCAAGGCGAAACTAAACTTCTAAAATCGTCAATCGAAAAGACAGGCATTGATGAGGCGGCCCCGTCGATAAGGCGGGGCCGCCTTTCAATTCAGCTCGGGAATTTTCCAACAACCAGCTAAATTTTAGATGAACGTGTGTATGAGGGATGCGGCAGTCGGGGCGTAAACTAATTCAGGCTACGGGCGTCACACCTACTGAACAAGGCAGATCGGTGCCCGCGGCAAGGCGCCATCCGCGGGCAGCGATTTTTCTCTCATGTCTTACGCTCCTCGTACTTGCTGCCTGCGCTGGCGTGGAAGACAGGCGTGATAACGCGCGGCAATTGGCGCATGCCGCTGGCTTGCATGCGCAAACCCTGGTGGGCGGTATCTTCAGATTGCAGACATTTTATCGCTTTCAGCCGCGCTATGGGGAGGGTGCCGAAACTTCCCTCAGGGTCTATATCGAAGGGGACGGCTTCGCCTGGATCAATCGTAATCGCATTTCACCCGACCCGACTCCGCGCAACCCCGTGGCGCTTAAATTGGCCGCCGCCGACCGCGCTGTGCCGATACTTTATGTCGCCCGGCCGTGCCAGTTTGGCGGCAATGGCCGCTGCACGCAGCAATATTGGACAAGCCACCGCTTTGCACCTGAGGTCATCGAAGCGACCTCGGCAGTTATCGATCAAGTCAAGAAAGCTGTGGGTGCGACGGCGGTCGAGTTGGTGGGCTTTTCGGGTGGTGGCGCGGTGGCGGTGCTTGTCGCCGCGCGACGCAACGATGTGATGAGCATCCGCACCGTCGCGGGAAACCTGGATCATGTGACCCTGCACCAACGCAAACAGGTGTCCCCCCTGAGCGGTTCGCTGAATGCGGCCGATGTCGCGGCGCAGGTTTCAACAATTCCGCAAATCCATTTTGTTGGCGCAGAAGACGATATTATCGGCGACTATGTCGCCGAATCCTACCGTCGTCGCGCCGCTGCAAGCAATTGTATCGCCATACAAACCGTATCCAGCGCCTCCCATGAAGATGGCTGGGAGAACGTGTGGTCGCGTCTTCTTGTCGCGCAATTGCCAAACTGCGATTAAGGTTCTCTTTTCGCACCAGTTTAGCCTGATGCATCGTATGATGAGTGCCGATCTGTTGCGCGACCATCGGCCTCTTCGTCGAGATCGCCAAAATGCACATGAAAACGCGCTCTGTAATGACATGTGGCTATAGGGACCCAGGCGCCTTCCGGGGCGGTCGCGTCCGAGATATGCGACACGGCAACAACGCCTCGCCCGTTCCGGGCGGCGGAGGATAGCGCCGTGGCGGAATTTAACCTCAGCAAGATCGTTTCCCTACTTGTTCTGCCGCCGAGCAGCGCCATACTTCTTATTCTGCTAGGCCTCTGCCTGTTGCGGCGCTTTCGCAGGTTTGCGCTCTCTCTGATGGCGTTGGGTGTGCTGCTTCTTTATGCGAGCAGCATGCCGCTCGTAGCAAAGGCCCTATGGCCGCGCGCTCATGATTTCCAAGCCGTAGTTGCTCAAACGGATTTGCATTCTGCTGCCGCGATCGTGGTTCTTGGTGCTGGACTATACGCCGCGGCACCCGAATATGGTGGGGATACGGTCAGCGGGGAGGGCTTGGAACGGATCCGCTATGGCGCCTATTTGCACCGCCTGTCAGGCAAGCCACTGCTTGTTACCGGTGGCAGGCCAAAACAAACCGTACTCTCCGAAGCGGCGGCGATGCAATATGTCCTCGAACAGGAGTTCGGCGTTGCCGTGCGTTGGCTGGAGGAGCGCGCACGAAACACACGCGAGAACGCCACCTATAGCCGCGAGATCCTTGTCGCCGAAGGGATCGATAAAATTGTTCTGGTGACACATGCCAATCACATGCCGCGCGCTAAAAAGGCGTTTGAGCGTGCCGGGTTCAATGTCTTGCCGGCACCTACCAAAATTCGTAAGCCGCAATCACTATCCTTTTTCGACTTTGTACCCAGCGCGGCGGCGCTGAACTCAACCTCGCGCAGTCTCCGTGAGTGGTTGGGCCGCGCTTGGTATGAAATTTTGCGCTTATTTGAATCTGATTTGCGATCGGTAACGGATGCCAATATAGGCAAGTCAAAGATTTTGCAGAGCTATGGCTAAATCTTGGCGGTGGGGGCTGAAGATCACGCCAATATACTCCCAACAACCGACGGATCGTAGGAGCCAGAATGCTGCTCAGGTTTGCTACATGGCTTTATGAAATTGTTATTTTGTGCTTTCAGTCTTCTCTAAATGAACGGTTAAAACTGTCTGACAGGGGTCTCATGATTGCCTCGAGCACTGTGCGCGCACCCGTTGCTATCATTACCTCGGCTTGCATACCTGGTTGAATCTTAGCTCCAGATAAAGCTTCGGCGATATCCTTCTCCGCTAGTTTTATCCGCGCGACGTAATAGCCGACGCCCGTCCGTTCATCATCAAGCCGGTCCGCAGACACATAAGTCACAATACCGGGAATTGGTTTTATGTTTTGTTGGCTGAACGCGGATATTCTCACTTGAGCATCCAGGCCCGGGCGCACGACGTCGACATCACCGGGATCGACGCGCACTTCAATGACAAGGGGGTCATCACTCGGGACAATATCCAACAGTGATGCACCGGGTCCAATGACGCCGCCAAGCGTGTGAACTCGGAGGCTCACGATGGTGCCGCCGATGGGCGCTCGGACTTCTGTTCGGATCAGCTTATCCTCGCTTGCGCGGATTCTATCTGCCAGGTCAAATAGTTCGGCTTGAGTCTCGCTAAGAAGCTGAACGACTTCATTGACCATCTCGGTGTTCAATTCGGAAATTCTTAGTTCGGCCTCTGAAATACTTTGCCTAGCCCGCGCAATTCCCGCTAGGTTTTGGCTTCGCTGGCCCTCCAGAGCCGCGGCTTCCCGCTCCAGTGCCAGCAAACGTGGACGTCTGGCCAAGCCCGACTCCACCAAGTGCCTAACATCGCTACTCTCCTCAGCGATCAGTTGGAGTTGCACATTTTCCGCCGCAATTTGTCCCTCAAGGCCGGTTATCTCTTCTCCGAACTGCGCTATACGCTGACGCAGTATCTGTGTTTGGTGATCTAGAGATTGTTGCCGCGAGGCAAAAATATTTATCTGCCCCGCAACGGTATCAATGACCTCCGGCTCCTCCAATCGATCAAGCAGCCATTCCGGAAAAAGAATTTCCGTTTGACCATCGCGTTCGGCGATCAATCGCGCTTCAATAGCGCTCGCTGTAATGTGGCGGCCTTGCAAAAGCTCAAGCTCGGCGCGGGATTGAATTTTCTCTAGACGTATGAGTGCTTGTCCGGGGGCCACGATGTCGCCATCGCGCACCAATATTTCACTGATAATACCGCCTTCAAGGTGTTGAATAGTTTTTCGGTTGGTATCAATGGTGACTTCTCCTGGGGCGATTGCCGCGCTTTCAAGCGGCGCCAATGCAGCCCAACCACCCAGGGCACCAAAAAACAATGCAATTATGACGAAACCGATGATGATCGGGAACCGCAGCCCAAAACGTCCTCCCATTTCCGAGTGAAGTTCGCTGGAGCCAGCCTTGGCCGAAATTTCCATCGCCGAACTCCCTCAGACTGCCTGTGGTGCCGATGCTTCGCCACTCGGTGCCATGACTGCAGGTAGGACTTCGTCGCGTGGTCCAAAGGCGTGCATCGTGCCGTCGCGTAGTAACAGTACCTTGTCCATGTTGCGCAGAATGCTGGGCCTATGGGCGATCACTACCACTGTAATATGATTTTCGCGCAAGGCTTGTATTGCTTCTATAAGTGCAGCCTCGCCTTCGCTATCAAGGCTGGCATTCGGCTCGTCCAACACGATGAGTTTGGGATTACCATATAACGCCCGCGCAAGAGCAATACGTTGCCGTTCGCCGCCCGACAATGCGGCACCATCTTCGCCGATTTGCGTTTCATAGCCTTTCGGCAGGCGCATGATCAGATCGTGAACTCCGGCCAACTTGGCCGCTGCTATAATATCGATGCTTTCGTCTTCTCCCATACGGGCGATATTTTCGCGAACCGTGCCGCTGAAAAGTTCAACATCCTGCGGCAAATAACCAATATATTGCCCGCGATCTAGTGAATCCCACTGGGCCATGTCCATGCCATCCAGACGTGCATGGCCGGCACGCGGTGTCAAATTACCGATGAGGAGGCGCGCCAGTGTAGTTTTTCCGGATGCCGACGGTCCGATCAGTCCCATCGTCTCACCGGCTTCCAGTCCAAATGTAATGCCGCGCAAAACGGGATCAGAGCCGCCTACATGTACGTAGGCCAAGCCTTCGACACTAATATTTCCGCTCGGTGCGGGCAGTGGCATCGACGCCGGTTTTGCCGGCAATTTTTCCAGAAGCTGCTTGACGCGCTTGTAGGCGTCGCGGGCGGCGATAGCCGAGCGCCACACGCCGATAGCCTGCTCCACCGGCGCCAGGGCACGCGCCATCAGTATCGAACCCGCAATCATCACGCCCGGTGTGATCTCACCCTGTAGAACAAGTAAGGCGCCGGCTCCCAACATAGCGATCTGTAAGATGAGGCGGCCGAGTTTAGAGGTTGATGTGATTATACCGCTGCGGTTGCTGGCCCGCGCCTGTAATGTCGTGGTTTCGATATTCTGGCGTTGCCAGCGCTTGATCAGATTAGGGGTCATTCCCATGGCTAGCACCGCGTCGGCATTGCGGGCGGCAGCTTCTGCCTGCTGCAGAGACTGAATCGAAGCCGCGCTGGAACGTGCAAGTAATTTTCGTGTCGCCAATTCGTTGACCAAAGCAAGGATAAACAGAACGCCGGCACCCACCAGGGATATCCAACCCAGTAGGGGATGCAGGAAAAAGACAAAGGCAATAAAGATCGGCGTCCAGGGTGCATCCATCAAAGGAAAAATTCCGGAGCCGGTAAGAAAGGTGCGAACCGTCGAGACGTCGCGCAACCCCTGAACCGAAGGCTTGCCGCCGAGTATCGTTGCTTCTATGCCATTCGCCAGCACGCTGCCGCCGATACGTCGATCGATCCATGTGCCAATCCATACCAGAACTCGGCCGCGCACCACCATCAATCCAGCCATGGTGAGCAAGGCTAAAATCGTAATAACCGTCAATACTATCAACGTATCGGTGCTGCGACTGCTGAGCACGCGGTCAAATACCTGTAGCATGTAGAGCGGTGTAACCAGCATCAACAGGTTAATAAACAGACTAAACAAGGCGACAGACAAAAACCCGCCGCGGCAGGCGGCAAGCGCGTCTCGCAGTTCCATGCGAGCATGTTCTTTCACAGCGTCGCCTCAACCGGTTTTCTGGTGTCCCCGAAAAATCGGATTGCCGTGCTGATTGATACCACGCTGGTCGTCAAGAACTGGCTTTGGATGTGCACTGCCTGACCCTTCTGGACCTAGTTAGAAAATGAAATCATCTTGGTGAAGGTTGTTGAGGTCGACACCGAGCAACGTAATCGAATCACCGCCGCCAAAGTCGATGAACGTGTTCTGACCTACTTGCCTGGCAATGCCCTGTACACCGTCGAAGTTGCTGATCGCGGAGGCCTCTGTCAGGTCAATGACGTCGTCGGTGTCGGCTCCGGCCGCAAAGTCAGTGATCGTGTCATCGTTTCCGCCATTGGTAAATATAAACAAGTCGTCGCCGGCACCGCCTTCCAGTCGGTCGTTACCGTCACCGCCGGTGAGAATGTCATCTTCATTCCCACCGACAAGAATATCGTTGCCGTCCGTACCAGCGAGTTCTGACGAGGCTTCAAATATC
>Ga0315338_1000217_pt1 | contig 200116 bp, 176 predicted proteins | sample ASW8metaG_FD_204518 | JGI IMG/M metagenome (GOLD analysis project Ga0315338, IMG submission 204518) | Ammonia-oxidizing marine archaeal communities from Monterey Bay, California, United States - ASW #8 | ecosystem: Environmental > Aquatic > Marine > Coastal | place: USA: California | collected...
TGATCCCGCCCGCCCACCCTGTATGTCTGCGGGGGCTGTTGCCCCCGCTGCCCCCACTCCCGGACCGCTTCGCGGATTCGCCGGTCGAACTCCCGGCGCCGATGCTCGGCGCAGATGAGACCGGGTCGGCTGCGCAACCTCGGGGCTTTGTGCCTTCGGCTTCTGCTCCGATCGCTTGGCAGACAGTTCCGAATGACCGGGGGCGTGAGCGGTCGCTCTTGTTCCTCTGAGCTGGTGAGGGTCCGGAACGGACCTAGCGGCTGCCGCTGCCGATGTTGAGGAGGTCGCGGGCCATGACGATGCGCTGGACTTCGGAGGGGCCTTCGCCGATGCGGCGGATGCGGAGTTCGCGGTACCAGCGCTCCATGGGGAGGTCTTTCGACATGCCGAGGCCGCCCATGATTTGCATGCAGCGGTCGACGACGCGGCCGGCGCCCTCTGTGCTGACGAGCTTGGCCATGGAGGACTCGAAGCGGAACGGGAGGCCTTTCTCAGCCTTGTCGGCGGCGGCGAGGCAGGCCCAGCGAGCGGTGCGGATGTCGATCTCGTTGTCGACGAGCATCCATTGGATCGCCTGGCGGCTGGCGAGCGGCTCGCCGAACGTAACGCGCTGCTTCGCCCAATCGACAGCCATCTCGTGGGCGAAGACGGCGATGCCGATCCCGGCGGCCGAGTAGGGGATGCGGTTCCGCGCGAGGTAGTCGTTCGCGAGGGCGAAGCCGCCGCCTTCCTCGCCGAGGAGGTTGGCGTGGGGGACGCGCATGTCGGTGAAGGACAGCTCGGTGGTGTAGTGGGCACGGAGGACCTGGACGAGGCGCTCGACTCGGAACCCAGGGGTGTCGGTATCGATGATGAAGGCCGAGATGCCCTGGCGGCCTTTCGAGGGGTCGGTGCGGACGTAGACGATGCCGTAGTCGGCGGTGTCAGCGCCGGAGTTCCAGAGCTTGCTGCCGTTGATCACCCATTCGTCGCCATCGCGGACGCCACGGGTCTGGATCGCACGGGCGGGGTCCGAACCGCCACTCGGCTCGCTGAGGCCGAAGAAGCCGCTCTTCTCGCCGCGGATGGTCGGCCAGAGGTACTGCTCTTTCTGTTCATCGGTGCCGTTGTAGAGCTGGCCTTGCGGCCCGTTCCCGAAGACCCCATAGGCGGGCGCGTAGAGGCCGGCGCGGTGCTGCGAGATCTCCTCGGCGACGAGGGTGCGGGTGACCGTGTCGACGCCGGGGCCGCCATATTCCTCGGGCACGTCCATCTGATAGAGGCCCATGTCCTTGACCATCTGCCGGAGGCGCTCGTCGTCCTCGGGGCGGAGGGTGAAGGCGTCGGGATCGAGGTCGGCTTCGAGCGGGCGGATCTCCTCGCGGATGAAGCGGCGGACGTTGTCGATGATGAGCTGCTGCTCATCGCTGAGTTCAAAGTCCACGTTCGGCGTCCTCGCTCTTCCAGTGGTAGCGGCCCAGGGTTGGCGGTTGTTCGGGGTCCTCGAGGTTGCCGGGCGGCAGGGTCTCGTGGTCCTCGTTGTAGCGGGTCAGGATCTCGATCCAGCGGCTGTAGTAGTTGTGGTTGACCTCGAAGCGGTAGAAGCGGGCGCGGCCGCGCACTGAGGGCAGGTCTTCGCCCATGCGCGGGTGGTCCCAGTTCTCGCGGTCGAGGCGGTCGCTGGTGCTGAAGTGGCGGAACAGCTCGCCGCGTAGGCCAAACGGGGACTTGCCGCTCGCTTTGCCGATGTAGAGGGTCTTGCGGTCCTCGTCGGCGAGTTCGTACACGCCCATGGCGCCCGGCAGCTTCTTCGCCTCGAGCGTGTCGTCCCACTCCGTCCAGTCCTTCTTGATCCGCACTACTACGCCTCCGGTTCGAAGAGGAGAGCGGCGCCGTCGTCGCTGACAGGCTCGAAGCGTGGCTGGAGGCGCATGCCGATCGAGACGGCGGAGGGGTCGAGGTCGAAGATGGGGCCGAGCATGCGCGGACCTTCGTCTAGCTGGACCGTGGCGACGACGTAAGGGAGTCGGTCGCGGAACGCGGCGTGGTACGGCTGATGGACGACGACGAAGGAGTAGACCTCGCCGTGGCCCGGGACGGTCTGCCAGTCGACCTTGGTGGAGCCGCAGGCGTAGCAGAAGGTCTCGGGCGGGTGCTGGTGGGCGCCGCAGGCGGCGCAATGCTGAAGGCGCATTTCGCCGGCGCGGAGGCCGGCCCAGTAGGGCGCGGTGAGCTCGGTCTCCTCGGGGAGGAGTTCGGCCATTGGTGCGAACGAGGGGTCGACTGCCATCGCTAGCCCTTCGAGACGATCATCGTGGAGTGGGTGGTCATGATGCCGCCCTGCTGGCTGACGAGCCCGACCTCGGCGTCCTTGACCTGCCGGGGGCCACCCTCGCCGCGGATCTGCCGGACGGCCTCGACGACGAGCTGGGTGCCGGGCATGCCGGTTTCGGAGAGCAGGCCACCCGAGGTGTTGACCGGCAGCTCGCCGCCGACGTGGGTGCGCTGGTCCTCGAAGAACGCGCCACCCTCGCCCTTCGCGCAGAAGCCGTACTCCTCGAGGGTCACGATCGGGACGATCGTGAAGCAGTCATAGATCTCGCAGAAGTCGATGTCTTTCGGACCAAGCCCGGCGTTGCGGAACGCGGCTTCGCCCGAGACGGCCGCGCCGCTGGTGGCGAGGTCGCCGCGGCGGAAGAAGTCCCACGCGGGGTGGCCCTGGCCGATGCCCTCGATGTAGACGGGGTCCTTGGCGAGGTCCTTGGCGCGCTCCTCGGTGGTGATGATGTAGGCGGCCCCGCCGTCGGAGACGGGGCAGCAGTCGAGCAGCCGGAACGGCTCGGCGACGAAGCGGGAGTGCTCGTAGTCCTCGCGGGTGATCGGGTCCTGGAAGACGGCGTTGGGGTTCATGCTGGCGTGGTGGCGATGCGCGATCGCTACGTTGGCCAGCTGGTCGTGCGTGGTGCCGTACTCGTACATGTGGCGGCGGGCGATCATCGCGTAGCTGGACGGCGCGCCGAATAGCCCGGCGGCCGCATCGTCGCCGCGAGGGCGCGCGTACGTGGACCGAGTGCCGCTCCTCGGGTTGTCGCCGTAGGAGATGGCGATGTAGTTCGCCTGGCCCATGGCGAGCGCGCTGATCGCGTACTGGATGAGGCCAATGTTGCTGGCGCCGGCCTGGTCGAGCGTGCCGGTGACCTTCGGGGTGATGCGGAGCGCCTCGGCGACCTTGGGCGCCCAGAGCATCGGGAACGTCGAGGTCGGGGCTTTGGTGAGAACCCCGTCGATGTCGTCCTTCGACAGCCCCGCATCATCGATCGCGTTGCGGATCGCGAGCACGTTGTGGGCGAGCTGCGACATGCCGGGGACCTTGCCATATGGCGTCTGGCCGACGCCGACGATGCAGTAGCGGCCCTCAAAGCCCTTCATCGAACCCCCTCAACCGGTCGCTTGGTCTGTGCACGGTGTGCTGGCGGCTGTCGTTCTTATGCTGTCGTTCTTATACAGGCGATGCGCCCGCCCGGACCAGCCGTTGGCCGACGTCTGGACGACCAGAGTCAGGCCGCAGGTGGCGTACAGTGCGCGCGCAGGCGCGCGTGAGCGTTCCGCGTGCCGAGGGAGTGCGTGATGCCTGACGACGCGAACATCGAGCAGCTTGAGTCGCAGCTGCGGGATCAGATCGCTCAGCGCAACGAGCTGCTGCAAGAAACCCCCGTCATCGAGCAGGTGACGCAGACCAATGCGGCCGTCAAAGAGCTGCGGGCGGTGATGGACGCGACCGGCGGGGACGCGGCCGCCGTCAAGTCGAAGCTCGACGAGTACGTGAAGCACCTGGACGGTGTGGGTGGTGAGATTAAGAAAGCGCTCGACGATCCGGCGGTCAAAGAGCTGACTGAGGGTGTGGGCGAGGGGTTAGAGCAATTCACCGAGGCGCTGGAGAGCGTCGACGAGGTGCTGGGGCCGCTTGAGGAGGTCCTCGACCAGATCCAGGGCGCGCTGGAGAGTTCGCAGCTTCCCGCCGACCAGCAGATCCAGGCGCTTGCGAGCGCCTTCGAGACCGCCGTCGACAAGCTCGGCCCGCTGATCGAACGAATTCCCGGGCTGGGCGCGTTCTTCAAGATCTACGCGATGGCGATCAAGCACATCGCGGTGTCAGTGGGGCAGATTCAGGCGACACAGCGTGACCTCCAGAAGGCGTGGAGTCAGCTGGACCCGGGAACGACGATGTACCTCGTTGCCCGCAACGAGTACGAGATTCATCAGGGGGCGATCCTCGACCTCGAACTGAAGATCGAGCACACGACCGCCGAGCTCCTCAGGGCGCACGAGGCACAGCGCGAAGCGATTCCCGACGACAAGAACAACGAAGTGGACATCGCCGTCCGCGCGGCCGAGAGCGATTGCCCGCGGCCTGGGGACGCGCGGGAGCTGCGAGCGCGGAACGCGGCCTGGCGCGAGCTGGAGGCGGCCGAGAGCCGGCGGTCAGTGGCGCTCGGAGAGTTCTACGGGCGGGCGGGAGAGGCAGATCGTGCTGCGATCGCCCTCGAGGTCCTCGAGTCGCGCAGCGAAAGCGTCAACCAGGCCGATCTGGCAGACGCGCGCAGCCGGTCGACTGAAGCGATCGGCGCGCGGAACCGGTCGCTTGAGACGCTTCGTCAGCGCGAAGCGGATCTGCGGGACGCCCAGTCGGCTTTCGAGACGGCTAAGGCGCCCTGGGATGCGCTTCGCCAGCAGTACATCGATTGCGTGAAGAGCCGGATTAGCGCGCTGAGTCACTTCGCGAACAAGGGCTCCGGGTTCACGGCGAACGACCTCCGTTACCTGGAGGTGATGTACCCCGACTACGCGGGGCCGCCGAGCAAGCCGACGCCGCCTCCATCCAAGCCGACGGAGGTCTCGTCAGCGGCGGGCGGCCGGGTGCCGGTTCGGTTGCTGATCGGCGGCGGCGGGATTCTCGCGATGGCGATGGTGGCGGTGGTGTTCCTGGTGCTCCCGGGCGGCGGCGATGACCCGGCCGCCACGCCCACTGCGCTGGTCGGCGCGGCGGCCACGGTCGCGGTGACCTCGACGGTCTCGCCGACCTCGGCGGCAACGGAGGTCGTGCCGACGCCAGCTCCGACGCCCGAGGAGGGCTACGGGCCGTGCCAGATCCACCCGGATGAGGACGCGCTCTACTGCCGCCCGTACTACGCCGAAGCGACCAGCCGCTCGACGCTGCACGTTGCTCCGGGGTTTCCGCCGTACTGGGTGGAGAGCACTCGCGTGATGCGCGAACCGATCCCGACGACGCCAGGTCGGCCCATCGAGTATCGGTTCGCGGTGGTGGGCGAGAGCGGGCAGCGGATTGAGCATGTGCTCAGTTCCGAGGGGGCCGGGCAGGCGCTTTCGTGTCAGCGACTGGAGGATGGCGCAGGGGCGGCGGTGCCCGCCGGCGATGTCTGCGGCCGGATCACGGCGCCGGACACCGTTTACTTCGCGATTGATGTCACCACGTTCGCGCCGGGAACCGTTGAGTGGGTGTTCTCGACGCTGGAAGTCGAGGAGGACGGGGTTCGACGGGGTCACTACTCGCCGAGCGGCGGAGAGCCAGGGTCGCTGCCCGCGCCGTGACCCGGCTCGGGCGAACTCAGCCGGCCGCCCGCCCGCGGGCTCAGTAAAGGCCGTCGCGGACGTTCCGCTCGAGCGATTCGACGAGTTCGTCTTTCGTCGTCGGGAGCTGGAGCTGGTCGACGAGCGCGGCCGCGAGGTTGGGGACCTCGTCCGGGTCGGGCCAGTCCTCCGTCTTCCAGAGCTGGGAGCGGACGACGCACTTGGCGCAGTGCATGAACGCCTCGTCAACGTCGACGACGATGGCGAGCCCCGGGACCTTGCCTTTGACCGCCATGCTGTCTCGGAGGGACTGGTCGCGGACGATCGTGGCGGTGCCCTGGACACGGAGCGTTTCGCGGACGCCCGGGACGAGGAAGTACAGCGCGACCTTCGGGTTCTGGATCAGGTTACTGAACGTGTCGCCACGGCGGTTGCCGGGACGGTCCGGGATGGCGAGGGTCTGTTCGTCGAGCACCCGGACGAAGCCGGCGGGGTCGCCTTTCGGTGAGACGTCCTGGTTGCCGTTGGTGTCGGATGATCCGATGAGGATGAACGGCGATTGCGCGATGAAGCCCGCGAAGTGTTCATCGATCGAGCCGAGCGACTTGGAGACGGCACCCGCGCCCGGGGTCCCGAGGACCTCGCGGAGTTGTTCCTCGGTTGAGATGACGTCGTGGAAGCGGGTGGTGGCGGTGGTCATGAGGCGTCCTTTGCGTGAGTGGGAGAGGGTAGCTGGTCGGGTGCAGGCGATCGGCACCGTGCGGCCGCCTATACTTCGGCGACTTCGCGGATGGACGAGCGAGAGGGTCGAATGCCTGACGGAGCACTGAGCGGGATTCGTGTCCTCGATCTGACCCACGGGAGCTTTAACTACGCCGGGAGGCTGCTGGCGGGGCTCGGTGCTGATGTCATCAAAGTCGAGCCGCCCGACGGCGATCCGGTGCGGGCGATGCCGCCCTTTCCCGGCGGCGAGCCGGACGCCGAAACCAGCGGTCGCCATCTCCATCTGAATGCCGGTAAGCGCAGCGTCGTGCTCGACCTCGAGACCGAAGAGGGACGGCGCGATCTGCGGCGGCTGGTCGCCAGTGCCGACGCCCTGATCGAGAGCTACGAGGCGGGATACCTCGCGGAGCGCGGTCTCGGCTACGACGACCTGATCAAGGAGAAGCCCGACCTAGTCATGGCCTCCGTGACCCACTTCGGCCAGGACGGGCCGTACGCCAGCTACGCCGGCGCCGAGATCGTCGATGTGGCGCTGGGTGGGTACCTGAAGCTGACAGGCGACGCGGACCGAGAGCCGGTGAAGCCGTACGACGACCTCGTGCTGACGCACGCCTCGTTGCATGCGGCGGCGGCGCTGATGGTGGGGCTGACGCACCGAGATGCGACGGGCGCGGGCGACTACTTCGACGTGGCGGCGATCGACGCTGCGATGTTCTTGCTCGGCGGGGTGGCGCAGATCTACCAGTTCGACCCGGAGATTCCGGTTCGGCGCGGGGCGCGGCTGATGTTCTCCAACCCGAAGTACACCTATCCCTCGACGATTCGTCCGTGCAAGGACGGGTACGTGCACGCGCACAGCAACAACCGCTATGCGGACCTGCTGGCGGTGATGATGCCGGGTGTGGGCATCGAGGACCTGCTCGATACGCCGATGGGCAACGCGGACGAGATCGACGCGGCGATGGACGCCTGGATGGCGGACAAGGACAAGTTCGAGGTCGTGCGGATCGCGCAGGAGCTGCGGTTGCCCTTCACGGAGGTGCTGACGCCCGAGGAGATTCTGAACGACCCGCACCTCGAGGCGCGGGAGTTCCTCGTGGAGCTGGAGCATCCGGAGGCGCCCGGGTTGCGGCAGCCGGGCGGGCCGATGCAGATGACGGCGACGCCGTGGCGGAACGAGCGAGCGCCGCTCCTCGGAGAGCACACCGACGAGGTGCTGGGTGATCTCGAGAATCGGGATGCGGCCGAGGCGCCTCGAGTCTCCGGTACGGTCGATCCGACTCAGAAGCCGCTCGCGGGTATCCGGGTTCTCGAACTGTCGACGGCCGTCGCCGGTCCGATCGCCGGATGCGTGCTGGCGGACATGGGCGCCGAGGTGATCAAGATCGAACCGCCCTCGGCGCGGACGCCGGCGCAGAGCAAGGTGCCGCCGCCGGTAGAGGGCGCGCCAGACCACCCCTACAACCGGACGCCGCACTTCAACGAGCTGCACCGCGGGAAACGACACTCCTCGATTGACCTGTCGTCCTCGGAGGGGCGGGAGCTGTTTCTGAAGCTGGTGCCGACGGCGGACGTGGTGTTGGAGAACTTCTCGCCGCGAGTGCTGGGGAACCTCGGGATCGACTACGACGACCTGCGAGCGCTGAAACCCGACATCATCCTGACCTCGATGCCGGCGTTCGGTAAGTCGGGGCCGTACATGCTGCGCGGATCGTACGGGCCGGGTATCGATGCGATGAGCGGGATGTCGCACCTCACCGGGTACCCAGATCGCGGACCCGGGAAGCCGGCTCAGTTCTACCTCGACCAGAACGCGGGGCTGACCGCTGCGCTGACGACGATGGCAGCGCTGCGACACCGCAACCGCACGGGCGCAGGTCAGTACATCGAACTGAGCATGCTGGAGGGCGAGCTACAGCTCGTCGCACCGGCGCTGCTTGACGTGACGATGAACGGCCGGGTGCCATCGCGGATCGGCAACCGCCACGCGTGGCACGCGCCGCAGGGGGTCTACCGCTGCGCGGGTGACGACGAATGGGTCGCCCTGAGTGTCGAGTCAGTGGAGCAATGGCGAGCGCTCGCCGTCGCGATGGGCGTGCCGGGGCTAGCGGACGACAGTCGCTACGGTTCGGCAGCGGGCCGGCGCGAATTGCACCAGGAGCTGGATACGCTGATCGAGGGCTGGACCGGCGGCCGTGACCACCTCGAGGCGATGCGCGTGCTGCAGGCGGCCGGGGTCCCGGCGGCGGCGGTGCTGAACGTGGCCGAGGTGCACGCGGATCCGCAGTTCCTGCATCGGGAGACGTTGACGTGGACGGACCATCCGGAGGTCGGGCAGTTCCCGCACACGCGCACGGCGTGGCGTTCACGCCTGGGACACCACGGCGTGGCGGGGCCGGCGCCGGTGTTTGGGGACGGCAACGCACGGGTGGCCGAGCTGGCGGGGCTTGCGGCTGGCGAGCTGGACGGACTGGTGGCCTCCGACGTGATCGCGATGGCACCGACGGGAGGCGCAGGATGACCGAATCACCAGTGATCGAAGAGCGACGGGGGGAGCGCGGTGACGTGCTGCTGCTGACGCTGAATCGCCCGGCGCGACACAACGCGATGAACGCCGCACTGAACCACGTGCTCGGCGATGCGGTGCAGCGCGCGGAGTCCGAGGGCGTGAACGTCATCGTGCTCACTGGCGCCGGTGAGAAGTCGTTCTGCGCCGGCGGAGACATGCTCGAGATGAGCGGCGTCGAGCAGAACGCGGTTCCGCTGCCACCGCCCGGCGAGCGGCTCGCTGGGACCGAGGAGTTGTCGAAGACACCGCTGCCGGTAATCGCGGCGATCAACGGCTACTGCTACGGCGGAGGGGCACGGCTGGCGATCGCCTGCGACATCCGGCTCGCCTCGGAGACGGCTACGTTTCGGCTGCCCGGGGCGGAGTACGGGCTGGTGGTCGCCGCGGCGACGTTGCCGCGTCTGGTCGGCGCGTCGAAGGCCAAGGAGTGGATCTACACGGCTCGGAAGTTCGAGGCGCAGGAAGCGCTCGACGCCGGCCTCGTGAGTTCGCTGCACGCGCCGGACGAACTGTTGCCGGCCGCGCTCGAGATGGCCGAGGTGATTGCGGGGCATTCGGCCTCATCGGTGCGCGAGTCGAAGCGGGTGATCGACCTCGCGACGTTGTCCGACGAGGCTTCCTCGGTCGAGGTGGCGGTGAATCGAGAGTTGCGGGGGAGTCCGGAGCAGACCGAGCGCTTCCGTGACGCGACCAAGAAGGTCACGGGCCGCTGACCCTTCGGGTCTCGATGACGCTTCGCGGCTGAGCGCGCCGGTACGAGGAGGATGCGATGGCTGGGCCGTTGTCTGGGATTACGGTGTTGGACTTCACCTGGGCGCTGGCCGGGCCGTACGGGGTGATGATCCTGGCCGACCTCGGTGCCGAGGTCTGGAAAATCGAGACGACGTCGCAGACTGAGAAACGGCGCGGGGGCGGGCCCTACGTGCACGACGTGAGCACCTACTTCTTCTCGGTCAACCGAGGGAAGAAGAGCATCATGCTCGACCTGAAGGCGCCGGAAGCAACGGAGATCGTGCACCGTCTGGTGAAGCGGGCTGATGTGCTGACGGAGAACTTCTCGCCAGGGACGATGGATCGCCTCGGATTTGGGTACGAGCAGCTCAGCGAAGTTAATCCGGGGCTGGTGTATGCCTCGACGTCGGGGTTTGGGCAGACCGGGCCATACCGGGAGCGCGGGGCCGTCGACATCATCGTGCAGGGGATGGGCGGGCTGATGACCACTACCGGTCACGAGAGCGACCCGCTGCCCTCGCGGGCTGGGTACTCGATCGGGGATATGGCGGCGGGGATGTACACCTCGATCGGGGTGTTGTCGGCGTTGGTCGAGCGCGCGCAGAGCGGCGTGGGGCAGCACGTCGACGTGGCGATGCTCGACTGCCAGGTGGCGTTGATGGAGAACCCGGTCGTGCGGCACTTCGCGACGGGGGAGATTCAGCCTCGAGCGGGGCTGCGGCACCCCTTGAGTACGCCACACCAGGCGTTTCCGGCGAGCGATGCCTGGTTTGTCGTGGCGGGGGTTCGGGACCGGAACTGGCAGCTCTTCTGTGGGCTGATCGGCGCGGACGAGCTGGCCGTGGACGAGCGCTTCAACGAGAACGCGCTGCGCACCCAGAATTACGAACAGCTCGAGCCGCTCATGTTCGAGGCGACCCGCCGGATGCCTCGGGAACATTGGCTCGAGGTGCTCAAGGACGAATTCCTGGTCGGCCCGCTCAACAACATCGCGGAGACCGTGCGCGACCCGCAGGTGCAGCACCGCGACATGCTCCGCGAATTGCCGACGTGGACGGGAGAGACGCTGACGGTGTCGAACACGCCGGTGAAGCACTCTCGGACGCGGGGCGGCGCCGAACGCGGCGCGCCGATGCCGGGCGAGCACAGTCGCGAAGTCCTCGGGAACGTCGGATTCCTCGAGGCGGAGCTGGACGATCTGGTGGCGCGTGGGGTGATCGCGGTCGAGCCAGCGGGCGACGAATAGCGATGCTCATCGATCAGGACATGAGGACATGACCGACGTCGAGGAAGTGCGCGTCGAGACCGTTGATCGGTCGGACGGTCGCATCGCGACGGTCGTTGTCGACTACCAGCGCAAGCTGAACATCCTGGGGCGGGCGCGCACGGAGCGTCTGCGGGACGCCTTCCTCGATCTGGCGGGCGACGAGACGCTGCGGGCAGTCGTGTTGACCGGGGCCGGCGAGCGCGCGTTCATCGGCGGAGCCGACATCACGGAGATGGTTGATCTCACTCCGGCGACGGCGCGCACGTTCATCACGACGCTGCACGAGGCGTGCAAGGCGATTCGCGATCTACCGGTGCCGGTGATCGCCCGCATCGACGGATTCTGCCTCGGTGCCGGGCTCGAGGTTGCGGCATCGTGCGACCTGCGGGTGGCCTCGGACCGGAGCACGTTCGGGATGCCCGAGGTGCGGGTCGGGTTGCCGTCGGTGATCGAGGCGGTGCTGCTGCCGTCGCTGATCGGGTGGGGGCGCACCCGCGAGTTGGTCTATACCGGCGAGGCCTGGGACTCCGAGGAGGCCCAGCGTTCCGGCCTGCTCGAACGCGTCGTATCGCCCGGCGAGTTGGACGACGCCGTCGACCGGTGGGTCGCCTCGATCCTAGCGAATGGGCCTCGCGCGATCCGGGCGCAGAAGCGACTGGTTGCCCAATGGGAGCGGCTCTCGCTCGAAGACTCGATTGCGGCGAGCATCGATGCGTTCGAGGCGACCTGGGAGCACGACGAACCACGCGACGCCATGCGCACCTTCCTTGATCGACCACGAGACTAGTCGGGGGTTTCCATGCCGGAACGAGTGGTGATCTGCGGCGCCGGGGTGATCGGCGGATCGATCGCGTACCACCTCGCGAAACGGGGGGTGTTCGCGACGCTGATCGAGAGTGACGCGGTAGCGGCGGGCGCGTCCGGTGCGGCTGCGGGAATCCTGACGCCGCCGCTGCCGCATACCTCGGACAACCCGGTCTACGAGCTTCAGTGGCGTGGCTTCGAGATGCACGCGGAGCTGGCGGGGGTGTTGCCGGAGGAGTCCGGCGTCGACTACGGCTACCAGTTCACGCCTCGCGCCACGCTGGCCGTGACCGAGGCTGAGGAGCATGCGGCCCGCGCCTCGGCGGACGCGCTGGCGGCGGATGGTCGCGACGGGCGCTGGATCAGCAGCGAAGAGTTGCGGTCGCTCTCGGGCTGGGTCGACGGTGGAGCGGCGCGGGGTGCGGTGCTGCTGGAGCCGTCCGCGCACGTTGATGCCTATCGCTATTCACTCGCGCTCGTGACGGCGGCCGAGCGGTTGGGCGCGACGGTGCGCAGCGGCTCGGTGTCTGGCCTCGAGACCGAAGGTGGACGGGTCACCGGGGTACGTGTCGGCTCCGGGATCGTCGAAGCCGACGCCGTCGTCGTTGCGATGGGCCCGTGGTCGGCGGAGTCGTCGGGCTGGCTGGGGCTGCCGGTCCCGGTGGAGCCGCTGAAGGGCCAGATCGTGAAGGTGCAGGCGGATCGCGACATCCGACCGTTCAGCTTTGGGCGCGGGGGGAACTACGTGGTGGTGAAGCAGGCCGGGATCGTGTTCCTCGGTACGACCGAGGAGCGCGTTGGATTCGATCGCGGCACCACGGTCGAAGCGCGCGACGAGATCCTGGACTTCGCCGTCGGGTTCGCCTCCGCCCTCGAATCAGCGGAGTTCGTGGAGCAGACGGCGTGCCTGCGTCCGCTATCGAGCGACGCAGTACCGATCATGGGCCCGGTGCCCGGGATCGAAGGCGCCTACCTCGCGACGGGGCATGGCCGACAGGGGATCTTGCAGTCGCCTCCGAGCGGAAAGGCGATGGCCGAGCTGATCCTCGATGGTTCCACGGACACGTTGGAGCTCGGGCCGTTCGATCCAGCGCGGTTCGGGGCCGCCTGAACGACCCGGCCAAAGCGGCACGTCCGGTGCTAGCCCGCCAGGCGGGAGCGTAGCTCAGCGCGCAGACGGGGTCCCGGTGCGCGATGGTGCGCATGGGAGAGGTGCTGCTCGGCGGCCCAGAGGACGTCCGCCTCGTCACCACGGAACGAGGCGGGACACCATCCCTGGGCGGCATCCCACTGTTCGCAGCGAATTCGTTTGCGGCTCATGGAGTGACTCCTCGGGGTCGCCGGCGTTCGGGGAGCGCCAGCCTTCCGTCTTGCCTCTACAGTGAGCCACGCACGCGGGTGGCCAGGCGTCGGCGTTGCGGTTGGAGCAGCGTCGTCTCTTTGCGGCGAGGGTGTCCGCTGTTCGAGGGACATTGGGCGGACGGTGGAGGTTCCCGACATGACCACGGGCATGCTCACGGTGAATGAGCTGGGTTCGGCTGTCTCGGCCGGCTCGATCGATACGGTGATCCTCGCCGTGCCTGATCTGTATGGCCGCTTGATGGGGAAGCGCCTCGACGCCTCGTTCTTCCTCGATGACGTCGTCGGCGGCACGCACGTCTGCGACTACCTGTTCACGGTGGACATGGAGATGGAGCCGGTTCCCGGTTACGACTTCGCGAACTGGGACCGCGGTTACGGCGACATGCACCTGGTGCCGGACGTGGCGACGTTGCGCCAGCTCTCGTGGCTCGATCGCACAGCGCTGGTGATGTGCGATGCCGAGGTTGGACCAGACCACGATCCAGTGCGTGTGGCTCCGCGATCGATCCTCGAGCGGCAGCTGGCTCGCCTCGCGGACGCCGGGTTCGAGGCGATGGCCGGGTCCGAGCTGGAGTACTACCTCTTCAGGACGCCTTACCTCGAGGCGGCGGCGCAGCAGTATCGCGACTTGCCCGAGGCAGGCTGGTACATCGAGGACTACCACTTGCTGCAGGGCGCGCGGACCGAGGATCTGAACGGGGCGTTCCGTCGCCAGCTGGCAGCGTCCGGGGTGCCTGTGGAGTCGAGCAAGGGCGAGTTCGGTCGCGGTCAGCACGAGCTGAACGTGCGCTACGCGCCGATGTTGGAGATGGCGGACCGCCACCTGATCGTGAAACAGGCGATCAAGGAGATCGCCGATCAGCGGGGCGCCAGCGCGACGTTCATGGCGAAGTGGGACGCGGAGCAAGCCGGCTCCAGTTCACACCTCCACGTCAGCCTCTGGTCGGGGGACGGCGATACGGCGGCCAACGTGTTTGCCGGCGACCGTGACTTCGACGGAGTCGCTGCGACCGACAAGTTCCGGTGGTTCCTCGGTGGCTGGATGAAGTACGCCGCGGAATTGACGGTCTGCTACGCCCCGACAGTGAACTCGTACAAGCGATTCCGATCGGGGAGCTGGGCGCCGACCGCACTCGCCTGGTCGCCTGACAACCGGACGGCGGCGTTCCGTGTGGTCGGCAGTGGCCCCAGCCTGCGGATCGAATGCCGCATCCCCGGCGCCGACGTGAACCCGTACCTCGCGTACGCAGCCGTGGTCGCCTCCGGATTGGCGGGCATCGAGCAGCAGATCGAGCCGCCGCCGGCGTTCGTGGGCGATGTGTACGGCTCGGAGACCGATTCACGCATCCCGGCGAGTCTCGCCGAGGGGACCGATCGGTTCGAGGCGAGCGAGTTCGCGCGGTCGGCATTCGGGGACGAGGTCGTCACCCACCTGACGCATTTCTTCCGTACCGAGCACGGTTCGTTCCAACGTGCCGTGACCGACTGGGAGCGGATCCGGTACTTCGAGCGTAGCTGACCGTCAGATTCGCCGAGCCGACAGCCCGCTCGCCCTCGATTCCTGACGCCCGTACCCCCTCGATTGCCCTGATCTGTTGTTGGAGCTGCGCGGCCGAACATCCCAGCAGATCGACGCGCAATCGATTCCGGCGCAGCGCGCGTGGTCCCACCCGGTCACACCGGGTAGTTCGTTTTCGCCGGAGCGCGACCGTGTGGCCTCGGCAGTTTGCCGGGGTGCGGAGGACCGTCGTCATGGCCCAAGCACCGTTTGTTGGCAGCAGCAACGAGAGCCGCCGGCGCAGCGCGCTGCTGGACCAACTCAGCGCGTGGGCGCGCGAGCGGTTCGAGGGCGACGACAGCCGTTCACTTGAGACCTTCCTGCGCGAATACCACCTGGCGGTCCCGATCGCCGAGCTAGACGAGCGGGAGCTGCCTGACCTCTACGGCGCGGCGCTGGCGCACTGGTTGTTCGGTCAGCAGCGTCAGTCGGGCGAGGCGCTCGTGCGCGTGTATAGCCCGACGCACGAGGACGCCGGCTGGCAGTCACGACACAGCGTGGTCGAGGTGGTCGCCGATGAGATGCCGTTCCTGATCGATTCGATCACCGCTGCGCTCGGTGTCGACGCCGTCGGGGTCCATTTTGCGAACCACGTCTCGCTCAACATCGAGCGGGATTCGGCTGGAGACGTCACGGGCTGCGCCGCATCCGACGACTCGGGTTCGACTCGCTCGACCGAGGTCTACCTTCACATCGAGATCGACCGGCTGTCGGACGCGGCTGGCCTCGACGCGATCGAGTCGCGGCTGCGCAGCGTGCTCGCGGAAGCGAGGCTTGCGGTCGATGACTGGCAGGCGATGCGTGGTCGAGCGACCGCAGCGGCAGAACTGCTGCCGGCGGGCAGCGAGGAGCGCGCCCTGGTCGAGTGGTTCGAGGACCGACACTTCACGTTCATCGGTGCGATCGACTTTGACCTGAACGAGTCCGGGACCCTGGAGCCAGTGCGAGAGAGCGGCCTCGGTGTGCTGCGCCTCGCCGAGCGCCTGCGCCGCGTCGAGCCGGTGCCGGTCGGCGGCGACTATCCGGCGCTGTATGTCACGAAGTCCCGTGATCGCTCCGCCGTGGCTCGGCCGATGCGATTCGACGAGATCTGGGTCGAACGACCCGCCGGCGACCGGCCCGCGGGGCGCATGCTCCTGCTCGGTCTGTTCGGAGCGGATGTCTACAACACGGCGGCCCGCAACATCCCGTTGCTGGGCGAGAAGCTGCAGGCGGTCCTTGAGCGCGCACCGTTCGGCAGCGGATCTCACGGTTACCAGGCACTGGCTGCCGCGTTGGAGCGCTACCCACGCGACGAGCTCTTCCAAATCAGCGTTGACCAGCTCACGGACGCGGCCCTGGCGATCGTGTCGCTGGGAGAACGTTCCGGCGTGAGGCTGCTCGTCCGGGAGGACCAGCGCGGTCGATTCCATTCCTGTCTCGTCTACGTGCCCCGGCTGCACTACACGACCGAGAAGCGGCTCCGGATCGAGGCGGTCCTGCTTGAGGAATTCGCCCCGGACGATGTCGAGTTCACCGTCGAGGTGAGCGACGCTCCGGTCGCCCGTGTGCACTTCTTGCTGCATCACGACGCGCCGACGCCGACGCCAGATATCGCCAGCCTGGAGCTGCGGCTGCGTCGGGCGACCCGCGCCTGGATCGATGGACTACGTGACGACCTGATCGAGACCGAAGGCGAGGAGCGTGGCGTTCAGCTGCACGCCCGCTACGCGGATGCGTTCGAGCGTTCGTATCAGGACGCGTATGCACCGCGCACCGCGGTCTCGGACATCCGACAGCTCGAGACCCTGGCGGACGGTGCGGGTCTACTGACCCAGCTACGGCACCGTCCCGAAGAGGCTGCCGACGAGTGGCGGTTCAAGGTCTATACCGCCGGAACACACGTCTCGCTCTCCGACGTGATCCCGATCCTGCACAACCTCGGGGTCGAAGTGATCGAAGAGCACCCGCAGCGGATTCACCGCGGCGATGAGGTGATCTGGATCTATGACTTTGGTTTACGGCTGCCCGCGGAGGCCGAAGACCAGCAGCCGGAGCGGCTGCGCTCGCTGTTCGAGGATGCCTTCTCTGCGACCTGGCGCGGCGAGGCCGACGACGACTCGCTGAACCGCCTGATCGTGACCGCCGGGCTGACCTGGCGGCAGGTCACGCTGCTGCGCGCCTTCTCGCACTACGTGCGCCAGATCGGCACCCGCTTCAGCGATGCCTACATCGCTGACACGTTGGTTGAGAACGCCAGCGTGTCGGCTGCCCTCGTCGGGCTGTTCGAGCGTCGCCACCACCCCCGGAGCCAGGCCGCAGTCGAAGAGCATGTCGAGGCGCTCGAGGCACAGCTCGCGGACGTCGATAGCCTCGAGCAGGACCAGATCTTGCGGCTGCTGCTCTCACTCGTGATGGCCACGCTCCGCACGAACTATTTCCAGCGCACGGACGACGGTGGGTTCCTCCCGACGCTGGCGCTCAAGCTCGAAGCCGCCTCGATTCCCGAGGTGCCCGAGCCGCGCCCCGCCTTCGAGATCTTCGTGTTTTCGGCGCGTGTCGAGGGCGTTCACCTGCGCGGCGGCAGCGTTGCCCGGGGCGGCATCCGTTGGTCGGACCGTCGCGAGGACTTCCGAACGGAGATCCTTGGCCTCGTGAAGGCGCAGATGGCGAAGAACGCCGTGATCGTCCCGGTCGGTGCGAAGGGCGGCTTCGTGCTGCGCCAACCGCCGACCGATCCAGATGCGCTGCGCGCCGAGGTGGCGGAGTGCTACCAGCTCTTCATCTCGTCACTCCTCGATGTGACGGACAACCTCGTGGATGACGCCGTCGTCCCGCCCGCGGATGTCGCGCGGATCGACGGTGACGATCCGTACCTGGTCGTGGCGGCCGACAAGGGCACAGCCACGTTTTCTGACCTCGCGAACGAAATCGCGCTGTCGCGCGGCTATTGGCTCGGCGATGCGTTCGCCTCCGGCGGGTCGAGTGGCTACGACCACAAGGCGATGGGCATTACCGCCCGCGGAGCGTGGGAGTCGGTTAAGCGCCACTTCAGCGAACTCGGCCACGACATCCAGACGCAGCCGTTCAGCGTCGTCGGTGTCGGGGACATGTCTGGTGATGTATTCGGCAACGGAATGCTGCTGTCGCCGGCGATCCGGCTGGTCGCCGCATTCGATCACCGCCACATTTTCATCGACCCCAACCCGGACATCGAACGCTCGTTCGCTGAGCGACAGCGTCTGTTCGAGCTGCCACGGTCGTCGTGGGACGACTACGACCGGACGCTCATCTCGCCGGGAGGTGGCGTGTTCCCGCGCAACCTGAAGTCGATCGAGCTGTCCGAGGAAGCACGAACCGCACTCGGGACGACCGAGGCTGAGATGACGCCGAACGCGCTGATCTCCGAGATCTTGAAAGCGCCGGTCGACCTGCTCTGGAACGGCGGCATCGGAACTTACGTGAAGGCCTCGACGGAGACCGACGTCGATGCTGGCGACCGTGCGAACGATGCGGTTCGGGTCGACGCGACGGATCTCCGTTGCCGCGTGATCGGCGAGGGCGGGAACCTCGGGTTCACGCACGCGTCGCGGATCGAATTCGCGTTGCGAAGCGGTCGGGTCTACGCCGACTTCATCGACAACTCGGCTGGCGTGGACACCTCGGATCACGAGGTGAACATCAAGATCCTGTTGGACCGCGTGATCAGGGACGGCGATCTCACCGCGAAGCAGCGCGACACATTGTTGGAGGAGATGGGCGACGAGGTCGCCGCGGCCGTGTTGCAGAACAACTACGACCAGACCGGGACACTCTCCAACGCGTTTGTCCAGGCGCACCAGATGATCGATGTGCACGGACGCCAGATGCACAGCCTCGAAGCCCAGGTTGGCCTCGACCGGGCGTTGGAGGCGTTGCCGTCCGAAGAGGTGCTGGCCGAGCGCCGAGCCTCGAACGCGGGGCTGACGCAGCCGGAGTTGGCGACGCTGATGGCGTACACCAAGCTGTACGTCTACCAGTCGCTGTTGGACTCCGACCTGCCGGACGACCCGTGGTTCAGCGGGCCGTTGCACGACTACTTCCCGACGGCGCTGCGCGAGCGGTTCGCGGATCAGATCGAGACCCATCCGCTGCGCCGGGAGCTGATCGCGACGGTGATGACCAACCACATCGTCAGTCGCGCCGGGCTGTCGATGGTGCACCGGATGGAGGACGAAACGTCGGCCTCGGTTGCCGAGATCGTCCGCGCGCACCAGGCCGCCTGGCAGGCGTTCGACATGCCGGAGCTGTGGTCGGCGATTTGCGACCTCGACGGCGAGGTCCGCTCGGGCACGCAGACGATGATGTTGCTCGAGTGCCGCCGTCTCGCGGAGCGCGGCACGCGCTGGTTCCTGCGCAACCGGCGCCCACCGCTGAATGTCGAGGACACGATCGAGACCTTCCGTGCGGCCGCGAGCAGCGTCGCCGGTGAGCTGCCAGACCTGGTCCGCGGCCCGGTTGCCGAGGAGCTGCAACGTTCGACCGAAGCACTGGTGATCTCAGAGGTGCCACAGCCGGTGGCACGTCGTGTTGCTGGCCTCCCGTTCATGGTGTCGGTCCTCGACGTCGTGAATGTGGCGCAGCAGACCGGGGCTCCGATCCAGCATGTCGCCGAGGTGTACTTCCTGCTCGACGAACGGTTGGGGATCGACTGGCTGCGCCAGCGGATCGTTCGGCTGCAGCGCGGCGACCGCTGGCAGACGCTCGCCCGCTCCGCGCTCCGCGACGATCTGTATCGCGAGCACGCGCTCCTCGCCGCTGACGTGGTCGCGAGCGCGGTGGGTGATACCAGCGCCGAGGCGGCTGTCGAGCAATGGATGGCCGAGAATGGCGACGCACTCGACCGCTGTCGGGATCTGATCGCCGGGATCCGAGGCCTCAGCGCCACGGACCTCGCGCACCTGTCAGTGGCGCTGAGGGAGCTGCGGAACCTGCAGCACCAGACAGCCGCCGCTGCCTAGCGTGATGCTCCTCCAGCCCAGCGGACGGGCCGCTGGGCTGGACGGTTACTCGTCGGGGGTGTGCGCGTCCTCACGGCGCTGCCGATGATCTAGGCCGAAGCTGATCGAGCCGCCCACCACGGCCTCGGAGACGCTGGATGCCCCCTCGGACGACCCTCGCAGCGCTCGTCGTGCTGCTGCTGACCGCCGCCTGCGGAGCGGATCGAACGGATGCCGGGACCCCGGCGCCTCGACCGACGTTGCCCTCGACGCTGACGGCCGCCGAGGCCGGCGACGAGCTGGCCGTGCCCGGGCAGCAGCCACTGGTCCTCGCCAACCGCACGGTCGAGTTGGGCGCGATCGTCTTCGACACGTTCAACGGCGGATCGGTACCGCTCGACCGGGCGACGCCCTCGATGATCTCGCGGCTCTCCGACGCGATCCCGCCGCTCGACTCGCCTCGATACGAAGGGGTTGACGGAGGCGACTGGCTGACGCCGGATGACCTCGTGCTCGGCTACGTGGCGGCGGACGGGTCGGCGTACGCGTATCCGCACAAGATCTTGAACTTCCACGAGATCGTGAACGACGACCTCGCGGGCGATCCGATCGTCATCACCTACTGCCCGCTGTGCCGCAGCAGCGTCGTGTACGACCGGCGGCTCGATGGCCAGACGCTGACGTTCGGCAACACCAGCGCGCTCTATCTGAGCGACATGGTGATGTTCGATCGGGAGACGTACAGCTACTGGTGGCAGGTCCCAGGCTCGGCGATCGTCGGGACGCTCGCTGGTCAGCGGCTGACCCCGCTCGCCTCGGAGACGATGGAGTGGCGCACGTGGCGGGCGCTCCACCCGGACACCCAGGTCCTCTCCCGCGAGACGGGGTTCGAGCGCAACTACGACCGCGATCCGTTCACGGGGCTTGGCGCGTCGCTGGATCAGGGCGCCCGTCCGTTCCAATCCGCTCCAGTGCAGACGGACGCGCGCCTGGCCCCGAGTGACCTCGTGCTCGGCCTCGAGGTGGACGGCCGGCACGCGGTCTACTCGCTGACCAGAATCGGTGACGGCGTGCGGAATGGTGAGCTGGCGGGACGTCCCGTGGCGGTCTTCAGCAGCGCCGCCGGCCCCTCGGGCGCCGCATTCTTCGCGGACCTCGAGATCGACGATGACCTCGATCTGGACCTGAACGCAGATACCACACTGACGTTCAGCGCCGGCGCTGGCGTGTGGCGAGATGATGAGACGGGCAGCATCTGGGACTTCGCGGGTCGAGCGATCGAGGGACCGCTGAGGGGCATCCAGCTCGAGGCGGTGCCGACGCGGGCGACGTTCTGGTACGCCTTCGTCGCCGCCTTTCCCGAGGCTGAACTCAGGGACTAGAACAGCTCGGACCGCCGGTGCAACGGCTTAGAAGAGCTCCGGCAAACCGTCGCGGCGGGCGCGCCATGCGTTGATCAACCCGATCGCCCGGGCGGCGCGGGCGACTGATGGGAACATCGCGACATCGTGCTTGTGCGCCTCGAGGCCGTATGCGGCACTTGCCTTCGAGGCGATCTCGCTACTGCTTCGCGATCGCCCGATCGCGACGAACGGGGTGCCCGTTGACTCTTGGAGATCGGCGATCGCACGTGAGGCGTAGCGCGAGCGATCCTCGGCGCGCTCGATCCGTTCCTCGCGAGGCAGTTGCTCGTCCTCGGGATCGCGGTCGCCGAGGTCGCCGGCGTTCGTGAACACGACGTCGGCGGGGGCAGAGCGCGCGACGATGTCGAGCGTCCGCTTCAGGTCTTCTTCACCTCGGACGTTCGTGTCGATCGGGTTGTTCACGCTGGTGCCAGCGACGGGGATGAACTCGCGGAGTGCCTCGACGGTGTCGGCGGGCATCGGCGGGACATCGAGGCCGGCGGTCGCGATCGCGTCCGAGGCGAGCACCGCATAACCACCGCCGCCGGAGACCAGCACGACACCGGTCCCCGTGACGTTTTTCGCGCTGGTCGTCAGCGCGACCACCAGGTCCTGGAGGTCGTCCATCGTCTCAGCACGCATCGCGCCGGCCTGGCGGCAGGCGGATTCGAAGACCTCGATTGAGCCGGCGAGGGAGCCGGTGTGTGAGTTGGCAGCACGGGCGCCGGCGGCGTGGATGCCGCCTTTGAGGATCACGGTCGGCTTGACGCGCGCGCAGCGCTTCAGCGCCTCGAAGAAGAGCCGTCCTTCCTGGACGCCTTCCATGTAGCCGACGACGACCTCGGTTTCCGGATCCGCGGCCGCGTAGTCTAGGAGGTGATGCGCCTTCACATCGGCGCCGTTGCCGAACGAGACGCCTTTCGAGAACCGGACGCCGCGGCGGGCCAGGCCGTGGACGATGTCTCCGGCGTTGGCGCCGGACTGCGAGAGCAGGAAGACGTTCCCCGGCTCGCTCGGGAAGCCGTTCATGAAGGCGACGCGCTCGCTGGGCACGTAGAGCCCCATGCAGTTGGGGCCGATCGCCCGGATGCCCGCGTCGGTCAACTTCTTGATCATCGCATCTTCCTGGGCGACGAGTTCGGGGTCCCCTGTCTCCGCGAACCCGGCGGTAAAGAGGTGCAGTGATCGCACGCCCTTCTCCACGCACTGATCGACGAGCATCGGGACGACACGCGCCGGAACCATCGAAATCACGTGGTCCACCGGGTCGGGGGTGTCGAGGAGCGACGGGTAGCAGGTGAGGCCTTCGACCTCGTCCATCTTCGGGTTGACCGGATAGAGGCCGTGGCTCTCCTCGTAGTTCAGTTCCAGGAGCGCGCCCAGGAAGCTGCTCGGCGCGCCGCCACTGTCTCGCTTCGTCGAGGGCACGCCGACGATGGCGGTGCCCCGCGGGTGGAAGATCGGGTTCATCGGGTGGGTGTTGGGCGGCGTGCTTGCCGCCGTCGATGCGCCGGCTTCGGATCCTGCCTCAGACTCGCTCACGAATGTCCTCGATTTCGCCAGTTTCGTGCCGCCGCGCCAACGACAGTGGTCGCTGCCGGACGCGGGTGTGGTCACCTACCGCGGCGATTCTACTCACTCTCCTCGTAGGGTCGTCCCGGGTACGTACCCGCTGCGGCGGCTGCGCTCACTGTGATCGTGACTCCCTTGACCATGTCCGAAGGCGCTCTATAGTTATTTCACGACTAATTTAGTCAAGTTATGCAGGATTACCGATCTGCCCACACGGAAGGCTCCCCTAGACCATGGCTGATCTGTTTCTGATCGAGGTTCCTTCGCCCCAGGGTGCGACCCAGGACGCCGTGCAACCGGTCTTCGACCGGATCGCGGAGGCGACCGCGAAAGCGAACGGAGAGCTGATCGAAGTCCAGTACGGGCGCGACCTTGGCGTCGTGTACGGGATCATCGAGCACCACAGCTCCGAGGTGCTCGAGGGACTATTGCGACATAACGAGCTCGAGTTCGACGCAGTCATTCCCGTACAGCTCGTCGGTCCCACGCTTGATGAGGTGAAGGCGCATCGAGGCAGCGCGAACTACCTGGTTGAGTGGGACATTCCGGAAGAAGTGGGACTCGACCAGTACCTGACGAACAAGAAGGCGAAGGCACACCTCTACGAGAATGTGCCCGAGACGACGTTCATGCGGACCTACGTCCGTCAGGACGCGATCAAGTGCCTCTGCTTCTACGACGCGCCGGACGAGGAGGCGGTTCGCCGCGCTCGCGACGCGGTCAGCACCCCGATCGATCGCCTGACCCGCATCGGCGACTAGCTGATGACGACCGCTTCTCCCCAGGCGGCACAGGCGATGTCGGACCGCGTGCTGTCCGACGGACCGCTGCGTAGCGAGCCGGAGCTGCTCGAACAGCTCCGGGTTTACTTCGAGCCGCGCGCCGCCGATGTGGACGCCGATCGGGCATCGCTGCGGGATGGACTCGCGTTCCTCGGAGAGCTCGGTCTCGCCGAGGTCGGCGTCTACGGGCGTCCGGACACGGGGCCGCTCGAACGGATGTCGGAGGTGACGGCGGCAGTCGCTCGGTTCGATATGAGCCAGGCGTTCTCGATCTGGTGCCACCGGATGGGCGTCGAATACCTCAACCAGGCCGACGAGAGCTGCGAACTCCGCGACACCATGCTGCCGCGACTCCGAAGCGGCGAGGTGCTGGGGTCGACCTCGTTCGCGTCGGCCGCCGCGAACTACCTCGGCGAAGTGCCGCTCCCAGTCACATTCCGGCGTGATGGCGACGCCCTCGTCGCGAACGGGCGCATCGCCTGGGCGAGTAACGTCCGGGCGCCGTTCCTGTCGGTCGTGGCCGCCGCCAACGAGGCGGACCCGACGGACCGAGTGGTCTTTGCGTACACCGAGGACACCATCGGGTTCCGCGACTCGGGTTATCCGGATCTGCTGGCGCTGCAGTCGACCAATTCGACATCGCCGTTCTTCGAAGAAGCGCGGATCGACGCTTCGATGGTGCTGACCCAGGATTTCCCGCAGTTCTTCGAGCGAGTGTTCGCCACGTTCATCCTGATCCAGTGCTCGTTCTGCTGGGGGATTACGGAGCGTTCGCTCAGCGAAGCACGCCCCGGCATGACCGGTCCACGGGAGGTGCTGCTCGAAGACTTCGAGGCGCTCGAACAGCGCTACGACTCCGCCGTTGCGCGCCTCCGAACGTATGCCCGCACGGAGGACCGCCGCACGCTCGGTACCCGCGACGTGCTCCAGTTGCGCCTCGATTGGGGGCGGCTGGCCGTTGAGGCTGTCGCGCTCGAATCGAAGACCGTCGGTGGCCGGGGCTACATGCGCGGCAGCGACACCGCCCGCCGCCTCCGCGAAGTCGCATTCCTGCCGATCCAGGCACCGACGGAGGTACAGCTTCGATGGCTACTGTCGCGCTCCGCGTAACCGACGCCGCGAAGGCGTACGTCAACGGCGGGCACCAGACGCCGGTCTTCTCCGACGTCGACCTCGATGTGGAGGCCGGCGAGATCCTGGCACTGCTCGGCCCGAGCGGGTGCGGCAAGAGCACGTTGTTGCGGGCGATTGCGGGCCTCGACGAGCTGAGCGGCGGTGAGATCGCCTGGCCCGGCGGTGGCGATGTCGAGACGCGCGTCGGCGTCGTGTTCCAGCAGCCGCTGCTGCTCCCGTGGTTGACGGTGCTGGAGAATGTCACGCTCGGCCTGCGCTACCACGCTCATCGAGGCGTTGCAGACGATGTTGCGGTGCAATCCACGATCGCAGAGTTCGGCCTGAGCGAGCTGGTTGAGGCGTACCCGGACGAGCTATCCGGTGGACAGGCGCAACGCGTCTCCGTCGCGAGGACGGTCGTGACGAACCCGCAAGTGGTGCTCCTCGACGAACCGTTCTCGGCGCTGGACCCACTGACGCGGGCATCGATGCAGGACTGGCTGGTCGGCATCCAACAGAGCCTGGGGCTGACCGCGGTGATCGTCACGCACGACGTGGACGAGGCGGTCTTCCTGGGTGATCGCGTGGCGATGATGTCGCCGGCGCCAGGGACGATCGTGCAGAGCTGGCGTCTGGACCGGACGACGCGCGCCGAGCGGGGAAGTCAGGCAGCGGATGAGCTGAAGCGGGAAATCCTCGCGACCTACCGCAGTTTGGAGCGGCCAGGGCCGCTCGCCTCGATCCCGGCGGAAACGAGCACACAGGTGGCCGCCGGTGTGTAGCAGCTAGCCGCGTCGATCGCGCACCCAACCTAGTTCGAGGACGCACCCGACAGGACAACTACTGATGTCAGAACTGACCGATCCCCAGGCCGCACTCCCGCGCAGACGATTCCTCCGACTGGCCGGTGTCGGCGCCGCCGGCCTTGCCGGCGCCGCGCTGATCGGCTGTGGCGACGATGGCGACGAGACGGCAACTGCCGCCAGCGGCGGCGATGGAGGCGGGAGCGAGCTCGAACAGACGCAGGTCCGCGTCGGTTATCTGCCGATCACCGATGCTTCGCCGCTGCTCGCCGCACACGGACAGGGCATCTACGCCGAGAACGGCCTCGAGGCTGATCGGCCGACGCTGTTCCGGAGCTGGTCATCGCTCGCCGAAGCGTTCCAGGCGAAGCAGGTGGATGTCGTCCACATCCTGATGCCGATGGCGATCTGGCTGCGCTTCGGCCAAGAGGTGCCGTTGAACCTCGTGGCATGGAACCACAGCGGCGGCTCCGCGTTGACGACGCGCTTCGAGATCAACGAACTGAACGAACTGGCGGGTTCCACGGTGGCGGTGCCGTTCTGGTACTCGATCCACAACACCGTGCTGCAGATGATGCTGCGCGACGCCGGCCTGACCGCGATCACCGAGGGCGATGCGGACGCCTCGGCCGGTGAGGTGAAGCTGATCGTGATGGCGCCGCCGGACATGCCGCCGGCGCTCGCCAACAACTCGATCCAGGGCTACATCGTGGCCGACCCGTTCAACGCCGTGGCTGAGATCAACGATGTCGGCAAGGTGTTCCGTTTCGTGCCCGACGTCTGGCTCGACCACGCCTGCTGCGTGGTGGTGATGCACCAATCCGACGTCGAGGAGAAGCCGAACTGGGCGCAAGCAGTGGTCAGCTCGGTGGCCCAGGCTCAGGTCTACATCCGCGAGAATCGCGCTGAGGCGGCGCAGCTGCTGTCGACCGACGGCGAGGGGTACCTGCCGCAGCCGCTACCCGCGATCGAGCGTGCCCTCACGCACTACGACCTGGACGAGTACACGGCGAGCGGCGCGATCACGCACCCCGACTGGGAGACAGAGCGGATCGACTTCCAGCCGTTCCCGTTCCAGTCGTACACGGAGGAACTGGTCCGTCAGATGAAGGAGACCGTGGTCGAAGGCGACCGCACCTTCCTCGACACGCTCGACCCGACCGAGGCGCACGAGCAGCTGATCGCCGATCAGTTCGCGCGCCAGGCGATCGACGACCTTGGCGGCCCATCGAAGTTCGACCTGTCGGAGTCGCTCACGCGCGATGAGCGGATCGACGTGTGACCCAGAGCCCGGACAGCCCGACTGCTGCGAGGCATACCGCCACGAAGGTGGCGCTGGCGATCGGCGTGCCGATCGTCGGCCTCGTGGCGTTCGTGCTGCTCTGGCTGGCCTGGATCGAGCTGTTCGTTGACTCGAGCAGCTTCCTCGCTGACTGGTCGCCGCGCCTCGCGCTCCCGGAGTTGCGCGACCTGTTGGCGAGTGGGGACTTGAACCGGCACATGACGGCGAGCGTGAAACGAATCGTCGTCGGCCTCGGGATCGCGATCGTGGTCGGGATCCCACTGGGGATGGCGATGGGCGGGTTCCGCATCTTCAATCTCGCGGCGACGCCCGCCACAGCGTTCCTGCGAATGGTGTCGCCGCTGTCCTGGACGCCGCTCGCGATCATCCTGTTCGGGGTGGGCGACTCGCCGGTCTACTTCCTGACCGCGATCGGTGCCGTCTGGCCAATCACGCTCTCCACGGCCGCGGGCGTTTCGGCCCTCGATCGAGACTGGTTGATGCTCAGCAGGTCACTCGGTGCGACCCGCTTCGAAACGTTGCGCACGATCGTCTGGCCGGGCATCCGCAACGAGGTGCTGACCGGGATCCGCCTCGGGATGACGACCGCGTGGATCATTCTCGTGCCGGCGGAGATGCTCGGCGTGGACTCGGGGCTCGGCTTCTTCATCCTCGATGCGCGCGACCGCTTCAACTACCCGGAAGTGGTGGCGGCGATCATCGTGATCGGCGTGATCGGGATCATCCTCGATCGGATCGCGCACTACCTGCTGACACCACGTCGGCGTGAGCGGACGCGACCCAGCGTGGCGGCCTCGATGCCCGCGATGCAGGCCGGGCCAGTCGCTCGGCAGCAATACCGCATCTAACTGCCTTCGGGCGCCTTCGGCGCTCGACGACGCTTCGCGGCTGCCGACGATCGTTCGGCCTTCGGACAGGCGGGTCTGTGCTGCGTCTGCGCCTCGAGCGGCCGTTTGGCCTCGTACTAGGTCAGGTCGAGGGCGAAGGTGCCGATGGTGCCGGTGAGGATCATGAACGCCATCGCGGCGAGGACGGTCGCGGCGACCTTCGGGCCGACGGCGCCGACGTTCTTCAGGTTGACGCCGAGGCCGAGGCCGACCATCGCGACCGCGAAGAGGACCTTGCTGAGCGTCTTGGCGTCGTCACCGAGGTCGGCGCCGATCACCTCGAGGCTGCGGAGGGCGGCGAGAAAGAGGAAGCCCGCCACGAACCACGGCACGTAGACCTTGAGCTGCTGCGTCAGCGTTTTCGAGGGAGCGTCGCTCGAGCTGTCTCGGTGGAGGAAGCCGAGCACGATGATCATCGGGCCCAAGAAGAGCACCCGGACGAGTTTCACGAGCGTTGCCGTCTGGCCCGAAAATTCCGATACGGCGAACGAGGCGGCGACGACCTGCGGGACGGCATAGACGGAGATGCCGGCGAGGATGCCGTACTGGTAGTCGCTCATGTCGAGGCCCGGCGCGAGTAGCGGCAGCAGGAGCACCTGCCCGAGGCCCATGATGGCGCTGATGCCGATCGCGGCCGCGACTTCGTCTGGGGTGGCGCGGATGGCGGGGGCGACGGCGGCGACGGCGGAGTTGCCGCAGATCGAGTTGCCGACGCCGACGAGGACTGACAGGCGTGAGGGGAGGCCCATCACGAAGGTCCCGAACGCCCAGGCGAAGGTGAGACCGCCGACCACCGAGAAGGTGATCAGCAGAAAGAGCGGGAGTCCGGCATCGACGATCTGACCGACGTCGACGCTGGCACCGAGGAGAAACACCGAGGCTTCGAGTACCTGCTTGGAAGCGTATTTCGCGCCGTCGTCGACGCTTGACGGCAACGCGACGAGGTTGCGGAGCACTACTCCGAGGATCATCGCGACGACCAGCGCGTCAACGATTGCGTCGTCGATCAGGCTCTTTTCGGCCTCGACGATGCCCCAGGCGATCGCTGCGACGATCGCGCATAGCAGCAGACCGGGGCCGTAGCGCTCGATCCAACTGGGGGTCTGGGTCGCCTGGCCGGTCGCCGTCACGCGCGCGCCTCCCGCGTCGAAGGGCTGACACTACCTGCGTGGGGCGGGGGGCTCAACGAATCGCCCGTCCGGCCAGCTGGCCGGTCACGCCGGCGCGGTCGACGGCGATCTGGCCGTTGACGAGGACGTAAGGGATGCCGGCCGGCGCGAGCGCCGGATCTTCAAAGGTTGAGAGGTCGATGATCTGGTCGTCGTCGAAGACGACGAGGTCGGCGACGAAGCCCTCGCGGACCTCGCCTCGCCGTTGGAGGTTGAATCGACGGGCCGGATTCTGGGTCACGCGCTGGACGACCTGCTCGAGCGGTCGATCGTGGCGCCGGCGCAGGCGTCCGACGAAACGCGGGAAGCAGCCGTAGGCCCGCGGGTGGGGGATACCGGGGAGCGGGATCGCGTCGCTACCGATCATGTAGTCGTCCCGGTCGAGCAGTTCCATGATGTCGGCCTCGACCTGTCGGATGCGGCTGACGCTCGGGCTGGGGGCGTAGCGGAATCCGCACTGCAACCGTTCCTCGAGCATGACGTCGAGCATCATCTGTTCGATCGAGACGTCGCGCTCGGCCGCCGCGTCGGCGAAGCCAACGCCGATCAAGCTCTGGTTGGCCTCGGAAGCGAGGTAGGTCCAGCAAGCGTTGTCCAGGGCCCCGCCCCACGCTTCGAGTGCGCGTAGCGCGGCCTGGTAGCCGTCGGCGGTTCCGAGACGGGCGAGCATGCCTGCGGCACCGCCCTCGTGGAATTCGCCGGGGAGAAAGTAGCCGGGGACGGTCGAGCCGACGACGTACGGATAGCACTCGATCGTGACGTCGACGCCTTCGGCCTTGGCGGCATCGATATCGGCCATGAGCGCCTCGGTCTGGCCGGCGTTCGGGACGCTCGTGCGGTAGTGGGAGATGTGGACCTTCACGCCGCTGCGGCGACCGATCTCGAGGGCTTCGGGGACGCCGCCGCCACCAAACGCGCGGTCGTTGTTGTGGTTGCGGACATGCGTGACGTAGACGCCGCCGTGCTCGGCGACCACCTCGCAAAGCGCGGTCAACTCCTCGGTCGTGCTGTAGGACTGCGGGTAGTACGAGAGGCCAGTGGCGAGGCCGCGCGCGCCGTCCGCCATGCCCTCGGCGACGAGGCGGCGGGCCTCGGTGAGGGCGTCACCGACGAGCGGCTGGTCCTCGAAGCCGAGTGTCTCGAGGCGGATCGGGCCGTGGGGGACGAGCATGACGGTGTTGCAGCCAGCGCCGTCATAGCGGTCGAGGAACCTGCCGATCGAGCTGGTGTCGAGGTCGGCGGGCGGCTGCTGGAGGATGCCGCCGAGATACTCACGGTGGGCCTCGAAGTTGGCGGGCGAGAGCGGCGCGAATGACATGCCGTCCTGCGCGATGATTTCGGTCGTGATGCCCTGGCGGAGTCCGTTCTCGTGCTGTGGGTCGTTCAGCAGCGCCCCGTCGGAGTGGGCGTGCGTGTCGATGAAGCCGGGGGCGACGACGAGGCCGGTGGCATCGATCGTTTCACGGGTCTCGGCGTCCTCGAGGTTGCCGATCGCGCTGACCTCGTCGCCGGTGATCCCGACATCCGCGCGTACGCGCGGCGCGCCGGTCCCGTCGACGACGTCTCCGCCGCGGAGTAGCAGGTCGAACATCAGGCCTCGTCTCTATCGAGGTCCTCGGACAGGGTTTCTGTCGGCGTCCTCGAGGCGGCGTCCGGTCGCTGTCCTCGGCGTTGGGTTAGCGCTTCCAGACCAGCGGGTCGACCGTTTCGAGGCCGAAGAGCTGCCAGCCGGGACGCTCTGAGCCGGGCGCTCCGGCGTCCGGCGTGAGGCCGCTGCCGGCCTGGGTCACCAGCGCTTGCTCGATGCCCCAGCGCGACAGGCCCTGGACGGCCTCCATTTGCGCCATCTCGTCGAGCGTGAAGAAGCCCGCATCGGCAACCTCGACGCCATCGTGCTTGGGCTCGCCTTCGATCAGATCGAGGCGGAAGATCATGTAGATGTTGGTGCTGGGCCCGCCGCTGGTTCCCGCCAACGAGTGCCGAAAGGCGATCACGTCGCGGACCTTGGCGATGACGTTCGCCTCTTCCTCGACCTCGCGCTCCACGGCGAGCGACAACGGTTCGTCGTGCTCGGCGTAGCCGCCTGGCAGCTGCCAGGAGCCCGCGAACGGGTTCTGCGCACGCTGGACCAACAGCGCCTTGGTTTCACCGGCCTCTTCGCGAAGCACGACGCCAGAACAGCCGATCGAAAAGTCGCCGAAATGGATGAACCCGCAGCTCGGGTCTGGGCAGGCCTGACGGTCTCGTCCGCCGTCGTGCTTGGTGGTGAGTGGATTTGCGCAGCGCGGGCAGTAGTTCATCAGAGCCATCGATCCCCCTCGGACCTCGCGCTGTATGTATGCGCTGGGGCGGCGGCGTGTCCAGCGGCGCGGCGGATCGTACGGTTGACCGTGGACGCGACGAGGGCGCAACGACATGACCGAGACCGCACGATCCGACGCACCGGACGATCCGGTCGCTGCACTCCGCAAGCGCAGCCGGATCCTCGCGCGGCTCCTGGACCCCGACGGCCGTGTCCGCCGCTGGCCGAAGCGGCGCGCCCAGAAGCTGCTGGTCCTCGAGCATCTCGTCCAGCACTTCGAGCCCGGCGAGCGGTTGGCCGAGGCCGAGGTGAATGAGCGTCTCAACTCACTCCATGCCTTTGATGACGCAGCCTTTCTGCGGCGCTGGTTGGTCGAGGAGGGCTTGTTGGCCCGCACCGCCAATGGGTCGGCGTACTGGCTTGAGTCGACGGAGGCAACCGGATCGGGCGCCTGGCTGGGACCGGAGCAGTGAGCGCAGCCTACTGACCCCGAAGGAGGCAGCGGCAGTAGCAGGTCGGGTTCGTGTCGCTCGTCGAGCTGCTACCGCAGGCGGCGCACCCACGGTTGGATCCACCTCGCACAAGATCGCACCGCTCACCGGCCGTGGATTCGGCGCGATTGGGGGCGGCTTGTAGCCGCTCAGTCCTGATCAAACCTCTCAAATCTGTCGTTGACCGCGACAGAATTGCTCGGGAGCATGGCGGTTGTGAAATGACACACACAGGAGGCAAGATGCGACACCGCACGGGACGAGTCCTGCTGGCTTTCGGCGTGATGGTGGCGCTCCTGTTTGTGGCCTGCACCGGCGACGACGAGGAGACCGCGACGCCGGATCCGACGAGCGAGCCGACGACCGTGGCCACGGAAGAGCTGACGGCGGCGCCGACTGAGGCCGCAACCGAGGAGCCGACCGCCGAGCCGACGGCGGAGCCAAGCGCGTTCCCGCTGACCGTCCGCGATCTGCTGGGCCGCGAAGTCACGTTCGAGGCGGCGCCGCAGACCATCATCACGACCAGTCCGTCCGCGATCGAAGTGCTGTACGCCGCGGGTGGCACTGCGGTCGCCCGATCCGAGACCGCGGTTCACCCCGACGGCGTCGAGGCACTGCCTTCGATCGGCCCGTCGTACGCACCCGCCTTCGAGGCGATGATCACGATGACGCCGGACCTGGTGATCGCCGACGCTTCAGCGCAAGCGCACCTGGCTGAGGCGTTTGGCGGCGCGTTGCGCGGGGTCCCGATCGTATTCATCGGCGCTGTCGGCTATGACGACGTGGCGACCTCGATCCGGCTGATCGGCCAGGTGATCGGCAACGACGCTGAGGCCGAGACGGCTGCCGCCTCGATGGAATCGGCACTCGCGGACGTGGAGGCGGCGATCGCCGGCATGACAGCACCGCGGGTGCTGATCATGAACGGCGGAATCGACGACTTCTTTGTCGCGCTCCCCGACTCGTTTGTCGGCGACCTCGTCGCGAAGGCGGGTGGCGACAACGTTGCCGAGGGGCAGCCGGCAACCGGGCGCTTCCCCGGCTACACGCAGCTCTCGCTGGAGGCGATCCTCGAGACCGATCCTGAAGTGATCCTCACGATCACGGCGGGCGGTCCGTCACTTGCTGACCTCGTGCTGCAGACCGACACCTATGCCGGGCTGACGGCCGTGCAGGACGGCCGGGTCCACGACATCGACCTCGAGGTGTTCTTGCAGGCTCCCGGCCCGCGCGCGGCCGATGGTCTTCGCGAGCTCGCGCGGCTGCTCTACGGAATCGAGTAGGGCCTCCGCCCGCCCGTGATCCGGGAGGCCGCCGACCGTCGCTCCGGAGCGAACGGCGTGCTCGCCGTGACGATCCTGCTGCTGTTCGCCTCGATGGCGATCGCCGTCTCCACCGGCGCGGTCAATCTCGGACCGGCGCGCGTGTTTGATGGGCTTTTCGATCGCGGCGACACGGTGGCACGCCAGATCGTCTGGCAGCTGCGCGTGCCACGCGTCCTCGTGGCGGCGTTCGTCGGGGCGAATCTGTCGGTCGCGGGCGTGCTGCTCCAGGGCGTGACGCGCAACCCGCTGGCGGGGCCGCACATTCTTGGGTTGTCTGCTGGTGCCGGGTTCGCCTCGATCACCGTCGTCGTCGTTGCGCCCGGGACGCCGATCGAACTGATCGCCCCGGCAGCATTCCTCGGGGCGATCGCGGCCGCGCTCGTGGTCTACGGGTTGGCGTGGCGTGGTGGCATCTCACCGGTGCGGTTCGCGCTGTCCGGCGTGGCGACGGCTGCGCTGTTCACCGCGATGAGCACGGCGGTGCTGGCGAACTCGGATCTGTTCACGCAGCGAGTGCTGAGCTTTCTTGCCGGCGGCCTCTTCGCGCGCGACTGGGACGACGCGTACCAGATCATGCCCTATTCGCTGGTCCTCGGGGCGGTGGCGCTCCTCGTAGCGGGCGCGCTCAACGTCATGGCGCTCGGCGATGACGTGGCGCGCGGATTGGGGATGCAGGTCGAGCGGATGCGCTTGCTGCTGGTCGTGCTGGCGGCCGGACTGACCGGCTCCGCGGTCGCGGTGAGCGGGATGCTGGCCTTCGTCGGCCTCGTGGTCCCGCATGCCGCGAGGTTGCTCGTTGGCTCCGACCATCGCCGTGCGGCGCCGGTCGCAGCGCTACTCGGTGCGAGTCTGCTGGTGCTCGCGGACACGCTCTCGAGGATCGTGATCGCCCCGGCGGAGATCCCGGTCGGGATCGTGACCGCGGTGATCGGTGCACCGGTGTTCTTGCTGCTGATTCGGACTCGTACGTGAGCACGCTCGCCGCGACAGCGCGGATCGAGGCGACCGATCTGACCGTGAGCTACGGTTCGCACGAGGTGCTACGTCACGTGTCTGTCGCGGTGGCATCGGGCGAGATGACAGTGGTGATTGGGCCGAACGGATCGGGTAAGTCAACGCTATTGCGGACGTTCGCCCGGCTCATCAAGCCGGTCACCGGCGATGTCCGAATCGATGGGGACGACCTCAACGCCATTGGGTCGCGCGAGTTGGCGCGGCGCGTCGCCTACCTGCCGCAGGCGCCCGAGGGCCCTCCGGACCTGACGGTTGATGAACTGGTGTGGCGAGGGCGCTACCCGAACCGAGGGCTGTTCGCGTCGGCGCGCCAGGAAGACCACGATGCTGTCGATCGCGCGATCGAACAGGCTGGCATGGCCGAGCTTCGAGAGCGGCCGCTGGCGACCCTCTCAGGCGGCGAACACCAACGTGCGTGGATCGCGATGTCGTTGGCCCGCGAACCAGAGGTGCTGTTGCTGGATGAGCCGACCTCGTTCCTGGACATCGGCCACCAGGCGGAGCTCCTGAAGCTGCTGGCTGGACTCAACCGGGAGCGGGGGATCACAGTGGTGATGGTGCTGCATGACGTCACCCAGGCCGCGCAGGTCGCGCGGCGGGTGATCGCGCTGCGTGACGGCCGGATTCTGCACGACGGGCCCCCCGCTGAGGTGGTGACTGCGGACCATATCGCGGAGTTGTTCGATGCTGAGGTGACGGTTCTGATGGACCCGGCGAGCGGCGCTCCGGTGATCGTGCCACGTGTGGGGGTCGAAGCTGGTGGAGGAGCCTGAGGTGGAGGCGGAATTGGCGCCTCCTGGCCTGCGATTTGTGATCGTCGGGCGCGCATTCCGGCTACTGGAGCCGCGGCTGTTCCTCTGGAAGGCGGCCAGTGTGCTGCTGCTCTCGGCCGCGCTGTTCCCCGTGCTCTCGTTCAGAGATGGGATCCCCGCGACGATCTACGCGGGCGCGCTGGTCATCCTGCATATCGCGATCCTCGGCATCTATCTCTACCGCGTGCGGTTCCGCGACCTTGATCCCGATCTCCGCGCCCTCGCGCTGCGCGTGATCGCCCTCGTGGTTGTGAGCTACCTGCTGGTGATCGTGTCGCGTTTCGATCCGGACGGTCCGCGAGCCATGCTGGCGATGCAGCTGCTCGCGATCACCGCCTTCCATGCGATTCTGCTGGCGCTGGTCATGATCCGTGTCGAGCCCCGGAGCGAATCTAGACGTCGATAGGGATGTGGACGGCCGCGGACTACCAGGCGATTCGGCGGTAGCTCCGCAAGAGGATCCACAGCAACATTCGGCCACCGGTGTGGTGCCACGCTTGGCTGACGAACGAGGTTCGGCTTCTCCGCCAGAAGTAGCTCGCCCGCGCTACCCGCCGAAGTTCGGAGGGGTCGAACGAGCCGGGCGCAGCGAGTTGTTCCGCACGAACCACGATCCCAGCTGCCGCTCGAACACGCTGCTGGCGGTGTGGCCACGAGATCTTCGGGTTCAGCCCCAGGCTCGAGTGAAGCGCCATCCCGAGTGCCCGCCCCAGACTGCTCTCCAGGAACCCGATCGACGAAGACCTGCGGCTGTCCGGTCCCCACGGACCGAAGTCGAGCAAGGTGATCAGGTCGCGCTCCTTGTCGTAGAGGAGGCTCTGCAAGGTGAAGTTGACGTACGCCTCGTCGAACGTGTCGACGTAGAGGCACAGCGCGTTGGCGATCCGCTGCAGGATCGAGTCGAGTGCCCTACGGTCGATCTCGCGTTGCGACAGGAGCGCGGCGAAGTTCTCGCCAGAGCAATACTCCATGCGTACCGCCGGGAAGCTTTTGCCATCGCCCTCGATCAGCGCGATCGCGCGCGGGGAGCGGACACCTGCAGTCGGCCGCAGCACGAGTTCGTAGCGCCGCAGCCGGTCGAACTCCTGCCGCGCCTGCAGGAGTGCGATCTCATCGTCGCCGTAGTCGTACTCCTTGCGAACGACGTCGCCGCTCGCTTCGAGCCACACCGGGCCTCGGACGTCGTAGAGCAGCGTCTCGCCCGGCAGCGGCGCCGGGCGCGGGCGACGAGCCGGATTCTGCACTGAGCGGGTCCGAGCTGGCCGGCCGTTTCCCTGGCGGCCGCGGGGACTCATCGGGCTGCTTCGCGGTGGCTCGGCCGACGAGTCGGGAGGATGCGACGCATTGGCACCAACGCCTTCACTGCCTCTGGAACGAGCGCCACCATATGCGATTCAGTAGTCGGCGCACAGGTCGGCGGATAGCTGACACGTCGCGCGTTGCGTGACAGTGACTCCAGCTGGAGGCCGGCCGCCGGGACCACTCGGGCGCCAGTGTGTGATCTAGGTCCGCGACAGCCTCGGTACCCTGCTGGATGCTCGCCACTGTTCCGAGGGGACCATCCATGCGTCGTACGCTGAGCCGTCGAATCTTTCTTGCCGACCTCGGGAAGGGCGGACTCGCGGCCGCGGTGGGTGTGGGCCTCATCGCCTGCGGTGGAGATGACGACGAGTCACCCGCGGCGACGGCCGCGGCTAGCGAGCCGACCGCCGGGGGTAGCCCGGTTGCTACCGTCACCGCCGCGACGGGAGCTGGCATAGGCGGCTCCGAGGCCACCGCCGCAGCACCCGCGAACGGTGGCTCGGGCTCAGCGCTCGCCGCGGTTGAGTGGGGACGCGCGAACCTGGGCTTCGTCTCCGCCTATGTGTTGGCTCGCGGCGGCGAGGCGACGATCGTCGATACCGGGGTGGAGGGCAGCGAAGCGCAGATCGAGGCGGCCCTCGCGGCGCTCGGTCTCGGGTGGGATGCGGTTGGGCACGTCGTGGTGACGCACCTGCACGGCGATCACGCCGGGAGCCTGCCCGCTGTCCTCGATTCCGCGCCTAGCGCCACGGGGTACGCCGGGGCGGCGGACATCAGCGGAATCCGGTCGCCGCGCGAGTTAGTCGCCGTGGGCGATGGCGACCAGGTGTTCGGCCTCGAGATCATCGAGACGCCGGGGCACACGGCCGGACACGTGTCGGTCCTCGATCCAGTCGGCGGCGTCTTCGTCGCGGGCGACGCGATCAACGGGGTGGACGGTGGGGTCGTTGGCCCGAACCCGCAGTTCTCGCCTGACATGGGGGCGGCGAACGAGTCGGTCGTCAAGATCGCCGCGCTGGAGTTCGAGACGATTCTCTTCGGCCATGGAGAGCCGGTGCTTAGTCAGGGTGCGGCTCAGGTCGGATCGCTCGTCGGTTAGCGGGCATCCTCGCGGCATGGGCTGACGCCGCTGGGGCCGGCACGGGCTGACTCCGCTGGGGCCCGGGCGGCCTCACGCCACTAGGGCTTGTACGGCGTCGGGCTTGGTCCCAGCTGGGTGCGCAGGACTGCCTGCGCGTCCTCGACGAACTCGACCGCGAGCTTCCTGGTGTCTCGCGGGTCGATGATGTCCTGCCCGGTCGATTCAGCCGTACGGAACGGCGAGGCCATCGCCTGCATGCGCGCCTCGATCTCGGCTTCCTTCGCCGCCGGATCGTCTGCCTCGCGGATCTCGCGGCTGTAGGCGGCGGAGACGCCGCCTTCGATGTGCATCGAGCCCCAGCGGGCTGAGGGCCAGACATAGCGACGGAACATGCCGGTGCTGCGGTGCTGGCACTGGCCGGCGACGCCATAGAGCTGGCCCATGACGATGGTGAGCCAGGGCATACGGCTCTCGACGGTGGCGATCACGAGGCGGGCGCCCGCGCGCTCGATGCCCGCCTTCTCCATGTCGAGGCCGACGCGGAAGCCCGGCTCATCGGCGAACGAGATCAGCGGCAGATGGAAGGTGTCGCAGAGCTGGAGGAAGCGGATGACCTTGTCGCCACCCTTGACGTCGGTGGTGCCGCCCATGAACTGCTTGTTGTTCGCCATCACGCCGACGGCGTGGCCGTTGACGCGGGCGAGGCCGGTGATGCGGTTGCGGGCATAGTCCGGAGCGATCTCGAAGAACGATCCCTGATCGACGACGGCGTCGATCGCGTCGTGCGCGTCGTAGGGGCGGCGGGTGTCGCGGGGCACGAGCGAGAGCAGGGACTCCTCGCGACGGTCGGCGTCGTCGGTGGGCTCCTCGTAGGGCGGCAGCTCGTCGATGTTCGACGGGAGGTAGCTGAGGAAGCGGCGAATCTGAGCGAAGGCGTCGGCTTCGTCCTGCGCAAGGTTGTCGACGACGCCGCTCTCTTTGGTGTGGATCTCCGGTCCGCCGAGGTCCTCCTTGGTGATCTCGTAGCCGAGCGCAGCTTTGACGACCGGCGGGCCGCCCGGGAAGACCTGGCTGATGCCATCGACCATGACGCTGAAGTGGGCGATGCAGACGTCGACCGCTGGCAACCCGGCCACGGAACCGAGGGCGGCTGATACCACCGGCACGGTGCGCAACAGCTCGACATCGAGGCGCGTCCACTCGTTGCCGTCGGGGAGGTAGGTGCGGCCGAGTTCCTCGAAGCCGCGTACGCTGCCGCCGGCCGAGTCGAGGAGCCGGATGTAGGGCATGCGGGCCTCGAGGGCGCGCGCGCTGGGGCGCTGTTCTGCGCCGAGGGAGCCGGAACCGTCGGCGCTGCCGGAGCCGCCTCGGACGGTGAAGTCGCCGGCGTTGATGACGACGCGGCGGCCATCGAGGGTGCCGTAGCCGTTGACGGCGCCCTTCGGCGTGAAGTCAGTTAGTTCGCTGGTCTGAGGGTCGTAGGTGGCGGAACCGACGAGGCCCTGAAACTCGCGGAACGAATCGGGGTCGACGAGGCCGTCGATGCGCTCGCGCACGGTGAGTTTGCCGCGGCGGCGCTGTTCGGCGATGCCTCGTTCGCCGCCGAGCCTCGCGGCGAGTTCCTGGCGGCGCTTGAGTTCGTCGAGTTCTGGCTGCCAGGTCATGGGAGGCCTCTCAGATCGGCGGGTGTCTCAGTCGGCCACGCTACGAGGCCCCCGGCCTTCCGTCTGTCACTCGCCGGACGGGCGGAGCCTCGCGTCGCCGATCAGAGGTGGCGCTGGATCGGCAGCTCGCGGTGCCGCTGGCCGGTGAGGTTGAACACGGCGTTGGAGATCGCCGCACCGATCGGGACGATGCCGGGCTCACCAGCACCGGTTGAGGGCGTGGTGTCATCGCCGACGAAGCGCACGTCGATCTCTGGGGCGTCGGTGATCCTCGGGACGCGGTAGCGGGTGAAGCCGCTGTTCAGGGCGCGACCGCCCTCGAAGTCAGCGGCCTCGAAGAGGGCGCCGCCGATCCCCATGACGATGGCGCCCTCCATCTGATTGCGTGCGCCTTCGGGATTGACGACCAGGCCGCAGTCGAGCGCGGCAGCGACGCGGTGCACGCGGACCTCGGAGCCCTGTAGGGACACCTCGGTCGCGGTCGCGACATAAGAACCTACGTCAATCCCGAGGGCGATGCCGGCAGCGCGGCCGGGGGCAGGAGTGGCTCCGGACCAGCCAAACAGGTCCGCCGTCTGCTCGAGGGCGCGGCGAAAGCGAGGCTCGGTCAAGTTCACTAGACGTAACTCGACAGGATCGAGGCCGGTCGCAGCGGCGATCTCGTCCATGTGCACTTCGCGGGCGAAGTGGTTCACGGCGGCGCCGAGCGAGCGGTACGAACCCGAGGGCAGCGGACTATCGGAGCGGTGGACCGTCGACCGCACATGCGGGGCCGTGTAGGGCGTCTCTGAGCCTCGCCGACCGATCATGACGCGCTCGCCGGAGTGATAGGCGTCCGCCTGCCAGGCCGTGAGCCGGCCGTCTGATGTAAAGCCACTCTTGATCTGAATCACCGCCGCTGGACGGAAGTTCGACCAGACGGTCTCGTCGACGCGTGTGTACGCGACGCGGACCGGTCGGCCGGCCGCGCGCGCGAGACGCGCCGCCTCGATTGCCGGGCGGTAGGGGGACTTCGCGCCGAAACCGCCGCCGATCTCAGGGGCGATGACGCGAACGGCGTCCTCGGACAGGTCGAAGGCCTCGGCCAGCTCCTGGCGGATGCCGAAGGGGCGCTGGGTGCCGGCCCAGACGGTGAGTCGCCCGTCCTGCCATTCGGCGACGGCCGCACGAGGCTCCATCGGGATCGGCGCGATGTACGGGAGGAAGTAGGTCGACTCGAGCACCTCGGTCGCGGCGCGGAAGCCCTCGTCGAGGTCGCCAGACTCCTGCATCACGAAGCCGTCGGTACCGCTCTCGACGAGGACGGCGGGCAGTTCCCAGCCGGCGGGTTGTGTCTCGGGGATGTCCCAATCGATTTCAACGAGGGAGGCGGCGCGGTCGGCCTGCTCGTCGGTTCCGGCGATGACGGCGATGAGGCTGCCGTCGTGCAGGGTGTCGACTACGCCTGGGAGCGCCGAGGCGATCGAGAAATCGATGCTCCGCGCCCGGGCGCCGTAGGCGACCGGGCGGATCACCGAGGCGAACAGGACGCCCTCGGGTTGGATGTCCTGGGAGTACTGGGCGTGCCCCGTGACGCGGGCGACGGCGTCGAGGCGTTCGCTGATCTCCGTGCCCATGACGCGGAAGTCAGCGCTCGGGAGCAGTGGCGCCTCGGGACTGAGTTCGTGCTCCAGGGATTGCGCGGCGAGGAGTTGGGCGTAGTCGACGCCGTGGCTGGGGTCGCTCCTCGACACGATGCGGCCGTCGGTCGCCTCGAGATCAGCGGCCGGCAGGTCGAGCCGGTCGGCGGCGAGCGTGAGCAGCGATTCACGGGCGGTCGCCGCTGCGTGGCGGAGCTGTACGCCGACGCGGGCGGTGGACTGACTGCCGAAGGTGCCCATGTCCCAGGGGACGAGGTCGGTGTCGCCGAGGATGACCTCGATGCGGTCGAGCGGGAGGCGCAGCTCGTCGGCGACTTCGATCGCGAGGCCGGTCCGGATGTTCTGGCCGTACTCGACCTTGCCGGCGAACACGGTCGCGCCACCGTCCGGGCGGACGTGCAGCCAGGTGGCCCGCTCGGTTTGAGGCTCGGTGTTGCCATAGGTCTGCTGGCCGTAGCCGGTCCTCGAGGCGGGGAAGCCGACCGTGACGTCACCGACGATGCGCAGGCCCTCGATAGGATCGGTTGTCGTCATGCCGGGCCCCCGCCGTCGGCGGCGCGCTCGATCGCGCGTTGGATCCGGAGGTACGTGCCGCAGCGGCAGACGTGTTCAGCGAGGGCTTCGCGGATTTGCTCGCCGGACGGGTGCGGTTCGCGGTTCAGCAGTCCGACGGCGCCCATGATGAAGCCGGGGATGCAGTAGCCGCACTGCATCGCCTGCTCGGCGACGAAGGCTTCCTGAACGGGGTGCAACGTTTCGCCCTCTGCAAGCCCCTCGATGGTCTTGAGGTCGCCGCCGGCGACGGCGCCGACGGTCGTCAGGCACGCGCGCAACGGTTGGCCGTCGACGAGGACCGTGCACGCCCCGCAGAGGCCCTCGCCGCAGCCGTACTTGGTGCCGGTGAGGCCGAGGTCGAAGCGCAGGTAGGAGAGCAGACTCCGCTGCGGCGCTGGTGCCTCACGCGACTCGCCGTTCACGGTCAGGCTGGCCATACGGTCCTCCCCGAGGCTTGGTGGCTAGGTCAGCGCGCCGGCGATCGCGGCGGTCTCGATCTCGTCGGCGCTCATTCCGAGGAGCTGCGCCAGGACGTGTGCGGTGTCCTCGCCGAGCGCGGGCGCCGCTTTGTGCAGCATCTTCCGTTTCGCGGAGAAGTGGGTGATGTGACCGTCGTAGGGTGTCGGTCCCATCACGATGTGATCGAGCGTCACGAAGAAGCCGCGATGGGCGATCTGGGGATCTTCGTAGAGGTCGGTCGAGTACTGCGCGACGCTCGCGGGTACGCCGGCCGCCGTGAGTTGGCGCTCGAGTGCGAAGGGGTCGAGGCCTGCGCACCAGGTGGCGAGGGCGGCGTCGATCTCCTGGTCTCGCTCGAGGCGTGACTCGAGATTGTCGCAGTCCTCGAACGCGTCGAGCGGCGCGACGGAGCAGAGGGCGCGCCAGTGGGCCTCGGTCTCGCAGGCGATTGCCAGATAGCGCTGCTCGCCCTCTGTTGCGTAGACGCCGTGCGGCGAGGCTGTCGGGGAGTCGTGGCCCACGGGACCCGGGATGCGGCCGTTGACCGTGTGGTCGAGGAGCAGGGGCTCCATGAAGTGCATCGCGGCCTCGACCTGGGAGATGTCGATGCGCTGGCCCTCGCCGGTGTCGCGTTGGTGGAGGATCGCCGAGGCCAGCGCGGCCACGCCGAAGTGCGGCGTAATCATGTCGGAGTAGGCACCCCAGGTACCGGCGGGGGGCCGGTCGGGCCAGCCCGTGATCCCGTGCAGTCCGGAGATCGCGGAGCCTTGTTGGCCGAACCCGGCGAAGGTGGCATACGGGCCGGTCTGGCCCATCAGGCAGGTCGAATACCAGACGAGGTCCGGTCGGCCGGCGAGGATCGCCTCGGGGTCGAGTCCGAGCTTCTTCATGGTGCCGGGCGTGAAGCTCTCGACGACGACGTCGGCCCACTCGATGAAGCGGAGCGCGATGTCGCGGCCCTCTGGGGTGGCGAGGTTGACGGCCGCGCCGAGCTTCGAGGAGTTGTAGTCGGCGTAGAACTGAGAGCGATCGATGCCCGGCTGGCCGTCCTTGGCGGGCTCGGCGAGGCGGAGGATGTCCGGGCGGGTCGCGCTTTCGATGCGGATCACGGTGGCGCCGTGGTCGGCGAGCGCCTTGGCGGAGATGGGGCCGACGCCGATCCAGGAGAAGTCGGCGACCTTGAGGCCGCCGAACGCCTCGCCGCTGCGTTTGTCCTCGGCCGGAGGAGCGGCGTCGAGGGGGCGGTCGTCATCCTCGAGCAGTGCCTGGTCGGCACCAAGCGTGGGGGCGGAACGCTCCATCTGAAGCGGCGTGCGCGAGAGCTTCGCGAATGGGCCGGGGTGCATGCGGTCGCCAACCTCCGTCCAGAAGTCACGCGCCGCGAGTTGTGGCGACTCGAGGAGATCCTTCGCGTCATTGACCGGGGCGACCATCAGGTCATGCTCGGTCGCCCAACGGTGGATCTCGTTGTTCGGGCGGGCCTTGAAGTAGCGGCGCATCGCGCGGACGGTGGCCACCCCGGCCTCGACTCCGGCCTGGGCGAGGATGCCGGGCAGCCCCTGGGACCAGTCGAGCCCCCCGAGTGTGGGCTCCAGGTCGTCGGACGCTTCGAGTTCGCCGAGGACCTGATCCACGATCAGACCGGCACGACCGATTCCCATCCCGAGTAGCACGTAGCCGTCGGCCGTCTCCAGTGTCGAGAGGCCCGCCAGCTGGGCGCCCTCGATCGCTTCGGGCGGCAAGGCGCGCTGTTCGCAGGTCCCCGGCAGGTTGATGCCCTGGTTGGGTGGGAAGCCTGTCGAGTTGAGCAGCGTCCAGATGATGCCTTCCTGCATCGATGTGTCGAGGTGCTGACCGAGACCCGAGGTCGCTCGTTCGTAGAGGGCGATGACGCAGTCGGCGGCGGCCTGCGCGCCGGCGTGGAACGCGGCCTGCGGGAGGCCGACGGGGATTGGTGGACGATCGCCATCACCCTGGAGGATGACGAGGCCGCCGGCGGCCTCGATCGTCAATTCCGTGGCGGGCCAGTTCGATTTCGGTCCGGTCTGGCCGAACGGGCTGATGGACGAGTAGACGAGGCGCGGGTCGGTCGCCGAGAGGTCGTCGTAGCCGAGGCCGATCGCGGCCATGTAACCGGGATCAAAGGACTCGATCAGGATGTCGACCGTCGAGGCGAGGGTGCGCACCCGTTCGTGATCCTCGGGACGCTCGAGGTCGAGGACGACGCTGTATTTGCCGAGGCCGACGGCTGCCCAGTAGAGCGATTCGCCCTCGGAGCCATCGCGGCCATCGAAGGGCGGGAGCCGACGGGCGGTCACACCAGCGGGTGGTTCGACCTTGATCACCTCAGCGCCAAGGTCAGCGAGCACCCGTCCAGCGAGTTCGCCGCGTTCGTTGGTCAAGTCGAGCACACGTATGCCGGCGAGCGGAGGTGCGGTAGCTGAGCCGTCGATCACGGTGCCTGCCATCTAGCCGGGGCACGCCTCACGATCCGGTTGCCGTGCCGTGCCGTCCGGCCGGCGCAGCATAGATCGACTCCGGGCGGGGCGATGTCAGGGTTGAGTCAGCGATCCTCTGCCAGCGCTCGACGAATCTGCCTTCCTGGCCGAGGATCATGGCGATGGTTTCAACACAAACGGTTCGCGACGTCCTCGAAACCGAGTTCGCCGATCTGCGGTCGTTCGCGTCTGACCGGCTGGCGCCGTCTGAGGTCCTGACGAGGCTCACGGGGGAGCTCCAGCAGACCGGGCTGGCCGAGCGCCTCGGCCTGTCGTGAACACCCCCGCACCGGACACTCCGCCATCCCAGCCTTCGTGGCGGCCAACCCGCATTCAGCGTTGGATTCGCCGCGGCGAGACGCTGATGGTTCTCGGGCTGTCGGTTGGTTACATCGTCACCTTCCTGCTCCCGCGCCGTCTTGATCCCTGGCTCGCTGCGCGACTGACGAACGTCTTCATGCGGCGGCGCCCCGGGAACGTCCGACGAACGGACGAGACGATCCGCCGAGGGCTCGGCAGTCGGGCCGACTCGCTGGATATGGCCGCGGTCGTCCGCGGCTTCTATGCCAGGAAGTTCGAGTGCGCCGTCGGCCGCACGCGGGGGATGCATTCGCGCGCCTGGAATCCTCGGATCGAAGTTGAGGGCAAAGAGCACGTCGAGGCCGCTCTGGCAGAGGGGAACGGCGCCGTCCTGTGGCGGATGGACATGGGCGACACCATGCTGCTCCAGCACGGCGTGTGGCAGTCCGGATGGCCGCTCGTTCAGCTCAGCTCGATCCTGCACGGCGTCAGCGGGAGCCGGTTTGGGTCGCGCGTTGGCGCTCCCATCTACGCCCGTCCTGAGAACGCTTACCTCACCGAGCGCGTGCGGATTCCCGCCGATTGGTCGATTCGCTATCTGCCGCGCCTGATCCGGGCACTGGAGGCGAACCAGGTGGTCGCGATCCTCAGTGAAGTGAACGCTCGTCAGAACGTCACCGCACCGGTGCTCGAGGGTTCGCGCCCATTCCCGTCGGGAGCGCCGGCGCTCGCCCACCGCACCGGGGCGGCGCTGATTCCTGTGGCCAGCATCCGCGAAGGCCGGTGGCGCTATCGTCTGCGCCTCGGCCCGCCGATCGAGGTCGATCGCTCGCTACCGCGGCGGAAGGCGACCGAGCTAGCCGTTGCGGAATTTGGTCACCGGTTGGAGGCCGCGATTAGCGAGCACCCGGGGGACTACAACGGCTGGTGGCGGCTATTCGTCCGGTCAGACATCGCGGACTCGCAGACGGAATCTGACCGATGAGCCGGCGACGGCCGGAATCGACGCCATCCCCGAAGGGGCCGACCGCCAAGCTGCAGCGGATCGGTCTTGCGGCTCGTCTCGGGCTGTCATGACGTCAGACGACCGGCCAGGATCGCGGTGGAGCCGAGGGCGCTTCACGTGGCGCCGGCCGATCAAGCCCGGCGGTACCTGGATCCGCCGGCACGAAGCGCTGGCGTCACTTGGCCTGGTGGCCGGATACCTGACCACGTTCTTGGTGCCGCGCCGCCTCGATCCGTGGCTTGCGACTCGCTTGACCGACCTGTTCATGCGCATTCGGCGCGGGAACGTCGCGCGCACCGAGTCGCTGATCACCAACCGACTCGGGTCCTGGGCCGCGTCATTCGACATGGCCGCGGTCACGCGCGGCTACTACTCGGGGAAGTTCGAGTACGCGGTCGGACGAGTCCGTGGGATGCATCCGCGAGCCTGGGATCCACAGATCGAGGTCGAGGGCGGAGAGCACGTTGAGGCGGCGCTTCGCGAGGGGCGTGGCGCGATTCTGTGGCGGATGGACTGTGGTGACACGATGTTGCTGCAGCATGCCGCATGGGAGCAGGGCTGGCCGCTGGTACAGCTCAGCTCAGCCGTGCACGGGGTCAGCGACAGTCAGTTCGGCCTGCGTGTCGGCGGGCCGCTCTACGCGCGCCCGGAGAACGCGTACCTCACCGAGCGGGTTCGGGTGCCGGCTGACTGGTCGTTTGGCTACCTGCCGCGACTGATTCGAGCGCTGCACGGGAATCAGGTCGTCGCGATCCTCGGCGAGGTGGTCGCGCGGCAGAACGTGGTGGTCTCGGTGCTGGGAGGCACCCGTCCGCTGCCCACGGGCGCGCCTGCGCTGGCGCACCGGACGGGAGCGAGTCTGATCCCGGCTGCCACGGTCCGCGATGGGCGTTGGCGGTACCGGCTCAAGCTCGGACCGCCGATCGACGTCGATCGCTCACTCCGGCGGCGCGAGGCGACCGACCTCGCGTTGGCGGAGTTCGGTCGTCGCATGGAGGCCGTACTCGTCGAACATCCTGGCGATTGGAACGGCTGGTGGCGGTTACATGTTCCTTCCGAGGCGGAGGACGCGAGCGCGGCCGAACCCGCTCCCTAGCGCCTCGTCCGATTCAGCTTCGAGGGCGGAGCAAGCGGATCGCGCGCTTTAGCGGCGCGGGGAGGATGCGGCGGGCGGCGTCGCGCAGGGCGGTCGTCACAACCAGCGTCGCCGTGCGGAACACGCGATCACGCCATCCAACCTGCCAGAGGTGGTCCCCGTGTCGGACCTGGAGAACGCGACCGATGATCCGCTCGGGCGGGACGGGCGGGTCGCGGTCGATTCGACTGTCGCCCTGAAATCGATAGCCGTGGCGCCCACGGCCGAGCGATCGGTGCACGACGACCGTCGCTTCGTCCGAACACCACGCCCAGATCTCGCCGATGCGCGGACTGGACGCTTCGTCGAGGAGCACGTACGAACCAGCCTGGATGGTGTCACCCATCGACTGACCCTCCACCTGGAGCCAGAACGGAGCCTGTTCTCGAATGGACCGCCTCAGTAGTCGCGCTTTCGCCTCAGGCTGCACGATCGACCTCGCGGGCCTCGCGTTTCGCGTGACGCTGGGTAACGAGCGACGAGGCGAGGCGTTCGAGGAACTCCTCGGCACGCTCGACCCGAGTGACGCGGCCCCAGAGATCGAGGTCACCTGGCGGGACGAGCCGGCCACGGTTCCGGAGCGGGAATCGGAATACCCGCACCCGGGCCTCGATTCGTGGCAGGAGGGCGAGCGCGCGATTTATCAGGCCGGCGGTGTCACGGCGATCACCGAAGGCAACTCGATTGAGCTGGGTGGCGACGAAGAGGATCTGCTGCTTCCGTTCCGCTATGTGTTTGAGCCGGCGCTGACACACGTGCTCGCCCGCACTGGCCGCTTCATGCTGCACTCCGGCGCGGTTGCCCGCGACGGTGAGGCGCTGTTGCTGATCGCCGACAGCGGCCAGGGGAAATCGACACTCAGTTGGGCCGCCGCACAGAACGGTTGGTCGCTGCTGTCGGATGACCACACGATCGTGCGCCCGACTGACGGCGGTTTCGAGCTGATCGGGGTGCCCAAACCGCTCGCCGTCCCGGAAGAGGTGCTCGAGGAGGAGATCGGCGTCCTGGTTGAGCGATTTGGCCGCCGCCGGCGTCAGCTGCCCGCCACGATGCTTGGTCGCGGATGGTATCCGCTGATTGCCACGATCCGACCTCGACATGGCGACACGCCTGAGGGGGCGCTGGAACCAAGTTCGGCGAGTGAGCTGCTCGATCTGCTGATCGGTTCTTATGCGGCGCTGGGCGACGCCGATCTGTTGCGTCGGTTCTTCCCGCACGCGGCGAACCTCACCCGTGGGCAGACGTGGGACCTGTATCACGGGTCTGATCCGGAGACACGTCTTCAGGTCGCTGCCGGCTGGCTCGACGTCGCGCTGCGACATGGCCGAGACGGCCACTGATGTTCCGCCACCAGTAGGGACCGCTCGTCTCCGGGAAGTGCACGTCCATCATTGATCGAGGCGGCACGGCGTAGTGCAGCCAGTGGCGTAGCCCGTCCCCTGTTCGGCCGCGCGCGAGGAACGGGAGCGCGCGATGGCGGTTCCGGAATCGATACGCGCCTTCTTCACCTCGCAGGCGCACGCCTGGCGACCAGAGCCGCCGCCAGGCCGTGGCACGCCAACCGCCTGGGTGCGGTAGCGCCGGCAAGTCGAGGTCCATCACCTCGCCGATCGCCTCGAGGGTCAACAGCAGGGGCACCTCGAGTCCCTCGCTGCGCATCAGCTCGAGGACCACGTCCCAGTCGAGGTCCTCCCGCTGGATGACGCGTGCCACATCGATGTGCCCGAGCAAGTGTCGAAAGCGGTCGCGGTTGACGTGCATCAGGAAGTGAACCAGCGACGCCTCTGGATCGAGGACGCGCACCGTTCCGCCGCCCTCGAGTGGATAGGGGAGCGTCCGCGCCCAGAACAGGTCGAGGTGGCGGCCGGGTACCTCGAACTTCAGCAGGTCGAAGTGCAGGTCAACGGCCACGCCGTCGACCACGAGGTCGACGGAGGGCAGCACCTCGTCGTCGACGAGTGCCTGCAGGACGGGGGCGAGCTGGTGACCCGGCTCGATCGCCTCGGCGATCTCCGTTGCGCGCCAGCGGTCTTGCGGGGCGACGAGCAGATCAAGGTCGCCGAATGGTCGTTCGCCCTCGGCGTCGTACCAGCGGGCGGCTGCGGTCGGGCCTTTGAACGTGCCGAGCTGCACGCCGAGCGGCTCCAAGCGACGTGCGATCTCCGACAGCGCGCTCCAGATCTGGCGCTCGCGCATCCGCATCTGCAGGTGGCGCTGCATCAGCTCGAATCGCGTGTCCTCGCTGAGCGCGAGTTCACCGCTGCGGATCCGACTCCACACGAGGCCGGTCATCCGTTGCTCGGAGGCCGATGCGAGGAATGCCTCGGAATCCGGGGGCTCGTGCAGCGGACGGCCGCGCGCGAGGTTCAGGAGGATCGGGTCGGGACGGCCCATCGGCGCTACGCGCCGGCTTCGCTCGTCAGCAATCCAAGTTCGGTCAGCTCCTCGATGAAGGTGACGATGTCGCCGTGGAGCTGCTCGTGCGTCACGTCCTCGAACTGCGGCAGCAGTTGGTCCGCAATCGTGTTGGCGTCGGTGGGATCGGCCAACGCGTCCCAGATCATCGAGCCGACGGGATTGAGCGTGATCAGTTCACTCCCGCTCGGGTCGACGAGAACGGCGCGACCGTCAACGACCTCGAACACCACGCTGTTGGACTGAGAGATCATCGGCATACCTCGGCGACCGCGACTTTCGCCCAGATCGTAACGTTGCGGAGGTTAAGGGTAGCTATGAGTGCCGCGGAAGGGCTCAGACTCGGCTCCATCGAACGGCGCCGGCGTGCCCGCTGCTACCTCAGCGCTGGGCTCGCTAGTCCGGATCGTCGGCTGACGTCATCGTCAATCGGTACCCGATGCTGGGCACTGCGGTGACACCAAGTCTCAGCTTGATTAGCTTTCGCCTCAGCGAGGTCACCTGCTGCCTCAACGCCGTTCGATCGTGCGAGTCCGCAACGTCACACCCCCAGAGCGCCTCGGCGAGTTGCTGATGTCGGATTACGTACGCCGGCTCGGCACCGAGCCGCTGCAGGAGCCGCCGTTCGGCGGGCGACATCGAGACGGCGTCGGCGACCATCTCGGACAGCACCTGGTAGGAGTCTCCGCTGAGGAAGGGATCGCCACGCTGCGTCTCGATCTCCACCAGCAGCTTCCAGTCCTCGACGTCCGAAGCCATCAGGCGCGCCAGACAGCCGGTGCAGTAGAAGCCACCAGACGGCAGCGGCGCCCACTCGTGAGAGGCGCGCGGCGCGGGTGCAATTGGACAGCGGAGCGTAGGAAGCGGCGCTAGTTCCCGGCGCGCGGGTTCTACAGCCATCGGTACCCCCGAGGCGAGCCGATCCTTCGGCTCGCCTGGATTCTTGCGTGTCTAGACCGCCCCGACGGCCTCGACACCAGGTTTGAACCACTCGGCGTGGTGTCCGTGCACGTGGCTCACGTACATCCGGACGCCCTCGTTGTCGTGCTCAATGCGATACGCGACGCGCCCGGCCTTGGCGTACTCGAGCGGTCGCGGCGCCGGTTCTGAGATCATCTCGAAGCTTTCGCCAGCCTCGTCGGCCAACCGCCAGGCGATCAGGAACGTCGAGATGAACGAGCGTGGTAGCTCGTCGAACTCGGCGCGGACTGCGTCAGCCGTATCAGGGTCGCAGTGGACCGCGATCTCGTTGGCGAACTCCCGTGCTGAGGCCCCTTGAGCCATCAACGTCTGCAATCGCCTTACGCTCGTTTCGTTGTTCAACATGCTGTTGAGCGTTCCGGCCGCAACTCGGCAAGTAACAGCCACGTATCTGTCTCCTCTGTCTACGGAATCGTCAGAAAGCACTGAAGCATGGGACGACGGGCGCGCCATCCGCCGATCATTTATGCTGAGCGCCTAAGTGACTGCGTCAGCGGCAGGGCGGTAAGCACATGGACGATCTCCAGCGGCTGCGCGAAGTCCACGACAGCGATGAGCAGATGGAGCCGGTCGATTATGCGAACCTCGTCCGTCAGGCCTTGCGATCGGCCCCCGATTTGGCCAAGGGCCTCCTTCAAGAAACGTATGAGAAGGGTCTTCAAGCAGCGTACTCGAGCCGAGCGCCCGGGGCGTTGGGCAAAGTAGCGCAGATGGGGGCGGAGCAACTGAACGCGCTTGGAGACCACGCGGGCGCGATTGCCCGCCTCGACCAGGCACTACAGATGGCTGGTGACGATCCAGTCTCGGGTGTCCGCATCCTGGACACACGGGCGGTGTGGGAGGTGCTGTCAGATCGGCCGGAGGCCGCACGGGAAACCCTTGCCACGGCGGCCGCGGCTCTGCCCGCCGACCCGGATCCCGAAACGGTAATCGGCGGTGAGGCGAACACCATTAAAGTGTCGCTTGTGCTGTTTGAACCCGGCTCGATCGAGGCTGCGGCGGCCGCGATCTCGCGAGCGCGATCGAATGACTTCGACTGGGTTGCCAGCGCAACGATGGTCTTCCTAGTCGCGGCTCTGGGTGCTTCGCCAGATGTCAATCAGGCGATTGCCTGGGCTGACGCCCTTCAAGGGTACGCCGCAGCTCAACGGCATGCCGCAAGAGAACTGGACGCGACGGTCGCGCAGCTTGCGCTGCGGGCTCGCCGAGAGCTGGTCTCGCTGGATGCTGAGCTCGACGCGACCGGTCGGCAGACGCTCAATCTTCCTGCGCTGTGGCGACTTCAGGTGCTCCGCCTCTACATCGAAGTCACGAACGGGCACTCCGATGCGGCCTTGTCAGCGGTGGAAGACTTGGAAGCCAGTCGCCCGGAAGTCAATCTCAGTTACACGACGTCGAGCGACGGATTCCGCGCGTTCGTTGAGGTTCAGTTTGGGTCGAGGGCCGTCGCCGACGTCGCTCCTCCAACTCGCGCCAATCTCCTGATGATCAGTGGGGCGCTTGCTGCGGGCGAGGCGGTTGCTACGGGCGGCTCGCAGAGCCTTGCCGCCGACTGGCTCCGCTGGTTCGAGACGACGTTGCCCGAGACTGTCGTGACGTCGCTTGACTGGCCGTCATGTCGTAAGCGGGTCGAAGGACTGTTGCTGCTCAGACTTGGCCGAGAACGCGAAGCGATAACCAGACTTCAGGACGCGATCCGTTGCTGCGAGGAGCGGGGCGACATCATTCAGGCCGCAATCGGTCGCGTTCAGCTATCGGAGGCCCTGCTCCGTGGTTCGACGGCGTCTATGTTGCCTGCGGCGCATGCGCGCTCGCTGCGTGAAACAGGGGCTGAGCAGTTGCGGACCCTAGGAGTAGATCCGATCCCCTTCGCGTACGCCGCGAGCAGGACGTTCTTGCGTGAGGAACAGATGCCCGAACGGGGCGGCCTGACCCCGCGGGAAGCGCAGGTCCTCGGCAGGTTGGCTAAGGGAATGACCTACCAGGAGATCGGCGACGAGCTTGGGATCAACTCGCGCACGGTGGGCGTGCACGCTTCGCACTGCTACGAGAAGCTCGGGGTCCGCAACCGTGTCCAGGCGGTCAAGCTCGCCCAGGAGCTTGGGATCGTCTAGCGACAATTCGCCGGCTCCGGGTCGATGGTCCAGTCGTCCGAGGGGCGCGGGCGATCGAGGAGTGAGTCGGCACGGCCTGCGCGGCCGTGCCTAGGTTCCTGGCGGCGCCCGCACGATCAACACGACAGCGACCGGCTCGCCGCCGACCGGCACCGGGACGCAACGGTATGGCGGTTCGATGACTCACGAGGCGGCGGGCGGGGCTGGGGTCGATGACGTCGAGGTCGAGATCGCCCGACTTGAGGGGTTGCTCGAGTCAGGCGCCGACATCAGCGCACCAGACTATGTGTCGCTCGTCAGGCGAATCGGACGGCTGGAACCCGGGCGGCTGATCGCATTGGGGCCTCGTATCTTCCCGTTCGGGTTGAGTCAAGCGCTTCGTGACGGGGGCGGGGACGCTCTGTGTGAGGTGACGTTGATGGGGGCGGCAGTCCTCGACGCGAGCGGATTCCACGATGGCGCGATCGCGAGGATCGAGCAAGCGCTGACCATGGCGGCTGGCGACGAACCGACCATCGACGTGCTGAACGGGGACCGGGCGTTTTTCAACGCCTTCGCAGGACGAGTCGCTGACGCTCGGTGGCAGAGCCGTCAGCCAGCTGATCATGGGCTCGGCGGTCCCCGGGTGCGGCTTACCCTCGCGGGGGTGCGCTGTCTGCTGCTCGATTTCGAGCATCTTCTGACGCAAGACCACGGCGAGCCGTCGCCGGCCGGCGTAGCAGACGCGGGCTTCTTGCATGTGCAGCGGGCGGCTGCCCTGGCTGCGCTCGGGCGTGTCGAGCGAGCCGCGCTGACCGCGCGCACACTCCTAGAGGCCTCGACAGACATCGGGCACCGCGCCCGACAGCTCGACGCCGAGGTTGCCCTGCTGGGCCTCCGCGCACGCACCGACGCAGCCGACGTGGGCGACGATCTGCTATCCGAAGCAGAACGGCTGATGAATAACCATCCGCTGTGGAAAGCGCTGCTCTCCCGCCTCCGGCAGCAGGTCGGACGTGGCGACCGCTTGGCATACGCCAGGACCGTGGTCGCACTCCGATCACATCACGACTGGATGAATCGGGGCTACCGGAACTCGTTCCCCGGCTTGGCGCAGTTCAGCGCTGCGCTGCTGGACGGGGAAGACGTCGCGCTACCGTTGCCCCAGGCACCGACGCTTCTCTCGCTGCCGAACATCCCGGCTTCCGCCGAGGCGGTGGCGATCGGAGGGACGCTGAGCGCGGCCGCGGACTGGCTGGCCTGGCTCGACTCGGAGCTGCCGGAGTTCGTGGTGACGTCGCTGGAGTGGCCGGCGTGCCGCGCGCGTGTCGAGGCGCTGTTGTTGTTCCGCGTCGGTCAACGCGAGGCGGCAGTTGAGCGCCTCGGACAGTCGATCGCCTGTTGCGAGGAACGTGGCGACACGATCGAGGCGGAGATCGGGCGCGCGCAGGTTGCGGCAATTGTGTCGGATCAGGAGCTGGCGGAGGTCGCGCGGGCTCGCCTCGAGGCCGTGGGTATCGAGGCGGCGCTGTTCGCGTCCGCGGCCATCCGGGCGTCGGAGCGGGCCGCGATGGCCGGCGAGGAGCCGCTGACCTGCTGGAGGCGAGAGTCCTCGGACGGGTCGCGCGGGGGATGACGCAGCGCGAGATCGAGGCCGAGATGGGACTCCGGCCGCGCGGGGCCTCGCGGCCGATCACCTCGAGCTATGCGAAGCTCGGTGTGAAGGGGCGCGTGCGGGCGGCGCAGGTCGCTCGGGATCGCCAGATCGCCTAGGACGGGTATCGAGCGATGGATCACGGCTCGCCGGTTGATGAGGGCACGCCGGCGAAGCCGGTGGAGTCCCGCCTCGATACACCGACTGACCTCGAGCAGCTCGAGGAGTTGCTGGCGACCGGCATTCGGATCAACGCAAGCGAGTATGTCGAGCTGATTCGACGTATCGGCCGGCTCGACCCAGCGTGGCTGGTAGAACTCGAGCCACGCATCTATTCCTTCGGCCTCCAACAGGCGTTCTCCGACGGGGATGAAGCGGGGATCGTGGAGGTAGCTGAGGCTGGTGGCCAAGTCCTGGACGCCATAGGGCTTCATGGCGAGGCGATTGCTCGGATGAATCAAGCGATGATGCTGGTCCCATTTGACTCCGTCAGCCGCGTGAGGCTCAAGTCTTCGCTCCTGGGATTCGAAGCTCTTTCGGGTTGCCCGGATCACGTTCGATCTCAGTTGACCGTCGACGCTGAGTTGGATCCCACGTCGAGCAGCGCTGAGGTTGCGACCTCCGTCGCGCTCGCCAGCTGCCTCGTGCTCGGTATCGCCGACATGGACCCGCTGATCGAGGCAGCCGCCCGGGCGCGCTCCTTACTACACGATCGCTTTGCGAGCGGCCTGACGGTTCAGCTAGTCAGTGCACTCGCTGCGCGCGGCGAGACGGACGAGTCGCGCGGAGCCGCCAAGGATCTGCTGAGTTACGCGAACGGGGTCGGGCACCGAGCCCGAGAAGTTGACGCCGAGGTGGCGTTGATCGCCTTGCAGGCACGGCTTCGCCGCTCCGAGGAGCCGCAGGGGCTCGGCGACGAAGCCGAGCAGCTCTTGAACAACCAAGCGCTGTGGAAACTGCTGCTGTCGCTGTTTCGACAACGAAGTCTTCGCCGCGAAGAACCTGCTGCACAGGAACTACATCTTCGGCTGTTGAAGCACTACGACTGGATGAACCCAGGTTACCGACACTCGTTCGCCGGACTGGAGCGGTTCAGCGCTGCGCTGCTCGATGCGAAGGAGGTGGTGCTCCCGGTGCCCGACGCATCGACGCTGTTGTCGCTGCCGAACATCCTGGCTTCGGCCGAGGCGGTGGCGATGGGAGGCACGCTGAGCGCTGCAGCAGACTGGCTCGCGTGGCTGGAGGAAGAGCTACCGGACTTTGTAGTGACGTCGCTCGAGTGGCCGGCGTGCCGCGCGCGTGTTGAGGCGCTGCTGTTGCTCCGCGTCGGGCAACAGGCGGCAGCGGTCGAACGGCTTGGGCAGTCGATCGCCTGTTGCGAGGAACGTGGCGACACGATCGAGGCCGAGATCGGACGCTCGCAGCTAGCGGCGATCGTCCTGGATGAGGAGCTGGCGGAGGTCGCGCGTGAGCGCCTCGAGGCGGTCGGGATTGAGGCGGCGTTGTTCGCGTCGGCGGCGACGAGGGCGTCCGAGCGGGCCGCGATGGCCGGCGAGGCGGCGCTGACCGTGCTAGAGGCGAGAGTCCTTGGACGCGTCGCGCGGGGGATGACGCACCGTGAGATTGAAGCGGAGATGGGGCTACGTCCCCGAGGGGCGTCGCGGCCGATAACCACCGGCTATGCGAAGCTCGGGGTGAAGGGGCGCGTGCAGGCGGCCCAGGTCGCTCGGGATCGCCAGATCGCCTAGGGCGTGGCCGCTGTCTCGGCCTCGATCAGGAGGCGGTCGGCGTGCTCGGCCAACCACTCGTCCAGCGTCTCTACAGCGGCATCGTCGAGGAACAGGCCGAGGCGTGAGCGGCGCCACAGGATGTCGTCGGCGTTTCGCGCCCACTCGTGCTTCACGAGGTACCGAATCTCGCATTCGTAGAGATCCGCACCGAAGTGCGCGCCGAGGTCTCCGGTGCTGCCTGCATCACTGAGCAGCTCGAATGCTCGCGATCCGTACGCCCGACCGAGGCGCACCCGAGTCCGTTCCTCCAGCCACGGGTAGCGGGCGGCAAGCTCGGCGTGGAGTCGTTCCGGGTTGCGCCCCGGGATGTCGCCGCCGGGGAGCGGAGTGTTCTGCGTCCATGAGGCCGAGTCGGCACCGAGGAGCGGTGCCAGTTTGGTGACTGCTTCGTCCGCGAGTTTGCGGTAGGTCGTGATCTTGCCGCCGAGTACCGAGAGCAGCGGCGCGCCGTCGGTGTTCAGCTCGAGCTGGTAGTCGCGCGAGACAGCCGAAGCGTTGACCGTCTCCTCGCCGATCAGCGGACGGACCCCCGAGAAGGAATGCACCATGTCGTCGGGGGTGATGGCTCGCTGGAAGAAGCGGGTCGCTGTGGCACAGAGGTAGTCGACCTCGTGGTCTCCGATCGTGGCCGCGGCGGGGTCGGCCTCGAACTCGACCTCGGTGGTGCCGATCAGCGTGAAATCGCCCTCGAACGGCAGCGCGAAGACGACGCGCCGGTCGGGATTCTGGAGGATGTAGGCGTAGTCGTGGTCGAACAGCTTCGGCACGACGATATGGCTGCCCTTGACGAGTCGGATCGGCTGCGGCGGGACCCCAGCGACGGCGGTTTCGAGGAATGAGCCCGTCCAGGGACCACACGCGTTGACGAGGGCACGCGCGCGGATACTCCGGGGACCATCGCGATCCTCGAGATCGACGCGCCAGCGCTCGCCCTCGCGGGCCGCGGCAACGCAGGCGGTGCGTGTCAGCACGGTCGCGCCACGCTCGGCGGCATCGACGGCGGTCAGGACGACGAGGCGCGCGTCGTCGACCCAGGCGTCGGAGTACTCGTAGCCGTCGCGCAGGTCGGCGCGGAGGGCTTCGCCGGCTGGGTGATCGCGCAGGCGGACGCCTCGGGACCCAGGCAGCCGTTTGCCCCGCCGCAGATCGAGGTGGTCGTAGAGGAACAAGCCGAGCCGCATCATCCAGCGCGGGCGGAGGCCGGGGACATGAGGCATCACGAAGCGGAGCGGGCGGACGATGTGCGGCGCGTTCCGCAGCAGGACCTCGCGCTCGGCGAGCGCCTTGGCGACGAGGCGAAACTCGTAGTGCTCGAGGTAGCGCAACCCGCCGTGGATCAGTTTCGAGCTGGCCGAAGAGGTGTGGCTAGCGAGATCGTCGCGCTCGCAGAGGAGGACGCGGAGCCCGCGGCCTGCGGCGTCGCGAGCGATGCCGGCACCGTTGATGCCACCACCGACGACGACGAGATCGTAGACCTCGTCATCCGGCTGCCGAGAGACTGGATCGCGGGTCGGGGTTGGCGCTGGGCCGTCAGCTGGCATCGTTGATCGACGCTATCACGGCGGTCGTTGCGCCGCGGGTGCCGCCGCCGCGACGCGTGTGCGAGGATCGAGGCCGAACGGGATGCAAGCCAGAGTGCGGTGGATCTTGGAATGAGCGCATGACCGACGGGCCACTGCTGCTCGCGATCGACCAGGGCACGACCAGCAGCCGCGCGATCTTGTTCGATGCCGGCGGTAGTCCGCTCCGTTCATCGCAGCGCGAGTTCGCGCAGCACTTCCCGCAGCCGGGCTGGGTGGAACACGATCCGGAGGAGATCTGGCAAACGACGTTCCAGGTCACCCGTGACGCCCTCGACGATGCCGCGGTCGCGGCGATTGGGATTACGAATCAGCGTGAGACGACGCTGATCTGGGATCGCGCGACGGGAGAGCCGATTCACCGCGCGATCGTCTGGCAGGACCGACGGACCGCCGACCGCTGCGCCGACCTCAAGTCGGACGGCGGCGAAGAGCTGATCCGCGAGCGAACGGGGTTGCTCCTCGATCCGTACTTCTCGGGGACGAAGGTGGCGTGGCTGCTTGACCACGTCGAGGGGGCGCGTGCTCGCGCCGAGCGCGGTGAGCTCGCGTTCGGCACCGTGGACACATTCCTGATCTGGCGGCTGACGAACGGGCGTCGACATGTCACCGACGCGACGAATGCTTGCCGAACGTTGCTGTTCAACATCCGGACACAGGATTGGGACGACGATCTGTTGTCGTTGCTCGATGTTCCGCGCGCACTCCTGCCTGAGGTGCTCGACTGCGCGGCCGACTTCGGCGAGACCGATCCCGACCTGCTTGGTCGAGCGATCCCGATCCGAGGCGTCGCTGGCGATCAGCACGCGGCGACGATCGGTCAGGCCTGCTTCGAGGCCGGAATGGTGAAGAGCACGTATGGCACGGGCTGCTTCGCGATTCTCAACACGGGTGATGCGATCGTGCGGTCCGAGAATGGGCTGCTCACCACGCTCGCGTACCGGCTCGACGGTCAGCCGACGTATGCGCTCGAGGGCTCGATCTTCGTGGCTGGTGCCGCCGTTCAGTGGCTCCGTGACGGCCTCGGGGTGATCGCGAGCGCCGACGAAACCGAAGCGCTCGCGGCCAGCCTTGATGCGACCGGGGGGAGCGATCGCGTGTACCTCGTTCCGGCGTTCGTCGGCCTCGGCGCCCCGCACTGGGCACCCGACGCCCGAGGCGCACTGGTCGGGCTGACCAGGGCATCGGGCGCCGCCCATCTGGCGCGCGCGGCGCTCGAGGCGGTGAGCTACCAGACGAACGATCTGACCTCCGCGATGGCGGCGGATGCCGGGGCGGAAATCGGCACGCTCCGCGTCGACGGGGGAATGGTCGCCAACGACTGGTTGCTGCAGTTCCTGGCGGATGTCCTCGACACGCCGGTCGAGCGGCCGACGAACATCGAGACGACGGCGCTGGGCGCGGCGTTCCTCGCCGGCCTCGGAGCAGGCGAACTCGACTCGATCGAGCAGCTCGCCGGGCGATGGCAACTCGATCGCCGCTTCGAGCCGACGATGGACGCGCGGAGGCGAGCCGAGCTGCTCGAGGGCTGGCAACGGGCCGTCGCGGGCGTCCTAGCCAACTGACAGCAGTTCCTTATCTCCTGTTGACCGATCGCCGACTACCCTCGGCGCTGTTCCTGCCACCTGGATTTCTGCGACGGAGGCCTGACTGTGACGAGGACCCGGATCATCGCTGCCGGCGCGGTAGCTGCCGTGCTCGCCATCGCGGCGTTTGGCGGCTGGTACTTCTTGCTGCGCGACGACGCACCTCCGGCGGTGAACCTGGCGGACGCGGTGGCCTCGCTCACCGACGGCACGGCCGCACCGACCGCGAACGCGACCGAGGAACCCACCCCGTCTGGCACTCCTGACGCATCGACGATTGTCACGCCGGTCGCCACCGAGTCCGCAGGCGAGGACGGCCTATCCGGAACCTGGACGCTGGCATCCGGTCCCGAATCGTTCGTCGGATACCGCGTCGCGGAGGAGCTATCGACTGTTGGGGTGACGACGGCGGTTGGGCGGACATCCGACATCGCAGCGACGCTCGGGTTCGACGGCGCGGCCATCACCTCGGTCGAGGTGGACGCGAACCTCGCCGCACTGGAGAGCGACGACGACCGACGCGACCGGACGCTCGGCCGTCAGGCACTCGAGACGAACACGTTCCCCCGGGCAACATTCTCGCTCACCGCTCCGATCGTCTTCGATCAGCGGCCGGAGGATGGGGTGCCGATCGCCGCCTCCGCGGTCGGTGACCTCACGCTGCACGGGGTGACCAGGAGCGTCACGCTCGCGCTCGAAGGTCAGCTCGTCGACGACCGCGTCGTCGTGATCGGTTCGGCCGAGGTGGTCTTCGCGGATTACGACATCGACCCCCCGTCGGCGATCATCGTCGTCTCGGTGGCCGACGTCGGGACGTTCGAGTTCCAGCTGGTGTTTGAGCACTCCTAGGCAGTTGGGTCGGTGGAGGCGCCACCGCGACTCGTCAGGGTGATCCCGAACCCCCGTTGATACGGGCGATCCCGCACGCCGTCGAAGATCACGCGAGATGCGATCACTAGTCCGTTTTCCCCGGGCCGGCTGGGCTGTGGTGCTCTTGTCGGGCGCCTGGTTGGCCGTGCATTTCGTCGCGGCTGGAATCGCTTCAGACTCTGTCTTCGACGGCGGTCTGCTCGGTACCGATAGCTATATGCGCCTGGTGCGGGTGGACGAACTTGTTTCCGGCGGTGGCTGGTTCGATCACACAGTCGACCGGAGCAACGCGCCGTTTGGCGATGTCCTGCACTGGACCCGCCCGTTCGACGTGATGCTCTTGGCGTTCGCGGCCCCGCTCAGTCTCGCGCTCGGATTCGACGACGCGCTGTTCGTCTCGGGGGCCGTTATCTCGCCGCTGATCCACCTCGCCATGATGTTCGCCGCGGTCTGGGCAGCGACGCCGCTCGTGGGGCGCCGGCGCGCACCGATGGCGGCGATCGTGCTCCTGGTGCAACCGGCGGTGATCGGTCACACCGTCGCGGGACAGGCGGACCATCACGGCTTGCAGCTGCTGCTGCTCGTCCTCGAGATCGGGTTGCTCGTGAGACTGCTGCGCGAGCCCCGCCGGGTGGGGTCGGCCGTCGCGGCGGGACTGGTGGCTGGCCTCGGCATCTGGGTGAGCGCGGAGATGACGATCCTCGCCGGACTGGTGGCCGCGCTGCTGATCGTTGGCTGGATCCAGCACCCGACGAACGGGCTCGCGGCGCTTACCCGGTTCGGTGCGGGGCTGGTCGCGACGATGATGATCGCAATCGTTCTGGAACGCCGCCCCGCGGACTGGCTCGTCGTGGAGTACGACAAGGTCTCCGTCGCGCACCTTGCGGCCGCGAGCGGCGTGCTCGTCGTTGCCGCCGCGCTCAAAATGGGAACTGCGTGGGCGCCGACGAACCGCGGGCGGCTCGCGCTGGCCGGCGCTGCCGGCCTTATGGGCGCCGCGCCCCTTGCGCTGTTTTTCGGCGGGCTGATCGCAGGGCCCGGGGCGGATGTGAATCCCGCGATCGAACCGATCTGGCTGGACCACGTCAGCGAGCTGCAGCCGCTCTTCCCGACGGACGTCGAGACGTTCGGGCGGATGCTGCTCTTCCTCGGACCGGCGCTGGTCTGCCTCCCGGCGGCCGCGGTTGCCGCGCGGCGCACGCGCGATGACGAGGGCCTGCTCTGGCTGGCGGTTGCCGTGCTGCTCGGCAGCTACGTGCTGCTGTCGCTGATGCACCTGCGGTTCGCCTCGTTTGCCGGCGTGCTGATCGCGATCGTGAGTGCCGGTGTGCTCGGGGGCCTGCGTGATTGGCTGCGGACGATGCCGGCTTCGATCTGGCGTCGAGCCGCCTGGGTCGGCGCGACGATCGGCCTGTCCGTCGGGTTCACCGTTGGCGGCGGTGTCGTTGCCGCTGCGGGCGCCGAGGTCGAGCCGGACACGCCGCTGGGCTGCTCACGCGCGGCCTACGACGCGCTCGATGCGGCGGGTGATGCCTCGGATGTCACGTTCGCCCACATCAATGTCGGACCGGAGATCCTCTACCGCACCGGTGTGGCAGTGGTAGCCGGGCCGTACCACCGCAATGACGAAGGCATCCTCGACCTGCACGCGTTCTTCTCCGCAACGGACGACGAGGTCAGCCGCCAACTCGCGGCGGAGCGCGGTGGACGGTTCGTCCTGGTGTGCGAAATCGGAACCGGGACGGACGTCTACGCGGCCGAGCCGCCCGGAGTCGGTCTTCATGCGCGACTGCTCGCGGGGGATGCGCCAGCCTGGCTCTCCGAGATCGTGCGCGGCGAGGCTGAGGATCACTTCCGCCTCTACGAACTCGAGGCACGACCATGACCCGGCGCGCGCTTCACGTCGTGGGTACCGATGTCGCTCCGACCACGAACGCGGCGGTCGCGGTGCTGGTGCCGTGCTTCAACGAGGAAGCGACGATCGGTGACGTGGTCCGCGACTTCTCGGCGGCGCTGCCGGCGGCGAGCATCTACGTCTGCGACAACGCATCGACGGACGCGACGGCTGACCGTGCTCGCGCCGCTGGCGCCGTCGTTCTCGAGGAGCCCCGGCCCGGCAAGGGCAACGCCGTCCGCCGGCTCTTCGCGGCGATCGAGGCCGACGCCTATGTGATTGTTGACGGCGACGATACCTACGACGCCAGCGCAGCTCCGGCCGCCGTGGAGCGCCTGGTCGCTGGGCGCCTCGACATGGTGAACGTGGCGCGGGAGACCGAAGAGGCGGAGGCGTACCGGCTCGGCCATCGGCTGGGGAACCGGGTGCTGAACGGGATTACCTCGAGACTGTTCGGCGACACCTTCGACGACATGCTCTCTGGCTACCGCGTCTTCTCGCACCGCTTCGTGAAGAGCTTCCCCGCGCTGAGCAGCGGTTTCGAGACCGAGACCGAACTGACGATCCACGCGCTCGGCCTGCGGATGCCCGTCGCCGAAGTCACCGCGCCCTACAAACCTCGGCCCGAGGGCTCCGACAGCAAGCTCCGCACCTACCGCGACGGAGCGCTGATCCTGCGTACGATCGGGATGATGGTGAAGGAAGAGCAGCCGCTGCGCTTCTTTGGCGCGATTGCCCTGGTACTCGCGCTAGCCGCGGTCGGGATGTCGATCCCGGTCTTCGTGGACTACGCTCGGACCGGCCTCGTGCCGCGTTTCCCGACGGCGATCCTCGCCAGCGCGACGATGCTGCTCGCCTCCCTCAGCCTGTTCAGCGGCTTGGTCCTCGACTCCGTCGCCCGAGGTCGCCTCGAGGCGCGGCGGATGCGCTATCTCAGCTACGAAGCGGCCGGCTCCCGTCCGCTGAGGGACGTTGATTCCCCGCCGCGGGCGGCGACCGGCTAGCGCACACTGGCGCTCGTTCATCCATAGGTCCGTTCGCGTCGCGCTCAGTTGGGCGAGAGTGGTACGGCGAACGAGAGCCTCAGTTCGGCTCCGATCAGGGAGCCAGAGATCTCATCACCATCGACCGTGGCTTCCCAGGTGCCGGCTCCATCCTCGGCAAACTCGAAACGCAGATAGCCCGAGCTCTCGTCGGTCACGAACAGCTCTCCCGAGGTGATCGTTCCCGTGTCGGCGTCGTAGGTACCTTCCATGCTGCCGTCGAACACGAACTCGGTCTCGAGGTTCGCCGCGAACGACCAGATCAGCTCGAACGATCCGTTGACGAGGCCGCCGTCCGGCGGCAGGTCCAACAACACCACGTTCTTGTCGCCGAACCGCAGGTCGGAGTCGTTGGGCGAGATCGCCGAGAACGTTCCGGCGCGAGTCCCGATTCCGCCGTCGCGAGCGGGGGTGTTTGAATCCGCTGGCGCGGCGGTGGTCGGGGCGAGCGTTGGTATCGCAGTGCCGCCGTCCGTCCCGGCATCCTCATCGTCGTCACCAACGAAGACGAGGATGAAGAAGGCGGCACCCGCCATGGTCCCGAGGGCCAGCAGCGCTAGCCCGAAGCAGCCGATCCTGCCGCCGAGGAGCCACCCAGGGAGGTCCGCCGCCACCGTCCGCCGTCGTTCGGTGTCTGGGGGATCCCCGTCAGGCGGTGTTCCGCTCATTGCAGCGCTACCTCACCAGCGATTCGCACCGGGAAGATAGCTGGGCCCACCGATCCGACGAAAGCGCGAGCCTGGACCGAAGGCGCCTCAAGCGATGTGCTAGGTGCGCCGGCGGCCGATGTAGTGCGGGCTGGTGTTGAAGAAGACCTCTGCCGCTTCCATCACCGTTTCGGAGAGCGTCGGGTGGGCGTGGATCGTGAGCCGCAGGTCGTCGGCGCGCGCGCCCATCTCGACCGCGAGCGTCGCCTCGGCAATCAGCTCGCCGGCACCGGCGCCGGCGATGCCGACACCAAGCAGGCGGTCGGTGCCCGGCTCGAGGATCAGCTTCGTGACGCCGTCGTTGCGCCCGATTGTCGTGCCACGCCCCGAGGCGGTCCACGGGAACTTGCTGATCTCGATGTCGATGCCGCGCGTCTGGGCCTCGGTCTCGCTGAGGCCGGTCCAGGCGATCTCCGGGTCAGTGAAGACGACCGCGGGGATGGCGGCCGGGTCGAAGGCGGAAGGCTGGCCAGCGATCGCCTCAATCGCGGTGCGTGCTTCGTGCGTGGCCTTGTGCGCGAGCATTGGTTCGCCGGCGACGTCGCCGATCGCGAAGATGTTCGGCTCGCCGGTGCGGCGCTGGACGTCGGTCTCGATGAAGCCGCGCTCGTTCACGACGACGCCGAGGTCCTCGATCCCGAGGTCCGCGGAGTTCGGGCGGCGCCCGACCGCGATCAGGACGCGGTCGAACTCGCGTACCTCGGACTCCGTTTCGGCGCCGGAGAGTGTCGCGCGGATCACGTCGCCGTCTTCCTCGAGGCCGGCGACGGTGGTGTGCAGCAGTATTTCGTGCATCCGCTCGCGGATCCGCTTCTCGAGGATCGCGACCAGGTCGCGGTCCGCGCCCGGGAGCAGCGTGCCGGTCATCTCGACGACGGTGACCTCGGAGCCGAGCGCGGCGTAGACGCTGCCGAGTTCGAGGCCGATGTAGCCGCCGCCGACCACGAGCAGGCGGTCTGGTACCTCGGGGATCTCGAGCGCGGCGGTCGAATCCCAGACGCGGTCGGACTCGATCCGCAGTGCGCCGGGGATCGCGGGAACGGAGCCGGTCGCGATCACGGCGTAGTCGAAGCTGACCTCGGTCAGTTCGGAGTCGTTCGCCACGCGGAGCGTGTTCGCGTCGGTGAAGCGACCACGTCCCTGCACGTAGGTCACCTTGCGTGCGCGACTGAGCTGGCCGAGGCCGCCGGTCATCTTCTTGACGACCTCGTCCTTCCAGTCACGCAGCCGGTCAAGGTCGACGGTCGGCTCCTCGAATGTGATGCCGAAGTGGTCAGCGGACTCCGCGGTCTCAAGGATGTGCGCCACATTCAGCAGCGTCTTCGAGGGGATGCAGCCGCGGTAGAGGCAGACGCCGCCGGGATTCTCGGCCGTATCGACGAGCGTCACGTCCATCCCCATCTCGGCGGCGAGGAATGCCGCGGGATAGCCGCCGGGCCCGGCGCCAAGGACGACCAGTCGGGTAGGAGCTGCGTCGGAGGTCACGAGCTATCCCTCGAGCGCCAGCAACATGGGGTTGTCGATGGCATCAATGATCCACTGCATGAAGCGGGCCCCGTCGGCGCCGTCGATCACACGGTGATCGTGGCTCAGCGACAGCGGCATCATCAATCGCGGCTGCCACTCCTTGTTCTCGTCGAGGATCGGCGCCCATTGCGCGCGGCCGACGCCGAGGACGGCGACCTCCGGCGGGTTGATGACCGGTGAGAAGAAGCCGGTGCTCAGGCTGCCGAGGTTGGTCAACGTGAACGTGCCGCCTCGGCTGTCGTCGAGCGTCAGCGAGTTGGTACGGGCGCGTTCCGCGACCTCGTTCAGCTCGATCGAGAGCTGGATGATGTTCTTCTCATCGACGTCACGAATGACGGGGACGACGAGGCCGCGCTCGGTGTCGACCGCCACGCCGATGTGCACGTAGTCCTTGTAGATCAGCTCGCTGGTCTCCGTGTCGAACGAGGTGCTGAGCAGCGGGTGTGCCTTCAGCGCTGCCGCGAGGATCTTGAGGATGAAGACGGAGATCGTCAGGCTGCCGCCGGCATCCTTCGCCTGTTGCTTGTACTGCTGGCGCATCTCTTCGAGGTCGGTGATGTCAGCCGAGCGTTGCAGGGTGACGTGCGGCATCTCTAGCCAGGCCTGGGTCATATTGCGGGCGACCGTGCGCCGAAGTCGGCTGAGCTTCTCTCGCTTCACGGTGCCGAACTGCGAGAAGTCGGGCAGCGGCCGCGGGTCGTAGAGCGTCGGGAACGCGCCGCTCCCGGTGGGCGCCGCTTCGCCCGATGCAGCGGTGGCGGCACCGAGGCCCGCCATCAGCGTCCGAGCATGCGCCTTCACGTCTTCCTCGGAGATGCGTCCGCCGGGGCCGCGACCAGTCACCGCGCTGATGTCGACGCCAATCTCGCGGGCGAACTTACGGATCGCCGGGGAGGCGAAGATCGGCGTCTCGCCCTCGGTGACGGCCGGCGGGGGTGTCGGCTCGGCGGCGACGGCGACTGGCACGGGCTCAGGTGCGGCCGCCGGTGCGTCCGCGGCTGGTGCCGGCTCGCTCGGAGCCTCGGCAGCAGGTTCGTCGGGCGGCTCCGTCGCTGCCTCGGGCTCGGGTGTGGCCTCGGTCTGAGCGGATGCTTCGGCGGGCGGATCGGCGGCGGGGGCGGGAGCACCAGCAGCAGCGGTCTCGCCCACGCTGATCAAGAGCTGGCCCGGCTTGATCGTGTCGCCCTCGGAGACGTGGATCGCGGTCACGACCCCGGCTACCGACGACGGAACGTCGAGCGTGGCCTTCTCGGTCTCGATCTCGAGGATCGCCTGTTCGAGGGTGACCGTGTCGCCCTCGGCGACGAGGACCTTGAGGACATCGGCCTCGTCGATGTCCTCGCCCAGCTCGGGCAGCGTGAATTCGGCCATGCGGGTCCCCTCGGCTGCGGTCTAGACCGTGGTCGGGTTGGGTTTTTCTGGGTTGATGTTCAGGTCCTCGATCGCCTGCTGGGCGACGCTGACCGGGACCTGTTCGTCGCGCGCGAGGGCGGACAAGGTGGCGAGTGTGATGTGGCGCTCGTCGACCTCGAAGAAGTCGCGGAGCTCGTCGCGGGTGGCGCTGCGACCGAAGCCGTCGGTACCGAGGGCGACGAGCGGGGCGTTGACCCACTTCGCGATCGAGTCGGGCAGCGCCTTGAGATAGTCCGAGACGCCGACGACCAGTGTCGGGTCGTCACCAAACTGCTGGGCCACGAAGGGGACGCGCTCCTCCTCACCGGGGTGCAGGAGGTTCCAGCGCTCGGCGTCCATCGCGTCGCGGCGGAGCTCGGTGTAGCTGGTGACGGACCAGACGTCCGCGGCGACGCCGTACTCGCGGCCGAGCAGCTCCTGCGCCTGCAAGGCCTCGTTGAGGATTGCACCGCTGCCGAGGAGTTGGACGTGCGGCTTGCCCTCGGCGTCCACCCCGGCTTCGGCGGCAGAGCGGAAGAGGTACATGCCCTTGATGATGTCCTCGCGGACGTTCGGGCGGTCGGGGATCGGCGGTTGCTGGTAGTTCTCGTTCTCGACGGTGAGGTAGAAGACGACGTCTTCGTTCTCTTCGTGCATCCGGCGGATGCCCTCGCGGACGATGACGGCGATCTCGTAGGCGTAGGACGGGTCGTACGACACCATCGTCGGGATCACCGAGGACAACACGTGGCTGTGCCCGTCCTGGTGCTGCAGCCCTTCGCCGTTCAGCGTGGTGCGACCGGCCGTGGCGCCGATCAGGAAGCCTCGAGTACGCGCGTCGCCGGCCGCCCAGGCGAGGTCGCCGATCCGCTGCAAGCCGAACATCGAGTAGAAGATGAAGAAGGGAATCGTCGCGACGCCGGTGTTGGCGAGCGAGGTCCCAGCGGCCATGAACGAGCTGAACGATCCGGCCTCGGTCAGGCCCTCTTCGAGGATCTGACCGTCGCTGGTCTCCTTGTAGAAGAGCAGGCTGCCCGAATCGACGGGCTCGTAGAGCTGGCCCTTCGACGCATAGATCCCGAACTCACGAAACAGCGCTTCCATGCCGAAGGTGCGTGCTTCATCGGGGATGATCGGCACAATCCGCTTGCCGAGTTCGGGGTGCCGCAGGAGCGAGGAGAGCATCCGAACGAACGTCATCGTCGTCGAGGCCTCGCGTTCGCCGCTGCCCTCGAAGAACTCGCCGAACAGCTCCTCGTCTGGCGCGTTCAGCGGGCTGGGTGCGACGCGGCGAGACGGCACGGGGCCGCCCATCGCTCGCCGCCGCTGCTGGAGATAGCCCATCTCCGGGCTGTCGGCTGCAGGCCGGAACAGCGGGGCGCCGATCACTTCTTCGTCTGAGAGTGGGATGTCGAACCGGTCGCGGAAGTGGAGCAGTTCGTCGGAGTTCAGCTTCTTCTGTTGGTGCGTGACGTTACGACCCTCGCCGGCCTCGCCCAGCCCGTAGCCCTTGATCGTCCGCGCGAGGATCACCGTCGGTGAACCTCGATGTTCGGTGGCGGCGCGGTAGGCGGCGTACACCTTCTCCACGTCGTGGCCGCCGAGGCGCATCGACCAGAGGGCGTCGTCGTTCATGTGGGAGACGAGCTTTTCGAGGCGCGGGTCCACGCCATAGAAGTGCTCGCGGACGTAGGCGCCGCCGGCGACGGTGTACTTCTGATACTCGCCGTCGACGATCTCGCCCATGCGCTGCACGAGGACGCCGTCCTCGTCCTTGGCGAGCAGGTCGTCCCACTCGCTGCCCCAGAGGACCTTGATCACGTTCCAGCCGACGCCGCGGAAGACCGCTTCGAGTTCCTGGATGATCTGGCCGTTGCCACGGACCGGGCCATCCAGCCGCTGGAGGTTGCAGTTCACGACGAAGACGAGGTTGTCGAGGTTCTCGCGGGAGGCGAGAGAGATTGCACCGAGCGATTCTGGCTCATCCGTCTCACCGTCGCCGAGGAACATCCAGACCTTGCGGTCGCTCGGCGGCGTCAATCCCCGCTGTTCGAGGTAGCGGAGGAAGCGCGCCTGGTAGATCGCCATGATCGGCCCGAGGCCCATCGAGACCGTCGGGAACTGCCAGAAGTCCGGCATCAGCCAGGGGTGGGGGTATGAGGGGAGGCCGCCGGCCTCGGCGAACTCGCGGCGGAACTCGTGCAGACGCTGCGGGCTGAGTCGCCCCTCGAGGTAGGCGCGGGCGTAGATGCCGGGCGAGGCGTGCCCCTGGAAGTAGACGAGGTCGCCGCCGCTTGGATCCTCCGGACCGCGGAAGAAGTGGTTGAACCCCACCTCGTAGAGCGTCGCCGCGGAAGCGTAGGTGGAGATATGCCCGCCGATGCCGTCGGACTGCTGGTTGGCCTCGACGACCATCGCCATCGCATTCCAGCGGATGATCGACTTGATCCGTCGTTCAAGCGCCCGGTCACCGGGAAACGGCCCCTGGTGTTCGACCGGAATGGTGTTCACGTACGGCGTCTGGGAGGTCACCGGGAGCGGGACGCCGGTCTTCTGCGCCTCGATCTGGAGCTGCTGCAGTAGACGGCTGACGCGCGCTGGTCCCCCGGAGCGGAGGACGTCGCGCAAGGAATCGACCCATTCCTGGGTCTCGATCCAATCGGCGGCAGGCTGAGCGTCCGTGCTCACGTGCTCGTGCTCCATCCGTGCGCTTCCAGCCTAGCGGCCCTGACCAGTCACATCCTTGCCGGAGCCTGAAGATAGGGCCGGGTATCGGGGTTCGTAGTAGCAGCACTCACGCCAGGTTGCCCGGCGAGAGCTAGAATCGTGGCACGATGCTCGGCAACGCCGCCTCAGCAGGTCCCCGCACAGTGCAATTGCACCGCGCCGACGCCGTGGCCTACGAACCGGCGCTCGACTGGCAGCTCGCGACCGCCACCGCGGTCCGCGAATCGCGCGGTACGGCCGACCGTCGCGAGGCGATCGCGCTGATCCAGCACCGTCCGGTCTACACGCTCGGCGCGCGCGCGAACGCCTCGAACGTGCTGGCGTCCCGCGACACGCTCGCAGCCCGCGATGCGGCACTGATCGAGGTCGACCGCGGCGGCGACGTCACGTTCCACGGGCCCGGTCAGCTCGTCGCCTACCCGGTCCTCGACCTGCATTCCCGCGGCATCCGTCCCGTCGACTACGTGCGTCTCCTCGAACAGACAGTGATCGATGTCCTCGGGGTCTTCGAACTGCGCGCCGAGCGGGTCCGAGGCCGCCCCGGTGTCTGGGTCGATGGCGCCAAAGTCGCCGCCGTCGGCGTTCGAGTCTCACGCGGCGTTTCTACGCACGGCCTCGCGCTGAACGTGAACACGGACCTCTCCTGGTTCGACGCGATCGTCCCCTGCGGCATCGCCGACGCGGAGGTCACGTCGATGGCCCGCTTGCTCGAGGCCTCGCCGCGTTTCGAGGAAGTCGTCGACGCCTACCGCGCCGTGTTCGAGCAACGCTTCGACTCGAGCCTCGAACCCGTCGTCGCCAGCCCGCTCGCCGTCGAGGCCGCACAGGCGGTCTCCGCATGACCACGGAGACAGAACGCCCGCCGCTGGAGCGGAAGCCCTCCTGGTTCAAGGCGAAGTTCCCCGGCGGCGAGCGGTTCGAGATGGTGCGCGACCTCGTCGCGACGAACCAGCTCCACACCGTCTGCCAGGAGGCGCGCTGCCCGAACATCGGCGAGTGCTACAACGCCGGCACCGCGACGTTCATGATCCTCGGCGATACCTGTACGCGCGCCTGCGGCTTCTGCGCGATCAACTCCGGCCGCCCCGAGGCAATCGACCCGCTGGAGCCCGTCCGGCTCGCGCAGGCGGTTGAGACGCTTGGCCTCGACTACGCGGTGATCACCTCGGTCAATCGCGACGACGTGTCCGACGGCGGGGCGAGCATCTTCGCCGCGTGCATCCGAGCGGTGCGGTACCGCACGCCCTTGTGTGATGTCGAGGTGCTGATTCCGGACTTCGAGGGGAACTGGGACGCCCTCGGCACGGTGCTCGAGGCGCGGCCGGTCGTGCTCAACCACAACACTGAATCGGTGCCGCGTCTCTACTCGCGCGTCCGTCCGAAGGGCGACTACGAGCGCACGCTGGCCCTCTTCCGCGAGTCGAAGCGGCAGGCACCCGAGATCCCGGTGAAGACCGGCTTCATGGTCGGCATCGGCGAGCGGCTCGATGAGATGAAGCACAGCCTCGAGGACGTGCGCGAGGCCGGCGTCGAACTCGTCACGATCGGCCAATACCTCCGCCCGACGGAGAAGCATCTCCCGGTCGACCGCTGGGTCCACCCGGACGAGTACGCCGAACTGAAGGCGTACGGCCTCGAGCTGGGCTTCGACCACATCGAGGCCGGGCCGCTGGTGCGCAGCTCGTACCACGCGGGCGAGCAGGCGCGGGCGGGACACGTCGGCCTCGGGACGGCGTAGCGGCCTCGGAATGGACGGGCACGTCACTCACGTTGCCGTCCGCATGGTTCATGTGCTGGCAGCGACGGTGCTGGTAGGCGGTTCGCTGGGGATGGCGGTGGCCGGCTGGGCGACGCCCGGTGCTGACCGTGGTTCCTCGTTCATCGCCGCCGCCGCGCGCTACGAGGTGGCGTTCTGGGTGGCGTTTGGTGCGATCGTCGCGACGGGGATTGGGAACCTCGACGTGTTTGGCCTCGGGCTGCCGGGGCCGGAGACGGAGTGGGGACGGACCTTCTCGCTCAAGCTGGCGCTGGTGTTCGTGCTGATGCTGCTCTCGGCCGTGCGGGCGCTCGCGGTCGTGCGGTTGCGTGACCTCGGAGCGATGTACCGTCCCCACCTCGTCGCGAGGTGGTATGGGATGTCGGCCGCGATCGCCGGGGTGACCGGCGGCGCAGCCGTCTGGCTTGCGCATGGGTGAGCGGCTGAGGCGATTCGATCCGCTCCAGGGGAGCGCGGCGATGACTGCCGTCCTCGCGACGTTTCACACGACGCTGCTGGTGCTCGTGGTGTTGACGCTGGTCTACTTCCTCGGCGACCTCGGTGACGGATTGGACGATCTCAACACCTTCGTTGGCCTGGGCCTCTTCGCCTACCTGTGGGTGCTTGTCTGGTTCGCCACGGCAGGGGCGCTCGACCGTCTCAGGTGGCCCGAGCAGGCCAGCTACGCCGCGACGGTTGAAGCGGCGATGTACGGGGGCGGCCAAGTCGGAGCGGCCCTGGTGGTCATGACCGCTGCGCTCGCGGCCGGCGCTTTCGTAGTGGGCGGTGTTGCCACTCTCGACACGGACTTGTTCTTCGCGGTGCTCTTCGTGGTTCCCATTGCGGCAATCGGCGGTCTGGTCGCCTTTTCCGTTGGTGCGATTGTCGGGATCGCGTTCGGCGCTCTAGATAGCCTGCTGGTGAGCCTGTCGGGCCGAGTCCTCGATTCGGCCTCACCGCCTCAACTTAATGCCGATTCGTAGCCGTGTGGCGGCGCTCGCCGTGTTCCATCTTGGCCTAGTGCTCGCAGGCTGGGTCGCCGTGCGAGCGATCATCGGGAGCTGGGGCAACGTCCCCTTCGTTGTCGGCACGGTTGTGATCGCTGCGCTGGCGTTGGTGGTGTGGTGGGCGACTGGGCGTGCGTTGTCGACGCCCATTCGGTGCGAGACCGACGAGTTCATCGGCCGAGGCGTGCGCTGGGGCGCGATCGCAGGGATTGTCCTCTGGTTGGCTCTACTCGGCGCGCTCGCGTTGCTCACGTTGGCTGCCGCGCTCTTCGCTGACGAGGAAGGGGTCGAGTACAACCTGTTTGGCGGCAAGTACGCGTTTGTTGTGCTTCCGCTTCTCGTTGCTCTTCCCGGTAGCCTCCCGGCTGCACTTCTCGGCGCGGCGCTTGGTGGCGTGATCGGCATCATCGACCGCGCGTTGCTGCCGGTCGCGCACTGGGGCAGCGGCTCCTCCTGAACCGCTAACGCCTCGGGTGAGCGATCGCGGAGACAGCTAGCTCTCTACTGCGGTGTCAGGTTGGTTGGACCACTGGTTGAACGAGCCGGCGTAGTTCATCGCTCGGTCGTAGCCCAGAACTTTCAGAACGAATGCCGCGAGACCCGCGCGCGCACCGCCGCCTCAGTAGGTCGAGACGGCTGATTCCGGCGTGATTCCGCGCTCACCGAGGAGGTGGGTTAGCTCGGCGGCTGGCTTCAACGTGCCGTCGTCGGGATCGAACAGCTCCGTGTAGTTCAGGTGAACGGCGCCCGGCATGTGCCCGAGACGCGGGGGTGGGTTCCATCCCTGCTGCGAGCCGTCGAACTCCTCGGTCGTTCGTACGTCCCAGAACACCGCGTTGTCGTCGTCGACCGCGGCCTTTGCCTGGGCGAGTGTGCAGAGCACGCCCTCGTCGAGGCGGGCTGGGAAGGTCCGTGGTGCCGGAGCCGACGCGACGTCGGAGAGTGGCCGGTTCTCGGCGGTCCATTTCGTCAGGCCGCCATCGAGGAGTCGGGTGGGAGCGTGGCCGTAGTAGAGGAACGCCCAGGCGACCATCCCGGCCATCTGCGCGAACGAGTCGGTGGCGCTGTACACGACGACCGTGGTGCCCTCGTCGATTCCCAGTGAGCCAGCGAGTGCTGCGAACGTGTCGGGGGGTGGCATCTCCGGTCCCGCGCGAAGCCCGGCGAGGCTGAAGCCGTTGAGGCTCACCGCGCCCGGAATGTGTCCGTTCGCGTAGTCCTCGTCGGAGCGCGCGTCGACGACGCACACCGTGGGGTCCTCGAGGCGACCGGCGAGCCACGTCGTGTCTGCGAGCAGGTCGGGGCGGGGATAGCCACGCTCGGCAACGGGGATGGACATGGATCGCTCCGATCAACTCGGGATCGGGGCGAATGTTATCAGTCGGCTGACCCTGTCCCCGGGCAGTCTCGTACCCAGTTCGCGCGCCAATGCGTGCTGGTGTGATCGTGATCGTCGACCGCTGCGGACAGGGATCGGACACTCGAGACCCGATCTCGGCAGGCTGGATAGCGAACGGACCTCGATATGCCGGAACGCCTCGTGATCATCGGCGGCGACGCCGCCGGTATGTCTGGTGCTTCCGAGGCGAGGCGGCGTCGAGCGGCCGATGACCTCGAGATCGTCGTGTTCGAACGGTCTTCGTTTGTCTCGTACTCGGCGTGTGGTGAGCCGTACTTCGTCGGTGATTACGTGACCGACCTCGATCAGTTGATCGCGCGCACTCCGGAGCAGTTCGCCGCGCGCGAGATCGAGGTGCACACCCGGCACGAGGTGACTTCGATCGACACGGGCGCGCGACGAGTGGTCGTGCGCCCGGTCGACGGCGGCGCCGAGCGTAGCGAGCCGTATGACCAGCTGCTGATCGCGACCGGAGCGGAGCCAAACCGGCCGCCGATTGATGGATCGCACCTCCCGGGCGTCTACCAGATGCACACGCTCGATGACGCGATCGCCGTGCGGCGGATGATCGACGAGCACGAGCCGAAGCGAGTCGCGGTGATCGGCGGCGGCTACGTCGGGGTTGAGATGGCTGAAGCGTTTGAGCGGCACGGGATCCCCGTCACGATCGTGACGTCGGCCCCGTCGCTCCTCGACCCGCAGCTCGACCCGGAGATGGGCGATCTGGTCCGAGCGGCTGCCGAGGAGCGCGGCATCGCGGTGGTCACCGGCCAGCGCATCGAATACATCGAGGGGGACGATCGTGTGACCGCCGTCGCCTGTGAAGGGGCGAAGCCGATCGAGGCCGACGTGGTGCTGCTCGGTCTGGGCAGCCACGCCGAGGTGTGGTTGGCGACGCAGAACGGGATTCCGGTGGGGGAGAGCGGCGGGATCCTCGTGGATGACCACCAGCGCACCTCGATCCCGGGTGTCTGGGCGGCCGGTGACTGCGCGGAAGCGCAGCATCGCATTTCCGGGCGGCCGGTGAACTTCCACCTCGGGACGGTGGCGAACAAGCAGGGCCGGATCGCCGGCGTGAACCTGGGCAGCGGCGACGAGGCGTTCCCGGGGGTCCTCGGGACGGCGGTGACGAAGCTCTGCGAGCTCGAGATCGGGCGCACCGGGCTGACCGAGACCGAGTGCCAGGCGTCCGGCGTGGACTACGTTGCTGACACGTTCGGGTCGACGACCGCGTCGAGCTACTGGCCCGAGGCCGAGCCGATGACGATGAAGGCGGTCACAGAACGTGGCACGCGCCGGCTGCTCGGCGCGCAGATCGTCGGTGGGCGCGGTGCCGCGAAGCGAATTGACGCGGTCGCCATGGCGCTCTGGACCGAGATGACCGTCGACCAGTTGATCAATGTTGACCTGTCGTACGCGCCGCCGTTCTCCGGCGTGTGGGACCCCGTCCTCGTTGCCGCGCGAAAGGCGCGCGCCATCCTCGGCGATCCGTAGCGAGCGGAGGTAACGGTCAGGGCAGGGGCGGTAGAACCAGACCGGCCTCGGTGCCATGGTTCGGAGGCGGACGGCACAGGCGCCAGTACCGCGGGCAAGGGTCCGATGCTGCGCAGGATGTTCCCGAACGTGTACGAGGGCTGGCTGGTCGTCGGCTCGTCGGGGACGATCGTGCTCGTCGTCGCTGCGACCTTCTTCTACGGCTTCGGCACGATTTTCAACGAGGTCCGCGAGGAGTTCGGTTGGAGCAACGCGTCGACCGCGCTCGCCTTCTCACTGCGTAATGAGATCGGCGGGATTGGCGCGATTGTGGTCGGCGTCGCGCTCGACCGCGTCGGGCCGAAGCGCGTGCTCTACACCGGCATCATGATCGCGGCGGCCGGCGTCGTCGGCATGTCGTTCATGCAGGAGCTGTGGCACTTCTACCTGGTGATGGTCGTGATCGCATTCGGCTCGAGCGCGGCCGGTGGGCAGGTCGGCCTGACAGCGATCGCGACCTGGTTCGAGGACAAACGCGCGTTCGCGATGTCGATCATGACGCTCGGCGGCGGGCTCGGCGGCGTGTTCGTCGTCGGTATCGGAATCCTGGTCGAGGCCGCCGGCTGGCGCTGGGCGCTGCGCGTGCTGGCCGCGGTGATGTTGGTCGTCGGAATCGTCGTTGGTAGCAACGTTCGGTCACGCCCGGCTGACCACCCGCAACCGCTGGATGGCGTCGTGCGTCGCACGAGCGATGGCGACGAGGAGATCCGATCGGCCGAGCAGTGGGGTGTTCCGGTCCGACGTGCGATCACCTCACGCTCGTTCCTGCTGCTGTCGCTGGCGATGCTCGGGAGTAGCTTCGGCTTTGTTGCGCTGGTGGTGCACCAGATTCCGTATCTCGAGACACAGATCGGTGTCTCGAAGGCGGTCGCCAGCAGCAGCATTGCGGTCTTCACGCTGGCCTCGATCATCGGCCGCGTCGGGTTCGGCTACCTGGGCGACCGCTTCTCGAAGCGCCTGGTGCTCGCGGGCGGGATCGCGATGCTGTCGTTCGGCCTCGCGCTCCTCGCGACAGCCTCGAGTTTGTGGGTCGCGATGCTGGCGATCGGGATTGCAGCGCCGGGCTTCGGCGGCACGATCCCGCTACGTCCCTCGATGGCGGCGGACTACTTCGGCACCCGGAACTTCGGCACGATCAACGGCACGATGCAATTCCTGTCTACGACGGGCGGCGCGGCCGGTCCGTGGGTCGTCGGGCGCGTCGTCGACATCGAGGGCGACTACACGCTCGGCTGGGTGATCGCGGCGATCGTGGTCGCCGTCGTCGGTATCCCCGCCGCGCTCGCGTCGACGGCCCCAACCGCCCTCGGCAACGAGTATCGCGACGCGCCGGCTCGGTCGTCCGCGTAGCGTCCGCTACAGATAGCCGCCACCACCTCGGGAGGCTTTCGGGTCGGTGATGACGTTCAGCAACGACACCTTGCCCGAGCCGAAGGCGCGGTCCATCGCCGGGCGGATCTCAGACGGGTCGGTGACCCGCTCCGCGTAGCCGCCGACCATCTCGACCATCCGCTCATAGTCGACAGGCAGCAGCGTCGCAATTGGCGGAGCCTCGGGCGGGAAGCTCCGCTCCTGGATCGAGTGTGCGGCAATGCCGCCGTTGTTCGATACGACGATCACGATCGGGATATCGAGGCGGGCGCAGGTCTCGACCTCCATCGCGGCGGCGCCGAAGGCGTAGTCGCCGACAACGGCCACGACCTGGCGGTCGGGCCTCGCGAGCTTTGCGCCGACGGCGTAGGGGACGCCGGTACCAACGCAGCCGGTGGTGCCGGCGCCGAAGCGATGGCGGCCGACGTAGGCGGGCTGGATCTGGCGGGTCACCGCCATCGTGAATTCGCCGTCCTCGACGAAGATGGCGTCGCGGTCGATCGAGTCGCGGACGTCGGCGGCGAGTCGGTAGTGGTTGATCGGCTGCTGGTCGGAGGTCATCTGCTCCGAGACCTTGCCTTCGTTTTCGCGGGACTTGTCCTGGAGCGAGGTGAGCCAGCCGCTCGAGGCCGCCCGCAGCGTGCGTCCGGCGAGGGCGTCGTTGAGCGCCTCGGACGCGACGCGCACGTCGGCGACGAGGCCGTACTCGACGGGGGCGGCGGAGTGGAACTCTTCGGGCTCGACGTCGATCTGAGCTACACGTACGCCCTCAGCGAGCCGGCTGCCGAGCTGGAACATCCAGTTGAACCGGGCGCCGACCATCAGCACGGCATCAGCGCCGCGCATGGCGTTCGACCGTGCCGCCCCGGCGTTCGAGTCGTGGTCATCCGGCACGGCGCCGCGTCCCATCGGTGAGGCGATGAACGGGATCCCGAGGTCGGCGAGCCGCGTGAGTGCGAGTCCCGCGTCGCCCCAGGCGGCGCCCTTGCCGATCATGATCAACGGCCGCTCGGCGGATGTCAGCATCTCCGCGATGCGCTCGATCGAGGCGGGGTCGGGGGCGGCGAACGAGACCTCGGGTGCTACTTCGCGGATTGGGGCGTCGGCATCGTCGAGACGGCCGGGGCCGGAGACGAGGTTGCCCGGGAAGTCCAGGTAGACGGCGCCGGGACGCCCGTACTGGGCGCGCGACATGGCGAGGTAGAGCAGCTCAGGGATGCGCTCGGCGCGGTCGACGCGCTGCGCCCACTTGGTGGCGGGCTTCGCGAAGGAGACCTGGTCGGCTTCCTGGAATCCGCCGGCGCCCAGCTGGCCCTCGGCGGCTGAGCCGCCGAGCACGATCAGCGGCATCGCGCTCTGAGTCGCGACGTACATGGGGGTGACGCAGTTGGTCATGCCTGGCCCGGAGGCGGCGACCATCACGCCGGGCTTCTGATTCAAGTAGCCCCAGGCAGAGGCGGCGAACGAGGCGTTCATCTCGTGCCGGCAGTTGATGACGCGAATGCCCGCGGCGTCGCACTCGGCGAGCACGTCGATCATCGGGCCGCCGAGGACCGTGAAGACGTGGTCGATCCCACTCGCCTTGAGTTGCTGGGCGACGAGCGTCGCGCCTTTAGTCTCCGCCATCGTGGGTCGCCTTCCTCGAACCGGTGGTCGAACCGGTTCTTCGAACTGGGTTTGAGTGCCGCGACGCATGCTAATCGGGCGCGGCCGCCCGGTGTAGGCTGGCGCCGTTCACCAGCGAATCGCGACCGACGAGGAACACGCCATGCCGGCACCGCTCGAGGGCATCAAAGTCATCGATTTCACCCGCTTCCAGAACGGGCCGCACGCGACGGTCATGTTGAGCGACATGGGCGCTCAGGTGATCAAGGTCGAGCGACCGGGCGAAGGGGATCCGGGGCGCGCGCTCGGACGCGGCGAGGACGGGTTCTGCGCCTACTTCGAGGCGCTCGACCGGGGCAAGAAGTCGATCACGGTCGATTTCGGCTCCCCTGAGGGCGCGGAGATTATCCGCGCGCTGGTCAAGGACGCCGACGTGCTGATGGAGAACTTCCGGCCTGGCCTGCTGGACTCCCTCGGATTCGGCTACGAGGCGATGCGAGAGCTCAATCCGCAGCTCATCTATGCGGTCAACAGCGGCTTCGGGCCGCGTGGCGAATGGACCAACCGTGGGTCGTTCGACATCGTCTCGCAGGGGATCTCCGGTGCGATGATCGGCCAGGCGGGCGGCCCGGGGAACGATCCGGTGCTGATTTCGTGGGGCCTCGCCGACCAGGTGGGGAGCATGGTCTTTGCGTACGCCGTGATGACCGCGATCGTCGCGCGCGAGCGACATGGCGTCGGGCAGAAGGTCGATACCTCGCAGATGGGCGCGATGGCGACGCTTCAGGCGCTGAGCGTGCAGCGCTACCTCCATCAGCGAAGCGAGCCGACGACGAAGTACGTCAACCCGACGTTCTCGCCGTACGAATGCTCCGATGGAGAGTGGCTGACGATCGGCGTCTTGACCCCGAAACACTGGCCGTTGCTCTGTATGGCGATCGAGCGCGATGACTTGATTACGGACGAGCGTTCCGCTGATCCGTTCGCGCGACGCGACAACTCGCAGTGGCTCCAGGATGAGCTGGCGACCTCGTTCAAGCGCGGACCGCGCCAGAAGTGGATCAACGGCATGGTCGCCAACGACGTGCCATGCGGCCCGGTCTACAGCTACGCGCAGATGGCTGCGGAGGAGCAGTTCTGGACGAACGGCTACCTCACGAAGCTCGACCACCCCAACTTCCCGGATCACCAGGTGGTCGGGATCCCGTTCGAGCTGAGCGAGACGCCGGGCGGGATCCAGGGACCGGCGCCAGAACTAGGACAGCACACCGAGGAAACCCTCCTCGAACTGGGCTACGACTGGGACAAGATCAGCTCGCTCCGTGAGTCGGGCGCGATCTAGGCACGCGAGCGCACATTGCGTGCCGGGGGACGCGGTCGGTATCGTCCGGCGGGAAAGGCGGTGAGCTGACGTGACCACTGCGACCGCGATCGCGACGCAACGACGAGTCATTCCGGTAGCCGACCTCGATCTGCATCTGCGCGAGGGGGGCGAGGGGTCTCCCGTCGTCGTCTTGCATCGGTCGATCGGGACGCTGGGCTGGGACTCCTTCGAAGAAAAGCTGGCTGAACAATTCCGCGTGATTTCGCCTGACTTGCCCGGTTATGGCGAGTCTGAGCGCCCTGACTGGGCGCGCGAGCCGCGAGACATCGCGCTCGTCGTATCGAGGATGCTCGAACGCCTGGAACTGACCGATGTGACGCTCGTCGGTCTCGGGTTCGGCGGCTTCGTCGCGGCCGAACTGGCGACCGCGAATGAGGACCGGCTGAAGTCGCTGGTGCTCGTGACGCCGGCCGGCATCAAGCCGCGCGAGGGCGAGATCGTCGATCAGATGCTGATCGCCCATGACGCCTATGTGCGGCAGGGATTCAGCGATGACGCCAGTTTCGAGGCGCGTTTCGGTTCTGAACTGCACGCCGACATCAAGGACATCTGGGAGTTCAGCCGGATCATGACGGCCCGGATCTCCTGGAGCCCATATATGTTCAGCCGGCGTCTCGCGCCGCTGCTCTCTGAGGTGAAGACGCCGTCGCTCGTCGTCTGGGGCGACAACGACCGAATCATCCCGAAGGACTCGGGTCTCCAGTACGTCGAGGGACTCGCGAACGCTCGCCTCGAGGTAGTGGCGAACGCGGGGCACCTTGTGGAGTGGGACGCACCGGACCAACTGGCTGAACTGGTGGCCGCGCAGGCCGCAGGCTAAGAGGAGACTCGAACATGCTTATCGGACGCTTCACAGAACGCCCGTATCAAGACCCGAGTTCTGGTTACTTCGGCGCCACCGGTCGCTCGATCCAGGACCTCTCGATCAGCAACGGCGAGTACGACTCGCGGCTGGGCGCCGACCTGTACAACCGCTACCTCGATGAGCAGGTGGCGACCGAGGAGGCCGGGTTCGACGCCGTGATGCTCAACGAACATCACTCCACCCCGTTCTGCATGGGCGGCACCATGAACACCGAGGCGGCGATCCTCGCCCGCATCACCGACAAGGTGAAGATCGTCCTCAACGGCAACGTGTTGCCGATCTGGGATGACCCGTTGTGGCTGGCGGAAGAGCTCGCGACGATCGACATGATTTCACGTGGTCGACTCGTCACCGGTTGGGTCCGAGGCACCGGTCGCGAAAGCGTGGCGCACAACGCGCCGCCGCCGTTCAACTGGGAGCGCTTCCAGGAGGCCCACGACTTCATCATCAAGGCATGGACCGATGACGGGCCCTTCCGCTGGGAGGGTGAGCACTACGACTACCGCTACGTGAATCCGTGGATGAAGCCGTACCAGAGCCCCCATCCGCAGATCATGATTCCCGGGGTCGTCAGTAAGAACACCGTGAAGTGGGCCGCGGAACACCGCTACCCGTACCTGATGCTGTCGACCCGCCTGGAGCCGACCAAGCTGTCGTTCGACTACTACCGCGAGGTTGCACGCGAGAACGGCTACGAGGCCGGTCCGCAACACATCGGCTACTTGTTCAAGGTCCACGTCGAAGAGACCGAGGAGCTGGCGTACGAGGTCGGCAAGAAGTTCCTCGATGGCCCCGGGAACATCTTCCTCGAGGGGTCGCGCGGGACGGCGTCGCCGGTGTTGCAGAACCTCCCCGGGCTGACCGATCGCAAGAACCTGCTGCCGACTGGCCAGGTCGGCTTCGTTGCGGCGTCGCGCGGTCGGGACACCGAGCAGGTGGCGAAGGACAACCCGGACCAGCCGAAGGCTGCACCCGAGCCACCGGCACGAGGTGGCTCCGCACCGGCGATGCAGGCCGACTACGACACGCAGCTCGAGAACTACACGATCATCGCAGGCACGCCTGACACCGTGATCCCGAAGATCCGGCACGTCCTCGAGACGTTGCGGCCGGGCACGATCTTCTTCTGGGACGGCGACGGCGCGATGACGCACGAGGACTCGATGCGCAGCTTGAAGCTGATGGGCTCAGACGTGCTGCCGGCGGTTCGCGACATAGCCGAGGAGCTCGATCTGAAGAGCTCGTTCGAGGTCGACACGCACACGAACGAGCCGATCCCGCAGCTCGAAGAGGCGGGCGCGACCGGCGGCGACTAGGGCCGTCGCTCACCCTCGAGGATGGCGACCGGGGAGCCGTACGACGCGATCGTGATCGGCGGCGGCCCGGCCGGATCGACGACCGCCGGGCTGCTCGCGAAACGCGGTGCGCGCGTGCTCGTGCTCGAGCGCGAGCAATTCCCACGGGAGCACGTGGGCGAGTCGCTGCTCCCGGCGTCGTTGCCGATCCTCGAAGAGCTGGGCGTCCGCCAGGCGGTCGAAGACGCCGGCTTCCTCAAGAAGTACGGCGCCACGATGGTCTGGGGCAGCTCGCCCGATCCGTGGAGCTGGTACTTCCAGGAGACGAATCGCACCTACCCGCACGCCTACCAGGTGGTGCGTGCGCAGTTCGACGAAATCCTCTTGCGCCACGCCGCCGGCCTCGGCGCCGACGTGCGCGAGGAGCACCGCGTCCGCGAGGTGCTGCGCGCCGGCGACCGCGTCACCGGCGTCAGTTTCGAGGACACTGCTGGCAACCGCGCCGAGGCGACCGCACGGGTCGTGATCGACGCGAGCGGCCAGCAGGCCCTCGTCGCGAACGCCCTCGGACTACGCGAATGGGACGAGTTCTTCCGCAACCTCGCCGTCTATGGCTATTTCCGCGACGCCGAACGGCTCCCAGGTCCAGACGAGAACAACATCCTGGTCGAGGCACACAGCGACGGTTGGTGCTGGACGATCCCGCTGCACGACGGACGGTCGAGCGTCGGCGTGGTCGTCGATGCGGAGCGAGCGCGGGAACGGATCGAGTCCGGCGATTTGGGCGCCTTCCTCGATGAGTACATCGCAAAGGCGCCTCGGACGGCCGCGTTGGTGGCGAACGCTCGGCTCGAGGGTGCACCACGGGCGATCCGCGATTGGTCCTACGTCGCGAGCTCGCTGATCGGCGATGGCTACGTATTGGCTGGCGATGCGGCGTGCTTCATCGACCCGCTGTTCTCGTCCGGCGTCCACCTCGCAATGAACGCTGGGGTACTGGCGGCGGCGTACGTGTCTACGTTGATGGCGGATGAGCAGCTCGCCGTCGAGTCGCGGCCGGTCTACGAGCGACTCTATCTGCAGCAGTACGAGCACTTTCGCGAGCTGGCGAAGCTCTTCTACTCCAGCAACCGCACAGCTGATTCCTACTTCTGGGAGGCACGCCGCCTGGATCCGGACGGCGCGGATCTGCCGGCTCGCGCAGCCTTCGTGAATGCGGTCGCGGGCCAGCCGGCGGCTGGGTACGAGCGAGTCGTCCTCGATCGGGGCGAGGCGCCGGAGGCGTTCGTCGCGGCGATCCGAAATACCGAGATGGAGCGGGCGGCACGACAGGCTGTCGCCGAAGAGAGTCGAGCGACCGTCGCCGGCGCGGTCCCGCGCGTCACCGAGGGCGTCGAGCTGGTGATCGAACCGGTGCTCGAGGGCGGCGCGTTCGTGCGATCGCACGTCGTGCGTTCCCCGGATCGTCCGTCCGGCGTACCGATCAGTCCGGTCGTGGCCGCAGCACTCGCGCTCGCGGATGGCAACCGGTCCGTCATGGCGATCGCGGAGCGACTGGCGCTGGACTACGAGATCGAGCTGGCGCGGATCGCGCCCGTGGTGGCCAGCGCGTTCGAGATTCTCTACATCGACGGCGCGGTGCAGGAGCTGAACCGAACATGACGTCCGAGCCTCGTCCACCACTCGCCGGCGTGCGCGTGATCGAGGTGGCCGGGCTCGCCTCTGCCTTCGCGGGACGCCAGCTCGCGGAACTGGGTGCCGAGGTGCTTCTCGTAGAGCCACCGGGGGGAGCGCCGTCGCGTTACCGGGTTCCCTACCTGACTGGCGAGCCGGGCATTGAACGCAGCCTGCACCACCTGCATTACAACGCCGGCAAGCGCAGCGTCGTGCTCGACCTCGAAACGGACCAGGGCCGCTCGGGCTTGCGATCGCTCGCTGCCAGTGCGGACGCGATCCTCGAATCAGCCGATGTCGGGGCGATGGACGCCCTCGGTCTCGGCTATGAGCAGCTCAAGGCCCTGAATCCCAACCTTGAGTACGTGACGATCACCCCGTTCGGACAGGACGGTCCGCTCGCGGGGTATCGAGGCAATGACCTGATCAGTGAGGCCGCGAGCGGCGTCATGTACTTGAACGGCTTTCCCGACGACCCGCCGAACTCGCCCGGCGCCGAGCAGGCATTTCACATGGCCTCATTGGCGGCGGTTTCGACGCTCCTCGTGGCGTTGGTCGGCCGCGAACGCGGCACCGGTGGCCATCGGATCGACGTGTCGATCCAGGAGGCGATGTCGATCGCCACGATCCAGACGGCGAACGCGAACCTCTACCACTGGCACCAGGAGATCCCGAGGCGGGTCGGCGTCGGATCGACGCTGAGCGCCCGCAGCCTGTTCCCCTGCGCCGACGGCAAGTGGATCTCGTTCACGGTGCCGACTGCCGCCCCAGCGATCTGGCCGAACTTCACGACCTGGCTCGAGCAGGAGGGCATCATTGAGCCGGGCGACGAGCGCTTCGCCGACGCCGCCGTGCGAGCCGAGAACCCGCAGCTCGTCTCGCAGATGGTCGAGCAGCTCTGCGCGCGGTACCCCCGCAAGCACGTCTTCGCCGAGGGGCAACGCCGCCGGATGCTCGCGATGCCGGTCAACACGGCGCAGGATCTGGTTGACGACGAACACCTCGAGGCGCGGGGCTTCTTCGCGACCGCCTCGATCCCGCAGCTCGATGCCGATGCGACCGACGTGTCTGCCCCGTACCACTTCTCGGCGACACCCGCGGTCCGCGGGATGGTGGCCCCGGTGCTCGGAGCTGATACGGACGCGGTCCTCGGGACTGCACTGCCGGCGTCGGAGGTACCAACCGCCTCGACCCTCGCGGGCGGGAGTGTCTACCGGCCGCTCGAGGGCATCCGGGTCTGCGATTTCACCTGGATGCTGGCGGGCCCGCTGACGACGCGCGTGCTCGCGGACTATGGGGCCGACGTGATCAAGCTCGAGTCGGAGTCGCGGATGGACGCCATCCGGATCACGGGCTCGCAGCCTCGCGCGGAAGGGTCGATCAACACGAACGGGGTGTTCAACGACGCCTCGGCCAACAAGCGGGCGGCGCAGCTCAATCTCAAAGAGCCTCGCGGCCGAGAGTTGGCGAAGGAGATCGTGGCGCGCTCAGACGTCGTCACGAACAACTACACGCCGGACCGCATGGATCGATGGGGGCTCGGCTACGACGACCTGCGGCAGGTCAAGCCGGACATAATCATGATGACGATGCCGGTGATGAGTCGGACCGGACCGTACAAGAGCTATGGGTCCTACGGGAACGGCGTGATCGCCTACGGCGGCCTGAGCCAGACCATGGGCTTCGCGAATCGGCCGCCGTCGGGACTCGCGCCGCTCTACTCCGACTTTGCCGCTCCTTACTTCGCCGTCAGCTCGATCCTCGCGGCGCTGCACCACCGCGAGCGCACTGGCGAAGGTCAGTTCATCGAGCTCGCGCAGGCCGAGGCGACGGTGAACCTCCTCGGCACCGACATCCTCGAGGTGACCGCTAATGGCGACCTGCCGCCGCGAATCGGCAATCGGTCGCGTGATCTGGTGCCGCATGGGGCATTCCCGTGCGCCGGCGCCGATCGCTGGATCGCGATCGCCTGCGAGGACGACGTCGCCTGGCAGCGGCTGGCGAGCGCCCTCAGCGTGCCGGAGCTGGCGACGGACCAGCGGTTCGCGACGCTCGAGGGCCGTCGACGGCACGAGGATGACCTCGAAGCGGCGATCGGGGAGCGAACCCGCGAGTACGACGCCTGGGGGTTGATGCACACGCTCCAGGCGGCCGGCGTGATGGCGGCCGTCGTCGAGGACCTCGAAGACATGGTGACGCGCGATCCACATCTCCAGCGCCACCTGGTACCGATCAGCGATCCACGGGACGACTTCACGTTCCTCACTCACGCTCAGCCGGCCCGCGTCGACGGTGTGCTGGCGCCGATCAAGCGGTCGCCCTACTGGGCCGAGCACAACACCGAGGTCTACCGCGATCTCCTCGGGCTTTCCGCCTCCGAGATCGCTGAACTGGTCGCCGCCGGGGTGATCTTCTAGCGCCCCAACTGTGCGCGGACTCCCTGACGGACGCTGAGGGGTCACCCGCAGTAGGATCTTCGTACCCCCAGCAGTGCCAGCCTGAGAGCCGCCGATGCTTGCGATCCTGCACCCCGACACCGACGAGAACAGCGCCGAGTACCGCCAGACCTGGGAGTACCTCGAGCAGTTGCCGGGCGTGGAGCTCAGCGTCAACACGATCCAGGGCGAACAGCGCAAGCTGACCGAGATCTATCTACTCGGCGACACCCTGGCGGTGGACCTCGACCAGGTCGCCGCGCTGCCCGCCGTCGAGCGGGCGATCCGCATCTCGGAGGGCTACCGCGTTCTCGGCCGTCACACCCAGGAGCGACAGACCGGCTTCTCCTACAACGGCATCGAGTTCAGCCAGGACACGTTCAACGTGCTCCCCGGCCTCTGTGCGGTCGACAACCCGCAGAACGTCGAAATCATGATGAAAGCGCTGCAGGAGAGCGGACACACGCTGACCCGGATGGGCGCCTACAAGCCACGGACCAACCCCTACTCGTTCCAGGGCCACGGCAAGGACTGCCTGCCGTACGTGTTCGAACTGGCTGGCCAGTACGGGATCAAGGTGATCTCGATGGAGGTCACCCACGAATCTCACATCGAGGAGATCGACAGCGCCCTCGAGAAACTTGGGCGCCCGACGGGGGTTCTCCTACAGGTCGGTACTCGCAACAGTCAGAACTTTGAGCTGCTGAAAGCGATCGGTCGTCAGAACACGTATCCCGCGCTCGTCAAACGCGGGTTCGGGATCACGCTCAGCGACTCGCTGAATGCGGCCGAATACCTCGCGAGCGAGGGGAACGCGAACGTCATCTTCTGTCTGCGCGGCATGCGCAGCGATCTGGGAGCACCGCACCGGATGATGGTCGACTTCGGCCACGTGCCGACGATCAAGCGCCTCACCCGGATGCCGGTCTGTATTGACCCGTCGCACTCGGTCGGTACTCGGGCCGCCTCACCGGACGGCATCCTCGACATCGCGCACGTTACCGCTCAGGGCGTGGTCGCCGGGGCGAACATGGTGCTGGTCGACTTCCACCCGAATCCTGAGGAAGCACTGGTGGATGGTGCCCAGGCGCTCCGGATCGAGGAGTTGCCGCAGTACCTCGCCGATATCGAGCTCGCCTGGGAGACCTACCAGAAGCGCCTTTCCATCTGGAATCCGGCCTAGCGACCTTCGTCCGTTCCGCCCCGCTCGCGCAATCGAGGGTGATTCCATAACTTCGGCGTGCTCTCAAGGAGTCCGCCGTTGTCCATCACCAAGCTGCTCGTCGCCAATCGCGGCGAGATCGCCATCCGTGTCATGCGCGCTGCTGCCGAACTAGGCATCGTCTCCGTTGCCGTCGCGCCCGAGGATGACGAAGCCTCTCTCCACACGCGTAAGGCCGATGAGACGTATCGACTGCCGAGCGCCGGCGCTCCCGCCTACCTCGACGTGGCCGCGATCGTCGAGGCTGCCACGGCGACCGGCTGCGATGCGCTCCACCCGGGCTACGGGTTCCTGAGCGAGAACCCCGCGCTCGCGCGCGCCTGTGCCGACGCTGGCATCACCTTCGTCGGGCCGAGCGCCGATCTCCTCGAGCTTTTCGGTGACAAGACGCGCGCTCGGGAGGCCGCGGCTGCCGCCGGCGTGCCGATCCTGCCGGGCACCGAGCACGCGATCAGCCTCGAGGAGGCGCACGCGTTCTTCGCCGGTCTCGCGGACGGCGCAGCGATGATCCTCAAGGCGCGGGCCGGCGGTGGCGGGCGAGGCGTCCGCGTCGTGCACGCCGCAGAGGTGATCGACGATGCATACGCCCGGGCCAGCTCAGAAGCTGCAGCCGCGTTCGGAAACGGCGATCTCTACGTCGAGCAGTTCGTTGATCACGCGCGACATATCGAGGTGCAGATCGCCGGAGACGGCGAGGCGGTCGTCGACTTCGGCGAACGTGACTGCAGCATCCAGCGACGCCATCAGAAAATCGTCGAGATCGCCCCGGCGCCGGGACTCCCCGAGGCGTTGCGCGCGCGCATCATCGAGGCCGCCTCATCGCTCGCCTCCGCCTCGCACTACAGCAGCCTCGGCACCTTCGAGTTCCTCGTCGACGCTTCGGATCTCAGCGAGCACTCGCCGTTCGCCTTCATCGAAGCCAACGCCCGTTTGCAGGTCGAACACACGGTCACCGAGGAGGTCACCGGCGTCGACCTCGTGCAGCTTCAGCTCCGGGTAGCGGCAGGCGAATCGTTGCGCGATCTGGGGTACGAGCCAGGCTCCTCGGCTCCGACGCGCGGCTTCGCGATCCAAACCCGCGTCAACATGGAGACGATGCGTGCTGACGGCACGACGGTGCCCTCCGGCGGTGAACTAGTCGCCTTCGAGCCGCCGTCGGGGCCGGGTATACGCGTCGACAGCTTTGGATACGCCGGCTACCACACCAGCCCGCGCTACGACTCGCTCCTCGCGAAGCTGATCGCCTACTCGCCGTCCTCGAGTTTCGCGGACGCGCTGCGTCGCACCTACCGCGCACTGTGCGAGTTTCGGATCGAGGGCGTTTCGACCAACATCCCGCTGCTTCAGGCGCTGACCGAGCACCCGGCGCTCGCCACTGCCGAGGTCTACACGGGCTTCCTGGATGACCACATCGCCGACCTCGCGTCGCCCGTCGGCGAGGCTCCTCGCCTCTACTACGAACCGCCCGTCGAGGCGGCCACCGGACCGGTGCTCGCCGGGGTCACCGTGGACGCAAGCAATCCGCTCGCGGTCCTCGATCACGGCGAAGCGGCGCGAGATCGCCGCCTCGCGTCCGACAGCGCCTCGAATGCCGTCGCTGCGACCGCCGCGACGGCGACCCCTGACGGCACCGTCTCCGTGAACACGCCGGTCCAGGGCACCGTCGTCAGCATCGAGGTCGAAGAGGGCGACGCGATCCGCGCAGGTCAGCTCGTCGTTGTCATGGAATCGATGAAGATGCAGCACGAGGTGCCCGCCTCGGTGAGCGGCTTCGTCAGACGGATCGCCGTCTCCGTGGGCGACACGATCTACGAGGGCAACCCGCTCGTCTTCATCGAGGAGGCAGCCGTTGATAGCGCCGAGTCGGAAACGGAAGCAGCGGTCGACCTCGATGAGCTGCGGCCTGACCTCGCCGAGGTCGAGGCGCGCCGGGCGACCACCGTCGACGAGAACCGGGAGTGGGCGGTGGATCGTCGCCGGCGGACGGGCCAGCTCACGACGAGGGAGAGCGTCGCCCAGCTGTTCGACGAGGACAGCTTCGTGGAGTACGGCCAGCTCGTGCTGGCGGCGCAGCGTCGTCGACGATCGCTCGATGATCTGATCGAGAAGACCTCGGCCGATGGCATGGTGATTGGCATCGGTTCGGTCAACGGCGACCAGTTCCAGAACCCGGCTGACCGCGTCGCCCTCATCGCCTACGACTACACCGTCCTCGCGGGGACGCAGGGCCAACGCAACCATCGCAAGACCGACCGCATGATCGACGTCGCTGCTCGCACCCGGACGCCACTGGTCCTCTTCGCCGAAGGCGGTGGCGGCCGACCCGGTGATACCGATGAGGGTGGCGGCGGCAGCCAGACCTTCGCGCACTTCCCTCAGCTCAGCGGTCTGATCCCGCTGGTCGGGATCACTTCGGGCCGTTGCTTCGCTGGGAACGCCTCGTTGCTCGGCTGCTGCGACGTCATCATCGCCACCGCCGATTCGAACATCGGCATGGGCGGACCCGCGATGATCGAGGGCGGCGGCCTCGGGGTCTTTGCCCCCGAGGACATCGGCGGAATGGACGTCCAGATTCCAAACGGTGTGGTCGACATCGCGGTCGAGGACGAGCAGGAGGCGATCGAGGTCGCGAAGCAGTACCTGTCGTACTTCCAGGGACGCCTTCAGGAGTGGGAGGCGCATGACCAACGGAAGATGCGCCGGATCGTCCCGGAGAACCGGCTCCGCGTCTACAACATCCGCGACGTGATCGAGACGATCGCGGATGTCGGCTCGGTGCTCGAGATCAAGAAGGACTTCGGCCACACGATGGTGACCTCGTTCATCCGAGTCGAAGGACATCCGGTCGGCGTCGTGGCGAACAACCCGGCCCACATCGGCGGCGCGATCGATTCAGACGGCGCAGACAAGGGCGCGCGCTTCATGCAGATCTGCGACGCCTTCGACATCCCGGTGCTGTTCCTCTGTGACACGCCGGGGATCATGGTCGGCCCGGAGGTCGAGAAGACCGCCCTGGTCCGCCACGCGAACCGCATGTTTCTGGTCGGCGCCAACCTCGATGTCCCGTTCTTCACCATCATCATTCGCAAGGCGTACGGCCTGGGAGCGATCGCGATGGGAGGCGGCAACTTCACGCAGCCGCTCTACAGCGTGGCGTGGCCGACGGGCGAGTTCCACGGGATGGGCATCGAGGGCTCCGTGAAGCTCGGATACCGCAAGGAACTGGCGGCGATTGAGGATCCCGAGGAACGCCTGGAGGCGTACGAGGAGCGCGTCGCGCAGGCCTACGAGGACGGCAAGGCGCTCAACCGCGCGAGCCTGTTCGGCATCGACGACGCGATCGATCCAGCCGACTCTCGTCGCTGGCTCGCCGGCTTGCTGAAGTCGCTGCCGCCGACGCCGCCGCGCGAGGGCAAGAAGCGCGCCTACATCGACGCCTGGTAGAAGAGCCCATGACCGATTCGCTGACCAACGACCAGCTCCGCCTCGTCGCCCGCCCGACCGGGCTGCCCGGACCCGAGCACTTCGAGGCCACCTCGGAGCCGGCGCGCGATCCCGAGGACGGGGAAGTTCTCCTTCAGACGATCTACGTCTCGATCGATCCGGCGATGCGCGTCTGGATGAACGAAGACCCCGGGTACGTGCCGCCGATCGACCTCGGAGAGGTGATGCGCGGGGGTGGGATCGCTCGCGTCCTGAAGAGCAACGACGCCGGGTTCGAGGTCGGTGACGTCGTTTCTGCCCGACCAGGGTGGCAGAGCCACCCGACGCTGCCCGCGAGCGACGTCGCGAGACTCGATCTGAGCCTCGGGAGTGTCGAGGACTGGGCCGGTCCGATCGGGACGACCGGGCTGACGGCCTACTTCGGCATCCGCGCGGTCGGACAGATCAAGCCAGGCGAGACGGTGCTCGTGTCCGGTGCGGCCGGCGCTGTGGGCCAGATGGTCGGCCAGATCGCCAAGATCGAGGGCTGCACGGTCGTTGGCATCGCCGGCGGTCCCGAGAAGTACGCGCGGCTGACCGACGAACTCAGCTTCGACGCGGCGATCGATTACAAGGCGACGGATGACCTCGAATCTGCGATCGCCCAGGCGTGTCCGGGTGGTGTCGACGTGTTCTTCGACAACGTCGGCGGCGAGACGCTGGACGCCGCGCTCGCGAACCTGCGAATGAAGGGACGCGCGGTCATCTGCGGTCGCATCTCGCAGACGGCAGCCGAGGAGCTGTACGGGGTCAAGAATCTTGGCTTGCTGATCGGGCGCCGAGCGCGGGTTGAGGGATTCATCGTCTCGGACTATGCCGACGACTTCGAGGATGCGCGTCGCTGGATCTCGCAGCGGCTACGTGAAGGCGAGTTGAAGCAGACGCTCCATGTCGTGGACGGCCTCGAGCGGGCGCCCGAGGCGCTCGCGATGCTGTTCGACGGCAAGAACACCGGGAAACTGGTGGTGAGAGTCTCCGCCGGCGACTGACGCCGCCCGCGGTAGCGTGCGGCCCATGACCGACGCGGTTCAGGCACGCCCGCAGGCGGCCGGCGTTCCCGCCGGGGTCGTGCAGACGGGCGCAGACCTGGTGCACGAGGACCCACAGCTGGCTCACCGAGGCTTCTTCACCGAGGCATCCGGCACCAGTGCGTATGAAGGCGCGCCGAGCCCGGTCGACCGGCTACCGCTCCATTTCTCGGCGACGCCGGTCGAGGAGTACCGCGAGCCCCGGCCGGTCGGTGCAGACAACGTCGCGGTCCTCGGCGAGTGGCTTGAGATGTCCGAGGCCGACGTGGAGGCCGAGGAGGCCAGCGGGACGCTCCGTTAGCTCGAGCGCGCTCCGTTAGTGGCTGGTGCGCAGGTAGCGGACGATCTCCATCATCACGCGGCAGTCGACCTCGTTGTACTGCGCTATCTCGAGCATCAGGGCGTCCTCGGACAGCGGCTCGCCTAGCTCCGAGGCGCGCGCCTGGGCCCACCACGCGCCCACCATCGCGCCCTGACCATCAGCTGGACCGTCGTCCCAGCGCGTCTCGATCGCGCCGAGGTCATGGAGCGCGCGGCCCATCGATTTCAGGCCAAAGCCCATCGAACCGCGCACCACGACGGGCTCCTCGCGGACTACCTGATCAAGGAAATCGAACCAGCGAGGTGACGGCCATTCGCGGTCCGGATGCCGTTCCTGCGCCGAGTTGTACGCGCTCTCGAATGTCGCGACTTCCGCATGGGACCAGTGGGTGACGCGAGGCTCGGGGCCATCGGGCGTCAGCCGGGCCCGCGTTGCCGCCATGTGGGCGAGCCAGCGGTCGATGATCCGTGCTTCCTCGTCCTCGCCGAGCACATCCACGGTGAACGAGCGGAACTGCCACTCGCCGTCTTCCAGGTGCCCGCAGCCAATCATGAAGATCAGCGCCTGGCCGCCACGCTCAGGGAGCTGCGTGAAGTCATCAGCGAGGTCGTTCACGGTCTCGAAATCGACGTAGAACTCGAGCGCCGGCCAGGGGCGCCACTCGCCGGCCGCTGCTTCGACACGGTCCGGACGGACTGAGGGTCCTTCGTCATCTCGGTTCACGTCCATCAGGTCGATCAACGTGCCCGCGTTCTTGCCAGCCACGCCGAGCAGAGCCGGGGTGCATCGAGGATCCCGCCAATCGACGATGCCGGCCGCATGCGCGGCGCCTCGGCGACTCGCTCCCACCTGCCACAGCAATGAGATGTCGTGGATCTCCTCCGCGATCGCCAGCTTCGCCGCGTGCCAGGGGCCGTCCTGTTGGTTGGAGAGGTTCGGGAAGAGCTCAGGGACCGTTGGTTGCGGACTGACGTCCCACTCGGCGCCCTCCGCGCGCAGGCGGCGCAGCCAGGATGTGGCGCTGCCCACTGCAGCCTGAGTCGAGCGGGTCGGGCTCAGGCTGCCGTCCTGTGGCAACTGAGCCAGGCGCTCGAAGCAGCCGCCGCCGCGTTCCACCTGGCCACGCGTGCGTCGTTCCCAACTACGACCGAGGAGGAACGACTCGGGTGGCTCGTACCCCTGGATGCGCCCCAGCGCGCGATTGTAGACATAGAGCTGGCACTGGTACGCGTGGACCGAACCGCCGCCTCGTGGGACACCCCGTGCGTTGAGGCGCAGCGTCGTGAACTTCAGGTCGACAACCCGATAGTGCCAGCCACCGGGCAGGTCGGGTGCGCCGACGGCCGCCGCCTCCACCGAGATCTCGGCCGGGAACAAATCCTGCAGTACGTCCGATCTGACCAGCAAGTCAGGCGCACCAAAAGTTTGCGTCTCGGCGTCCCAGAGCACGCCCTGGTGGATCAGCGGCACCCCGCTGCGCATCGCCTCGAACGTAGCCGTGGCGATCTTGAGATCGCGGATATCCTCGTGGCCGCGACCGACGGCAACCAGCTCGTGTTCGGGATGCAAGTCCTGCAGGAGCGCGACGGCAGCGGTCTCAAACCGGCGGCCCTGGTCGAACAAGAAGCGCGTCAGGTCGGTGCGTCCGTCGTAGGCCGGCGAGGTGCGCGCGGGGTCGCTGTCGGCGAGGTAGCCGTGATCGGTGCCATAACGCGTTAGCCAGTCGAGAATCGGGTCGCCGATGACGTGACTGCGTGTCGCCGAGGCGCTGACCCACTGTTCGAGTGGGTCGTCCGAGGGCGATACCTCGGTCCCATCCGAGCGTCGGGTGAGCGCGTCTATGGCCATCGACGCAGCTTACTGGATGCCTGCGGGGTGGCTCCCGCTCGGCACCGTGCTTCCGAGGCCCCAGCGGAGTGGGATTGACGCCGGTTGCGAGACTGGTGGCATGCGAGTCCCACAGACGATCGTGCTCCTTGTCGCCAGTGTCCTCGTCGCGGGCGGGTCCGGCTGCCAGGAGGATGACGCGCCTCGTGACGACGACCCCGCTCCCACGTCATCCGCGGCGACGATCGTGGCGGTCGCCACAGAGGCTGCCCCCGCCGGCACGCAGTTCGGGACAGCGGGTCTAATCCCGAGGAACTATCCGGACGCCGCGGCGGATGACTGGCGTGCGCTCTACGAGGCGGCGGAGGACGCAGGCTCGTTGATCGGGCTCTACGGCGGCTGGCGGGACGACAGGACCGCTGAGGGCGAGATCCCCGAAGTGTTCCGTGGCGGCTACGCCGGGATCGAGGAGAACGGCGAGATCACTCCGGTGATCGCTGTGGGCTTCGCGTCGGAGGACGTTCTGACCGGGGTCATGCAGACGACGCTCGATTGGTCCGACCCTGCCGCCGTGTCGACGTTTACCTCGGTGGTGACGGCGGTCGTCGAGGAGTACGAGCCGCCGTTCTTCGTGATCGGCGCGGAGCTCAACCGGATCTGGGAGCAGCATCCGGCCGATTACGAGGCGTTCGTCGCGGCGTGGCCCGCCGTGTACGAGGCGATCAAGGCCGCCTCGCCGACCACTGAGGTCGGCGCGAGCTTCCAGTACGAGTTCATGCGCGGCGCCGGCTATCTGTCTGGGCAGACGCGCGATCCGCACTGGCAGGTCCTCGATCCGTTCCTCGAACACTCCGACTTCATCGGGCTCTCGACCTATCCGTTCTTCGACTACGAGACGCCGGAGGCGATCCCCGCGGACTACTACGCGGAGGTAGTCGAGCGCACCGGCCTGCCGATCGCTTTCACCGAGATGGGGTGGCCCTCCCAGCCGCTCTCGACCGCCCCCGACTCCGGTTACGGTGGTTCGCGATCCGAGCAGGCCGCCTTCGCCGCGCGCTTCCTCGACCTGATCGGGGACCTCGACGTGCGCTTCGCGCTCTGGTCGTTCCAACACGACATCGGTGCGCCGGGCGGCCCGGCGTTCGAGAGCGTCTCATTACGCGAGAACGACGGCACGGCGAAACCGGCCCTCGCGATCTGGCGGGCCGCCTCGAAGTAGGCCCGCCCCTCCCTCCGGCGCTTCCGTCCCGTAGAGTCGCCCTCGATCCCCATGCATCGAGGCCAGACGAACGGACGCTCTATGTCGATTCGCTACGAGACCAAAGACCAGATCGCCACCATCACGATCGACAACCCGGACAAAGCTAACGTCCTCGACAAGCAGCACTCGGACGAGCTGTCCGAGGCGTGGCGTCAGGTCTGGGAGGACCGCGACGTCCGGGTCGGGATCATCACCGCAACCGGCGACCGGCATTTCTGCGCCGGTCACGACATCAGTCCGCACCCGGAGCTGACGCCCGAGGAGACGCAGTACCTGCGCGCGCAGAAGATGTTCTGGCCCCCTGCCGGGACGGTGAACGGCGCGACGATCGGTGTCGACGGACGGATGGGCGATCACTACCCCCGCGTATGGAAGCCGGTGATCGGCGCGATCAACGGCTGGGCGGCTGGCGCCGGGCTCTACCTGCTGCTGACGTCGACGGACATTCGGATCGCGTCCGCTGAGCACGCGCGGTTCAAGTTCGCACTGCTGTCCCAGGGGTGGCTCGGCAACGGCCCCGGCGCCACGATGCTGATGAAGCAGCTCCGCTACGCCGACGCGATGCGCATCCTGCTCACCGACGAGCCGGTCGACGCCGCCGAGGCGCTGCGCATCGGCCTCGTGAATGAGGTGGTACCGCACGGCGAGATCCTGAGCCGTGCCGAAGAACTGGCGCGTCACATCGCGACGATGCCGCCGATCGCGACTCGGATGATGAAGGAGTTTGTCGTCCGCTTCGGCGAGTCACGCACCGACGAGGCGTGGCAGGTCCAGAACCTGATCAACACGCTGCTGATCCAGACGACGGCCGACGGCGACGAGGGCCGTCGCGCGTTCAACGAGAAGCGGCCGCCCAACTTCACCGGCGCGATCCGGCAGAAGGGCGAACCGTTCCCCGAGCCCGACGACGAGCAGCGCGCTCGCCTCGATGCCATCTACCAAACTCGCGACTTCTGAGGGGTCTTCGACCCCTTCTCGACCCTTCGGGCCTTGCTGCGCGGGTTCCGATGGGAGTTGTCCTTACCGCTGGCTAGGACACCTTCCGCTTCGCGAGGTGGTTGACGATGAATGTCGAGACGACGGTGTCGTCCTGGTTGATTGCGGAGTACTGGAGCCGCAACACGCCTCGGTCTTCGCGTCGTGAGGATGGCCGTACCTCGACGACCTCGACCTCGGTGCGGAGCGTGTCGCCGGGGCGGACCGGGGCGAGCCACTTCAGGTCGTCGATGCCCGGCGAGCCCATGCTGCAGGCGGCGAGAGTGCCGGTCTGGATGAACAGGCGGAAGCAGACCGAGATCGTGTGGAACCCGCTGGCGATCAAGCCCTCGTAGATCGATTCGGAGGCGGTCTTCACGTCCAGGTGGAAGGCCTGCGGATCGAAGCTCATCGCGAAGTCGATGATGTTCGCCTCGGTGAACGTGATGCCGCCGGTGGTGAACTTCTCACCGATCGTGAAGTCGTCCAGATAGCGGTCGGTCATGTCGTGTCCTTCGCTGAAACTGTCTTGTTGTCGCTCATCCCGCGGCATCGGCCTCGGCCGCGCCGAGCGCACCAGCCTGTCGTAGTTCATCGATCTCGGCGTCAGTCAGCCCGGCGAGCTCGCTCAAGACCTCGACGCTGTCCGCGCCGAGGGCCGGCGCGCGTGGAAGTAGGCGCGTCCCGCCATCCCAGCGCCACGGCAGCCCGACGATCGCTCGTGCCTCGCCGTCGTCTCCGAGGACGGACTCGTAGAAGCCGCGTGCCCAGAGATGCTCATCCTCGAACAGCATCGTCCCGTCCATCGATGCGGTCGCCGGCACACCGGCGGCCTGCAGCCGTTCGGCGACCTCGCGCGCATCACGCTGGCGGGTCCACGCGGTGATCACGGCGTCGAGCTCGGCGGCGCGCTCGCGTCGCTCCTCCACGGACAGGTCGGCGGCGCCCCCGAGGCCGTCGAGGAGCGCACAGAGAGCGCGCCACTCGTCGTCCTCGGTGACGGCGATCGCGACCCACTGGTCAACGCCGGCGGACGGATAGGTGTCGTGCGGGTAGAAGTCGCGCGAGGTGTTACCCAGACGGCGTGGCATCGTGCCATCGCGTTGCGCCTCGACGAGGCTGCCGGGCATCGACCAGAGCAGCGCCTCGGACATCGCGAGGTCGACATGGGTTCCGCGACCGGTGTGGTCGCGCCTCGAGAGAGCGGCAGTTGCGGCGAAGGGGAGCAGCAGGCCGAGCACGGGGTCCGACCAGGCGAAGCCGGTGACCGGGGGGCGCTCCGCGTAGCCGTTGAGGTCGGCGAATCCGGCGAAGCACTGCACGAGGGTGCCGTACGCCACCGCGCTCGCGTCTGGCCCCGCTCGTCCCAGGCCTGAGGCGGACAGCAGGATGACGTCTTCGCGTAGTTCCTTCAGGACGTCGTAGCCGAGTCCGAGCCGTTCGAGGGCGCCCGTCGCGAAGTTCTCGACGACGATGTCGCTCTGCGCCGCCAGACGCCGCACCGCCTCGAGGCCCAACGGGTGTTTGAGGTCGATCGCGAGATCGCGTTTGCCACGACCGAGCACCTGGTGCAGCTCCGAGCGGTGGCCCGGGTCGGGGCGTGTGGGCGCCTCGACCTTGACGACGTCGGCTCCGAGGGCGGACAGGTACCGGCTCGTCGTCGGTCCGGCGATCACCCATGAGAGATCGAGCACCCGGACACCGCTTAGCGGCAATGGCCTATTCGAACCCCCGCGCCAGGTGTCATCGCGCCTCGTGAAGCCACCGCCGCTCGGCGGACCGTCGCGGTAGTCGGTGGCCGGCAGGCCGAACAAGCCGCGCGGGACCAGTGGCGACTGGTCGCGACCGAGGGGGTGCAGGAACGAGCGAGCGGCGATTTGCGGCTCGTGGAGGATGTCGAGCGGGCCGTTGACGGCGAAGCAGGGGATGTGGGCCGCCTGAGCGGCCGCCGCGATCTCCGCCTTCGGACGCTCTCGGGTCCAAGTCGACATAAGGGGAACGAGCTCGTCGGCTCCCTGCAGCCGTTGTGCGTGTGTCGCGAATCGAGCGTCATCGGTCCATGAGGGCTGGCCCATGACCTCGCGCCAGGCGACCCACTGGTGCTCCTCGCGGGGTGAGATCGCGACATAACCGTCACTCGAGGGAAGGATGTACGACGCGCCGAGCACGTCGGCGCGCTTCTCTCGGGAGAGCGAGAGCGTCCCGAATCCGGGCATCGAGTGTTCGCGAGCGGGGAGGATCGCCATCGCCTCCTGTGCGGAGATATCGAGGTCTACTGGCTCGCCCCCATAGAGGGCATGCATGGCAGCACAGGCGGCCGCGATGCCGGCGATGAACTCGGACTGCTCGCCAGCGGCACGGACCGGCGGCTCGGCCTCGGCGTTCTCGACCGGGCCGAGGAGTAGTCGTGCGACACCGCCGGCGTGGAACGTGACGAGGTCGCCACCGAGCCAGTCGCGATGCGGTCCGGTCAGTCCGAACGGCGTGATTGCGGCGATGACCGCCCCTGGCGCGTGCGTCCGAAGCTGCTCCGGGAGCCATCCGCGTCGTTCGAGGTCGGCTGGTTGGCCGCTGACAAGGAGTAGATCGGCGTCTGCGGCCAGTGACGCGAGGTCGGACGGCGGGACGACACGTTTCAGCGCGTCGGTGGCCTCGCGTGCGAGCGTCGCCTCTCGGCTCGCGGGAGGGCGCTCGTCCTCGGGGACCTGTATCTGCAGCACCTCCGCGCCGAGCTCGGCGAACATGCGGCCGCAGACCGAGACCGCGAGCGGTTCGCCGATTTCGAGGACACGCAGGCCGTCCAATAGCGGTGGAGTCATCGCGGCTCTATCTGCTAGACGGTGCGTGGCTGGCTAGACCGTCTCCGTCGTGTCCTCGGCCGCTGCCGGCGCTGCGCTCGTTCCTGAGACGCGGGCCGCGACGGAGCGGAGCTCGGCCATGTGCTCCTGCATCGCCAACTGCATCAGCCGCGCATCCATTGAGTGCATCACGAAGCGGGCGCCCTTCTCGATCGCGGTCGTCGAGGTCTCCAGCGTCTGCTGGTGAATCATCACCGGCACGTTGTGTGCCTCGGACTGGGCGATGACGCCTTCGACCACCTCGAGGTAGCGGGGGTTGGTGACCTCGTCGGGGATGCCGAGTGACGTCGTCATGTCATTCGGGCCGATGAAGATGCCGTCGATGTCGCCGACGTTGAGGATCGACTCCAGCCGCTCATAGGCCGGTTCACTCTCGATGCCGACGATGATGATCGTTTCGGCGTGCCTCGCCTCGAGGTAGGCCTTCGACTTCTCGCTCGGCAGCACGCCCTCGGTGACCGCTCGTGTGAGGTACTCGCCTTTGAGTGGGTGCCACTTCGCGGTGGCGACGCAGGCCTGGACCTCCTCGACCGTCTCGCAGTACGGGACGAGTACGCCGGCGGCGCCGGCATCGAGGGCCATCGCGACCCATTCCGCCTTCGGCACGGGGACGCGAACGATCGGCACCACCTCCGCGTCGCGCAGCATCCGGCAAAGCTCCTGGATCTCCTTGCGGTCGCGGGAGCCGTGCTCGGAATCGATCACGACGAAGTCCATCGTCGAACCGGCGAGCGCGGCGCGGAATCGAGTGGTGCCCATCGCCGAGAGCATGCAGCCGAATACGTGCCCGCCATCCGAAAGCGTTTGCTTCAGCGTCGCGCCATCCATCGAGGTCTCCCATCGCCGATTCCGAGATAGTCGTCGCGTCACCATACCGACAGCGCCTCTAACACGAGGTCACCGCCCGAGCCGTGCGCGGTAGCTGCCTATACTGCTCGCCAGCAGCCGTTCCGAAGTGACGAGGTACCCAATGACCGATCCGTACGAGCCCGCCGCCGGCATGAACTACGAGGCCATCCAGGTCGAGCGCGAAGGTCGCGTGGGGATCGTGCGCTGGAACCGACCAGACCGCCTGAACGCGTTCAACCAGACGATGTATGCCGAATGGATCGAGGCATACGACGCGTTCAACGCGGATCCGAGCATTGGCGCGGTGGTGGCGACTGGCAACGGCCGCGCCTACAGCTCGGGAGCCGACATCGGTGGATTTGAACGGACGTTCGTCGGCGGCGAGGCGCCCGTCGGGAAGGAACCGCCACACGCGGCCTTTGAGCCCTGGTACATGGCGGAAGGCAAACCGACGGTGGCGGCGGTCAACGGTGTGGCGATCGGCATCGGGTTCACCTCGATTCTCTGGTTCGACAACATCATCGCCTCGACCGAAGCGCGGTTCTCTGCGCGGTTTGCGGCGATCGGACTGACGCCCGAGCTATCGAGCTCGTGGCTGCTGCCACGGCTGATCGGGGTCCAGCGCGCCAAAGAGATGATGCTCACGGGCCGGATCTGGAATGCGGAAGACTCCCAGGCGCTGGGCCTCGTCCGTCAGGTCGTGGAGCCCGAGGACTTGCTGTCGACGGCGATCGCTCAGGCTGCCGAGATGGCGGCGAACCCGTCGACCTCGCTGGGCGCAATCAAGCGGATGCTGATGGAGGACATGCTCTCGACGGATCTCACGACCATCGAGCGCCGGTCCGAGGAGAACTTTGGCGTCGGTCGCCGCAGCCCCGAGCACCGCGAAGCGCTGTTCGCCCTCCGCGAGAAGCGTCCCGCAAGGTTCCACGACGAAGCCCACATGGCCGGGGTTGTCGCCGGCCTCGAGCCCAACTAGCGCCCGCGGGTCGCGAGGAGCCACCACATGGCCGACGCCGCCGTCTACATGCTCAATGCCCTGTGGTTCAAGGCGGATGGCGGAGCCAAGAAGTACGAGCAGTACCTCGCCGGGGCATCACCGGTGGTCGAGCGCCTCGGCGGCAAGCTGATGAATCAGTTGAAGCCGGTCGACGCGCTCCAGGGCGACTTCGACCCGGATCTGACCTTCATCATCCGCTGGCCGAGCATTGAGGCGTTCCGCGCGCTGATCGCCGACTCCGAGTACCAGGCCATCGCCCACCTGCGCGGGGAGGCAACCGAGAGAGCGGTGCTGACGCGCTGCGAGGCGGTGGAGCCGGCCTCGTAGCGGTCGACTACGTGCCGGTGAAGGCCGGGTCGCGATGCTCCAGGAAGCTCTTGAAGCCCTCGCCCGCGTCGCTCGATCGCAGTAGCTCGCCCTGCACGACCCACTCACGGTCGAGGAAGACGTTTCGGTCGATCGCGTCCACCGAGTCGAGGATCAGCCGGCGGATACCGGTGTAGCCCATCGGGGGGCCCGCCGCGATCTGTGCGGCGTAGGCCATTACCTCGTCCATGAACTGGTCATCCGGCACAACCCTGTTCGCGAGCCCCAGTTCGAGGGCGCGCGTCGAGTCGATGACGTTGCCGTCGTAGAAAAGTTCGAACGCTTTCGACACACCGACGATCCGGGGCAGCCAGTAGGCGGCGCCGTAGTCTGCCGCGACGCCGCGCTTGATGAAGATCGAGCCGATACGCGCCGATTCGGCGAAGATCCGAACGTCGCAGCAGAGCGCGATACCGAAGCCGCCGCCGGCGGCGACGCCGTTGATCGCCCCGATGATCGGGACGTCACTTCGCGCGAACGCCTCGGCAGTCTCGGCAGAGCCCGCGCGGTAGTTCATTCGCTGCTGGCGCGACCGTGCCGGCGCTGTGCCCGTGCCCTTGCCGTTCGAGCTACCGACGCCGGCCGGGGCCCGTTCGCTGGATACCTCCGCGCCCGCGCAGAAGGCACGACCTTCGCCCGTCAGGACCATCACGCGGACATCGTCATCTGCTGATGCGCGGTCGATTGCCGCGAGCAGCCCGGCGGTCAGGTCGGGGCTCAGCGAGTTCATCTTCTCGGGACGGTTCAGGGTGGCAACGAGGATCCCGTTGCTCACCTCGACTTCGACGTCGGCCATGGCATGTACTCCCTCGCTGGCGTGGTGATGCCGTCACCCTACCTCGGGACGGGCGTCACTTCAGCGCGCTGACCGTCGCGGGTCGAGGTGAGTGGGGCGCAGTCCTTACAAGCGAAGCTCGCTGGAGTGCCCCGGGAAGAGGCCGGAGGCTGGGTCAACGTGACGGACGGCGGCGTTCGCCGCGATCGCAGCCTGCCCGAATCCGGTGACGATCAGGCTGAGTGGCTCGGAGCCCTCGACGGCCGCAATGTCTCCGGCGGCGAACACCCCCGGCAGGTTCGTCTCCATGAATCCATCCACGCGGATGTGCCGCTTGTCGGCGAGTTCGAGACCCCAGTCGAGCATCGGTCCGAGCGAGGCCTTGAAGCCGAGGCTGAGCAGCACCACGTCCACGTTCAGCATCCGCTCCTCACCGGTCTGATTGTCGAAGATCGTGGCCTCTTGCACCCGGCCGTTGCCACCCAGTCGCTGCAGCTCCCAGTGCGTCAGCATCGGGATTCCGGTCGTGCGTAGCTCCGCGAGGCTCGACTCGTGCGCGCGGAACTGTTCGCGGCGGTGAATCAGCGTGATCTCGTCGGCCCAATCGCGCAGATTGAGGCACCAGTCGACTGCGGTGTCGCCGCCGCCCACGATCAGAACCCGCTGGTGCCGAAACGGCCGTCGGTCCTGGACGAAGTAGTAGACGCCGTTGCCCTCGAACCTGGTGACGCCGGGCCGATCGAGCTTGTTCGGGGCGAACGCGCCGATGCCCGCCGAGATCAGCAGCGCTTTCGTCCGGTGCTCGCCATCGGCTGTCCCGAGCACCCAGATCGGCTCGTCGCCTGACTCGTCGCGCGTCAGTGTCTCCACCGATTCGTTGTAGACGTAGTCGGGGTCGAAGCGTTCGTTCTGCTCCATCAGCAACTTCACGAGATCACGGGCCATCACGTGCGGATGGCCCGGCACGTCGTAGATCATCTTTTCCGGGTAGAGCACCGCAAGCTGGCCACCCGGCTCAGGCAGCGCCTCGATCACCTTCGTCTTCAGGCTACGTAGGCCTGCGTAGAAGGCGCCAAAGAGGCCGGTGGGCCCGGCGCCAATGATGGTGAAGTCGTAGATCTCATCGGTCACATCGCACCACCTGTTCGCCCTTCGAGCGTGGCACAGGACACCGATCCAGACATCTGGTCTTCGTCAGGGTTCACCCGGGACCGGACGATTCTCCTCAGGCGTGCAGGAACTCGAGGAGCAGCCGGTTCACCTCGGCGGCCTGCTCCTGCTGCACCCAGTGACCGGCACCTTCGACGAGCTGCGTGCCGCGGTGATCCGTGCAGGCGGTGGATTCCATCCGTTCGAGGCCACCCGGCCGCTGCCGCACGCCCCAGTCCTGCGCGCCGCCGACGAACATCGAGGGCACGTCGATCGCCCGCCCGGAGAAGAGGGGGAGCTCGACTCCGCCGGCCGCACTCCCGGCGCGGTACCACTGCAGGCCGCCCTGGAATCCGATCCGCTGGTACTCGCCGCTATAGACGCGTAGCTCGTCTTCGGTCAGCCACGCGCAGGCCTCGACCTGTTCGGGCGACGGCATCTCGGCCGCCACTGTCTCCGCCATGCCCTGGTCGAGGTCCATCACGTAGTAGGTCGGGAGCTGAGCGACGGCCTCGGCGGTCCACGCTTCGAGTGGGAAGGGGCGGTTGTCGGCCCAGTCCGCGCTCTTGAAGTGGTAATAGGCGCGGAGGAAATCGTGCACACCCTGCGGCGCGTGCCACATGTTCTCGTTTGCCTCGGGCGTCCAGTAATAGCGCTGGTAGTGGCGCCGCGGCCTCGAGAGTTTTGCGAGCGCCTCGTGGATGTCGGGTGGGGGCGGTGCCGTGGCGCCTCGGTTGGCGGTGTCGAAGGGGAGGTCTGGCGGGCCGCCGAAGGGGGCGCTCATCATCACGGCCGAGCGAAACACGTCCGGTCGTGCCAGCGCGCACCAGGCGGCGACCGGTGAGCCGAAGTCGTGTCCGACAACCGCGGCCACCTCGCGAACTCCGAGGGCGCTCACCAGGCCGAGGGCGTCGCGCACGAGGTTGAGCATCCCGTAGTCGCGCAGGTTCCCGTCGTAGTTCCCATCCCAGCCGGTCGTACGGCCGTATCCACGCTGGTCAGGCGCGACGACGTGGAATCCAGCTTCAGCGAGCGGGAGGAGCTGTTTCCTCCAGCTATATGCCAGCTCGGGGAAGCCATGTAGGAACAGGACCAGCGGACGGTCGGGTTCCTCGAATCCCGCTTCGAGGACGTGCATCTCAAGGCCGTTGCCGTTCGGGATCAGGCGCGAACGGACGCCCTCGGCGAGGGTGTCGGCGCCGTAGAGGACTTCGGCCACCGCTAGACGACCAGCCGTTCCTGGTACTCGCCGAACGCCTTGCGCATGACGCCGCAGATCTCGCCGAGTGTGGCGTAGGCGCGCACGGCCTCGATCAGCGCTGGCATCGTGTTCGTCGTCCCGTCGCGGCACACGGCGTCGAGGGCGGCCAGCGTGCTGCGGACCGCCTCGTCGTCGCGTTCAGCCCGGATCCGGTTCAGGCGATCGAGGTGGACGCGTTCGCCGGCGGGGTCCATGCGCAGGATCGGGATCTCGATCGGTTCGTCGATCTGGAAGTCGTTCACGCCGACAATGATCCGCTCGCCGGTGTCGACCTCGCGCTGGAAGGTGTAGGACGCCTCGGCGATCTCCCGTTGCTGGAATCCGCCCTCGAGTGCCGGGATCACGCCGCCAAGCTCATCGATCCGCTCGAAGTATGAGTAGGCGTCTCGCTCCATCTCGTTGGTCAGCGCCTCGACGAAGTAGGAGCCGCCGAGTGGGTCGACGGTGTTGACGACGCCGGTCTCGTGCATGAGCACCTGCTGGGTGCGCACCGCGAGCCGCGCCGCCTTGTCGCTGGGCAGCGCGAGCGCCTCGTCCATCGCGTTGGTGTGCAGCGACTGGGTGCCACCGAGGACGCCCGACAGCGCCTGAACGGCGATCCGCATCAGGTTCACCTCGGGCTGGACGTCAGGCAGGGAGACGCCGGCGGTCTGCGTGTGGAAGCGCATCCACCAGGAGCGCGGGTTCTTGGCGCCGAAGGTCTCCTTCATCTCGCGTGCCCAGATCCGGCGCGCCGCGCGGAACTTGGCGATCTCCTCGAAGAAGTCCGAGTGCGCGTTGAAGAAGAACGACAGGCGGGGCGCGAAGTCGTCGACATCGAGGCCGCGGTCGATCGCCCAGCGGACGTACTCGAAGCCATGCACGAGGGTGAACGCCAGCTCCTGGGCCGCCGTCGCTCCGGCCTCGCGCATGTGGTAGCCGCTGACGCTGATCGAGTTCCAGCGCGGCATCTCCTGCGTCGCGAACTCGATCGTGTCCGTGACCAGGCGCATCGATTCTTCCGGCGGGAAGAGGAACTCGTTCTGCGCCGCGTACTCCTTGAGGATGTCGTTCTGGAGCGTCCCGCCGAGGCGTGCGCGTTCCACGCCCTGCTTCTCGGCCGTGACGATGTACATCGCCCAGATCACCGAGGCCGGTCCATTGATCGTCATCGAGGTCGTGACTTCATCGAGCGGGATGTCGGCTAGCAGCAGTTCCATGTCCGCCAGCGAGGAGATCGCAACGCCGCACTTGCCGAACTCGCCGGCCGCCCACGGGTCGTCGTGGTCGTAGCCCATCAGGGTCGGCATGTCGAAGGCGATGCTCAGGCCGGTCTCGCCGTGGTCCAGCAGGTCGCGGAAGCGGGTGTTGGTCTCCTCGGCGGTGCCAAAGCCCGAGAAGATCCGAATCGTCCACGGCTTGCCGCGGTAGCCGGTCGGGTGGATGCCGCGCGTGAACGGGTACTCGCCGGGATTGCCGAGGTCGCGCGCGTAGTCGAGGCCGCCGTCGCCGAGGTCGGTGGGTCCGTACAGCCGCTCGATCGGTTTGGAGGAGGTCGTCGTAAACGGGCCGGGCCCCTCGGCGCCATCCGAGGCGACACGCTCGTCCCACGCCGCGCGCTGCGTGCGCAGCGCCTCGAGACCGTCGTCCGTTCCGTTTGCCATCGCGCACCCTCCGACCGGTCCCCGAGGCGCCCCAGCTTACGCGCGCTCGATCTCCGCTGCGCCGCTCTCTACCTTCTCCGCATGACAGACGAACAGAACCCGCTGGTGCGAGCAGAGATCACGGACGGTATCGGCGAGCTGGTGATCGACCGCCCCGAGCGTCGGAACGCGCTCACCAGCGACACCATCAGCGAGCTGCACGCCGGCCTCGATCGGCTGATCGCGGACGATGCGGTGCGCGTGATCCTGATCCGAGGCGAGGGGGGTGCGTTCTGCGCCGGCAACGACCTCAAGGAGCCGCGCGCCGACGATCACGGTGACCGCTGGCGGCGGCTCCATGCCGCGATGCACGCCTCGTCGAAACCGACGGTCGGCGCCCTCGAGCGGTTCGCGATCGCGGGTGGCTCAGCACTGGCGCTCGCCTGCGACTTCCTCGTCGCCGGGGAGACCGCGTACATCCACACATCCGAGGTGAAGATGGGCATGAGCGCCCCCATCAACGCCGTCTGGCTCGAGCTCAAGCACAGCCTTGCCACCGCCTATCGCTTCGCCGTCGCCGGCATGCGGATCCCAGGTCCCGAGCTCGTTGAGTTGGGTGTCGCCGTGCGCGCCGTCCCCGACGCCGATGTGCTGACCGAGGCGCGCACGTTCGCTTCGAGGCTGGCCGAGAACGACCCTGCCGCCGTCGCGAAGGTGCGCGCGACGCTCCTCGCCCTCCGTGGTCTCGAGGGTGCCCGAGCATTCGAGGAGCGCGTCCTCGCGGCGCAGCGAGCGGCTGCGGCCGTTTAGCGAGCCGCGGCGATCCGTTCGCGCAGCAGCGGGAGCACGTCCCGGGCGACGCGCTCGCACTCCTCGACGTGGGGGAAGCCGGACAGGATGAACTCGTCGATGCCGAGTTCCCAGTACCTGAAGAGCTCGTCGGCCACCTGCCGAGGAGTGCCGACGATGGCCGTCCCCAGGTTCACCCGCACTAGCGAAATGCCGTTCCACAACCGCTCGGTGACTCGGTGCTCCTTGAAGTCACGCGCCTGAGCAGCCGCCCCGACCATCGCTGTCCCAGCGACCGCGCTGTTGCGTTGCGCCAGCACTTCGGGCGACGCGTCGGCGATCAGCGAGTCGGCGAGCCGCCAGGCTTCGTCCTCGTCGTCCGCGACCACGAGGTGAGTGCGCAGTCCGAAGCGCAGGTCGCGTCCAATCTCCTCGGCAGCGACGCGCGCGCGTTCCATCAGTCCGCGAGTGTCCTCGAGCGGCTGGATCCACATCAGCAGCGTGTCACCCTGCGAGGCCGCCAATCCGAGGGCGCTCGGGCTCGCACCACCCAGATACCACCTTGGGCCCGGCGCAGCCGGTCCGGGCGACACGATCGCGTTCTTGAGCTGGATCTCGCCGCTATTGAAGTCGACGCGTTCACCGGGTCGCGCCCAGAGGGTGCGGCAGGCGGTCATGAACTCCTCAGCCTGTTCGTAGCGCCGGTCGTGACTGCTGGTGACGCCGAGGCGCTCCATGTCGCCCTGGATCCCGCCGGGCACGATGTTGATGTCGAGGCGGCCGCCAGACATGCGGTCGAACGTCGCGGCCATCTGGGCGAACAGGCCGGCCGGGATGAAGCCCGGGCGCACCGCGACGAGGAAACGGATTCGTTCGGTGACCGCGGCGAGTGCGGTCGCGGTTGTCCAGGTCTCGGCCAGCGGCGCCGTCTCGTCGAAGAGCCCGTTGCTGAAGCGGGTCGGGATCAGCAGCGCGTGAAAGCCCTCGCGCTCCGCGGTCTCGACAACGTCTCGGAGGTACTCGAACGTGGGCTCACGCTCGGCGGTTTCGGTGCCGATGCGAGCGCCGTCGCCGTCGATGGGAACGAACCAGTCGAACAGCGTCTCTGGGCGAGGGGGTGTGGTCATCGTGCTATCGACTTTCCGCGCGACCCGAGGGCATCGAAACTCTCCTCGAGCCGGGCGATGATGCCCAGCTCTCCCTGGCGCAGCCATTTCCGAGGGTCGTAGCGGCTCTTGTAGGGCGTGTCGTCGTCCGGGTCCACCTGATATTTGAAGGCTCGCGGGTGCTCCTCGACGTAGCTCCCGATCGCCTCGGCGAACGCGAACTGGGTGTCGGTGTCGATGTTCATCTTGAAGACACCGTGGCCCAGCGCTTCCGCGATCTTGTCCGGTTCGGAACCAGACCCGCCGTGGAAGACGAGGTCGACCGGGTGCGGGCCGTGCTCCGTCCGCTCGCTGACGAGCGCCTGCGCTTCGCCGAGGATGTGCGGGCGGAGCTGGACGTTGCCCGGTTTGTAGACGCCGTGCACGTTGCCGAACGCCGCCGCGATCGCGAAATGGCCGATCGGACTGAGTGGCTCATAGGCGTCCAGCACGTCCTGGGGCTGCGAGTAGAGGCGCGGGTTGTTCGCGACATCCTCGTCGCTGCCGACGCCGTCCTCCTCGCCGCCCGTGATCCCGAGTTCGATCTCGAGGCTGACGTCGATCTTCGCCATCCGCTCCAGCAGGCGCGCCGACTCGTCGAGGTTGAAAGCGAGGGTCTCCTCCGAGAGGTCGAGCATGTGCGAGCTGAACAGCGAGCGGCCGGTGGCGGCGTGGTGCTCCTCGCTCTTCGTGAGCACGCCTTCGACCCAGCGGATCAGGCCTCGATTGGCGTGGTCTGTGTGCATCGCGACGGCGATGCCGTAGTGCTCGGCGAGCAGATGTGCGTGCTGGGCAGCAGCGACCGCACCGAGGACGCGCGCGAGGTCCGTGTCTGACAGCCCCTGTCCGGCGAAGAACTGCGCGCCGCCGTTGGAGAGCTGGATGATGACGTCGGAGCCGGCCTGAGCCGCCGCCTCCATGACCGCGTTCATCGAGTTGGTGCCGACGACGTTGACCGCAGGCAGCGCGTAGCCGCCCTGCTTCGCCGCGCTCACGAGAGTGCGGTAGTCCTCGCCGGTCGCGACGCCCGGTCTCAGGGTGGCCGTGGTCATCGTCAGCGACCCGCCTGCATGCGCCGGAAGTCGACGCCGATCAGGTCGAAGCCGTCGACGGCTCCGTCGCCGTCCTCGTGGAATCGAAGCACCTCGCCGGCGAGCCGTCCCTCGCGGGCCTTGAGGACGAGCGGGTCGTCGGTTGGGTCGAGGTGGCAGGGCATCGGCGCCCCGCCGTTCCACTCGATCGCCCTCGGGAGGGTGACGCCGGGACCGAGGAGCGCGAGGCCGTCGTCGATCCAGGCGACGCGCCGGGGACCGCCGTAGCCGGTCTCGCCGGCGGCGCTGCCGTAGTTGCCGATGAAGCGAGCCGCCCACTCGGTGGCGGCGGTCGGTGGCGCCGGGAGGGGCCTCGGCTGTGCGTCCTCGGCGGCCATCAGCCGGTCGAGCACGCCCAGGGCGATGTCACCCTGGGCGGTGTGGCCGTCGGAGTTCGTCGCGACGATCACGCCGGTCTCTGTGGCGAGGTTGAAGACCGTCCGCGAGAGCGAGCCGGGGTTGCCGCCGCCGTGCCCGAGGTAGACGTGCTCGCCGCGGCGGACGCCGCTGAACCCGATGCACCAGCCCTCGTTCCAGTCGTCGTCGGAGTACTGGAGGCGGTGCATCTCGCGGAGCGTCGCGCCGCTGAGGACCTGGGCACCGCCGCGTTCGAGGTCGCGATCGCGGCGGAACTGCAGCGAGATCCAGTGCGCCATGTCTTCAACGGTGGAGTGCAGGCCACCGGCCGGCTTCCGGTCGTTGAAGATGAGGTCACGCGCCGGTTGCGGCCGACTGCTGGTCGTCGACCACGCGTACTGGGTGACGCGCCGGTGCTCACCAACGTCCGGCTCGAACGTGCTGCCGGCCATCCCGAGCGGCTCGAGGAGCGCTTCCTGCATGTGGTCGCCGTACAGCCGGCCGCTGAGCCGGGCGACGACCTCGCCGAGGAGCGCAAAGCCGAGGTTGCAGTACTTGTGCTGCGAGTCCGGCGGGATCACGATCCCGGTCTCGTCGATGTGCTCGAGGATGTAGTCAATCGTGGGACCGACCCCGGTGGCGTGCCACGTCCCCGGTACCTCCCCGCTGAGGCCGGAACGGTGCGTCATGAGACGGCGCAGCGTGACCTCCTCGGCGGGCGCGGCGATCTGCTGCGTCCCGGCGAACTCGGGAACGTACTCGACGAGCGGGTCGTCGATGTTGAGCAACCCGTCGTCGCGGAGCTGCATGATGGCCATCGCCGTCATCGGCTTGGTGTTCGAGTCGAAGCGGAACAGGGATCCCTTGTCAGGGGCGCTGCCATCGAAGTCGGCGTGGCCGTACCCGGCGTTCCAGGCCAGCTCCTGACTGCGGACGATCCCGATCGAGAGTCCGACGACGCGCTGATCAGCCATCGTCTGCTGGATGTAGTCGTCGAGGTCGGGGACGACCGCTTCGAGCACCGGATCAGCCATCGATTCCACTCCTGACATAACTCATGACGAGGTAGCGACGGAGCCGCCGTGACCGGCAACTCCTGCGGGTAGGGCGTAGTTCGGACCGTTCGCAACATAACCGCCGGCGATGGGGTCTTCCGCGAGCAAGTACGGCGTGTCGAGATCAATCCAGTCGAAGCCGCCAATCCCGGCGGCGAAGTGCGCGCCGAAGCCCATCGCGAGCCGCGTTTCGACCATTCCGCCGATCATCAGGCCGATGCCTGCTGCTTTTGCGATCGCCGCGATTTCGAGGGCGCTCGTCACCCCGCATTTCACAAGCTTGATGTTCAGTACCGTCGCCAGCTCGTCCCGCGCGATGTGCAGCGCGTCCTGCGGCGATCGACACGACTCGTCCGCCGCCACGGGGACGCCACCTTCGCGCGTCACGCGTCCGAGGCCGTCCCAGTCCTCGCGTGGGACTGGCTGCTCGAACAGCGCTGGCTCGATCCCCTCGCCGCGCAGCGCCTCGAGGAAGCGCAGCGCCTCGTCAGCGTCGAAGCCCTCGTTCGCATCGAGGACCAGCGCGCAGTCGGGGTGAGCGCCGCGAATTGCGGCGAGCATCGCCACGTCGGCGTCGAGTTCGATGCCGACCTTGGTCTTGATCGTGGTGAAGCCCTCGGAGCGGTAGCGCGCGGCAAGTGTCGCTGCTTCCTCGGGTGGGCAGATCGGGATCGTGATGTCGGTCGTCACCTCATTCGAGGCGCCGCCGAAGAACTGGTAGAGCGGCACGCCCCAGTGCTGCGTTAGCGCGTCGAGGATCGCCATCTCAACGCCGGCGCTGGTCGCGGCCAGGCCGGAGAGCCAGAGCGGCAACTCGCGGGCGAGGAGCCGCCACTGCGCGGTGTCACGGCCGACGATGCCGGGCCGGAGGTACTCGATCGCGTTGAGAGCACCGGCTTGGTCCTCGGTCGTAACGGGTTGCAGTGACGGGACTTCGCCCCAGCCCACCGCGCCGCCCTCGAGGGTGACGCGGATCGCGACGTTCTCGACGTGGTCGAGGCGAGCGGAGGCGATCGTGAACGGCGCCAGCAGCTGCACGTTCAGCGGGAAGGCGTCGATCGCGGCGATCGCGGTGGCATTCATCGGCGCCAGCCTACCTCGGCGGCGACGCAACGCTGCTACTGCGCGGTGACCGAGATGAAGTACTTCGCAGTGCAGGCGGGGAGCTCGAGCGTTCGAATGATCACCTGACTGGTCGAGAAGTCCCCGAACAGCGTCCCGCTGTATTGGCCTCCAACAGCCTCGAACTGGCCGGTGGTGACGTCGATGACGCCCGTCGCGCGCGTCTGACCATCAAAGAACGTGATGTCGTGCAGGCCGTCGTCGGCCGGTGAGATCCCGACCTGGAGTAACATGTTCGTCGTGTACTCCGGTTGCTGACCGCAGGTTCCGTCTCGGATGCCGTGGAACGTCACTGCGTACGAGCCGGGCGCGATCACTCCGGCGAACACCGATGCCTGGGGTGTTGGATCGCTTCCGCTCGACGTTCCGAGGACGCCGCCGATTGAGGGCACGGCGAGCTGAGGCGGCGGTGGCCCGGAGACGTTCGCGGCGATCGCGCCGTCGCTCGTCCCGGCGGTCTTCACGATCGGGAGCCACGGGACCTCGGTTGCGACGATGAACCGCTCGACGGCCTCGTACGCACCGCTGGCTTCTGTCTGGTATTGCCAGACGGCCACTTCGCCCTGTGCAGGGACGGGAAGCCCAGTCGCGATCATCACGGCGGCCCACTCGCCGTCCGCGGTGAATTCGTAGCGGATTAGGTCACTGAGGTGCCCGGGCGCCGTTGCGCCAGCGGCGCAGAAATCGACGCCGTCACCGGTGTGCTCGCCGTTGACGAGCAGATCGACCTCACCGCAGGTGCCGCCGACCACCTCGCTCGGTCCCTGGACCAAGATGTACAGCTCGTCGCTGTCTTCGTCCGTTCCAACGAACACGGAGGTCTCGGCGTCCCAATCGACCGGCGAGGCCCCGTCGGCCCGCCGGCCATCTTCGCCGATGGCGATCTCGCCACGCCGGAGCGTGGCGGCCGCCGCGGCCTGGAACATCTCGGCGAGTAGCTGGAGCTGCTCTTCGACGGGGCGCCCTGCGATCACGCCGGTCGGGCTCGACTGAGCGGCACCGACCCCGGATCCGCCTGCCGCCGCTCCGGTCCCACCAGTGCCGACGGCGGTAGTCGCTTCGCTCGCGGGAGCGGAGTCACCGTCGCCGCCCCCGAGCAGCGCGAACGCAATGAAGGCGACCAACGCGAGTCCACCGACGGCGAGCGCCAGCCGGAGTGGCGGCACGCCCAAGAGCCCTGCCGATGTGCCCCGCGAGACGATCGGGCCGTCATCGCGACCGGGGATCGAGGAACGGTTCCGCCGTGCTCGGCCGCTCGATCGGCCGGTCGGACCGTCTTCGCCACGGGGGATGGAGGAGCGGTTCCGCCGTACCTGGCCGCTCGATCGGCCGGTCGGGCCATCCTCGGCGTCAGGGATCGAGGACCGGAACTGCCGTCCGCCGCGCTGGACGATTGGCTGCTCGTACGGGGAGGCGCGCGGGCCTGGCTCATTGTCGCTCAACGACGCGTTCCGCATGGCTCGGAGCGCGGTCGCGGGCGAGACTGATGGCCACGAGAACGTGAATGTCGCTTCGGATGGAGTGTCCACGGAGCTTGACGTACCCGCCTCGATCACCGCCCACGTCTCCGGCTCGGCGGTGCGAGGCACCGCGATCAAGTCGTCGCGTGACCGGACCGTCAGCGTCGTGTCGACGCCGACGTCGACTGTGACGCTGATTGCCGCCTTCGGGAACCTACGCGCGCGGAGAGGCTCCATCCCATCGTCGCCGGTGTCGGGATCTCGACGCCGTCGCCTCGGCGGACGGATTTCGGCGTCGGGGTTGTCAGATTCGTCGCCAGCGGTGTCGCCGCCGCCGGTGAACCTGGTCTCGACGTCTTCCCGATCGCCCGACGAATCGGTCGATTCGACCTCGAGCGCCCGCCACGGCGAGGCATCCCACGTGACGAGGAGATCGCCGGTGTCCGCCGGCCGAGGAGCCTCGGGGCCCCACAGATCTTCGTCTGGGTCGAAGTCAGGGACCGGGTCGGCCACCCAGGGCTCGCGGTCCGATGTGGGGCTACCCAGGCTGAGGCCAATTCGCATTATCTCGCCGGAGGGCAACTGAACGTTGACGATCTCGGGATCAGCTGACCAGCGCAACGCCTCGGGATCGACCGTTTCCGCGCCGCGGGCGATCAATGTGGCGTTCAGGTCCGCGAGCTCGGTCGCCTCGTTCATGACTGGCCGGAAGACAGAGCCACTGGACTCGCCGCCGGCGGGGCCGAGGCCGAGGCTGGATTCCTCGCCGCAGGTCAGACCGAGGCCGAGCGACACGATCGATTGGGCGGGGATCTCGATGTCGCATGGCTGCGCGAACACCTGGGCGTCGGCCCCGTCGCCGCAGCTCAGGACGAGCTGCATCTGGAATTGGAGGGGAGCGTCGGTGGGGTTCTCGATGTCGGCGAGGCCACAGGCAGCGCCCTGCGTGAGAACCGGCTGACCGGGGGACAGCGCACCGCTCACGTGCAGCGTGGTCTCGTTGGTCATGACGGCGTCAGCGTACTCTCACCACGATGTGTCCGGGCAAAGAAACGAGGCGCCTTGCGGCGCCCCGTTTTGCAGTCGAGGAGTGCAAGCGGTGGGCTAGCCCCGCGGTAGGCCCAACCCGCGCGTCGCGATGATGTTGCGCTGAATCTCCGAGGTACCGGCGGCAATCGTCGATGGCACCGAGCGCACGTACGACTGTGTGAAGTCACCGTCGAGCGGCGCGTACGCGTTCGGCAGGGTCTCGACCATGTTCCGGTCGTCGTCGTCGTAGCCCCAGAACTGGGCGTACTGCCCAAAGACCTGGGTCCCGGTGCGTGCCAGCTTCTGGCTCAGCTCCGAGTTGAAGAGCTTCGAGGTCGACGCCTCGTAGTTCGGGATCTGCCCGGCCGACTGCATCGAGATGATGCGGAAGCTGAACTGGAATTGGACCTCGGACTCGATCCAGCGGTCTGCGACCTGGTGCCGCAGCGATACCGACTCATCGAGGCGCGATCGGTCCTGGCCCTCATCCGAGTGCACGTAGTCGATCAGCTTCTGGATCGTCTTCCGGCTCGTGATCGCGCCGGTGATGTTCGACCGTTCGAAGTCGAGCAGCGTTGCACCGACGTACCAGCCGCGGTTCAGCTCGCCGACGACGTTCGTCGCGGGGACGCGAACGTCCTCGAAGAAGGTCTCGTTGAAGTGGTAGTGGTCGCTCATGTCGATCAGCGGTCGCAGCGAGATCCCCGGCAGGTCCTTCTCCATCAGCATGAAGGAGATGCCGCGGTGCTTCGGCGCTTCTGGATCGGTCCGCGTCAGGACGTAGAGCCAGTCGGCGTACTGCGCGCCGCTGGTCCAGATCTTTTGGCCGTTGATGACAAAGTCGTCGCCGTCGCGCACGGCGCGCGTCTGCAACGATGCGAGGTCGGAACCTGAGCCCGGCTCGGAGTAGCCCTGCTGCCAGTTCACCTCACCGGAGAGGATCTTCGGCAGGTGCTCCGCCTTCTGCTCGTCGGTGCCGTGCACGATGATCGTCGGCCCGAGCTGGCTGACGCCCTGGCCACCGACCGCCGGCGCGCCGGCCTGGGTCATCTCCTGCTTGAAGATGAACTGCTCGAGTGGGGACAGGCCCGCCCCGCCGTATTCCTTCGGCCAGTGCGGCGCGATCCAGCCCTTGCCGGCGAGTGCGTCCTGCCAGGCCTGCGCCGCATCGCGCTTCGTGGCGTCCTCGGACTTGCGGTCCTGGACCCACTCACCCTTGCCGCCCTGGTATGCCTCGGGTAGCCCGTCGTCGATCAATCCCTTGACCTCGGCGCGAAATGCGGCCTGATCAGGCGTGTCGTTCCAGTCCATGTCACCACTCTCTTTGTCGCGGGATCGCGAGTCGTCGGCCGTCGCTCGACGCTCGTCCGCGGGTCGCACGGCAATACTCCGCCTGCCTGCGGACCGTGTCAACGAACGTGTTGAGGAGATCGGCGGCGGGCGTTGCTACCATCGCGCCACGGCGCCCCATTCGACACGTCTCCGCCGACCCAATTCGTTCCTGATCCGCGAAACGGAGTCCCGAGGTGTCCGATCGCCCGGCTCCCGTATTGATGGTGCTCGGCACCGCCTCGTCGGTCGGGAAGAGCTTGCTGGTGGCGGCGCTCTGTCGCGCTTTCGCGAACGATGGGGTCGACGTCGCGCCGTACAAATCCCAGAACATGTCGAACAACGCCGATGTGACGCCGGACGGCCTCGAGATTGGCCGTTCGCAGTCCGAGCAGGCAGCCGCCGCACGGCTCGTCCCGGCGGTCGAAATGAACCCGATTCTCCTCAAGCCCTCCGGCGACCGCACCTCCCACGTCATCCTGAACGGTCAACCGGCGGGCACGAGGAGCTCTCGCGATTTCCTCCAATCACGAGATGACCTCTGGCAGCACGCCGCGACGGCGCTCGACTCGCTCCGCGACCAGCACGATCTGGTAATCGCGGAAGGCGCAGGCGCCGCCGTCGAACCAAACCTCGTTGCCACCGAGATCGTGAACCTTCGCGTCGCTCGCCACGCCGAGGCGGTGACGTTGATAGCGGGTGACATCGATCGCGGCGGGGTGTTCGCCCACCTGCTCGGCACGATCGAACTGATGCCGGAAGCCGACCGCCGCTTGATCCGGGGGTTCCTGATAAACCGTTTCCGCGGTGATGAATCGCTCCTCGCTCCAGCGATCGAGGATCTCGAGGAACGGACCGGGATCCCCGTCCTCGGCGTCATCCCCTGGATCGAGGATGTGTCGCTGGCCGAGGAAGACGCGGTCGCCCTCGAACGCCGCGGGCCCGTTGCGGGTTCCGAGGAGGCGAAGATCGACATCGCCGTCATCCACCTCCCGCGCGTCGCCAACTTCGACGACTTCGATCCGCTCCAGCGAGAGCCGAGTGTCCGCCTCCGCTATGTCTCGACGGTCGATGAGCTGGGCGCCCCCGATCTCGTGATCCTACCGGGCACTCGCGCCACGATCGCCGACCTTGAGTTCCTGCGGTCCCGCGGTCTGGACGATGCGATCCGCGATCGCGCCGCGCGAGGAGCGCACCTTCTGGGCATCTGCGGCGGCTACCAGATGCTCGGCGAGTGGCTCTTCGATCCGAACGGTGTTGAGGCGCCAGCCGGCACCGAGGTCGGCGGCCTCGGCCTCCTACCGATCGTGACGACTTTCGATGGAGACAAACAGACGATCAGGGCAACCGGCCGCGTCACCGCCGGGGCCGGTCCGTGGGCCGCCGCCGCGGGCGCGATGATCGAGGGGTACGAGATTCACATGGGGCAGTCGGGCGGGGACGCCGCGTCACTCCTCGAACTGGACGGCCACCCCGACGGCGCGATTAGCGCCGATGGCCGAATCGCTGGCACCTACCTGCACGGCCTGTTCGCCAACGACGATCTGCGTCGCGGCCTCCTCGCCGGCCTCGGAGCCGAGATCTCCGAGGCCGTCAGCTCCGACGAGGCGCGGGATCGGGAGTTCGATCGCCTCGCCTCGGTCGTCCGCGACCACGTCGACCTCGAGGCCATCCGCGCAATGCTCTGGCCCGCCTAGCTCCCGCCGAGCCCTCGCCGCTCGAGGAATGCGTCGACGATCGAGCCGAGCGTCGGCTCGCCGGCCTCGGCGAACCCGTAACGCGCGCGCACGACCGGCACCCGAGGCGCGACCAACGTCTCGAGGTCCATCGGCGTCCCTGACACCGCCACGTCGCACGGCGTCGCGTCGATCGTCTCGCCCAACGCCGCGAGCTGTTCGGCGTCGTATCCAAGCGCCGGCAGCACCGCACCGATGTGCGGGTAGTGCGACAACGTCTCTGCGATGGTCGGGTGCGCTGTCGGCCGCGGGTCGACAATCTGCCCGGCCCCCGCCTCGACGGCAGCGACGTAGCCGGCGCCGTAGGGCATGCCGCCGTGTGTGAGCGTCGGTCCATCGTCGATCACCAGCACCCGACGACCGCGCACCGCTTCGGGATCGTCCAGCGTCACGGGCGAGGCCGCGCGCACGATTGGTGCCTCCGGATTCAATCGGTGCGCCTCACGTTCGGCTTCCTCGACCTGCTCGGCCGTCGCCGCATTCACCTTGTTGACGACGACGACATCGGCGGACCGCAACACGGCCTCGCCCGGGTGATAGCGGTCAGCATCACCGGGACGCAGCGCGTCGGTCAGCGCCAGGGCGAGGTCGGGCTTCAGGAACGAGAGGTCGTTGTTGCCGCCATCCCAGATCAGCACGTCCGCCTCAGCCTCCGCCTGGCGGGTGATCGCCTCGTAGTCGGCGCCGGCGTAGACGAGATTGCCCGCCGCGATGTGCGGCTCGTATTCCTCGCGCTCTTCGATCGTGCACTCGGCGGCATCGAGGTCCTCGATGCTGCTGAACCGCTGGACGGCCTGAGCCTGGAGGTCGCCGTAGGGCATCGGATGGCGGATCACCGCGACGTCGAGGCCACGCTCGCGCAGCCACCGACCGATCCAGCGCGCGACCTGGGACTTCCCCGCACCGGTCCGCGCGGCGCACACCGAGATCACCGGTACGGCCGCGTCGATCATCGTTTGGTCGGGACCGAGGATCCGGAAGTCGGCCCCCGTCGCGAGCGCACGCGAGGCCAGGTGCATCACCGTCTCGTGAGGCACGTCGCTGTACGCGAACACCACCTCGTCCACCCCCTGCGAGGCGCACAGCGACTCGAGCTCGTCCTCCGGGTGGATCGGGATGCCGTCGGGATACAGCGCTCCGGCCAGCGCCGTGGGGTATCGGCGCTGCTCGATGCCGGGGATCTGCGTTGCGGTGAAGGCAACCACCTCGGTGGTGGGGTCGCCTCGGAACGCCACGTTGAAGTTGTGAAAGTCGCGTCCCGCCGCGCCCAGGATCAGCACCCGCCGCCGCGCTGTTTCGCTGACCATCGTTCCACCTCCCGGCGTCGTCCACTCCGACTATCAGCGACCGTGCCTCAGATCGCCGAGGCCGAACGTCCTCCGCCCTCGTGACCGTCGGACTTGAGATGGTCGGTCCCGCCCGGTCTGATCGCAGCAACCCCGAACGGTACGAGGAGCCTGCGCATGCGCGTGGTCGCCGCACTTGGTGGAAACGCGTTGTTGCGACGTGGCGAGTCACAAGAGGAGGACGCGCAGCGGCACAACGTGCGCGAGGCGGTCCGCGCGCTGGCGGTGCTGGCGCGTGACCACGAGCTGATCGTGACTCACGGCAACGGACCGCAGGTCGGGCTGCTCGCGCTGGCCAGCGAGGCCTACCGCGAGGTGAAGCCGTACGCCCTCGACGTGCTCGGTGCGGAGAGCCAGGGGATGATCGGCTACCTCCTCGCCGAGGCGCTGCACGACGCACTGCCGGGTCGCCAGGTCGCCTCGCTACTGACCCAGGTCGTTGTCGCTCACGACGATCCCGCCTTCGCGCACCCAACGAAGTTCATCGGGCCCGTCTACGACCAATCCGAGGCCCAACGCCTCGCCGAAGAGCGCGGCTGGTCAGTCGCGGCCGACGGCGACCATTGGCGTCGGGTCGTGCCGTCGCCCGAGCCGCAGGCCATCGTCGAGTCGCCGACGATCGCGCTCCTGGTGGACGCCTGGGTCCTCGTGATCTGTGCCGGTGGCGGGGGCGTTCCTGTCGTCGTCAGCCCCGACGGCGCGACTCACGGCGTGGAGGCGGTTGTCGACAAAGACCTGACCGCGGCGCTGCTCGCGCAGCAGCTCAACGCCGACGCGCTGTTGCTGTTGACCGATGTGCCAGCAGTGATGACGGGTTGGGGGACCGACGACGAACGCCCGATCGCGGCTGCCTCGCCCGAGATGCTCCGGGCGCTCGAGTTTACACCTGGTTCGATGGCGCCGAAGGTCGAGGCCGCATGTCGTTTCGCTGAGCAGAGCGGCGGCACTGCCCACATCGGCGCGCTCGAGGATGCCGCTTCGATCGTCGCGGGGATCACGGGAACTCTCGTCAGCCTCGCGCGCGACGGGTTGGAATGGTGGGAGCCTCGCGACTAAGGCGCTTCGCCAGTTGAGGTCGGCGCTTCCCGGCGCCGCTGGCGGGCGGCACTAATCCCGAGCCAGATGGGGAAGGCGAGGATCGCCACCCCGAGGATCGCGACGATCGTCCCCGGCTCGAGGCCGAGCACGTCATCGATCTTGTGGCGGATCCACTCCGCCAGCGTCGGATCGATCGCCTCGGAGTGGTGGAGGACGGCGGCGAACAGCGACATCAGCGCTAGCCGCCGGCGGCGGCCGGCTCAGCGGCGAGGTCGCGCCGTGGCGGCTCGACCGGCGCATAGCGCGCCGAAATCTGCCGCTCCCGGATCGAGAACGAGAGGACGCCCGCTGCGACGAGAGCCACCGCGCCGACCGCGAACGCGCCGTCGTAGCTGCCCCAGGTGTCGAACGCCAGACCGAACAGGATCACCGCGACCGCGCCACCGAGCTGGTGCATCATCAAGATCAATCCGCCGAGCGTCCCGACGTGCCGGACGCCGTAGACATCGGCGGTCAATGACGTCGTGAGCGGCACGCTGGCCAGCCACGATCCGCCACCGACCACCGCGAAGGTCCAGAGCGCCGCCGAACCCGGCAGCACGATCAGGGCGACGAATGCGATCGCCCGTACGAGGTAGACGACACCCAGTAGCGTCTTGCGCTGCATCCGATCAGAGATCGACCCGACGAACAGCACGCTCGCCGCGTTGATGCCGCTCAACAGCCCAAACGCCAGCGCGGCCGTGCCCGGCGAGATGTCCTCGCTCGAGGCCCAGCGCACGAAGTGCACGGCGATACTCGCGGTCGTGACGCCACAGACCCAGTAGGCGATGGAGAGCTGCCAGATTGGCTTCGATCGGAACGAATCCTGCCAGCGCTCGGCGTTCAACGGACCGATCGGGATCGTGCTCGTCCCACTTGCCGCGCGCTCGGCGACCAGCTCGTTCGAGTCACCGTCGGGGTGCAGTCCCATGTCTGAGGGATCGCTCCGCACGATCCCCCAGAGCAGCGGGACGCCGAGGAGCAGTGTGATTACCCCGGCAGTCACCCACGCGGTCTGCCAGTTCGTCGCGAGAAACAGGTAGGTCAGGAACGGCACCAACACGAGGCCGCCGATCGAGCCGCCGGAGACGAGCAGGCTCATCGCGGTGCCACGCCTTCGCTGGAACCACCGCACCACGAAGACGCCGGTCATGCTCGGTGAGACGCCGCCTGCCGCCGACGAGATCAGAAATCCATAGAGCACCGTCAGCATCCACACGTTGCTCACGAAGGCCATCGCGATGAACGCGATCCCCATCACCGCCATGCTCACGAGGACGACCGGTCGTCCGCCGATCCGATCGACGAGCCGTCCGAAGAACGGCTGTGAGATCCCGTTCAGCAGCCACCCGACCGAGGCGGCGACCGAGATCGCCCCGACCGATACGCCCCACTCTTGTTCCCACGTCTCGACGAACACGCCGAACGCCTGGCGAGTCCCGACCACGAGCAGGGTCGCAAAGAACAGCGCTCCCACGACGTACCAGCCGTAGAAGGTCCCGGTCGCAGATGGACGCGATTCTGAGGTCACGAATGCGGCTCGTCGGTGGCTAGTTCAACGCGTGATGAGTAGCAGCCAGCCTAACCCGCTGCCGCGGCTGGTAGATCGTTCCGGCTCGCCAGTGAACGCGTCACAGGACCGGTTGGATCGGCCCGTACGACTCCCACTGGTAACCCTGCTTGACCCGACGGAACGCGTAGATCTCCTGTCCGTCGGTGCGCACATTGATGATCCCCGGCAGCACCTTCTTGAACCGCTGGCGCGCGTCGATCCCGCTGATCCCCGAGAAGTTCGCGATGTCGGCCAGGCTAGTGTCCGTGCCGGCGTTCGCGACGGCGTCGCTGTCGTTGTCGTCGACGAACAGGGCCGCGAGCTCAGTGGAGAACAGCAGCGGTTCGGGCCCGCGGCTCACGCCTCCGATCGCGCCGAGGAAGTTGGCGCGAGGGTGACCGTGGTCGGGGACCTCGCCCGTCGACACCACCGTCAGCATCGGGTTGACGGCCTCGAACAGCTCGAGGCTGAACTCGTGGCTGCCATGGTGTGGCGCCTTGAAGATGTGCGCGTTCACGCTCAGCGCACCGCTGGCGACGTGTAGCAGCTGTTCGCTCCCTTCCTCATTCAGGTCGCCCGAGAAGAAGGTGCGCACGTTCCCATGCGTGAGCCGGAACGCGAGCGAGTGGCCGTTGATCGTGTGCGACTTGTCCTTGAGCCAGGCGAGCGTGCCGTCGGGCTCAAGGATCGGTCCGACGATCTCGACCTCGATCGCCGGGTCACCGACATTCAGCGCCCCGTCCGACCGGTCGAGCCGCCCGTAAGAGGCGTGCGACGCCCGCACCGCCCTGATCCAGTCCGCGAACACGGCCTGGTTCCCGGAGGCGAGATCCATCCCATTGAGGTTGCTCGTCGAACTGTGCAGCGTGTGCAACCGACCGTTCGCGTGGCGCCCGAGCGCGGTGGTGAAGCCTGGCCCGGAGTCGAAGAGCCCGATCCCGTTGTGATGGATCTCCCCGACCGTGATCTGCGGGTGCTCCAGCAAGGGGATTAGCCCTTCGACGTGATCCTTGTCCGCGTGACTGACGAACAGATGATCGATCGTCACCGAGTTCGCGGGGTCGTCGAGCCGATACTTCCAGATCAGGAAACCGAGCGCCCGCTCGCGGAGGCCACCGTCCACGAGGATCTTCGTGTTGTTCGGCGTCACCACAAAGGCCGCGTCGCCCTGGCCCACATCCAGGAAGTACATCTCGGTGGGACGAGTAGCTGTGAGCGCCGGCAGCTTCCACTCTCCTCGGCGCCCTCGGTAGGTGACCGCCTTGAAGCCGGCACCGCTCGCCCCCGCGGCATTCGAGGTGTCGACCTCGTCCCCGAAGATCAGGACGTAGCTCTTCCGCTTCCCGTCGTCGTCGCGGAAGTAGAACCGATGAGTCTTCTTGTTGAGGAATCGCCTCGCCATCTCGGCACCCCCTGAGATGCGCCCAGAGCATAGAGCGCCCCCGACCGTCTCTGAACCCCGGCAGTACGCTGTCCTCCGGAAACGACGAATCGTCAGAAATGGATATCTGGGAGCAGTGCGATGGGCCTCCTTGAACGGATGAACGCGGGCGCGCATGAGTCCGTCTACTACCGGCATGACGAGGCCTCGGGCCTCCGCGCGATCATCGCCATCCACTCCACCGCGCTCGGTCCGGCCCTCGGCGGCACTCGCTGGTACCCGTACCCGAACGAGGACGACGCGCTCGAGGATGTCCTCCGGCTCTCCTCGGCGATGACGGCCAAGGCCGCTGTCGCCGGCCTCGACCTCGGCGGCGGCAAGGCGATCGTGATCGGCGACCCGCACGCCAAGACGCCCGCCCAGCTCGAGGCCTATGCCCGATTCGTGGATGACCTCGGCGGCCGCTACGTCACGACCACGGACGTCGGGACCACCTCCGCCGAGATGGACACGATCCGTGGCTTCACGCCGCATGTTGTTGGCGTCGCCGAAGCGCTCGGCGGCGGTGGTGACACCTCGGAACTGACGGCGATCACCATCACTGAGGGCATGCGCGCGGCCCTCGACGTCGTGTTCGGCAGCGACAGCTTCGAGGGCCGTCACGTTCTCGTGCTTGGCATTGGGAAGGTGGGCGCGAAGGTGGCGCGGATCGCGAAGGAGCAAGGCGCCCGGGTCACGATCGCGGACGTGCGTGCGGACGCCGTCGCGGATCTGGCGGAGGAGTTGCAGGTCGGTGCCGTCGACCCCGCGGCCGCCCTCGAAACGGAGTGCGACGTGCTCTCACCGAACGCGCTCGGTAGGCTGCTCAACCCCGACACGATCCCGCTGCTGCGCTGCCGCGTCGTCTGTGGCGGCGCGAACAATCAGCTCCAGAACGATCCCGAGGACGCGCGCTTTCTCGCCGCGCGCGACATCCTCTACGCCCCCGACTACGTCGTGAACAGCGGCGGCCTGATCAGCGCCGCCGTCGAGCGCGAAGGCTTCGATGCCGGCCGTGCCCGAGAGATCGCGGGCCGCGTCTTCGACACGACTCGCTCCGTCCTCACCACCGCCCGTTCCGAGGGCATCTCGACCGCCGAGGCAGCCCAGCAGCTCTGGCAGGCGCGGCTCGCCTCGGCTATGAGCACGGACGCCGCCGACTAGCTGATACCGTTTCTCCTCGGCGCGCAGTTCGAGGAGCTTTCTATGGACGATCTGACCGGCAAAGTCGCGGTGGTCACCGGTGCCGGTGACGGCATCGGCCGCGGCATCGCACATGCCCTCGCGGAGGCCGGCGCGAAGGTCGCGATCGTCGACATCGACCAGGAGGCGGCCGACCGCGTCGCCCTCGAGCTCGAGGGTTCCGAGGCGTTCGTGGCAGACGTCACTGACGCCGAGGCGATGAACGCCCTCGCCGCCGCGGTGGAGGCATCGCTCGGGCCGGTCTCGATCCTCTGCAACAACGCTGGTGTGATGCTGGAGGGCGAGTTCCTGGATGCGCCGGTCTCCGACTGGCAGTGGATCCTCGGCGTGAATCTGTACGGCGTCATCAACGGCGTCCAGGCGTTCGTCCCGCGGATGCGCGCCCACGGCGGCGAGGCCCACATCGTGAATACCGGTTCAATGGCCGGGCTCGCGCCGCGCCTGCACATGACCCTCGGCATCTACAGTGCGTCGAAGGCGGCGGTCGTCAGCTACTCCGAGATGCTCCGCTCGCAGCTCGGCGACGACGGCATCGGCGTCTCTGTGCTCTGCCCGTCGACCGTGAGCACGCGCATCTGGGAAGCCAACCGCAACCGCCCCGAGGAACTCGGCACCGGTGAGTCTGTTCCGAGGCCTGAACGGGTGAACGACGCGATCGACGGTCTGGATGTCGGTCCACTCGTCGTGCGCGGCATCCTTGAGGACCGCACGTACATCTTCACCAGCGATGACGCGCGCTCGCGTGTCGAAACCCGAACCGCGACAATCCTCGAAGACGTCACACGCCACGAGGCGGACGCCAAGTAGCCCCGCGCCCGAAACGCTCGATCGGAGCCATTGATGCAGTTCGCCGCCTTCGCCCTCGCCGGCTCGTCTGCGCGCGAAGACCCCGAGGTGATCTTCAAGCGCGTCGTTGAGTACGCGATCGAGGCCGAGGAACTCGGGTACGACGCCGTCTGGTTCGCGGAGCATCACTTCTCGAACTACGGGTACATCCCGAACCCGCTGCTGATGGCGACGAAGATCGCCGCGGAGACCTCGAAGATCCGGGTCGGCACCGCCGTGCTCGTGCTGCCCTTCTGGGATCCGCTCCGCGTCGCCGAGGACATTGCGCTCACCGACCAGCTCACCGGGGGCCGCCTCGAGGTCGGCGTCGCTCGCGGCTACCAGCCGTTCGAGTTCCGGCGCTTCGGGCTCTCGATGGACGACGCGCGCGACCAGACCGACGAGGCGCTCGGCATCATCTCGCAGGCGCTCACCGGCGAGACCTTCGAGTTCGAGGGCAAGTACCACCAGATCCCTGAAACGACGCTCTACCCGGCGCCGCACCAGAAGCCGCGCCCGCCGATCTGGCTCGCGGCCACGACCCAGGAGTCCTTCGACATCGGACGCCGCTACGGGCTCCGTTCGCTCACCTCGCAGTCCGGGCGGCCGACCACCGTCCTCGAACAGGCGTGGGCCAACTTCCAGAACTCCCGCGCGAAGTTCCCCGACTCCCCCGCCGAGTTCGGTGTCCAGGGCCAGGTCGTCGTCACGCCGACCGAGGACGAGTCGCGCACCCAGATGGAGCACTTCCTCTACCAGTCGCGCCAGGCCACCAACCTCCGCCACGGGCGCGAGCACGTCGTCTCGGGCGTCTCCGAACCGCTCCCGTTCGAGGGCGAGCCCGACCTCGATGAGATGTTCGAGAACCGGACGCTCTCCGGCACACCGCCCTCCGTCATTCGCAAGTTGAAGCGCTACACCGACATCGCCGACATCAACATGCTGAGCTGCGTGATGCACGGCGGTGGCATGACTCACGACACCGTGATGCAGTCGCTCCGCCTCTTCGCCAAGGAAGTAATACCGGCGTTCAAGGAGTAGGCGTTGAGGGCGGGGGGCGGTGTTCTAGAGCGGTCCCGTTGTTCGTTTCAGGCCACGACCTTCGCTGACGCCGTCCACGGCTGGGTGGCCGACGAGTCTGAGTCCCGCTAGACCAGCTGGCCGTTCGAAATCGCCTATTCTCCTTGCCTTGGTGATGAGGACTTCGACCGGGATCGATATCGCGCCCCCAGCCTTGCGGGTCATCAGCTCAGCGACGAACGCGCCTTCGGCCGCTTCCCGGGTCGCTGCATCAATGGTCCCGAAGATGCCGGCTGTCGATGGCGTGTCGAGCGCCCACTGCCGCCAGTACCGGGCCGGATCCTCGATCGGAAATGCGACCTCGTGCGACGCAAACGAGATCTCTCCGAAACCAGCCGCCTGGAGCAGGCTTTCAAGCTCCGCTTCCGAAAAGAGCGACGGCGCGCTTGTCGGCTCTGGTGGAAGGTAACCGGGGTCAACCGACCAAATCGCATTGAACACAGGCGCGAGCAGGGCCTTGTGCCCTGCATCAGCGATCGTTGAGATGGCGAGTCGGCCTCGATTCCAAAGAATGCGGCGGATCTGACCGAGTACCACAGGAACGTCCCGGAAGTACGGGAGGCTCAAATTCGAGCCGACCGAACCGAAGTGCTCTGCATCGAACGAGAGCGTGTGCGCGTCCATCACGTGAGATGCCAACACCCAGTCGATGTGTTCCTTGCCATAGACACCTTCGATCCTCGACGAGAGGGTCTCGATCATCCTGGGAGCGAAGTCGACCGCGACGACGAGGTCGGGTCGCCGGATCGCTCGTTCGGCCATCGCTCCGGTGCCAGCCCCGAGATCCAAGAAGTGCTCGCCCGGGACCGGGTCAGCGGCGTCAAGGACTAGCTCGCCTACCCGTTCGCTGAACGGACGAACGAACTCGTCATATGCGGGTTGGGCTCGGTCCCAGACTTCGGGGACCTGGTGGGTGGGGAGGCTGGTCATGGGCTCCGAACTCGCCGCGACTCGATGACCCGTAGCGGCGTGCCATCGAGATATCCGAGGATGTCCGCGACAGCGTCGCGGTAGAACACCGCGTACGTCTCCGCCGTCACGTACCCGATGTGCGGCGTCAGCACGGCGTTTTCGAGGCCGATCAACGGGTGACCGTCCGGCAACGGCTCCTCGTCGAACACGTCGAGTCCCGCGCCGGCGATCGTCCCATCCCGCAGCGCCGAGACCAGCGCCGCCTCGTTCACGATCGGTCCGCGCGAGGTGTTTACGAGATACGCGCCGGTCCCGAGCCTCGCCAGTTCCGAAGCGCCGATCAGGCCTCGCGTCCGCTCGGACAGCACGAGGTGGATCGTTGCCAAATCCGCCCGGTCGAGCAGGTCGTCGAGGCTCGACGCCAGCTCCACGCCGACCTCGTCCGTTCGCTCGCGCGTCAGGTTCTGGCTCCAGGCGAGCACCGGCATCCCGAACGCGAGCGCGACGGCCGCGACCTTCGATCCCAGCCGTCCGAGGCCGATCACACCGAGCGTCTTGTCTCCCAGATCTCGGCCGAGCCCGACCTGCCACTCGCCCTCGGCGATCGCCGTGTGCTCCGCGGGGATCCGGCGCATCAGCGCCAGGAGCAGGCCCCACGTCAGCTCCGAGGTGGCCGAGCCTTTGCTGCCGGTTCCGCAGACGGTGACGCCGGCACGGCGCAACGCGTCGAGGTCGAACGACGCGTTCCTCGCGCCGGTGGTGATCAGCAGCTTCAGCTCCGGCAGCCGCTCCACGAGTGAGCGCGGGAACGGCGTCCGTTCGCGCATCGCGACGATCGCGTCGAACCGCGTGAGCCGCTCGACGAGCGCATCCTCGCTCGCGAGGTGGTCGTGGAACACCTCGATCTCGGCGCGCTCCTGGACGGGCGCCCAGTCGGCCGAAGTCAGCGCCACGTCCTGGTAGTCATCGAGGATCGCTACGCGCATCGTCTGGCCTCGCTTCGCCGCGAGGCGAGCTTAGTCCTCGGGCTGTGCGCGGATCACGAGGACCGCGGCGTTCGGCGTCTCGCGCATGACGTGGTCTGCCACTGAACCGATGACCGCGCGTCCGAACCCGGAACGACCGTGGGAGGCGATCACGATCAGGTCGGCGCCGGAACCGGTCGCCTGCGCCGCGATCAACTCGAACGGACTACCGCGGATCACGGCGACGTCGACCTGGTGGACACCAGCTTCGCGCAGGCGAACCGCGATGGCTTCCAGGTACTCGCGCGCCGAGGTCTCCCACGCATCGAGGGTCACGGAGCGGTCCGGCTCGCTGACGTTCGCGAGCAGCTCGAGCGTGTGGCGTAGGAGCGGCGACGTCATGTCCGCTGGGTCGATCACCTGGAGCAATTGGACAGACGCGTCATGTGCGATCGCGTTGCTGATCACATGCGGAAGGGCCTGCTCAGCAAGCTCCGAATTGTCCAGCGGCACGAGGATCTTTGAGTACACGCGGCGCCCTCTCGTCAACGCAGATCGGACCGTGGTCAAGGTATCAGCCGCGGGTCTTGCCGCCCTCGCTAGTCAGTGATGAGCGGGCGGTTGACGAGCTGCCCGGTGGCACGGATCCAGAAGCCGCCAGCCTCCAGGTCCGCCGCCGACCCGGTCGCCGCCGCCACCGATTCGTCGTTCACCTCGACCTGATATAGCCGGAAGAACTGCGCCGCCGGCCCCTGGGCCTCGGGCAGCACGACCAGCGGTGGCACCGCGAGCGGGGCTGGCGTCGCGTAGCCCCCGAGCGCCGGGTCGTCCGCCAGCACGAACTCGTAGATCGTGCCGGGCTCGACGGCGCTGACGCCGAGGTCGAAGTAGTGGACCTGCTGGTCGCGGTACCACCCGGCGCGCACCGGATGGCCCTCGGAGGTGGTCGCGTCACCATCGACGATCGGGCAGTTCACGAGCATTCCCGCCGGTATGACCTGCAGCCCACTCGCGTCGAGGTCCTCGAGGGAGTGGATCGCTCTGCTATCGAACCCATCTGGGACCAGTACGAAGCGCACGTCCCACAGATCGGAGTAACCCGGGTCATCGGGCATCGCGTCGAGCACGGTCGGATGGTCCGGGATCATCCGCGGCGCTCCGTCGGCGTCGAAACCGTCGATGAACACCCAGATCGGAGCGACTGCGACTGCCCCGTGTTCGCTCAAGGCGGTCCGGGCGCCGAAGTCGAGGTAGGAAACCGTTCCGTTGTCGAGCGTCGCGGTGTGGCGCGCGTAGGTGGCCGGCTCGACAGCGGAGTTCGGCGTGATCGCGTCGACAACATCGGCGCCATATCCGGCCGAGTCGCCGGCACTGACGCCGCCGGCTCCGAATACTCCCACCGCCGTCAGGACGGCATAGGTCACCAGTCCGACGAAGCCGGCCAGCGTTGAACCAGATACAAGCGCAATGAGCGCATCAATGCGGCTCACGATGCGGCCTCAGATCCTTACGGTGGGTCGTTCCTTCGACTTGATCAGCATCGGCTCGCAGACAGGATTCGCGCAGATCGCTGCCGTCAGAATTCGTACGCTGGCGAGCATGGAAGTCCGGGAACTGCGTGCAGATGAGGGGCTCGCCTACCGCGAGATCCGGTTGCGCTCGCTCCGCGACGCTCCGACCGCGTTTGCCTCGACCTTCGACGAGGAATCGGGTCAGACCGACGAGATCTGGCAGGACATGGCGACGAGGACGGCGGAGGCGATGGAGGCCGCGATCCTCGTCGTCGACCGCGGTGACGGCGCACTCGCTGGGACCGCCTTCGTGCGCGTGTCGTTGGATCCGCCACACGACGGTTACGTCGGTGCGATGTGGGTCGACGAGGATCTGCGCGGGGCCGGTTGGGCCGACGCACTCCTCGAAACGGCCGAACGCTTCGCGCAGCGCCTCGGCTCGTCCGCAATCGAACTCTGGGTGAGTGGCTCGAACCCGCTGGCCCAGCGCTTCTACGAGCGGAACGGCTACCGGCCGACTGGCGTGCAGGAGCCTCAGTCGAGCGGAATCATCGCTCACATGCTGCTGAAGCCGCTGATCTCACCGGGCGGTTAGTGCGCGCGACCGGCTCGCCGCGAAGAACTCATCGCATGACGGCGGCGAATGGCCACACATGATGGCTGCGCGCCGCTAACATCACGCGCGTAGTTTGATCGACACCGCTGAGAAACGAGGCCGACCCCATGACCACTGAAACCAGCCCCGCTGCCACCGACACGACGAACGGCGCGGGCGAGACGATCCTCGGCGGCGTACTGCTCGTCCGATCACTCAAGGAGCAGGGCGTCGACTACATGTTCGGCGTGGTCGGGTTCCCGGTCTCGGAGCTTGCGGGGTACGCGCAGGACGAAGGCATCCGCTACATCGGCATGCGCAACGAACAGGCCGCCTCCTACGCGGCGCAGGCTGCCAGTTATCTCCTGGGCCGTCCGCAGGCCTGCATCGTCGTGTCGGGCCCCGGTGTCGTGCACGGCCTCGCCGGCCTTGCGAACGCGAAGTCCAACTGCTGGCCGATGATCCTCATCGGCGGCGCCTCCGCCGTCAGTCAGAACGGGATGGGCGCCTTCCAGGAGGAGAACCAGGTCGACATCGCACGGCCGCTCTCCAAGTACGCCCACGCGCTCGATCGCGCCGACCGCATCCCCTACTACGTTGAACAGGCCGTCCGTACCTCGATCTACGGTCGTCCGGGCCCGGCGTACCTCGATGCGCCGGACGACGTGCTGACCGCCGAGGTCCCGCTCTCCGAGGTGAAGCACGTCCCCGTCGTACCGGATCCGCCGCGTCCGGGCGTCCCGGAGCGCGACATCCAGGCCGCCCTCGCGGCCCTGAAGTCAGCAGAGCGTCCGCTCGTCATCGTCGGCAAGGGCATGGCCTGGGCGCGCGCTGAGAATGAGGTCCTCGAGTTCGTCGAGAAGACGCAGTTGCCCTTCCTGCCAACGCCGATGGGTAAGGGCGTCGTCGACGACGATCACCCGCTGGCTGTTTCACCGGCCCGCACGCTCGCGCTTCGCGAGGCAGACGTCGTCGTGCTGCTCGGCGCTCGGCTGAACTGGATTCTCCACTTCGGCAAGCCGCCGCGCTGGGCCGAGGACGTGCGCATCATCCAGGTCGACATCGCCGCTGAGGAGATCGGGACGAACGTTCCAACCGAGGTCGCGCTGGTTGGTGATGGCGCCGCGGTCGTCGCCCAGCTGAACGATGCCGTTGATGAGGACGGGTGGCAGTACGCCACCGAGACCACCTGGCGATCGCAGCTCGAGAGCAAGGTCGAAGAGAACGTCGAGGTCAGCACCCGGTTGATGGCCGACGAGTCGACCCCGATGAACTACTACCGCCCGCTCCAGGCGATCCGCGACACCCTCCCCGAGGACACGATCATCGTCTCCGAGGGCGCCGGCACGATGGACATCGGGCGCACAGTGCTCCCCAACCACGGGGCGCGCACGCGGCTCGACGCCGGGACCTACGGCACGATGGGCGTGGGGCTCGGCTTCGCGATCGGCGCCTCGATCGCCCAGCCGGGGAAGCGCATCGTCACACTCGAGGGCGACGCCGCCTTCGGCTTCTCCGGCATGGAGTACGAGACGATGGTTCGCTACAACCTGCCGATTACGATTGTGATCCTCAACAACAACGGCATCGGCGGCGGACCATCCGTACTCGCCGAGGATCGCGACCCGCCTCCGGGCGCCTACATCCCCGACGCTCGGTACGAGAAGATCGCCGAAATGTTCGGTGGACGCAGCTACTACGTGACCGAGCCCGACGAGCTCGAGCCCGCGCTCACCGAGGCGAACACGGGTGAAGGTCCGTCGATCGTCCATATCCGCATCGACCCGCACGCCGGCCGCAAGCCCCAGCAGTTCGGCTGGCACACGCCGACCAACTAGCAACCGGCGGCCCGGCGTCGAGGAGACGAACCGCTCCCCGAGGAGACTCGCGATGACGATTCAGCAGCCGACGCAGACGACGGCCCTCGAAGGCCTGCGCATCCTCGATATGACGCAGTACGAGGCGGGCACGTCGTGCACGCAGGCACTCGCCTGGCTCGGCGCCGACGTGGTCAAGGTCGAACCACCGCGGTACGGCGACCCCGGCCGGAGGGTGCGACTCGGGCAGGGGAACTCGTCGTACTTCCTCAACTGGAACAGCAACAAACGGAGCATCGTCCTCGACCTTGCGCAGCCCGAAGGCCGTCAACTGCTGCTCGACATGGCGCCGCACTATGACGTGTTCGTGGAGAACTACGGGCCTGGTGTCGTCGAGAAGCTGAACATCGGGTACGAAGTGATGAAGGAGGCCAACCCCGGGATCATTTACGCGCAGCTCAAGGGCTTCGGCACCTCCGGTCCGTACGCCGACTACAAGTGCTTCGACATGGTGGCGCAGGCTGCCGCCGGGGCCTTCTCGGTGACCGGCGTCGAAGACGGGCCGCCGATGCGCCCCGGCCCGACCACGGGCGACGCGGGTACTGGTGTTCAGCTCGCGCTCGCGATTACGGCTGCCTACGTCCAGAAGCAGCGCACGGGCGAAGGCCAGCACATCGAGATCTCCATGCAGGAGGCGATGACCTACTTCATGCGCACCCAGATCGCGAACGGTGCAGAATGGGGCGAGGCCGCAACCCCGCGCCGAGGCAATGGTCCGACCGCGACCGTGAACCTCTATCCCTGCGCACCAACCGACGCGGGTGCTGACGGACAGCCGGGTCCCAACGATTACGCGTTCATCATGTGTGTCACCAGCCGGATGTGGGACTCACTCGCAACGGCGATCGGCCGCCCCGAACTGGCGGTCGATCCACGCTTCGAGACCGGCGAGGCGCGCGTCGAGCATTTCGATGCGCTCTACGAGATCGTTTCCACGTGGACGCTGAAACACACGAAGCACGAAGTGATGACCATCCTCGGCGAGGCCGGAGTGCCGGTCAGCAAGAACTTCGATACGCGCGACCTCTTCCACGATGAACACCTCAACGAGCGAGGCTTCGTCCACACCCTCGATCACCCGGAGCACGGCGAGATCCGCCTGCTTGGCTTCGCTCCGCGGCTGTCGGCGAGCCATGTCCCGATCCGCCACGGGCCGTTCATGGGGGAGCACTCGGACGAGGTGTTGCGTCAGGACCTCGACCTCGATGGCGAACGGCTCGCGGAGCTCCGATCACATGGGGTCGTTTCGTAGCGCCGTACGTCCTCTCCAGAACGCCCGAGTCGAGCGCGACGGCCCTTCTCTGGCTAGGTGCGACCGCAGGCCGAGCATCATGATGACGTTCGTATTCGTTGGTATGTCCGGGAAAACCCGTAAGAACTGATCCAGCTTCGGCCCCTCGCGGTGGTATCAGCCGCGATTCCGCGCGCCCCCGCATCACCAACTCGTCACGGCGGCTGGGGCAAGGGGGGGTGGAGATTCTCATCCGAGCCGAAGATCACCCATGCGCCGGAAGCGCATGAACGACCGTCCGTAAGGAAGGAGCCTGTCTTATGGGATCGATGTTCGGCCGAGGACCTCTCACGTTGGTGGTCGCCGCAATCGCGCTGTTTGCTGTCGGTGGGGCCGCGTTCACCGCAGCCAACACGACGCCTGAGAGCTCGGCTGGTGACGATACCGCTACCACGATCTCAGGTTTCACGATCTCCGGGATCACCTACACCCTGGATGCGACTGACCCCACGAACATCGACACCGTCGTGTTCACCGCTCAGTCCGACCACGCTGGTCCGTGGCCTGCCGCTCTGGGAAACAAGCTCGGTCGATTCACCTCGACCGCGACGCACTGGTTCGTGTGTGCTGATGACGCTGGCGGCGCCGCCGCCGGTACATACGTCGTCACCTGCACGACCGATGGCAGCGCCAATGGTGGCAACTACTACAACGGCGTGACTGCGTCAGTACAGCTGACGACTTCTACCGCCGTTGAGTTCGACACCATCCTGGTTCAGTAACGCCGTTGTCTAGGCTCCTCCGTCCCCTCGGAGCCGCAAGGCTCCGAGGGGTGCGGGCGGAATCAGATAGGCGTCTGGTAATGCGAACTCGCTCGACCGCAGCCACGACCGGCGTTGCCGGTCTGTTCTCGTTGATTGTCGCTCTGGTGCTGTTGTGGCTGTTTGCCCCAACGACGGTGGGCGGCAGTTTCGCCTACGTGACAATCACCGGAAATAGCATGGCACCGGTCCTCGATACCGGGGACATGGTCTTGCTACGGAGCTCGCACGACTACGAGGTCGGCGACGCGATTGCTTATCGGCACCCCCAGATAGGGACGGTGCTCCACCGGATCGTCGACGATGACGGAATCCGCTTCACTCTGCAGGGCGACAATCGCTCCGGCGAGGACACCTATCGTCCGGCCCGCGAAGAAGTGATCGGCCGCGAGTGGGTGGTGGTGCCGCATGGCGGCCGCATCGTTCGCGAACTCCAGCGGCCTCGCAATCTCGCGTTCCTGCTCGGCTCAACCCTGCTCCTCGGCGTCGGCGGCGTTTCAGCCGGCGGGCGGGAGCGGCGGCGCCGTCAGACGGTGTCCGCAGGTCAGTACCCCAAACAAGAACTCAGCGTCTTCTCGCAGACCGGGCGCCAGGTCGTGCTGGGGAGCGCGGTCCTGGCCGCCGTCGCAGTCGCGCTCCTCGGGCTCTACGTCGCCAACGGCCCTACACGGGAGGTCTCGGAGGCGGTGCCATTCGTCGAACGTGGCGGCTTCAGCTACGGCGGCCCGGTCGCTGGCGGCGTCTATGACGACGATCAGTTGGCGGCGCCCGAGCCGCTCTATCGCCAGCTTGTCGATGAGCTCGCAGTCAGGTTTAGCTATGAGCTGGCTGCTGGTGCCGACGCAGCACTGACCGCCATCTTCGGGACTTACCAGCTGTTGGCCGAGGTCACTGCGGATGACGGGTGGACCCGCACCTACGAACTCCAGTCCTCTACCGATTTCACCGCGGCGCACTTCGACACGGCAACGTCACTCGACCTTTCGGCCATCGAGCAGGATCTCGCCGCCGTGGCCGAAATCACCGGTGTCGCGTCAAGCCGCCACGTCATTCGCGTGGTCGCGAGGGTCGAGGCGGCTGGCCAGCTGGAGGGGCTCCCGTTTTCCACCGAATACGAGCATTGGGCTCAGTTCCGGCTCGGGCCACTCGAGCTCCAGTTCGACGGCTCGCCTGACACGCTGGAGCTCGCCCAGGACCGGAGCGTCTCGCGCCGTGCCACTGAACCTCGCTCTCTGGGGCTTCCATTGGTGCCAGTCGATCTGGGTTACGCGCAGCTCCCGCTGTTGTGCGCATTCGGCCTCGGGACGGCGGCGTTGCTGTTGCTCACGGTCGGACGCGCCAGCCTCTCGACCTGGCGGCTCGGAGAAGCGGCGCGGATCGGTGCGGCCTACGACACGCTCTTGGTCGAGGTTGCCGAGGAGCGTGCGGCGTTCGACTCGCCCCCCCGCGATGATGTCAGCCGTTTCGGGGACCTCGTCCGCCTGTCCTCTGCGGAAGGTCTGGCGATCATGCATCGTGCCGGCCGCGAGGATGACGAGTACTTCGTGACCACGGCGGATCGGAGCTGGCGGTACACGGTCCGCAAACCGCTCCAGGACCGGTCACCCGTCGAGGTCGATGGACGGTTCATCACAACCGGCGAGAGCTAGTGATCGGGTGGAGGTCATGACCACACTGGCGCGACTGACCGTCGCGATCTTGCTCGTGATCGTCGGGGCGAACGTGATCGACGCCTCGGCGTCGTCGGTCGTCACCGAAAACACGTCTGCCGAGTTCCAGACACAGGCGGTGACCGCCGACGACATTAAGCCGTCCGCTTGCGCCGGAGTTGCCCTGACCGCCGTTGTGGCGGGTTCCGGCTCATTCAGTGGAACAGCGGCAAATGAGCTGATTACGGGCAGCGCCGCCGTCGACACCATCGATGGCCTGGGCGGAGACGACTGCATCCTCGCCGGTGCCGCAGACGACAGCGTTACCGGGGGCACGGGAACCGACGTCTGTGTCGGCGGGGGTGGGACCGACACATTCGCGACCTGCGAGACTGAAGTCCCGTAACCGCGTAGGCGCACCGATCTTCGGGAAAACCCCGTCACTAGGCAACTGCGATCGCCCGTACCGTCGGGCTAATACCCGTGAGCAGAAGCGAGCGCGGGTGTGCCGTGTGACGCGCGTGCGTCAGCGAGTGTGATGGCGGACGAATGGCCGAACGCGAAGCCGGATCGGAGGGCACCCCCGTCGGGGGATCGCGTCGTCGCTCACGACCACCTGAGGGTGAAGTCCCGTTCGAGGCGCACTATGGTGCGGGCGAGGCGTCGCCGGCAGACCGTGATCGCTGGCCCGCGAGTGTCCAGCCAATCCTTGACAAATCCAGCGACGACGCCTGTCCGTGGCTGTATCTGCACGCTGAACCGGACGCCCGCGCCGCATTCGTGACCGCGGAGCATCGCTGCGAGATCCGCCCTGACGAGGTGCCGGGGCCCGGTCATCAGCTCGCCTACTGCCTCACCACGAACCACATCTCCTGTCCGCAGCTCCGAAGCTACGAAGCCCGTCGGAGATCGGAGGCCGAGGTCGTTCGCGCGACCCAGGCTCCACCTGCCTCTCTCATCCCGCCGGCGGACCGCGGACCGTCAACGGCGCTCGCGGACTTCCGGCCTTCACAGATCGGTGGTAGCCGCACCCGCGAACAGACCGGCGGCAGTTTCATGTTCAGCCGGCTCGCGTGGGCGGCGATGGGCGCGTTTGGCGCCCTCCTAGTAGTCGTCGGGCTTGCCGTTTACGGCAATCCGGGCGACGGGCCATCGCCGGCTTCGGGCGACCTGCCTGCGTCGCTACCGCGCGCCAGCGCGCCGACTCCCGACGCTGCGGGGCGCCTGGCAGGGCCGCTGCTAACCACCACAGCAACTCCAGGCCTGCCGCCTCAGGTGCCTTCGGACGTCGCCGCGGCGGGGAGCAGCGATCGACTCCCGGATGACCCGGCCGGGGAAGGTGCAGCGGTGGACATCGATGCCGTCGTCCTCGGACCGGTGGCCGACGATGCCGAGGCGGAGCCGACCGTCGACCCGAAGCCCCAGCCGACCCCTCAGATCTACACGGTCGCGTCCGGCGACACGCTCGCTCAGATTGCCCGCGACTTCGGAACGAGCGTCGCGGCCCTCATCGAGGCCAACGCGATCGCCGGCGGCGCCGTCATCTCAGTCGGTGATGAGCTGATCATTCCGGCGAGCGCGAACGACCCCGAGTAGCGATCTTCGGTCCGGCGATCTCCGCCGGAGCCGAGCGCACCCCCGTCGACTGGAGCCGTCCGAGCGCCTGGTTAGAAGAGCGGGCCACCCTCGTCGACGACCGCGCCATCGACCGCGATCACGGTCGGGCGTTCCTCGCAGTACACCTCGGACTCGCATTTATTGAACGAGAACACGGGCTGATCGAGGTCGTCACGCTTCTCGAAGTGGATGTGCCACGTACCGTTCACGTGGTTCTTCCGACCTTTGGCGAGCTCCGTCTGCAGGACCTCAACCAGAGCTTCCAACTCTTTCGTCCCCACGGCACATCCCTTCACATCCCAGGCCCCCGCGAGCTTCGAGGTGGAACGGGCGCCTCGCTTCAGTCTATCGACCGCCCCTCGTGACCGCCGCTACATGAGGGCGCCGATCGGACCCGATCGCACACTCTGACAGAAGTCTTAGGAAGCTCAGACTGGGTCAGTATTCGGTCAGGGTCATCCTCGACCGACGATGACGACAGATCAGCCGGCCTCGCCCGTGGCGAACGCCACGCCGGGCTCCCGCTCCCGTATCTCAGAACTCGACGCCCTGCGCGGCCTCGCCGCGCTCGGCGTCGTGATCTTCCACTTCACTGGTGTCTATGACGCGACCTTCGGTCATCGTGCGGACATCCCGGGTTTCGAACTCGGCCAACGAGGAGTTCAGCTGTTCTTCATGCTGAGCGGTTTCGTGATCTTCATGTCGCTTGATCGGGTCGACGATAGCGCCCAGTTCGTCCGCTCCCGCGCTGTTCGGCTCTATCCAGCGTTCTGGGCCTCGATATTGCTGACGGCCGCGGTGGTCGGACTCTTCGGGCTGCCCGGACGCGAGACGGGCTGGTGGGAGGCCCTCGCGAACGTCACGATGATCCATCGCTGGCTCGGTGTGGCGGACGTCGATGGCGTCTACTGGACGCTTGCCGTCGAATTGGGGTTCTACGCCCTGATGTTCGGGATGCATCGGTTGCGGGTCCTGGACCGCGTCGAGGTGCTCGGCGGCGTAGTCGTCTTCGTGACGTTTTGGCTGGTTGGGTTCGACGCGACGAACGGGGACCTACTCGGTCGCCACGACACGTTCCGTCTGTTCCTCGGCAGCCTCCATCTCTTCTACGCCGGAATCCTCCTGTATCGGCTGCCTGCGCACCATTCGCCCCGCGCCGTTGGCCTGCTCGCCTTCTGCGTCGTCGTCGAGGCTTACTACGACCCGCACACCGTCGCGTTCGTGGCGTTGGCCGGCGGAGTACTCGGATACTCCGCACACCGAGGTCTCCCCGCGCTCCGCTTCCGCCCGCTGCTGTTTCTCGGCGCGATCGCCTACCCGCTCTACCTGCTGCACATGAACATCGGATTCGTGATGATGCGGGGACTGTACGGCGCGGGGATCGAGCACCCGGTCTTGGTCCTGGGCATTCCGACTGCAGCCGTGATCGCGCTCGCATCGGCCGTCCACTACGCGGTCGAACTACCGGCGCAGCGTTGGATTCGAGCGCGGATCCGCCGAGACGCCAGTTCCGAGGCGCCGGTCGCCAGTCCGGAGCTCGTCGCGCTGCCCCTCGATCCTGCAGCGTCGTCCTCGGCCGTTACCGGCGGTCGCCTCTACAATGCGCCTCACGCCCGCAGTTCCGACGTGGTACCCGAGGAGGCCCCGCCGTGGCGCCAGAGCCGTCGTCCGGTAGCACTGGCAGCATTGCCAAGTCCAGCACCGGCAACTACTTCGAGGACCTGACCACCGGGCTCGAGATCACCCACGCGACGCCGCGCACGGTGACCGAGGGCGATCAAGCCGTTTACCTCTCGCTGACGTCCAGCCGCTATCCGCTCTTCTGCGATGCTGAATTCGCTCGCTCGCTCGGTTTCCAGCGCGAGCTCGTGAACGACCTGCTGGTCTTTCACGTCGTCTTCGGGAACACCGTCCCCGACGTCTCGCTGAACGCGATCGCGAACCTCGGATATGCCGATCTACGCTACGGAGCGCCGGTCTATCCCGGCGACACCATCACGTCACACACCACGGTCCTCGGTCAGCGCGAATCGAGTCGCGGCGACACCGGCGTCACCTGGGTGCGCACCGTCGGGCGGAACCAGCGCGGCGACGAGGTGTTGTCGTTCATCCGCTGGGTGTTGATGAACAAGCGCGATCCCGGCACGAAGACCGGCGTCGACAACGCACCGCAGACGGTCGAGTTTGTCCAGCCCAGTCAGCTCTTCGTCCCGAACCAGCTCGACCTCACCAGCTTCGACCCGACGGTGACCGGCGGCCGTTGGTGGTGGCAGGACTACGAGCCCGGAGAGCGCATCCAGCATGTCGAGGGCGTTGCGGTTGAGGAAGCCGAACACCAGATGGCGGCGCGGCTCTACCAGAACACCGCGCGCGCCCATTTCAACGCGCACGCATTGAAGGACTCCCGCTTCGGCAAGCGGGTGATCTACGGCGGGCACGTGATCTCAGTCGCTCGTGCACTGAGCTTCAACGGCCTCGAGAACGTGCTGCGTATTCTCGCCTTCAACGGCGGGACGCACTCCAACCCGACCTTCGCCGGTGACACGTTGTTCGCCTGGACCGAGGTGCTCGAACGGATCGACCTCGCGCGGTCCGATGTGGGTGCGCTCCGGCTCCGCCTCGTCGCCACGAAGGACGCCGATCCCAACACCGAGGACATCGCATTCAAGGTGACCGATGACAACGGCCGCGAGCGATACCATCCCAGCGTGGTGCTGGATCTGGACTACACCGTCCTGATCCCGAAAGCGCCCTAACGAGGAACGCGCCCGCCGGCCGTTCGCGCTCGCTGTGGACAGGGGACCGATCGTGACCACCGAAATCTCCGTGAACCCGCTCACCGCCGCCCGCGAGTTAGTGGACGACGCGCAAGCCGTCATCGACGCCGCCCTCAAGCACGGCGCCGCCGTCACCGAGGGCGGACGGCTGATCGACGATCATCAGGTCCACACCGAGCGGCTCGCCTACCTCGCGACGCAGGTCCGTGCCGCGCACGAGCAGACCGCTTACGCGGAGCGAACGGGCGATATGTTCCAGGCTGAGTACGCCCTCATCTACGCCGCCGAAGTCGTCCAGGCGCTGCGCTCAGCCGTCGAGGTCGCGTGGGACGAATTCGGCCTCACCGAGGCCGACCTCGCCGGCCTCTACGCCCCTGCAGCCCGCGAAGCGGTCCGCGCCGGCTCGAGCGAAGCCCGCATCCGCGAGGTGGGCCGTCAGGTGATCGCCTCGCTCGGCGTGAACGCCTGTGACCTCGAGGACGAGGTCGCCACGCTCACCCGCGACATGGCGCGCGAGTTCGCGAAGAACGAGGTCGCCCCGATCGCGCAGGACATCCACCGCGAAGACCAGCTCGTCCCCGACTCGCTGCTCGAGAGCTTCAGCGCGCAGGGCTTCTTCGGCTCCTCGATTCCCGAGGAGTACGGCGGCACCGGCATGGGCGATCTGCCGATGATTATCATCACCGAGGAGCTCTCCGCGGCCTCGCTCGCCGCCGCCGGTTCGCTCGCCACTCGTCCGGAGATCATCGCCAAAGCGCTGATCGCCGGCGGCACCGACGAGCAGAAGCAGTACTGGCTCCCTCGCATCGCTTCGGGCGAAGAGATCTGCGCCGTCGCCGTCACCGAGCCCGACATCGGATCCGACGTCGCATCGCTCCAGTGCCGCGCCGAACCGGCCGAGTACGAGGGTCAGCGCGGCTGGCGGATCAACGGCGCCAAGGCCTGGAGCACTTTTTCCGGGAGGGCGACCGTTCTCGGTCTGCTCGCCCGTACCGGCGACGCCGCCTCAGGCAACCGCGGCCTCTCGCTGTTCATCATCCCCAAGCCCGCGTTCGATGGGCACGCCTGGGACTTCGAACAGCCCGAGGGCGGCAAGATCAGCGGCACCGCGAACCCCACCCCGGGCTACCGGGGCATGCACTCGTTCACCCTCGCGATCGACGACCTCTGGGTTCCGCACGAGAACCTCGTGGGTGGAGACGACGGCATCGACAAGGGCTTCTTCCTCCAGATGGGCGGCTTCGCCGCCGGCCGCCTCCAGACCGGTGGTCGCGCATGTGGCGTCGCTCAGGCGTCGCTGGAGAAAGCCTGTCAGTACGTCCAGCAGCGCAGCCAGTTCGGCGTCGCGCTCGCCGACTTCCAGCTCACCCAGTACAAGATCGGCCGCATGGCCGCGATGGTCGCGGCCGGCCGCCAGCTCACCTACGAGGCCGCCCGTACCTTCGACACGCGCGCCGTCGAGCCGTCGATGGCCAAGCTCCTCACCTGCGACATCGCCGGCGAGGTCTCACGCGAGGCGCAGCTGCTCCACGGCGGCTGGGGCTACTCCGAGGAAGACCCGGTCGCCCGCTATGTCGTCGACGCCCTCGTGCTCCCGATCTTCGAGGGCGTGAAGCCGATCCTCGAGTTGAAGGTCGTCGGCCGCTCCCTGCTGGCCGCCGCCGCGAGTTAAGCAGCGATCGACCGTGGTTCGGCGCAGGCTGCCGCCGACTCGACCGAGTCGGGATTGCCGGCCGAGATCGCGATGGCGGTGACGCCCTCGATTGACGACGGCACCGACGTCCCCGCGATTCCGACGAGGACCATCGTGCTGCTGGGCACGTCCGGTGTGGCCCTCAGCGCGGCGGCGATCGTGCTGCTCTTCCGCTGGGGCGGGCTGAACGACTTGCAGAACGCGTCCGATCCGCAGGAGTTCGTCGACGTGGCGTTGGCGAACGGCCGTGAGGTCCGTTGGGCCTCCTGGGCCGACATCGTCTTGCTGGTGCCCGGCTACGTGCTGTTCGTCGCCGCTCTTCTGGCCTGCTTCCGTCGACGAGCAGGGACCCCACCAGGCGTCAGGAGGGCGTCGCTGCTCGGCACCTGGGCAGTCGTGGCGGGCGGTGTCACGGACGAGGTGGAGAACGCCATCGTCCAGCTCGGTCTTCGGTCCGTCGATTTCACTGCGGTTGACCCGGTCGACGCGGGTCGTCCCGCCGACGGCCTGATCACGGCCCTGAATGCAGCCACCTTCAGCAAGCTGCTCTTCCTGTTCGTCGCTGGGGTGCTCCTGGCCGCGCTGTTCGTACGCGCGGCGTGCCTGCGCGGCCGCCGACTGCTCGGACGCGGGTAGCGAGCTCCGCCCCGGCCTCCGGTGTTGCGCCATCGTCCTCGGCGCAACACCATCCGAGGGAGCTAGTCCTCGTCCTCCCGCACCGCCGTCTCGGCCGACGACCGCCGTCGGACCGGTCCGGGTGGGAAGCGCTCCCACGCCTCGAGGTCCTCGCCGATCCCAGCGAGCAACTGCTCGACCCGACGTCGGGCGTCGTTCAGCCCCTTGTTGTAGAAGAACGGCGCGATCTCTTCCGCGATGAAGTCGAAGAGCAGCATCGACGCGAGGTCGCCCAGCTCCTCGCCGCGCTCCGCGGCGAAATACTCCTGGAGCCGCCGTTGCGCCTGCTGACGGTCCTCATCGTCGAGCTTCAGCGGGTCCATCGGCGCCTCCCGTTCGCTAGCATGACGACCAGCATCCCACCGCCGCGAGGGCCAAGCACACTCCGAGGCCGAATGACCACGACCGCCGCTGAGATTCACGGCCACTGCGACGAGCGTTTCGCCGCGGTGCGCGAGGAGTTCGCTCGCAACTTCGAGGAACGGGGCGACATCGGCGCCGCCTGCTCGATCATCATTGACGGTGAGCCAGTCGTGGACCTCTGGGCCGGCTGGCTCGACGAGAAGCGCACTCGTTCGTGGGGGCGCGACTCGATCATCAACATCTACTCAATCGGCAAGGCGATGACGGCGATCGCGGTCCTGCGCCTCGTCGATGAGGGCCTCGTGGACCTTGAGGCACCCGCCGCGACTTACTGGCCCGAGTTCGCCGCAGGCGGAAAAGCAGAGGTGCCGGTCCGGCTGCTACTCACGCACGAGACGGGGTTGATCGCGGTCCGCAGACCACTGCCGCCGGGCAGCTTCCTCGACTGGGACCTCATGACCTCGGAGCTCGCGGGCCAGGAGCCCTGGTGGACGCCCGGTGAGGGTCACGGCTATCACACGAACACCTTCGGGTTCCTCGGCGGTGAGATCGTCCGCCGCGTCACCGGCCGCAGCCTCGGTACCTACTTCCGCGAGGAGATCGCCGAGCTACTCAACGCTGACCTGCTGATCGGCTTCGGTCCGGAATACGATCACCTCACGGCGGACAGCATCCCGTATCGCGGCGAACAGGACCCCAACCGTCGGCCCTGGCTCGACCAGGACCCGGCGACCCTCGAAGGCGTGGAGCTTGGTCGCTACCTCGCCTATCGCAATCCACCACCGAAAGAAGACGGCTCTACCAGCGTGAATAGCCGCGCCTGGCGCGCCGCCGAATACCCCTCGACGAACCCACACGGCAATGCCCGAGGTGTTGCTCGCCTCTTCGGCGCCCTCGCGCGCGGGGGCGAACTCGACGGCTTCCGCGTGCTGACCGAGCCGACGATCGATCGTGCCAACACAATCGAGGCTGACGGCGAAGACATCGTCCTCGGGCGTCCGACCCGCTTCGGCCTCGGCTTCCAGCTCACGATCCCCGGTATCCGTCCCCTGGGGCCGAACCCACGCGCGTTCGGTCATTACGGAGCGAGCGCCCTCGTTGGCTTCGCCGACCCCGACGAGAAGCTGGGCTTCAGCTACGTCTGCAACCAGGCGGGGAGAAGCTGGCGCGACCCACGCAACATCGCGCTGATCGACGCGATGTACGACTCGATCTAGCAGCCACGCGTGGCCATCCCATCGACCAACGACACCATCATCTGGCGGCTACACCTGCGTTCGAGCCCCGAGCGTGTCTACGAGCTGCTGAACTCAGACGACGGGCGAGCGAGCTTCTGGTCGAGCTCGGCGATCGAGCGCGACGGATCGATCGAGTTCGAGGCGAAGAACGGGAACCGCTGGAGCTGCCGGATTGTCGAGCGGATGCCTCCGTCGCGGTTCGTGATCGAGTACGGCGGACTGACGGCCTTCGACCTCGAGGACGACGGAAGCGGAGGCACCGATCTGACCCTGACCAACACCGGCTTCGCACCTGAGGATCGAGAGGACGCGCTTCCGGGGTGGTTAAACATCCTGCTGCCACTGAAGGCGCAGGCGGACTTCGGCGTCGATCTGCGGGGCGATGATGCGAGCCGCGACTGGGGTCGCGGTTACGTGGACCACTAACCCCAAAGTGGGCGATCAACGGTCTATTCCAGCTCGGCCGGTTACGTCGCGAATATGACTAGGAGCCACGCGGTGGCGATTCCCTCGACCGTTGACACCATCATCTGGCGGTTACACCTGCGTTCGTCGCCTGGCCGTGTCTACGACCTGCTCGCCACCGACGAGGGCCGGAGCTCCATCTGGTCGGAGTCCACGCTGGAACGGGATGACGTCGTAGAGTTCCGAGGGCTCAACGGTGAGCGTTGGCAATGCCCGATCGTCGAGCGGATCCCCGGCAAGCGCTTCGCCTTCGAGTACGGCGGTCTCACCCAGTTCGATCTCCAGGACGACGGAGCCGGCGGCACCGATCTGACGATGACCTACACGGGCTTCTCGCCCGAGGAACGTGATGATGCGCTACCCGGCTGGTTGAACGTGCTCCTGCCGCTTAAAGCCTGGGCGGACCTCGGCGTCGATCTCCACAATCGCGACCCGGAGCGTGACTGGAGCCGTGGCTACGTTGATCACTAGTCCCCGCTGGCGGGCGGAGCGTCAGGCGACGCCGCCGCTCTGTGCCGGTGGCGGGAGTTTCGAGACGTACTGCTCGACGTAGTTCAGGTCGGTGCCCGCGCGCCGGACGACCGTAAGCAGGTCGCCCTGGAGGCTCATCTCTTCAAGCTGCTCGTCCACGAACCACTGCAGCGTTCCGCGCGCGAGATGGTCGTTCTCCGTGATCGCCTGGTCCATCAGCTCGTTGATCGCCTTCGTCACCGCGTCTTCGTTGTCGTGGGCGGTCTGAACGGCCTCTTCGACCGACGTGAAGTCGGCGCGACCGCGTTCGATCTCCGGGATCGCGACGATGCCGCCTGCTTCGGTGACGTAATCGATGAACTTCTGGGCGTGCGCCAACTCTTCGTCAGCCTGCGCGCGGAAGAGCGAGGTCAGCTCGGGAAGCGCGTTTCGCTCGAAGTAGGCGGCGATCATGTCGTACTGGATCGCCGCGTAGTACTCGCGGCCGATCTGCTCGCTGATCGCCTGGGCCATCGCCTCGCTGATCATCATCGGGGGCACGTCCTCGCTCCTGCGTGTGGAGACGGAGCATCGTGCGCCTCCGCGGTCAGTCTACGAGGGAAGCGGCCGGGGCAGAATCGGACATAGGTCGTCAGATCTGGGCCCGAGCGACCTCGACGAAGGCGTTCACATCGAGTGGCAACGAGAGCGTGTGGATCCCGATCGCGGGGAAGCCGCGGGGCGCTGCCTCGCGACTGAGGTAGGCGATCCGGGCCTTAGGTGCCGCGCGTACCAGTCGAAGCGCGAGCACCTCATGTCGCGGGCCGCCGCCACAAACGATCAGCTGGTAGCTCGCTCGGCGCGCCCAGATCAGCGCGGCCCCCTCGTCCTCGGCGACGTCGACGGCCATCCCGAATTCCTGGAGCAGCAGAACGGCTTGGAGGGCGGCGCGGTCGTCACCGACGAGCACGAGTGCGGCGCCGTGAGGCGCCAGTGGTCCGTTCGCGATCCTCGACGCTGATGGGTCCATCGTTACTCCACGCCCCACTCGAGCAACTCGAACGTCCGGCAACATGGTCATCGGCACGCGAGCGGCTGCTGCGTAGGCGCGCAACCGCGCGTTGGGGCACCGAGTACGATGGAGTGGGTCAGCGCACGAGGGGGATCGACATGGTGGACTTCATCTCTGGGGCACACGTCTCATCGTCGGGCGGCATCTTCAACGCCATCGGTAACGGCGAGAAGATCGAGGCCGAAGCGATTCAGATCTTCGCCAGCCCGCCGCAAACCTGGCGTCAGACCAATCACAAGCCCGAGGCGATCGAGAAGTTCAGGACGCTCCACGCCGACTCGGATGTCGGCGACGTCTGGATCCACAACATTTACCTCGCGAACCTCGCCGCCGAGGATCCGGAGCAGCTCAAAAAGTCGATCGACTCCGTGCAGTTTGCGCTGCGCATCGCAGATGCGATCGGCGCCGAGGGCGTCGTCCTACACACCGGGTCGCACAAGGGCCGTGGGATGGACGCCGTCGCCGATCAGGTGACGGACGCGCTGATCGAGATCCTCAAGGACGCCCCCGGGACTGCGTTGCTCGCGCTTGAAGACATGGCTGGTCAAGGTGGCCAGATCGGCAAGGAGTTCGGCGAACTCGGAATGCTGTTGAAGCGCGTGCAGTCGGACCGCCTGCAGATCTGCCTCGACACCTGCCACGCGTTTGCGGCCGGCTACGACCTCGGCAGCAGCGACGGTCTTGAAGCTTCGATGACCGAGTTCGATCAGGAAATCGGCCTCGAGCACCTCGCCGTCATCCATGCCAACGACTCAAAGGTCGAACGGGGTGGTCTCCGCGATCGCCACGAGAACATCGGCGAAGGCCACATCGGCATGCCCGGCTTCGAGGCGATCACCACGCACCCCGCGTTCGAGGGTAAAGCGTTCCTCCTCGAAGTCCCCGGCTTCGAGAACGAAGACGGCAAGACCGAGGGCCCCGACCTCGAGAACATCAACCGCCTGAAGCGCCTCCGCGCCGGGACCGCAGCCGTCGTCTGAGCAACGGGCGTCCGCGCGCCGATGACTGAGCCGGTGATTGGTTACGTGCGGATCTTGCGCGGGTGCCCGGCCATCGACAGGAACTCGTCCTCCCAGTGCAGGATCTCGGCGATGAGGCTGGGCGTCACCGCGCCCTCCTTCATCGGTACGCCGTCTTCCTCGAGCATCGGAACGAGCCGCTTCACCATCGACTGGTGATCGAGTTCAGCATCATCGGTCTCGGTGCGGACTTTGCCCTCGAACTCCATGATGAGATCGATCAGTTCGGCCGGTACGAAGCCGCCGAGGTCCTCGCTGACCATCTCGGCGATCCAGTCGGCGCCTTCCTGGGCGATGTTCTTATCGAGCGTCACGTGGTCCGTCCTCCGGCCTACGAATCGATCCTAGCAAGCGTCGTGATTCAGAGAAAAACGCAACATAACCCCCGCTATGGTTGAGACCGGTTGGTCGCAACTCTAGGATGCCGCCAATCCTCAGGAGGGCACAGCATGGCCGACGACTGGCGAACTGAGTACGCGCAGCGACTCCTCAGCCCCGAAGATGCCGCCGGCCTGGTGCAGCGCGGCGACGCGGTCTACACACCGATCGGCGGCGATGCCGAGACGCTCCTCCGAACCCTGCTCCCGCAGCTGATCGAGGATCCGCGTGCGTTCAAGGTACGCGCCTGCTCGCCCCGCACGTCACAGGAGTGGTTCAGCGACGACTTCGGCTGGTTGGACGCCGATCTCGGAGTCGAGATCTTCGCCGGCGCCGTCGGTCGCCAGGCCCTCCAGTCGTTGAGGTCCGACTTCACCCCCAACCTCTTCTCGAACCAGTTCAACGTCTACGACCACCGCGACGACATCCAGTCCATCGACGTATTCACTACCACCTGCACCCCGCCGGACGAGGACGGCTACGTCGACTTCGGCAGCCTGCCCTGGCACAAGGGCGACTTCGTTCGGCGTGCCCGCACCTCAATCCTTGAGGTGGCCCCGTGGCTTCCGCGGTGCCGCACGACCGAGCGGCTACACGTCTCCGAGGTGACCGCGTTCCTGGACACGGCGCTCACCGAGCGCCCGCCGTTCAACGTGCGTGTCAGGCCACCGGAGGCGGAAGCGGTCTCCGGGTTTTTGAACGAGATCATTCAGGACGGAGACACCATCCAGATCGGCGCCGGTCGTACGGCCACCGCGATCGCCGACTGCGGCGCCTTCGATGGGAAGCAAGATCTCGGTTGGCACTCGGAGATCACGCCCGCGAATGTGTTGCCCTGGATGATGAATGGCGTCGTGAACGGCTCCCGCAAGACCTTCGATCAGGGCCTGGCGGTCACGGCCTCGATCAACCCGGCCGATGATGCCGAAGCGGAGGAGTGGATGGCGACGTCCGGCCTGATCGAAACGCGCCCCGTGCGCGAGGTGAACTCGATACCGACGATTGCGGCACACGAGCGGATGTGCTCGATCAACAACGCATTCCAGGTCGACCTCACGGGGCAGATCTGTTCCGAGTCTCGAGGCACGACCGTCTACAACGGGACCGGCGGGCAGCCAGAGTTCCACATCGGCGCGGTCATTGCGCCCGGTGGGAAGGCGATCACGGTTCTTCCGGCCACCTTCGCCGGCGGCGAGGCCACTCGTATCGTTCCGCGGATCGAGGACGGCTCGTCTGTCACCGTGCCGCGCTCGTTCGCTGACTACATCGTGACTGAGTTTGGCGTTGCGCGTCTGGCCGGCAAGAGCCAGCGCGAACGGGCAGAGGAGCTGATCGCGATCGCCCATCCAGACCACCGGGAGGAACTACGCCGTGCGCGCCAACGCCAGTTCTTCCCTGCTCCCGTGGCGGATCCCGCCCCGGCGCCGGCGGGGGACTGAGGCTCCGCTAGCCCCGCCCCAGGGTGGCCATCATCTCCCGCCACTCGGCTGGCGAGATCCCGGTCCCCGCACGCTCGACCTGCTCGCCGGTCAGCATCCGCTTCACGACCTCGAGCTGCTGCGCGGACAGCTGTGCCCCGCCGAGCCGGTAGTTCTCGAACGCCGCCGTTGCCATCGGCACCCAGCGCTTCATCACCTCGTCGATGATGACGTCCGCGTAGACGCGGATCTCGTACTGGGCGTGTGCATCCGCCCGCAGCCGCAGGAAGTGCATCAGGTTGTGGAGATCGACCTTCCAGTACCACTGCGTGTAGAAGCTCAGCGGCAGGTTCATCCGCGCCAGTTCACGCGCCAGCCCCTGCCGGCTCTCGTCGGCGCGGCCGCCGTCGGGCGCCTCGTTCAGCATCTCCTCGTAGTGATCGTAGGCGCGGCTCGCGTCCTCGCGCAGCAGATCGAGGACGCGCGCCGCCTCGTCATCGGTCAGCGCGTCGCCGCGACCCTGGCGATTCGTTTCTGACTGCGCCTTGAGTTGTTCCGGCGCCGGCAGATAGAACTCGTTGTCGAGGATCGAGTAGCGCGCCGAATACTCGTTCACGTTTGCCGTGCGGTGGCGAATCCACTGCCGCGCGACGAAGATCGGCAGCTTCACGTGCAGCTTGATCTCGCACATCTCGAACGGCGAGGTGTGCCAGTTCCGCATCAGGTAGTTGATCAGCCCTCGGTCATCGCGCGACCGCTTCGTCCCGCGCCCGTAGGACGTCCGTGCCGCCTGCACGATCGCCGCGTCGTCCCCCATGTAGTCGATCACGCGCACGAAACCGTGATCGAGCACCGGCAGCGCTTCGTACAGGACCGACTCGAGCTCAGGCACGGTCGGACGGAGTGTCGCGCGCGATTCGCTGCGCAACGCGTCGATCTCAGCTTGCTGGTCCGGTGTCAGCGGGCTGGTCACGTCAGCCTCGATCGTCGTCACAGGGCACCTCGAAACATGGCGTTCGTCCGAGGGGCTTCTGGTCGGGGAGACCTCGTCCGCGTCGCGGACGGCTCCACGATAGCGGGTTGCTGTTCAGGTGTCTCAGCAGCTCAGCCCGTGGTACCCGCCGGCCGTGATGACGCCTCATCCACCTCGCGGATCCGCGCTGCCAGCCGGTCGTTCGGCTCCCACAACTGGCAGTCCGTTTCGAGGTTCTCGAGGAACGGGCCGATGCAGTCGCGCCCGTCGCGAATGATGTGGGTGCACAACATAAGGAACGGGTCGTCAGGCGTACTGGTATCGAGGGTGCGCCTCAGCCAGCGGCAATCCACGGCCATCCGCTGAGACGAAGGGGAGTCGGGCATGCGGCCCATCATAGATGGGCCGCTGGTGAGCGGCGAGGGTGCCCGGCACGCCTCGCGGCGGCTCTGGTGAGGCAGGTTTCACAGTTCGGCAATACCTCTGCAACGAGGAAGTCATGGTTTCTGCCGATGATTCTCCTGAAGCCGCTCCACCGGGGGCGCGCAATGAACGGAAACCACCATGCTGCATACCAAGTCCTGCCCCCGTTGCTCCGGAGACCTCGCCCTCGTTCAGGACGTCGGCGACACGTACCTCTCTTGCGTCCAGTGCGGGTACATGAACTACCAGGTCAAGGAAGCGCGTCCCCAGCTCGCGCCAGCGCTCCACGCGAGTCGCTAGCCGACGCATCGAGCCTCGGCCGCCAGCGCCCCACGCGGCGGTCCGAGGCGATGCGCGCCCCACGCGGCGGTCCGAGGCGACGCGCGCCCCACGCGGGCCGCCGGGGCATGAGTTCGCCCGCTGATCCCGCGGCGACTACGATCCGCGGATGTCCGACTTTCCGTCCCCGCTGCGCCTCTCCGGCGAAATCACTGAGCGCGCCGAACTTCTCAACGGAGCGATGCAGCTCTCGCTCGACGGCGTTGCCGTCAGTTCCGAAGCGCCCTGGACGATCGAGGTTGCGCTGTCATGGCGCCTCGGACGCGCCGGTGCTGTCGCTCTCGATGAAGGTGATCTCACGCTCGAGTCTGGCGATCACGAAGTCATCGCGATTCTCGACGCGGGCTCGGCGGAGCTGGATCCGGATACCGGCAATGTCGAGGTCGACGCCACATTCGAAGTCGAGAGCGCCAGTGGCGTGAAGCTCGCGCCGTACAGCCCACTCCGGGCCCGGCTTGAGATCAGCGCGGAGAGCTGGACCGGCGAGCTAGTGACACAGCCGCCGGCGACGATCGAGGACGCCTAGCCTTCGTAACGCTTGAACACCGCCGCAGCGTTTTGTCCGCCGAGCCCGAACGAGTTCGACATCACCACGTTGATTTCGGCGTCACGAGCGTCGTTTGGCGTGATGTCGAGGTCACAGTCCGGGTCGCCGTTTTCGTAGTTGATCGTCGGCGGAATCGTCCCGTGCGTCATCGCCAACACCGACGCGACCGCTTCGATGCCACCGGCGCCAGCTGCGAGGTGGCCGGTCATCGACTTCGTTGAGGACAGCGGCACTTGGTAGGCGGTCTCACCGAGCGCCAGCTTGATCGCCGCGGTCTCGGTGCGATCGTTGTACTGGGTGCTCGTCCCATGCGCGTTGATGTAGTCGATCTGCTCTGGCGCGACCTCCGCGTCCCCGAGGGCGCGCGTCATCGCCAGCGCCTGCCCTTCGGCGTCGGGCGCGGTGTCGTCCGTCGCGTCGAATGACCAGCCGACGCCGACCAGCTCGCCGTAGACCCGCGCTCCACGGGCGAGCGCTGAAGCTTCGGACTCAATCAGCAGGACGCCGGCTCCCTCACCGAGGATGAAGCCGTCACGGTCGCGATCGAATGGGCGCGAGGCGTGCTCCGGGTCCTCGTTGTTCTTCGAAAGCGCGCCCAGCCGGCCCATCGAGGACAGCGCCAGCGGTGTGACCATCGCCTCGGAACCTCCGGCCAGCACCGCGTCCGCGTGCCCCAGGCGAATCATGCTCAAGGCGTGTCCGAGCGCGTCGGTGCCCGAGGCACAGGCCGTGTTGATCGTGGTGTTCGGTCCTCGGATCCCGAGCTGGCGCGCGACGCGCGCGGCTGCCATGTGTTGTCCCATGCGCGTGATGATGAACGGGTCCACCTTCGCCGAGCCGCGCGCCGTGTAGACGTCCCACTGCGGACCCATGTCGAACGCGTCGCCTGACGTCGCGATCACCGCGCCGATGTTGTCCCGGTTCTCGTCGGTCAGCTCGATGCCGCTATCTGCCATCGCCTGCATACCGGCCGCCGTCGCGAACTGTGCGAACCGCCCGGTCCGTCGCGCGACTTTCTTCTCGAGGTAGGGCGAGATGTCGAAGTCGTCGACCTCACCGGCGATCTGAACGATCAGATCCGACGGATCGAACCGTTGCACGCGGCCGATGCCATTGCGTCCGGTCCGCAGACCTTCCCAGTACGAATCGACATCGTTGCCGATTGGAGTGACGGCACCCAGGCCGGTAATCAACGCGCGCTGGATGGTTCTGCTCATCGGTGTTGCCTCGGGATCGAACGTGGTTCGGAAACGAACTCCATGCTACCGGCCGTGTCGAGCAAGGGCAGTCCAGATGCACGTATACCCCATGGGGGTATCGGTAAGAAGCGTCACATCCGTAATCAACAGAGCCCCGTAGCGTGGCTTTCGAGGACTGCAGCACCGGCCAGTAGGCACGGAGGTGGTTCGGACGGAAGGGGATCTATGCAAGACAGACGACGACACGAGTGCGCATCCCGCGCTCTCAGGGCAGGAGGCTAGGTGGCAGCACTACAAGCAGTGTTTCGCCGCCCCGCGGCGGACGCTGACTACACCTCGCGCTCCCGATTCCGTTCCAACGGGGTGGTGCTCGGGGTGATCGGTCTGATGCTGGTCATGGCCGCCGGCATCGGCAACCTGGTCGCCGTCGGCGACGTTGGCGAGGACGGCACACGGCTGCGCTCAACGCTTGCCTGGACCTTCGGCATTACGACGCTCGGGCTCGTCACCTTGAAGCTCGGCATCGCCACGGTGCTGATGGGCATCATCGTCCGCCTGTGGATGCGCGTGGAGAGCGTCAAGACGGCCCTGCTCACGCTCCGCAAAGACGTGGACCCGCAGCTGCGCACCGGTGACATCACCACCGAGTACGGCGCTGGCGTCGCGTCAGCCACCGTGCCAGAACCGTTGCCGATTCACCGCATGGCGCGGGCGCTCTGGCTCCCGATGCTCGTCATGGGAGCGATGGCAGTCGTTATCGGCACCGTCCTGTCCCTCATCCAGGTCGGGACCGAGGACGGCACCGACTTCGTGCGCCTCAGTGCCTGGACGCAAGGGGTTCAGTTCATGGGCGAGGGCCTGGTGCTGTCCGGGATCTCGTTCCTGCTCGGCACGATTCTCGCGTCGCTGCGTTCCGGCGGTGGCGAGGTGCAGGAATCGTTGGGCGTCACCGTCAAGACGCTGAAGATGCCGTTGAGCGCCAAGATCTTCGTCGCCCTGATGGCGACGGGGATGATGCTCGCGATCGCGCAGTTCGTGCTCTACATCGTGGCTGCCGAGGTCGACTCACCGGCCGCCTGGTTCGCGTGGCTCGGGCCACTCCGCGAGCTCGCCCTCGGACTCTTGCTCGCCGGCATCGTCCTCGCGCTCTACACGATCGGCACCGTGCTGGGCTTCCAGTTCAGCCGGCTGCGTGAGCTCGTTGTGGAAGGGAACTAGCGATGGCGACCATGACCATGGGTCGAGAGTTCGACGTCGTCTCGAGCGACCGCTCGCTCGGACGCAACCTGCCGCAGCGCCTGGGTCGAGTGCTCTGGGCACCTATGTTGCTGATGGCGCTGATGGGATTCGCCGCCGGCTTCGTCGTCGCGATACTCCGCGCCAACGAGGTCGCTGACGGCGGAAGTGCCGACACGATCGAGGCGATGCGACACGTCGTTGCCGGGCTGATGTTCATCGGTTTCGCGGCGGTCTTCGCCGCGATCTCATTCGCCATCGCCCGCATCCTCGGCGAGTTCCGCAAAGGGGGCGGTGACCTCCAGGAAGCGGTCGGCGGTTCCGTCGAGACCCTGAAGATGCCGGTCACGGCTAAGGCGTTCATCGCCCTGATGATGATGGCGATGATGGCCATCCTCGCCGCGGTGGTTCTGCACTTCGTCTTCGCCGCCGATGTCGAGGCCACCGAGGCGTCGCTCGCCACCTCCGAGGAGCGCTTCCTCGTCCTCGAGGCGGTGCGCCGAGTGGGAGTGGGGATGTACCTGTTCTCGATCCTCCTCGGGCTCGCGACGATCATCCAGGTGCTGCGGTTCCAGGCGCAGCGGATCCGGGCCGTCGCCAGCGAGCAGACCTCGTAGCGGGCGGCGGTCGACGCGAGGAAATGGGGCCGGCGATGCCGGCCCCATTTGTTTTCCCGTTTGGGATCCTCAGCTCGGGGGCGTCATGCCAGCTAGGCTGCGGCACGGCCAATGCGGGGGACTGCGTCCACCCCGGTGGCCTCGGGAAGCCCTTGCGCGGCGCAAGCGGCCCGCTGTCCGGCCTCGGTCGACCCGGTCAGGACGTCGGCCACGGAGTCCTGTCGTCGCAGCGCCCACAGAATCGGGAGTGCGAGGGCGCTCGCGGCGCCGCCGACGATGTACCCGTCCGCGATCGATCGCTGCTGGGCCACGTGACCGAGGGCGGTCTGACCACCAATGCCCCCGACGCTGCCGATCATCGATCCGAAGGAAACAACGGTCGCCCGCTGCTCGCTCGGGATCAGACCGTGCAGGAACGCTTGCTGCACGGGGCCCATCACACCGAGCGCTCCGCCGAGCAGCACGAGCAGCGCGGCTGCCTGCCAGAACTCGGTGACAAACCCCATGCCGACCGCAGCGATTGACAGCGTTGCCGCACCGCCGAGCAGCAGTGTTGTGCGCCGCCCGCACGGCCGCGCCAGAACACCGACCAGCAGATTGCCGGCGATCGTCGCCGCCGCCAGCCCGGCCGAGGCCGCGCCGACCACCCAGATCAGATCGCGCTCCAGCAAGTCCAGGATGAACGGCTGGTAGGCGTAGAACGCCCAGATCAAGAAGCCGGTCTGCACGAAATTCAGGTAGAACAGCCAGCGAGCAGGTCGGACGCTCCAACCATGATCGATCCCCGCTCGCGCGACGATCCGCATCTCCCGCGGAAGCTCTCGTAGCCCAACACGCCGCGGCTCGAATCCGTGATCGTGCATCACGAACCACGCGACGCCGATCAGCATGCCCAGCAGCCCGATCCGCACCACGAACGGTAGCGCCAGATCGATGTCGCCAAGAATGCCGCCCGCGAGCGTTCCGCCGACCATCGCGACCCCGGAAACAACAGCGCCACGCGCGAAGATCGAGTCCAGCTCGTCCTCGTAACCGGCATCCGCGAGGGCGTCGACCAGCCACGCTTCCACGGCGCCGGAGTAAAACGTGAAGCCGAGCCCCAGCACTACCGATGCAACGATGAACCAGCCCAGTCCGCCGTCCGCGTTCGCGACGACGAGGTAGCCGGCCGTCCCGATCAGCAACACCACCGCGGACGCGAGGAACGACGCTCGTCGGCCGACGGTGTCAGCCACCACCCCTGTGGGGATCTCGAAGGCGACCATGCCGACGGTGAACGCGGCATTCGCGATGAACACGCCAAGCAGATCGAGGCCGGCGTCGAGCAGGAAGAGCGTGTTGACGCCCCAGATCACCGAGGCCGACAACGTGTAGAGACCTGCGATCAGCAGATACCTGCGAACGACCCGCTGCGAGGCGTCATTCATTCAGGAATTGACGCATCGAACCAGCCGCGGCCTCTCAGCGAACTGCGATCAGACGGGAAGGTTCGCGATGCTCTGCAGGAACTCGCGGATGTTCAGCGCCAGCATCGCTGGCTGGTCGGTTGGCACGGGGTGGCCGGCCTCTTCGATCAACGACACACGCGACCCAACGACGCGGCGGTGGAGACGCTGAATCGCCTCCGGCGTCAGCATGTCCGTCTCGGCGCCGCGGACGATCATCATGGGGCACTGCAGCCGGTCGGCGCAGTCCCACAGATCGTGGAAGCGGCGCTGGCCGGGGTCTGGCTCGATCGGGCGGGCCGTCGCGTCACGGAAGACCGGGTCGAAGTCCCAGACGTAGGCGCCGTTGTCGCTCTTCAGCGCACCCAGGGCTCGTCGCTCCAGCTGCTCGGTCGTCGCGTACGGGTAGAACGGGCGGAACGCCTCGATCGCTTCTTCCAGCGAGCCGAACGTATCCGAGGTACCGACGAGTCGCCGCAGCGCCTCCATCCCGGAACGCAGTACCTCGGGAGCCGTCTCCACCAACACGAGGGCCGACACGGACTCGGGGTGCTCGGCGGCGTAGCAGATTGAGTCGGCGCCGCCCATCGCGTGGCCCACGAGCGTGACCGAGCGCAGCCCGAGCTGCTCCACGATCGCCTCGAGGTCTTCGACCTGTGCGGTGCGGCTGTAGTCCTGGTTGGTGGCGTAGCTGCTCTGGCCGTGCCCGCGCAGGTCGAGCGCGATCACGCGGAACTCACGACCGAGGTCTGGGCCGACCTCGAGCCAGATCTCGCTCGTCTCGGCGTATCCGTGGAGCAACAGGACCGCGTGTTTGGTGCGGGCGTCGCCCCACTCGCGGTAGCGGAACTTGAGGCCGTTGGCCTCGATGAAGTCTTCGCGTGGCTTAGTCGAACCGGCCATCGGCTGGGCGTCCTCGAAACTCGTGCGTATGGCGTGAACGCCAGGGTCGCGGCAATTGGGTGACGTTCGATGCTAGCACTGGCCAGCGCTAGCGCGGGCATCGGGACCTGCGTTCTCTCGCCTGGAGGCGTCGTGAGGCTGGCTAGACCGCCCTGCGCTGCCTAAACTCGGCGTGAGATGCCGATCTACCAATACGACTGTGCCACCTGCGAACACCCGGTTGAGGTGTTCTTTCGCTCGGCGAAGGCCGCCACCGATCCGGCCTGTCCGGACTGTGGCGGTCGCGACCTCAAGCGCCGCATCTCTCGCGTGGCCCGTGTGCGTTCATCCTCCCAGCGGCTCAGCGACATCGACGTCAACCAGGAACTGGGCCGGCTCGACAGCCAGGATCCCGCTGACTTCTCCCGTTGGGCGCGCCGTATGGGCGACCAGTTCGATGACGAACTCGGGTCGGACTTCGGCGAGCTGGCCGATCGCGCCGATGCCGGCGACGATCCGATCGAGCGCGCCGATCCGGGGCATGCGCTGAGTCGCCGCCTCAGCCAGGCAAAGGATCAAGTGTCTGGCGACGGCGGCGACGTCTGATGCCGATCTACGAGTACCGCTGTGACGCCTGCGACGAGGTGAGCACGGTCTTCGTGCGCAGCGCGCGTGCCGAGGTGCAACCGAGCTGCGAGCATTGCGGCTCCAAGCGCATGAAGCGCTTGATGTCCAGGCTGTCTCGCGTAAAGAGCGACTCGCAGGTGATGGACGATCTGGGGATGCCCGACGAGGGCGGGTCGATCGAGGACCCCCGCCAGATCGGGCGCTGGGTCGAGAAGCGATTCGAGGACTACGGCATGGACGTTCCCTCTGAGACGCGCGACATGATCGATGCCGCCCGCGACGGCGAACTACCCGATCCGGTGAGTGACCTGTAGGTCAATCCCACACTTCGACGCGGATTTCCTCGTCCCACGACCACTTATCCTCCCCAGTGGATAAGTCTGTGGATAGAATGCGCGCATCGGCTTAGGCGGTTGAGCGGTCAGTTGAGCCGCAGCCGTGATGCGGCTACCAGATCGCGATGCTACGCTGCCGCGCGATCCGCGTACCTCTGGGGCGGTCTGCACAAGTCAGACGGGTACGCGGCAGTCTGTGCTCCAGGGAGGGCTATCGAGCAATGGAGATCCTGTACCTGGCGCTCGCCGCCGCGATCGTTGGCCTCGTCTTCGCTGTCATGACAGCGCGACAGCTGATGACCGAGGACGAAGGCGACGAAACGATGCGCTCGATCGGCGTGTCGATTCAGGAGGGTGCTGCCGCCTTCCTCCAACGTGAATACACCTTCTTGGCTGGCTTCGTGGTCATCGTGACCGTCGTTCTAGCGGTGTTCATCGACTTCGATGCGCTCGGCAAGCTCGGCGATAGCCGGGGCGAACTCACCGACCTCCCGAGGACCGCGATCTCCTACCTGTTAGGCGCGATCGCTTCGGCAACGGCTGGCTACATTGGGATGTACGTCGCCGTCCGCGCCAATGTCCGAACGGCTGCCAAGGCGCGTATCGGGCTGAATCCGGCCCTCCGCGTCGCGTTCTCCTCCGGCTCCGTCATGGGTGTGACGGTGACCGGGCTGAGCCTGCTCTTCATTACGCTGCTCTACCTGATCTTCCAGGACGTCGGGCCGCTCACCGGCTTCGCGTTCGGTGCCTCCTCGATCGCGCTGTTCGCGCGAGTCGGTGGCGGCATCTTCACGAAGGCCGCTGACGTCGGCGCCGACCTCGTCGGCAAGGTTGAGGCCGGGATCCCCGAGGACGACCCCCGGAACCCCGCCACGATCGCCGACAACGTTGGAGACAACGTCGGCGACGTCGCTGGCATGGGTGCCGACCTGTTCGAGTCCTACACGGGTTCGATCGTTGCGACGGTTGCCCTGGCCACGGTCGCGGTCGCCATTCCAGCCAACGAGAACGCGGTCTTCGTTGCCGCGGACACCGATCTCACTGACTATCTCGCCGATCCGTACATCCTGCCCTTCGCCGTCATGGCGCTCGGCATCTTCGCCTCGATCATTGGGACGTTCCTCGTCCGCACGAGCGAAGACGCCGACATGGGCCGCCTGCTGTGGGCGCTGCGCACCGGCATTTTCGGTGCCAGCGGGCTCGCGCTCGTCGGCACGGCGGGAATCGTGCTTGCGCTCGATCTCGACTTCAAGCTCTTCTTCGCGGTGCTGACCGGCCTCGTCGCCGGCCAGGTCATTGGGACCGTCACCGAGTACTACACGGCGTATGAGTTCAAGCCGACGCAGAAGCTCGCCCAACAGGCGGAGACCGGTGCCGGCACGCTCGTGATTGGCGGCTTGGGCCTCGGCATGCTGTCGACGGCTGTACCGCTGTTGACCATCGTCGCCGCGATTTGGATCACGTTCGAGCTCGCTGGCCTGTACGGCATCGCGCTCGCCGCGGTCGGCATGCTCGCCCCGCTGGGCATCACCCTCGCGACCGACGCCTATGGCCCGGTGGCAGACAACGCCGGTGGGATCGCTGAGCAGGCTGGCCTGCCAGAAGAGGTCCGTGAGCGCACGGATGCCCTCGACAGCCTGGGGAACACCACCGCGGCGACTGGCAAGGGCTTCGCCATCGGCTCGGCCGTGTTGACCTCGCTGGCGCTACTCGTCACGTACTCGCAGGTCACGAACATCGAAGCGTTCGATCTCCTCGAGGTCGAGGTGCTCATCGGCCTGCTGCTCGGCGCGATGATGCCGTTCGTCTTTGGTGCTCTGACCATGCAGGCCGTCGGCGACGCCGCGACCGACATGGTCAACGAGGTACGCCGTCAGTTCCGGGAGCACCCCGGGATCATGGACGGCACCGAGGACCCCGATCACACGCGCGCCATCTCGATCGCCACCGACGGCGCCCTCAAGCAGATGATTATTCCGGGCGCACTCGCCGTGTCGGTCCCGGTGATCGTCGGCGCCGCGCTCGGCCCGGAGGCGCTCGGCGGCCTGCTCGCCGGCTCGATCGCCGCGGGCGCGCTGCTTGCGCTCATGATGGCGAATGCAGGTGGTGCCTGGGACAACGCGAAGAAGTACATCGAGGCCGGTCACCACGGCGGCAAGAACTCCGACTCGCACAAGGCTGCGGTCGTCGGCGACACCGTCGGCGACCCGTTCAAGGACACCTCAGGCCCGGCGCTCAACATCCTGTTGAAGCTGATGTCAATCGTTGCGGTGGTGTTCGGACCGCTGTTCTTGTAGTCAGAACCGTCGATTTGTCAGGACCCGACAGGGCCCGCCGAGAGGTGGGCCCTGTTTCGTGGGCGGTTTCCCTCGATCGCCGCGCGCCGGCGGCCCTTCATATGTGATTCTGACGACTCCAGAAATCGTCCGGTCGTGCCGAGGATCACCAGTGACGTGGGCCCCTGCCTGCCTGTCGCTGGAGGTGTCATGGACGATCGCGCAATGCTCGCCGATGGCACGACTGGTGCCTTCGCCGTCGCCCCGTTCATCGAGGCCGACGCGGCGATCCCGCCGTCGACCCGCTCGGAACTCCTCGCCCACCTCAGCGCCGCGTTCGATCTCGCCGAGGCGCGCGCCGAGGGACACGCCGCACGTGTCGCCCTGCTTGGCCTTGAAACGGCTCAGGCCCTGCGGCTCGACCGCGAAACGCGCGAGCGCCTGTTCTACGCCGCCCTGCTCCACGATGCCCATCTCGGTGCCGACCCCGACGAAGCCCACCTCGAGGCCGCCGCACGGGCGGTCTTCAAGCTCGGTCTCGACCTCGGCGTCGCCCAGGTCATCCGTGTCAGCCGCGACCTGATCGACGGGGAGCGTGAAGTCGATGCCGATACGCCGATCGAGGCGCTCTGCATCGCCGCCGCCCACTGGGCGTGCGACATCGCCGAGGATGAGAACCCGCTCCGCGCCCGCACCCGCCTGCAGGGCGAGAACGACGCCCAGCTCGCTCAGATCGCCGGTGCTGAAGTCGCCGTCGGCCTCCGCGAAGCGCTCCGCAGCGACGAGACCTGGATCCACTTCTGGGACGACGAGCTGCCCTCATTCGCCGCGCGCCAGGTGGTCGGAGAGCACGGCGCATCCGTTGAAGACGTCATCGAGGCAGCCGCCGCGATGGGTGACCTCGTTGATGCCGCCCTGCGCGAGCCGGGACGCGCCGGCCGCGTCGCTGACCTGTCGTCAGCGCTCGCGAAGCAGCTCGCGCTGCCGGAGTCCACTCAGCAGGCGCTCGGAGTCGCCGGCTACCTCGTGGACATCGGGCAGCTCAGCGTGCCGCGCGCGATCACGGAGAAGCCCTCGATCCTCAGCGTCGAGGAGATGGAGCAGATGCGCCGCCACCCGGGCCTGGGAGCTCGGATCGTTGAGCGCATCAATGGCATGACCGAGATCGCGCTCTGGATCGAGATGCACCACGAACGGCCCGATGGCCGCGGCTACCCGGAGATGCTGACGAACGGCGAGCTGCCGCTCCCGCCGCGCATCCTGGCAGTGGCCGACAGCTACTGGGCGCTCCGTGCCGAGCGACCGTATCGCCCGGCGATGACGGTGGATGAGGCGATCGAGGTCATTCAGGCCGGTGCTGGTGCGCAGTACGACCAGCAAGTTGCGAACGCGCTCAAGGCTGTGGTGCATGAGGCCGAATCGGACGCTGAAGCCGCCTAGCGAGCTCCGAGGAACCGCAGCGCTCTCAGAGGCTCAATCCGTGCCTCGGTGGCACCCAGGTCGAATCTAGACGCGCTCGAACCGCTCGATGTCGAGCACGAACACGATCGCGCCGCCGACCCGGACCTCGACCGGTTCCGAGGTGAACCCGCCGTCGCCCAGGAACGGCAGCGTCTGCACCGGCACGAACTCCTTGCGGGCGTGGCAGACCTCGCGAACGATCTCCATCAGCGGTTCAAGATCCGCGTCCGGCACGCCGCTGAGAATCGTGACGCTCCCGCGCCGCAGAAAGCCGCCGGTCGAGCCGATCTTGGTCGCCGAGAATCCCGACTCGACCATCTGCTTCATCAGCTGATTCGCGTCCGAATCGGACACCACGAGGATGCACATCTTCGTTGGCTGCGGTCGTTCAGCGGTCATTGCGGTGCCTCCTCTGACCCGGTCGGCTCCGACGGCGTGACGGCCCTTCCAGCTGGTGCGACGATCGCTGCTGATGTCGAGGCCTGACCCCGTTCACCGCGGGCGGCGAGCCAGAGCGCGGCGATCGTGCCCATCAGGGCCCCGGTGATCAGGGCGAACAGCGTCTTCATGGCGCGCTCCTCGGTGCGATGCGGGATTCTAGCCCGCACAGCGCGATCAGACGAATGCGGCGCAGTGCGACGCGATCGCAGCCGCTTCAACCTCCGCCATCACGCCCGTATCCTGTGGCGACCCAACCCGCAGTTCACGAGGGCAACTGATGACCGAGGCCACCGGCGATCAATCTGGCGACTCCGAGGCCACCCTTGAGACGATCGTATCGCTTGCGAAGCGACGCGGATTCGTCTTCCCGTCCGGGGAGATCTACGGCGGCTTCGCTGCGGCGTACGACTACGGCCCGCTCGGCGTCGAGATGCGACGCCAGATCCGCGATCTCTGGTGGCGCGCCATGGTGCGCGAGCGAAACGACGTCGTCGGTATTGAAGCCTCGATCATCACCAACCCGCAGGTCTGGCAGGCCTCGGGCCACCTCGACACCTTCCACGATCCGATGACCGACTGCCTCAAGTGCCAGGCTCGTCTCCGCGCCGACCAGATCGAGGACAGCACGTGCCCGGAGTGCGGCACCGTCGGTCAGTTCACTGAGGAGCGCGAGTTCAACCTCATGCTCAAGACGAACGTCGGCCCCGTCGCCGACGACTCGTCGGTTGCGTACCTCCGCCCTGAAACGGCGCAGGGAATGTTCATCAACTTCGAGAATGTCCAGACCACCACCCGCAAGCGGCTCCCGTTCGGGATTGCCCAGATCGGCAAGTCCTTCCGCAACGAGATCACCACCAAGCAGTTCATCTTCCGCACCCGCGAGTTCGAGCAGATGGAGATGGAGTTCTTCTGCTACCCGGAGGACTCGCTCGAGTGGCACACGTACTGGAAGAAAGAGCGCCTGCGCTGGTACTACCGGCTCGGTATCCACCCCCAGCGGCTCCGCCTCCGCGATCACGAGGAGAGCGAGCTCTCGCACTATTCGAAGGCGACCTCCGACATCGAGGTGCACTACCGCTGGGGTTGGGGCGAGCTGGAAGGCATCGCGCACCGAGGTGACTTCGACCTCTCGGCGCACGCCGAAGCGTCCGGCAAGACGCTGACCTATTTCGATCCCGATCGCAACGAGCACATCGTTCCGCACGTCGTCGAACCGGCGGTCGGCGTCGACCGCATCATGCTCACTCTCCTCTTCGACGCCTACGCCGAGGAGACGCTCGAGAACGGCGAGCAGCGTACCGTGCTCCATCTCGCCCCGGAGGTCGCTCCAGCCGAGGTCGCTGTCCTCCCGCTCTCCCGGAATGAGAAGCTCACCCCGACCGCCCGTCGTGTCCACGACGTCGTGGGCCCGCGCTTCCGTACGCAGTACGACGACGCGCAGTCGATCGGCCGCCGCTACCGCCGCCAGGACGAAATCGGGACGCCGCTCGCCGTGACCGTCGACTTCGACACCATCGACGACGACGCTGTCACCATTCGCGACCGTGACACCATGGAGCAGATCCGCGTCCCGATCGCCGAACTGCCCGATGCCCTGAACCGCCGCCTCGAGGAACTCCGCCCACACGTCCCCGAGCACGACGAGATCGACGTCTAGCGTCGATCTGAGCCCTGGTCCGAGCGACCCCGCGTGGAGGTACATGTTGACTAGCGAGAAGCGGCCGAAGCGTCGTCTGCTGCACACTTCTGACGTGCACCTCGGCGCTTACGACTACGGTGACGGCTCGGAGGCCCGCGACCAGCTCCACGCCAATTTCAACAAGGTGATCGACGTCGCCATCGGGCAGGAGGTCGATTTCGTCCTCATCGCTGGCGACTTCTTCGACAACGCCCGCGTCTGGGATGACACCCTCCACCACGCGGCGGCCCAGATCTCACGCCTCGACGCCCCCGTCGTGATCGCCCCCGGCAACCACGACCACGTTGGTCCTCGTTCCGTCTACGACCGGATCGATTTCGCTGAGCACGCCCCGAACCTCCGCGTCATGCGCACTCCCGAGGGCGAAACCGTCGCCCTCGAGGACCTCGACGTCGAGATCTGGGCGCGGAGCCACACCGAACAGCTCCCCGACTTCCAGCCGTTCAATGATCCGCCGCCGCGCGGAGATGCCGCCTGGCAACTCGGCGCCGGCCATGGCCACTTCATCCACCCGAAGGCGCTGCTGCACCACTCGTTTCACATCCGCGAAGACCACCTGATCGAGACTGAGCGCGACTACATCGCCCTCGGCCACTGGGAACAGATGACCCGCGTCGCCGCCGGCGAGCTCACCGTCGCCGCCTACTCCGGTGCTCCCGAGGGCTTGGGCCACGGTTCCGAGGTCGGCGGTCGTGTCCTCATCGTCGACCTCCACGAGGACGGCCGCGTCGAGCTCCAGGCCCACTCGCTCGGCGATGAAGACCCTCTTGCCCACCACGAGATCCCCTACCTCGAGGCGCTGTAGCGGCAAACGGCCGAGCAGGTCCGTCACGAGGTTTGACCCGCTAGCCGATCAACGATCGGTCTGACCCGCTGACTCCGCAGCTATGCCACCGCTAGTGGACCGCTCGTAGTGCTGCGAAGCAGGCTGACAGCAGACCCGGAGCGGGGATAGCGAGGCGGAGCGCCCCACAGACGTACCGGGTGGGTCGTCGGGACCCCAGTCACTTCCGCAAACACGAGTCACTTCCGCCAACACCGCCGAGGCGTTGCCACCGAAAGTCACAACCTCGTGCCATCGCGCGGAGGTGGGGCGAGACCGAGCCGAGCCGGCGCCGGGGCAACGAAAAGGGGACGCTCTCGCGCCCCCTCGTCAGTCAGTGGTCGAAGTAGACCGCTACGCCGGCACCTTTGCCCGCGCGGCATCCTTGTCCTGGTACCACAGGACGTTGATCTCCTTGAACGCCTCTTCCTCTTCAGGAACGTCGTCCTCGGCGTAGATCGCGGACACCGGGCAAGCCGGCTCGCAGGCACCGCAGTCGATGCACTCGTCAGGGTCGATATAGAGGATCTTGTCGACGCCTTCGTCGAAGTGAATGCAGTCAACGGGACACACGTCCACGCAGGACTGGTCCATCGTGTCGATGCAAGGCGAAGTGATCGTGTAAGTCATCCGGCGCGAGCCCTTTCCGGTGCACATTTACCAATCCCGGCCCGCCGCCGGGTTCTCAGTTCGGCCGCAGTCTACGCAGCCCCCTGAGTGCACACAAGCAGTACTACCACGGATCTGGCCTCTGTCGCACTACCGTTTCCACACCTGCCACCAGCGCCCGCGTCGAGCCGCTCGTTCAGCCTCCGCCGCCGCCTGTGCCGCCGCGATCTCCGCGTCCGCTTCGCCGATCACCGCGTCCAGCCGGCGCCGCAGCATCACCGCGTGTTGAACCAGATCCGAGGCCACCGTCGGGTCCTCGACCGTGTCCGGCCAGAACTCGGTCACCGCCTCACGGAAGCCCGGCACCACTGACCGTCCTTCGGACAGCCCGTACTGCCGCAGTTCGTTCGAGGCGCCCAACAGCGCCTGACCCAACCGCTGCACTTGCCACGGCCCGAGCTCAACGGTGATGACCGCGTTCTCAAGCTGCCCGCGAATCGCCGCCTGCACCGGCTCCAGTGACGCTCGATGCTCCTGCAGCGTTTCCGGGTCGATCTCCGACCCTGGCCGTCCGAGGTGATAGACGACCCCGAGGTAGGCGACGCGCGCATCGGCGTTCTGAAGCTGAAGGCGCGCCACGGTTCAGGCTCCCAGCCGCGCTATGCGCCGGCCTTCGCCTTTCCGCGCTTCGCCGCTGGCTTCTTCTTCGCGCCAGCCTTCGGCTTCGCCCCATTCGACGTGATGTCCGAGGCCGCAACCCCATTCGAGGACGCCTTGGCCTTTCGGCGCCGCTTCGGCGGCTGCTCGGGCACGTGATCGTGCACCGCCAGGGCCGCCGTGAGGAACGGGGCGGTCAGCGATCCCTCGATCCCCGCAACCTGCTCCGGCGTCCCCTCGGCGACGATCTCCCCGCCCCGGTGCCCGCCGTGCGGCCCGAGGTCGATCACCCAGTCGGCGTTCTTGATCACGTCCAGGTGGTGCTCGATCACGACGACCGTGTTCCCGCCGTCGACCAGCCGTTGCAGCACGACGAGCAAGTGCTCGGTATCGCGGAACGACAGGCCAGTCGTCGGCTCGTCGAGGATGTACACCGTGCGGCCGGTCGCCCGCTTCGAGAGTTCGGTCGCCAGCTTGATCCGCTGCGCCTCGCCACCGGAGAGCGTCGTCGCGGGCTGGCCGAGCCGGATGTAACCGAGCCCGACGTCGGCGAGCGTCTCCAGCTTCCGACGCGGACGTGGGAAGGCCTCGAAGAAGTCCAGCGCCTCCGTGACCGTCATGTTCAACAGGTCCGCGATCGTCTTGCCGCGGAAGAGGATCTCGAGTGCCTCGCGGTTGTATCGCGACCCGTGGCAGACCTCACACGGCACGGTGACGTCCGGCAGGAACTGCATCTCGATCAGGATGTAGCCGTCGCCTTTGCACTCCTCGCACCGGCCGCCCTTCACGTTGAAGGAGAAGCGCCCCGGCTTGTATCCGCGCGCCCGTGCCTCCGGCACGTTCGCGAACAGTTCGCGGATCTGCGTGAACAGGCCGGTATAGGTCGCGGGGTTGCTGCGCGGCGTGCGGCCGATCGGCGATTGATCGATCACAACGACCTTGTCGAGGTGCTCGAGCCCCTCGATCTTCTTGTGCTCGGCCCCGCGCTCTCGGGCGCCGTTCAAGTCGTGTGCAAGCTGTCGGGCGAGAATCTGGTTCACCAGTGTCGATTTGCCGGATCCGGATACGCCGGTCACGGCGATGAACTCGCCCAGTGGGAACTTCACGTCCAGCGTCTGAAGGTTGTTCGCCGCGGCTCCCTTCACCACGATCTGCTCGCCATTGCCGGCGCGACGTGCCGTCGGCAACGGGATCAACCGCCGTCCGGAGAGGTACTCGCCCGTCACCGAGTCTTCGTGCTTGGCGACTTCATCAGGCTTTCCGACGGCTACGACATGCCCGCCGTGCTCGCCGGCGCCCGGGCCGATGTCGATCAGGTGATCAGCGGCCCGCATCATCGCTTCGTCGTGCTCGACCACGAGCACCGTGTTTCCGAGGTCGCGCAGCCGCGTCAGCGTCCCGATCAGCCGCTCGTTGTCGATCGGATGCAGCCCGACCGACGGTTCGTCGCACACGTACAGCACGCCCATCAGGGCAGAGCCGATCTGCGTCGCAAGGCGGATCCGCTGGCCCTCGCCACCGGACAGCGTCGCCGCCGAGCGGTCGAGCGTCAGGTAGTCGAGGCCGACGTCGCGCAGGAATGTCAGGCGGCCGTTGATCTCCTGCAAGATCTGGCGCGCGATCTGCTGCTCGCGCCCGCTGAGCGGGGTCGCGTCGGACCGCAGGTCTTCCACCCAGGTCAGCGCATCGCCGACTGAGTCACGGGTGACCTCGACGATCGAGCGCGCGTTCACCGTCACGGCCAGCGAATCAGGCTTCAAGCGCGCGCCCTCGCAGGAGGGACAGGGCACCTCGATCATGTAGCGCTCGATGTCGGAGCGCACCCAGTCCGAGTCGGTCTCCTGGTAGCGGCGCTTCAGGTTCGAGAGCACCCCCTCCCACGAAACCTCGTATTCATGGTCGCGTCCGCCACGCGAGCGAAACTTGACGGCCATCTTCTTCTCGCCGGTCCCGTGCAGGAGTGCGCCGATCTGCTCCGGCGTGAACTCCTCGAGTGGCTGGTCCATCCGGAAGCCAAACGCATCGGCCAGCGCTCCGAGGCGACGGCGGTACCAGCTCAGCGTCGTGCTCATCCGCTGGTAGGGCGCGATCGCGCCTTCGTCGATCGTCAGCCGACGGTTCGGGATCACCAGCTCCTCGTCGAGCTCCATCTGGAACCCGAGGCCCGTACAGGTAGCGCACGCCCCGTGCGGCGTGTTGAACGAGAAGTTCCGAGGCTCGATCTCGCCGACCGAGTAGGGCGGATGCTCGGTGTTTGAGCAGGCGAAGTGCTCTGAGAAAGTCTGTTCGATCGCGACCCCGCCGTCCTCGCCGAGGATCCCGAAGATCATGATCCCGTCGCCGAGCTTCAGCGCCTGCTCGACGGAGTCGGAGATGCGTTGGCGAGTTGCCTCGATCTCGTCGGCGTCGGGCTCCGGAATGATCACCCGGTCCACGACGGCATCGATGTCGTGCCACTTGTTCTTCGCCAGCTTGATCTCGTCGTCGACGCTGAGGACCTCACCGTCGATTCGCAGCCGGATGTAGCCCGCCCGCTTCACGTCTGCGATCACCTGCAGGTGCTCGCCGCGGCGGTGCCGAATCAGCGGGGACATCACCATCGCGCGGGTGCCGGGCGCTTCGCCGAGAACGGCGTCAACAATCTGCTGCACGGTCTGACGCCGGATCACACGCCCGCACAGCGGGCAGTGCGGCGTCCCCGCGCGAGCGTAGAGCAGCCGCAGGTAGTCGTAGATCTCCGTCACCGTGGCGACGGTCGAGCGCGGGTTCTTGGACACGCCCTTCTGGTCAATCGAGATCGCTGGTGAGAGCCCCTCGATGTAGTCGACGTCCGGTTTCTCCATCAGCCCAAGGAACTGTCGGGCATAGGCGGAGAGAGACTCGACATAACGACGCTGACCCTCGGCGTAGATCGTGTCGAAGGCGAGCGATGACTTGCCTGATCCAGAGACACCCGTGATCACGACCAGTTGGTCGCGTGGAATCTCGACGGTCACGTCTTTGAGGTTGTGCTCGCGAGCACCGGTCACAACGATGCGATCAAGGGGCAATCGAGACCTCGCAGACGGCGATCACAGGGCGCGGATCGCGGGCGAGTCCGGGGAGGGACGTCTCGCCTCGGTTAGCCGAGTCGAATGTACGTTCTAGCGCCGCGGCCTCATCGTATCGCCGCACCCCCGGCGTCTCAACCGACCGGCGCGGCCTCCTCGTGGCTCCGACGCGACGTTCTCAGCTCCCAGGCCTAGAGACGGTCGTCCAGCGGTCGGTCGTCCAGCGGGGGGAGCTCTTCTGGCGGCTCATCGTCCGGTTCGGAGTCGCCGCCGAACAAGGCGTCGAGGGCGGACGGATCGCCGCCGATCGACTCAAGCTGCGTGCGGATCTGTTCCTGCGCCTGCTGCAGCTGTTCCTCGGTGACCCCCATCGAGCTCAACGTGGAGCGGATGAGCTGCTGCACCTCCGCCGCATCACCTCGAATGAGTGCGTCGGCGAGCTCGAGCTGCGTTTCGATCGCCTTGAAGCGCTCGCGACGCTCGTAGTCGTTCTCGGTCGTCAGGATCGTCGCCATCAGCCGGGTGAACAGGTTCGTCGTCCGGGCGATTCGAACCCGATCGTCCGGATCCGACGGAAACTCGCCGGTGATTTCGACGGCCAGGCCGCTGTCGGTGTCCGCCGCGTGATATTGCTGTGGCATCGGATCTCATTCCGTCGCCCTGTGATATTAGCTGACCCTGATTCGGTCTCCAGCCCAATCGGTCGATCCAGGGCATCCTCCGGGCCGAACTGCTGGGTGGTGGGATTCTGGCGGCCTCCGAACCACTTGACCTCCGGTTGGCCTCGCCGGCGGATGCGCCGGCCATCCTTCGTCTGTTCGAGCGGGCGTTTGGTGTCTGGCCCCGCATCCCCCTCGATGTGTCACCGCTCGCGCACCTCGAATGGAAGATGCAGGCGCCGCCTGGCTTTGAGCCCAGACACACGGTCGGATCGATCGCAGGCGAGATCGTCGCCGCCGATCTGCGATGGATCGCCAACGTCCAGGTGGGCGAGCAGATACGGCTGTCGAGTGGCGGCGCCGAGATCGCGGTCGATCCCGCATACCAGGGCCGGGGGTTCAGCCGGGCGATTCGAGAGTCAGAGATTCGACGCGCCCAACCGGGGGACGTCTCGATCTCGACGCGGAACGAAGGACGCTCTGACGTAGTTGACGCCGCTGACGGCGATCGGCGGATCGTGCGTCTGCTCCCACGCCGCGTGCTCGCGTGGGGACTCCGAGCTTCGCTCGGCGCTCACCGTCGGTCAGGGCTGTTCCACCTCGCTCGAACGCTTCCCCGTCTCGTTCTGACCCGCAGTGGACCGCAGGTGGGACTGGAACAGGTTCTCGTCACGGCGATTGAGCAGTTCGACAGCCGGTTCGACTCCCTCTGGACGGCGGCAAGTAGTGCCGTGGATCTGGCCAGGGTTCGTGATGCGTCATATTTGAACTGGCGCTACGCGGATCCCCGTTCGGGCCGGACGTTGATCATTGAAGCCTCAGTCGACGGCCAACTGGTGGGCTTCGCCGTATTCCGGCCGGCGCCGCCGTCGGCGGATCTCCTCGATCTTCTGGTTCACCCTCGGCACCGTCGCGTCGCCGCCTCGCTGTTGGTCGAGGGCGCCGCGCGCCTGAGGCAACGCGGAGTCACCTCGATCGGCGCACTCTCCGTCCCCGGCCATCCGGATGAGCAAGCGTTCGCTGATGCCGGGTTCCTGCTGGCCGCGCCCGACGTCGAGGTACGGGTGAACCCGCGTCCCCGGGTCGGGGCGACGCTCGACTGGCTGGCTGAGCCAGACAGTCGTTGGCACCTCACCCTCGGCGACTTCGAGTACGCCTAGTTAGCGGAGGAGCCGCACGATCGTGCCGCGCGCCCCACGCTGACCTCTCTGGGCTTGCCTTCCGCTGACGATGTAGCCGCTGGAGCGGTTGGCGGGGGAAAACCCCGTGCCCGGCGCCGTCCGCATATCCGAATGCTTGGACAGGCAAGACGCGGACAGGGTTTGGAGCACGCAATGGCGGAGCAGCGCGACGGCGTTCAGCAGCTCGTGGTGTTCGAGCTGGCGAATGAGGTCTACGGCATCAATATCGGCACCGTACGCGAGATCATTCGCATGCAAACGGTCACCTACGTTCCGGATGCCCCCGATTTCGTCGAGGGTGTGATCAATCTCCGTGGGCGGGTGATTCCTGTCGTTGATCTCCGCAAGCGCTTCGGCCTGCCGGTCACCGAGGCCACCAACGAAAGCCGTGTACTCGTCGTCGACATCGGTGGCGACGACATCGGGGTCATCGTGGACGCCGTCACCGAGGTGCAGCGCATCTCGGAAGACGCGATCGAGCCGGCCACCGCGCTCGTGACCACCGAGGACTCGTACTACATCGAAGGCATCGCCAAGGTCGAGGATCAGCTGCTGATCCTGCTCGACCTCGATCGCGCGCTCGACTCCGAAACCCTTCAGGCCGTGGCGGCCGCCGCCTAGCCGCGGCGCGACGCCCAGACGCACCGCACACGAGAGCCGGAGGCCCGGATGGCAGCTGCTGCCGAAGTCAGCGCCGACGATCTGAAAGTCTTCCTCCAGGAAGCAGAAGGACTGCTCGAGCTCCTCGACGAGGATCTCGTTCGTCTTGAACAGGAGTCGGACAACGAGGAACTGCTGCAGGAGATCTTCCGCGCGGCGCACACCCTGAAGGGGTCGAGCGGCATGCTCGGCTTCGACGACATGGCGCACCTCACGCATGCGATGGAGGACCTCCTCGATCGCGTGCGTAAGGGTCTGCTGGCCGTCACACCGGAACTCGTAGACGCGCTCCTGATGAGCCTTGACGGGCTCAAGATCCTCAAGAACAACCTCTCCGAAGAGGGCGAAGGCGGGGGCATCGACACCCAGCCGATCGTCGATGCCTTGAACGCCGCCGGCGAAAGCGGCAGCGCTCCCGAAGCGGCTGCCGCCCAACTCTCGCTCCACGCCGTCGTCGCCGCCGACGACGACCTCCGCGGGCGGATCGATGAAGCGGCCGCCGAGGGCCACGCGGTCCTGCACCTGAGCGTCCAGATCGAGCCTGCCACCGACTGGAAAGCCGTTCGTTGTTTCCAGGTGCTCAACGAACTTGATGACTGCGGCCGCGTGATCGGCTCGGTGCCGTCACAGGCGGACATCGAACAAGAGCAGGTCAGTGGTCTGCTCGAGGTCCTGCTCGCGACCGACCTGGAGTCTGCTTACATCCAGGCGCGCGTCGAGCAACTCGAAGAGGTCGTCGGCGTCGCCACCGCCGCCTTCGACGCCGCCGCCATGCCCGAGGCGCCCCCCACCGCCCCCGCCCCAGAGGCGGCCGCTGCGGACGGTACCGATCAGCGCGCCCAGATCGCCGCGTCGGCTCAGAAAGTGGAGGCGCTTCAGACCACGGTCCGGATCGATGTCGAGCAACTTGACGCCCTGATGAACATGGTCGGCGAGCTCGTGATCGACCGCACCCGGGTATCGCAGCTCAGCCGCTTGCTGCAGGGACGTTTCAAGGAAGACGAGTACGTGACCGCGCTCGCCGAAACGTCCACTCACATCGCGAAGGTCGTCGACGAGCTGCACGAGAGCATGATGAGCGTCCGGATGCTCCCGGTCGGCCTGCTCTTCAGCAAGTTCCCCCGACTCGTACGCGACCTCTCACGTGGTCTCGACCGCCAGGTCACGCTCGCCGTCGAAGGTGAAGACACCGAGATCGACCGTTCCGTCATCGAGAAGATCAAGGACCCGCTGGTCCACCTCATCCGCAACTCGGTCGACCACGGGATCGAGCCCGCCAGCGACCGCGTCGCGGCCGGGAAGCCCGAGGCCTCGATCCTCAAGCTGACGGCAGCGCACGAACAGGGCCAGATCGTCATCTCGATCGAGGACGACGGCCGTGGAATCGATACGGAACGGGTGGTCGAGTCGGCGGTCAAGAAGGGGCAGGTCTCGGCCGAGGCAGCGGAGCGCCTGAGTCACCGCGAGAAGCTCGAGTTGATCTTCGCTCCAGGTCTGTCGACGGCTGCCAAAACGACCGAGGTCTCTGGCCGTGGTGTCGGCATGGACATCGTCCGTCGCGACATCGAGTCGCTGAACGGTCGCGTCGAGGTCGAGAGCCAGCAGGGCGTCGGCACCACGTTCCGGCTCCGCCTGCCGCTCACGTTGGCAACGTTCCGTGGCCTGCTCGTGTCAAGCGGCGGAACGACCTACGCGATTCCACTCACCTACGTTCAGGAGACGATCCGCCCCGATCAGACCCAGCTCCGCACGGTCAGCGGGCGTCCCGTGATGTCGCTCCGCGGCAGCGTGATGTCGCTGATCTGGCTGAATGAGTCGCTACAGCTCGGCGGCGTCGAACCCGGACGCAGCGAAGACCCCTACGTCGTCGTGGTGAGCGCCAGCGACAGCGAAACGGACCGTCCGGTCGCCATCGCCGTCGACGAACTCGTGGATCAACAGGAGATCGTAGTGAAGTCCCTGAGTGGCTTCCTCGGCCGGGCGCGCGGCATCGCCGGCGCCAGCATTCTCGGCGACGGGCAGGTGGTCCTCATTCTCGATGTGCCCTCGATGATCAAGGCGAGCCAGGCTCGCGATTCGGACCAGCCGGCGGCTGCCCTCGGCGGCGATGCCGGTCCGAATGACACGTCCGCCGCCGACGAGGCGCCGGAGGCGGAAAGGATGGCTTCGTGAACGACCAAACACTGGCGCCGTGGACTGACCTCGTCAGCCTCGGTACTCGGCACGCCATGGCCGGTCTCTCTGAGATGCTCGGCCAGGAGATCGCGGTCAGTTCCTTCGCGCTCAAGCGCACGCCCGTCGCGGAACTCGCGAACGTGGTCGGCGGGGCGGAAGTCGACGCCGTCGGGATCTATCTGACCGTGACCGGTGCCGCCAACGGCCACCTGATGCTGATCTACGAACCTCGCATCGCGTACGCGTTCGTCGACCTGCTGATGGGACAGCCGCCCGACACCACCCAGGAGCTGGACGAAATGGGCCGCTCCGCGCTCGGCGAGATGGGCAACATCATCGGTGCGTTCTTCTTGAACGCGATCGCCGATGCCACCGGCCTGGAGCTGATGCCCTCGCCGCCGGCGGTCATGACCGACATGGCGGGCGCGCTGCTCGACGTGGTCACCGCGGAAATCCTGCTCCGCCAGGACGACACCTACGTCGCGGAAACCACCTTCAAGACCGCAGACCGCGATATCGAGGGCCAGTTCATGGTGATGCCCAGCGAGGCGTTGCTCCAGGTGCTCGTCGAAACGACGAAGGCCGCCTAGGTGGCTCTCGACGTCGTCTCAAACGAGCGGATCATGCTCAGCCTCGGCGAATGGGCCGTCTCCGATGACCCTGGGCGCGAGCTCGTCTGTCTCGGCCTCGGGTCGTGCGTCGCACTCTGCGTCTACGACCCGCTGAAACACGTCGCTGGCATGGCCCACATGGTCTTGCCGGACAGTGATGACGGGAAGCGGACCGGAGCGGAAGCGAAGTTCGTCGACCTCGCGATCCCGATCGTCCTCGCCGAAGCAGAGCGGCTCGGCGCGGCACGCAGTCGGCTGCGAGTCGACCTGGTCGGCGGAGCCCAGATGCTCAGCGGCGCGTCGTTCACCGACACGATGATGATCGGGCAACGGAACGTCGAGGCAGCACATGCAGCGCTCGCCGGCCTCCGGCTCCGCATCAAGAGTGAGGACACCGGCGGTGAAGCCGGGCGAACGGTCAAGCTCGCGGTCGCAACCGGCGCACTAGAAATCTCGAGTCCACGCAAGAAGCAGTTGGCGGCAGCCGCGTAGGCATTGCCTCGCGAACGGGAGTAGCAACGATGGCAATAATTCTCATTGCCGACGATGCGGCATTCATGCGCATGAAGAGCGCCAGTCTCGTCAAGGAACTCGGTCACGAAGTGATCGAGGCCGAAGACGGTGCCGAGGCGGTCGAGGTCTACCAGGCCGAGTCGCCGGATGCCGTCCTCATGGACATCACGATGCCGAACATGGATGGCATGGAGGCGCTTCAGGAGATCCTGAAGCTCGATCCGGATGCCAAGATCGCCATGGTCACGGCGATGGGCCAGCAGGCCGTGATCATGGAGGCCATCAAGGCCGGCGCGAAGGACTTCGTGGTGAAGCCCTTCGACTCCGACCGCATCCAGTCGGCCCTCTGGAAGCTTGTGGGCTAATGCCGACGAGCCAACCGATCCGTCTGCTGATCGTCGACGACTCGGCGACCGTCCGTTCCGTCCTCAGACGCTACTTCGAAGCCGACTCCCGCTTCGAGGTTGCCGGCGTGGCGAAGGATGGTCAGGAAGCCCTCGATCTTCTGCCGGAGCTCAAACCGGATGTGGTCACGCTTGATATCGAGATGCCCCGGCTGAATGGCCTGGAAACCTTGCCGCGGCTGATGCAGATCCGGCCAACGCCGGTGGTGATGGTGAGCAGCCTCACGACCGAGGGCGCCGCGGCGACCCTCGAAGCGCTCGAACTGGGCGCGATTGACTTCATTCCCAAGCCATCGTCAAGGCTGGCGCCTACCGAAGACGTGCTCGAGAAGGTGGTTGCCGCCGCCGGCGCCCGTGTGCGCGTCGTTCGGCGCCCCTCGTCGGAAGCCCGTCGACCGTCGCAGATCTTGTCGCCTGCCGGGACTCGCTGGGACCCGAAGCTGGTCGTGATCGGTAGCTCGACCGGTGGTCCCCAAGCGCTCCGCATGGTCGTCGAGGGAATTCCGGCCGACCTCAAGGTGCCGGTGATTATCGTCCAGCACATGCCGCCGGGCTTCACGAAGACCTTGGCCGACCGACTCGACTCGTTGACCCCGGTCCCGGTCGCGGAAGCCAGCCCGGGCATGCCGATCGAGCCGGGAAAGATCCTCGTGGCACCCGGGGACTACCACCTCACGATCTCGGCGACGGGGACCGTTGAGTTGAGCAAGGCCCCGACAGAACACGGCGTTCGGCCCGCGATCAACGTGACGCTCGAATCGGCTGTGGAGCGTCGCGGCAGGAACGTCGTCTTCGCGATCCTGACCGGGATGGGTGTGGACGGGACCCGCGGCGCTGAACTCGTCAACGCGGCCGGCGGTTACGTCATCGGACAGGACGAGGCGACGTGCACCGTCTACGGGATGCCACGATCAGTGGCCGACGCCGGGCTCACGAACGAGGTGCGCCCCCTCAGTCAAATCACCGACGCCGTGATGAACCAGTGCCGCGTCGCCGCACGGCGCACCGCCTAGTGGGACCGACGGAGCCACGATGAACGACCAACAGTTCGATCGACTGAAGGCTCGCCTGGAAACGCTCCTCGGGCTCGATCTGACCGCGTATAAGCAGGCGCAGATGCGGCGGCGCATCACGACGCACATCAGCCGCACCAACAGCGATGTCGACGAGTTCATCACACAGCTGGGGAGCGATCCCGAAGAACTGGCTGAACTCCGCGACATGATTACGATCAACGTCACCGAGTTCTTCCGCGATGAAGCGCAGTGGACCCAGCTCCGCCGCACCGTGCTGCCGCAAGTCATCGAGGGGGCAAACGGTCGGCCCTCGATCTGGAGCGCTGGCTGCTCGACCGGCCAGGAGCCCTACTCGCTTGCCATGATGCTCGACGAGGCGAAGGCACTAGACCGAGCGACCCTGCTCGGTACGGACTTCGACCGCGACGCGCTCGCAAAGGCCCGCAACGGTGGCCCGTACCGCGCGGAAGAAATGAAGGGCGTGCCCGCCCAGCAGCTCGAGGATCACTTCATCCAGGACGCCAAGGGCCTCACGGCGTCGCCGGCGCTCAAGCGGCGGTTGAAGTTCCGGGAGCTCAATTTGCTCAAGGACCGCTTCGGACGCGGCTACGACATGGTGGTCTGCCGGAACGTGATGATCTACTTCACCGGGGAAGTGAAGTCCGACCTGATCTCGCGGTTCGTGGGCAGCTTGAAGCCGAACGGCGTCCTTTTCATCGGTGCGACCGAGGCGCTGCTCGGCGACGACCTGTCGGGCCTCGACCGGCTCGGCGGCAACTTCTACCGCAAGACGGACGACTCCGGCTCCATCAGTCGTGTGGCGTAGCTGGATCCGAGGACGATCGGCAGTGCTCACAGACCCCGTCGATCGCCAGGTGCCGAATGTCCGGCTGGAAGCCGGTTCGCGCCTCGATCTCACCAGCCAGCTGCTCGACCGCATCGAGGTCCAGTTCGACGACCTCACCGCAGGCCCGACAGATCAAGTGATGGTGCGCCGGTCGCTCCGGCGCCCATTCGTATCTGGTTTCGCCGCCCCGCGATCGTAGGGCCGAGACCACGCCCTTCGCCTCCAGCGCCTCGAGCGCTCGGTAGACAGTCGAGACCGCGATCGGCTCCGCGGTGTCAGCCGCCTCGATCTGCTCGAAGATTTCGCTCGCGGTGAGATGACCGGTCGTGCCTCGAAGCGCGCGCAACACGAGCGCACGCGGCGTCGTCCGACGCAGGCCGGCAGCTCGGATCACGTCGTCGATCGGCTCGGGGCGGCTCGTGGTCATAGAGCCACGATCGGCGCGCCAGTCACTGCTCGTCAAGGAACCGGCCGCCGACCAGCGTGTGCGGCTTACGTTCGGTAACGTCTGATCGGCCTCAGGATTGAAGGCCGCCGGCCGCGAACTGCGTAGGAGAAACCGATGGAGCGAATCCGGATCGCGACCTGGAGCGAGGTCCCCGATCGCGAGCCGACCGCTGCGCTCGTCGATGATCTCGATCTCGTCATCGTCCGCGACGGTGACAGCCACTCTGTCCTCTACGGGCGCTGCCTCCACCGCGGAGCTCTGCTCGCCGACGGCCGCGTCGAGGGCAAAGACTTGCTCTGCGGCCTCCACAACTGGGACTACCGGATCGAGACCGGCGTCAGCTCCTACTCAAATGACGAATGCCTGGAGCGGTTCGACTCCTGGATCGAAGAAGACGGTCTGTTCGTCGACGGCGACCAGCTCAGAAGCTGGCTCAAGGACCATCCACAGGGATGGAACCGCGAGTCGTACCAGGGCCCCTATCAAGACCCACATGGCACGCCGGACGAGCCGTTCGTCGGGCGGATCCGCGACCTGGCGGGCAAGGGCCTGGACGCCTACGGGTCGCACGGGCCAATGGACGCCATGGGCGTGAAGCGGGGGCGCCTCCCCCAGTGGGACAACATCCAGTTCTTGGCGGCACAGCTCGCGAAGCTCCCCCAGCTCGATGGCGTCACGGTCGGTACCGACGTCACGATCGGCAGCCGCGCTCAGAAGCCGCTCCACCTCGAGATGCCCATCTTCGTCTCCGACATGAGCTTCGGCGCACTGTCGGAGGAGGCCAAGGTCTCGCTCGCTCGAGGCGCCGAGATCTGCGCGACGGGGATCGCATCGGGCGAGGGCGGGATGCTGCCCGAGGAACAGGCCGAGAACAGTCGCTACTTCTACGAGCTGGCTTCGGGCCACTTCGGCTACTCATCGGACAAGGTCAAGCTCGCGCAGGCATTCCACTTCAAGGGCGGGCAGGGAGCGAAGACGGGGACCGGCGGCCACCTCCCGGGCGCGAAAGTGGTTGGCAAGATCGCCGAAGTCCGTGGCCTCGAACCCGGTGAGGCGGCGATCTCTCCTGCGCGCTTCCCCGACCTCGAGACACCGGCCGACTTTCGTCGCGTCGCCGAAGAGGTTCGCGAGGCGACCGGTGGGATTCCGGTCGGTTTCAAACTCTCCGCCCAGCACATCGAGAACGACATCGACGCGGCGCTCGAGGCCGATGTGGACTACATCATTCTCGACGGACGGGGTGGCGGAACCGGCGCAGCGCCGCTGATCCTGCGCGACCACATCTCCGTCCCGACGATCCCGGCGCTCGCTCGCGCACGGCGTCACCTCGACGAGCGGGGACGGCAGGACGTGACGCTCGTGATCACCGGTGGGCTGAGGAATGCCGCGGATTTCGCGAAGGCCTTGGCGCTCGGAGCGGACGCAGTCGCGATCTCGAACTCGGCGATGCAGGCGATCGGCTGTATCGGTATGCGGGCCTGTCACACCAACAACTGCCCGGTCGGCATCGCCACGCAGCAGCCGCATCTCCGCGCCCGACTACCGGTTGACGAGGCGGCCGAGCGCCTGGCTCGCTTCCTCCGCGCTGCGGTACAGATGATGGAGATCCTCGCCCGCGCGTGTGGGCACACGCACCTCGATCAGTTCACGATCGAGGACCTCACGACCTTCGACCGCGAAATGTCTCACCTCACCGGCATCGGCTACGGTGGCGTCCGCCCCTAGCTCCCGGCCGCGGCCTGCCCCTCAGCGAACTCGGTGCGGTCCGCAGTAAGTGCGTCCGTTCCCACTCCACATGGACGGCTGGACCCGTTACCCTCAGGTCACTGGCATCGATCGAGCAGGAGTGACCGTTGAGGAAGTAGATACGGCGAAGCCGCAGCCATCGCTGCCGCGTTGCGGGCACTGACCCGAGGCGCGTTCGTCGGTCCTCCGCACCCGGACCTGCACCCACTTCTCTCGCTTCGCCTCATCATCGCCCCATTTCGCGGGGTGCGCGTGTCCGCGAGGTACACGTGATCCGTCTCAGTGATCTCTCCGTCGAACTCGGCGGTCGCGCCATCCTCGATGGTGTCTCGTTCAGCGTCGCCAGCGCTCACGTGCTGGGCGTTGTCGGCCCGAACGGCAGCGGTAAAACAACACTGCTGCGGGTGCTCGCCGGCGAGTTGAGCGCGCACCGGGGCCACGTCGCCATCGACGAGGGCGCGACTGCCTACCTGCGGCAGCTCCGTCCCGAGGGCAGCGCCGAGACGATCGGCGCGCTCTACCCGAGCCTGTTCGCCGCTGAGGCGCTGGAGCCGGCCCTCGCCGCTGCTGGCGAACGGCTGGCCTCGGCGGCTCAGGGGGCGGCCGAGCAGGCGAGCGCCGACTACGCGGCGCTCGTCGATCGCCTCGGTCAGATCGCGCCGCGCGACGTGATCGAGGACGCGCGAGTTGCGCTCGGACTACGCGAGTTGGAATCGGGCACCGTGGCTGGCACCCTCTCGGGCGGCGAACTCGGCAAGCTCGGGCTGCTCGAACTCGTTGCAGCGCAACCGGAAGCGCTGTTGCTCGATGAGCCTACGAACCACCTCGACCTCGACGGCATCGGCTGGCTGGATGGTTATCTCGAGGCGTTTGCTGGTCCGATCGTCCTCGTGTCCCACGACCGCGCGCTTCTCGACGATCACGTCGACCAGTTGCTCGTGCTCGCGGACGGCGAGGATTCGGCCGAGCTGTTCAGTGGCGACTACTCGACCTGGCTCGACGAGCTGGCCCGTCGGCGCGATGACGCCTGGGCGCGCTACCAGCGCGAACGGCGCGAGGAGCGCAAGATGCGGCGTGCGATCCAGGCCGCCGAGAGCCGAGCCAAGGGCATCGAGCAACGCACGATCGACTTCCACTACCGCAAGCGCGCCAAGAAGGTGGCTCGGCAGGCGGTCACGCTGAAGGCCCGCCTGCAGCGTGAGCATGACCGCGGCGATCGCTCCGATCGCCCAGCGAAGACTGTCGAAGGTATCCACGGGCAATTCGGCGACGCCGACCGCAGCGCGACGCGCCTCCTCGAGGTCGATCGGCTTTCCTTATCAGTCGGTGGGAGAGAGCTACTGCGTGACGCGAGCTTCGTTGTCGAGCGGGGCGACCGGACGGTATTGCTCGGGCCGAACGGGAGCGGGAAGACGTCGCTGCTGCGGGCGATCACCGGTGACCTCGAAGCGATCTCGGCTGGTGGCGGGCGAGTCGATCTGGCCGCCTCGGCGCGGATCGGCTGGCTGCCACAGGACGATCGGGCGCTGTTGCCAGACGATCCGGATCTGACCGCGGTCGCGTTCCTCCGCTCCGCCGCCCAGATGAGCGAGGCGGAAGCGTACGATCACCTACACAGATTCCTCTTTGCGCACGATGTCGCCCGCGCGCGGGTTGGCAGCCTCAGTCCCGGCGAGTTGCGACGGCTCGCGCTCGCACGACTGGTGCTCGCGGGCTCCAATCTGCTGCTGCTCGACGAACCGACGAACCACCTCGATCTACCAGCGCGCGAGGCGTTTGAGGCCTCGCTCGACGGTTTTCAGGGGGCAACGCTGATCGTCACTCACGACCGATACTTCATGGAGCGCTTCGCTGATCAGGTGCTCACGATCGAGAATCAACGCGTCACCGTGGTCGAGACCAGAGTCGCGGCGGCGGGGCGGCCAGGTTTACGGCCGTGATGCGTCCCGATACGATGCATCTGACGTGCACGCGAGTGCCGCGCGGGAGCGCCCGCTACGGTATCGGCGGCGAGGGTCTACTGACCTAGAGGAGTTCCGATGGCGACTGAGGTTCGGCCGGCAACCGGCGAAGAGACCACCGAAGCATCTGCCTTCGAGCAGCTGCTCGACTACGGCAAGGACCGGGGCTACAAGCTCGACTGGTTGCAGCCACGAGAGACGCTTGGGGCCACGCTGGAGCACTCGGCGGCGTCCGGTGGTCTGTTGTTGCAGGACGTCGATCAGGGCCCATTCGGCCAGGTGCCGGACTTCAGCGACAACATGACCGGCCGCCCGCGGGGCGCCGTCCAGCGCCCGAACGCGCCGCGGGTCGGCAACTACCCCGTGCGCACCAAGGCCGACGTCTGGCTGCGCAACGGCTCCCAGCTCTACGAAGAAGCCGTCCAGCGCCAGTGGTCGTCCGCCACGGACGTGCCGTGGCACACGCTCGAAGAGCTGCCCGATGACATCGAGCGCGCCGAGTGCCAGCTCGCCACCTTCCTCACTGAGGTCGAGTTCGTCGCCGGCGACGTCCCCGGCAAGTGGATCGCCTACACGACCCCCGACTATTACGAGCCGCGCATGTACCTGATCTCCCAGATCATGGACGAGGCGCGACACATGGACGTCTTCCGCAAGCGCGCGCTCGCCAATGGCGGCGGCCTGATGGCTCAGCTGGACCGCGGCGGCGCCGCGGTCGGTGTCATCGACTCCGCCCGCGACTTCACCGAGATGTCGGCGCGCCTGCACATCTCCGGTGAGGGCTCAGTCCTCTCGTTGTTCCGCATGGGCGAGCTCATGAGCTACAACGAGGCCGAGAAGTCGATGTACCGGCTCGCCGCTTCCGATGAGTCGCGCCACGTCGCCTTCGGCGTCATGCACCTCCAGTACCTCGCCGCGGCGGACCCGGATCGCAAGGCCGAGATCCACGGCTACCTCGACGAAATCGAGATGGCACTGACGGCGGCTGCCGACCCGCAGAACCCGGCCGTGCGCGGTACTGACTCCAATACCTCGATCGCCATCCTCATGGGCGGTGGCGCCGACGACCAGTCGCTCGAGGACGGCCAGCAGATGCTCCTCGCGGTGCGCCAGCGCCAGATCAAGGAGTACATGCAGCGCGTCCGCGTCGCCGGCTTCGGTGACCGCTTCGAGGACGGCCGTGCGAACCCGGTCCTGGAGCAGTACGTCCGCGGATAGCCGCTGACCGATCGCTGAACGACAAGGCCCGTGGCGTAAGCCGCGGGCCTTGTTCTTTGCCGACTGCGGAGTTGCGCGCCCGCTCGGGATGCTGGGTCGCCGGTGCCCGCGTTAACGCGAGATCGTTCCGTGCGTTGGCCCCTCAGTGCAGCTCAGGTCTAGACAGCGCCGGACAAGAACCGCTGCGGCACCGTGCGCGTCATCATGTCGACCTGCTCCCGCGTAACGCCAGCATCGAGGAGTGCGGGAATCGCCGTACTCGACACGAACAAGTATCGAGTCGGTCCGTCGGAGGACGGCGTCGTGCCGACCGGGACCGGCCGCGGTGCGTAGTCGTGACCGAGCATCAGGCGCTCGACCCAGCCGCGCTCGATGAGCGCCTGAACGGTTGCGTTCCGCTTCTCCCACGGCAACGAGCTGCTGGCCGAGCCGGGGTAGCGGTCGAGCGACAGGTAGACACCGGCTTTGAGCAGGTCCTCGAGGTAGTCGACGTCCTCGGTATCTGCGCTGTGGCCGATACAGACCTGGTGCGGCGGCACCCCCTCCTCGAGGAACACGGCAAGCTGCTGCCGGCCGACCTCTTCGGGCGCCCAGTGGTGCGTGCTGATCGGGCAGCCGGTCCGGATCGACGCCCGTGCGGCACCGCGCAGCACCAGCTCGGCTTCGGCGGTCACGCCGCCCATGTCGTTCGCGACCTTGATTGCGCCTGCCTTGATGGACGTGTCATCGATCCCGAGCTCGATCTCTCGCACGAAGATGTCCGCGATCTCGTCGGGAGTCCGTGCCCAGAACGACCGCGGCACATCTCGCCAGATCCCCGTTGCCACCACGATATGCACGCCCGTCGCCCGCGCGATCTCCTCGACGAATCGCACGTTGCGCCCGAGGTCGGGTGTCGTCAGGTCGATGATCGCGTCCACGCCACCGGCCTTCGCCTCCGACAGCTCACGCGTCAGCACCTCGCGCGTCGCGTCCAGGTCGAACATCCATGGGTAGTTCTGGACATCGTTCCCGGCGCTCACCAGGACGTGCTCGTGGCTCAGCGTGAATCCCAATTCCGAGGCATCCATCGGACCGAGCACGGTCTCGACCATCGCCATCATCGCCTCCTCGTCGCTCGCTAGTTCGGCGCACAGACTAGCGGACGGGTCGGCGGGTGCTGAACGCGCGCATCGTCCGGCACCGAGCGGCGGCTAGCGGCTCGTCGGATATCATCACGCTCGCGACGCATCCCGTCGCACATCAGTAACCAGCGCAGGGGGTACTCAATGGCTCGCTACACCGTGGCCGTCCAGAAACCGCAAGAGGCCATGCAGGCGGGCGGGTCATCATTCAACATCGCCGTTGCTGACTACAGCTACGAGAACGAAGCGCTGACGCCTATTGGCGCCGAGATCGTCGAACTTCCTGCCGAGACCGACGCGGAGTTCGTCGAGATGGCCAAGGACGCGCAGGCAGTCATCGCCCGTGGACGAATGATTACCGAGGAAATCATCGCCGGCCTCCCGAACTGCAAGATCATCGGCTGCGGCAGCGTGGGGACCGACCGCGTCGACGTCGAGGCCGCAACCCGCTACGGCATTCCCGTCACCAACGTGCCTGACGTCTTCATCGAGGAAGTCGCCGACCACACGATGGCGCTGCTCCTCGGATCGCATCGCCACCTCTATGAGATGCGCGCCTGGATCCGCGCCGGACGCTGGGCCGAGGGGCACCCGCACATGCGCAATTTCCCGCGGCTCTACGGTCAGACGCTCGGCCTGATCGCGTTCGGCAACGTTGCCCGCGCCGTCGGGCGCCGCGCCCAGGCGTTCGGCCTGCACGTCATTGCGCACGACCCCTACGTCGCCGAGACGGAGATGACGACGGTCGGTGTCGAGCCCGTCGGGTTCAACGATCTGCTCGAACGCTCCGACTTCGTCTCCAACCACGGTCCGCTCAACGAAGAGACGCGCGGCATCATGGGTCAGGCGCAGTTCAAGGCGATGAAGCCGAGCGCCATGTTCATCAACGCCGGCCGCGGCCCCAGCCAGGACGAGGAAGCGCTGATTGAGGCGCTCCAGCAGGGCGAGATCGCCGGCGCTGGCCTCGACGTCTTCGAGGTGGAGCCGGCCGATCCGGAGAACCCGCTGTTCCAGATGGACAATGTGATCGTCACCCCGCACATCGCCTCGGCGACGTCACGGATGATGCCGGAGACCCGGCGTCGCCTCGGTCAAGAGTTAGCCCTCGTGCTCCAGGGCAAGTGGCCTCGTAGCGCGGTCAACCCTCAGACGCTGCAGAACAGCGATCTCTACCGCTGGCAGCCGCAGCCGATGGGCCGCGGCCCGAACCACTAGTCTTTCGAGCGCAGAGTTCCCCGAGTTCGGGATCTCGCGGCTAGAGCAGCCTGTGACGTGACTGCTATCGTGATCGCGGCTTCAGAGCGGGAGTAGCTCAGGGGTAGAGCGCCTGCCTTCCAAGCAGGATGCCGTGGGTTCGAATCCCATCTCCCGCTCCATCACTACCCTCCGGTACTAGACCGCACGACCTCGAGGTAGTTCGTCAGCCCGGGGCTGCGCCGTCAGCACCCGCAGGATGTCGCGCCAGTAGTGCGTGAGCGCGTACTGACCGGCAAGGGCGGCGGCGGTGGCGACCACCGTCACGGTCCAGCCGAATGCATCAACGTCGGTGAACACGAAGAACTCGCGAAGCCACCCGACGTTCACGAACAGGAACAGCGTGCCGACGAGCGCCCCGGCGAGGCCGAAGGTCGCTACGGGTCGGATCGGGTGCCGCCAGCTGGCCTCATCGAGCCCGACCACCTCTACGACGTAGGCGATGCCCGTGAACACGATGGTGATCGAGACCAGCGTTCTTGCTTCCTCGATGTCGCGGGAGAGGATGCCTTCGACCAGGAACTGGACAAGGATTGCCGAGATGGCGAGCGCCAGTCCGGCGGGTAGTGCGAAGCGAAGCACCCGGTTGCTGAAGTCGCGCCCCGCGTTCGGGGGTGGCACTCCGATCGAGATGAACACGGCCGGTACGCCCAAGGTCAGCAACGACATGACGCCGCCCTGTCGCGGCAGGAACGGGAAGTCGAGGCCGAGCAGGTTGGTCACGAAGATCAGCAGGTAGGCGTAGACGCTCTTCGCGATGAACAGCTTGGAGAGCCGCGCCGCGTTGCCGAGCACGAACGTCGCTTCCTGCGTGCCTCGGATCAGTGCCGCGAACGAGTCTTCGAGGAGGACGATGCTGGCGACGCCACGCGCCGTCGCCGTCCCGGACTCCATCGCCACCGCCACATCGGCGGCGCGGAGCGCGCGGACGTCGTTCGCACCGTCGCCGACCATCGCGACGAAATGACCTCGCTCCTTGAGCGCATCAACGATCGCCGCCTTCTGAGGCGGCGTGATCCGTCCGAAGATGCTGTGCGCCTCGACCACATCGGCGAACGTCTCCGTCCCCGGCGACGGCAGCTCCGGTCCGGCCATCGCCCCCCCGGGCAGCGCGACGCCGAGCTGTTGCACGAGCGCGGCCACGGTGTCCGGGTTGTCGCCCGAGATCACCTTTGGCTCGATGCCGAGTTCGTGCATGAGTTCGAACGCTTCGCGCACTTCCTCGCGCAGCTCGTCGCCGAGCGTGATCAGCGCGAGCGGTTCGAGGTGGGCGAGCGGCTCGTCGGCGTCGGGCAGCATCGTCGCGCGCGCCAGCACCACCCCGCGCAACCCACCCGCGCTGGCTGCCTCGTATCCGGCGCGCAGCCCCGTGACGTCATGCGCGGGCGAGGCCGCGAACATCGTCTCGGGAGCTCCGAGGACGAGCGTCATTCGGTCGCTGGCCCGCTGCAGCGTCGCGGCGCTCCAGCGCCGTGCGGAACTGAACGGCACCTGCTCCACGGCGCTCGCTCCGTTTGAACGACCGCGCAGGGCGTCCGCCAGCGTCGCCGCCGTCTTGCTGTCGCCCTCGGTGGCGACCGCGAACGCGGCGAGCCAGCCGTCTAGTTCAGCGCCGGTGTCGCGTCGCCAATCGACCGCCGCCAGCGTCAGACGGTTGGTCGTTAGCGTCCCGGTCTTGTCGAGGCCGACGACATCGACGTAGTTGAGCGCCTCCACGCCGTAGATGTCCTGCACGATCGCGCCCGACCGCGACACGCGAAGCGCCCCGACGGCGGTGACGACTGTCATCCCGAGGAGGAGGCCGGCGGGAACCACGGTCGTGACCGTCGCCGTCGTCGCCTTCAGTGACTCCGCGAAGCCCTGGTCCTCGATGTTGAACTGGATGAAGAGCACCGCCGCGAGCGCCCCGGTCGTGATCAGCAGCACCCGCAGCAGTCGATTGAAGCGGGTCGTCAGCGGCGTCGCGCGTCGAATCAGCTCGCGCGACTCGGTGGTCAGGCGGACGGCGTAGGCCTCCGCGCCGACGCGATCGGCGGTGTAGTAGCAGTCCCCGGCCACGCAGAAGCTGCCGGATCGGAGCTCGGCCCCGGCCTCACGGCGCACCGGATCCGATTCGCCCGTCAGCAACGACTCGTCGATTTCGGCGCTCTCCGCGATGATCGTTCCGTCGACGACCACCTGATCGCCGGGTTGCAGATGGAGCAAATCGCCCTCGACGACCTGCTCGGCGAGGATTGACCGCTCGAGCCCACCACGGACGACCGTCGCGTGGGGGGCGGTCAGCGCGCGCAGCTCGCGGAGTCGTCGCGTCGCTTGTAGCTCCTGCAGCGTCGCCACGGCGACGTTGGCCGACACCACGCCGCCCACGAAGAACCCGTCGCTGAACTCGCCGACGGCGAGCAGGGCGACGATCAGCGTCCCGAGCACCACATTGAAGAACGTGACCGTGTTGCCGCGGATGACGTCGCCGTCGGTCCGCTGTTCTGACGTGTCGAGGTTCGATCTGCCAGCCTCGATGCGCGCTTGTGCTTCGGCCTCGGACAGGCCGGGACGCGGCGGTCGGTCGACCGGTGCGGGCGGCTCAGCGGCGGCGGTGCCCGGTTCCGTCATCGGCGCATGGTGCCCGAGTGCGCTCCTCGGCACGAGTGACGGACATCCCGCCCTGCTGGGCGGTCTGTCAGGCGATCAGTCGCGCGCGGCGCTGATGTAGTCGAGGTGCCCTCGGTAGTGTCCCCCGAGCAGGTCGTCCCCGTGGCGACGACCGATCTCCTCGAACTCCGCATCGCTGAGGCGGGCGACCAGCGCGCGGTAGGCGGCCCGCGCCTCGATCGCCCGCTTTCGGGCTGCCGCGAAGCTGAGTGCGCGATCCTCGGCGACGTTGCGTTCGTTCAGCTCGTTCTCATCGAGGCCTGACCACTGGTACTGATCCCCGTGTTCCAGCTCATAGCGGATCGCCCGCGCCGATCCTTCGTGCATGCGGACGAAGTGGGTGTAGACATCGCGGCTCGTCCAGTCGGGCGAGTCGGGATCGTGCAGCGGAACCTCCGGTTCGGCAGCATCGAGGACCACGCACAGCTCTGCCCACGCGGCGTCCCCGATCACCATCAGCTCCTCACGGTCGCCCTCGATCCGCATCGGACCCCTCGCTAACCCTCGGGCTCGCCGATTACCTGCTCGGGCGTGACCCGCAGCACGCGGCGCCCGAGTTCATCCAGGCGCTGCGAGAATCGACTGAGGTCGTAGTCCGCCGGTAACGGATCGCCCTGGTGCGCCCGGATCGCGATGATCGCCTCGTCGCGCTGTGCGCCCTCAAGCACCTCGGCCGTGCCGTAGACGATCACTTGCCGCCGTCCGTCCGGCACGAGGATCGAGATCCGGGGCTGGCGGAGCACGTTCCAGTACTTCGCGCGGTCGGTCGTCACCGAGATGAAGAACTGCTCGCCGTCGAAGAGGTACGTCACCATCGAGAGCTGGGGCGAACCGCCTCGTCGCCCGGTCCCGAGGACGGCGAGCTGGCGCTCGGCCAGGTACTGGCGCTGCGGGGCGCTGATCCCGGCCATCGCGACGCTACTGCCCCTTTCCGGTGAAGACCGGGTCCCGCTTCTCGAAGAACGCCCGGCGCGCCTCCTGCCCGTCGAGGCTGCCCAGCGACTTCCGGATGTTGAAGATCTCCCAGCGCAGGTGCTTGTCGAGGTCGACGCCGCTGGCCTCGCGCACGACGCGCTTCGTCGCTCGTCCAGTGATCGGCGACAGCTTGGTGAGTGACGCCAGGTATTCGTGAAAGCGCGCGTCGAACTGATCGTCGGCGACCACTTCGCCGACCATGCCGAGGCGGTGTGCCTCCTCGGCGTAGACCGTGCGACTCTCCAGCAGGAAGCGCATCGCCTGCTCGTAGCCCATCGCCTGGACGAGCGTGAACGAGAGTCCGCCGTCCGGCGATCCACCGATCCGCGGGTAGCCGGCCATCAGACGGGCGCCCTCGGCCATGATTCGCATGTCGGTGGCCATCGCCAGCGAGACCCCCGCGCCAACCGCGACGCCGTTGATGCCACCGACGATCGGCTTGTCACACTCCTCACGCAGTGTGTAGAGGAACCGGCTCACCCATCCCATCTCGTCGAGGTAATCGGTCTGCTCCGTCAGCGGGACGTATTGCTGCTGGTCTTCGCCCTGCGTCAGATCGAGGCCCGCACAGAAGGAATCGCCGCTGCCGGTGAGGCCAAGGACCCAGACATCGTCGTCGAGCATCGCCTCGCGGACCGCCTCGATCACCCCCCAGGCGAGTTCGAGCGACGCGGCATTCTTCTTCTCCGGGCGGTTCATCTGGATCACGCGCACGTGACCGTCATCGCGAATCAGGACTGCGTCGCTCATGCTGACTCCTCATCGATCGCGGCTTGCGTGCCGCCAGCGAGACTACCAGCGCGCCCCTCGTCGTTCCGCCCGCCTTCACGTGGATCTCGGTCCCAGGACCTAGGTCCCGTGACCGCGGACTGATCGACCCTCTGGCCTGCGCCGATCGAGGACTACCGTGGTTCCGACATCGGAAGACGGAGGGGGACGCGATGTACCAGAAAGCACTCGTGGCAACCGACGGATCGGGCTTCTCGAAAGTTGCGCTCGCCCACGTCACGAATCTGGGCGCCGAGCGCGTGGTGGTCGTTCGCGTGCCGGATTCCGTGCCGATGATGCTCGCCGGGGCAGGCGCGCCCGGCTTCGTCGACGCCGATACCGCTCAGCGCCTCGCCGATGCCGAACTGGCCGAGGTTGAAGCCGATCTGGCTGAAGCGAAGGATGTCCTGACCGGGGCTGGCATTGCCCATGTGGAGACCGTGATCGGTCGTGGTCGACCCGGCGACGCAATCGTCCGTGAAGCGAAAGAGCATGGTTGCGACGTGATCGTGATCGCCACACATGGTCGCAGTGGCATCGCGCGAGCGATGCTGGGCTCGGTCGCCGACTTTGTCGTCCACAATGCAGAGGACGCGGCAGTGCTTCTCGTCCGGCCACCCAAGAAGTAGCCGGCACGCCGCGCCGACGGGGGCGAATCCGTGGGGTGGCGCAGAGGACTAGCAATCGGGTCTGCAGCTGTCACAGCTGGGGTTGCGGCGTATGACCTTGCCCAGCGCCAGCATGCCGTGTTGCGCAATTACCCCGTCATTGGCCACCTGCGCTATCTCCTCGAGGAGGTTGGCCCGGAGCTGCGGCAGTACATCGTCACCAGCAATACCGAGGAACAGCCGTTCAACCGTGATCAGCGGCGCTGGGTCTACGCCTCGTCGAAGGGCGAGAACAACTACTTTGGCTTCGGGACCGTTCAGGATCTGGAGCGATCACCGAACTACCTGATCATCAAGCAGGCGCCCTTCCCGCTGGCATCGCCGCACGTCGGCGATCCGGACTTCGATCCACAGCATGTGCTGCCCGTCGCCAAGGTCGTCGGCGCGGCGCGTGGACGGCGCCATGCCTTTCGCCCAGCCTCGGCGGTCAACATCTCGGCGATGAGTTTCGGATCGCTATCGGCGAACGCGGTCGAGGCCCTCAACATGGGCGCAGCGCAGGCCGGCTGTCTGCACAACACCGGTGAGGGCGGCGTATCGCCTCACCATCAGCAAGGCGGGAATCTCACCTGGCAACTCGGCAGCGGCTACTTCGGTGCGCGCGATGACCGGGGCCGCTTCGATATGGCGCGCGTCAGGGACACCGTGGCCGCGAATCCGATCCGCTCGATCGAGTTGAAGCTCAGCCAGGGCGCGAAGCCCGGCCTCGGGGGCGTGTTGCCAGCAGCCAAGGTGACCGCCGAGATTGCCGGGATCCGAGGCGTCCCCATTGGCGAGGACTGCATCAGCCCATCCGCACACTCCGAGTTCCACGACGTCGATTCAATGCTCGACTTCGTGGAACGGATCGCCTCGGAGACCGGTCTGCCCGTCGGTATCAAGTCGGCCGTGGGCGAGCAGCGCTTCTGGGCGGAACTCGCCGAGCGCATGGCGAACGACGACCGCGGTGTCGACTTCATCGCGATCGACGGCGGCGAAGGCGGGACCGGCGCGGCACCACTCGCCTTCTCCGATCAAGTCGCTCTGCCGTTCAAGCTCGGCTTCAGCCGCGTCTACGCGGAGTTTGCGAAGCGCCAGCTCACCGATCACGTCGCCTTCGTTGGCTCGGGCAAACTCGGCTTTCCCGAGGAGGCCCTGCTCGCCTTCGGGCTCGGCTGCGACATGGTCAGCGTCGGACGGGAGGCGATGTTCGCAGTCGGATGCATCCAGGCGCAGCGTTGTCATACCGGCAACTGCCCGACCGGCGTCGCGACGCAGAGTCCGTGGCTGATGCACGGACTCGATCCCGAAGACAAGGCCTCCCGCGTCGCGAACTACATCGTCACGCTGCGCCGAGAACTGTTGGCGCTGAGCCGCGCCTGCGGCGTCCCCGGTCCGGCCGACGTCTCCCTTGATGACCTCGAGATCATCGATGACAAGTTCGGTGCCCGGTCCGCACGCGCGGTCTTTGGCTACGAGCCCGGTTGGGGCGTGCCAGCCCACGGTCCCACCGACGACGCGACTGCTGCCGATTAGCTCGTCTCGCTAACTGAACCCGCCGGTGGCGAGCGACGGCGGTCGTTCCGCTATCATTCGCGCAAATCAAGGCAACCAGTTTTAGGTGTCTATGAAGATCAGCGACTCCGTCCGTGCGGCAATGGTTCCCGATGAAAACCCGATGCACCCCGACTTCACGTCGATCTACCTCGTCGGACCTGAGGGCAGGCAATCACTCACGATCGACTCCGGGGAAGCGATCGAGCGCTACCAGTGGTTCCTCAAGGGCTATCTCTCTGCCGTCGAGCAAGAAGAGATCGGCATCGCCGCGATCACCCACCATCACTCGGATCACTCCGGCAACCTGAAATGGGCGAAGGCGGCGCTCGGCGCCGACGTCGCAATCCCGAAGGGTGGCCGCAAACTCCTGACCGGCCGCATCCCGCGAGAGGTTGACCAACTCGAAGACGGCCAGACGATCAAGCTGGGGAAGGGCGTCAACGTCGAGGTGCTCGCCACGCCCGGCCACAGCGTCGACTCACTCTGCTACTACATCGAAGACGAAGGCGTTCTGTTTACCGGCGACACGCTGCTCGGATCCTCGACGACCACCGTCTCGAATCTCGGTGACTACCGCCGCAGCCTCGAGCGACTGCTCAAACTGCCAAACCTCAGGGTGATCTGCCCCGGCCACGGCAAGATCGTCAAAGACCCGCGCAAGCGTCTGAAGTCCTACGTCCAGCACCGGAACATGCGCGAGCAGCAGGTGTTAGACGCGCTCAAGGGCAACGTCCAGATCAGTAGCTGGGACATCATGATGCAGATGTACCCGGACGTGAACCCGCGTCTCCGCCGTGCCGCCGAAGGCAACGTTCGCAGCCACCTCGACCAGCTCGCCGCCGAAGGCCAGATCACTGTCTACGAGGGCAAGCCGAAGCGCGCCAAGAGCGCGGCCAAGATCGCCCACGAGCATGAACACGTTCGCCAGCGCGACCTGGTCGTCAAACAGGCGAAGAAGCTCGAAGCGCAGGCTCGCCGCGCCGAGATCAACCGTCAGGAGAACCCGCCGAGCGAGCAGTGGAGCAAGCCGCCGCTCTACGAGCTCAAGTAGGGCGCTCCAGCTCTCCTGAGCGACATAAGGACCGGGGTACAGTGCCAGATCTCGAGGACCGCCGCCGGATCGCGACCAACACGATCGACGAGCTGTCCGAGTCTCTGCGCACGGTCAGCCTCGATATCCACGCGCATCCGGAAACCAGCTTCGAGGAGCACCACGCCCACGCCCTGCTCACGGATTTCCTCGAAACACGTGGGTTCGAGGTCAACCGTGCTGCATATGGCATGGACACGGCTTTCCGCGCGATCGTCGGGAGCGGGGAGCCGACGGTCGCAGTGATGTGCGAATACGACGCACTGCCGGGCATTGGTCACGCCTGTGGACATAACTTGATCGCAATCTCTGGCCTCGCGACCGGTCTGGCGCTTCAGGCGGCACTGGAGCCCGGCGAGGGGACGGTCGTCGTCCTCGGCACGCCGGCGGAAGAGGGTGGCGGCGGCAAGATCCGCATGATCGAGGCGGGTGCGTTCGAGTCGATCGATGCGGCCGTCATGCTGCACCCGGGTCTCGAGGACTGCGCGGCGCCTCGGACACTCGCGGCACGCCAGCTCAGCGTCCGCTTCCACGGCAAGGCCGCTCACGCCGCGGCTCGCCCGTGGGAGGGCATCAACGCCCTGGACGCGATGATCCTCGCCTTCAACGCCGTCGGCCTGCTTCGTCAGCAGGTCGAGCCAACCACCCGGATCCACGGCATCCTCACCGAGGGCGGCACCGCTACCAACGTCATCCCGGATTACACCAGCGCCATCTTCGGCGTCCGCGCGCCCACGCTCGCCCAACGCACGGCGCTCGAGCCGCGCCTTCAGGCCTGCTTCGAAGGGGCAGCCGAGCAGACCGGCGCTCGCCTCGAGTACCGCTGGGGTCGCACCCCGTACGCCGACCTGCAGTCGAATGCCCCGCTCGGCGCGGGCTATGAGACCCATTTCCGCGCGCTCGGCGGCGATCCGATCCCAGAACGGCCCTCCGGAAGCACCGACATGGGCAACGTCAGCTACGAGGTGCCATCGCTGCACCCCGGGTTCGCAATCCCCTCGGAGGTCGGCAACCACAACGCCGGCTTCACCGAGGCCGCTGCGACAGAAGCAGCCCACACCCAGACCATTCGTGCGGCAACAGCGCTCGCACACGCCGCTCTTGACCTGTACCTGGAACGGGATGTGTTGGCTGCTACACGCACCGCCTTTGAGGCGATGAAGCCCGCCCAGCCCGCCTAGCGCGGCCGCCCGGGGCGACTAGTACGCCGCGGCCGCCCCGTCCGCCCGAGGATCAGACCCAGCCACGAGCACCCCGGTCTCGGGGTTCCGCATGATGACCTGCCCCTTACCGAACACGTTGGTCCGGCGAATCCCATCGACGCGCTCGACCTCATGCCCCTGCGCCGCGAGCGCCGCGATCGTCTCCTCGGGCAATCCCTCTTCGAGGTTCACCGCGCCGTGAGGTGGATCGACGTTGATGCAGAACCGCGGTTCATCGAGGGCGGCCTGCGGGTCGAGACCGTCATCGATCAGGCCAACCGCTACCTGCAGGTGCCCTTGCGGCTGCATCCAGCCGCCCATCACCCCGAAGCACGCGAACAGGTCGTCATTCCCGTCGGTAATCATCGACGGAATGATCGTGTGATACGGCCGCTTCCCCGGCGCGAGCGCATTCGGATGCGACGCGTCGAGACTGAACCCGGCGCCGCGATTCTGCAGCGGGAAGCCACAACCCCGGGGCACGATCCCCGTGCCGGTCCCGTTGTAGTTGCTGTTGATGAAGCTGCACGCGTTCCCGTCGCCGTCCACGACCGAGAAGTACACCGTGTCACTGCCCACCGACAGTTCCAGGCCCCGTGCCAGATCGAGGCGTGACGCCGGGTCGATCAGTGCGCGTAGTTCGGACGCGTGCGAGGCGGACAGTAGTCGTTCAACGGGGACGTCCTCGATGGCCGGATCGGCGACGTGTGCGCGCGCTTCGGAGAATCCGAGCCGGACGGCCTCGATCAGCGCGTGGAAGCGCTCAGGCGAGCGTCGCGGCAGCTCATCGAAGTCGTAGCCCTCGACGATGTTCAGGGCGATTAGCGCTGCGATGCCCTGGCCGTTCGGGGCGCACTCGTAGACCGTGTGTCCGCGGTAGCTCGTGCTGATCGGGTCGTCGGAGGTCGAGCGGTGCGCTGCGAGGTCGGACAGCGCCATGTGCCCGCCGAGCCCCTCGATCACGCGGACGATCTCCGCCGCCGCTCGGCCCTCGTAGAACGCGGGTGGACCGCCTTCGGCGATCTCGCGTAGCACCGACGCCAGTCCGGGGTTTCGCCATATCTCCCCGACCCGCGGCGCGCGGCTATCGAGCAGCAGCTCGTCGGCGTTGGGGCTGGCACCGCGGATCTTGTCTTCCTCGGATGCCCAGAGCTGCGCGATCACTGGAGCGATCGGCGAGCCGTCCTCAGCGAGCGTGATCGCGCCTGGGAGCACGTCGGCGAGGCTCATCGTCCCGAATCGCGTGAGCGTGTCGGCCCAGCCGGCGACCGTGCCGGGCACGGTGACCGTGTTCACGTGATGGCGGGGCAGGTCGTCGCCGAGTCCCTCCGCGCCGAGTACGTCGAGACTGAGCCCCGCAGGTGCCCGTCCGCTGCCATTGAGGGCAGAGACCCGCTTCGTCGAGGCGTCGTAGAACAGCGCGAAGCAATCGCCACCGAGGCCAGTTCCCGTGGGCTCCACGACGGCCAGTGCGGCCGCCGTCGCGACTGCGGCATCGGCCGCATTCCCACCGCGCCGCAACACCTCGAGGCCGATCCCCGCAGCGAGCGGATGGCTCGCAGCGACCACGCCGTTTCGGGCGTAGATGGCGGAGCGACGTGATTCGTAGTTGAAACTGTGGTCGAACATGACCCGCATCATACGGAGGTTCTGTCAGGCACTGGTGGCGAGGGTGCTGCGCACCTACGGGGCGCTCCTAGTAGCATGCTCGCGTCTCGACCAAGGATGGAGAGGGCGACAATGAAGGCGTTGATCATTCTGCTGGGCATTCTGGCTGCCATCACCACGGGTGGCCTCGTGCTGTTCACCGTCGGGGAAATCCCGGCAGCGATCGTGTTCGTCCTCGTGCTCGCGGTCGCAGCCGCTGGCGTCTACCTCTCGGGAGGGGCTTCCAGCGGCATTCTCGCGCTCCTCGGGGCCCTCTTCGTCGCCACCCTGGGCTACGGCGGCTTTAACGGTTACCAGCTGTACACAGCCCTCAGCGACGAGTCAGGTGCGGCTGACGCACCAAACGCCGCCGACCTGGCCTCGGCGGAGGCGAAGCTCGACGCGGTCGACGACGACGGCGGTTTCCGCATCGAATTGACGGAGGCGGAGCTCACCGCCGTGCTCCAGGACTCGGTCGCCGACACTGACAGCACGCCGATCCGCGCCGTCACCCTCGACATTGTCGACGGCGAGAACGGCGACAACGGCACCGTGAAGTTCGACGTCGCGTTCAAGAGCGGCTCGATCTCAGGTGACGGTGAAGTCGGTGCGACACTCGAAGCCGGCGCGGTCGAGATCGAGATCATCGACGTCGGGATCGGCAACCTCAAGCTGCCCGGCGTGGCGAAAGGCGCAATCGAGGACATCATCGAGACCGTGCTCGATGTCAACGAGCGCCTCGCTGAGAACCAGGCGGACGTTCAGGCGGTCGACATCGGTTCGGATCGCGTACTGATCGTCGGGACCCAGGGCGACGGTGATCTGCTGACCTCGGCCGATCTCCTCGGCACGATCGCGGACAACGCCGCGTCGATCGGCGACGCGGTGTCGCCACCGGCCGAGCAATTCGGCGCGGGCAGCGTCAACGGCACGTCAGCCGACGGTGCGACCTACTATGTCGCGCTCGGCGACTCGCTCGCCGCGAACGTTGGCGTCGCCTCGGCGAGCGATGGCTACGTCTCCAGGTTCCACAGCCAGCTCCAGTCGCGCGACGGCGCGAGCTACGGCCTGCGGAACTTCGGTATCTCCGGCGAGACCTCAGGCACGCTGATCCGCAACGGCCAGCTCGAAGCGGCACTCGACTTCATCGAGGACAACAGCGTCGAGTACATCACGATCGACATCGGGGCGAACGACTTGCTGGGCCACATCGGCTCGGCCGACTGTGAGTCCGACTTCTCCTCGGCCGGTTGCCAGGATCGTCTCACCAACGTGCTCGCGGCCTACGAGCCGAACATGGTCCGCATCTTCGAGGATCTGCGCGACGCGGCGCCCGACGCGACGATCATCTTCCTCGGAACCTACAACCCGTTCAGCTTCGGCTTCGGCGGGGCGGTCCAGCTGGAGAACGACAGCGACGACATCACGCAGAAGCTCAACGCCGTCGCAGCCGGCGTCGCCGGCGGGCAGGACGTCGTGGTCGCGGATGGCTTCTCGCCACTCCAGAAGACCACCGCAGCCACGACGCACATGCTCGATTCGCCGCCGGACATCCATCCGAAGGCGATCGGCTACGACCTGTTGACGGGAGCGCTGCTGAACGCGCTTCCGTAGTCGGTTCGACCGATCGAGTATCACGAACGCCCGCCATTCGGCGGGCGTTCCGTTTGCCAGCGGCGTCAAGCCTGTAGCAAGCTCAAAGGACCGGCGGGGTTGTCGGTGGATACCCGTGAGCACGCTTCGCCGGTTTGCTAGCTACTACACACGCTCGTCGCTGCCGTTTCTGAGCGGCCTCGTCTACGGCGCATATCTCGTGAAGTGGGACCACCCACTCTGGATGCAGGTACTCGCCGGCCTCGCGTTGGTTGTCCTCGGACCGTTTGTGATCCAGCTCGTGCTGACCCTGATCGTGGACGCGCTGCGCGGCGTCCCTGAAGAACCCCGGGCGGCGGCTCGTACAGCGTCGCGCCGCCCCGCCGAGTCCAGCACCCTGTTCGGTCGCCTGACGCGCGATCGCTGATCGCGAGGGCGCTAGCCGGCGCGATCAGCGCCTACAGGTCCTTCGCGAGATCCTCGTCGGCGCCGGAAAAGATCAGCAGATCGTTCGCCTTGATCGTCTGGGTTCGTACCGGATTCAGCTGGACCTCGTCGTCGCGCACTAGCATCAGTAGCCGCCGCGTCGAACTCTCCTCATCGAGCTGATCGAGCGTGGTCCCATAAAGCCGGGGCGGTGGCTCGTAGACGGCGACCCCGTATTCGCGCGTGAGTGACAGATAGTCCTTCGCCTGCTGCAGGCGCAGCAGGTGTGCAAAACGCAGCCCGCCTTCCTTCTCCGGTTCGACCACCCGCTGCACGCCGATCCGTCTCAGCATCGTCGCGTGTCGCTCGCTGCGTGCTTTCGCATAGACCGCCGGCACCCCCAGCGACTGAAGGTTCATCGCCGCGAGCATGCTCGACTCGAGGATGGCCGTTGCGACCACCCCCACGTCCATGTTCCCGATCCCGAGGTCGCGTAGCGCCTGCTCGTCGGTGATGTCTGCAATCGCCGCTTTCGTCACGAGGTCGGCGATCGACTGAATCTCGTTTTCGCTGATATCGATCGCTAGGACCTCGTGGCCCTCCTCCGCCAGCGACTCCGCGAGTTGTGTGCCGAAGCGTCCGAGCCCGAGAACGGCAACTTGCATTGGATGGACCTCCCGCCGGCGTCAGCCGGCTCATTCGATGTCCCGCCGGCGCCTGCCGGCTGCATCTGTCAACCGTCGGCGGCTAGCCGATGCGTACCCCGGCCTCAGGGAATCGATAGCGCGTCTGCGGCTTGTCGGGAACTGACAGCGCGACGTACAGCGGTCCGAGCCTCCCGACGAACATGAGCAGCGTGAGGATCAATGCGCCGGCTTGGGACACATCTCCAGTGATCCCCTGCGACCAGCCGATGTTCGCCAGCGCCGACATCACCTCGAACATCAGTGGCAAGAATTCGAACTCGTCGGTCAGTTCCAGCAACCAGATCCCTGCGCCGAATATGAAGAAGCCGAGGATCGTGACCGCTACCGCGCGCAGCACGATCGCCTGCGGGAGATCGCGACCGAACGCCGAAGCGCGGTGCTGTCCGCGCACGGCGGACAGCACGACGACCATCGAGACCATGAACGTCCCCACCTTGATGCCGCTCGCCGTCGAGGTCGACGCGCCACCGATGAACATCAGCAGCAGTAGCGCCGCCGTCGTCGAGTCGGCGACAGCCGCCATATCCACGGTTGACATTCCGGTGGTGCGATTGACCGAGAGGAAGACCGCATTCACGAACGCCTGCAGCGGCCCCTGTCCGTCCAGTGCCCGTCCCTCACCAGTCTCGACCACCAGGAACAGCAAGACCCCGGCGACGAGGAAGCCAAACATGCCGATCACGACCAGCTTGGTATCGAGCGTCCAGCGCCGCACCGGATTGCGCATGTTGAAGATCGTGATGAACGACAGGCTTCCGGCGAACGCCGCCACGCTCATCACGATGATCGGATAGGGCTCGTCCACCTCTCCCCTGAACCCCAGCCCGCCCCCTTGCAGGTCGAACCCGGCGTTGTTGAACGAGGACACCGCGTGGAACGCGCTCTTCCACACCGCGAGGCCACCAGGTTCGTCGATGAGGTGCCACGGCAACAGCAGCCCAAACGTCACGAGCTCCATCCCGAACGTGAAGATCATCACCCGCCGCAGGAGGCGGAAAATATCCCGCTCGCCGTAGTCCATCAGCTCCATTCCGAAGAACTCGCGCCCGCGCAGGCCAAAGCGGTTGCCGAACAGCAGAAGCAGGACACCGGCGTACAGCGTGACGCCCAACCCACCCGCCTGGATCAGCAACACGATCACAACCTGGCCCAGCCCGCTCCAATGCTCGAACGTGTCGAACCGCACGAGGCCGGTGACGGAGACGGCTGACGTCGCCGTGAAGAGCGCGTCCACACCGCCCGTCCACTCTCGGCTCTTCGATGAGATCGGTAGCGTGAGGACGAACGCGCCGATGAGGATCACCAGGGCGAAGACCGCCGGCACCATCCACGGGCGCGGCCGGAACCCCGCCCGCCGCCGCCGTCGCTTGACCGTCACCACTTCGCGCCGCAGCCGACGGCGCCGGATGGCGACGTTGCCGGGCAGCGACTGGCGATCCTGCGACATCAGCGCATCTCCGAACGGTCATTCTCCGGCCGACGCGTCTGACGGTCTATGCGGAATCTCCCGATCGCGCTGCACGCTCCACCAAGTGCGCTGAGCGCTCGCCGCCGCGCAGCGCTGCAGCCAGGTACTCGACCACATGTCGCGGCTCTCGGCTGCTGAATTGCGAGATTTGTTGCCGGCAAGAGACGCCGGTGATCGCGATCCCGGTGTCCGACGGGGCCGCGTCGACTGCTGGGACGAGCGTGCGCCGCGCCATCGCCTCCGAGACTTCGTAGTGCTCGGCCTCAAAGCCGAATGACCCGGCCATGCCACAGCAGGCAGAGTCGATTGTGGAGGCCGTGTAGCCGGCCATCGTGAGGGCGACCTCGGTCGCTTCCATCCCCACCAGCGCCTTCTGGTGACAGTGGCCGTGGATCAATAGCTCCCCATGCGGGTGCTCACCGAAGATCGTCCGGATCAGCTCGGGATCTTCCGCCTCGATCTGGACAAGCAGCTCATCGAGCAGCAGCGCTGATTCGGCGACGGCCTGCGCGGTGTCGGTCCCGACCAGCTCCGGGTACTCGTCCCGCAACGTCAGCAGACACGACGGCTCGACGCCGACGATCGGAATCCCGTTCGCGATGTAGGGCGCCAGGCGCTCCACGTTTCGCGCCGCCCATTCACGCGCGGTTCCAAGCTGCCCCTTCGAGATCAGCGGCCGCCCGCAGCAACCGAGGCGCTCGACGACGGTCACCTGATACCCGAGCGCCTCGAGGACCGCGATCGCCGCCTGCCCGACCTCCGGCTGGTAGTGCTGCGTGAACGTGTCGTCGAAGAAGACGACCTCGCCGCGCGGCATATCGCGGTTCGCGTGCCGCCGGGCGAACCAGCGTCGGAACGGCGTCCGCGCGAGTACCGGCAGCGGCCGGTCGCGGTGAATCCCACCGAATCGCTGCATCGCCATCCGCACGAGCGGATGGCGATTGACGAGGTTGATGAGCGGCACGAGCGGACCAACGCGCGTCCCCATCGCGCTGAGCTTCGCGATCTGACCAAACATCCGCGACCGCAACGGGAGGCCGTGCTCCTCGTAGTGCTTCGTGAGTACCTCGTATTTGAGCTTCGCCATGTCCACGCCGGAGGGGCACTCCGACTTGCATGCCTTGCACTCGACGCAGAGGTCGAGCGCCTCCTGGATCCGGTCGCCGGCCAGCTCCTCGGCTGGAATCACCCCGTTCAGCGCCTGGCGCAGCAAGTTGGCCCGCCCGCGCGTCGAGTGCTCCTCCTCCAGCGTCACCATGTACGAAGGGCACATCCCCCCGTCGAGCTTTCGGCACGCGCCTTGCCCGTTGCACAGCTCGACCGCCCGCGCGAGCCCGCCTTCGGCGCTGAAGTCGAGATGCGTGTTCACTTCAAGGTTGACCGTCGCCGGGCCCAGCCGCAGATTCTCGCGGAACTTCGGCGTATCGATGATCTTGCCCGGGTTGAGCAGGCCCTGCGGATCCCAGGTCCGCTTCAGCTCGCGGAACGCCTCGGTGATTTCCGACCCGAACATCTTCTCGGTGAAGACGCCGCGCAGGATGCCGTCGCCGTGCTCACCGCTCAGGCTGCCGCCGAACTCCAACACGAGGTCCGCGATCTCAGTCGCGATCGCCTCGGTCGTGTCGAGCCCCGCCTCGGTCTTCACGTTCACCAGCGGCCTGATGTGCAGACAGCCGACCGAGGCGTGCCCGTAGTAAGCGGCCGTCGTCCCGTGCGACCGCACGATCGCGTCGAAGCGGGTGAGGTACTCCGCCAGCTTCTCTGGGGGAACCGCGGTGTCTTCGACGATCGCCACCGGCTTCGCGTCGCCCTTCACGCTCATCAGCAGCCCGAGGCCGGCCTCGCGGATCCGCCACCAGCGCGCCTGCTCGCCGTTGTCCGTCGTCGTCGGTGCCGCGTACGCCAGCCCCGTTGCCAGCACGTCCGCGGCGAGCGCCTCGAGCTTCGCGTCCAGCTCGGCCGGTGAGTCGCCGTAGAACTCCACCATCAGAATCGCGCCCGGTTCGCCGATCACGCGGTCCAGCAGCTTCGAGTACCCGATCGAGTCGCGACACCGCTCGATGATCGCCTCGCCGACCAGCTCGATCGCCGAGACGTCGTGCTCGAGCGCGGCGACGGTCGCCTGGGCCGCATCGACGATGTTGACGCAGTGCACTGCTGCCAACCCCTTCAGAGCCGGGAGCGGGACGACCCGCACCTTTGCCTCCGTCACGACCGCGAGCGTCCCCTCAGACCCCACCACCACGTTGGACAGGTTGATCCGGTCCTCGTCGAGCGCCTCGTCGAGGTTGTAGCCCGAGACCCGTCGCTGAATCTGTGGATAGCGCGCATCGATTTCGGCGCGATGTGCGGCCGCGATCTCGCGCGTGCCTCGGTACAACGCGCCCTCGGTCCCCGGTAGGTCGAGTTTTGCGTGCAGCTGTGACCCGCTCAGTTCCTCGAACGTCGTGGCGGTCGCATCCGACAGCACCACATCGAGCGCGTGAATCTGGTCGATCGTCTTCCCATAAACGCAAGAGTGCGCCCCGCAGGAGTTGTTCCCGATCCCGCCCCCGACCGTCGCTCGATTCTTCGTCGATGTATCGATCGGGTACTGCAGCCCGTGCGGCTTCAGTTGGCGATTCAGCTCATCGACCACGATCCCCGGCTGGACCCGCGCCCACTGTTCCTCGACGTTCAGTTCGAGCAGGTCCGACATATGTCGCGACATGTCGATCACGATCGCGTGGTTGACGGTCTGTCCGGCCAGGCTCGTCCCCGCACCGCGCGACAGCACCGGCACCCCGCGCGCCGCCGCGACCCGAACCACGTGCTGGATATCCGCCTGCGAACGCGGGTAGACGACGGC